>Ga0208635_100003_pt1 | contig 639101 bp, 556 predicted proteins | sample LakWasMe93_HOW11_2_FD_183915 | JGI IMG/M metagenome (GOLD analysis project Ga0208635, IMG submission 183915) | Freshwater sediment methanotrophic microbial communities from Lake Washington under simulated oxygen tension - Sediment Metagenome... | ecosystem: Environmental > Aquatic > Freshwater...
GCGCTGCGTCGATCTGGTCGTAGGCCTTGGCTTCGCCGCCGAACTTGGCGGACAGCACGGTGGCGATCGCTGCGGTCAGCGTCGTCTTGCCATGGTCCACGTGGCCGATCGTGCCCACGTTGACGTGGGGCTTGGTCCGTTCAAACTTACCTTTTGCCATTTTTTTCTCCAAAGAGCATGCCTGTGTCAGGGTTTAACGTCTGCACCCGGTTGCATGTTCGTCCCGCACAGGGCAACGGGACGGCACCGGATCGCAGATTGCAAGAAACTTGCTATTGAATCAGTAGCATGCGGCGCTTTACTGGAAAGCGCCACATGCCTTTTTGCTTACTTGGCGCGAGAGGCCATGATGGCTTCAGACACGTTGCGAGGTGCTTCGCTGTAGTGCTTGAATTCCATCGTGTAGGTAGCACGGCCTTGCGTTGCGGAGCGCAGCGAGGTCGAGTAGCCGAACATTTCGGACAGGGGCACTTCGGCCTTGATGGCCTTACCGCCGCCCGGGATGTCGTCCATGCCCTGCACCATGCCGCGACGGCTGGACAGGTCACCCATCACGGTACCGGCGTAGTCTTCGGGCGTTTCCACTTCCACGGCCATCATGGGCTCTAGGATCACCGGACCGGCCTTCTTGCAGCCTTCCTTGAAACCGAAGATGGCAGCCATCTTGAACGCCAGTTCGTTCGAGTCCACGTCGTGGTACGAACCGAAGTGCAGGGTGACCTTGACGTCCACCACAGGGTAGCCGGCCAGCACGCCTTGCGTGACGGCTTCGTTGAAGCCCTTTTCCACCGCGGGGATGAATTCGCGAGGAACCACACCGCCCTTGATGGCGTCGACGAATTCGTTGCCCTTGCCGGCTTCGTTCGGCTCAATCTTGAGCACGACGTGACCGTACTGGCCCTTACCGCCGGACTGGCGCACGAACTTGCCTTCAGCGTCTTCCACCGTCTTGCGGATGGTTTCGCGGTATGCCACCTGGGGCTTGCCCACGTTGGCTTCCACGCCGAATTCACGCTTCATGCGGTCCACGATGATTTCCAGGTGAAGCTCACCCATCCCTGCAATCAGGGTCTGGCCGGACTCTTCGTCGGTCTTCACGCGGAACGAAGGATCTTCAGCGGCCAGGCGTTGCAGGGCGATGCCCATCTTTTCCTGGTCGGTCTTCGTCTTGGGTTCCACGGCCTGCGTGATCACGGGCTCAGGGAACACCATGCGCTCCAGAATGATCTGGGCGTCGAGGTCGCTCAGCGTTTCGCCGGTCGTCACGTCCTTCAGGCCCACGCAGGCAGCGATGTCGCCGGCGCGGATTTCTTCGACTTCGATACGTTCGTTGGCGTGCATCTGCACGATACGGCCGATACGCTCCTTCTTGCCCTTGATCGGGTTGTAGACGGTGTCGCCCTTGGAGAGCACGCCCGAGTACACGCGAACGAAGGTCAGCTGACCCACGAACGGATCGGTCATCAGCTTGAAGGCCAGTGCGGAGAACTTCTCGCTGTCATCCGCCTTGCGGGTGACGGGCTGTTCGTCTTCGTCGGTGCCCTTCACGTCTTCGATGTCCGTCGGAGCCGGCAGGTAGTCGATCACGGCGTCCAGCATGCGCTGCACACCCTTGTTCTTGAACGCGGTACCGCACAGCATGGGCTGGATTTCGGTGGCGATGGTGCGCGTGCGCAGGCCGAACTTGATCTCGTCCTCGGAGAGGTCACCCTCTTCCAGGTACTTGTTCATCAGTTCTTCAGACGCTTCGGCAGCGGCTTCCACCATCTTTTCACGCCATTCCTTGGCGGATTCGACGAGGTCGGCGGGAATGTCTTCGTAGGTGAACTTCATGCCCTGGGACGCTTCGTCCCAGATGATGGCCTTCATCTTGAGCAGGTCGACCACGCCCTTGAAGCCTTCTTCGGCACCAATTGGGATCACCACGGGCACAGGGTTGGCCTTCAGGCGCAGACGCATCTGGTCGTACACCTTGAAGAAGTTCGCGCCGGTACGGTCCATCTTGTTGACGAACGCGAGACGGGGCACCTTGTACTTGTTGGCCTGGCGCCAGACGGTTTCCGACTGGGGCTGCACGCCACCCACGGCGCAATACACCATGCAGGCGCCGTCGAGCACGCGCATGGAACGTTCCACTTCAATCGTGAAGTCCACGTGGCCGGGGGTGTCGATGATGTTGAAGCGGTGCTCGGGGTAGGACATGTCCATGCCCTTCCAGAAGCAGGTCGTGGCAGCCGAGGTGATCGTAATGCCGCGCTCTTGCTCTTGCTCCATCCAGTCCATGGTGGCAGCGCCGTCGTGCACTTCACCGATCTTGTGGTTCACACCGGTGTAGAACAGGATACGTTCGGTCGTCGTGGTCTTGCCAGCGTCGATGTGGGCCGAGATACCGATATTGCGGTAGCGCTCGATGGGGGTCTTGCGTGCCATGATGTTTCTTTCGTTTAACGGCTAAGAGCCCGCCCGCCAAAAATGGCGGATCGGGCTCCCAGCTTTCGAGATGTGGGGACGAAACTTAGAAGCGGAAGTGGCTGAAAGCCTTGTTGGCTTCGGCCATGCGGTGCACTTCGTCACGGCGCTTCATGGCGCCTCCACGGCCTTCCGTGGCTTCCAGCAGCTCGTTCGCCAGGCGTTGGGCCATGGACTTCTCGCCACGCTTGCGGGCGGCTTCCTTGATCCAGCGCATCGACAGGGCCAGGCGGCGCACAGGGCGCACTTCCACGGGCACTTGGTAGTTCGCACCGCCCACGCGGCGCGACTTCACTTCGACCATGGGCTTCACGTTGTTGATGGCAACGGTGAAGGCTTCCAGGGGGTCCTTATCGGGGTGCTTCTTCTCGATCAGTTCCAGGGCGCCGTAAATGATGCGCTCTGCAACTGCCTTCTTGCCGCCTTCCATGATCACGTTCATGAATTTGGACAGCTCTACATTGCCGAACTTGGGATCCGGCAGGATTTCACGTTTGGGGACTTCGCGACGACGTGGCATTTTTTACCTCTATCTTTGCTTCAGTTGGCATCTTTTCAGACACCGCGAGAGCCAATGAAGAACTCCCACTTACTCGACCCGCGCAGAACACCTGCGTTTGGGGCCACTACGCTGCTTCACCGCGCCACGCGGGAGACAGCACCGAAAATTCTTTCCAGCAAGCGCAGGGCTTACTTGGCCTTTGGCTTCTTCGCGCCGTACTTGGAGCGAGCTTGCTTACGGTCCTTGACGCCTTGCAGGTCAAGCGAGCCGCGCACGATGTGGTAACGCACACCGGGCAAGTCCTTGACACGACCGCCACGAACCAGCACCACGCTGTGTTCCTGCAGGTTGTGGCCTTCACCACCGATGTAGGAGATCACCTCGAAACCGTTGGTCAGGCGCACCTTGGCGACCTTACGCAGAGCGGAGTTAGGCTTCTTAGGCGTCGTGGTGTACACACGGGTGCACACACCGCGGCGCTGCGGCGAGTTTTCCATCGCCGGGCTCTTGGATTTGGTCTTTTCGACCTCACGCCCGTGACGCACGAGCTGATTGATGGTTGGCATGAACTATCGTCCCTAAACGTAAAAAACGAAAACGTGAAACCCTTCGGAAATTCCGAAAAGCCTTCAAATGTAGCAGATAGGCTTTTCTGCAGCAAGTCCGCGCATCGGCCGGTCGGGCGCCCGCTAGCGTGTCCGCACCTAAAAAAATAGCGCCCGGCGCCGCCATTGGGTCGCCGGGCGCTCTTCTATCAGGAGCGCATCACTTGATCCAGAGGCGGATGGCATCCCAGGCGCGGCCCAGCACACCGGCCTGCTCGACGCCGTCGAGCGCCAGCAGCGGCACCTCGCGCAGGGACTCGCCGCCCAGCGACACCTTGAGCGTGCCGACTTCCTGGCCCTTGCCGAACGGCGCCACCAGCGGGTCGCGGCGGGCCACCTGGGTGGCGATCTTGCCGCCGCTGCCGGCCGGCACCGCCACCACGATGGCCTCCTGGCGGCCGATTTTCACGGTGCTGGCCTTGCCCTTCCAGACGGCGGGCGTGTCCACGGCCTGGCCGGCGTCGAACAGCTTGACGGCGTCGAAGGCGGTATAGCCCCAGTTCAGCAGCTTCTGGCTTTCGTTGGCGCGGGCGTTCTCGCTCGCGGCGCCGAGCACGATGGACAGCAGGCGGCGCGTGCCCACATTGGGGAATTCGCGCTTGGCCGTGGCCACGAGGCAGTAGCCGGCGGCGGCGGTGTGGCCCGTCTTGAGCCCGTCCACGCTCGGGTCGCGGTACAGCAGCAGGTTGCGGTTGGCGCTATTGGACGCCGGCGTGCCCTCGTAGCGGTACTGCTTGGTGGCGTAGTAGTGCATGTACTGCGGGAAGTCCTGCATCAGCCGCGTGGCCAGGATGGACAGGTCGCGCGCCGTGGTGGTGTGGCCGGGTTCGGTCAGGCCTTCAGGATTGCGGTAGGCGGTGTTCTTCATGCCCAGGGCCTGCGCCTGGTCGTTCATGAGCTTGACGAAGTTCTCCACGGTGCCGCCCACGCCCTCGGCCAGCGCCACGGTGGCGTCGTTGCCCGACTGGACGATCATGCCCTTGAGCAGGTCGTCCACCGGCACCTGCATCTTGGGGTCGATGAACATGCGCGAGCCGGGCATCTTCCAGGCGCGCGGGCTCACGGCGAACTTTTGCTGCAGGTCGATCTTCTTGGCGCGCAGCGCGTCGAACACCAGGTAGCCGGTCATGAGCTTGGTGAGCGAGGCCTGTTCGACCGGCGCGTCGATGTCCTTGGCGGCCAGGATCTGGCCCGCAGTCACATCCACCAGCAGGTAGGCGCGTGCCGCGATTTCAGGGGGCTGGGGCGCCTGCGCCTGCGCCGAGAGGGCGCAGGAGGCCACGCCCACGGCCAATGCCAGGGAGCGCAGCAGGGAGAAGATTCGGTTCATGGAGAGTGAAAAGACAGTCAGAGAGGGAGAAAGCGCCCGCCAAGGCCGGCGCGGCGCTCCAAGGAGGGGCGAGCGCCTCAGGCGCTCGATTGCAAGTGGCGCACCACCAGTTCCTTCAGCAGGTGCAATTGTCCGTGAAAGAAATGTCCGCCGCCGGGAATGACGGTGACCGGAAGTGTCTGCGGGCGTGCCCAGTCCATCACCGACGCCAGCGGCACGGTATCGTCCTGCTCGCCGTGCACCACCAGGGTGCGCAGGTGCGCCTCGGGCGGCACCGGCGCCACGGTGAAGCGACTGGCCGCCGTGCCCACAAGCACGGCACTGGTGACCTCGCGCTCCCCCCACAGCGCCGCCAGCGCGTGGCTGGTGACGAAGGCGCCAAAGGAGAATCCGGCCAGCGCCAGCGGGCCCTCGGGCGCCACCTGGCGCACCACGGCCAGCAGGTCCTGCAGTTCGGCGCGGCCTTCGTCGTGCACGCCGGCGCTGCCGCCCACGCCGCGGAAGTTGAAGCGCACCGCGCTCCAGCCGCACTGCACATAGGCGCGCGCCAGGGTCTGCACCACCTTGTTGTCCAGGGTGCCGCCGAACAGCGGGTGCGGGTGGGCAATCACGACCACGCCGCGCGGCGCGGTGCCGCCCGCCGGGGCGTCGCGGCGCGCCTCGATGGCGCCGGCCTCGCCCGTGAGGACCAGTTTTTCAGTGTGTGCGTTCACAGGTTGCTACCAATCCAATAGCTGGCGGCGCAGACTCCGCCTGCCCTGCCAGCCAAAAAAGCTTGAAACGGATGGAGTGCGGATCAGCGCCCGAGTTCCGGCGGTGTACGCAGGCGCTCGACCACCTGGCCGTTCTTCAGGTGCGATTCGACGATTTCGTCGATATCGGACGCATCCACGTAGCTGTACCACACGCCCTCGGGGTAGACCACGGCCACCGGGCCGGCGGCGCAGCGGTCCAGGCAGCCGGCCTTGTTCACGCGCACCTTGCCGGGGCCGGCCAGGCCAGCGGCCTTGACCTGCGCCTTGCAGCGCTCGAAGGCCTCCTGGGCGCCATGCTGGGCGCAGCAGGCCTCGCCGTTGGCGCGTTCGTTGAGGCAGAAGAAGATATGGCGCTCGAAATAGGCGGGCGCGGACGGGGTGGTTTCGCTCATCCCCTCTATTCTAGGAAGCGCGCGAGCGCCGCGAGGCGCGCAACAGCACATAGACCAGCGTGGCATAGGGCCAGAGCCAGCCCAGCCACTGGCCCAGGCCATAGAAACGGATGAAGCGCCCCTGCTCCCAAATGAGCAGCGTCTGGGCAAAGTAGGCGCTGGTGGGCGCGTCGTTGAGCAGGCCCAGGTGCAGCGTCAGCACCACCAGCAGCAGCACGGCGCTGGCGCGCGGTGGCAGCGCCAGCGCCAGCGCCGCCAGCACCAGCCCGACCCAGATGCCCACGCGCACCGGCATGCCCAGCCAGGCCCAGGCGTGCGCGGGCCCGTAGCTCAGCGCCGCCGACAGCGCCGTGGCCGCCACTCCCACAAGGGCGATACCTACCGCAAGCACCACGCGCCGCCCCAGGTGGCGCGCCATGCTGTAGGCCAGCAGGCAGGGCACGAGCAGGCCCAGCGCCACGCACAGCAGCTCGGCCACGGGGGAGAGCGGCTCCAGCTGCTCCTCGCGCAGCGGCAACCAGTCAAGAAAGGGCGTGCCCGACAGCAGCTCGGCCAGCGCCGCCTCCAGGCGCTCGAACACCTGGCCCAGGCCGAACGGTTCGGCCGCCGGAAACAGCAGCGCCCAGGGCCACAGCGCCAGCAGCACCAGGGCGCCGCGCGCATCGGGCGCGAACCAGCGCGCCCGGAAACGGCTCCAGCGATCGATCGCGCCCAGGCGCTCCAGCAGCGCCGCGCTCAGCGCGCCGGCCAGCGCGCCGCCCGCGTTCAGCACCAGGTCGAGGTTGGACGGCACGCGCTGCGGCAGGTAGATCTGCAGGAATTCGAGCAGCAATGAAAGCAGCGCTCCCGCCACCAGCGCCAGCGGCACCGCCAGCAGTTCCCGCCCCGTGCGCAGCAGCGCCAGCGCCAGCAGAAAGCCCAGCGGCGCGTAGCCCACCATGTTGGTGGCCACGTCGAAACCCGTCCAGTACGGCGGCGGCAGCGCTGCGAAGAGGAAGACCCAGGGCGAGATGCCCTGGTCGCGCCAGCCGATGAAAGGGAACAGGCTGGCAAAGACGATCAGTGCGGCATACACCCACGCGAGCGGCCAGGCAGAGGTCTTGTGCACGGGCAGCGTCCCCGGTGGCTCGCTAGAAGGGCTTCACCACCACCAGGACCACGACGGCCACAAGCATCAACACCGGGGCCTCGTTGAACCAGCGGAACCATTGGTGGCTGCGCCGGCAGGTGCCCGCCACGAACTGGCGCAGCAGCACGCCGCAGGCGTGGTGGTAGCCCAGCACCAGCAGCACCACGGCGAGTTTGGCGTGCAGCCAGCCATTGCCCGGGCCCTTGCCGATGCCATAGCCCAGCCACAGCCACAAACCCAGGCCCAGGGCCGGCACGGCCAGCAACGTGGTGAAACGCAGCAGCTTGCGCGCCATCAGCAGCAGGCGGTCGCGCTCGGCCGCCGAGCCCGGGGCCACCATGGCCAGGTTCACGAAGATGCGCGGCAGGTAGAACAGGCCGGCAAACCAGCTGGCCACAAAGACGATATGGAACGATTTGACCCAGAGCATGGCGCCCAGTGTAGTGGCGCCCGCGCGCCCGCACGGTCAAAAAAAGGCCCGGCAGGGATGCCGGGCCTTCAAGCCCGGGGGCGCTGGCGCCGGCGGGCCCCGCTCAGGGAGGAAAAAGCGGGGGGCGGCCAGGCCGCCCGGCGCCAATCTAGCACCGCCGTCACCCACCGGCAACACCACCCGGGGGGGCAGGTGCGCCAGTTGGGGCACAATTTTCCCCCATGCACCTCTCCAGCCCCACCCCCTTCCCCGCCAACCGCCCGCGCCGCCTGCGCCGCGACACCTTCACCCGCAACCTGGTGCGTGAGCACGCCGTCACGGTGAACGACCTGATCTATCCCGTGTTCGTGCTCGACGGCCAGGGCCGCCGCGAGGCCGTGGCCTCCATGCCCGGTGTGGAGCGCCTGAGCCTGGACCTGCTGCTGCCCGTGGCCGAAGACTGCGTCAAGCTCGGTATCCCGGTGATGGCGCTGTTCCCGGTGATCGACGCCAGCCTCAAGACGCCGGACGGCAAGGAGGCGCTCAACCCCGACGGCCTGGTGCCGCGCGTGGTGCGCGCCCTGAAGAAGGAATTCCCCGACCTGGGCGTGATGACCGACGTGGCGCTCGACCCCTTCACCAGCCACGGCCAGGACGGTCTGCTGGACGACACCGGGTACATCCTGAACGACGCCACGGTGGAAGTGCTCACCGGCCAGGCCCTTACCCAGGCCGAGGCCGGCGTGGACATCGTCGCGCCCAGCGACATGATGGACGGTCGCATCGGCGCCATCCGCGAGGCGCTGGAAGCGCACGACCACATCCACACCCGCATCATGGCCTACAGCGCCAAGTACGCCAGCGCCTTCTACGGCCCGTTCCGCGACGCCGTGGGCTCGGCTGCCAACCTGGGCAAGAGCAACAAGAAGGTCTACCAGATGGACCCCGGCAACAGCGACGAGGCCTTGCGCGAAGTGGCGCTGGACATCGCCGAGGGCGCCGACATGGTGATGGTCAAGCCCGGCATGCCCTACCTGGACATCGTGCGCCGCGTGAAGGACGAATTCCGCGTGCCCACCTTCGCCTACCAGGTGTCGGGCGAGTACGCCATGCTCAAGGCCGCCGCGCAGAACGGCTGGCTCGACCACGATGCGGTCATGCTGGAAAGCCTGCTGGCCTTCAAGCGCGCGGGGGCAGATGGGGTGCTGACCTACTTCGCCCGCGACGCCGCACGACTGCTACAAAAATTATAGCTAATGGCGCCTGCGGGGTGGGCGCCACGGTCAAAATTGACCTATATCAACGCGGCACGCCATTCGGCGCCGCGACCGGCCGCGAAGGGGGGTGCTTCGGCTACGATGGGTTACACCTTCGGCGCGGCCCAGCCTCCAGCGCGCTCCGGTCTCCACCCCACACCCCCATCCGCATGCCCCCGCGCAGCAGCACCGCACCGGCCCGACCGCTGGCATACACCGCGGCGGCGCTGCTGTACATGGTCGTCGCCGAGACCACGGCCACGCCCCTCTCCGGTTTCGGCCCGGTCCAGGTGCTGCAGCCCGCGGGCGGCGTGGCGCTGGTGCTCCTCCTCCTGGGCGGGCTGCGGTTCGCGCCAGCCATCTTTGCCGCCAGCCTGCTGAGCAGCCTGCTCGCCGGCGATGCCCCGCTGGCCGCCCTGGCCGAGGCGCTGGGCGTGGTGACGGCCGCCACCGTCGCCTGCCGGCTCATGCAGCGCCAACCGAGCTTCGACCAGGACCATCCCAACTTCAGCGTCGTGCGGCACACCCTGCTGTGGGTGTGCGGCGTGGGCGCGGGCACGGGCGCGCTGGCGTCTGCCGCCGGCCATCTGCTGGCAGGCGAGATCCCACCCGGCGAATGCACGGCGTACTTCCTGCAATGGTGGATGGGCAATTCGCTCGGCACGCTGCTGGTGGGGCCCCTGCTCATGTCCTACCGGCGCACGCTGCGCTTCGCCCAGCCGTTGCAGCGCCTGGACGAGGGCGGCCTGGTCTGGCTGCTGGCCTGCACCGGCGGCGTGCTCATCTTCGGCAACACGCAGGACCCGGTGCTGGCGCCGCTGGCCAACGCCTACTGGATGTTCCTGTTCGTGAGCTGGTCGGGCGCGCGGCTGGGCATGCTGTCCACGACGGGGCTGGTGTGCATGGTCGCGCTGCAGGCGCTGTGGGGCAGCCACCAGCGCACGGGCTTCTTTGCGCGCGACATCGCCGTCAACCACGGTTTCGGCTACTGGTCCTACATGATGATCCTGGCAGTGGTGGGCCTGTCGCTGGCCGCCTACCTGACGGAACGCCGCCGCCAGAAGGCCTCGCTGCGCGTGGCGGCCATTGCCTTCGAGTGCCAGGAGGGCATGCTGATCACCGATGCGCGGTCGGTGATCCTGCAGGCCAACCAGTCGTTCCTGCAGGCCTCGGGCTACGCGCCGCACGAGGTGCTGGGCCACACCCCGCATTTCCTGGTGGCCCCGCCCGAAGATACCCCCGATCCTGCGCCGGCCCCGGCCGCGGACTATGCGCCGGCCCAGAACCTGCAGCGCCGTGAATGGCACCGGCGCAAGTCGGGCGAGACCTACCCGGTGTGGACCACCCTGAGCCCGGTGCGCGACCCCCACGGACGCATCACGCACTACGTGCTCACCATGACGGACATCACCGGCCTGCATGAGCAGGAGGAGCGGCGCCGCCAGATGGAGCAGGCGCACCGCGCGGCGCTGGTGCAGGAGGTGCACCACCGCATCAAGAACAACCTGCAGGGCGTGATCGGCATGCTGCGCGCGCTGGACCACAAGCACCCCCGGCTGCACGGCCCCATCAACCAGGTCATCGGCCAGGTGCACAGCATCGCCGTCATCCACGGGCTGCAGGGCAGCACCGCCGCCGACCGGGTGCGGCTGGGCGACCTGATCTGCGCCGTGGCCGGCGGCATCGAGTCGCTGTGGGACACCCCCATCCACGTCGACACGCCCGCGTGGTGGAAGGCCTGCCACATCGCCCCCGCCGAGGCCGTGCCCGTGGCGCTGGTGCTCAACGAACTGATCCTCAACGCCGTCAAGCACGGCGGCAAGTCCCAGCAGGACGTGCGCATCCGCCTGCACGACGGCCCGCAGGAGGGCGGCGTGCAGATCACCATTGCCAACCCCGGCCGCTGGCCCGACCCCATCAAGCCCTCCCAGGGCGGCCTGGGCCTGGTCGCGGCGCTGATGCCGCGCAGCGGCGCCCGCATGGTCCGTACGCAGGAGGGCGTCTGGGCCATCCTGCAGCTGGACCTGGCCCCCCCCGTCATCCACCTCGAAGCCGGCGAGTCACCATGAACCAACCTCTCCCCCCAAGCCCTCCCCACTTGCTGCTGGTGGACGACGACCGCCTCATCCTCGCCACACTGTCGGGCGGCCTGCACGACGCCGGCTACCAGGTCACCACCGCCGAGTCGGTGGACGACGCCGAGGCGCTGCTGACCAGCGGCCTGCGGCCCGACCTGGCCATCGTCGACGTGCGCATGCCGGGGCGTGACGGCCTGGAGCTGGCCGAGCGCCTGCGCAGCCTCGACCACATTCCCTTCCTCATGCTCAGCGCCTACAGCGACGCACTCACCGTGGAGCGCGCCACCGGCTTCGGCGCGCTGGGGTATCTGGTCAAGCCGCTGGACGTGGTGCAGATCCGGCCCACCATCGAAGCGGCCCTGCAGCGCGCCCGCGAGCTTGACGAACTGCGCCAGGCACGCGCCCAGCTTCAAAAGGCGCTGGACGGCGACCGCGACATCAACGTGGCCACGGGCATCACCATGGTGCAGTACCGGCTGGCCCGCACCGCCGCGTTCGAGTTGCTGCGCTCATCCTCGCGCTCGCAGCGGCGCAAGCTCGGCGACTTGGCACGCGAGGTCATCCACCTGAGCGACACGCTGCACACAAACCACAAATCTTGACATGCATCAAGATAAAAATACACATTGTCACAGAATAAGTACAACTTAAAACCTATCCTTACAAGCTGCTGAACGACCCCTGATCCGGTCCTGCAGCGCAATGAGGCCCCGAACACGCCTCGCATGGTCCCTGGCCCTGCCCCGACCCTACGCAAATGTTCGGCCCCGCCTTTTTCTCTTTCGCCCGCCCGCTGGCTTGCGCGCTGCACCGTCTGCACGACGGCGCCGCAGCGGCCTGCGCACATCCCCGCCCCCGCCAGCCATGAGCACGCCCCAGTTTCCGCTGAGCCGTCCGTGGAACGGCACCCTGGACGAGCGGCCAGACATCGGGCACGCCCTGTTCTCGCGCTTTCGCATCGGCACGCGGCTGGCGGCGCTGATGGTGCTGGCCGCCCTGGTAACCATCGTGCTGGCCGCGACCGGCATCCACGGGCTGGCGGTTTCCAACGAGAGCCTGCGCGCCGTCCACGAAGAGCGCATGAAGCCGGTGCGCAACCTCTCCCAGATCGCGCACCTGATGCTGTCCAACCAGCACCAGCTGCAGATGGCGCTGGCGCAGACCGCCGCCAACGGCACCCCCGGCCGGGTCACGCTGCACCCCGACCTGGCGCGCAGTGCGGCGCTGGCCATCGAGAACAACGTCTTCGCCATCGACCGCCTGTGGCGCCTCTACACCGCCGGTCCGCGCAGCCAGCAGGAGCTGGCGCTGTCCGACCGTTTCGCGAGCCGCCGTGCGCACTACCTGCGCGAGGCCGTCATGCCAGCGCTGGCGGCCCTGCGTTCGCTCGACTACCAGGACACGCAGCGCCTGGCCGTGCAGGTGCGCCAGCTCTACGAACACGCGAGCCCGGACATCCAGGCCCTGATCGATCTGCAGTTCAACCAGGCGCACGCCGTCTACGAAGCCGGTGTGCAGCGCTACGAGCAGATCCGCCGGCTCGCCATCGGCGCGCTGCTGGTGTCCATGGCGGTGCTGAGCTTCCTCGGCGTGCTGCTGATCCGCTCCATCGTGCGGCCGCTGCGCCAGGCCACCGAGGTGTTCCGCCACATCGCGGACGGGCGTTTCGACACGCCCATCCAGGTGCAGGGCAAGGACGAAATCAGCGTGGTGCTGACGGAGCTGCGCGCCATGCAACTGCGCCTGGCCGGCAACGAGAAGGCCATCCACCAGCTGGCCTACTACGACCCGCTGACCGAGCTGCCCAACCGCCGCCTGCTGCGCGACCGCCTGCAGGCCGCGCTGGCGGCCAGCCGCCAGGACGACCGGCACCGGGCCGTGCTGCTGCTCGACCTGGACAACTTCAAGAACATCAACGACACCCTGGGTCACGAAATCGGCGACCAGCACTTGCTGGAGATGGCACAGCGCCTGCGCGTGGCCGTTCATATTCCGCACTGCATCGCGCGCATCGGCGGAGACGAATTCGTCGTGCTGATGGACCTGCTGTCCGCCAACGAAGCCGAGGCCCTGGCGCAGGCCGAAGCCCTGGCCGCGCAGCTGCTGGCCTGCGTGGCGCGGCCCTGCCCGCTGGCCGGGCAGGTCTACCACGGCAGCGCCAGCATCGGCATCAGCCTGTTCAAGAACCACGACGCCAGCATCAAGGAACTGCTCAAGCGCGCCGATGCCGCCATGTACCAGGCCAAGAACGCCGGGCGCAATGGCTATTGCCTGTTCAACCCCGCCATGCAGGTACAGCTGGAAACCCGCGCGGCACTGGAAGCAGCGCTGCGCAGCGCCGTGGACGCCGGCCAGCTGCAGCTGCACTACCAGCCCCAGGTGAGCGCCACCGGCCGGCCCGTGGGCGCCGAAGTGCTGCTGCGCTGGAACCACCCGGTGCACGGCCAGGTGCCGCCGGCCGAGTTCATCCCCATTGCCGAGGCCTCGGGGCTGATCCTGCCCATCGGCGCCTGGGTGCTGGAGCGGGCGTGCGCCCAGCTCACGGTATGGGGCAGCCGGGCCCATACGCGGCACCTGGAGCTGGCGGTGAACGTGAGTGCGCGGCAGTTCCGCCACCCCGACTTCGTGGCCCAGGTCTGCCGTACGCTGCAGCATTCCGGCGCCAACCCGGCGCGGCTGGTGCTGGAACTGACGGAAAGCCTGGTGCTCGACGACATCACCGACACCGTGGCCAAGATGCAGGCCCTGCAGCAGCAGGGCGTGCGCTTCGCGCTCGACGACTTCGGCACGGGTTACTCATCCCTGGCGCAGCTCAAGCGTCTGCCGCTGGAGCACCTCAAGATCGACCGCAGCTTCGTCGAGGACATCGACACCGACCCGAGCAACGCGGCCATCGTCCACACCATCGTCGACATGTCGCGCAACCTGGGGCTCAGCGTCATCGCCGAGGGCGTGGAGACGCCGGCGCAGCGCGTGGCGCTGCTCGACCTGCAATGCCTGGTGTTCCAGGGCTACCTGTTCAGCCACCCCCTGCCCATCGCCGAATTCGAGCAGTGGCTCGGCCGGCACTCCCTTCCGTCTGTTCCCCCCGTAGCAACGGCCGCACCCCAGGCCCTACCCGCCCCAGAGGTCCTATGAACCGTTTCAAGATTTCCACCCGCGTCGCTGCCCTTGCCGGCCTTCTGTCGCTGCTTCTGCTCGCCATCGGCGGGCTCGGACTGTGGGGCATCGTGCAGTCCAACAACGCGCTGTACTCCATGTACCAGGAACGGCTCACCACCACGGCGGAAATCGGGCAGATCCAGGCGCTGCTGCTGCGCCAGCGCCTATTGCTGGCGACCGCGCTGGTGACGCCGGACGAGCCGACGATCCAGGCCAACACGGCAGCGGTGGAGACCAACATCGCCTCCATCACCCGCATCTGGGACAGCTACCTCAAGCGCAGCCACACGCCCGAGGAGGAAGCCCTGGCCAAGAGCTTCACCGAGAACCGGGGCCGGTTCGTGCGCGAAGGCCTGCTGCCCACGGTGGTGGCGCTGCGCGCCGGCGACATCCCGGGCGCCAACCGCACGGTGGTCGAAAAGGTGCGTACGCTGTACGAGCCCGTAGGCGCGGGCATCGACGCGCTGGTCAAGCTGCAGTTCGAGGAAGGCAAGAAGGCCTATGAAGCCGGCGAGGCACGCTACACGCTGATCCGCGCGGCCGCCATCGCTTCCATCGTGTTCGGCCTGCTGTTCGCGGCCGTGTTCGCCACCACCCTGGTGCGCAGCATCTCGCGCTCGCTCGGCCACGCCATCGAGGTGGCGGAAACCATCGCCAAGGGCGACCTCAGCCACCCCGTGCAGGCCGACGGCCACGACGAGGCCGCGCAGGTGCTGCACGCGCTGGACGCCATGCAGAAGCAGCTCACCGGCATCGTCACCGACATCCGCGAAGGTAGCGAGAGCGTGGCCAGTGCCTCCAGCCAGATCTTCATGGGCAACCACGACCTGGCCAGCCGCACCGAGCAGCAGGCCGGCGCGCTGCAGCAGACCGCCGCCGCCATGGAACAGCTCAACGCCACGGTCAACCAGAACGCCGACAACTCCCACCAGGCCCGGCAGCTGGCCTCCAATGCCAGCGCCGTGGCCCACAAGGGCGGCGAGGTCATGGGCCAGGTGGTGAGCACCATGCGCGAAATCCACACCTCCTCGGGCAAAATCGCCGACATCATCGGCGTGATCGATTCCATCGCCTTCCAGACCAACATCCTGGCGCTGAACGCCGCTGTGGAGGCCGCACGTGCGGGCGAGCAGGGCCGGGGCTTCGCCGTGGTGGCCTCCGAGGTGCGCGCGCTGGCCGGGCGCTCGGCCGAGGCCGCCAAGGAGATCAAGGCGCTCATCAGCTCCAGCGTGGAACGCGTGGGCAAAGGCACCGAACTGGTGAACGCCGCCGGACAGACCATGGACGAGGCCGTCACCGCCATTCGGCGCGTGACCTCGCTGATGACGGACATCAGCGCCGCTAGCACCGAGCAGAGCAGCGGCATGGGCCAGATCGGCGAGGCCGTTCAGCATCTGGACCAGACCACGCAGCAGAACGCCGCGCTGGTGGAAGAGCTGTCGGCTGCGGCGCGCAGCCTGCAGGACCAGGCCCGCACCCAGGTGCAGACCATCGCCGTCTTCACGCTGGCCAGCGATGTGGGCCTGGCCGCTAAGCCAGTGCCGGTCGCCGCACCGGCAGCGCAGCCCGCTGCCGCCGTGCTGCCGGCCCCCCGGCGCCCGGGCCTGCAGGCCCGGCTGACCGGCTGAGCTGGCCCTAGACCGCCAGCCGGGGCTGCCTGCCCCGCAGGGCTGGCGCCACGGCACGCGGCGCCAGTGCCGGGGCCGGCGCGGCGCGCCCTTCGGCAGACAGCAACGCCTGCTCGTCGCCCAGGCGGAACACCTCCACCGAGCGCACCAGCTCCTGCGCCTGGCTGCGCAGGCTGCTGGCGGCGGCGGCCATTTCCTCGACCAGCGCGGCATTCTGCTGCGTCACCTGGTCCATCTGGGTGACAGCCTCGCCGACCTGGTCCACCCCCTGGCTCTGCTCGGTGCTGGCGGCACTGATCTCGCCCATCAGGTCGGTCACCCGGCGGATGGCCGACACGACCTCGTGCATCGTCGTCCCGGCCTGGTCCACCAGCTGGGTGCCCGTTTCGACCCGCTCCACGCTGGTACCGATGAGCGCCTTGATCTCCTTGGCGGCCTCGGCCGAGCGCCCGGCCAGCGCGCGCACCTCGGAGGCCACCACGGCAAAGCCCCGGCCCTGCTCGCCGGCACGCGCCGCTTCCACGGCGGCGTTGAGCGCCAGGATGTTGGTCTGGAAGGCGATGCCGTCGATCACGCCGATGATGTCGGCAATGCGGCGCGAGCTCTCGTTGATGCCCTTCATGGTCTCGACGACCTCGCCCACCACCGCGCCACCCCGCTCGGCCACTGTGGTGGCCGTCAGGGCCAGCTGGTTGGCCTGGCGCGCGTTGTCGGCGTTCTGGCGCACGGTGGAGTTGAGCTGCTCCATGGAGGCAGCCGTCTGCTCCAGCGCGCTGGCCTGGCTCTCGGTGCGCGCGCTCAGGTCATGGTTGGCCTGGGCGATCTGCGAGCTGGCCGCGGCCACGCTTTCCGAACCGGAGCGCACGTTGGACACCACCTTGCGCAGGCTGTCCATCATCTGCTGCAGGGAGTGCAGCAGCTGCGCCGTCTCATTGCGCCCCTGCACCTGCAGCACCGTGCGCAGGTCGCCCACGGCGACGGAGCGTGACAGCTCCACGGCCTGGCGCAGCGGCCCGGTAATGGCGCGGATGATCCACAGGGCCAGCACAGCCGCCACCATCAGCGCCGTCGCAACGGCCATCCACACAGCGTTCTGGATCGACACCACGTCGGCCTGGGCATTGCTGACCGACTGGCCCAGCAGATCGGTCTGGGAACCGATGAGCGCGTCCACCGCGCCAAAATAGGCGTCGAGCACGGGCCGGACCTCGGTGGCCAGATAGGCGCGCGCGCCGGCCGGGTTGCCGGCGGCCACCAGGCCGAGGTAGCGCTCCTGCGCCGCGACGTAGGCCGCGCGCTGCGCCTCGATGCTCGCCAGCAGCTCCTTGCCGCGCGGCGCAACGATTTCCGCCTTGAGCCGGGCCAGCGTTTCGCCCACTTTCTGCCGCGATGACAGGACGGCTTGCTGCTGGCGCTTGACCTCGTCGCTGCTTTCGGAGAGCGCCATGGTGCGCATGGCGATGGCGATCTGCCCGAGGTGGCCCTTGATGTCGTTGAGCATGGCGACGCGCGGAATACGCTCATCGGTCACGACGCGAAAATCCTCTCGGATCGCTGCGCTTTTCCAGAGGGCCACGGCCCCGAGGGCCATGATCAGCACCCCCATCACGGAAAAACCCAGGACCAGCCTGGTCGATATCTTCATGTCGCTCAGGTTCATCGGACACCTCCTCGCGGGTTCATGGCGTTGAGTTGCAAGGGCACTTTGTAACGCTGTTTTTTTACCGGCACAAGTTATTTCTGTGGCGATCGATCGGTGCGACGCAGGCTGGACCGCCCGGCCTTGCGTCACCAGGTGCCGGCCCGCCAAATTCCCGCTAGGATCGTGGGCACGCACCCGGAGAATCCCGTTGGACCTCAAGCCCCTCATCACCCTGTTGGCCATCGTCAACCCGCTGGCCATCGTGCCGTTCTTCATCCACTACACGCAGGGCTTCTCGGTGCAGCAACGCCGGCGCACCATCCGCACGGCCGCATTCAGCGCCTTCTGCGTGATTGCCGCCTGCGCGCTGCTGGGGCTGCAGATCCTCGATTTCTTCAACATCTCGCTGCAAAGCTTCCAGGTCGGGGGCGGCATGCTGCTGCTCATCAGCGCCATGAACATGCTCAACGCCCAGCCCGCCGAGGCCAAGCCCCACACCCACGAACTGGAGGAAGGCGCCGAGAAGGCCGCCGCGGGTGCCAGCATTGCCGTGGTGCCGCTGACCATTCCGCTGCTCACCGGCCCGGCCAGCATGTCCACGGTGGTGATCTACGCCGACCGCGCCCAGACCTTCTGGCAGCACGCCGCGCTGGTCGGCTACGGCGTGGTGATTGCCGCCGCCACGGCGGTGTGCTTCTCGCTGGCCGAACCGATTGCGCGCTTTCTGGGCAAGACAGGCATCAACGTCATGACCCGGCTCATGGGCCTGATCCTCGCCGCGCTGGCCGTGGAGGTGATGGCCGAGGGGCTGAGCAAGCTGTTCCCGGTGCTGGTCACGCGGTGAGAGAACACCCCCTGTGTCGCTTCGCTCCTTCTCCCCGCTCTGGCCTCGCTGCGCGATGCGCGAAGGGAGATGCTGCCGGTACGGCAAGGCGGCGCGGCTGGCCCGGGCGCACGCGTTGCGTGCATCGGTGACGGCGCGCCGCACCGTGGACGACTGACATGTCCGCCCACGTGCTGCTGCTGGAGGACGACCCGGCCATCGCGCGCACCGTGGCCTACGCCCTGGAGCGCGAAGGCCTGCGCACCACGCACAGCCTGCTGCTGCAGGACGCGCGCAACCTGCTGCGCAGCGCCTCGTTCGACCTCCTGGTGCTCGACGTGGGCCTGCCCGACGGCAGCGGGCTGGACCTGTGCCGCGAGGTGCGTGCCGCCGGCGGCACACCGGTACTGATGCTCAGCGCGCACGGCGAGGAGCTCGACCGCGTGCTCGGCCTGGAACTGGGCGCCGACGACTACCTGGCCAAGCCCTTCAGCCCGCGCGAGCTGGCCGCGCGGGTCAAGGCGCTGCTGCGCCGCGCCGCCGTGCAGGCACCCGCGCCCGCCACCCGTGCCACGGCCTTCCACGACGACCGCGCGGGCCAGCGCATGTACCTGCATGGCCAGCCGCTGGCGCTCACGCGGCGCGAATACCGCCTGCTGGCCTGCCTGCTGGCGGGCGCGGGCCGCATCCATGCACGCGAAACCCTGCTGTCCGCTGCCTGGGGCGACGAGAGCGACAGCCAGGACCGCACCGTGGACACGCACATCAAGACTCTGCGCGCCAAGCTGCGCGAGGCCGACCCGGCGCGCGACTACATCAGCACGCACCGGGGCATGGGCTACAGCCTGGATGTTTAAAGTCAAAACAGCACCCAGCACTTATCCAGCAAGCGCCGACAGCTATCATTTTTGAAATGAAAATCCTGCGCCGCTGCCTCAAAGCCCTGGGCTGGCTGGCCCTGGCCATGGGGTCCGTGGCCGCCCTCTTCCTTGCCGCACTGGTCGCCGCCAACTGGCGGGATGACCCCTTGAGCGAGGCCGCCCAGCAGGCCCTGCGGTACACCCCGCCCACCGAGCAGGATCTGGAGGACAACGGATACCTCATCCTCCTGGGTCTGGACGCGCCCGCGCAGGGCGATGCCGTTACCGATGCAATCGCCCTGGGCCGCCAGCGCCTGGCCCGCGAAATCGAGCGCCGACGCTGGGTGGAAGCACACGGCGATGCAACGGACGGCATGCCGCCCACCCTCCCGGGCAAGGACAACGGCGACGACCTACTTCCAAAACGGCTGCGCTGTCCAGCGAACGAGGTGAATTGCTTTGGCTGGTACGTCGGCCACAGCACTGAAATCGACACCTTGGCGCAAGCGAACCAGGTGCAGTTGCAGCGCCTGGCGGCGGCGGCCCGCGCCAAGCAGTTCAGCAATCCCGCGCCGTTCTATCTGGTGAACGAACTTCCCCCGTTCGCGCGTTTGGTTCGCGCCCATGAACTCTGGCTGGCCCAGGCATCGCTGCACTGGACCCGTGGACAGCCGCAGCAGGCCATGGACATCGCTCGCCAGGCGGTGCAACTGCGCAGCCGCCTGGCCAGCAATTCCAACAGCCTCATCACTTCCCTGATCGCGCTTGCCCTGCAGCACCGCGAGCTGCGCTGGCTCAGCGATGCCAGTGCGCGCCTGACGCCCCAGAGTCCAGCGCTGGTGTCGAAGGGTATCGAGGAACTACTCTCCACCCCGCCCAGCTCCCTGCGCCATGCCCTGGAAGGCGAAAAACAGTTCACGGCCAGCATTCTGTATTCGCAGCAGCACACCACCTGGGGGCTGGGCTTTCTGGGCAAAGCCCGCATCTGGGCCTTGCTGCCCCAACAGACGCTCAATATGTCCATCGAGAATCTGCAGCATATGCAGGACCTCAGCGATCTGCCCGCCCATCAGTTGGAGGCAGCGTTGTCCAATATTCTGAGGAAATGGGAAGACGACCATGCCTGTGCACCCGGGATACGTCTGCGCAATGCCGCAGGCCTTTGCATGGCAGCCATCGCAACGCCCAGCTACCAAGGCTACGTCCTGCGCGTCGCCGACCTGGACGGATACCGCCGCCTCGTCCTGCTGCAGCACCGCGCCACCGTCCAGCGGATCACCCTGGCGGACATGCCGGCCTGGCTGGCAGATTCGCCCCCGGAACTGCGCAACCCCTACACCTTGCAGCCCATGCAATGGGACGCCGCCGCCGGCAGCCTGGCCTTCGAGGGCCGCGAAAAGCAGACCCAGAATCCCGACCAATCACCGACCTACCGCATCACGCTGCGCCATTGAATTTCAAGCGAAAACAGGCTGCAGACCTTACTCATCAAGCGCAAGCAGCTATCATTTTTGAACCATGCGCCTCGGCATCCGCCTCCTGTTCGCCTTCTTCCTCATCAACGGCATTGCGGCCTTCTTCGTGCTGCGCGTGTTCACGGCCGAGATCAAGCCCAGCGTGCGCGAGGTGATGGAAGACATGATGGTGGACACCGCCAACATCCTCGCCGAACTGGCCGCCGACGACCTGGCCGCCGGCCGCCTGAAGGACGGCGGCACCACCAGCGCCTTCGCGCGCCATGTGCGCCAGTACGCCAGCCGCCCGGTGGACGCTGGCATCTGGGGCTTTGCCAAACAGTCGCTCGACTACCGCATCTACGTCACCGACGCCGATGGGCGCGTGCTGTTCGACTCCGAGAACCAGGCGGGCGGCCAGGATTTCTCGCAGTGGCGCGACGTCGCCCGTACGCTGCGCGGCGAGTACGGCGCGCGCTCCACGCGCGAGGTGGCGGGCGACGACACCAGCGGTGTGATGCACGTGGCGGCGCCCGTGCTGGTGGCGGGGCGCGTCGCGGGCGTGCTCACCGTGGCCAAGCCGGTGCGCACCGTGCAGCGCTTCATCGACCGGGCCGAGCGCAAGGTGTTGATGGGCGGGCTGCTGCTGCTGGCGTTGTCGGCCGCCGTGGGCGTGGCCGTGACCTTGTGGATGGTGTGGAACGTGCGCCGCCTGCGCGACTACGCGCTGAGCGTGCAGGGCCCGGCCGACGGCGAGCACGACACGCTCCCGGCCCCGGTGCCGGCCATGCCCCAGGTGCCCGGCGAACTGGGCGACCTGGCGCGCGCCATGGACCGCATGCGCGCGCGGCTGGAGGGGCGCGACTACATCGAGGGCTATGTGCGCGCCCTCACCCACGAACTCAAGAGCCCCGTGGCCGCCATCCGCGGCGCGGGCGAGCTGCTGCAGGAAGACCTTCCCGCCGCCGACCGCGCGCAGTTCGCCACCCAGGTGGTGCAGCAGAGCGAGCGGCTGCAGCGCCTGGTCGACCGGCTGCTGGAGCTCAGCAAGCTGGAGCAGCGCCAGCACGCCGAAGCGCGCCGCCCGGTGGCGCTGCAGGACTGCGCCCGCACCGCCATCGCGCACACGCAGGCGCGCGCGGCGCAGCGCGGCGTGGTGCTGGCGCTCACCGGCCAGGGCGCCAGCGGCCCGTGGGAGGCCGAGCTGCTCACCCTGGCGCTGACCAACCTGCTCGACAACGCCATCGACTTTGCCCCCGAGGGCAGCACGGTGCGCGTGGAGCTCGACGGTGCGCGCGCAGCCGTGCAGGACAGCGGCCCCGGCGTGCCCGACTACGCGCTACCGCGCCTGGGCGAGCGCTTCTTCACGACGGCCCGGCCCAACGGCGAGCGCAGCGGCTCGGGCCTGGGCCTGGCCATCGTGCGGCGCGTGATGGCGCTGCACGGCGGCCACATGGAGGCGCGCAACACCGCGCCGGGGCTGCGCGTGGAACTGGTCCTTCTTACACACTGATTCACCGCACTTCACGCTGGCCTCACAAACTTCATGGCGCCCTCACGGCCGGGGGCAACACTGCCCTGCACAAACACCGTGGAGGACGCCTTGAAATACCCCCTGTTCACCAAGCTGGCCGCGCTGGCCGGCATCACCCTGCTGCTGCTGATCGGCCTGGGCCTCATTGAAGACGTGGTACGCGACCGCCAGCGCTACCGCAGCCAGGCGGCGCAGAGCGTGGCCGCCAGCCTGGCCGGGCCGCAGACGCTGATGGGCCCGATGATCCACAGCGCCTGCGTGGAAAGCTGGGAGACGGAAACCGGCAAAGGCGAGGAGCGGCGCCTGGTCGAGCAGCGCCGCGAGTTCCTGCTCACCGCCATGCCCGAGCACCTGCGGCTGCGCAGCGGTGCGGCCATGGAAGAGCGCGCGCGCGGCCTGCACAAGGTCAACACCTACACCCTCAAGGCCCAGATTGCCGCGCAGTGGGCGCCGCTGGCCAGCCTGCAGCCGCAGGCCACGGTGAAGGGCTCGCGCATGCAGTGCGGCGCACCCATCCTGATGCTGGCCGTGGGCGATGCGCGCGGCATCCGCACGGCGCAGCTGCAGCTCGGCGAGCAGCAGCTCACGCTCAAGCCCGGCACCTTCCACCCGACCTACAGCCGCGGCCTGCACGCCTCGCTGCCCGAGGCCGTGCGCGGGCAGGCGGACGGCCTGGCGGTCACGCTGGACCTGGAGCTGGTGGGCACCGAGCGCCTGTCCATCGTGCCGCTGGGCAGCCGCACCGAGGTGCAGATGGGCAGCAGCTGGCCCCACCCCTCGTTCGCCGGGCGCTTCCTGCCGTCCGAGCGCGAGGTGCGCGAGGACGGCTTCATGGCGCACTGGCGCCTGTCCTCGCTGGCCACCACGGCGCAACAGGACATCACGCAGGGCAAGCCGGTGTGCGAAGCGCCCGACGAAGAGGCTGCCGCGCCGCCGCCCGGCGGCGCACGCGATTGCGCCGACAGCTTCAGCGTGGCCTTCATCGACCCGGTGAACCCGTATGCACTGTCGGACCGGGCCACCAAGTACGGCGTGCTGTTCATCGCCCTGACCTTCGTGGCCGTGGGCCTGTTCGAACTGATGGGCAACAGCCCCCACGCTGCGCCGCTCCGCGGGTCGCCGCCCCCCGAGGGGGCCGCATTTTCATCTTGGGGCGGCCCGGCGATGAGAACATTGCGCGTGCACCCCGTGCAGTACCTGCTGGTGGGCGGCGCGCTGTGCAGCTTCTTCCTGCTGCTGGTGAGCCTGTCGGAGCACCTGCCGTTCGGCGCTTCCTACGCGCTGGCGGCCACGGCCTGCGTCCTGCTGCTGGGCTACTACGCCAGCCACATGCTGGGCAGCGTGCGGCGCGGCCTGCCGTTTGGCGCGGGCATGGCGCTGCTGTATGGACTGCTTTATGTGCTGCTGCAGCTGGAGCAGACGGCGCTGGTGGTGGGCGCCGTGGCCCTGTTCGCCGTGCTGGCCGCCGTGATGGTGCTGACGCGGCGCATCAACTGGTATGGCCTGGCCGCCCTGCGTGCCGGCGTCCGTCCGGAGGCCGCATGAACCGCCCCGCTGCCTGGCCCGGCACCGATGCCTGGGCACGCCACCTCGCCGCTCCGGCGCCCGCGCCGCGCACGGCGCTGACCCCCGCCGAGGCGCTGCGCGTGCAGCGCCACCGGGACCGGCTGCTCGCCGCCCTGCAGGCGCGCGACCGCAGCGCGCTGCGTGGCGCGCAGCAGGCCGTGCTGCAGGCCGCCTACGCCCAGCCGGCCACGCCGGCCCTGCGCCAGGCGCTGCGTCTGCTGGCTTGGCACATGGCTGCGCTGCTGCCGTCCCGGCGCGGCGAGCATGCGGGCATTTGAATAAAAACGGCCTGCAGAGCCCGTCTATCGGGCGCCGTAAGCTATCAAAAGAAGAGCATCGTCAGTGCAAATGGCCTTGCGGCGCGGCGAGCTGGCCGATCAGCCCGGCATCGACGGCGCCGTAGGCCAGCACCTCGCCGCCGCGCTGCGCGGCAAAGCGGCGCGCCGCCTCCTGCGAGGCGAATGCGGGCAGATTGCCGGCGCGCATGGGGCCACGCGCCGAGGAGCCATGCACGTAGAAGGCGGTGCTGGCATCGGTCCAGGTCTTGCCGGACACGTCGGTGACGTAGCGCGCCACGATCTCGCGGGCGCTGCGCCCCGGGCTGTAGCGGGGCACATCGTTGAGGTACATGAACAGGCTCAGCGGCGAGTCGAAGAACTGCGCATCGCCGTTGGCAAAGATGACCTGCGCGGCCCAGTCGGGCGAGCGCGCCGGGAACATGCCGCAGACCGGACAGCGCACGTCCGCCGGCACGGCGCGGGCCGCCTCCAGCGGCAGACCCGAGGCCGGGTTGTAGGGCGTGGGCGGCGCCACGACGCAAACGTCCGGGTCCAGCACCGCCGCGGCTTGCGGCTCCCACAGGGTGCGCAGCGCCGGCACGCTCCACCCCGCACCCGCCAGCAGGGCCGCCACGGCCACGGCCAGGCCCCAGCGGCGGGCCGGCGCGGTCATGGGGGGCTGCCAGGGCAGGTGCATGGCGGGGTTACATGCGTGAGTCGTGCAGGGCGCCGCCGCTCAGGTCCACCATGTCGGCCTTGATGTCGCCAAAGCGCAGCACCTTGCCGCCATACTGCGCCGCGAACTTCGTGGCGTCGGCTTCCTGGGCAAAGCTGCCGATGGTCGGACCCATGGACCCGTGGCGTTTGCCGCCGAGCACGAAGAAGGCCGTCTTGGCGTCGATCCAGTGGCCCTGCGGGTGGTCCCAGTCGGCCTTGCCCATGTCCTGCACGTAGACGGCGCGCACGGCGCGCACCTGCTCGCCGGCCAGCAGGGTGGAGAACAGCTCCACCGTGTCGCAGAAAAAGCTGGGCTTGTCCTGCGCGGCATAGTGCACCTGGGCCTTGGGGCCGGGGTAGTCGGCCAGCAGCATGCCGTCGAGTTCGCAGCTGGTGGAGCGGTCGATTTCGATCGGCGCGAGCGCCTGGGCCTCGCCAGCCCGTTCGCCGCAGCCGGCCATGGCGCCGAGCGATCCCAGCGCGGCCAGCGCGGCCAGGCCGAGCAGTTGGCGGCGCTCGCCGCAAGCCGCGTCGGCGGCGGCATGGCGCCGGCGGCAGGAACAGGTGTAGGTCATGGTTTGAATCTCCAGTTGGCCAGGGCCAGCGGCACGACGATCCATGCCGCCATCACACCGCCCATGGTGGTGGGGCTGCCCATGGACGGCGGCACGATGCTGGCCAGGCCGTAGAGGGTGCGCACGTCTTCGAGCGAGAACACGTTGAGGATACGGAAGACGTCGGCCGGGTTGAGCAGCAGCAGCCAGGCAAAGGCCTCGCCGCCAAAGCGCCCGCCGGTGCCCACCAGCACGCCCAGCAGCAGCAGGTCGAACACCAGCACGAAGAAGAACCAGGTGGCGATGGCCAGGCCAGAGGCGCGCGTGCGGTCGCGCGCCAGCACCGACACCAGCACCGCCAGGCTCAGGAACGCCAGGCCCAGCAGCACCGAGCTGAGCATGAAGCCGCCATAGTGGAACAGGCCGGTCCAGCTCATCTGCCGGAAGAGCAGCACCGCCACCAGGCCGAAGCCCGCCAGCGTGGACAGCGTGAGCGCGGCGGCCAGGCCGAGGTACTTGCCCAGCAGCAGTTCGAGGCGCGTGATGGGCAGTGCCAGCAGCAGGTCGAGCGAGCCGCGCTCGCGCTCGCCGACGATGGCGTCGAAGCCCAGCAGCAGCGCGATCAGCGGGATCAGGTAGATCACCAGGCTGACCAGGCTGGCGATGGTGAATTCGATCGAGCGAAAACCCACGGTGCCCTGCTGCGCGCCGCCGAAGTAGGCGATGACGAGCGAGAACACGGTGAACACCAGCGCCACCGCAAGCACCCAGCGGTTGCGCATGCGGTCGCGGAATTCCTTCGCGGCAATGGTGAAGATCTGCGTCAGTTCCATGGCGTCTTTCAATCGGCGAAGCCGAAGAACACGTCTTCGAGCGACGGCTCCAGCATTTTCAGGTCGTGCACGCGCGCGCCAAACGGCGCCAGGGCCGCGAGCACGGCCATCTTCTGGGCCCGCGGGCAGCGCAGGCGCAGGCCGGTGGGCAGGGCTTCGGGCTCGGCGCCCGTGGCGGCGGCCAGCGCCTGGCCCACGGCGGGGGCGTCACCCTCGGCCAGCTGCAGTTCGAAGACCAGCGGCATCTGCGTCTGTTCGCGTAGCGCCTGCACGCTGCCCACGGCCTGGATCTTGCCGGCCGACATGATGGCCAGGCGGTCCACGCGCTCCTGCAGTTCGGCCAGGATGTGAGAGGTGATGATGACCGTCACGCCCTCGGCCTGCAGGCCGCGCAGCGTGGCGTAGAAGTCGCGGATGGCCTGGGGGTCCAGGCCGTTGGTGGGCTCATCGAGGAACAGCACCCGGGGCGCGCCCAGCAGGGCCTGGGCAAAGCCCAGACGCTGGCGCATGCCCTTGGAGTATTCACGCACGGGGCGCGTGCCGGCATGCGCCAGCCCCACGCGTTCGAGTGCGGACTGGCACTGCGATAGCGGCGCGTGCTTGAGCCGCGCGAAGAAGCGCAGGGTTTCCAGGCCGTTGAGGTTGTCGTAGAGCACGACGTTCTCGGGCAGGTAGCCCAGGTGGCGCCGCGCCGCGCGAAAGCCGCGCCCGCGCACCGAGGCGCCGCTGATGAGGATCTCGCCCTGCGTGGCAGGCTCCAGGCCCAGCATCATCTTGAACAGCGTGCTCTTGCCGGCGCCGTTGTGGCCGATGAGCCCGAAGATCTCGCCGCGCGGAACATCCAGGTCCACGCCATCGACGGCCTGCAGCGCGCCGTAGCGCTTGCTCACGCCGCGCAGCGAAATTGCTGCGCCGTCACTGGCCGGAAAAGTGCTTGCCACGCCATTCACTCCATTGTTGGTTGGTCGGTTGCATGCGCGGCTTGGGGTCGACGACCGAGGGCACGCGCAGCACCGGAAACTGCTGGCCCACCAGGCGCAGCGCCTGTACCGCGGGGCTGGCCAGCAGCAGCTTCATGCTGGGGTGCTTCCAGGTGAGGCGGTCGACCATGTCATTGGCCTCGTAGGGCACGTCGCCCACGCCGTTGCCGTCGCGGTCCCAGCCGAGGTAGTTGCTCCAGTGGTTGCCGCTCTGAACGCCCCAGCGTTCGTCGCGCGAGCCCACATAGCGCACCTGCTCGCGGTTGGAGATGAAATCGTTGCCCTCCACCACGTTGCGCGTGGAGCCGGCCGCGAGGTGCACGCCCACCACGTTGTCCACCACCAGGTTGCCCTTGAGCGTGGCGTATTCCACGTCGTAGATGAAGAAGCCGCGGTTGTTGCCGGCGACCACGTTGTTCTCTACAACCGAGTCCTGCAGCGTGCGGAGCATGATGCCGTGGTCCGAATTGCCCCAGGCGCGGTTGTTGCGCACCACCTGGTCACGCACCTCCATGAGCGCCAGGCCACCCCGGTTGTAATAGGTGTCGTTGTCCTCCCACAGGTTGTAGTAGGAGTTCATGTAGTGCGTGCCATAGCGGCTGTGGTGCATCTTGTTGCCCCGGAACACCGCATGGTGCGACACATCGACATACAGCGCGTCACGCACGAAGCTGATGTTGTTGTGCAGGATGCGCGCGCCCTTGGTGTTGTAGAGCTGGATGCCGTTGCCGCGCTGCGACGAACCGTATTCGCGCTTGCCGGTGATGGTGTTGTGCTCGATGAGCACGTCGTTGGCCTTCTCGATCCACAGGCCGAAGAGGTTGTAGGTGAGATCGCAGCGCCGCACGATGGCGCGGTGCGCGCCGTCGTAAAGGTAGATGCCGGCGTTCTGGTCCTTCAGACTGTCGCCCGAATCGCGCACGATGAGGCCCTCGATCACCACGTCGGGTGCGGTGACGCGGATGGTATCGCCCTGGTTGCCGCCGCTGAGGGTGGGGCGGTCGATGCCGCGCAGCGTGAGCGGCTTGTTGATCAGCAGGTTGGCGCGGTACATGCCGCGCGCCACCTCGATCACGTCGCCGGGCGCCGCGGCCTTGACGGCAGCCGCCAGGTCGTCACCCGGCCGCACCGACACCGTGGCGGCGCCAGCGGCGTGAACCAGGCCCAGGAACAGCAGTGCCGCCCCGGCCATGCGGGCCAAGGCAGGCGTCATAGGATCAGCAAGCCCAGGGCCTTGAGGGCCAGGAACAGGGCCGCGCCGATCAGCAGGTTCTTGAATCCCACGTAGCTCATCATGTCCATCACGCTGGCCGCGCGGTAGTTGCCGCGCCACCAGACCCCATCCTTCACATAACGGCGGCCAGACAGCCGGATCAGCACTTCGTACACGCTCCAGCCGAACCACCAGCCGATGATCGCGCCCGAGGACAGGTGCCCCAGCGCGGTCATGACCCAGGCCACCGTTGCGGCGACAGCGAGCGAGAAGCCCGCGACCTGCAGCGCGCGCTGGCTGTGCCAGCCTTCGCTGCTCCAGGGCCAGAGGTGGTCGCGGATTTCGAGCAGCACCCACTTGATGCGGGATTCACCCGCCTTGTGGAAGGGTGCCACAGGTTCAGTAGGCATGCGTGGGTCGGGGCCATTGGCCGCCTTGGCGCTGATCTGGTCCTCGAAGCTGGTGGCGGGGTGGATCGGGAAGAAATAACCATTGGCGCCGATCGGCGTGATCTCCAGGCCATCCTTCTCGCGGCGCTTGCGCTCCTTGGCCAGGGGCGGGCAGCCCTTGGTGTCGGTGTACAGCACCATGCAGTCCAGGCAGTGCAGGCACTCGCGGTGGTCGATGCGGCCATCGGCATCGATGGCCTGGGCGCCGCAGCCCACGGCGCAGGCCTTGCAGCTGTTGCAGTCCTGCTTGCGCTTGAGACCGAACCAGCGGAACGTGCTGGGCATGGCCAGCGATGCGCCCAGCGGGCAGATGTACTTGCAGTAGGGCCGCTCGATGAAGATCGACACGCCCAGGATGGCGGCCACGAAGAGGCCATAAGGCCACGCGCGGTTCATCACACCGACCAGGAAGGTGGTCTTGAACGGCTCCACCTCGGCCAGCTTTTCGGCCATGCCCATGGAGAACATGGAGACCGCGACCAGGAAGAAGAACACGGCGTACTTGAGCCATTTCAGACGGTCGTGCCAGGCCTGGGGCAGCTGCGTCTGGAAGCGCTTGAAACCGACCGCGCGCGCGATCTTGTAGATGGACTCCTGCAGCGAGCCAAACGGACACATCCAGCCGCAGAACAGGCCGCGCCCGAACAGGAACACGGTGACGATGATGAAGATCCAGAACAGGAAGATGAACGGGTCGGAGAGGAACAAAGACCAGGTCCACTGGAACAGCAGCGCATGGAACCAGGTCAGCACCTGCGTGATGGAGGGCTGCGCCATGAGGCCAAAGCCCACCCAGGCCATGCTGATGGCCCAGAAGCTGTACTTGAAGGCGTTCACCGGCCACTTGTTCTTGTGCGTGGACAGGCGCGTGAGCCGCTCGCGGTAGGCGTACACCACGCCCACGGCGACCAGCAGCAGCGCGAACAGGGCGATGGAGACGGCCTGCGACTTCCAGACACGCACCCAGGGCGCATCGGGCTCGTCGACCTTGGGACGGCCGCCTTCGAGCAGGTTGGCGGGCAGCCAGTATTTGGATTCGAAAACCGCGAAGCTGCGCTGGCCCGTGGCGCGGTCGACCCGGTTGCCCAGGAAGGACAGCTTCCAGGGGTGCGCCGCCGAGTAGGCCTGCGAGCGGATCACGAAAATGGCCGATTCGTTGTAGCTGGGCGCGCCGGCCGCCTCGACACCGTAGAGGTTGTAGTAGTCCAGGTCCCGGAAGGTGAACGAATCCGCGCCCTGCTTGACCTGCACGCGGTCATAGATGCCGCCGCGCACGAAGCCCGAACCCTTGAAGGACTCGACGCCGGCAGAGCGGATGACGAAGAAGGCATTCTCTTCGGGCTTGAGGCGCGAGCGCAGGTTGGCGTAGCCGTTCTCGCCGAGCACGCTGCGGCCCAGATCGGGGTGGTTGAGGTCGCCGAACCACAGTTCGATGAAAGGCTCGGGGCCGCGCGGCAGGCCCACCTGTTCAGGCTTGACCAGCAGGTGCTGGACAGCGCCCATCTTGACGAGCTGCGCCCAATCGTAGCGCTGGCCGGAGACGGCAAAGCGCGCGGGGTCGCGCACGGTAGGGGCGATGATGCCCGTCTGGCGTGCCACGGCGGCGCCCGACATCATCATCACCTGGTTCTGGGCGATCACGGTCACGGTGGCGCCGGAGATGGCGTCCACGCCAATCACCTCTTCCTCGGGCCGGGAGGGGCCGACCTCGATCTTTTCGGACACCGACTTGCCCAAGTACTGGTTGTTGAAGTTCACCAGCGCCGACTCGGGAATGCCGAGCAGCAGAATGGGTTCGGAGTGCTTGAGCACCTTCACGCCGACGAAATGGCCTTTCAGGTCCATGCCGATCAGCGTCACCACCGGCTTGCCCGAATAGGCCGGCGTGTCCGTGATGTCGGTCGAGAGCATCACATAGCCGAGCAGCTTCTTCTCGGCGGAGTTGTTGTCGTAGGCCTCGACGTAGGGGGGCTGGCCTTTGCGTTCAGAGAAATGCTGGGCCCCGGGGAATACTTCCGCGCACGGGAGCAGCGCGCACATGTCCTTGGTGGTGTGCAGGTCCGCGGGCAGCTCCGCCTCGTATGCCCCTGCCTGAGCTCGCGGCGCAAACAGCGAAAGCACCAGAAAAAAAGCGATCCCGAGGATCGCGAACCGTTGGCCTAGCAAATACATCACGCTTTCCTATGTAGGGAGGCCGGCGCCCCTGCGCCGAGCCTCCCCGATTAACCGCCTATCAGGCTTCCACGATCATGCGGGTACGCATTTCAAGGTGGAGCGCGTGGCAGAAGTGGGTGCAATAGCACCAGAACACGCCGGGCTTGTCGGCGATGAAGGTCACCGAGGCCGTTTCCAGCGGGTTGACGATGAAGTTGACGTTGTACTTCGGAATGGCGAAGCCGTGGGTCAAGTCCTCAATCTTGTCCAGGTTAGTCAGGATCAGCGTGACTTCGTCACCCTTCTTGACCTTGAACTCGCGCATGCTGAAGGCAGGCGCCTGGGACGTCATCTTGATCGTGACCTTCTTGCCGTTGCGGACCACGCCGGAGTCCTTGGCATCCTTCACGGCCAGCGGGAAGTCGTCCAGGCTATAGACTTGCTTCGGCTTCAGCAGATCGCGCTTGAAGATGATGAAGTCATGCGGTTCGCCACGCACGGGGTGGTCGGCCAGCAGCACCATCTTGTCGCCCGAGATGTCGATCAGCTGTTCGTTCTCGGGGTGCAGCGGGCCCACGGGCAGGAAGCGGTCCTTGGAGAACTTGCAACCCACGGCCAGGTACTTGCCGTCGGCAGCCTTGGTTTCCGACTGCGAGGCGTTCAAGTGGCCCGGCTGGTATTGCACGTCAATACGGTCGACCACGTACTTGGCGTTCTTGTCGCCAGCATGGAACTTGATGGCGGCTTCCACGTTCCACTTGACCACCTGGCTGTCCAGGAACAGCGTGGTGTAGGCATTGCCGCGGCCGTCGAAGGCGGTGTGCAGCGGGCCCAGGCCCAGTTCGACTTCGGCCACGATGGCGGTGTCTTCCTTCTCCGACTTGCCGTCGAACCAATCCAGCACCTTGGCCAGTTCGATCACGGTACCGGTGGGCGAGAGCTTGCCGGCGCAGATGAAGTACTTGCCGTCCGGGCTGGCGTTCACGCCGTGCGGGTTCTTGGGAACGCTGACGTAGCAGGTCAGAGCGGTCTTGGGGTCCTTGTTGGAGGCACGGGTGCCGTCCACCACGGGAACCTTGGAGTCGCCGTAGGTCTTGAACTTGCCGGCCTTGACGGCTTCTTCGATACGGGCGATGTTGAAGAACAGGCAGGCATCGCGCTCGGCGGCCATCATGTCTTCGTACTTCACGCCCATTTCGGTGTTGTACTGGTTCGTGGCGGCCAGCTTGCCGTCGTACGAGGTGGCGGTCAGGTCGCAGTTGCCGTCGATCAGGACTTGCCAGCGCACTTCCATCGTCTCGGCGTCCACGCAGGTGAACATCGAGCGGTACTTGCTGCCGTCTTCCGTGCCGGTGTTGGGCAGGGGAATGGAGAACTCAGCGCCGCAGAACACGCGGGTGGTGTAGTTGATCGCGGGATCGACCGGGTCGGCCTTGTCCGGGAAGATGCCGTGGAAGCCCTGCACGTTGGGCAGCTCGGTGATCTTGTCGCAGACGAAGTAGTCCAGGCGGATACGGGCGATACGGCTGTTGATCTTGTCGTTGATCCAGGCGTAGCGGCCGTCGTAGTTGCCGTCCTTGTACGAGGCGTGCGTGTGGTGCGTGTCAGCGACCGTGTAGCGCAGGCTGCCGTCAGCCTTGGTGCCCATGATCTTCTTGGATTCGTTCGTAATGCCCCAGCCCACCAGCGCGTCCGGCACGAAGCAGGGGATGCGGGTGATTTCGCGGCCGGAAGGCAGACCCAGAACGCGCAGGTCGCCGGTGTGGCCACCGCTCCAGAGGCCGTAGTAGGTGTCGAGTTCGCCGGGCTTGAGGTGCACGTTGGCGGCACCGTGCGCTGCAGCGGCAGGCGCGGGCGTGGCGGGGGCAGCAGGGGCTGCGGCCGGGGCGGCGGCGGGCTTGTCGTTGCAGGCGGCAACGCCCACAGCCAGACCGGCCACGGCGGCGGTATTGATGAAACGGCGGCGACCCATGCCGGTTTCGGTGCTCAGATCTTCTGTCTTATCGCTCATAGTGAAATACCTCTCTTAGTAGGATTGGCTCAGGAAAAACGGAGGAGCCCGCGCGGGCGGTGGCGTCGCCATGGCGGCCACCGTGTACGTGCGGGACAAGGGCAGGGGCTGGCGCGCCAGCGGCATGACAGCCGGCAGCCGGACTTGCGGGGGTTCTGGTGGAGCAGCTTCCAGCAGACAAAGAGGGCAGTCCAGGCCGGTGGCGCCGATATCGGTGGCACCTTCCTTGGCATGGACGAGGACCTTGAGGACGCCTGCGCTGGAGCAGACGACCTCAATGGCCTTGGGATGAATCAGCGGAGACGCGACCGCCGCACCCAGGCAGAGAGCAAACCATGCCAATACCCACCAGCGCAGCGGGAGCATGGTTCTCAGGGTTTTCATGGTTGGGCAGTATAGGAGGGCAATGCTGCAAGTCCTTGACATTAGTCACCCTCGGTGAGCATGACCACAAAAGCAGCAGGCTTAATTCTTGTTTTACATTATGGTCTGCGCGTTCGGTGCTGGACAACCCCTTTTCGGGCCCCCAGTAAAGACTTTCAACCTACCCGCAACAACGCCCGAATTGCCCCGAACGGCATGCCGCCACCCCTTGGCACCCGGCGCTGCCGCTTCCCTGCGGGAAGCGCCATTCGCCCAGACGTGGCATGCTCCGCATCTCCTGTTTATTCATTTCAAGAGACCTCCCCATGCAAAAAACAACCACCGTTCTCGCTGCCGCTGCACTGGCCTTGTTCCTGACCGCCTGCGGCGACAAGAAACCGGCTGAAGCACCGGCCGCTCCCGCGCCTGCACCGGCCGCCGCACCGGCCCCGGCAGCTCCGGCCGCCCCTGCCGCCGAAGCCCCCGCAGCACCGGCAGCCCCCGTGGCCGACGCTGGCGCCGGCAAGTCGGCTTACGGCAAGACCTGCGCCATGTGCCACGGCGCTGGCGTGGCCGGCGCACCCAAGCCCGGCGACAAGGCCGACTGGGGCCCGCGCATCGCCCAGGGCAAAGAAACGCTCTACAAGCACGCCCTGGAAGGCTTCACCGGTGCCAAGGGCATGATGCCCGCGCGCGGCGGCAACAGCGCCATGTCCGACGACGACGTGAAGGCGGCTGTCGACTACATGGTCGGCCTCTCCAGCTGATCCCGGGACCGGCCATGCACGGCATGATCCCGCCCCCGGGCCTGACCAGGCGGCGCATGGCCATGGCGCTGCCCCTGCTAGGCGCCGCCGCCTGGATTCCAGCGCTCGCCGCCGCCCCGGCGGTGGCCGAGCGCAGCCGCCGCGTGCTCATGGGCACGCAGGTGGAGATGGTTGCCAACGGTCCCGACGCCCGCATGCTCGCGGCCGCCATGGACCACGCCTGGCGCGAGATGGAGCGCCTCGCGGCGCTCATGACCCGCTACAGCCCGGACAGCACCGTCAGCGCCATCGACCGCGCTGCCGGCGTGCACGCCGTGGCCGTGGAGCCCGAAGTCATGGCCGTGCTCAAGGCGGCCCAGGGCATTGCCGCGCAGACGCACGGCGCCTTCGATGCCACCGTGGGCGCACTCAAGGCCTGGCATTTCGGCGAAGGCCAGCACACGCTGCCCGCGCCCCAGGAGATCGAGGCGCAGCGCCGCTTGGTGGACTACCGCGGCCTGGTGCTCGATGAGCGCGCGGGCACTGCCTTCCTGAGCCAGCGTGGCATGGCGCTCGACCTCGGTGGCGCGGCCAAGCTGCCCATCCTGGAAGCCGGCATGCGCACGCTGCGCCAGCACGGCGTGGACAACGCCATGCTCAATGGCGGCGGCGATGTGCTCATCGCCGGCAAGCTCCATGACCGCCCCTGGCGCGTGGGCCTGCGCGATCCGCGCGCGCCCGAACGCATGATCGGCGTGCTGGCGCTCGAAGGCCAGGCCATCGTGGCCTCCTCGGGCGACTACGAACGCTTCTTCATGGCGCAGGGCGAACGCCAGCACCACATCCTGGACCCGGCCACCGGCCGCCCGACGCACGGGCCACGCGGCGTGAGCCTGCTGGCCAAGGACGCGGCGAGCGTGAACGGCCTGGGTACGGCCATCATGGTGCTGGGCAGCGAAGGCGGCCGCACACTGTTGAAGGACAAGCCCGGCGTGCAGGCCCTGGTGGTCGACCGCGACCACAGCGTCTGGCAGACGCCCGGCATGGCGACCGCACTGCGCACCGCCTGAGCGGCCCCGCTCCGGCAAAAAGCCCTTCCGCTTCGGCGGCAGGGCTTTTTTTTGTTTACAGGCTGGCCGCGAGTGCCGTGTATTCGTGCACCGGCACCTCCTCGGCGCGGCGCTGCACATCGAACGCGCCGGCATGGCCGCGCGCCTCGAGCCAGCGCCCGAGGGTGTGGCGCAGCAGCTTGCGCCGCTGGCTGAAGGCCACCTGCACCAGCTCTTCCAGCAGGGCGGCATTGAGCGCCACGGGTTCGGCGCGCGGCACCATGCGCACCACGGCGCTGTCCACGCGCGGCGGCGGGTCGAAGCTTTCGGGCGGCACGAAGAGCACGTTCTCCATGGCGTAGCGCCACTGCAGCATGACGGACAGGCGGCCGTAGTCGCTGGTGGACGGCTGCGCCACCATGCGGTCGATCACTTCCTTCTGCAGCATGAAATGCTGGTCGGCGATCACGTCCACGTACTCCAGCAGATGGAACAGGATGGGCGTGGAGATGTTGTAGGGCAGGTTGCCGACAACTCTCAATTTAGGAGCGCCCAGCGCTTGCGCCACCTGCGCAAAGTTCACTTTGAGCACATCGGATTCGATGACGTCGAGCTGCCCGTGCAGGCGCAGGCGCACGGCCAGGTCGCGGTCGAGTTCGACCACGGTGAGACGCCCCAGGCGCTCCACCAGCGGCTGCGTGAGAGCGGCCAGGCCAGGGCCGATTTCCACCATGGGCTCGCCCGGCTGCGGGGCGATGGCCTGGACGATGGCGTCGATGATGCCGTGGTCGGACAGGAAATGCTGGCCGAAGCGTTTGCGCGGAATGTGCTTCATGGGTGCTTCACAGCGGCGGATCGCGCAGTTCGACGTAGGCGCGGCCTCGCACTTCCTGCGCCCAGGTGGCGTAGGCTTCCTCGATCTTCTTCTGGCGCACGGCATGGCGCACCATTTCGCGCTGCTCGCGCGGATTCAGCTTGGTCTCGCGGCGTTCGAGCAGCTGGATCAGGTGTACGCCGAAACGCGACACCAGGGGTTCGGCGATCTCGCCGGGCTGCAGGCGACTCATGGCTTCCTCGAACTCGGGCACATAGGCGCCGGGGTTGGACCAGCCCAGGTCGCCGCCCTGCTTGGCGCTGCCGTCCTGCGAGTGCTCGCGCGCCAGCGCGGCGAAGTCGGCCTGGCCGGCCTGGATGCGGCGGCGGTAGTCCTGCAGACGCTCGGCAGCAGCCGTTTCGGTGAGCTGCGCGCTGGCGCGCAGCAGAATGTGGCGCGCGTGGCTCTGCGTCACCGTGGTGGGCATGCCGGCACGGGACTTGTCGATCACCTTGAGCACGTGGAAGCCCGCGCCCGAACGCACCGGTCCGGCCACGCCGCCCACCGGCAGCGCCTGCGTGGCTTCGACGAACAGGTCCGGATAACGGTCCGCGGTGCGCAGGCCCATGAGGCCGCCGGCGGCGGCGTCCTGGGCGTCGGAGAACTCGCGCGCCAGCGCGGCGAAGTCGCCGCCGGCGCGCACCTTGTCGGCCACGGCCTGGGCGCGCGCCTGGCGCTCGGCCACCTGCGCGGGGCTGGCGCCTTCGGGCACGGACACCAGCACATGGCCCAGGCTCAGCTCCAACGGGGCCTGGTCGGCGCCCGAGGACTGCTCGCGCAGGAACTGGTCGATCTCCTGCTCGCTCACGCGCACGCGGGCATCGACATCGCGCTCGCGCAGGCGTTGCTGCATGAGCTGGCGGCGCAGCTCCTGGCGGAACTGCTCGCGCGGCACGCCGTCCGCCGCCAGGCGACGGTACATCTCGGCGGTCGACACCTCGTTTTGGCGCGCCACGCTCTGCTCGGCCTGGTCCACCGCCAGTTCATCCACCACGATGCCGCTCTCGCGCGCCAACTGGATCTGGGCGCGCTCCAGGATGAGCTGCTCCAGCGCCTCGCGCGCCAGCAGGTCGCGCGGCGGTTGGGCGCCGCCCTGGCCGGCGATCTGGCGCTGCAGGCGCGCCAGGCGCATGCGCACCTCGTGGTTAGTGACCGGCTCGGCATTGACCACGGCCACGATGAAGTCGGCCTGCCGCGTCGCGCTGCCCGCACTGGCGGACGGGGGGATCACGGTGGCGGGCACGCGCGCGCCGCCCGCGCCGGGAAGGCGCACGCCCTGCGCGCCCGCGCCCTGCGACACAAAGGAAGCCAGGCACACGAGGCCGATGGCGAAAGCACGTGGGTTCATGGTGGGAGCGTTGACTTAGTCGTAGTTGCTGAAGCGGCTGGGAACGCTGACCTGGTCGCGCAGGTAGCGGTAGCCGGGGATATTCTGCTTGAGGCTGCTGAGCGGGTTCGAACCCAGACTCAGGCGCGAGAAACCGACGAATTCGATCTGGAACAGGAGACGGGTGTTGGCGCTGGTCAGACTGTTCTGCAGGCGCTCGAGCACCACTCGGCCAATCCAGCAGCAGCTGTCGTATTCGATGCCGACCACGGTGTCGACGAGCTTGCGGTCCTGCAGGCTGTAATTCAGGCGCCCCACGCTGTACCAGCGCCCGCCGCCCTGCCCCCGTTCGGCGCCCTTGTCGCCCCACAGGCCGTTGAGCGGCCACTGCCAGCCCACGTCCACCTGCTCGCTGGTGCCGCGCTGCAGCCGGTAGGCGGCGCTGACCACACGGTAGTCGCCAGGCTGGTAGCGCGCACCGATGGTGGCGCGGATGGAGCGGCCGGTCTTCTGGTTGAACTGCAGCGTGGAGTCGGTGCTCCACTGCGGCGTCCAGGTCACACCAGCGCCCAGCATCACGTCGGACAGGCGCTCGCTCACCGCCGGCACGCCCGGCAGGGTGACCTTCTGGTCGGAGAAGCGCACGCGCTGGGCCACGCCGAAGCGCGCCGCCTCGGCGCCCGTGGCAGGGTCGAGCAGGCGCGTGGTCACGCCCAGCGTCAGCAGGTTGTTGTCGGCGATGCGGTCCTGCCCGCCGAAGGCGTTCTCGGTGTAGATGGTGGCGAAGTTGAAGTCGTTCGCCGCCGTGTCGTACACCGGCAGCATGCTCTGGTCGCGGTAGGGCGTGTAGGTGTAGAAGGCCCGCGGCTCCAGCGTCTGCAGGAAGGCGCGGCCGAAGTACTGCGTGTCGCGCTCGAAGAACAGGCCGCTGTCGACGCTGAAGGTCGGCAGCGCGCGGCTGGCCGAGCGCGCGCCGTTGGCCAGCACGCTGTCGAACTGGTAGTGGCTGGCGTGCATCTGCAGGCGCGGCGTGACGAAGCCGGCCGGCGCCAGGAAGGGCCGGCTGATCTGCGCCAGCGCGTAGCTGCGCTGGGCATTGGGCTGGCCGGTGCGGCTGCGGTCGGCGTGGAAGCGCGTGGCGTCCAGCTCCACGCGCGCGTCGAAGCCGCCCGGCAGCGCGTTGGGCGCATAGCGCCACTGCCACTGCGGCAGGCGGTCGTACGGCGGCACGATGGGCGCGGTCACGTCCTGCAGGGTCTGCCACTTGAGGGCGCGCACCTGCATCGACACGTCGCCCTCGGCCCAGGAAAGCTGCGCGTCACCGGGCAGCAGGCGCTGCGCCAACTGGGCCAGCTGTTGCGAACCACGGGCGAAATCGCGCCAGTAGTTGTCGTCGCTCACGCGGTTCAGGTTGAGGTTCAGGCCCAGCGCGCCCAGGCTGGTGGGAATGGTGCCGGTGTGCTGCAGCGCGTAGCTCCAGCGCGTGCGGTCGCGCACGCGGTCGCCGGGCAGCACGTCGGCGCGCAGCTGGCCTTTGTACAAGGGTTCGAGGTAGCGGAACTCGCCCCCCAGCTGCAGACCGCGCTTGGCCATCACGGCGGCATGCAGCGTCGCGTCACGGTTGGGTGCGATGTTCCAGTAGTAGGGCTGCGTGTATTCGAAGCCATTCACGCTGTCCAGGCCCAACGTGGGGGGCAGCAGGCCCGACTTGCGCTTGTCCGACAGCGGAAAGCTGATGTAGGGGATGGGCAGCAGCGGAACGCCCTGGAATTCCAGCACGGCGTTCTCTGCCCAGCCCGACTCTTCCTCCTGGTCGATGCGGATGCGGTCCGCGCGCAGCACCCAGTCGGGCCGCCAGGCTTCGCCTTCCTCGCGCGTGCAGGTGGTGTAGGTGGCGTTGTGGATCTCGGCCCGGTCGCGGTCGATGAAGTCCACGCGCACGGCGTCGCCATGCGCGCCATTGCGCAGGAAGCGGTAGCGCGCATCGGTGAAGAAGCCCTCGAAGGCCTCCACGCGCAGCTCCAGCGCCGTGCCCTGGTAGACGTTGCCGGCGCGGTTGATGCGCACCTGCCCGGTGGCACGGGCCAGGTCGTCGGGCACGGTGTATTCCATGTGCTGGGCGCGGATGACGGTGTCGCCGCGGCGCAGCTCGGCGTCGCCCTCGACCTCGGCGCGCACGTCGGGCTGGCCCGTGATGCGCTCGCCCGAGATGAAGACGGGCAATTGCGGGCGCGCAGCCTCTGGAATGGTCTCGCTGAGCAGGGGGCTGGACCGCAGCTGCGTGGGGGCGTCCCAGGCGCTGGGCTGCGCCAGCACGGCCAGGGGCAGCCCGCAGAGCATGGCGGCCGCCAGCCGGGCCATGGCCTTGCGCGGGTACGCGGGCACCGCAGGGCGCGCTGCGAGCGGCAAGAGGGATGGTGGGAGCAGGTCGGGCAAGGGCGTCATCGGTCCATGGCATCGGCCGCGCACGGCGCCCCACGGCGCCTGCCAGCCACCCGTACCGGACAGGCCGGGTTTGTAGAATCCGATTATCCATGAGCCACCCCACTTCCCCCGCTCCCGCCCCTTCGTCCAGCGTGCCGGCCGCCGTGTCCTGGCCTGACGCCGCCCGCCACGCGGCCTTTGACGCCTGGCTCGCCCCCCTGGCTGCTGCGCACGGCCTGCGCCCCGAGAGCCTGCGCCCCGCCTCCGCCGACGCCAGCTTCCGCCGCTACCTGCGCCTGGACACCGCCACGCCGGGTGAAAGCTGCATCGTCATGGACGCACCGCCCGACAAGGAAGACTGCCGCCCCTTCGTGCAGGTGCAGGCGCTGATGCAGCAGGCCGGCCTGAACGTGCCGCGCATCCTGGCCTTTGACGCCGAGCACGGCTTCATGCTGCTGTCCGACCTGGGGCCGCAGACGCTCATGCAGGCCCTGAACCCCGAAGCGCCGCAGGACGCGCACCGCTGGTACCAGCACGCCACCGACCTGCTGATCGACTGGCAGAAGGCCTCGCGCCCCGGCGTGCTGCCGGCCTACGACGCCGCCCTGCTGCAGCGCGAGCTGGCGCTGTTCCCCGACTGGTATCTGGCGCGCCACCGCCAGGTCACGCCGACCGATGCGCAGCAGCAGATGCTCGCGCGCACCTTCGCCGCCATCGTGGCGAACAACCTGGAGGCGCCGCAGGTCTTCGTGCACCGCGACTTCATGCCGCGCAACCTGATGCAGCCCGTGGCCCCGGGCGCGCCGCTGGGCGTGCTCGATTTCCAGGACGCGGTGTACGGCCCCATCACCTACGACATCGCCAGCCTGATGCGCGACGCCTTCCTGAGCTGGGACGAGGACTTCGTCATCGACATCACCGTGCGCTACTGGGAAAAGGCGCGCAAGGCCGGCCTGCTGGGCGCCAATAGCGCGAGCGGCTGGGGCCAGGATTTCGGCGACTTCTACCGTAGCGTGGAATGGATGGGCCTGCAGCGCCACCTGAAGGTGGCCGGCATCTTCGCGCGCCTCACGCTGCGCGACGGCAAGCCGCAGTACCTGGCCGACACGCCCCGTTTCATCGCTTACATCCGCGCCACCGCCAGCCGCTACCGCGAACTGGCGCCGCTACTGCGCTTCATCAACGAGGTGGAGCAGGTGCAGGAAACCACGGGTTTCGCCTACGGGCGCATGTGAGGATGGGCCATCCCCCTGAGGCGCTGCGCGCCTTCCCCCTTCTCTGGCATCGCTGCGCGATGCGGAAGGGGGACGCCACTGGCGCGGCGGGGCGGCGCGGTCGGCACAGGCCCTTGCGCGGTGGCCGCTGGCCTGGGTCGCGCCGGTCGCCTACTCCGTTCCCCTGGCTCTCTGAAGGCGAATTTGTAGAGAAATTGCACCTCAACGCAATGAATACAAGCGCAAGAAGCTACAACTTTAATAGCACATGCCACGCTTCCACTGCCCTGTAGCCCTGCACGCTGGCGACGAGATTTCCCTGCCCCCCGGCGCCGCGCGCCATGTGCAGGTGCTGCGCATGCAACCGGGCGAGGCCATCACGCTGTTCCACGGCGGCATGGACGGCCCGGGCGGCGAGTTCGAGGCCACCATCACCCGCATGGGCCGGAGCGAGGTGCTGGTCAGCGTGGGCACGCACCACGCCGTGGAGCGCGAGGCGCCCCGCGCCGTGCACCTGCTGGCCGGCATCACCGCCAACGAGCGCATGGACTGGCTGGTAGAAAAGGCCACCGAACTGGGCGCGGCCAGCATCACGCCGCTGCTGGCCGAGCGCAGCGTGCTCAAGCTCAAGGGCGAGCGCGCCGAGAAAAAGCTCGCCCACTGGCAGGCCGTGGCCGTGGCCGCCTGCGAGCAGTGCGGGCGCAACCGCGTGCCGCCCATCCACCCGGCCGTGGACCTGGCGGACTGGCTGCGCCTGCCGCCCACCGAGGGCACGCGCCTGCTGCTGTCGCTGCGCTCCGGCACCCAACCGCTGCACGCGGCGGCGCCCGGCGGCGGCGCGCTGACGTTTCTGTCGGGCCCCGAAGGCGGGCTCACCCCCGCCGAGGAAGACCTGGCACTGGCGCACGGCTTTGCGCCCGTGACCCTGGGCACGCGCGTGCTGCGCGCCGAGACCGCGCCGCTGGCCGCGCTGGCGGCGCTCACGCTGGCATAGCCCGGCTACATGCCGTAGTCGCGCTCCACACGCGCGATGCGGGTGCGAAAGTCCGTGTACCAGCGCTCCCGGCCCAGGCGCTGCGCCACCAGGTGCTCGGCGTTCTGCTTCCAGGCGGCGATGGATGCCAGGTCGGCCCAGTACGACACCGTGATGCCCAGGCCGTCGCGCGCCGACTCCGCACCCAGGAAGCCCGGCTGCTGCGCCGCCAGTTCCACCATGCGCTCGGCCATGGCGCCGTAGCCGTGGTCGCCGTCCGTGCGCAGGCTGGTGAAGATCACCGCGTAGTAGGGCGGCGCGGGGGTGTGGGCGAAACCGTCCATCTCAGCGCGCCGCCTTCGGGGGCTGCATGGGCTGAAGGGCGCCGCAGCTGTCCGACAGCCACTTGCCGGTCTGCGCCATGTCGATCTGCTCGGGCTTGCCCTGGTTCTCGGTCTTGAACTTGAATTGGCCGGTATAGGCCGTGGGCCCCTGCATAGTGACCGTGCCCTCGCCGCTCGACGGCGGCCGGCCCTTTCCGCCCTGGCAGGCGAAGGCCACCTTCAGGGTGCTGGCGTCGACGCGCTGCACCTTCTGCGTGCAGCCTTCCTGCGGCGGGATGCCGTCCATCTCGGCCTGCTCCTTGCTGACGCAGACCTTCACGGTCTGGCCCTTGGGCCCCATGCCCACGCCCTGCTGGGCCATCATTTGCTCCATCTGCTTGCGCTGCGCGGGCGGCATGCTGGCCAGGGATTTCTGCATCTCGGCCATGGCAGCTTCCATCTGGCCGCTCTGGCTCTTCATGGCGACACTGTGCTCCCACAGGCCGGGGCGCATTTTCTGCTGCGCGCTGGCGGGGCCGAACGCGCCCGCCAGCAGCGCCAGCACGGCGGCGGAAACAATGGAACGTGGAATCTGCATGGTGTGCCTTTCCCAGGAAACAGGTCGGAAACGGCACAGTATCCCGCACAGCGGGGCCGGCGGCTCAGCGGTACTGGCGCAGATAGTGCCGCTCGAAGGCGCGCTTGGCCCAGTGGAACAGGCGCGAGGACGGCAGCACGACGTTGCGCCGGGGCGTGCGCCAGACCACCGTGCCGTGGTCCAACGCGTCGATGATGCAGGCCAGTTCGGGCTCGAAACCGGCGGTCTGGGGCCGCCCGGCCAAGCCCGCGAGCAGGTTCTGCGCGGCCGCGCGGGCCTGCAGGTCGGCCATGTGGGCCTGTTCGGGCATCCAGTCGGGCCCTGGAAAACTCCCCGAGTCGCCCACCACGTAAACCTGCTGCATACCCTCCACGCGGCACTGCGCGTCGGCGCGCAGCAGGCCGCCAGGCGAGCGCGGCAGCTCGGTCTGGTCGAACCAGGCGTTACCCGTCATGCCGGGCATGAACAGGATCAGGTCGGCAGCGAATTCGCCACCTTCGGTGACCACCTTGCCGGCCTCGAAGCGCTGCATCTTGTGGCCCAGGTGGGTGCGGATGCCGCGGCGCGCCATCTCGGCCAGCAGGTATTGCACCGCCTGGACGCCCAGGCGGTTGCCCGGCTCCCGGGTGGGGTTGAAGAACACCAGTTCAAAGCGTTCGCGCCGGCCTTCGCGGCGCAGTTGCGTGTCGATGCCGAACAGGAACTCGAACATCGGCCCGCCGCGCACCGCCATGGGTTCGTTCGGATTGCCAGCGAAGCCCACGGCAATGGTGCCGCCCTGCAGGGCGCGCAGCCGGTCGCGGATCTGCTCGGCAGCGGCGATGCCTTCGCAGGGCGTGATGGCGTGCTCGATGCCTGGCAGCTTCTTGAGGAATCGGCCGCCGGTGGCAATGACCAGCGCGTCGTTGGCGACGTCTCCGCCGGTGGTCAGCACGGTGCGGCCGCCGTCCTGCAGGCCGGTGACCTCGGCGGCAACATGCCGCACGCGCATGCGCTCGAAGAACGGCGCCAGCGGCACGATGAGCTGCTCGCGCGTGCGCAGGCCGCTCGGAATCCAGATGATGCCGGGCAGGTAGTGCAGCTCGGCGCGCGGCGAGACCAGGGTGATCTCGGCGCTGGCGTCGCGCCGGCGCAGTTCGCGCACGGAAGAGAGGGCGCCGAAGCCGGCGCCCAGAATGGTGATGCGTGCAGGATGGTTCATGCGGTTGGGCGCTCCCATCGGACGGGCCGACGGCGCCCACGGGCGCGCAGCGGTCCCCGCCCAGGGGAACGGTGTTTCATTTCTCCAGCCGCTCGATGCCCAGCGCCTTGAGCACATGCTTCTCGTACAGCGGTTCGGCCGTGCCGTTCTTCATCTTGTACATAAAGTACTTTTCGAACGCCACCTTGGCCAGGTGCACCCACGTGCCCTTCTTGAACCAGTTGACGTTGCGCGGCGGAATCTGCGGCAGCGCCACGAAGGCGGCGCCCGTGTCGCCCATGTCAGCCAGGCAGATGGCGTTCCAGGTGGCCTTGGCGTCGGCGGGCTGGCCCTGCAGTTCGGCGGCGATGTTGTGCACGATGGCCGAGACCATGGTCTCGATCATGTAGCCGGTCTTGGGTGCGCCCGTGGGCACGGGCGTGACCTCCACCGGCGGGATGGCCACGCACACGCCGGCCGAGAAGATATTGCGGTACTTCTTGCTGCGCTGGTGCTCATCGATCAGCACGAAGCCGCGCGGGTTGCACAGCCCCTCCACGGCGGCCACCGCGTCCACGCCCTTGAAGGCCGGCAGCATCATGCTGAACTTGAAGGGCAGCTCGTGCTCCTTCTTGGGCTGGCCGCTCTCGTCCATCTCGGTGACGAACATCTTGCCGGCCTCGACCTTGGTGACCTTGGCGTTGGTGATCCACTTGATGTCGTGGTTGCGGAAATCGCTTTCCAGCATGGACTTGGAATCGCCCACGCCGCCCAGCCCCATGTGGCCGATGTAGGGCTCGCTGGTGATGAAGGTCAGCGGCACCTTGTGGCGCAGCTTGCGGCGCTGCAGGTCCTTGTTGAAGATGAAGGCGAACTCGTAGGCCGGGCCGAAGCACGAGGCGCCGGGCATGGCGCCGATGATGGCCGGCCCGGGGTCCTGCACGAAGGCCTGGTAGTCCGCCCAGGTCTTCTCGGCGTGGTCGATGGTGCAGATGGACTGCGTGTGGCCCTCGGGGCCGGCACCCGGCACCTCGTCGAACGAGAGCTTGGGGCCGGTGGTGATGATGAGGTAGTCGTAGTCCACGCGGCGGCCGTCGGCCAGCTCCAGGGCACTGCCCTCGGCATCGATGCGCTGCACGCGCTGGGCGATGAAGGCTATGCCCTTTTTCTCCAGGCAGGGACCGATGGCCAGCGTGGTGTCGCCACGCTCGCGCCAGCCCACGGCCACCCAGGGGTTGGACGGCACGAACTGGAAGTAGTCGAGCGCGTTCACCACGGTGATGTGGTGCGACTTGTCCAGTTTGGCGCGCAGTTCGTAGGCCGCCGGTGTGCCGCCGGTGCCTGCGCCAAGAATCACGATATGGGCCATGCTTGTCTCCTGGTGATGCCGGTCGGGCCGGCGGGTGGCTTGGAATGCGTGTCAGAACCTGTTCAAGGCGCGGTGCTCAGCGCCTGGTTGGCCGAGGCCAGGGCGTCCTCGTCGAGCCGCCCGGCCAGTTGCGCCAGGCGCAGGCGGTCGAGCAGCAGGCCGGCGCGGGCCTGGGCCAGCGCCAGGCGGGCGGCGGCGGTGTCGTTCTCGGCATTGAGCAGGTCCAGCAGCGTGCGGTGGCCCACCTCGTGTCCGGTCTGGGTGGCATCGCGCCGCGACTCGCTCGCGGCCAGGGCGTCCGTGAGGGCCTGTACGCGCTCGGCGCCCAGGCTCAGGCCCAGCCAGGCGCCGTATACCTGCTGCGCCACCTGCTCGCGCGTGCTCTGCACCTGGGCCTGCGCCTTGTCGAGCAGGCGCAGCGCCTCCTCTTCCTTGGCACTGCGCCAGCCGCCGGTGGACAGCGGCACGGTGAGCTGCACACCCACCAGGGCGTTCACGTTCTTGTTGCGCGCGCTGCCGTAATCACCGCTGCCGTGCAGGCGCTCTTGCCCGGCCTGCGCCACCAGGTCCACGGTGGCCGAGGCGCTGCGGCGGTGCTTCTCGGCCTCGGCGCGCGCGATGTCGGCGGCCAGCTGCTGCAAGCGGATGGCCGGGTTGGCGGCCTCGGCCTCCTGCTGCCAGGCCTCCAGCGCGCGCGGCGCCGTAGCGGCGGCGGCACCGGGCAGGCGCACGGCCAATGCCGTGGGCGCCAGGCCGGTGCTGTCGGCCAGCGCGCGGCGCTTCACGTCGAGGTCGGTCTGCGCCGCCAGGCGCTGCGCGCGCAGCGCGGCCAGGCGGGCGCGCGCCTCGTGGATGTCGGTGACGGGCGCGCTGCCGATATCGAAGCGGTCCTGGGCCTCGGTGGCCGCCTTCTGCACGGCCTGGAGTTGCTGGCCCAGCACCTGCAAGGTCTCCTGCGCCACGGCCACGTCGAAGTAGCGCTGCGCGGTGCGCAGCATCAGCGCCTGCTGCGCGGCCTGCCATTCCAGGTCCATCATGTCGGCCTGCAGGCCGAGCTGCTGCTGCTGGGCGCGGCGCTGTGGGTTGTAAAGCGGCTGGCTGGCCTGCAGCGCCCAGCGCGTGGCGGTGCCGCCGGTGACCGAGGTGCCGAAGTTCACACCGCTCGATGTGCCCAGGCCGGGCGCCGAGAACTGCGCGCCGCGCATCTCGCTCTCGCCCGTGGCCAGGCCGGCGGTGGCGGTGAAGGCCACGCCCGGGCGCCACAGCGCGGCGGCCTGGTCGCGCCGGGGCTGGGCCGTGGCCTGCGCGGCGCGCGCCACGGCCAGTTCGCGGTCGTTCTGCTGCGCGGCCTGCCAGGCCTGCAGCAGGTCGGTGGCCCAGGCGGCGGGGGCGCTGCATGCCAGCGCCAGCAGGGTGGTGTGAAAAATTCGTCGCATATCGCTTACCTCCAGCGTGCCCACAGCGTCTGAGTCCAGCGCACAAAGCTCGCGCCGTGGCGGGCCCAGCAGGGGCACATCAGGCCGAGGCCGGCGCGGCGGCGGCCGCAGCGGCGCTGAATTCATCGAAAGCGGCCGAGGTCTTGGCGGCGTACATCAGCGACGGACCGCCGCCCATATAGACCGCCATGGCCAGCGTCTCGGCCAGTTCGGCGCGCGTGGCGCCAAGCTTGACCAGGGCCTGGGTGTGGAAGCCCACGCACGGGTCGCAGCGCGCGGCCACCGACAGCGCCACGGCGATCAGCTCCTTGGTCTTCTTGTCCAGCGCGCCCTCGGCGCAGGCCGCCTTGCCCAGCGCGCTGAAGGCGTGCAGAGCGTCGGGAATCTCGCCGCGCAGACGGCCGAGTTCGGCGGAGATGCCCCGGGTGAGGTCGGTGTAGGAAGTGTCCATTGCTTGCTCCTGAAAGTTTGAATGAAATTTGCCGCTAGCCCTTGCTGGTATTGCGCGAGCAGCTATCGTTTTCAATGCACCGCATCCGCCACGGGCGTACCGCGCAGCGCGCCCTGGCGGTGGCGGTAGGCCACGTAGTAGAGGATGGGGATGACCACCAGCGTGAGCACGGTGGAGACAGAGATGCCGAAGATCAGCGAGATCGCCAGGCCGTTGAAAATCGGGTCGTCCAGGATGAAGAAGGCCCCGAGCATGGCCGCCAGCCCGGTCAGCAGGATGGGCTGGGCGCGCGTGATGGCCGACTGGACGATGGCGTCCCGGAAGGGTTTGCCCTCCCGCACCTGCAGGTTGATGAAGTCCACCAGCAGGATGGAGTTGCGCACGATGATGCCGGCCAGTGCGATCATGCCGATCATGCTGGTGGCCGTGTACTGGGCGCCCAGCAGCGCGTGGCCCGGCATCACGCCAATGATGGTCAGCGGGATCGGCGCCATGATGATGAGCGGCGTGAGGTAGCTGCCGAACTGCGCCACCACCAGCAGGTAGATCAGGATGAGGCCCACGGCATAGGCGGCGCCCATGTCGCGGAAAGTCTCGTAGGTGATCTGCCACTCGCCGTCCCACTTGAGGGCGTAGCCGCGCCAGGCGTCGCTGGGCTGGCGGATGAAATATTCCTCGATCTGCCCGCCGTCGGGCATGGCGAGCTGGGCGATCTCGCCGCGCATGCCGAACATGCCGTAGAGCGGGCTGTCCACCTTGCCGGCCATGTCGGCCACGACGAAGTTCACGGGCAGCAGGTCCTTGTGGAAGACGGGCTGCTCGCGCTGGGTGTCGCTCACCGTCACCAGTTCGCGGATCGGCACCAGCGCGCCCGAGGCCGAGCGCACACGCAGTTGCAGCAGCGCGGCCAGGTCGCCGTGCATCTGGGGCGGCAGTTGCAGCGTGGCGGCGGCCGGGTACTTGCTCTGGTCGTGCAGGTAGGCCGTGGCCTCGCCAGCCAGGCCGGCGCGCAGCGTGGTCACGATGGCCTGCTGCGGCACGCCCAGCATGGCCGCCTTGCGGCGGTCCACCAGCAGCAGCGTTCGCGGGGCCTGTGCGATGCTGGAGTCGTCCACGTCCACCAGGCCCGGCGTCTTCTCGAACACCGCGCGCACGGCCTTTGCCGCCTGGCGCCGGCCCTCGGCCTCGGGGCCATAGATTTCGGCCACGATGGGCGCGAGCACCGGCGGGCCCGGCGGCACCTCGACCACCTTCACGTTGGCGCCGTGGCGCTGGCCGATGGCCTGCAACGCCGGGCGCACGCGCGTGGCGATGGCGTGGCTCTGGTCCTTGCGGTGCGCCTTGTCCACCAGATTGACCTGGATGTCGCCCACCTCGCCACCCGCGCGCAGGTAGTACTGGCGCACCAGGCCGTTGAAGTTGATGGGCGCGGCCGTGCCGGCGTAGGCCTGGTAGTCGGTCACTTCGGGCACGGTGGCCAGGTGCGCGCCCAGTTCGCGCAGCACGGCGGCCGTCTGCTCCACCGGGGTGCCGGCGGGCATGTCCACCACCACCTGGAATTCGGACTTGTTGTCGAACGGCAGCATCTTGAGCAGCACCAGCCCGGCGGCGGGCAAGGCGACCGACAGCGCGATGAGCAGCGCGATGCCCAGGCCTAGCAGGCGGCGGTTGCGCGTGCCGGATGCTTCGTCGAGCAGCGGCGTGAAGACGCGCGTGAACAGCGGGGTGATGCTCGCCGCCATGCCGGCGGGCGCGGCCTGCGCGCCGTGCGCGTCGCCATGGTGTGCCTTCATCCACAGGCGGGCCAGCCAGGGCGTGACGACGAAGGCAATGGCCAGCGACAGCAGCATGCCCATGCTGGCGTTGATGGGGATGGGGCTCATGTACGGCCCCATGAGACCGCTCACGAAGGCCATGGGCAGCAGCGCGGCGATGACGGTGAGCGTGGCCAGGATGGTGGGGCCGCCCACTTCGTCCACCGCGCCGGGGATGATCTGCGCCAGCGTCTTGCCGGGATGCAGCTGCTGGTGGCGGTGGATGTTCTCGACCACGACGATGGCGTCGTCCACCAGGATGCCGATGGAGAAGATCAGCGCGAACAGCGACACGCGGTTGAGCGTGAAGCCCCAGGCCCAGGAGGCGAACAGCGTGACGGTGAGCGTGAGCACCACGGCGGTGCCCACGATGGCGGCCTCGCGCCGGCCCAGGGCGATGAACACCAGCGCCACCACGGAGGCCGTGGCGAACAGCAGCTTCTGGATGAGCTTCTTGGCCTTGTCGTCGGCGGTGGCGCCGTAGTTGCGCGTTTCGCTCACCTGCACATCGGCCGGGATGACCGCGTTCTTCAACGCCTCGGCGCGCGCCATGACGGCATTGGCCACATCGATGGCGTTCTCACCCGGCTTCTTGGTGATGGCGATGGTGACGGCCGGCGTTTCGGCCGCGTTCTCGCCCGCCGTGCCGTGCCACACGTAGCGGCTGGCCGGCGGCGCCCCGTCGCGCACGCTGGCCACCTCGCGCAGGAACACCGGCTTGCCGGCGCGCACACCCACCACCAGCTCGGCCACCTCGTCCGCGTTGCGCAGGAAGGCGCCCGACTCGATGGCCACGGCACGGTTGGCCCCCAGCAGCTCGCCCACGGGCAGGCCCAGGTTGGCCGACTGCAGGGCCTGGCGCAGGTCGGCCACGGTGACGCCCATGCCGGCCATGCGCGCCGGGTCCATCTCTACCATCACGGCGCGGCCCGGGCCGCCGAGGGTGGTGACCTCGCGCGTACCGGGCACGCGCTTGAGGTCGGCCTCGACGCTGTGCGCCACGCGCTCCAGGTCGTAGGCGGCCGTGCCAGGGTTCGCGCTGTGCAGCGTGAGGGTGACGATGGGCACATCGTCGATGCCCTTGGGCTTGATGATCGGGTCCAGCACGCCCAGGCCCTTGGGCAGCCAGTCGGCGTTGGAATTCACGGTGTCATACAGGCGCACCAGCGCCTCGGTGCGCGGCACGCCCACCTTGAACTGCACGGTGATGATGGCCACACCGGGGCGCGAGACCGACATCACGTGCTCAGCCCCGCTGATCTGCGCGAGCACCTGCTCGGCGGGGATGGCCACCATCTGCTCCACGTCGCGCACGCTGGCGCCCGGGAACGGAACCAGCACATTGGCCATGGTGACGTTGATCTGCGGCTCTTCCTCGCGCGGCGTCACCAGCACCGCGAAGATGCCCAGCAGCAGCGCCACCAGCGCCAGCAGCGGCGTGATCTGCGCGGCCTGGAAGAAGGCCGCGATGCGGCCCGAGATACCCATGGTCTGGCGGTCCTTGTCCTGCATGTCCGGCCTTTCAGCGCGCGCGCAGCGCGGACTGCGGATCAACCACCACCGGCTCGCCCGGTGCCACGCCACTCAACACCTCGACGCTGTCGCCCTCGGCGCGCCCCAGGCGCACCTGGCGCAGCAGGGGCTTGCCACCCTCGCCCCGCACATACACGCCGGTCATCTCGGCGCGGCGCACGATGGCGCTGCTGGGCACGGTCACGGTCTTGCCCGCCGCGCCATTGGCCGTGGCGGGCAGCCACAGCCGCGCGAACATGCCGGGGGCCACGCCGTCCGGCCCGGCACCCAGTTCGGCGCGCACCTGCACCGTGTGCGTGGCGGCATCCACCGTGGGCAGCACCTGCACACGCTCGGCGCGCGGCCACTGGCGCTCGGCCCCCAGGCCGGGCAGCTCGACGCGCACAGCCTCGGCCGACACGCCGCCCGCCGCCGACTGCGGCACCGAGGCCGTCACGCGCAGCGCGGTGGGGTCGTACAGCGTCACCAGGGCCCGCCCGGGCATGGCCATGTCGCCCAGCGCCACCGGCACCTCGGCCACCACGCCCGCGTAGGGCGCGCGCACGGTGTGCAGCCCGGTCTGGGTGCGCGCCGCGCCGGCCTGCGCCATCTGCGCCGCGACCTGGGCGCTGGTGGCCTTGAACTCGGACTCGGCCCGCTCCAGCGCGGCCTGGCTGATGTATTTCTTCTGGTACAGCTGCTTCTGGCGCTCGTATTCGCGCGTTGCCACATCCAAGGCAGCGCGGGCGGCCTGCACCTGCGCGTCGCTCGCGGCGGCGCCCTGGTCGGCGGCGCGGGCATCGAGGCGCAGCAGCAACTGGCCGGCCTTCACCCGGTCGCCGGCCTTGACGTTCAGCTCGACCACCGCGCCCGGCACCTGCGCGGCCAGCACCGTCTGGCGCACAGCCTCGACCACGCCGTCGTACCCCGTGCGGCCCTGCAACGCTGCGGCCTGCGCTGGCGCGGTGGCCAGGTCGGTCGCTCCAGCGGCACCCGCCATGGTCAGGGGCAGCAACACGGCCAGAGCCCTCAGCATGGCTGGAATCTTCTGCATGGTCGTTCTTTCGTGGCTTGCCCCGTCTGTCGGGCGGGGCTGGTCAGTCGGGGAGTGTTGCGCTATTATTTGCGCAACTAACTAAATAGTCAATCAGTTGATTTGCAATCCCTACTGACCATGACGCCCACCGCTGCTCCTCCAGCGTGCGACACCCTGCGCCAGCTTCCCGATGCAGTGCTGGAACAGGTGGCGGACTATTTCCGGGCGCTGGGCGAGCCCACCCGGCTGCAGATCCTGCAGTGGCTGGGCCAGGGGGAACGTAATGTGGGCGAGCTGGCCCAGCTGTGTGGCTGCAGCATGGCCAATGCGTCGCGCCACCTGGCGCTGCTGACGCGCCACGGCCTGGTACTGCGCGAGATGCGGGGCCAGAACGCCTATTACCGCCGGGCCGACAGCTCGGTGGACATGCTGTGCGACCGGGTGTGCGACCACATCGGCCGCCACTTCGAGCGGCGCCATGTTGGGCGCACGGTTTAGCACCTGCCGCTGACGGCTGACGGCGCACACAGGGGGCCCCTGCGCGACGGGTGTGAAACTGATTCCGCACCCAGGCCTCTAAAATCAGCGAGCGCCGGGCCAGCCCCCTCTTCAAAGGGTTTCTACCCCGGTTTGTCCGCACCCTTTTCAGGAAGCACTGCATGCCCCATGGTGCGCTCTGGAGCGCGATGGCCGACTGGCTGCTGACCACCGATCCCCACCAGCGCATCCGCATGGCGATGGCGGGGTTCGCCTCGCTGCTGATGCTGTGCTGCGCCGCCATCGTGAACCTCATGGCCATGGCCGGCCTGGCGCGCCAGGACTGGGTCGGCTGGTGGACGCTGGTCACGCTCGCGGGCCTCGCGGTGCAGATGGCGGCCATCCGCAGCGGCTGGTCGTTGCGGCTGCGCGACCCGTCGCTGACCCAGTTTCAGATCCGCTACGCGCTGGCGTGCAATGCCGCCGGCTACGCCATCCTGGGCGAGGCGCGCGGCATCACGCCGGTGATCCTGTCACTGGTGCTGATGTTCGGCATCTTCGGCATGTCGCCCCGCCAACTAGCGGCCAACATGCTGTTCGCGCTGGGCGTGTTTGCCGCCGCGTTCGCCGCCGTGGCCTGGATGGACGAACCGGGCCGCAAGCCGGCGCTGGAACTGGCCTACGCCGCCATGATCGTGCTGGTGCTCGTGGGCAGCACCTTCATCGCCATCCGTCTGCAGCACATCCGCCGCCGCCTGACGCGGCAGAAACACGCGCTCACCGACGCGCTCGCGCAGATCGGGCACCTCGCCACGCACGACGAGCTGACCGGGCTGGTGAACCGCCGCCGCATGGCCGAGCTGATGGCCGTGGAGCAGCAGCGCTGCCTGCGCAATGCGCGCCCGCTGATCCTGGCGCTGCTCGACCTGGACCATTTCAAGCACATCAACGACACCCACGGCCACGCCGTGGGCGACCAGGTGCTGCGCTCGTTCGCCGCCACCGCGCAGTCCACGCTGCGCGGCACCGACGTGCTGGCGCGCTGGGGCGGCGAGGAGTTCGTGCTCATGCTCTACGACACCGAGGCCGCGCATGCCAGCGCCCTGCTCGACCGCGTACGCCTGGCTGTTCAGACCATGGAGACGCCTACGTCCGGCGGCTCGCTGCGCGCCACCGTGTCCGTGGGCTTGGCGCTCGGGGAGCCCGGCGAAACGGTGGAACACGTGCTCGAGCGGGCCGACGAGGCGCTCTACCTGGCCAAGGCCTGCGGCCGCAACCGCGTGGTGGTGCATGGCGTGGCGCCGGACGCCGCTGCGGCGCGGGCCCTGGCAGAGGCGCACGGCACCTGGCCGGAAATCTAGCGAGGCACGGGCCGCGCCGGCCCATGCGGCAGGGGCGTGTCAGCGCAGGCGCGGCGGCGCGCGCATTTGCTCGGGCGTGGTGAACCAGGCGGCACTTGCCCCCATGCGCGCGCGCGCCAGTCCCAGCTCGTGCCGCGCCACGCTGCGCAGGTGCACTTCGTCGGGGCCGTCCATGAGGTGCAGCGCGCGCCCCCACGACCAGAACTGCGCCAGCGGCGTGTCGGGCGACAGGCCCATGGCGCCAAACACCTGCATGGCGCGGTCGACCACGCGGGTCTGCAGGCGCGCAGCCACCACCTTGATCGCGGCCACCTGGGCGCGCGTGCGCGCCACGTCCACCGCGTCGCCCTGGTCCAGCAGCCAGGCCGTCTGCAGCACCAGCAGGCGCGCCTGATCGATCTCGATGCGCGACTCGGCCAGCCAGTCCTGGACGTTGGCGTGGTCAGCCAAGTAACGGCCGAAGGTCTGGCGCTCCAGCGCGCGCTCGGCGGCCAGTGCCAGGGCCAGCTCGCACTGGCCGATGGTGCGCATGCAGTGGTGCACGCGCCCCGGTCCCAGGCGCGCCTGCGCCATGGCAAAGCCGTCGCCCCAGCCGCCCAGCAGGTGGCTGACGGGCACGCGCACGCCCTGCAGAAGGATCTCGCAGTGGCCCTCGGGCGCATGGTGCTGCAGCACGGCGATGTTGCGCAGCACCTGCACGCCCGGAGCGTCGAGCGGCACCAGCACCATGCTGTGCTGACGGTGCGCGCCGGCCCCCTCTTCGCCGGCATTGCGGCACATGACGATCAGCAGCCGGCAGTGCGGATGCGCCGCGCCGGTGATGAACCACTTGCGGCCGCTGACCACCAGCTCGTCGCCCTCGCGCCGCACCGTGGTCTGCAGATTGGTCGGGTCGGACGAGGCCACGTCGGGCTCGGACATGGCGAAGGCAGAACGGATGCGGCCGTCGAGCAGCGCTACGAGCCACTGCTGGCGCTGCGCATCGCTGGCGAAGCGGTGCAGCAGTTCGATGTTGCCGGTGTCCGGCGCGCTGCAGTTGAAAACCTCGGCCGCCCAGGGCAGCCGGCCCATGGACTCGGCCAGCGGCGCGTAGTCGAGGTTGGAGAGGCGGGTGCCGGGCTCCCCGTCCCGCAGGCCGGGCAGGAACAGGTTCCACAGGCCTTCGTCGCGCGCCAGCGCCTTCAGGTCGTCGAGGAACGGCGGCGGGTACACGCCCTCCTGCACCGAACGGTGCCAGGCGGCGTTATGGGGCAGCAGGTAGCGCTGCAGAAAGGCGTCCAGGCGCTCGCGCAAGGCCAGCGCCTGGGGGGAATGAGCGAAGTCCATGCCGCATTGTGGAAGAGCGGCAGGACCGCCGTCACAACGCAGGTGACAGCGCTGGTGCGGAACGTGACCCCACGGTGGCCAGGCCCAGCACCACGGCCAGCAACAGCGCCGCCACCACGTTGTGCGCCAGCGCCACACCCAGCGGCAGGCTGCCCAGCACGAGCCCCACACCCAGCGCCGCCTGCAGGGCGAGCAGACCGAACACGGCGGCGGCCGCGCCCCGGCGGCCAGCGCGCCAGGCCGCGGCGCCCAGCGCCAACAGCACGACAACCACCGCAAGCCCCCCGGCGCGGTGCAGCGCATGGACCCAGGCACCGGCCGGGTGATGGGGCTGGGCGGCGTCGATGCGCGGCTCATGCCACGGGTCGAGTGCCTGCCAGGAGCCCTGGCTGAGGTCGCAGCCGGAAAGCTCGGCACAGCTCAATCCAGCATTTCCGGCGCTGACCATGCCGCCTAGCGCCACGTTGAGAACCAGCACGGCGGCGGCCAGCCAGCCCCAGCGCACCATGGGCGCCTGGGCCGTGGCGTGCGCCACGCGGGACGCCTGCGTCCGGCCGGCGGCCAGGGCCATGCACACGCTGAGCGCGAACATTGCAAAGCCGCCCAGCAGGTTGCCAAGCGTCACGGCCGGTATGCGTGCGTTAGCCGTCCAGCGGCCCAGCACGGCAAGGAACAGCGCCAGCAGAAGCAACCCGAGGGCCATGCGCCCCTGCGGCCAGAGCGCCGGGCGCGAGGCCAGCGCCGCCATGACCATCACCAGCACCAGCACCAGGGCGCTCGAAGCGATGATGCGGTGGGCCAAACGGGCAGCGGCCGTGGCGGTGCCGACCTCTGCCGCGGGCTCCCCCTGCTGCTGCGTGCGCAGTTCCTGGCCGTAGCACTGCGGCCAGGGCTCGCAGCCCAGCCCTGCCTTGGACAGGCGGATGAAAGCGCTCAGACTGGTAATGACCAGCACCATCACGGCGCACACCCAGGCCATGCGGCGCAGCAGTTCCAGTCGCCGGCCTGCCGAAGCGGAGTTGCTATCTGCAGAACCGGGTACGTGCAAGGTTTTCATGAAAATCCGTTGTCAAAAAAACACAGAGGACGCCACTGGCGCCCAAGAAAGTGGACAGGGGGGGAGGACTACCGAAAGATGCACGCTACATACTGGAAATGCGGTTTTGCAGCATGTTTTTACATCCTGTTGCGGGCCCCTATACCTATGTAGCACCCCCAAACTATTGATTCAAATCATGCTTTTCTTGACGTTTCAGGTCAAGAATGTAAGGTACTTTCAGGTTTACCAAGGAGAAGATATGAACCACCATGAAGACGAGAATGAAAAAGTTCCGCTCATGCAACAGCTGCTGGACAACCCGTTCCTGCTGCTGTTCCTGGGCGTGATGATCCCTATGGTTGTGTACAACCTGTGGGGTGTCATCGATATTTTGACCATCCCAGCGGCCAAGTAACAGGAGCTTTTTCAACATGAGCGCAATCCTCCCCCCCTCAGAGCGCCTCTGGTGGAAACACCCGCTGGACCGCCTGGAAGCCGTCTGGATCGGCATCGCCTTCGTCTGGTGCATGGTCATGTTCTTCATGATGGTGCTGTGGCACGTTTACGGTAAGCAGAACCTGTCCACCGAAACCTACAAGACGACCCCCGACAAGTTCACCGCCGCCACCCAGGCCATGGTGGACAAATACACCGTCCGCACCGAAACCGACCAGAACATCCCCGTCGTGCATCCGCCCGAAGGCAGCGATATCTATGTGATCGGCCGTCTGTGGAACTGGTGGCCCATCCTGGAACTGGAAAAGGGCAAGACCTACAAGCTGCACCTGACCTCCATGGACTACAACCATGGTTTCTCCCTGCAGCCCACCAACATCAACATCCAAGTGGTGCCGGGCTACGAGCACGTGATCAAGCTCACGCCGAACGAATCGGGCACCTTCTCCATCGTCTGCAACGAATACTGCGGTATCAACCACCACTCGATGGTGGGCCGCATGTACGTGAAGTAACAGGGCGGAGGAACTGACATGACTACTGCTACTACCTACCGCACCTGCCCGCGCTCGGGCCTGCAATTCGAGGCGAATGCCGAGAAACTGATGATCGCCAACGCCTTCGTCGCCGTCGTGGCGCTGCTGGTGGGCGGTCTCCTGGCCATCGGCGTGGTGCTCACCCGCTGGCCCGCCGTTCACTGGCTCGCCGCCGACACCTTCTACATGGTGCTCACGGCCCACGGCATCGACATGCTGATCTTCTGGATCATCTTCTTCGAAGTCGCTGTTCTGTATTTCGCCTCGTCAACGCTCCTGCGATGCCGGATCGCCACGCCCAAGATCGCTTGGCTGGCCTTTGTGCTGATGCTGGTCGGTGCCGTGATGAACAACGTCTCGGTGTTCCAGGGCGGCTCCAGCGTGATGATGACCTCGTATGTGCCGATGATGGCGCACTGGTCGTTCTACCTGGGCCTGATCCTGTTCGCCGTCGGCGCACTGGTGGCCTGCTTCGTGTTCTTCGGCACGCTGGTCGTCGCCAAGCGCGAGAAGACGTATGAAGGCTCGGTGCCTCTGGTGACCTTCGGTGCCATCACCGCAGCCATCATCGCCGTGTTCACGATCTCCTCGGGCGCGATCATCCTGATCCCGACCTTCCTGATGTCCATCGGCCTCATCACCGAAGTCGATCCGCTGATCTACCGCACCATCTGGTGGGCTTTCGGTCACTCGTCGCAACAGATCAACGTGTCCGCACACATCTCGATCTGGTACGCCGTGGCCGCTATCGCTTTCGGCGCCAAGCCCATGTCCGAGCGCGTCAGCCGTGGCGCCTTCCTGCTGTACATCCTGTTCCTGCAACTCGCCAGCGCCCACCACTTGCTTGCCGACCCCGGCATCAGCACCGAGTGGAAAGTGGTGAACACCAGCTACTTCATGTACTTCGCCGTTCTGGCCTCGATGATCCACGCCCTGTCGATCCCTGGCGCCATGGAAGTGGCCCAGCGCGCACGCGGCTACGACAAGGGTCTGTTCGAGTGGCTGCGCAAGGCACCCTGGGGCAACCCCGTGTTCTCCGGCGTGTTCATCTCCATCGTGGGCTTCGGCTTCCTGGGTGGCATTACCGGCGTGATGATGGGTACCGAACAGCTGAACCTGCTGATCCACAACACCATCTACGTGCCTGGCCACTTCCACGCCACCGTGGTCGTGGGTACGACGCTGACCTTCATGTCGCTGACGTACTTCCTGATCCCCGTGCTGTTCCGCCGCGAGATGATCAACCCCGGCCTGGCCAAGATCCAGCCGTACCTCTTCGGCTTCGCGATGTACTTCTTCTGCCTCGTGATGATGGGCGCCGGCACGCTGGGCGTTTCCCGCCGTCACTGGGACATGGCCTTCAGTGGCGCGGCTCTGGCCTATGAATGGCCCGGCGCTGCCTACCTGATGATGGGCCTGGTCGGCATCGGCGGCCTCGTGGCCATCGTTGGCGGCGCGATCTACATCTACATCACCGTCGGCTCCCTCCTGTGGGGCAAGAAGCTCGACACCGGCCCCGTGAGCGCCAAGTTCACCCCGGTGATGCGCGCTGCACCCACCGCTGCTGCCCAGACGTACGGTTCCGCAGGTTTCGTGGCCCCTGGCACCTTCGTGCTGGCCGTGTTCTTCCTGGTGACCTTCGTGCTGTACTACTTCATCAACTGGAAGTACCTCGGTCAGCTCTGGGGCCTCAGCTAAGCGGATACTGCGCAATGCACACCACCACGCTCAAGCCCGCAGGGCGCAGCGCAGCGCAGATGACGCGCGACGTCATCTCGCTGTTCAAGCTGCGCATCGGCGTGCTGATCATGATTACCGCGCTCGTGGGCATGGCAGTTTCGCCAGGCCCGGCACCTAGCCTTGCGCAGGTGCTCGTGCTGGCGCTGTCGGTGCTCATCGCGTCGGCGAGCGCAGGTGCATTCAACCAGTATGTCGAGCATGAAAGCGACCGTCTGATGGCACGCACGCGCAGCCGCGCGTTCGCCACCGGCGCGTTGCCCCACCACCCTGCCTGGCTGGCCCTCATGGCCATGCTGTTGACGGGTGCGGTGGTGGCAACGTGGCTGGTGCTGAACGGCATGGCCGCGCTGTATGTCTTCCTCGGTGCCTTCTTCTACGGTGTGGTTTACACCCTGTGGCTGAAGCGGCGCAGCGCCATGAACATCGTGATTGGCGGCCTTGCCGGCAGCTTCGCGGTGCTCGCCGGTGCAGCTGCCATTGACCCCCTGCCAGGCCCCCTGCCCATGCTGCTGGCGCTTGTGTTGTTCCTCTGGACTCCGCCCCACTTCTGGAGCCTGGCCATTGCCAACCGCGCCGACTACGCCGAAGCAGGCGTGCCCATGCTGCCCGTCGTCGTGGGCCCGGAACGTGCCGCGCGCACGGTCCTGGTCAGCACGGTGGCCCTGTTCGTCGCCTCGCTGCTGCCCCTCGGCTTCGGCGCAGGCCCGGTCTACGCCGTCGGCGCTCTCGCTGGCGGACTGCATTTCGTCCACAAATCCTGGCTGCTGGCACGCGACACGAACCGTGCCACCGCCATGGGTTCCTTCTTCGCATCGCTGGTGCAGCTGAGCGTCCTGTTGGTCGCTGCCTGCATTGACGGCTTCATGCGCTAACCCTCCCAGCAGCGGGATTTCCCCCATGCGTGCCACAGCCTTCCTTTCCGGACGCCTCGCGGCGGTGCTGTGCCTCGCACTGGGCCTGCTGCTGCCCCATTCCTCCCAGGCCTCGTCGTCCAGCGACATGGGCCTGGACCGCGACCAGGCCCTGCGCACCAGCCAGGCCGTGGTCGGACAGAAAATCGGCGACCACACCCTGCTGGACCGCGAAGGCCGGCCGGTGCGCCTGTCCTCCTACCGCGGCAAGCCCTTGCTGGTGAGCTTCATCTACACCGGCTGCTTCCAGGTCTGCCCCACCACCACGCGCTCCCTGCAGGAAACCGTGCAAGGCCTGCAGAAGGTCTTTGGCCCCAACCAGTTCAACGTGGTGAGCATCGGCTTCAACCAGCCCGACGACTCCCCCCAAGCGCTCAAGGCCTTCGCTGCGCAGTACCAGATCAACCAGCCCAGCTGGGAATTCCTGAGCCCGTCGATGAAGACCGTCGGCGATATTTCCAGGGATTTCGGCTTTGTCTACGCCGCCACACCGGCCGGTTTCGACCATGTGCTACAGGTCTCTCTGCTTGACGCCGACGGCCGCATCGTGCGCCAGATTTACGGCGACAACATCAAGCCCGCCGAAATCGGCGAGCCCATCAAGCTGCTGTTGAGCGGCGCTCCCGTCGAGCCCGCCACGATGCTGGATAATCTGATGGACCGTGTGCGCATCCTGTGCACCGTATACGATCCCAAAACAGGTTCCTACCGCGTCGACTACACCCTGCCCATCCAGATCGCGGGCGGCGTGACCTTCTTTGTTCTCATGCTGATTTTCATGATCAACGAGTGGCGCTCCATGCGTGCCGCCGCCCGCTCGAAAGGGGCGCGCCGCGTCTGAGTCGCCCGCCGTTCAATGCCCTCTGGTTCAGTCTTCGTCCGCGAAGACCATCCCGTTCAGCCGACCAATCCCCCGGTTCCCCGCATCGCTGAGGCCTACCGAGCCATCGAGCATGCCTTTGACGCGCCCTTCGGCGCCGCGCTCAACCCGCTCAAGCAGCTCGGGGCGCTGGGCTTCCTGCTCTTCTGGCTGTTGGTCGTCACCGGCGTGGTGCTGTACGTGGTGCTCGACACCTCGGCGGCCGGCGCCTACCCCTCGATCCATGGCCTCGCCCAGGTGCCGTGGATGCTCGGCACCGCACTGCGCGGCTTGCACCGCTACGCCGCCGACGGCTTCGTCATCGTGATGTTCGCGCACCTGGCGCGCGAATGGGTGCTGGGCCGCTACAAGGGCTTCCGCGCTGTGCCCTGGCTCACCGGAGTGCCGCTGATCGCGCTGGCCTTCGTCTGCGGTATCGGCGGCTTCTGGCTCAACTGGGACCGCCTGGGCCAGTTCTCGGCCGTGGCCACGGCGGAATGGTTCGATGCGCTGCCCTTCCTCGCGTCGCCCCTGGCCCGCAATTTCCTCAGCGACGGCAACCTGAACCGCCTGTTCACGCTGTTCGTCTTCGTGCACCTGGGCATGCCGCTGCTGATGGTGTTCGGCCTGTGGTTCCACATCCAGCGCATCAGCTACGCCCGCGTGTTCCCACCGCGCGCCATGGCCCTGGGCACCACGGCCACGCTGCTGGTGCTGGCACTTGTGCTGCCGGTGCAGAGCCAGGGCCCGGCCAACCTGGCCACCGTGCCGCAAAGCCTGCAGCTGGACTGGATTCTGCTTTTCATCCATCCGCTGGCCGCTTCCACCTCCGACCTCACGGCCTGGGCCCTGCTCGTCGCTGCGTTCGCCGGGCTGGTGGCGCTGCCCCTGCTGCCGGCCCGCCGGCCACCGGTCGCGAAGGTCGACCCCGACAACTGCAGCGGCTGCCGCCGCTGCTTCGACGACTGCCCCTACTCCGCCATCACCATGGTGCCGCACACCAACGGCCGCCGCGGCGTGGAGCTGGCCGTCGTCGACGCCGACCTGTGCGCCAGCTGCGGCATCTGCGTCGGCTCCTGCCCGTCTTCCACCCCCTTCCGCAGCACGGAGCGGCTGCTGACCGGCATCGACATGCCGCAGTGGCCCATCCACGACCTGCGCGAACGCCTGCTGCAGGGCCTGGCCGCCATGCCTGGGCCGCGCCGCTACGTGGTCTTCGGCTGCGACCAGGGCGCGCGCACCGCGTCCACGGCCGCCCCGGACGTGCTCCAATTCAGCCTGGTGTGCGCCGGCATGCTGCCGCCGTCCTTCATCGAATACGCCCTGCGCGGCGGCGCCGACGGCGTCGTGGTCAGTGGCTGCCGCGCCGAAGCCTGCGAATTCCGCCTCGGCCAGCGCTGGACCGAGGAGCGCCTGCGAGGCACGCGCGAACCCCATTTGCGCGCCTCGGTGCCACCCGAGTGCTGGACCACCGTCTGGGCCGACCGCGGCGACGAGCCCACCCTGTCCCGCGCCCTCAACGAACTGCGCGCGCGTACCGCCGCCACCGAACAACCATTGCCTCTGGAGAGCACCCCATGAACCGAACTCTCACCTGGACCGGCCAGGCCCTTTTGTACGGCTGCTTCGCGCTGGCCATCGGCGTGTTCTCACGCTGGCCCGTGTACCACCCGCTGGAGGCCGACCACGCCCTCATCAAGGTCAGCTTCATCCACCACGGGGTGCGCGTCGCCGACTGCCGCCCCTACACCAAGGAAGAACTGGCCAAGCTCGCGCCCAACATGCGCGCGCCCATGAAGTGCGAGCGGGAGCGCTCGCCCGTACGGATCGAAGTGGCCATCGACGGCAAGACGGTGCTTGAGCGCACTGCCATGCCCTCGGGCCTGTCGAAAGACGGTGCCTCCACGGTCTACCACAGCGTCAACGTGCCGGCGGGCGAGCACCGCGTCACCGTGCGCATGAAGGACAACAAGACGGTGGAAGGCTTCACGCACCAGCACGATTCCACCGTCACCCTCAAGCCCGCGCAGGTGCTGGTGATCGACTTCGACGCCGATCGGGGCGGGATCATCCTGTCATGAGCACCGCCTCCAGCCATTCACTCGGCCACGGCGCTGCCCGCCGGCCCCTGCCAGCGACGCAGGCGCAGGCCGAATACGACCTGGCCGTTCCCCAGGACGCACGCTGCGCGCTCGCCCGTGGCTGGCTTTGGCTCGGCCTGCTGGCGCTGATCGGCTCCGGCCTGTTCTCCATCCTGCTGGTGTTCTCGCGCACGCCGGGCATCAACCAGCTGCTGCCGGCCGCCGATTTCTTCCACATCTCGCTGGTGCTGCACGTCGACCTGTCGGTGCTCGTCTGGTTCGTCGCGCTCGGCGGCCTGCTCTGGAGCCTGAACGGCACCGAGCGCGCCGTCGGCTGGGGCTGGCTGGCACTGTGGATCACCGCTGCCGGCACCGCAGCCATGTCGCTCGCGCCCTTCCTCGATCCGGGCGCGCCCATCATGGCCAACTACATCCCGGTGCTGTCCTCGCGCCTGTTCCTCGGCGGACTGGTGGTGTTCGGGCTCGGCGTGGGCGTGCTGGTGCTGCGCGGCATGGTGTCCGCCCCGCGCCTGGGCCTGGGCTTTGGCGGCCAGGGCGCCCTGAGCTTCGGCATCAATGCCGCCGCCGTGGCCACGGCCGTGGCCCTGCTGTCCTTCGCATGGTCCTGCGCCGTGGTGCCGCCGTCTCTCGACGGCAAGGCCTACTACGAGATCCTGTTCTGGGGCGGTGGCCACGCGCTGCAATTCACCTGGACGCTGCTCATGCTGGTGGGCTGGCTCTGGCTGGCGCACGCCTGCGGCGCCCGCGTGCCGCTGAGCCCGCGCGTCACGCTGATGATGTTCGGCCTGGCGCTGGTGGGGGTGTTCATCACCCCCTACGCCTACCTTGCTTATGACGTCGCCTCGGTGGAGCACCGCAACCTGCTGACCTGGGCCATGCGCGTGGGCGGCGGCCCGGCCATCGTGCCGGTGGGCCTGGCCGTGGCTTTTGCCATGCTGGGGCACCGCCTGGCGGACGACACCATGCGTCCGCTGCGCGCCGCGCTGCTGTCCTCCGTGCTGCTGTTCGCAGCGGGCGGCGTGATCGGCGTCTTCATCAACGGCAGCAACGTGCGCATCCCCGCGCACTACCACGGCTGCATCGTGGGCGTCACGCTGGCGCTCATGGGCGTGGTCTACAAGGTGCTTCCGGCACTGGGCTACAGCGCGCCGCAAGGGCGCCTGGCCACCTGGCAACCCTGGCTTTACGGCGCGGGCCAGCTGATGCACATCATCGGCCTGGTCTGGTCGGGCGGCTACGGCGTGCAACGCAAGGTCGCGGGCGCCGAGCAGGTGCTGCGCAGCACCGCTGAAGTGGCCGGCATGGGCCTCATGGGCCTGGGCGGCCTGATTGCCATCATCGGCGGACTGATGTTCGTCGTCGTGGTGATCAAGGCCATTCGCAACACGCCTGCATCCGCAGGCCAATCACGGACGACACAACGATGAAACAACTCCAGGCATTGCTGCAGTGGCTGTTCCTGCGTGCCGAGGGACTGTTCAACGCGGCGTTCGGCGACCGCATCAACCCTCTCTACCATCTCGGCGCCATCACCTTCTTCCTGTTCTGGGTGGTGGGTGCGAGTGGCCTGTACATCTACGCCTTCTTTGAAACCGGCGTCTCCGTCGCGCACTCCTCGGTGATGTCGCTGACACACGACCAATGGTTCGCCGGCGGCATCATGCGCAGCATCCACCGCTACGCCTCCGACGCCATGGTGCTGACCATGATGCTGCACATGCTGCGCTACTTCGCCTTCAACCTGTACCACGGCTTCCGCTGGTTCTCGTGGGTGACCGGGGTGATGCTGATCTGGATGGTGTACGCCTCGGGCATTAACGGCTACATGCTGCCGTGGGACCAGCTCGCGCAGTACGTCACCGTGGCCAGCTTCGAGTGGCTCGACTGGCTGCCCATGTTCGGCGGCTCGCTGATGCGCAATTTCGTGTACTCCGCCCACGTCGGCGACCGCTTCTTCACGCTGCTGTCGTTCATGCACCTGGGCATTCCGCTGGTCCTGCTGATGGTGATGTGGATCCACGTGCAGCGCGTGCCCAAGGCGCGCACCACGCCGCCCCGTCCCATCGTCGTGGGCCTGCTGGTGTCCATGCTGGTGCTGTCGATCGTGCTGCCCGTGGACAGCCAGGGCGGCCAAGCCAACCTGGCCATCGCCGTGACCAACGTGAAGCTCGACTGGTTCTACCTCGCCGTCCTGCCGCTGCTCACCGAATGGTCCATGGGCAAGGTCTGGGCGCTCACCGTGGGTGGCAGCGTGGTGCTGGCCCTGCTGCCCTGGTGGCCGCCGAAGTTCCGCCGTGGCGACAAGCGCAAGCACCTGGTCGTCGCCCATGGTGCGCAGGGCGCCAGTGCCGAATTCAAGGTGCGCGCCGACGAGACCATCCTGGACGCCGGCCTGCGCGAAGGCCTGGCCCTGCCCTATGAATGCCGCAACGGCGGCTGCGGCCTGTGCCTGTGCAGCGTGGAGCACGGCACAGTGGACCACCGCCCCTACCAGCGCAGCGCCCTGCCCGACGCCCTGAAGGCCCAGGGCAAGGCGCTGATGTGCTGCGCCGTGCCGCGCGGCGACGTGGTCATCGAGGTGGAAGGCTTCGTCCCCGGCGAAACGGCCACCATCGCCGCGGTGCACACCGGCACGGTGGCGAGCCTGGAGCGCCTGGCTGAGGACGTGATGCGCGTGCTCATCGACCTGCCCGAGGGCAAGGCACTGGAATTCGAAGCCGGCCAGTACATCGACATCCTGCTGGAAGACGGCCAGCGCCGCGCCTTCTCGTTCGCCAACGCGCCGCACACCCGCGACCAGATCGAGCTGCACGTGCGCCTGGTCCCCGGCGGCCGCTTCACCACCCACGTGTTCGAGGGCATGAAGGTCGGCGACACCCTGCGCTTCGAAGGCCCGCGCGGCAGCTTCACGCTGCGCGACAGCACGCATCCGATCCTGTTCGTGGCCGGCGCCACCGGCTTTGCGCCCATCAAGAGCATCGTCGAGGACGCGTTCCAGCGCGGCGTGCAGCGCCCCATGCGCCTGTACTGGGGCGTGCGCCAGCGCAAGGACCTGTACATGCTGGGGCTGAGCGAGCAGTGGCAACAGGAGCACCCCAACTTCACCGTGGTGCCAGTGGTCTCCGAGCCCTCCGAGGGCGACGGCTGGACGGGCCGCACGGGCCTGGTGCACGAGGCCATGCTGGCCGATTTCGCCGACCTCAGCGGCCACGAGGTCTACCTCTGCGGCTCGGTGAAGATGGTGGAAACCGCCGTGCCTGCCTTCCTGGCCCAGGGCCTGGGCGAGGACGCCTGCTTCTCCGACGCCTTCCTGATGGCGGCGCCGCAGGCCACGGCAAAGCCGTTGCTGTAAAGGCGCAAAGAAAAGCCGCCCGCACCTTCAGGGTGCCGGGCGGCTTTTTTTATGGCGCCATCACAGTCCGAGGGACTTGTACAGCGCGTCCATGCGCGCCGTCACGTCGGCGTCCATGGTGATGGTGCGGCCCCACTCGCGCTGCGTCTCGCCGGGCCATTTGTTCGTGGCGTCCAGGCCCATCTTGCTGCCCAGGCCGCTCACGGGCGAGGCGAAGTCGAGGTAGTCGATGGGGGTGTGCTCCACCATCATGGTGTCGCGCGCCGGGTCCATGCGCGTGGTCAGCGCCCAGATGACTTCCTTCCAGTCGCGCACGTCCACATCCTCGTCCACCACGACGATGAACTTGGTGTACATGAACTGGCGCAGGTGGCTCCACACGCCCATCATCACGCGCCGCGCGTGGCCCGGGTAGGCCTTCCTGATGCGCACCAGCGCCATGCGGTAGCTGCAGCCCTCGGGCGGCAGGTAGAAGTCCACGATTTCGGGGAACTGGCGCTGCAGCAGCGGGATGAACAGCTCGTTCAGCGCCACACCCAGCACGGCGGGTTCGTCGGGCGGCTTGCCGGTGTAGGTGGAGTGGTAGATGGCGTCCTTGCGCAGCGTGATGCGGTCCACCGTGAACACCGGGAACTCGGCCTGCTCGTTGTAGTAGCCCGTGTGGTCGCCATACGGCCCTTCCAACGCATGCTCCCAGCCGCTGGCGTGCGTGGCGTCGGGCTGGATATGGCCTTCGAGCACCATCTCGGCGCTGGCCGGCACGCGCAGCGGCACGCCTAAAGCGGGCGCCACCTCGGTGCGCGCGCCGCGCAGCAGGCCGGCGAACTGGTATTCCGACAGGCTGTCGGGCACGGGCGTCACGGCGCCCAGGATGGTCGCCGGGTCGGCCCCCAGCGCCACGGCCACCGGGTACGGCTGGCCAGGGTTGGCCACGCAGTGGTCGCGGAAGTCGAGCGCGCCGCCGCGGTGCGCCAGCCAGCGCATGATGAGCTTGTTGGACCCTAGCACCTGCTGGCGGTAGATGCCCAGGTTCTGCCGCGCCTTGTGCGGCCCCTGGGTGATGACTAGGCCCCAGGTGACCAGCGGCGCCACGTCGCCCGGCCAGCAGTGCTGGATGGGCAGGCGCGCCAGGTCCACATCCTGCCCCTCCCACACTACCTCCTGGCACGGCGGGCTGCTGCGCTCCTTGGGCGCCATGTTCCACAGTGTCTTGAGCAGGCTGCCCATGCCCACCATTTCCTTGAAGCCCTTGGGCGCCTCGGGCTCCTTGAGCGAGGCCAGCAGCTCGCCAAACGGCCGCAGCCCGGCGATGCTTTCCACGCCCATGGCGCGCGCCACGCGCTCGGGCGTGCCGAACAGGTTGCCCAGCACCGGCATGTGGTGGCCCGTGGGGTTCTCGAACAGGATGGCCGGGCCGCCCGCGCGCAGCACCCGGTCGCACAGCGCCGTCATCTCCAGGTGGGGCGATACCGGCTCGCGCACGCGGCGCAGCTCGCCGCGCTGTTCCAGCTGCAGGATGAAGTCGCGCAGGTCGTGGTAATGCATGGGATTTGGATAAAAAAGGGCTTTAGCGCCCAATGGTACTGCGCGAGCAGCTATTCATTTGGTAGCACTCCAGGCCAGAACCCGGGTGCGCACCCGGGTTCACTCGAGCGGTGCCAGCCCGGCCCAGCGGGCCGCCAGCGTGTGCGGCACGCCCAGCAGGTCGAGCGTGCGCGCCACGCTGTGGTCCACGATGTCGGCCACGCTCTGCGGGCGCAGGTAGAAGGCCGGCACGGGCGGGCAGACGATGGCACCCATCTCGGTCACGCTGACCATGTTGCGCAGATGCCCCAGGTGCAGGGGTGTCTCGCGCACCATCAGCACCAGGCGGCGGCGCTCCTTGAGCACCACGTCGGCTGCGCGCGTCAGCAGGTTGTCCGATAGGCCATGCGCCACGGCCGCCAGCGTGCGCATGGAGCACGGCGCAATCACCATGCCCGCGCTCTGGAACGAGCCGCTGGCAATGGTGGCGCCGATGTTGCGCGCGTCGTGCACGGTGTGCGCCAGCGCCTCGACGGCGGCCGGCTCCATGCCCGTTTCATGCCGCAGGTTGCGCCACCCGGCGTCGGACACCACCAGGTGCGCTTGGACGCCCGCGCAGCCCTGCAGCACCTGCAGCAGGCGCACGCCATACACCGCTCCGCTGGCGCCGGAGATGCCGACGATGATGCGGCGCGGCGGCTCGGCGGGCAGCACGTCCAGGCTCATGCGGCCTTCCGCGCGGACGCCTCGGCCGGCGCCGGTGCGCCGAGCGGGTGCGCCAGCAGGTCGGCCTGCACCTGGGCCAGCACCTGCTGGGCCTGCTCGGCATCGAAATCCTCATGGCGGCGTTTCTTCACGCCGTACTGCTGCAGCTGGTAGTGGCGGTCGGCCGTGATGCCGTGGCGCGCCAGGCAGCCCTGCACGCAGTTGAGCGGGCAGCCGTCGAGCGCGACGATGGGCCGGCCCGAGCGCGCCGTGCGCACCAGGCTGGGCACGTCGCCGCCGACACCGGCGATACACGACATCTCGGCCACGCCAGCGCGGTCCAGGCGCAGCGCCACATGGTTGGCCAGCTGCGCGGCGCTGGAGCAGCCCGAGCAGGAATAGACCAGCGGCAGCGGGCCCGCGTCCGTGCTCATGGCCGCGCTCCCGGTGCCGCCCCCATGCCGGGGCGCAGCGCGGACAGGCGGGCCAGCACCTGGCGCGGCGTCCACTGCTGCAGGTCGAGCACGGGCAGTTCCAGTGCGTCGAGCGTGTTCTTCACCACCAGGCCGAGTTCGGTGTCGCCTTCCATGACCAGGCGGCGGTTGAAGAACAGCGTGTCCGGGTCCTGCTGGCGCTGCGCCAGCAGCAGGAAGTCGTGCGCGCTGGCGCTGATGCACAGGTCGATGTCGGCGTGGCGCGCGCGCGGCGCGAAGGCGCCACCGGTCCAGGTGAAGTCGAAGGTGATGCGTGCATCGCGCACATGGATGCGCAGGCGCTTGTTCAGCAGCATGTCGCCCACATCCCGCGGCAACTGGCGCGCCACGCTCAGGTTGAGCGCCGTGACCAGCAGCAGGGAGCCGGGGAAGGCCGGCAGGCGCGACGTCAGCGCGGCCAGCGGCGAAGGCAGGGTGAAGGGCGCGGGGGTGGGGTTGTTCATGGCATTCCTGTTCAGGCGGCGCGGATCTGCCGGCGCATGGGGCCGGCAGAGGCCGTGGTTTCTCGATTGGACCGCGTTGGGGGCCTCCTGGCAAGCCCCGCGGCCGGGCGCGGCAGCGCCCCGTCAGCCTGGGTCAGGCCGTGGCCAGGGCTTCCGGCTCGACCAGGTCCAGGCCGGGCTGGCCGTGCCAGTAGCCGTTGCAGCTCTGCTCGGGCATCAGCGGCTGCAGCTGCGCGCGCGCATCGCGCGGGGCCAGCGTGCCTTTGCGCACGGCGTCGAACAGGGCCACGATCTCGCCCGTGTGCTGGGCCTGCGGGCTGATGCGCGCCACGGCCACGCCCATGCTCTGCATGCGCGGCAGTTCGTCGATGAGGTTGTGCACGCGGGCCGACTGCGTCTGGATGCCGTTGAGCACGAGGAACTCCTCGCTCTCGCGCGTCTTGAGCATGAGGCCGTCCGGGTGGTCCAGGCAGCTGAACTGGCAGTCGTCCTTGGGCAGGTTGCGCTGGCGCGCGGTGAAGCAGCGCGCCGAGAACGCCAGCGCCATGCGGCCGTAGGCGAACACCTCGGTCTCCAGGCCCTGCGGGCCGGCCTGCATCAGGTTGGCCAGGTCCTGGCGCTTCATCTCCAGCGGCGCCACCCAGCGCGTGGCGCCCAGCGAGGCCAGCCATTCCAGCGAGGGCTGGTTGTAGATGTTCAGGTGCAGACCGCCGACGAAGGGCCGCTTGCCGGCCACGCGCTGCACGGCGCCCATGTCGTTGGCCTCGACCAGATAGTCGGGGTTGCTCGTCACCTTGTGCATGGTGCTCACTTCCACGCCCGATTCGAGCAGCACCTGCGTGGACAGCACGGCCTCCTTGCCCGAGGCGCGCATCAGGTCGGCGATGTCGAGCCAGTCCTGCAGGCGCAGTTCCTTGCGGCGCGAGCAGACGGTTTCGCCGAGGTAGACGATGTCCACCGGAGACGCCGCCACGGCCTGGTAGAAGTCGAAATAGGTCTGGCGCGGCCAGTAGTACTGCGGCGCACCCAAAGAGAGTTTGATCATGTTGGTCATTTCCAGGGGCGGTGGTAGGCGCCCAGGGTGTGCTGCTGGCCTTCGGCCACCTGGTCGAGGCTGGCCATCCAGGCGGTCTTGGGGGCGTAGCGCAGCGGGTCGGCCAGGCAGTTGTCGATGGCGTCGCGCCAGACCTTGGTAACCTGGGCCACGTAGGCCGGGCTGCGCTGGCGGCCCTCGATCTTGACGGCGCGAACACCCATTTTCATGAGTTTTGGCAGCAATTCGAGGGTGTTGAGGCTGGTCGGCTCCTCGATGGCGTAGTAGTTCTCGTCCTCGCCCACGTCGAAACGGCCCTTGCACAGCGTGGGGTAGCCGGCGTTCTCGCCCGGTGCGTAGCGGTCGATCAGCACGCCGCCCAGGCGCGATTCCAGCCCCTTGGGGGTTTCCTGCCAGCGCACCGACTTGGCGGGCGAGCAGACGCCGTGCGTGTTGGGCGATTCACCCGTGACATAGGACGAAAGCGCGCAGCGCCCCTCGACCATCACGCACAGGCTGCCGAAACCGAACACCTCGATCTCCACCGGGGTGGCGTCGATCACGCGCTGCACCTGCTCCGTCGACAGCACGCGCGGCAGCACCGCGCGCACGATGCCGAACTGCTCACGGTAGAAGTTGATGGCGTCGGCGCTGGTGGCCGAGCCCTGCACCGACAGGTGCAGGCGCAGCTTCGGGTGGTGCTGCGCGCCGTACTGCATCAGGCCCGGGTCGGCCAGGATGACGGCGTCCATGCCCATGTCCACGGCCTTGTCCATGGCCGCGCGCCAGGGCGCGGGGTTGGCGGCCTGCGGGTAGGTGTTGAGCGCCATGAACACCTTGCAGCCGCGCTCGTGCGCATACTGGATGCCATTGGCGATGGCGGCTTCGTCGAAGTTGAGGCCGGCGAAGTTGCGTGCGTTGGTGGCGTCGCGCAGCCCCAGGTAGACACAATTGGCGCCGTTGTCCACCGCCGTCTTCAGCGCGGGCAGGCTGCCGGCCGGGCAGACCAGTTCAAAAGGAGCGGCAGCGCTGTCGGGCACCGCCGCCTCGGGCGTGGGGGTCAGGGTTTGCATGCGGTGTGGGGAGGTTCTGACGCGGGCGCACGGACGGCGCCATCGCAAGCGCGCAACGATACGCCTCGCGAAATACCCATGTCCTGACATTTATCAAGCTCGCTGGCGATGTTCGTGACCCTGGATCGGGCATGGTTTTACGCCCCCTGCGCGACACCCGCGGCGGCCTCCCGCACGGGACAATAGGCCCACTCACCATGAACAAGAACCTGTGGCTGCTCGCCCTGTGCCAGGGGCTTTTCCTGACCAACAACGTGGTCTTCATCGCCATCAACGGCCTGGTCGGCCTGCAGCTGGCGCCCTGGGGCTGGATGGCGACGCTGCCCGTCATGGGCTACGTGGTGGGCGGCGCGCTGTCCACGCCGCTGGTGGCGCGCAGCCAGGCGCGCTGGGGGCGCAAGGCCTCGTTCCAGATCGGCCTGGCCGTGGCCGTGCTCTCGGCCGTGCTGTGCGCCTGGGCGGCCTTCGCCGGCCAGTTCTGGCTGCTCTGCGCCGCCACCGTGGTGGCCGGCTACTACAGCGCCAACGGCCAGCTCTACCGCTTCGCCGCCGCCGAGCTGGCCGCGCCGGCCTTCCGCGAGAAGGCGGTGTCGCTGGTGCTGGCCGGCGGCCTGCTGGGCGCCGTGGCCGGACCCAACCTGGCCAGCGCCACGCGCACGGCGCTGTCCGTGCCGTTCGCGGGCGCCTATGTGGCGCTGGTGGGCGTGGCCCTGCTGTCCATGGCGCTCATGGCCGGCATCCGCTTCGCGCCGGCGAGCGCAGCGGCCGGCACGGCCACGCCGGTGGCGGGCCGGCCGCTGCGCGCGCTGCTGCGCGAGCCCGCCTTCGCCGTGGCCACGCTGGGCGCCGCCCTGGGCTACGGCGTGATGAACCTGCTGATGGCCGCCACACCGCTGGCCATGCAGGTGTGCGGCTACAGCTTCGACGACGCGGCCCTGGTGCTCGAATGGCATGTGATCGGCATGTTCGCGCCCGGCTTCTTCACCGGCCACCTGATCAAGCGCCTGGGCGTGCTGCCGGTCATGGGCGCGGGCCTGCTGCTGAACCTGGCCTGCGTGGCCGTGGCGCTGTCGGGCGTGGAGCTGCACCACTTCACCGTGGCGCTGTTCCTGCTGGGCATGGGCTGGAACTTCCTGTTCACCGGCAGCACCACGCTGGCCCTGCAGGCCTACCGGCCCGAGGAAAAGGACCGCGCGCAGGCGGCCATCAACTTCTGCGTGTTCGCCACCATGGCGCTGACCTCCTTCGCCTCGGGCGCGCTGGTCACCACCCGGGGCTGGCCGCTGCTCAACTGGGGGTCGCTGGCGCCGATCGCCGCCCTGGGCCTGGCGCTGGCCTGGCTGGCCCTGGTGCGGCGCCGCCCCATCGCCGCATAGATCGCCCCGCTGTGGCATGCGGCGGCAAAATTGCCCACAATGCCCAGCATGCCGCCGATTCCGACCCACGATTTCGAAGCTGCCTGCCGCGCCGTCCTGGCCTTTCTGCACCAGCGGCTGGGCCTGGGCCTGTGGCTGGTGACGCGCGTGGACGGCGACGACTGGATCGTGCTGCAGGCCGAGGGCCAGGGCTATGGCATCACGCCCGGCACGGTGCTGCGCTGGGCCGACTCGTTCTGCCGGGAAATGGTGGACGACCACGGCCCGCGCATTGCGCCGGACGCGCTGGCGATCCCGGCCTACCGCGACGCCCCCATCGGGCAGCGCGCTCCCATCCAGGCCTATGTGGGCGTGCCGCTCACCCAGGCCGACGGCAGCCTGTTCGGCACGCTCTGCGGCATCGACCCGGCGCGCCAGCCGGCGTCGCTGGCGCAGGAACAGGGCCTGGTCGAATTGCTGGGCACCCTGCTCAGCAGCATCCTGCAGGCCGAGCTGCGGCTGGCCCAGGAGGCACGGCGCAGCGAGCGCCTGGCGCTGGAAGCCAACACCGACGCCCTGACCCGGCTGGCCAACCGGCGCGCCTGGGACGAACACCTGGCGCGCGAGGAGGAGCGCTGCCGCCGCTACGGCCACCCGGCCGCGGTGCTGGCCATCGACCTCGACGGGCTCAAGCAGGTCAACGACAGCGCGGGCCATGCCGCGGGCGACGCCCTGATCGCGCAGGCCGCCCGCGCGCTGCGCACGGCGGCGCGCGATTCCGACATCGTGGCGCGGCTGGGCGGCGACGAATTCGGCATCCTGGCCGTGGAATGCGACGCCGCGGGCGCCCAGGCCCTGCTGGAGCGCACGCGCCTGGTCCTGGCCGAGCACCTGGTGCGGGCCAGCGTGGGCCTGGCCAGCCGCACGCCCGGCAGCGGGCTGCTGGGCGCCTGGAAAAGCGCCGACCTGCAGATGTACGCCGAGAAGAACCCCTGAACGCGCCCCGATCGCTATAAGAACAATAGCTGCTGGCGCTTTATCGTATTGGCCTAGAGCCTGATTTGGCCTGAAATTCAGCGCCCAACCGGCACCTGGCGGTCCAGCCAGCGCTGCAGCACCTCGAACACGGGTTCGGCATCGAGTTCGTTGAACAGCTCGTGGTACAGGCCCTCGAAGCAGCGCGACTGCACCACGCTGTCGGGCGCCGCCGCCGCGAAGGCGCGGCTGCCGGCCGGGTTGACCAGCCGGTCCTCGCCGGCCCACATCAGCAGCGTGGGCACGCGCCAGTGCGCGGCGCGCGCCACCATGGCCGGCCCGCCCTCGGCGATGAAACGCGCCAGGCGGCCGCTGATACGGTCGTGGCACTGCGGGTCTTTCTGGTAGGCCGCCACCACAGCCGGGTCGTGCGAGAGGTAGCGTGCGTCCAGCCCATTGCCCACGCGCAGGTTGGGCGCCACGCGCGGCAGCGTGGCCAGCAGCATTTTTTGCACGGCGTTGAGGCCGGGGTCCAGCGCCGGCGACGACAGCACCAGCGCATCGACCGCGCCCAGGTGCATGGCCACGAAGCGCGCCGCCACCAGGCCGCCCATGCTGTGGCCCAGCAGCACCAGCGGCCGCCCCTTGGGCGTGTGCACGCGGGCGCTTTCGACCATGTCGGCCAGGTCGTCCAGCAGGCGCAGGTCGTGGTTCAGCCCGCCACGCGGCCCGGCCGAGCGACCGTGGCCGTAGTGGTCGTAGGCGCGCACCGCGAAACCCCAGTCGTTGAGCCTGCGGGCCACGTGGTGGTAGCGGCCCGCGTATTCGCCCAGGCCGTGCACCAGCAGCACGGTGCCGCGCGGCATCTGGCCCTCGCGCAGCGGCCAGTGGTAGGCGGCAAGGTTCTCGCCGTCGTTGGCGGTGAAGGTGGTGAGAGAGAAATCGGCGTGGTGGGACATGGCGGGAGGCGGCGCTCGTATCAGGCCGCGGGCAGGCTGGCGATGACCTGCGCCACGGCGGCGGTGAGCTTCTTGGCGTAGGGCACGTGCAGGAATTCGTTGGGGCCGTGGGCGTTGCTCTTGGGACCGAGCACGCCGCAGACCATCATCTGCGCCTGGGGGAAGCCCTGGCTCAGCATGCCCATGAGCGGAATCGTGCCGCCCTGGCCGATGAAGCCGCAGGGAGCGCCGAAGTGGGCTTGAGAAGCGGCGTCCAGCGCCTGGGCGAACCAGGGCGCCGTGTCGGGCGCGTTCCAGCCGTTGGCACCGCTGGCGCTCTCCCAGGTCACCTTGGCCTGGTAGGGCGCGTTGTCTTCAAGCAGCGCCTTCATCTCCTGCACCGACTGCGCGGCATCCACCAGCGGCGGCAGGCGCAGGCTAAGCTTGAAGGCGGTGTAGGGGCGCAGCACATTGCCCGCGTCCTGCAGCGCCGGGAAGCCCTCGGCGCCGGTCACGGAGAGCGTGGGCTCCCAGGTGCGCTTGAGCAGCGCCTGCACCGGGTCCGTGGTGGTGGGCAGCGCGACGATGGTGGAGCCGCCGCAGTCGTGGTGCGCCCAGGGAAAGCGCCGGTACACCTCCTCGCCGAGGATGGCCGCCGTGGCGCGCGCCTGCGCCAGGCGCTCGGCCGGCACCTCGCAGTGGAAGCTGGCAGGCAGCAGGCGGCCGGTGGCGCTGTCTTCCAGCCGGTCAAGCACCTGGCGCATGATGCGGAAGCTGGACGGCACCAGGCCCGAGGCGTCGCCCGAGTGGATGCCCTCGGTGAGGATCTCCACCTTCAGCGTGCCGCTGGCCATGCCGCGCAGGCTGGTGGTGAGCCACAGCTGGTCGTAGTTGCCCGCGCCCGAATCGAGGCAGACGACCAGCGCCACCTCGCCCAGCCGGTCCTTGAGCGCATCGATGTAGGGCAGCAGGTCGCGCGAGCCGCTTTCCTCGCTGGTCTCGATGAGGCCAACGATGCGCGGGTGCGGCACGCCCTGGCGCTGCAGCTCCTGCACGGCGGCGATGCTGGCGTACACGGCATAGCCGTCGTCGGCGCCGCCCCGGCCGTAGAGCTTGCCGTCCTCGTACTTGGGCGTCCAGGGGCCGAGGTCGCTGCGCCAGCCGGCGAACTCGGGCTGCTTGTCGAGGTGGCCGTACATCAGCACCGTCTGCGGGCTGGCCGGTCGCGTGGCCGCGATCTCGAAGAACAGCACCGGCGTGCGGCCCGGCAGGCGCACCACCTCGGCCGTGAGCCCGGCCACCTGCTGCGCCTGCACCCAGGCAGCGGCGTTGCGCACCACGGTGTCGAGCAGGCCCGCGACTTCCCAGCCGGGCTCGAACATCGGCGACTTGGCCGGAATGCGGATGTAGTCGGTGAGCTGGGGCACGATGCTCTCGTCCCAGACGCGGCTCACGCTCTGCAGCGCCTGCGCGGGCTGCAGGGCGTGGGAGGGGATGCGGGCATTCATCGGCGGACTCCTCGGGCGGGCGGGTAAAAGCAGCATTCCAACACAAGCGCCCGGGCGCTGCCACCGGCGCGGTCAGCCGAGGGAGGAGGGAAAGGTCTCTGGCGAACCGGCGGGCCGGCCATGGCGCGGCAGGCGGCCCAGCACGGGCGCCACCTCCACCCGGTTGCGCCCGTTCTGCTTGGCGCGGTAGAGGGCGTTGTCGGCCGCATGGATGAGCTGGTCCCAGCCATCGCCGGGCTCCAGCCGCCCACCGAACACGCCCACGCTCACGGTGACCGCCACCTCCTGCCCGCCGCAGAGGCTGCGCGAAGCCTGCACCGCCTCGCGCAGTTGCTCGGCCAGTTGCTGCGCACCCTGCAGCGGCGTGTCGCAGAGCACCACCAGGAACTCCTCGCCGCCGTAGCGGCCCACGATGTCCTGCGAGCGCAGGCGCCGGCGCACCACGTCGACCACCTTGCGCAGCACCTGGTCGCCGGCCAGGTGGCCGTGCTCGTCGTTGACGTTTTTGAAGTGGTCGATGTCCACCATCATCACGGCCAGCGGCTCGCGCGTGCGGATGGCCCGGGCGACGTCGCGGTCGAGCGCGGCGATGATGGAGCGGCGGTTGGCCACGCCGGTCAGTTCGTCCAGCGCGGCCAGGCGGCGGTTGATCTCGTCGGCGCGCTCCTTGGACATGAAGACAAAGCCCAGCGAGGCGATCAGCAGCACGCTGAAGGTGGTGATGAAGGTGAGGATCTGGATGCCATCGGCCTGCAGCAGGTGCTGTGCGCCCAGCGTGTGGCCGGCCCCCGCGGCCGCGCGGGCCAGCAGCACCGCGACCTCGATGGCCATGCCTACCATCACCATGCGCGCGCCCCGGCCCATGGTGTCGCGGCGCCGGTCGAACAACGCCCACAGCACCCAGGCGGCCTGGCCCGCGAGCACCAGGCTGGCCAGCGCCACGCGGATGCCAAAGTCGTAGAGGAACAGCGCCAGCAGGCCGACCAGCACCAGCGGCGGCATCAGCATGGCCGGCCAGGACAACCGGCGGCCCTGGAAGCGGCACACGGCCCCCAGCAGGAAGGAGGAGGTGGCCGAGGCCAGCGCGTTGCCCAGCAGGATGGACGCGGCATCGGGCACATGGCCGCGCAGGGCGAACAGCACGTAGGCCAGCGCGTTGCAGCACAGCGCCCCGGCCCATATCTCGAGCCCGTCGCTGCGCTCGCCCCACGCCACGGCCACCAGGGCCCCGGCCATCACCATCGATGCGATGGTGATCATCATCATCAGGGTAGGAATGTCGGTGGCCATGTGCAATCCGGCGGTTGCGGGGCCTCCAGAATAGACCAAGTGCCCCGGCCGTGCACGCCCTGCCCGGCGCGCTCAGCCGGCCAGGCGCGGCGATGCGCGGCCGGCCAGCGTCGCCGGGGCGGCGGCCGATGGCGCCGGCAGCCCCCGGCTGGCGGCCTCTTCGGCGCTGCCGAGCTTGAAGACCTGCACCGCCCCCGCCAGGCGCTGCGCCTGGTCGCGCAGACTCTGTGCGGCGGCGGCGGACTGCTCCACCAGCGCGGCGTTCTGCTGCGTCATCTGGTCGAGCTGGTTCACGGCCTGGTTCACCTGGCCGATGCCGTCGGACTGCTCGGACGAGGCCGCCGTGATCTCGCCGATGATGTCGCCCACCCGGTGCACCGAGCCGACGATCTCGTCCATGGTGGTGCCGGCGTTCTGCACCAGGCGCGCGCCGGCCTCCACCTTCTCGACCGAGGCGCCGATGAGCTGCTTGATCTCGCGCGCCGCCTCGGCGCTGCGTCCGGCCAGGCTGCGCACCTCGCTGGCCACCACGGCAAAGCCCCGGCCCTGCTCGCCCGCTCGGGCCGCTTCCACGGCGGCGTTGAGCGCCAGGATGTTGGTCTGGAAGGCGATGCCGTCGATCACGCCGATGATGTCGGCAATGCGGCGCGAACTCTGGTTGATGTCGCCCATGGTGGTGACCACCTCGCCCACCACCTGGCCGCCGCGCGCCGCCACTTCGGCGGCCGAGCCGGCGAGCTGGTTGGCCTGGCGCGCTGCATCGGCCGACTGGCGTACCGTGGCGGTGAGCTGCTCCATGCTCTGCGCGGTTTCGGCCAGGCTGCTGGCGGTCTGCTCGGTGCGGCCGGACAGGTCCTGGTTACCGCTGGCGATCTCGGCGCTGGCGGTGGTGATACTGTCCACCGCCGTGCGCACCTGCTGCAGCATCTGCAGGTAGCGCTGGCGCATGGCCTCGACTTCCTGCACCAGCGCGCCGATCTCGTCGCGCTGCGTGGTGTGGAAGGCCTGGGTCAGGTCGCCCTGGGCCACCAGGGTGACGGCGTGGGTGAGCTGGCGCAGCGGCTCGCTCACGCCGCGGCGCAGCATCACGAACAGGCCGGCGGCCAGCAGCACCACGGCCACGGCCATCATGCCCCACACGGCCAGCATCACCTTGAACTGGCTGGCCATGGCTTCGCTGTCGGGCACCTCGGCCACCACCCACCAGCCGTCGGCCTTGGTCTTGCGCACCAGGGCCCAGGGGTCGGTGCCGGCGCCGCCGAGCACGGGGGCGGCCTCGCGCACGAAACCGTCCGGCGCCGCAGCCAGGGCCTCGAAGAAGGGCCGCGCCTGCGGGTAGGCTTCCAGCACCCGCTTGCCGCGCGCCGTGGGGTGGGCCACGAACACGGCCCGGTCGATACCACCGCGCGGATCGATGACGTAGGCGCCGCCGTTCTCGAAGAACTTGGTCTGCACGACCTGCTTCTCGAACATGCCCTCGAACACGCTGATGTCGCTGCCGATGAACAGCAGCGCGATCACCTTGCCCGTGGAGTCCTTGGACGGCAGGTAATAGCCCATGAAGGGCTTGCCCGCCACCACCAGGTGGCCCACGTGGGGTTCGCCCTTGCGCGCCTTGTCCAGCGCGGCGCCGGCCTCCAGCAGCGTGCCGATGGGACGCTTGCCCTCGGCGTCCTTCACCGAGGTGGTGACGCGGACGAAATCGTCGCCCTTGCGCGCGAACACGGCGGCGATGCCGCCGGTTTCAAGGGCGAACTTGTCCACCGAGCTGGAGTCGTCGTTGACCAAGGCGCCGTAGCTGCGCAGCTCGCCCGTGCCTTCGTCGAGCTGCATGGTGGCCTCGAAGTAGCGCTGGAAGCCCTTCATGGCCAGCTGTACCAGCTCGCGGTTGGTGGCGTCGGCCGCGTCCAGCGACTGCGCCACGCTCTGCGCCGTGTCACCCACGCTGCGCGCCACCTGGGAGCGCGTGCTGCTGGCCGTGAGTGCGGAAATGGCCAGGCCCACGAGCACCAGCACCAAGGCCACGAGGGCGATGGCCAGCACGGTGAGGCGGCGCGCGACCGATCGGTTGTTGGCAGCGGATGCGGTCATGGGGAGTCTCCTGACGTCAATAAGCCGCTACGGAGTCTTCCGTAACGTCAACGACTCTAAGTCAGTTCCCCTGTTACATAGATTCACGAATTCCCTTACGCAGTCTCGCGTACGGGTGTTTCCGAGGGGCTGGCGGGGGTCAGCCGCGCGCGCGGTCGCGCCAGCCCAGGCCGGCCGTGGTGCCCGCCGCCGGCCGGTATTCGCAGCCGATCCAGCCGCCGTAGCCCAGCGCGTCGATCACCCCGAACAGGTAGGGGTAGTGCAGCTCACCCAGGTCGGGCTCATGGCGCTCGGGCACGCCGGCAATCTGCAAATGCCCCACGCGCCCCGTGGGCAGGTACTGGCGCAGCTTGGTGGCCACGTCGCCCTCGACGACCTGGCAGTGGTACAGGTCCATCTGCACCTGGAGGTGGGGCGAGCCCACGTCGTCCAGCAGAGCGTGCGCCGCGTCCTGGCGGTTCAGCGCATAGCCCGGCATGTCGCGCGGGTTGATGGGCTCGATGAGCACGGTGCGGCCCTGGCGGCCGGCCTGCTCGGCGGCCCAGCGCAGGTTGTCCACGTAGCAGGAGCGCCATGCTGCGCTCTCCAGGCCCGCGGACAGGCAGCCGGCCATGAGGTGGATGCGCGGGCAGTCCAGCGCCTCGGCGTAGCGCAGGGCCTCCTGCACGCCGGCGCGGAATTCGGCCTCGCGCCCGGGCAGCGCCGCCGTGCCGCGCGCGCCCTGCTCCCAGGCCGTGGCCATGGCGGCGCGCTCCAGCCCGCCGGGCGGTGCGTTGAACAGCACCTGGCGCAGGCCGTGCGCGCGCAGCAGCGCCGCCAGTTCGGCCGGCTCGTGGGCGTAGGGGAACAGGTATTCCACCGCCGTGAAGCCGTCGCGCGCGGCGGCGGCGAAGCGCTGCAGGAACGGCAGCTCGGTGTACATGAGGCTCAGGTTGGCGGCGAACTGGGGCATGGTCGGGCGGCGCGGCGCGCGGGTAAATGGCAGTGGAAAATATAGCAAAACGGGCCGCCAGCGCTTGCAGGGCAAGCGCGACAAGCTATTATTTTCCTAGCAACCCCGCCCCCACGAAGGACCCGCATGCGCATCGGAGAACTGGCCCGCGCCACCGGCACCACCCCCAAGGCCCTGCGCCTGTACGAGGCGCGCGGCCTGCTGGGCACAGTGGCGCGCGCGGGCAGCTACCGCCAGTACGGCGAGGCCGACGTGGCGCGCGTGCAACTCATCCGGCGGGCGCTGGCGCTGGGGTTCCGGCTGGCCGAGCTGGACGGCCTGGACGCGCTCCACACGGCCGAGGGCTGGGCGCGCATGGCGGCGCTGGTGGCCCGGCGCCGCGCCGCCGTGGCGCGCGAGCGCGAGCGCCTGCGCGCCCTGGAGCGCCAGCTCGCGGCGCTGGAGGCCGAGCTGCACGGCTGCGGCGAACGCGGCGCGCCAGCCCAGCCGCTGGACTGCGCCGCCACGGCCTGAGGCGGCGCACCCGCGCTCATCCTCTTGTAATTGCGCGGGGTCTGTTCACAATCGGACCCATGGCGACCGAACCCCTGGTGCGTGTCAACCCCGACGATGTGCGGGTGGGCTGGCCCACGCACTTCGACATCTTCGACGCCGAAGGCCAGCTGCTGCTGGGGCGCGGCTCCACCGTCTACCGCGCCGACAGCGTGGAGCGCCTGCAGGACAACGGCTTCAAGATCGCGGCCAGCGCGCAGGGCAAGCGCCCGCACCTGCCCGAGCCGGTGTTCCAGCGCATGAGCGATCTGGCGGACAAGATTACCGAGATGGAGGCCGTGCTGATCGCCGGCCGTGCCCTGCCCGCGTTCACCGCCCAGGTGCAGGCGCTGGCGCAGTCCGTCATCGGCTGCTGCGACGAGGACTTCCACGCCGCGCTGGCGCAGTCCTACCTGGACTACCACCACCCCTATTCCGTGCTGCACCACGTGCTGGTGGCGCTGGTGACGGGCGTGCTGTCGCGCTTCCAGGGCTGGAGCAGCGCCGACCGCGTATCGCTGGTGGCGGCGGCGCTGTCGCACGACATCGGCGCGCTGGAGCTGCGCCAGGCGCTGGGCCAGGCCGCCACGCTGGACGAGGCGCAACGCGCCGTGGTGCGCGCCCACCCCGAGGCCGGCACGCAGCGGCTGGCCGCGCTGGGCGTGCACGACGCACTGTGGCTGGAGGCGGTGCAGGACCACCACGAGCACATCGACGGCAGCGGCTACCCGCGCGGCATTGCGCTCGCGCCGGGCTCGGCCGGCGCACTGATGGCCGTGGCCGACAGCTTCGCCGCCATGGTGCGGCCGCGCCCCTACCGCGACCGCAAGCTGGGCACGGCCATCCTGGACGACCTGCGCCTGCATGCCGGCACCTGGTACGACCCGGCGCAGGTGGAGGCCGTGGCCACCTGCATCGGTCCCTACCACGCGGGCAGCATCGTGCGCCTGGCCAACGGCGACATGGCCGTGGTGACGCGCCACCTGCCCGACCGGCCGGCCCACCCCGAGCTGATCCTGATCGCCGCCAGCGGCGACCAGCCCATGGAAAAGCCCTACGCCATCGACGCCACCGACCCCGAGTTCGCCATCACCGCCGCGCTGCACCCCGAGATCAGCCTGAGCTTCCGCAGCATGGTGAACAAGTCCTGGCGCTGACCACCGCCGCTGAGCGCTTGACTCTGCCCCGCGGGGCAGGGTGAGCATGGCTCCCATCGCAACTTTGCAAGGGAGTTTTCGTGGCGCAACGCATCCTGGTCATCCTGGGCCATCCGTCCGCCAACAGCCTGTGCGCGGGCCTGGCGCAGTCCTATGCAGAAGCCGCGCGCAGTGCCGGCGCCGAGGTGCGGCTGCTGGCGCTGGGCCAGCTGGCCTTCGACCCGCTGCTGCACGCCGGCTACCACGGCGCGCAGCCGCTGGAGCCGGCGCTGCAGGACGCGCAGGCGCAGATCGCCTGGGCCGGGCACCTGGTCTGGGTCTACCCCACCTGGTGGGGCGCCATGCCGGCGCTGCTCAAGGGATTCATCGACCGGGTGTTCCTGCCCGGCTTCGCCTTCAAGTACCGCCCGGGCTCGACGCTGTGGGACCGCCTGCTGGCGGGCCGCTCGGCCGAGCTGCTGGTGACCATGGATTCGCCGCCCTGGTACTACCGCTGGGTGCAGCACCGGCCCGGCCACCACCAGATGCGAAAGACCATCCTGGAGTTCAGTGGCATCCGGCCGGTGCGCGTGCACGGCTTCGGGCCGGTGCGCAGCGCCGATGCGGCGCGCCGCGCGCAGTGGCTGCAGCGCGCCGCCGCGCTCGGGCGCGGGCAGGCGCTGCGCCCCTCCATTGAAGGCAAAAATGCCTTCCAACGCTTTCTGGGTGCGCGCTACAAGCTATTTAATTGATAGCACTCACTGCACCTTGAGCGCGCGCCAGTCGATGCGGTTGTCGGCGCGGTGCGGCAGCTCGACCTTCTGCGTGGCCGCCCAGGGGATGACCTGGTTGTACAGCGGGATGTGCGAGATGTGCTCGTGATCCTGCAGCAGCGCCTTCTCGATCAGACCATTGCGCGTGGCGTGGTCGATTTCCTTCTTGATGCGCTCGATCAGCGCGTCCTGCTGCGGGTCGGAAAAGCGCCCGAGGTTGAAGTTGCCGTCGCCGCCCGCGCCGGGCGAGCGGATCAGCGACTGCAGCGAATAGAACGCGTCGAAGGTCGGCACGCCCCAGCCCAGCAGGTAGATGCTGGCCTCGTTGCGCTGAATCATCGGGAAATAGGTGGCGAAGGGCAGCGAGCGCAGCTTGGGCTTGATGCCCACCTTGGCCCACTGCGCGCTGATGGCCTGGCAGAGCTGCTCGTCGTTGATGTAGCGGCCGGCGCTGCAGGCAAAGTCGACCTCGAAGCCGTTCGGGTAGCCGGCCTCGGCCAGGAGCTTTTGCGCCGCCTTGGGGTCGTAGGGCCAGCGCGCGTCGGCCTTCGGCGTCCAGCCGTTCACCTGGCGCGCGATCAGCGTGCCCGTGGGCTGGGCCAGGCCGCGCAGCACCACGCGCTGGATGGTCTGGATGTCGATGGCCTGGTACAGCGCCTTGCGCACGCGCTGGTCCTTCAGCGGGTTCTTGCCCTTCACGTCCGAGCCCGGCAGCTCGTCGCGGAACTGGTCCAGGCCGAGGAAGATGGTGCGGTACTCGGCGCCCTCCAGCGTTTTCAGCCCCGGCGTCTTGCGGATGCGCTCCAGGTCCTGCAGGCTGGGGTCGATGACGAAGTCGATCTCGCCCGACAGCAGCGCCGCCGTGCGCGTGGCGTCGGACTTGATGGGGGTGTAGACGACCTCGGTCACGTTGGTGGCGAACTTGCCCTTGCCCCACCAGTGCGGGTTGGGCTCCAGCACCACGCGCTGGTCGGGCGACCAGGACTTGAGCTGGAACGGCCCCGTGCCCAGGGCGTTGCGGTGGGCAAAGTTCTCGTCCTTGCCCTTCATGTCCTTGGGCTCGACCGACTTGTTCTTCTCGGCCCAGGCCTTGCTCAGGATGCGCAGCTCGGTGAGCTGGTTCAGCAGCACCGGGTTGGGCGTATCCGAGAAGATGTCGAGGGTGTGGCTGTCCACCTTGACCACGCGGTCGATGCCCTGGGCGTAGACGGCGAAGTTGGAGGTCTTGGCCTTGGCGCGTTCGAGCGAGAACTTGGCGTCGTCGGCGCTGAACTCGCTGCCGTCGCTGAACTTCACGCCGCGGCGCAATGTCAGGCGCAGCTGCGTAGGGCTGACCTGCTTCCAGGCCGTGGCCAGCGAGGGCTCGGGCTTGAAGGTCTGGCTGTTGTATTCGACCAGGGTGTCGTACACGGCCGAGTGCAGCGTGTTGTTCACGCCCACGTTCTGGGCATGGATGTCCCAGGACGACAGGTCCACCGCGCGGGACCAGCGGAAGGCTTTGGCCTGGGCGGCCAGGGGCAGCGCGGCGGCCAGGGCGGCGGCAAGGAGCAGGGGTTGAAGGCGCATGGGAACAGGCAGGGCAGTGAAGATGCCGCCACTGTGGCCTGTCCGCTCCGTCCTGGAAACGAATTTGTCGTTCTAACCTTATGCGCGCCCGGGTTATGCACCGGCTGGCGCCCGCCCGGTGCGCGAAAAAGGCAGGGCTTGGCCGCGTTCATCGGCGCGTCGGCGCGCCCGTGAGCCGGCATGCTGGACCCTGGCCTGCACCGGCATTTCGCACAACACCACGCCGCCCCCACGCAAGCCATCCACGAGGAGAGCACCATGCGTTACAGCGAATCTGAAATCAACCACGCCCTGACCCGCCTGTTCCGTTGGGGCTACTCGGCCCTCACGCGGCGCGAACGCGACATCGTGGACCTGCTCTCGGTCGTCTGCTGACGCCCCCCCCCCGCACCGGGGCGGGTCAGCGCGCCTGGATGAGGCGCACCGCCTCGGGCAGCGAGCGCACCTCGGGCAGGAAGTGGTCGATGGTGGCGCCCAGCACCACGGCACACACCAGCGCGCCCAGCAGCGGCTTCCAGGTCAGGCGCACGGCGGCGCCCAGCCAGCCCTCGCGCTCCACGCCCATGGCGGCGCGCGCCGTGGCCACCGAGAACGCCAGCTCCACCGCCACGGCCAGCAGGGCATCCCAGCCGAAAAACAGCATGGCCAGCGAGCCGGCGCCAAACAGCACGGCCGTGCCGATGAGAAAAATGGCGACGATGGGCACGACGACCACGGCGCCCTCGTCCGAGCCGGCCACGGCATCGATGGCGCCGCCCGCCACGTCGCCCGCCATGTCGCCCAGGGCGCTGCTGCCGCCCGATGGCGCGCTGCTGACCACGTTGGACAGGCTGGTCGCCAGCCCGTCGCTGAATTCGCCCGACGCGCCGCCCCCGCCGTAGTTGCCGCCGCCCGTGCGTGGCAGCGGGATGCGCACGCCGCCACCGCCGCCGCCGGACGGCCCGCCACCGGGCCAGTCGATGTCGGGCAGGTCGAAGTCAAAGCTGCTGTCCTCGCGCCGGCGCAGCAGCCAGGCGGCCCAGGCACGCAGCACCAGCAGGTAGCCGAGGTAGCCCACGGCCAGCGTGACGAGGTAGCGCAGCGTGAGCGAGTCCCCGCCCAGCCGCATCTGCAGGTGCGAGGTGCCCCACATGAGCAGCAGCGTGATGCTGCCGATGCACAGGCCGTGCAGGCGCAGGCTGTGGCGCTGGCGCAGCGTGTGGGCGATGTCCTGCTGCGGCATGCGCACCGAGCGCCAGGTGGATTTCTTCTTGCGGGCGTCGTGCTGTGCGGCCATGGGACCTCGGAAGGAGTGGGAAGGTATCAGTGCGGCCAGCAGAACGCAGCGCAGCGGTGCTGGCTAGGCGCTGCGTCGCAGGCAGTACGAACAGTACGACAAGACGCGGCGACGACGCCAGAAGAGTTTGGTGAGCAGCACTCAGTCCACCGTGACGGGCACGCGCTGGGCCAGCGCACACATGAGCTCATAGCCCACGGTGCCGGCGGCCTGCGCCACCTCGTCGATAGGCAGGACGGCGCCGTTGCCGGCGCGCCCCCACAGGGTGACCTCGGTGCCGTAGCCCACCTCCATGCCGGCCTGGCGCAGCGGGGTCAGGTCCACGGTGACCATGTCCATGCTGACGCGGCCCACGAGGCGGGTGCGCACGCCGTTCACCAGCACGGGCGTTCCGGTGTCGCAGTGGCGCGGGTAGCCGTCGGCATAGCCGCAGGCGGCCACGCCGATGGTGAGCGGCCCCTCGGCCACGAAGCGCGAGCCGTAGCCCACGGTGTCGCCGGCCTGCAGCTCCTGCACGGCCAGCAGGCGCGTGGACAGTGTCATGGTGGGCTGCAGCTCCCAGTGCGCGCTGCTGTGCTCGGGGTGGTCGGGCGCGCTGCCGTAGAGCACGATGCCGGCGCGCACCCAGTCGGCGCGCACGCGGGCGTCCTGCGCGTGGCGCAGGGTGGCGGCGCTGTTGCTCACGCTGCGCTCGCCCGGCAGGTCCTCGGTGGCGGTGTCGAAGGCCGCCATCTGGTGCGCGATGCCGCGCGGGCCGTCGGCGTCGGAGAAATGCGTCATGAACGAAATCTCGTCCACCTGCGGCAGGGCCGACAGGCGCGCCCAGGCACTGCGGTAGCGCTGCGGCGCAAAGCCCAGGCGGTTCATGCCCGAGTTCATCTTGAGGAAGACGCGGTGCGGCACCTGCGTCTTGTGCGCGGCCAGCCAGTCGATCTGCTCGTCGCAGTGCACGGCATGCCACAGGCCCAGGCGCGAGCACAGCTCCAGGTCGCGCGGCTCGAACACGCCCTCCAGCAGCAGGATGGGGCCGCGCCAGCCGAGCTGGCGCACGCGCTCGGCCTCCGCCAGGTCCAGCAGGGCAAAACCGTCAGCGCCGCGCAGGCCTTCAAAGGCGCGCTCGATGCCGTGGCCGTAGGCATTGGCCTTGACCACGGCCCAGACGCGCGCGTCGGGCACGGCGCGGCGCACGCGCTCCAGGTTGTGGTGCAGCGCGGCGGTGTGGATGGTGGCTTGGATGGGACGGGGCATGGGGGAAGATACCGGGGATCGAGGCCCGGATTCTGGCACCGTAGCCCTGTGACCGCATGATATAACCGCCCATCCTTAGCCCCGGGCCTCCATATTTAACAGGGCATCAGTCCGGCTGATGCCGCCCTTGCCATCCGATGAAGCGCGGTTTCTACACCATCATGTCGGCGCAGTTCTTCAGCTCGCTGGCCGACAACGCACTCTTCGTGGCGGCCGTGGAACTGCTGCGCACCGACGGGGCCCCCGAATGGCAGCGCGCCGCGCTGGTGCCCATGTTCGCCCTGTTCTATGTCGTGCTGGCGCCCTTCGTGGGCGCTTTTGCCGATGCACTGCCCAAGGGCAAGGTGATGTTCGTCAGCAATGCCATCAAGGTGGTGGGCTGCCTGATGATGCTGTTCGGCTCGCACCCGCTGATCGCCTACGCGGTCGTGGGCCTGGGCGCCGCCGCCTACTCGCCGGCCAAGTACGGCATCCTCACCGAACTGCTGCCGGCCTCGCAACTGGTCAAGGCCAACGGCTGGATCGAGGGGCTGACCATCGCCTCCATCATCCTTGGCGTGCTGCTGGGCGGGCAGCTCGTGGGGCAAAACCTGTCGGGCCTGCTGCTGGCCATCGACCTGCCGCTGGTCGAGACCGGCGTGGACACGGCCGCCGAGTCGGCCATTGCCGCGCTCATCCTCGTCTATGCGCTGGCCGCCTGGTTCAACACGCGCATCCCCCACACCGGGGTGGAGATGCGCGCCATGCCGCGCAATCCGCTGGCGCTGCTGCCCGACTTCTGGTCGTGCAACAGCCGGCTGTGGCGCGACAAGCTGGGCCAGATCTCGCTGGCCACCACCACGCTGTTCTGGGGCGCGGGCGGCAACCTCAAGTTCATCGTGCTGGCCTGGGCCGCCGTGGCGCTGGAGTACAACACCACCCAGGCCTCGGCGCTGACCGGCGTGGTGGCCATCGGCACGGCCGTGGGCGCCGTGGTGGCCTCGATGCGCATGCGCCTGGACATGGCCACGCGCGTGATCCCGCTGGGCATTGCCATGGGGCTGCTGCTCATCCTCATGGTGTTCATCAAGAACATCTGGATCGCCATCCCCTTCCTCATCCTGCTGGGCGGCCTGGGCGGCTTCCTGGTGGTGCCCATGAACGCGCTGCTGCAGCACCGCGGCCACAACCTCATGGGCGCGGGCCGCTCGATCGCCGTGCAGAACTTCAACGAGCAGGCCTGCATCCTGGGCCTGGGCGCGTTCTACAGCCTCTCGCTCAAGCTGGGGCTGTCGGTGTTCGGCGCCATCACGGCTTTTGGCTTCGCGGTGGCCGGCATGATGTGGCTGATCCGGCGCTGGCACTGCCACAACTGCACCACCCACGCCGAAGAGCTGGCGCACCTGCTGCACATCGCGCGGCAGGATACGCACCACTAACCCCGTTTTTGATAGCTGCTGGCGCTTGTCCATCAAGCGTTACAGCCATTTTTCATGCCCCAATCCCTGCCCGTCCTGGCCCTGCTGTTCAACGCCTTCGTCTGGGGGGTGTCGTGGTGGCCGTTCCGTGTGCTGCACGGCGCCGGTCTGCATCCGCTGTGGGCCACGGCGCTGATGTACGCGCTGGCGCTGTGCCTGTTGCTGGCGCTGCGCCCGGGCGTGCTGCGCACCGTGCGCCAGCACCCGGGGCTGTGGCTGCTGGCGCTGGCCTCGGGGCTCACCAACGTGGGCTTCAACTGGGCCGTGACGGTGGGCGACGTGGTCCGCGTGGTGCTGGTGTTCTACCTCATGCCCGCCTGGTCGGTGCTGCTGGCCTGGCGCCTGCTGGGCGAGGTGCCCACGCCGCTGGCCCTGCTGCGCCTGGCGCTGGCCTTTGCCGGCGTGGTGCTGGTGGTGCTGCCGCCGGGCATGCCGCTGGCGCGGCTGGCCGAGGGGCTGTCGGGCGCCGACCTGCTGGCACTGGGCGGCGGCTTCGCGTTTGCGCTGACCAATGTCACGCTGCGCCGCCTGCGCGACGTGCCCGACCCGGCGCGCATGGCCGCCATGTTCGGCGGCGGCGGCACCCTGGCGGCGCTGACCGCCGTGGTCGGCATGGTGGTGGGCAGCGTTGCGCCGCCGCCCACGGCGCCGGGCGCCTGGATGGGGGTGGCGCTGGGGCTCACCTGCGCCTTCCTGCTGAGCAACCTGGCGCTGCAGTACGGCGCGGCGCGCCTGGCGGCCGGCACCACGGCCCTGGTGATGCTGACCGAGGTGGTGTTCGCCAGCGTGTCATCGTGGTGGCTGGACGCCGCCGCGCTGGCGCCGCGCACGCTGGCGGGCGGCGCGCTCATCATGCTGGCAGCGCTGCTCGCCATCCTGCCCGGGCGCCCTGATCAGAGGGCCAGCACGGCCTCGTAGACCGCCAGATCCGGCGCCGAAAAGCAGCAGAACAGCACCTCGCGCAGCGGTGAGCCCTCTGCGGCAGCCGCCCGCACCGCCGCCACGGCCACGCGCGCGGCGGGCTCCAGGGGGTAGCCATAGACCCCGGTGCTGATGCACGGAAACGCCAGCGAGCGCGCGCCATGCGCCTCGGCCAGCGCCATGCTGCGGCGGTAGCACGACGCCAGCAGCTCGGCCTCCTGTGCGCCGCCGCCCTGCCAGACCGGGCCCACGGTGTGGATGACATGCCGTGCCGGCAGACCGAAGCCGGGGGTGATCTTGGCATCGCCGGTGGCACAGCCGCCCAGCAGGCGGCAGGCCGCGAGCAGCTGCGGCCCGGCGGCGCGGTGGATGGCGCCGTCCACCCCGCCGCCGCCCAGCAGCGAGCCGTTGGCGGCGTTGACGATGGCGTCGACGGGCAGTTGCGTGATGTCGGCCTGCAGGGCGCGCAGAACAGGGGCCATGGCGTGCGCTCCGGTGGAAAGGGGTGGCGCACGGTAGCACGGCGGAACCGCTACGATGCAGTTTTACCCCGGGAGCCTGCCATGGCCAGCATCTACGACTTCGACGCCCTGCGGATCGACGGCACCAGCGTACCCCTGCGCCAGTACGAAGGCCAGGTGCTGCTGATCGTCAACACCGCCAGCGCCTGCGGCTTCACGCCGCAGTTCGGCGGCCTGGAGGCGCTGCACCAGCAGTACGGCGCCAAGGGCCTGGTGGTGCTGGGCTTTCCGTGCAACCAGTTCGGCAACCAGGACCCGGGCAGCGACGGCGAGATCGCCAGCTTCTGCCAGCTCAACTACGGCGTGAGCTTTCCGATGATGGCCAAGATCGACGTCAACGGCGCCGACGCCAGCCCGCTCTACCGCTGGCTCGTGTCCGAGGCGCCGGGGCTGCTGGGCCTCAAGGCCATCAAGTGGAACTTCACCAAGTTCCTGGTGGGCAAGGACGGCCAGGTGATCCGCCGCTACGCGCCGCAGGACACGCCCGAGAAGCTGGCCGGCGACATCGAGGCCGCGCTGGCCGCCTGAATTTCTTCCTTCCGCAACGCCCCATGATCATCAACTGCGTAGCCTACGAAAACGGCCGCAAGCTCGCCGACATCCACGTGGACGACATCAGCGACTGGCTGCAGCGTCCCGACTGCTTTGTGTGGGTGGCCCTGCGCGACCCCGCGCCCGAAGAACTGGCGCTGATGCAGGCCGAGTTCGGCCTGCACGAACTGGCCGTGGAGGACGCCCGCAAGGGCCACCAGCGGCCCAAGATCGAAGAGTACGGCGACATGGTGTTCGTCGTGCTGCACCTGCTCGAGCCCGGCGAGGGCACGGTCAACGTGGGCGAGGTGGCGATCTTCGTCGGCCACAACTTCGTGCTGTCGGTGCGCACGCGCAGCAGCCAGGGCTTCCTGGGCGTGCGCGAGCGCTGCGAACGCGAGCCGCTGCTGCTGCGCCACGGCGCCGGCTTCGTGCTGTATGCGCTGATGGACGCGGTGGTGGACCGCTACTTCCCGCTGCTCGATGCGTTCGAGAACGAGCTGGACGAGATCGAGGGCCAGATCTTCGAGCGCGGCGCGGCGCGCGGCAACATCGAGCGGCTGTATGCGCTCAAGCGCCGCACCTCGCTGCTGCGCCACGCCACCGTGCCGCTGCTGGAAGTGGCGGGCAAGCTGCACGGCGGGCGCGTGCCCGAGGTGTGCACCGGCTCGCAGGAGTACTTCCGCGACGTGCACGACCACCTGGCACGCATCCACGGCGGCATCGACGCGGTGCGCGACACCATCGGCACGGCCATCCAGGTGAACCTGTCGATGGTGACCATCGAGGAGTCGGAAACCACCAAGCGCCTGGCGGCCTGGGCGGCGATCTTCGCCGTCTCCACGGCGCTGGCGGGCATCTGGGGCATGAACTTCGAGCACATGCCCGAGCTCAAGTGGGCCTTCGGCTACCCCATGGCGCTGACGGTGATCTTCAGCGCCGGCGCCGTGCTCTACTGGCGCTTCCGCAAGACGGGCTGGCTCTAGAACTTAGGAGAAAAGTGGCGCCAGCGCTTGATGGGAAAGCGCCGCAAGATCACTTTTCAATAGCACACTCCGCCCAGCCTCACACGCCGGGGTCGGTCGCCTCGGCGGCGGGGGCGGCCTTGCGCTGGCGCGCGCTGTGCAGGGTGCGCGCCACGGTGCGCGGGTCCATGCCATACATGTCGGCGAACGCCTCCACGCTCTGGCCGCTGGCCTCGAAGGCGCGCAGCAGGGCTTCAGCGCGGGCATTGCGCTCTGCCAGCTCGGCGAACGCCTCGTCCAGCAGCGCGTTGGCGGCGTCGTCGCGCGTGTGCACGCGCTCGGCGTATTCCTCGCGCGTGAGGCCGCTGGCCTCGATGTTCTGCACGATGCGCGCGCGCAGCTTGGGCAACAGGTCATCCTGACTGCGGCCCTGGCGGCGGCGGTGCGTCTCCAGCAGCGCATGGTGCACATGCTCGGGCGCCATGGGCTCCACGGCCTGGCCCTGCAAGTCGTGGCGCTGCAGGCCGGCGGCCACGCACTGCAGGTAGCGCGTGGACCGGGTGTGGATGCCCAGCGCCGCCTTAAGCGCCTCGCGCTCGAACGCGTCAGGGTGCGCGGCCAGCAGGTCCTGGAAGATGCCGCGCTTGAGCGGCAGGAAGGTGGCGCCGAACAGGTGCGGGTACAGCTCGGCGAGCTTCTCCAGCGCCGGGGGCACGGGGCGCTGGGCGCGTCGCTGAGGGTTGGTCGCCGGCGCGGCTGCGCCCTCCGCAGCGGGTTTGCGGCCTCGGCCGCTGCGTCCGCCACGGCGACTGGAGCGCGGCAGGGCGCCCGTTTCCGCGCCGCTCTCTCCCGTCGCAATGGGGGCGACGGCGGCCGCCGCAGCGGGCTCCGCGGCATCTGGGGCAGCGGGTGCAGCGGTCTGTTGGGGGGTGGTCGCGGAGTCGTTCATGAGCGTAGCGGGTAAGAGGCAACAAAACCCTCAATCATGCCAGCCCTGCCGTGGAATGCGTGAAACCAGGGCAACAGCGGCTATTTGGCAAACGGACTGGTGCACCATTGCTGCTCGCAAGGCACACCGTCGTTATTGCCGTCCATGCGAGGATCGGGACAGTTCTTCAGAAAGAATTTGGCTTCTGCACACGATGTCATCTGGGAACAATGTTGGCGGCCATCGCAGCGAAAATTGCTGCTTGCCAGAGTGCTTGGTGCCGACGGGTTGACGGGTGCGGCGCCATTCTCTGGCCCATGGGCCTCAGCTGCCTCACGCGGCTGCCGCTGATGGGATTCGTATTTCCAGTACCCCGCTGCCAATACAGCGCCAACCAGCAACAAAGCCACCAGCTTCCCCAACACTCCGGAGGACCCGCCGTGCGTCTGCGAGGAAGCCACGCGTTGGCGCCCTGGGACAGACGCCATCGCCGTGCCGGACCGCTGGATGGCCACCGCCTGCTTTTTCCCGCCCTGCCCCAATGTCACCTCGAAGCTCAGACGTTCGTGCAATTGCGGTCGAAGGCCATCCCGTGGGAACGCAGAGATGTGCGCAAACAGCGTCTGGCCGCCCTCCGTGGGCAAGATGAAGCCGAATCCCCGTTCATCATTCCACTGGGTCAACGTTCCCTCAAAGCGCATGCCCCCGCTCCTTCTATTGCCTACGATGGAGCGCAATGGTAGCGAACCGCTCTCTGCCGGCGCTCCCTGCTACGCCAGCGCCTCGTCGAGCACCTGCACCCAGTGGCGCACGGGGATTGCGGTGCCGCTTTGCAGGTGCGTGATGCAGCCGATGTTGGCCGAGGTGATGACCGTGGGCTGCAGCGCATCCAGGTGCCCGAGCTTGCGGTCGCGCAGCTGGCCCGACAGCTCGGGCTGCAGCACCGAGTAGGTGCCGGCCGAGCCGCAGCACAGGTGCGAATCGTTCGCCGTCAGGCGCACGTCGAAGCCCAGCGCGCGCAGGTGCTGCTCGACGCCGCCGCGCAACTGCTGGCCATGCTGCAGCGTGCACGGCGGGTGGAAGGCCACCACGCCCTTGGGCACGTCGCGCAGCCGGCCCTGAAGCTTGGGCGCGATGTCGGGCAGCAGCTCGGACAGGTCGCGCGTGAGGGCGCTGGTGCGCGCGGCCTTCTCGGCGTAGTCGGGGTCGTGGCGCAGCAGGTGGCCGTAGTCCTTGACGGTGGCGCCGCAGCCCGAGGCGTTCATAACGATGGCCTCGACCGCGCCGCTCTCCACCCAGGGCCACCAGGCGTCGATGTTGGCGCGCATCTGCGCCAGGCCGCCGTCCTGGTCGTTGAGGTGGAACTTCACCGCGCCGCAGCAGCCCGCCTCGGGGGCCACCACGGCCTGGATGCCCACCGCGTCGAGCACGCGCACGGTGGCAGTGTTGATGCCCGGCATCATCGAGGGCTGCACGCAGCCTTCGAGCATCAGCACCTTGCGCGCATGCTCGCGCACGGGCCTGCTGCCGGCCGGCGTGGGCGCCGGCACCTTGGCGCGCAGGCCGGCCGGCAGCAGGCCGCGCACCGCCTGGCCGACCTTCATGGCCGGGGCGAACAGCGGCGAAGGCAGGCCCTCCTTGAGCGCCCAGCGCACGGCGCGCTCGCCCACGGGGCGCGGCACCTTCTGGTCGACGATCTTGCGGCCGATGTCCACCAGGTGGCCGTACTGCACGCCGCTGGGGCAGGTGCTTTCGCAGTTGCGGCAGGTCAGGCACCGGTCCAGGTGCAGCTGCGTGCTGCGCGTGGGCTCGGCGCCTTCAAGCACCTGCTTGATGAGGTAGATACGGCCGCGCGGGCTGTCGAGCTCGTCGCCCAGCAGCTGGTAGGTGGGGCAGGTGGCGGTGCAGAAGCCGCAGTGCACGCATTTGCGCAGGATGGCTTCGGCTTCGATGCCGTCGGGCGTGCCTTGGAATTCGGGGGCCAGTTGGGTTTGCATGGGAGAGTCCGGGGAAACGGCAGGAATTCAGGGAGCGGGCGGGGGTGCCGGCCGTTGCGGCGGGCGTTGCACGGCCGACGCGGTGCGGAGCAGGGGCAGGCGGGCACGGTCGATCCACAGCGGCGGCAGGGCCAGGGCGAACAGGATCAGCGCCAGCGGCACGACGAAGACGAAGCCCACGTACTTGAAGCCCGCCGCGCCCGCCACGCCGCCCACCAGGAACATGCCCAGCAGCCCGGCGAACAGGCCCGCGCGCTCGCGGTTGGCGCGCACCTGTTGCCCGGGCGGGCTGCCGCTGCGGTTCCAGTAGAGCATCTTGCCCAGCTCGATGCCCAGGTCGGTGACGACGCCGGTCATGTGGGTGGTGCGGATCTGCGACGACGACATCTTGCTCACCGTGGCGTTCTGCAGGCCCATGATGAAGGACAGCAGCAGCACGGTGGCGGGCACGGCGAACGGGGTGCGCCAGTTGAGCGTGACCGCGCCCACCAGCCCGAACACCAGCATCAGCACCGCCACGATGAGCAGCGGCAGCGCGTAGCTGCTGTGCAGGTGGTGCTGGCGCGCCCAGTTCACCAGGATGGCCGTGAGCGCGGCGCCGCAGACGAACGCCAGCAGCGCGCCCACGGCGCCCAGCACCAGCACCATGTTGCCGAGCACCAGGTTGTCCGCCAGCATGGAAATGAATCCCGTCATGTGCGAGGTGTAGAGCTTGACCACCAGGAAGCCGCCTGCATTCACCGCGCCGGCATTGAAGGCCAGCAACAGGCCCAGCCGCCGGTTGCTGGCCACCGTGCGGTGCTGGCCGGTGAGGTGGCGGAAGCGGCGCATTTCAGACGCTCATGCGGCCGGGGTTGAAGATGCCCGCCGGGTCGAAGCTCTGGCGCAGCCGCTCGTGGATGGCGCGCAGCGCCGGCGAATCGGCATCGGAAACGGCTGCGGCGCTTGCGGAATCTGCGCTGCCCGCTCTGAAAAGTGAAGCACTTCCGCCCGCCTGGCGCGCGGCCTCGCGCAGCGCCGGGCCTTGGCTGGGCGCGGCCAGCACCCAGCGCAGCGCGCCGTGCCATTCCACGAGCGGCGGTGCCACGCCAGCGGGCAGCGCCAGCGCGGGGGTGGTGGCGGGCAGCGACAGGCGCCAGAGGTCCAGGCCGGCCTGGCGACCGGCGGCGAACCAGGGCAGGCTCTGGTCACGGCAGGCGTCCCAGTCGGCACCGGCGTGGGGCTGGCGCTCGCCGCCCATGCTGCGGCAGGCCGCCTCGACCGCCGCCACGGCGCCGCGCAGGCGCACGTAGAGCACATCGGCGCCGGCGTCGTGCACCCAGCAGCTGGCGTTGAGCGGCAGCGGCTGGCCGCCCCAGGCGTGCAGGCGGCGCAGCGCCTCGGCCTGGCCCAGCTCGAAACGCAGCGTGGCCTCGGCCGGCGCCATGGGCAGCACCTTGAGGCTGACCTCGGTGAGCACGCCCAAGGTGCCCCAGGCCCCTGCCATGAGGCGTGACACGTCGTAACCGGCCACGTTCTTCATGACCTGGCCGCCGAAGGCGAGGTGCTCGGCGCGGCCGTTGAGCAGTTTCAGCCCGAGCACGTAGTCGCGCACCGCGCCCACGCTGGCGCGCGCCGGGCCCGACAGGCCCGCCGCCACCATGCCGCCGACGGTGCCGCCGGGGCCGAAGCGCGGCGGCTCGAACGCCAGGCACTGTTGCTGCGCGGCCAGGGTGGTCTCCAGCTCGGCCAGCGGCGTGCCGGCGCGCACGGTGACCACGAGCTCGCTGGGCTCGTAGGCCACGATGCCGGCGTAGGCACGCGTGTCGAGCGGCTCGCCCTGGGCCGGGGCGCCGTGAAAGTCCTTGCTGCCGCCGCCGCGGATGCGCAGCGGGGCCTGGCGCGCCGCTGCGGCGCGCACCTGTTCGGTCATCTGGTGAAGAGCGCTTTCCATAGCCTTGCATGGTAAGCCGAGGGGCCCGGCGGCGCACGCCCTCCCCGGGGCGCAGGGGCATGAATTTTCTGCACGGCCGGCGTGAGCAATTTCGGGCCCGCCCGGAAACGCGCACCCGCACGACGCCAAACGCTACATTTGTTATAGCGCGTTGCGCTTTCTCCTGGCGCGCTGGCGGCCGATTCCGGTCACAACCGACGAAAAAAGGCCCGCCAGAGGCGGGCCAAAGGTACCAGGGAGCGCAGAAGATCAGGGCCCCGGCCGGTGCGCCACCAGACGCCCGGCGGGGGAGCAGCTCAGCGGGTGTAGGCCGCTTCGCCGTGGTAGGAGATGTCCAGGCCTTCGCGTTCGGCTTCCTCGCTCACACGCAGGCCCACCAGCACGTCGGCCACCTTGTACGAGATGAAGGCCACCACGCCGGACCAGACCAGGGTCATGAGCACGCTCTTGGTCTGGATCCAGACCTGGGCACCCATGGAGAAGGTGTCGGGCGTCAGGCCGCCGGTACCGCCCAGGCTTTGCGAGGCGAACACGCCGGTCAGGATGGCACCGATGATGCCGCCCACGCCGTGCACGCCGAACACGTCGAACGCGTCGTCGGCACCGAGCATGCGCTTGAGGCCGCTGACGCCCCAGAGGCAGACCACGCCGGCGATCAGGCCCAGCACGATGGAGCCCATGGGGCCGACGAAGCCGGCCGCCGGGGTGACGGCCACCAGGCCCGCCACCGCACCCGAGGCAGCGCCCAGCATGGAGGCCTTGCCCTTGTGCAGCGCCTCGCCGGCCAGCCAGGACAGCGTGGCAGCGGCCGTCGCCAGCACGGTGTTGATGAAGGCCAGGCCGGCCGCGCCGTTGGCGGCACCAGCCGAGCCGGCGTTGAAGCCGAACCAGCCCACCCACAGCAGCGAGGCGCCCACCATGGTCAGCGTCAGGCTGTGGGGCGTAAGCGCCTCCTTGCCGTAGCCGATGCGCTTGCCCACCATGTAGGCGCCCACCAGCGCGGCGATGCCGGCGTTGATGTGCACCACGGTGCCGCCCGCGAAGTCGAGCGCGCCGTCCTTGGCCAGCAGGCCGCCGCCCCACACCATGTGGGCGATCGGGATGTAGCTCAGCGTGAACCACAGCACCGAGAAGATCAGCACGGCGGAGAACTTGATGCGCTCGGCGAACGCGCCCACGACCAGCGCCACGGTGATGGCGGCGAAGGTGGACTGGAAGGCCACGAACACGTACTCGGGGATGGTCACCAGCAGCGTCGAGAGCGTGTCCGGGGTGATGCCCTTGAGGAACAGCTTGTCGAGCCCGCCGAAGAACTGGCCTTCGCCGCCGAACGTGAGGCTGTAGCCGTAAATGGCCCAGAGCACGCTGATGAGGGCGAAGATCACGAACACCTGCACCAGCACGGACAGCATGTTCTTGGCGCGCGCCAGGCCGCCGTAGAACAGCGCCAGGCCGGGGATAGTCATCAGGATGACCAGCAGCGTGGAGGTGAGCATCCAGGCCGTGTCGCCCGAGTCGAGCTTGGGCACCGGGGCTGCGGCAGGTGCTTCGGCGGGGGCCGATGCGGCAGCCGCCGGAGCGGGCGCAGCGGCCGGCTCGGCCGCCGCCGTGGCGGCCACGGGTTCGGACGCGGCGGGGGCCTGGGCCAGGGACAGGGACCCCGCGCCCAGCAGGCTCAGCCCCAGGAGGAAGGAAGCCAGGAGTTTTTTCATGGCGGTCTCGCTTTCGATGGATGGGTGGTGGGGGCTCAGAGGGCGTCCTGGCCGGTTTCGCCGGTCCGGATGCGCACCACCTGTTCGAGGTCGGAGACAAAAATCTTGCCGTCGCCGATCTTGCCGGTGCGCGCGGCACCTTCGATGGCCTCGATGACGCGGTCGACCAGGTCGTCCGCGATGGCGGCCTCGATCTTCACCTTGGGCAGAAAGTCCACCACGTACTCGGCGCCGCGGTACAGCTCGGTGTGGCCCTTCTGGCGGCCGAAGCCCTTCACCTCGGTCACCGTGATGCCTTGCACCCCGATGTCCGAGAGCGCCTCGCGCACCTCGTCGAGCTTGAACGGTTTGATGATGGCAGTCACCATTTTCATTTTCAGGTCCTCCTCACAGGGTCTTGGTCAGGGTGACGATCAGGCGCGACTTGTTCGCCGCGCCGAAATACGCTTTCTTGTTGGCGCCCACCACGGCAGCGCCCAGCGACAGGCCACCGCCGAAGTCGTAGGCACCGCCCAGGCTGTAGTCCATGTAGTTGGGCACGCCGGTGTCCTTGATATCGCTGGCAAAGCGCGTGAAGCCCACCGAGGCCTTGAGCGTGACCGAGGGCATCACTTCCTGCGCCAGCGAGAACGCCAGGTAGCCCGTGTTCGTGCCCTTGAGGCCGGAGCCGCCCTTGGCGCCGGCCCAGTTGAAGTAGTCCTTCGACACGGTGTGCGAGTACTTGGCCGTCAGCGGGCCCCAGGTGCCGGCGGCATACAGCTCGGTGGTGTTGCCTGCGGTGTTGCCGGGGTAGAGGTAGGTCAGCGCGCCGAGGTCCACGTCGATCTCGCCGGCCTTGAATTTGTAGCCGCCGTACACGTCCATCTCGATGGAGTTGCCGGTCAGCCAGTCCACGCTGGAGTTCCAGTTGCCCACGTACCAGCCCGACTCGCCGAACGCATAGTCGAGGCCGCCCTGCACGGCCGGCTTCACCGCCTTGGCCTTGCTGGCATCCTGGTCCTGGCCGCGGTACTTGTAGTTGGTGGTCAGGCCCAGGTTGCCGGTGAGCTGGGCGCTGGCCGCCAGGGGCATGGCCGCGACGAGGGCGATGCCCAGGGCCTTGAGGGATGCGTGGTTCATGGGTCCTCCGTTGGAAAAAAAGCTGCGATAACCCTCCTAAGCACGGACCGTGCCATGCCTTTCCATGCGCCACCGCAAGGCCACGCGCGGCTTCAACGCTACAGTTGCGGGGCCTGGGGCCATCGGCACGCCGCGCGACAGGCCATGCGCAGCCACGATGCGGGCCCGCTCCCTTCCGGGATGCACCCGGCTGGTGCATGGCCGGCCCCCGAGGCCGCTGGCGCCCACGATCCGCACTTGTCTGGGGAGAAACACGTTCATGAGTCTTGCTTTGGTGCAAAGCCGTGCCCTGCTGGGGCTGCAGGCGCCCCAGGTCACCGTCGAGGTGCATCTGGCCAACGGCCTGCCCAGCTTCACGCTGGTGGGCCTGGCCGAGGTCGAGGTGAAGGAGGCGCGCGAACGCGTGCGCTCGGCGCTGCAGAACGCCGGGCTGGAGTTTCCCAACAACAAGCGCATTACCGTCAACCTGGCGCCGGCCGACCTGCCCAAGGATTCGGGGCGGTTTGACCTGCCCATCGCGCTGGGCATCCTGGCCGCCAGCGGGCAGATCGACGCGGCGCGCCTGGCGGGCCACGAATTTGCGGGCGAGCTTTCGCTGTCGGGCGAGCTGCGCCCGGTGCGCGGCGCGCTGGCCACCAGCCTGGCGCTGCGCGCGCTGCCCGAGCCCGCGCGCCTGGTGCTGCCGCCCGGCAGTGCCGAGGAGGCCGCGCTGGTGCCCGGCGCCCAGGTCTGGCGCGCGCGCCACCTGCTCGATGTGGTGCGCCAGTTCCTGCCGCCCGGCAGCGAACCGGCCGCAGAGGACGCTGGCTGGCAGCGCCTGCACGCCGCACCGCGCCCCCCGGCGGCGCAGTACGCCGACCTCGCCGACGTGAAAGGCCAGGCCGCCGCCCGGCGTGCGCTGGAAATCGCCGCCGCCGGTGGCCACAGCCTTCTGCTCACCGGCCCGCCCGGCTCGGGCAAGTCGATGCTGGCCCAGCGCTTTGCGGGGCTGCTGCCCGAGATGAGCGTGGACGAAGCGCTGGAGAGCGCCGCCGTGGCCAGCCTGGCGGACCGCTTCTCGCTGGACGGGTGGGCGCGCCGCCCGACGTGCGCGCCGCACCATACGGCGAGCGCGGTGGCGCTGGTGGGGGGTGGTGTAATCGTGAGCGCTATTTAAGAACCATGATAATTAAATGCGAATATCGCCAATGTATTCGCGTTAAACGAGAATGACTTTCGGACTCACCATGGGAAAACGCGCTTGCGAGTGCGCACCACGGCGATCGATCTGAATCAGCCAGAACTATCTAAGCAGCTTGAAACCTCATGGAGTTGCCTCTCACGAGCTCCACCGCCGAGCGGCAAGTGTTGAGGTTCAATTGGTCTAGCCAATCAACGCTCAATGAAGTCCATTCATAGCTACGGTCGTCCAGGCCGGTGTTCGTGGACGATTCAGCTCAGCCTGGCGCGGCCTCCATGTCAGCGGTAACGGCTTTGCAGCGATGGCCGACGTTGGCGGTCACGCACCGCGCTTACGGTCTTGGCCACATTGCGGTCAATGAGCCAACCCGCCTGAAGCCAAAGCAGTGACTGGTTTCGGCGGGCGGCACTGCTGACATCGTCGTAGCGGATGCTCAGTTGGCGTCACTTCGGCCGGAAGAATGACTGCTGGTCAAGACACTCCGCTCACGCTTCCGACCCGCTGCCGACCGGCGTTGATGCGATCTAGTGGGCCGATAAGCGGGGCGGAAGCGGACGTAACGCTGCAGAATTCAGTCGAAGGAGGCGCTCCAGGATCGAGCGCGAAGCGAAATGTCTTTTCCTGCAAAGCCCAGCCTTGATGAAGTCTGTTCATTTCTGGCGCAATATCAAGCGCTCGTCGTTCACTGCTCTGGTACACCAAAAGGCATAGGTCCGGGACAGGAGCACTACCCACACGATCTTCAGCATGTCTGGCTCGGACATGCCCAGGGAGGCATTTCCTGCTCGGTGGTGAAGCCTGGTGATCGGTTCCATGGTGCCGTTCGCAACTGCACAGGGAGTGTCGGCTTGGTGATAGCGCCAACTGAATCGAAATCGATCGTCGCCGTAGCGCCGCACGACGCTGGCTCATACGTGGAGAATGGTGCGCGCGTTGTCGCTCATGAGGTTGACATCGAGGTCACCGATCTGAACCAGAGCTTGACTGAGCGTGGCGACAACTACAACGAGTGGGTCGTGCGCAATTTCAAAGTGGTTGGCCTATTCGTTGCCGAGCCAGCAACAACTTGGCAGGACGTGCCAATGCCAATGTCTGAAGGCATGCCGACCCATATCATCGGTCAAGACGTTGATATTTCAATTCCTCAGCTCGCCGAGGACTTCAAGGGGTTGCCGATTTACAGCTTGTCTGAACGTGAAATCCTTCGATGCACAGCGAGCGGCTGGCACCCTGTCGCTCACTCTGATATCTATAGCCCTGTTCACGAAGAGAACTACCAGCCCGTCGTCCGTCAACATGTACTGCCTGCGGCCTCGATTCAGCGATTCTTCAGCGCTGGGAATTCATGCGTCGAAGTCTTTCTCCGGCCGAAAAAGAAGAGTTTTTTGCAGGGAAGTTCGTGGGGAGGATTCGTCGAGATCCGCAAGTGGGACGAGCAGGTTGAGAAGGGCGCAAACGTCCTTGAAGCCGCCTTCCAAGATCTGGTCGACCGGATCATAGCGGGGCAAGACGCGCTGACTCCGGAGGAGAGCCTGGTCGTTGCGCAGTTTTGGGCCATCATCTCGGAGCGAAGTCGGGCACGACGCCAACCCCTGATATCGGGATCGATGCTCGAATCAATCACTCCCAGTGCGCTACCGCAAACCCACCTTGACCATCTTGAGCGTCAAGGGATTTTCATGGCTGGCACCACTGAGCAAATAAACCGAGCTGCCTACGGCCTGGCCCAGACAATGGCGATCCTGCAGACGCGGCGTAGGCCATCATCGTGGAGAATAGTGCGCGCCAACGAAGGACAGTTCCTGGTCTCGGACAACTACCACCATGACCAATTTGTGCCAGTCAATCCAACGACCTACCTTGCACCAGGCAACGGAGCATTGACGCTGGACCTTACCGCTGTCGAAGAATTCAACAAATTCTTGCTGGCAGCGTCTGAGCAATACGTATTCGCTCTGAGCCTCTCCGAGTGCGGCGTGGGCATCAAGGCACCTCCACGGGGTTGAGAGTCGCCTGTCCTGCCGCGAGCGGTCGCTTCCAGTGTAGACCTGCCATCCACCCGCGAAATCCGGCCACGGCAGCTTTGATCAGCAGCAGGATATTCGAGAGTCATTCCTGTGGGGCAGCAACCAGCCTCTGACAGCCCGTGCAACATAGGTTCCGTGTAATTTCAGGTTGATCCTTCGCTCCTCCGTTGCTCACGGAGTCGCACGCTTTTTCGGTGCGACATTACGAATTGTTGTTGCACAATGTTTCTGAGTATGGGGCTCAGGATAGGGGGAGAGATGGCTCGCACGAACGCAATGCGCACCTTGATCGATGTTAAGGATCGAGGGTCGAATAACAGGCAATCTATGCAGATGCTCAGGTGATGTACGCACCTCGGTCTATGCCGTCCAGACACCGTCTACTTCCCGACGGCCACATCATCGTGACCGGAGCTGCTGGGGACTTTGCTTTCTTTGACAGCGAGGAATTCGACCGATTTTGCGTATCCCCGGAAAAGCTTGATCTGCATAAGCAGGCTGACCTGCGTGCACGATTTCTGCTCTCTGATGAGGCTATGCCGAAGGGCATGCAGCGCCTGCTGGCTTCGCGTGTTGCCGCGAAGCGGGAGACCGTTACCTCAGGTCCATCGCTTCATGCCATCGTGCCCACCCTGCAATGCGCCCACTCCTGCCAGTATTGCCAAGTAAGCAGGACTCTTGGGGATAAGGGGTATACGATGTCGCTCGCCGATCTGGACGCTGCGTGCGACACCATTCTCGAAAGCGCATCCAATCAGCTCACCGTTGAGTTTCAAGGCGGGGATCCGCTGCTTCGGTTCGACCTAGTCAAACATGCCATCCTGCGCATCCGTGAGGGGGCAGCAGCGAATCATCGAATACGCTTTGTAGTCGCTTCAACGCTCCATCAGCTCGACGAGGCGATGTGTGCCTTTTTTAAGGAACACAGCGTCTATATGTCGACCAGCTTGGATGGGCCTCGCGCTCTACATAACGCCAATCGACCCACCCGAGGTCGAAACGCTTACGAACGTACCTTGGCTGGCATCCAACTGGCACGAGAAAAAATTGGGGCCGATGCCGTTGCAGCCTTGATGACGACAACCAAAGCGTCTCTAGCTTTACCTGAGGAGATCGTGGATGAGTATGTCCGCCAGGGGTTTCGGGAGATCTTTCTGCGACCGCTCAACAGCTATGGGTTCGCCAAACGCAATCAAAACTTGCTTGGTTACTCTGTCCAAGATTTCCTGAACTTCTACCGGCGCGGCCTGGATCGCATCATGTACTGGAATCAGCGCGGTGTGGAGCTGCGAGAGGTGTACGCATCGATCTTGCTGAACAAGATGCTTTCCACCTTTGATGGAGGCTACGTGGATCTTCAAAGTCCGACAGGTGCTGGCTCTAGTGTCTTGGTCTACAACTACGACGGGTTCGTTTATCCCAGCGATGAAGCGCGAATGCTCGCAGAGACAGGAGATCGATCGTTGCGAATGGGGCGCATTGGTGAATCCTTGAACGAGCTGCTGAATTCCCCAGTGCGGCAACAATTGGTGGAGGCAAGCGACGTTCAATCCATGACCGATTGCCGCGACTGCGCCTACAACTTGTACTGCTCGCCCAATCCCGTCGATGCCCTGGCTCAGCATGGAACAATGACAGTCGCTGCGGGGGCAACTGAGCACTGTCAACGGCATATGGCTCTCTTTGATGCCATGTTCTTGACCCTACGCGCTGCTGACGAGGATACGTCAGCGCGAATGCACGAGTGGGCGCAAGTACGGGAGTCATGCGCCAATGCGTAGAGTGTCGGCCGACCTCGATGAGAGATGCGGTTTGCGCGTGCGTCGAGTGGTGGATTTCGAGGGCTTTGCGGCTCAGTGGGAGCCGTCTATGTTTTTCTTGGTGCGAGTCCAGACTCCCGAAGAGAGGCGTTCCATTGAGGACTTGCAGCGCACAGGCCTCGACAACCTCGCTTGGGCCATAAGCGATCAGCTGGAGATTGGGGACATTGTTGTCGCGCGCCCATCCAAGGGAGAGTTGATCGTCCTGCTACGTGCAAGTGACACCCATCATGCGCTGTTCCTCACCAATCGATGCAACAGCAATTGCTTGATGTGCTCCCAACCGCCGACCAAAGATGACGACGGGTGGCTCGTTGAGGAAGCCCTGGAGGCCATCCGGCATCTGAACTGGCATCCTCGGACAATCGGTCTCACTGGCGGTGAGCCACTGCTGCTGGGCGGAGGTCTCCGAAGAATTCTTGATGCCATGGGTCAGCATCTTCCCCAGACGGCAGTGGAGGTTTTGACCAATGGCCGGCTGTTTGCGGATATGTCTGTCGTGGAGACGGTTCTATCCGACCTCAGTACGAAGGTTCGTTGGTTGGTGCCGCTGTACGGGCATGCCAACTTCTTGCATGACTTTGTAGTGCAGGCCCCCGGTGCCTTCGACGAGACCATTGATGGATTGCTCACGCTCCAAGAGCACCAGCAGGAGATCCAGTTGCGCTCAGTGTTGATTTCTCCGGTGTTGGAGGTTCTGCCGGAGCTGGCACTCTTCGTCGCTCGGAACCTCCCATTCATTCGGGAGTGGGCATTGATGGGATGCGAGCCGATCGGGTTTGCTCTTGCCAATCGAGAAGCATGCGAAGTGGACCTGGTCGCCTGGGGAGCAACGTTGGAACAAGCCCGCGCAGTGCTTCGCACATATCGGATTCCCCACGTCTGGATGAACACGCCTTTGTGCGCGTTGCCTCAGTCTCTTTGGCCTCAGGCGCTGAAGAGCATTTCAGATTGGAAAAATGTTTTCGCACCTGAATGTGATGGATGTGCAGCAAGACAGAGCTGCTCCGGACTGTTTGCCTGGCATGAGCGAGGCTGGAAACCTGCGCCGCTAAGAACAATGGAGACAACTGAGGTCAATTCATGAGTAAGTTCGTCCGAAACCTCTCTCTTTTCATCGCGGGGTTGCCTTTGCTGGTCACTAAAAGCGTATCCGCAGCTCCCTCACCAAGAGCGGAGATGGAGCCGCTCGACACGACAGGTGCTGTGCCGTTGCGCCCTTTGAACTTGGAATCGGACAATCTGTTTGCGGGACATCGCTCGCACTCCAGCCACAGATCGCATTCAAGCCACAGCTCTCACTACTCAGGATCCGGTGGGAGCTCTAGCTACCGGGCACCTGCATATGTAGCGCCAAGCCCGGCTCCGGCCTACGTAACACCATCGCCTGCTCCAGCATATCCTCCTGCGACGAACCGCTATGTGCCCGAGGCGGCACCAGCCCCGGTTGCACCTCGACAGTTTCTGGATTCCAACAACGCGTCGGGATCCAATACCGCCGCGAAGAATGGCGTGTCTCAGTTATCGCAACCTGAAAAGCAGTCCAACGCGTCAGACGAGCTGACTCATCCAGAGAAACTGCGGCTGCAGATCATGCGAGTTCAGATCAAGCTTCGCAGCTTGGGTCTTTACGAGGGATCGATTGATGGGGTGATGAATGACGGCTTGCGTGAAGCCCTCAGGCACTTCCAAGAGTTGAAGGGATTTCAGAAGACTGGAACCATGACAACGCCTACGCTCAACGCCCTTGGCATACCTGCCGTCAACTGATGGCTCACGTAGACGGGTGCTTTGGTGGACTACCTACTGGCGTACTTGTTGCGGCCAGGCCACCCGACGCCCGCGGCGACCCCAACGTTGAGCTTCAGCACTTCGAAACAACGAGATTCGTGATTTCGTATGGATCCCTTCGCACTATCTCGTTGATCTCACCGGTCGACAGCGCAATCACACACTCCACGCCGGCGTCTTTCGATCCTCCAGTTCTCCACCCGTGGGCTCGAAGAAACGTCTGCACCTTCTCAACAATGTCGTTTGGATCCTGCGAGGAAACGACCGTCATCAAGAACTCGGCATTACCCTCGTCGAGCTGTCGTTCCGCGTTAATGAGTGCAATTGTCGGCGTCCGAAACCTGCTTGCCGCTTCACTTTCAAGCAGAGCTATCCACCCGTTGAACGCGCCAACCCCATCGACCTCAGATTGCCCAAACCAGATCCGTCGCATCGACCGACCATCGTCGAAGGAGAGCGCCCGGACGTCTGGTCGAACTTCACGTACGGCCGCCTCCATGCACCACAGCAAGTCCGGAATGGCGGCTTCGTCAACAGTGCCCCCCACCGACGCGATGATGTCGACTCCGGTCGTCGTCGGCCCGCAATGACCCCCTGCGGATAGCTGTCTCGGCGGGTCTTCGCTTGCAGCCTCCCGACGTGTCGCCCCGACAACCAGAACATTGCCGGCGTATATCGAAGGCTTGCCTGCCAAATCAGGAAACGGATCCACTTCAGAAATCGCCTCCAGCGAGACGATTTGCCGGCTCCCAAAGATCGGCCTGTTGTTGAGGGTCACCTTCGCTTTCGCAGGCAGCGTTATCTTCTCAGCGCCCCTTCGGACCGCTCTCGCTTGGCGCAACTCATCGTGCGCAGCAGTTCCCTTCCAATAGAACAGCTTCTTGTATGGCAAGGGATATGTGCACGACATCAGCCTATGGACCAGGAACGTCTCGTGCCCATCTTGTTTGAACCAAAGGCCCTTTACGTTCAACGTCGTCCTTCCCCGAAGCGGGAATCCCATTCTTGGGTACCACTTTCGACCATCGACCGACGCGGCCACTCCGGATTGGACGAGCATGTTGAGCGCACGTTCCGCAGCTGCGTCGAACGCAATTCGTGCAATGGCTGTTGCAGCACTTGAGTCTATGCCTTCGGGAAGAGCGACGTTGGCATTCCCTGTCACCCGATTGATTGAGCTCCCCTTGATCAGCTCTCTTCTTGCCAACGCTCCGGCAAAAACCCCTCTGAGCAGGCTGCTCGATGCACCAAAGTAGAAGCGCACCAGTTCCATGCAAGGAACAACAAGGGAGGTCGATGCATTCACGCGGATGCGCGTCACCAATGACGTCGTGTGCTCCCGGTGTCCGTCAAAGAAACCAAACGGCAGCAGGAAGGGGCCCTCAACCCCCTTGTCGATTACGCGCGCACCGCTGGGAAGAATTTCAGATGTGGACTCGTCGATCAAGACATCCGGAAAGCTGGCGGTAGCGACCACCTGAGAGGCCTGACATACGCCTCCCTCCCATATGTCCCCCACGCGAAGAAACCGCAGGTAAGCAATGGGAATGTGGACGGTCTCAACGGCATCACCGTGAGACGTATCGGTCCATTTTCGCAGGGAGGTCCAGCGCGACGTCACGACGCGGACGTCTTTGTATTGGTGACCGACCACATCACCTATCCAATCGATTCGGATTTGTGACCCGTCACCTCTATCAAGTCGGTTGATACATGTCGCTTGCTGTGGCATCTGCCAATGCTAGCCAGCCCAAGGTCCACCTCGTTCAGCAGACTTAAATGAGCATTGCAATCAGTCTTTTATGGCTTAGTCGCCATAAAAGCAATCTCATATGATCAAAAAAGCTCAGCGACCCGGGGAGGGATTGCGGATCGAACTGGACGTCCGATGCATGGCGTCATGAAGCCAGACGATGTCGTCATCACGCAGCATTCCGGAGAGCGCCCGGGAACATAGATCTTCCACAAAGGCACGCGTTCTGGGCGAAAGTGCCCGCCATTCGTCTTCTGGCATGGTCGGTGGGCGGGGCTCGCCTGCCCGCAATGGCTGCCCTTCTTCCAGGCGTTTCGCCAGCTCTGGATCAAGAAGGTCACAAGCGCGTAGCCGAAAAGCCCTGGCGACTTTCTCGACGCTGTCAATCTGCGAAGACACTTCGCCGCGCCGCATCCGCCCGACGTTGGACGCCCCCAATCCAGCAGCCGTCCCGACCCGCGCAGGCGTATCGAGATCCTGGTGCGCTGCCATCAGCGCCGAGAGATTCTTGGATAAGACGTCATTGATTGACACAGGCCAATTCTGGACTGTCGTTTTTATCTCTTATGCACGCATTTAACAATCTTTAAAGACCAATAATCGAGCCGTGCAGCAACTGCGGCACGTTCCATCTCGGCAGCGCCGCGCACTGCGTGCGCTGCCTTTTATTGGTCTAGGTGAGGAAGACGTCAAGATGAACAAGAAACACTTTCGGATGGTGAGCGCTACAGCTCTGGCAATCATGTTGGCCGCCTGCGGCGGCGGTGGCGGCGATGAAGACACTTCGCCGACGACGCCCACCATCCCCAGCGTTCCTGTGACGCCTGGCACGCCCGCCGTCCCGGGCGGCACACCTACCTCTTATGGCCCTGGCACCGCCAGCTCGCTCATCTTCGAGGCGGTGAACAACGCCATCACCCAATGTGGCTACCCCGCCTTCGTGCCCGTCACCGACCTGACGAATGCCGCCAAGGGCCATGCGCGCTACGTGGCGCTCAACGGCTTCATCCCGACCCACGACCAGATCCCGGGCGCTGCCGGGTTCACCGGCGCGTCGATCTACGACCGCGTGATGGCCGGCGGCGGCACCGCTGACCGTGCTTCGGCCGCCAGCGAAGGTGTGGGCACCATGGGCGTCATCCAGGGCCGTGTCGCAGCGGATCTGCTGGCCGCTCCGTACCACCAGGCCAACCTCCTGAGCCAGTGGAGCGAGATCGGCGTGGGCACGTCCTCCGAGTCGCTCAATATGGCTGCGGACAACGCAACGGTCGTTCTCAACTACGGCGGCACCAAGCGCAATACCGTCCCGAAGAACGAAGTCCGCAACTTCCCTTGCCAGGGCAGCGAGCGCATCCCTGCCATGGGCGGTCCCGAGCGCCCCGATCCCCTGCCCGGCCTGAACGGCAATTTCGGTCCTGGACTCACGTTCGAGACGAACAAGGAAGGCGTGATCACCGTGGACTCGATCTCGCTGCGCAACGAGTCCACGGGCGAGATGCACGAGATGCTGCACATCAACACCTACACGCTGGCCACCCAGCCCTGGCGCTCGGTCTGGGTGAGCAAGGGCTATCTGAAGGACAACACGAGCTACCGCGTCGAAGCGAAGGGCAAGGCCTATGCCTCGCGCAACGGCAACGAGGCACCCGTGGCCTGGGAGCGCAACTACTCGTTCCGGACGTTCTAATAGTTATCGACCAGAATAAGGCATCTTGCTTCGACGGCTTTGCGCCGAATCTGACCAGTCTGGTGCGTCTGGTGCGCTCAGCTTCTGCTGTCGCTGCGAAGCAGATATTCACAGGCCAACGAACCGCGCCCAGAGACATGCTGTGGTTAAGCCCCGGAAGCTGGCAGGAGAACCAGTAGCGGGGCATGTCGGGCGGCCATCAACCGCCAGGAGTTGGTGACGCGCACGGGGGTGGAGTTTTTGCCAGCGCACATTCGCTTCAGCCAAATTGTGCATGCGGTGCCTGCAAACGAAGGGGCATTGGCTCGGCGAGGTCTATTTCCCGGACCATGGGCAGTCCAGACACAATTCCAGAAGATGGAGCCGCATGAAAAACCCACACTATGAGCATCTGGGCAGGCGCATGCGTGAGTACCATCGCACGCACCAGTGGCGCCTTTCAGAAGGCGGCCTATTTATCCCGCATGCCTACAGCAACATGGGACCGGAAAGCCTGTCCTACTGGGATGATGTGGGCTTCATCCTCAATGGGCGGCGCATCATCGTCTGGTGGCAACACCCCCGCCATGTTTATGCTGACGCCATTTCGACCAAGGCCTGGGAAGAGGCGGGAGATGGCCCACGTGACAACTGGCTCCGTGACAGCGCCACCAAGAACTACAAGATGGTCGGAAAATCGGCCAGACGCAAGAAGCTGAGCAGCTACACGTTCGGATCACCTTCCGAGGCCCTGACGCAGCACTACACCAAGCTGCAGCAAATCGAGGAAAGAATGACCCGAGAGGGAATTGCGTTGGAGGTCCGCCCTTCCTGGAAGTGGGAGCGCCTGCGTTGGGCGATGGGCGTTCGCTTAGTGGCGCCGCTGGAAGTGCGAAACGAAAAAGAATTAGCACAGGTCGCTCGTCTGGCCCGTGCACTCATCCTGCACAAGGCCACATTGAGCCAGGAGTTTCCAGGTTTTGTGTACGACCGGGACAGCTGGTTGAGCGACCAAGCTGTGCTGGCTGCCGGCCTCGAAGGGCAATAGTGTGTTCCCCACGTCTGCTCTACATCTGAAACCGGCAACCTAGCCCGTGCGGTCACAGTCCGGCCAAGACCAATCGCGGCCACATGAAACAAGACATCACCCTGCTCGGTAACAGCGGATGGATCTACCGTTCCACAGCTCTTCCCTGCCGAGTTCCCAGTCAGGGGAAGCACGCCACTTCGGCATAAACGAAAACAGCTGCGTCGCCATACGTGGCGTCACTGCGGGGAAGGTAATAGCGCTGTGCTCCCTGCCGGCCAGGCTCCCGCATCGATGGCATTCCAGACGGCTTGGCTCACATCGCCCGAGAACATCAGCAGATTCCTCAACGCGTTGAGCTCTATCAGGGGTCGTAGCAGCTCATCCTCCTCGGGTGGAGCGCACAAGCGATAGCTGCGCCCCGATTCCGTTCTCACAATCCCCCGCGATACCTCCATGCACTGCAGTTTGGTTGTCACCCGCAGAGATCCAGAATCCAGCTGCGCAGCCAAGTGCATATGCCCATTGCCCCGAACCAGGATGCGCCAATGTTGGAGTTCCACTGAGGGCTGGAACTCAACGTTCGGGGCCAAGCGATCATTCAAGAACTGCATCTTCATTTGCATGCCACCCACCACTGTGCAAACCCCCGCAAATCCGGATGCTCCGAGTCCACCAGGTTCAGCACCTCCCCAGTGTTCGGACTTCCATTGGGTCCCCGCATGACCAAGGCCTTGTGAGTCCCCGCGCCCACCCCCGCAAAGTACGGGCCGAAGTCATCCACAAACGCCACGGGTTGCAGTGACCGCAGCGCCGCCGCCTTCGGGCTACCCTGCGGAGCCCCGTTGCCCGTCGTGATCACCCGCTCGATCGGGAATCCCAGCGCCGCCAGGTTGTGCCGGCGCGCCTCCCCGAACTCCGCCTCCAGCGCGGTGACACACACCAGCTCGTAGCCATGGCGCACCAGAAGTTCGCAGGCCTGCAAGGCCCCCGGCATGGCAGGCATGGAACGCCAGAACTCTTCGCCAAACTGCTTGCGAAGCCCCTCCAGCTCCGGCCCTGCCAGGCGCGGCACGCCCCAGCGCTCAATCGGCCAGTACGCATGGGGATCGCGTTCCACTGGTTCGCGCCCGCAATGCCTGGCCCATGCCCGTCCATAGGCCGTTCCGTAGTCCAACAGCACACCATCTGCATCCAGCGCAATGGTTCCTCTCATGGGCTTCTCCCCGTCTCAAACATCCACCAGGAAGTCCGCCCGGAACTGTTGGTTCTCCATGCCCCGGCCCAGGAGCTTGTACCCCCGGGGGTTGGACAGGATGCGTGTTCCTTGCACCTCGTAATCCACCCTCTCATGGACATGGCCATGGATCCACAGCCGGGACTGTCCCAGGAGCGATTCCAGGTCGCTGGCGTAGCACGGCGACAGTCGATGTCCCCTAAACGCTGGCGGGATCGACCAGGGATGCGGTGCGTGGTGGGTCACCACCACGGTGCGCTCCGGATCCCCCTGGCTGAGCTGCTCCTGCAGCCACAGGCGGCTGGCGTCGTGTCGCCGCGCCGCCAGCGCAGGAAACAGCCGGTGCTTGCGCTGCTGCCCGTACATCTCGGGCAGCGGACTGATCTTGATGCACCGGTAGTCGTTCATGCTCTGGCGGGCCGTGTTCATGGCCAGGAGCTTGGTCTCGGTCCCTGCCAATGCAAAGTCCGTCCAGAGGGTGCAGCCCAGGAAACGGACGCCACCGATCGTGGCGCTGTCGTTCTCCAGGTAGTGGACCTCGCGCTCGGCTGCCAGGGTGCGCATGACATCCAGGTGCCGGTCCCAATGCTGGCCGTAGAACTCGTGGTTCCCATCGACATAGACGATCGCGGTGTCCGGGAAGGCCTCCCGGGCCCACCGCAGACCGCGCGCCCCTTCCGCTACGTCCCCCGCCAGGACCACCACGTCGATGTCGCGCAGGACCTCGGGAGGCAACTGGTGCTCAAACGGATGGAGGTCGAGGTGCAGGTCGGAGTAAATAAGCATTCTCATGGGGTGACCTCCTCCGGCATATCGCTGCGCACCCAGCGTCCATCGCTGGTCTGTTCCACCAGCAGTCCGGGATGGAAGTCCCGGTTCTCGTACTCTCCGTCGATCCACCCCAGCGGGTAGCCCCGGGGGTTGCAAACCACCCGGCAGCGGCCCACACGGTAGAGGTGCGAGGAATGCGTATGGCCATGGATCCACAATCCTGCCTTGTCGAGCAGTTCCGCCGGCAGTTTGGAGGCAAACGCCGGGGTGCAGCGGTCGTTCTTGTACTGCACCGCGGTCGAGCGCTTGCTCGGCGCGTGGTGGGTCACCACCACGCGGTGGAGGCTCTCACCGGGCAGCGCCAGTTCACCTTCCAGCCAGGCCCGGCTGGCCTGGTGCCGCTCAACGGTGCGCTCGGGCGTGCAGCCCACGATCAATCGGTAGTCGATCATGAACTTGCGTGCCGCGGCCATGGCCTCCTCGATGGTGTGCTGCCCGAAGTACGCGAAGTCGGTCCAAAGGGTAGCTCCCAGGAACCGCACGCCCTGGATCGTGACGGCGTCGTTCTCCAAGAAATGCACCTGGTGGGTCAGGGCATCCCCACGGATTGTGTCGAGCGTGCGCTCCCACTCGCCCCGGTAGAGCTCATGGTTGCCCGCAACCAGGACCACCGGCTTGTCTTCAAACGTCCGGCGCGCCCAGGGCACCACCTCACGTGCCTTGTGGATGTCGCCGGCGAGGATCACCACGTCGGCGGCAGCGGTCGCGGCCGGGTCCGGTGTGAAGGGAGAGAACTCCACATGCAGGTCGGAGAGGACAAGCAGCTTCATGTGCGGCTCCTGGGTGGGCGCCGAGCCGGGGTACGGCGCATGGGTGCGGGCCGCGTGAGGGGGATCTGCCGGATGCGCGACGAGAGCAGCCGTCCCTGGTGCAGCCCGGCCGGGCGTTGGCTAAGCACGATTCCTGACGGTTCAGTCTTCTTGAGGGAAAAATACACCCGCATCCCGACGGTCCAATCGATCCCTGGCGGCAAAGGAATGCGCGAGCGATGGTCGATATGCGCCTGCCACGTGGGTTCGGAGCGGGCCTTGAGCGTGCGTTGGTTCAAAGGCATAGCAATCCTTGGGTGACATCCCAGCCGACATTGACGAAGTGCGTGCGTTCGGTGGCGGGCAGTACCTCGCGGTGCAGGTGCCCGTGGTAGTTCAAAAGCCGTGCGGCCGTGTGGTCCACCGTCGCGGGGTAGTGCGAGACAAACACCGCTTGGTCGCCCACGCCCTGCCAGTGCAGGAAGGGCACTACAGCCTCAAAAAGCAGCGAGCCGTCCGCTGCCTGTTCATCGAGGTAGAGGCACCGGCCATCGCGCCGCAGGTCATGGTTGCCGAGCACCAGAACCTTGCGGCCCGGGATGCTGCGGATCCACGCCATGGCCTCGTTGTGGTCACCCATGGCCAGGTCACCCACGATGACCAGCCACTCCTGCGGCGCCACCTTGGCCAGCTGGGCCTGCAGGTGCTGGTTCATCCAGGGCACGCTGGCAAACGGCCGGTTGCAGAAACCGATGATGTTCCCGTGCCCGAAATGCAGATCCGAGGTCATCCACACCCGTTGGCCGTTGGCCAGCGCCTGCTGCAGACACTGGCTGATGCCTCCAACGATGGTGGGATCGGCCAGGTCGAGCATCGTGCCGTGCACCTGCGGGCGCGCGCGCTCGGTGGCCAGCGTGCGCTTGAAGAGGTCCAGTGCGTCGTCGTACGTCATCACGGATCTCCTCAATGCAGCCAGGCGCCCGACGAGGTGCCGCCGGCGCCGCTGCCCGGGTCCTCACCTTCCAGATCGGCCATGAGCATGTCGGGCGGCAGATCGTGCCGTGCGATGACACGCCGCCCACTCGCCAGTGCCCGCCCGTAGCCCTGTTCCAGGGCCTGGATCTGTTCGCGCGCGGACAGGTGGGCGATGGCGCTGACGATGCGCGAGCCGGGAGGATCGAATAGCTCGGTGCCCATGCGCTGGTGCACGGCAGCGGCCACCACCTGCGCAGCTTTCAAGGCAGCCTCGCCCGTGGGGGCCTCGATGGTGAACTCCCGGAAGCGCGAACGCACAGGCGCAGGGAGCATCCAGGGTTCGTTGGCCGTGGCGATCCACACGATGTGGCTGGCGTTGAACTCCATGTCGACGCTGATGTCCCGCACCGCCCTGGCCGTCACGGGTTCCAGCAGCACGTGCAGCGGCGCGAGGGCGTTCACTTGATCATTGCGTCGGGCCTTGTCGATCTCGTCGAGCAGGACGATGGGCGAAGCCGAGTCTCCGAGCGCCACCATGTCGAAGACCAGGCCGAAGGTGGTATTGGCCCAATGCTTGTCGTTGCCCAGAAGCGCCGCGTCCGTGACGCCGCAGTCGAAGCCGTGGCGGCGCATGGGAATGCGCAAAGCCTTGGCCAATACGTACGTGAAATGCGTCTTGCCGATGCCGGGCGGCCCCAGCAGCAGCACCGGGGGGATCGCCATGGGCTTCTGGCGGGCAAGGGACAGGTTCAGGCTCTCCCGGACCAGGTCGACCACGGTGCCGAAGTGCGGCATCTGCTGGCGTAATTGGTCGAGCGAGGCCAGCACCTGGTCGTGCTCGCGCAGGGGATAGCCCACGGTGCGCAGATGGCCCTTGGCTGCCAGCTTGAGGTAGATCTCCTTGTGGCGCTTGAGGACGTCGCGGTCCGGCATGCTGCCCTTGCGCGCAATGAGCTGGAGCGGCGCGTCCCAGGCATACACCGGGACGCAGGGCATGGCCAATGGACCGCGGGCCTTGAGGATGCGCGCGAAGGAGCGCTGGGGGCGCCTGGCCACAGCCTGGGCGCGCGAGCGCAGGAATTCCTGCTCGACCTCGGTGTCCAGGTCACTGTATGGTCCCGTGGGACGCTTGGGCTCAGCGGGGGATGAGACTGCCTTGCAGGCGCGAGGCTCTTGCGCGGCCGGCGCACCCTGCATCGGCTTTACGGCGCTTCCAGGCACAGAGTCGTCGTATGGGATGGTGGCGACTCCGAGCGCATTGACAGCTTGTTGGTGGCGGGCGCGCTCCTCGGCCTCGTCCATGACCCCTTGCGGCAAAAGCAGGCGCAATTGATGGATGGCCGTGCCATCGAAATGGGTCAGTTTGCGCAGCGCGTACCCAGCAGGGTCCGGCGGATCGGCCTTGCTGTCGTCGTTGAACTTGGGGGACATGGCGGGCTCCTGTGAAACGGATGGAGCCTGGGGTCATGTCGTCGATCTGGGCCAGGCTCCGCTTGTGGGGACAGCGGGCTGGCGGGGGATGGTTGGCTAGGTGTTCACCATTCGCGCGCAGCACGCCGGAGTAGCTATGGCTACTCGGATGACGGCGCAATTGGAGGAGGCGGTGAACAACATGGGATTCATGATGCAGCACGACGGAAGGGGCCGTCAAACTGCGTGGCATACCCTGGCGAAGCTAAGGTGAACCTTTACAGGGACTGGTTGCAGAGGCGCATGGCGACTGGGCGGAGGTTGTCTGAGGCTCAGAACCGTCAGTTGCAGTTGGTGGCTTCGATGCGGATAGTTGCAGGTCGACTTGGCAGTCTCATTCACAGCGATTGCTGCCCTTCGCTTGCAGCTGAAGATCCACCATTCGTTCCCCCAAGAACGCCTTCGACTCATAGGCAAAAAAGAGAATAGGGTGACCTCTCTGGGGCAAGACAGCGAGTGCCGCACGCATAACAGGCACGCAAGGGCTTCAAGAATCCGAATCGGCCCTCTTCGAAGCCCGCATCACCCAAGACCCAAGACATTTCACCCCTCATCTCACCTGATTAGGGAAGAGAACGGCGGCGGCGTCTGGCTGGTGACCTCCAGCAACGACACCGTCTGACGAGCGTGTGCCAGAGCTTGCTCGATGCCTTGGATGGGTGCCAAGCCCGCGTCAATTTGTGCTGCTATAGCACCAAGACAGTGATTTAAAACCTTGACGGGTACACCAAGTTTCTCCCGTTCATAACGACTTAGACAGGAACGCTCTATCCCTAGGTGACGAGAAAACTCAGCCTGAGTAAGACTTCCGCGAGCATATCGAATCAGTTCGCCCTGGGTCTTAGGCAGAGAAAATTTTGAGTGTTGTTGAAGCACGGTATGTGCGACAATAGCACAATCAAGCATCCCAAAACAAAACCTCTACTATTGAGGCCAGAAAGATCATCATGGCCAGCGCATCCCAAGTCACTGAATTGCTTCGCGCCTTCATCCGCAAGGAGGACGATCATTTCTTGAAGGTCGCCTTGCAAGTGGCCGCTGTTGAGGCGCAACGTGGTCACGTCAAGGTCGCGGCGGAAATGCGTGAGCTGATCGACCGTGCGCGCCATCAGGGCGAGCCGCGTCAAACGGCTCGCCCCATGCTCTTGGCACAGCCCAAGGGTGAGCTGGCCGAGTTGCTCAGCGCACAGTACCCTCAGCAGCCCCTGTCCAACATGGTGGTATCGACCTCTGTCGAGGAACGTCTTCAGCGCATTCTGAAAGAACAGCGCTACCACGAGGTCCTGGCAGGCCATGGCTTGGAGCCACGCCGCAAATTGCTGTTGGTCGGCCCGCCCGGTACGGGCAAGACCCTGACCGCCAGCATATTGGCTAGCGAGTTACGCCTGCCGCTGTTCGTGGCTCGCTTTGACTCGCTGATCACCAAATTTATGGGCGAGAGTGCCTCCAAACTCCGCCTCGTGTTCGATGCGCTAAAGACCACGCGTGGGGTCTATCTCTTCGACGAGTTCGACTCCCTGGGACTGCAACGTGGTAGCCAGCACGACGTTGCAGAAATGCGCCGCACGCTCAACATGTTTCTGCAACTGATAGAGCAGGACCACTCGGACAGCCTGATAGTGGCGGCAACCAACCACGGCGCCTCACTGGATGCCGCGCTGTTCCGTCGCTTTGACGACGTTATCCGCTACGAGTTGCCGGACCAGGCTCAGGCCGAGATCCTGCTGCGCAACAACCTCGCGCTCCTGGCTGGCCCCGAGTTGAACTTTTCGGAACTGTCGCGCAGGGCCCTTGGCCTGTCGCACTCTGACATCGTCAAGGCATGCGCAGATGCGATGAAGGACGCAGTCATCGACGGCGAAAAAGTGGTGGATCCGCAACGCGTCATCCTGCACTTGGGTGAGCGGACCTCGGGGCAACTGCATTTAACATAAGCGAAATACGGCAGCACATCGACACGCATGCTGCAATGGGCTTAGAGTAACGAAGTGTTTACACCCAGATAACACTTCATGCCCGAACTAGATCACCTCTTCGCCGCAGGCTTCACTGGCACCACGAACTTTAAGTCCATGTTGTCGGCACCGAACCGACCGACGCAAGACCGTGATCGCGCCCTACACGGGGCCGGACTGATGGCGCAACTCCAGGGGCTGAAAAGAAGAATCGAGCAGCTTCGCACTACTCGCGTCGACAGCGGATTTTCAGCGGACCAGGGCGTGGCCATCTCTTTAGAGGTCTCTCCACCTGGCGCCCTGGATGCCGGAACCAAGTTGGAGTGGAAACGTGACGGCATTGAGGTGCTCAACGTCACTAACCCTGGAGACGGAGAAGTCATCACCGTGTTCGTCCCAGACGGCAAGTTGGCGGCATTTGAAAAGCGCGTGGCGGAGTATTTGAATAAAGACGTACCCCCCAGAAAGGCCGGGGGCACACCCAAACCGAAAAATGCCAGCCTGATCAATGCGATCAGCACGTTCCGCCAAGCCGCATTCGCAGAACTCTGGACCGACCATGCACCTCTGCCGCCGGAACAAGAGGCGAATCATTTCACGGTCTGGCTGCGACTAGGAAAATCAACAAGTCATGCCGTGACCACTGCTTTCCGCGTCGCCGCAGCCCAGTTGGGCATCGAAGTACAACCGGGCTACATCAGCTTTCCAGGCCGCGTGGTGGTCGCTGTGCACGCCTCACGCGCCGCCCTGGAGCGCTCACTTCAATTGCTCGACCTGGTCGCAGAAATCCGCTCCACATCGCCCTCGGCGGCCTATTTTCTCGCCGACCTGAAGCCCTATGAACAAGCCCCTTGGGTGCAAGACCTCGCACAGCGTACTGTCTATCCCGCACCAGAGGGTGTTCCCTTCGTCACGCTCCTGGATACGGGCGTGAACCGCGCCCATCCGCTGTTGGATCCCCTCATCGGCGCGAACGATTTGCATGCCGTAGGCCAGGGATGGCTTACGACGGATCAGCACGGCCACGGCTCCTCAATGGCCGGTGTCGCGCTCTACGGGGATCTGCGCGTACCGTTGACCTCCCAAGACCACCACTTCGTCTATCACCGACTGGAGTCGGTCAAGATTCTGCCCGATCAAGGTGCCAATTCGCCACGACTTTACGGTTGGACGGCGAATGAGGCCATTCGCCTGGTAGAGGCCTCCGCAAAGGGACGCAAGCGCACCTTTGCGATGATGACCACGGCCAGTGGTCCCACCGCAGGCATGCCCTCGGAGTGGTCCGCCACGATCGACCGTTTAGCCTTTGGCCTTAATGGCGACTCTCTCTCCGCGCTAGATTTACCTGCGATTGTCGACAAGAAGCCCCTTCTGGTCCCTCGGCTGTTTGTACTGGCCGTAGGGAATATTCCGTGGGACCAGTGGCATGGCTATCCCGCAAGCAACGATCTGGAAACCATCGAGGATCCGGCGCAAGCCTGGAATGCATTAGCAGTCGGAGCCTACACAACGCAGATCACCTTTGATCAAAACAAGTGGCCCTCACTGACGACCATTGCGCCGCAAGGGGCGCTGGCCCCGGCCTCGCGCACCTCAGTGGGATGGTCTCGGTCTTGGCCTCATAAACCGGACGTCGTAGCCGAAGGTGGCAATGCGTGTCTGGATGGACGCATCGCTCAATCGGTGACGGTCGGTCCGGAAGACCTCCGGGTGCTCTCCACTTCACACGAGCCGCACAGGGGGCTCTTGGCGGAGACCGGTGACACGAGCGCGGCCACCGCCGAGGTCGCGCGACTGTGTTCGCTATTGCACCATCGTTATCCCACCTTGTGGCCCGAGACCATCCGGGCACTGGTGGTGGACGGCGCGCAGTACACCCCGTCAATGTTGCAGCCGGGACCGGCAGAACAAGGCCAGCTCGCCCGCGAAGCACTGGTCGGGCGTTACGGCTATGGGCGTGTGCGCCCCGAAGTCTCGCTGAATTCGTCTCCGCACAGACCCACAGTGGTGCTGGAGGAACGCATCGTGCCGTATATCCGCGATGGCGCCAAACGCAAGCTCGGCCACATCAACATGCACGAATTACCCTGGCCTCGGCACGAGCTGGAAGCCTTGGGCGAAACCCAAGTGGACCTCAAGGTAACGCTGTCCTACTTCATTCAGCCCAATCCCAGCCGACGCGGTTGGCAGGGCAAGTTTCGCTACCAGAACTTTGCGCTTCGTTTTGCAATCCGAGCCGCATCGGAAACCTCCGAGCGATTTCACCAGCGCATCAACAAAATCGAACGGGACGAGATGGGGGATTTGCGTGAAGACTCCATGCCCGATCCCGACAGCGCAGGTTGGTTCCTGCGGAGCCGTTTGCGTTCACGCGGATCGTTGCACTCCGACACCTGGAGCGGCACAGCAACTGCGCTCGCCAACAAGTCCGAGATCGCCGTCTTCCCCGTGGGCGGCTGGTGGAAAGAGATTGGCGCGATGCTCGAAGAAGATGTGGAGATGCGGTATGCACTGGTAGTTTCGCTCGAAGTGCGCAACAAAGCGGACGTCGATATTTATGCACCCATCGCCAACGCAATCGCCGCTGCGGTCGTGGCCGAGATCGACACACCTTGAGAGCGGAGGGGCCAGTGCTGCGCGCCGAAAAGGCTGCGTGAGCTGCTATAGAACAGCAACCAACCCCGAAGCACCGGCTTCCGGAGGACCTTGCCCCCTGGTCACCGCGACCAAGTGAAGAATGCTCCAATCGGGCCTCCTTGGATTTGTGGATCTTGATTCAGTGACTTTGCTTTCTTCCCGCCTGCACTTGTGGCGCCAGGGGCCTACTCTGGTTGCATTGGTGGCTGGCCTGGCCTTCTCAGGTCTCTCCATCGCCCGTGCACCGCAGTTCGACAGCGCGGCCCTGCACCCACCCCATCCCTCCCGCTTTGCCGAGTGCCCCGAGTTCTTTGCCAACGGCCTGCCGCCCGCTATCGCGCCACGCCCGGGGCTCAGGGAGCTGTGCTACGAGGCCTTTGCCGTGCTGTACAGCGGAGCCACCAAGACACCCGTCTATGTGGCGCAACGGCTCAATCGGCAGACCCTAGAGGACGCAGAAGAGCGACGGGCCAAGCGGTTCTTTGCCGATGCCCGGCTGCCCCAGGGTGAGCGGGCCGAACTGGAGGACTACAAGCACTCCGGCTACAGCCGAGGGCACATGGCACCTGCGGGTGACATGCGCACGCCGACCGCGATGGCGCAGAGCTTCAGCCTCGCCAATATGGTCCCGCAGAACGCCCAGCACAACGGTGGAGCCTGGAACCAGATCGAGCAGGACACCCGGCGGTACGTCCGCAGGGCCAAGGGCGATGTGTTCGTCATCACCGGGCCAGTGTTTGCGGACGGAGCGCCCCGTATCGGCGCCAATGGCGTGAAGGTGCCTGCCTATCTGTTCAAGCTCGCCTACGACGCGACCACTCAGCGGGCCTGGGCACACTGGCAGGCGAACCGGGAGGGGGAAATGGCCGGGCCGCCGATCAGCTACCAGGAGTTGGTCAAGCGCACGGGAGTGGAGTTTCTGCGCGGGGTTGCGGTGCAGCACTGACCGATGGTGCGGCATTTGACCTGGGTCAGATCAGCTGCGCGCCGAAGAGCCAATGGGCGAATCTCTTCTTGCACGCAAAGTCGGCAATTGCACAATGCTCTCCGAGGGGGACATTCGAATGCCGGTATCCAAACGATGGGCGTTGTTGCTGTGCGCTCTCCTGCCATGGGCCGCCGCACTGGCGTTCCAAATCGGTCCGCTCGGGACGGACCACGAGGCTCGCCTGACCAACGAGAAGGAATGGGTGCTCGATGGCGTTGCTAACCGCCTGGGTGTTCTGGTCAAGGTTCCGGTGCACGAGGAGATCACGCACCTGGGCCGAGGGTGCCAGGCGGAACTGGGCTCCTTGCAAAGCGACACCTACTGCTCGGGGCGCAACGTCGGTGTCGCCTCACCCTTCGTGGTCTACGGCGTCCGGTGGAATGACCTTCCACCGTTCAAGCTGGAGCCCGAACAAGGCAACTGCCGCTATCTCGGACTGAACACGTGCCGAACCGACCAGACGATCCGCTTCGCTACGCAACCCTTGTGTTGGCTCTGCCTGTTCGAGGACGCCAAGAAGAAGGCGCTCAAGCGCCGCATCACGGGGTGCGACCGCTCGGCCGGCACCTTGCACGGCAACGTGATGACACGCTCGCACTTCGGTGACCTGCAGTTCCTGCACGGCATGGCCAGCGAAGAGAGCACCGATCCTGCCGTCACGCGCGAGAAGATCCTGAACTGGATCGAGTTCGCATGGAAGGTCTCCAGCAAGGAGATTGAGCACACCACCTTCCTCAACACCATCGACATCCCGGTGATCAAGGAGCACTTCGGATGCTCGGGTTGGCGGGTGTCGGACCTTTACCTGCTGGGGCGGCAAGACGGAAAGATGGGGCTCATCCAGCAGATCCGTGACATCGCATTCGGATCGGTGCTGCACACCGTCCAGGATTCCTTTGCTGCGGCCCATGTAACGCGCGAGGAAGGTCGATCTTCCGAGATGTGCACTGGAGCGAGGTTTGTCCGGCCGCCGCAAGTGCTGGAGTTTCACACGTACGCGGCCCAGGATGGTGATCGCCATGACGGAGGCGACACGCGCGATGCGATGGCTGCGGGAGTGAGTGGGGACCGCTGGCCGGAGGCGGTGGAGGTGACGCGCAACCTGTTCGATCTGCAGAGTGAAGGCGCGAAGTGGGAACAGGCCAAGGGCTACCTGGAATGCGTGTTTGCACTGGGGAATGCAGCCAGGCGCTCTTCTCCGGGAGATGCATTCAAGAAGTCGCTGGTGAGATGAGTGTTTCTGGCCCTGAGTAGCCTCACCGTCTGCTTGGCGAGAACTGCGTTCACTCGCCGTAGAGTGCCTGACCTCCAGAAGCACCCTCAGCAATTCCCTGCCAATCCATCAGGAAACCGCCGTGTTCGCCATCATCAACAAGCTCCTTGACCGGCCCCTCAACGAAGAGAAGTTCGCTGACCTGGTGCTGGATATGCTTCGGCGCACTTGGCCAGCACACACCTTCACCTTGGAGAAGGAGAAATTCCAGATCACGCAGTCGGGTGGAATGATGATCAACCTGCACAACATCTATCTGGACTACCGTAGCGCTGAGCCGGCGCTGCGCAAGGAGCAATTGGACCGGTTCGTCGGGGGCATCGTGGTTGTCGACGACCAAGAGTTCAGCTACGAAGACGTCCAGGAGAGGCTGCTTCCCGTTTTGAGGAGCCTCTCGGGAGCGGACCTGATGCGCATTGATGCAGGCGATGAGAAGGCGCTGTCGGAGGTCCTGGAGTTTCTCCCTTTGTCAGAGGAGATCGGCATTGCCCTGGCCATCGACAGCGAACTGAGCATCAGGCAGCTTGGCGGTGGCGATCTTGCGCGCTGGGGCAAAACCTTTGACGAGGTGCTTCAGGTGGGCATCGGCAACCTTCGTCACCTGGCGGCAGCCTCCTTTCGTGAGCTTGATCGGGGACTCTTCGCCTCCGAGTACGGCGACTACTACGATGCTCCGCGCATGCTGGTACAGGAGTTGATCTGGCAGTTGCCGGTGGGTGCGAATCCGGTGGTCATGGTCCCCAACCGCAATTGCCTCTTCGTCTGCAGAGCCGAAGACACCGGCGCCTTGGACCACATGATTGAGCATGCTCGCAGCATCCTATTTGAAGAATCTCGGCCGCTGTCTGCCGAAATGTTCAAGCTCACCGAAACGACCTGGACCCCGTGGATTCCTCTGGGGGAGTCAGGCTTGAAGCTCAGACGCCTGCAGCGCGAATTCACGGCCAGTGGCTATGCAGAACAAAAAGAAGCTCTGGATACTCTGCACGATCAAGTGGACAAGGATATCTTCGTCGCGACGCAAACTCTTGTGGAAAGGCCGGTGGACGGGCAACTCGTCAGCTATTGCGTTCTCACCAAGGGCGTCCACACCTGGCTGCCAAAGGCAGATCTAGTCTGTTTGATCGAGGAACCGGATGCTGCTTCGGTGATTGTGACGATGACGGATTTTCTGAGTATTGCAGGCTCGTTTGCCAAACGGTTGCCCTATGTCTTGCCGCGATATGAGATTGTGGAATTCCCGGGAGAAGAGTGCATGGCAATCTTGCGCGAGCGTGCGACCGGTGTGAATGCCATCAGCGTTTAGGTGTCACAACACTATCGGCATTGCAGCGATTGCTGTCGGTTGAGAGGTCATTCTGAAATCACGGTTTGTCGTCTCTAGCGGTCATTCGGGGTGGCAAGTACTGGAGGTACTCTCGTAGTTCAACTGTCGCTATCAGTTGTCCAGAAGGCGCGCAAATGGAAATGTCAAAGTGAAGCGCGTGCATCCCTGGGAAGAATGGACGGATACGGTACCCCCATGCGCTTCAACAATGGCTTTGGTGATGGATAGTCCCAATCCAGACCCATCGGATCCCGGATGTGTTCTTGAAGGATCTGCGCGATAGAAGCGGTCGAATAAGCGAGAGATATCTTTGGGATCGATTTCTTCCCCAGTATTTTCTACGGTCACTGCGACAGCCGCGTCATCACTTGAGAGGTAGATTCGCACCGTTCCTTTTTCTGGCGTATGGCGCAGCGCATTGGAGAGCAAATTGCTGACCGCACGGCGGAACATCAGTCGATCACCCTGAACTTCTCCGGTGCCCTGTGTAGATAAGCGGATACCCTTTTCTTCAGCGACCGCTTCATAGAACTCAAGCAATGCATGCACTTCAGCTGCAGCAGCAAACCGCTCCTTGTTTGGGAGATCAACGCCCCGCTCAGTTTTGGCAAGGAATAGCATATCGGACACCATACGAGCCAATCGCTGTAGCTCCTCTGCATTGGACGCAAGCGTGTCTTGGTAGGTACCAGCATCCCGTTTGGCAGACAAAGTGACCTGCGTTTGTGTGAGCAAGTTGCTGATCGGTGTACGCAACTCATGCGCAAGGTCGGATGAAAACTCGGAAAGCCGCCGAAAATCCTCTTGCAGGCGATCGAGCATGTGGTTGAGCTCTCGCGCCAGATCTGCCATTTCGATGGGGACGGATTCAACGGGCATGCGCTCCTCCAATTGTTGCCCCGTGACCGCCGCTGCTCGTGTCCTCATAGCGCGCAGTGGCGCCATACCCTGATGAGCGGCTAACCAACCCAATAGGCCACTGATCAGCGTTGCAACGGCTGCATAAATTGCAAAGCTACGCCGTAAGTCGGCCAAAAACTGCTTGTGGTGCTCAACGTCAACAGCGATGAAAATGTTGAGGTCAGTTACTGGCGTACGAGCCGTGCGTGCCTTAAAACGAATGGCGTGAAACTCGTATTGGTCGCTCTTCCACTCTTGAAGCGTGAACCCTTCTGGTGATGGAAGCTCTGAGAGTTGGCTCTCAGGCAAAGCGAAGCCTTCCGACTGGAACAGGGTATTTCCTTCCGTATCTCTGACCAAGACATAGAGGCCGTGGTGATTACTCAATGCATCACCCAGCCGCAATTTGGCATCCTCAGTCGAATCGGCATGATCCAGGATTTTCTCGATGAGGAGCTTTTTGTCTCTCAGCGCTACACGGTCCAGTTCTTGGAAATGCCGATCAGTGGCGACTATGAATAGCAAGCCCAACCCGAGGACGACGACAGCGGCTACCGACGTGAAAAAGGCGGTCAAGCGGCTAGTGAGCGAAAAACGGCGTAGCACTTACGGTTCCTCTGGCGCTTCCAACACATAGCCCATGCCTCGCACCGTCTGGATCAGTTTGACTTCTTGCCCCTCGTCGATCTTGACGCGCAGGCGCCGCATGGCCACTTCGATCACGTTGGTGTCGCTGTCGAAGTTCATGTCCCACACCTGAGAAGCAATCAGCGAGCGCGGCAGCACCTCGCCGCTGCGCCGCATCAGTAGTTCCAGCAGGCCAAACTCCTTGGCAGTGAGGTCGATGCGCCGTCCCGTCCGCGTGACACGACGGCGAAGCAGGTCCAGTTCAAGGTCGGCCACGCGCAGCGTGGTGCTCTCGGCCCCGCTGCGCCCGCGCCGCAGAATGGTGCGCACACGCGCCAGCAGTTCGGCGAACGAAAAGGGTTTGATCAGGTAATCGTCCGCGCCCAACTCCAGCCCCTTCACCCGGTCCTCGACCTGGTCGCGCGCGGTAAGGAACATGGCAGGCATCTGCAGGCCCTGCTGGCGTATCGCCTGCAACACCTGCCAGCCATTGAGCCCGGGCAGCATCACGTCGAGGATCACCAGGTCGTATGGGCCCTGCAGCGCCAGGTGCAGGCCGTCAGTGCCGTTGTGCGCGAGGTCGACGACGAACCCGGCCTCCCCCAGGCCCTGACACAGGTATTCGCCCGTCTTGGGCTCATCTTCGACGATCAGTATCTTCACGGTCACTCTCCACGCATGGCGTGGCGATAGTGTGACGGGGTTTGCGGCGCATGGCACGCAGATGACATACATGTAATCTTCCGCACAGCTTGGCGTCAGGCGCGGCTCTCCAGAATGCTTCCATGGCTTGGAGAAACGCACCCATGAACCCCACGCGCAACGCTGTCCGCACACTGGCCATCGCCACGGTGTTGGCTATTTCAGGCCCACTCCAGGCCAGCGGCAACCACGCAGGCGCGCATGGCCACAGCGCCGACGAAACTGCGGTGGGCGAGCCGGGCGTGGCCGCAGACGCCCGCCGCACCATCACCGTGGGCATGGGCGACGACATGCGATTCACGCCGTCACACATCCGCGTCAAACACGGCGAAACCATCCGCTTCCTCCTCCAGAACCACGGCCAGGTGCCGCATGAATGGAGCCTGGGCACCCAGAAGGAACTGCTGGAACACCTGGAGACCATGAAGAAGCACCCCGAAATGGAGCACGACGAACCCGGCAAGCTCACGCTGGCACCAGGCGCGCGTGGCGAGGTCATCTGGCGGTTCACCCGGCCGGGCACCGTGCATTTCGCCTGCCTGCTGCCGGGGCACTACGAGGCCGGCATGAAGGGCCGCATCCAGGTGAGCAGGCAGTGAACACAAAACAGAAGGTTTTTCACATGGAATTCCAAGGCTCGCCCTTAACGCCCACGCGCCGCAGGCTGCTGCTGGGCCTGTTCGCGCTGGGCACTGCCTCCGTGGCTGTCGCCGCGCCTCCGCTAGCCGTGCCTGTGCAGGTCTGGAAAGACCCGAACTGCGGTTGCTGCAAGGACTGGATTGCCCACCTAGAACAGAGCGGCTTTCGCGCCAGCGTCGCCGACGAGGGCAACAATGCCGCGCGTGCCCGGCTGGGCGTTGCGCAGAAGTTCGCGTCCTGCCACACGGCACTGGTCCAGGGCTATGTGCTTGAGGGCCATGTCCCGGTAGCCGACATCCAGCGCCTGCTGATGGAGAAGCCCAAGGCGCTGGGCCTGGCCGTTCCAGGCATGCCCATCGGCTCGCCCGGCATGGACGGAGCCGCTTACGGCGGGCGGCGCGACGCCTACCAGGTGCCGCTGATCCAAAAGGATGGGTCAGCGCAAGTCTTCACTTCATACGCAGCAAAAAAATGAACCTCTTCAAGCACCTTCTCGCAGCCTCAGCCATCGCCGTGGGCACCTGGCTGCCCGCCACCAGCTTTGCGCAGGCGGAACACAGCCACGACCATACATCCGCCGCGCCATCGACGGCGCTCACCGAGGGCGAAGTCACAAAAGTGAACCGTGAGACCTCCAAGATCACGATCAAGCACGGTGAAATTAAACACTTGGACATGCCTGCCATGACCATGGCCTTCACCATCAAAGACAAGCGCCTGCTCGATGCCGTCAAGCCGGGCGACAAGGTCCAGTTTGGCGTGGTCAAGGAAGACGGCAAGCTGGTGGTGACCGACATCCAGCCGCAGCGTTAGACAACCCGTTCATTCAAGGAGCAAACCATGACCTCTTTTCGCATGATCATCGCCGGCCTCTGCGTGGCCACAGCCTCCATGGGCGCACTGGCCCAAGGCGCCGACGAGCACAAAGAGCACCATCCTGCCGGCACGGCGGCACCCGCGGTGGTAGCCCCAAAGGCGGGAGCTCCCGCCATGCCGACCGAGAAGATGGCTGCAATGGACCAGCGCATGAAGGCCATGCAGGCGATGCACGAAAAAATGATGTCCGCCAAAACGCCTGAAGAGCGTCAGGCACTGATGACCGAGCACATGAAGATGATGCAGGATGGCATGGCCATGATGAAACAGATGGGCATGTCCAAAATGGGCGGCAAGGGCGGAAAAGGTATGGACGGCATGTCTGACCGCCAGCAGATGATGGAGAAGCGCATGGACATGATGGAGTCCATGATGCAAATGATGATGGATCGCATGCAGTTGCCAATGCCGCCTGCTGCCAAGTAAGAGGGCGATCATGAGCCACCACCATGCCCCTCGACCACCTGGACAGGGCAGCCCGCAAAGTGGCGGCTTCTGGCGCTCACGCCATGCCATCGGCCTCCTGGTGATCGGGGCGGTGGCTGGCTACTTTCTGTGGACGGAGCATCGAGCCCACCTGACGCAATGGTGGCCCTACGCGATCTTGCTGCTTTGCCCGCTGATGCACGTTTTCATGCACGGCGGACATGGCGGACATGACGGCAATGAGGACTCGCCTCCCCCTAGGCAAGATGAAGACTCTCACAGGAGTTAGACATCATGGAACATACAGGCCCCGCGTATGGCCTCTGGCTGCTGGTGGTGGTGAACATCGCGGTGTTCGTCATGTTCGCCTTCAGCTTTTTCAAGCCGGCTAACGCGCGTGACTGGCGCAGTTTCAGCGCCTTCACGGCATTCATCGTCGCGCTTTTTGTCGAGATGTACGGCTTCCCGCTGACCATCTATTTCCTTTCTGGCTGGCTGGGACAGAAATTTCCCTCCGTGGATCTTCTGGGCCATGACGCGGGGCATTCGCTGGAACTGCTGTTCGGTTGGGGGGGCGATCCGCATTTCGGCCCATTCCACATCCTCAGCTATGTATTCATTGGCGGCGGCTTCTGGTTGCTGGCAGAAGCGTGGCCGGTGCTGTATGCGGCTCAGCGTGGAGGTCAATTGGCGCGGACAGGCCCTTACGCGCGTCTGCGCCACCCGCAGTACATCGGCTTCGTGTTGGTCATGCTGGGCTTCCTGCTGCAATGGCCGACCTTGCTGACATTGCTGATGTTTCCCGTCTTGCTGGTGATGTACGGCCGACTGTCCTTGGCGGAGGAACGTGAGAGCGCGATGCGCTTCGGCAAGGAATGGCAAAACTATGCAAGCCAAGTCCTGCGCTTTTTTCCCCGGCTGGGGTAAAGAACTCTGGCCGCCGGTTCTCTCCTTTCTCGAAGGTATCCATGACTTCAGTTCCTCCATCCGTGGGTTCCAAGGGTCGTGAGACGGTCCTTGCGGCGCATTCGCACGGCAGCCGTGGAGGTGTGAATGCCTGAGTTGCCCATGCGCTCGAACACGGTGAACCTAGCTTTGGGCGGATTGCTTGCCATGCTCTTGGCTGCGGCAGGTTGGTATGCGTTGAGCGTGAAGGGCGCCTGGACTGCCGCGGCAGAACCCTATGCGCTTCGTCCCGATGACCAACAGACCGTGCAGGCCGGTGCTCGCATCTACGCACAGCATTGCGCAGCCTGCCACGGAGGCCGTGGCCAGGGGCAACCGAACTGGCGCGAACACGGACCGAACGGTCTGCTGCCGGCACCGCCACACGATGAAAGCGGGCACACCTGGCACCACCCTGATGCACAGCTTTTCGCTATCACCAAGCATGGCTTTGCCCAACTGATCCGGCAGCCTGACTACCGCACCGACATGCCTGTCTATGACGGTGTGTTGAGCGACGTGGAGATAGTGGCCGTGCTCTCATGGATCAAGGCGCAATGGCCACAGGAAATCCGCGCGCGCCATGACCAGCTCAATGATCAATTTCGCAAATCGTCTGAGCGCTGAAACGCTCCTTCAAGACAAGCGTGCCGCCGAGGCAGCAGGCCTGAAGGAAGCAAGATGGCGATCAGTTGGTGTAGAGCTTTTTCATTTGCTCGCGCTCGTTGGCAGACTGGTTGCGCAGTTCCTGGGCGATCTGCTGCCGGGACTTACCGCCAGAGGTCGTCGCATCGGATTGCAGCGCCAATTGGGGCGTAACCGCATCGCCGTGCAGCATCTGGTCATGGACCTTCGGATCGAGGGTGCGTTTGGCTGTGTTTTGTCCAATGTGCTCGGGCGTGATGTGAACCACATCACCATTCCCTTGATGCCAGGCAGAGGTTGCTTGGGCCATGCCGGACAGAGCCATGAGGGCAACAGCGAAAGAGAAAGAAGCGGTCTTGGCAATCATTTTGAAGTCCTTATCAGATGGTTGAGGCGGAATTTCCTGCCTGTGCAAAAGGCACGAACAGACTGTATGAATCCGCGACCAACAAAACGATGACCTGCAAATTACGTTTCCTTCATTTCGCCGGCCGCCCAATGCATTTCCGCAACCCGACCTGACCCCGCTACCGGTGCCCGTTGTCACCATGGAGTTGAACCTGGAGCCACAGACCATGCCAGCAAGCACAGCGCTTATCTACCACTGCCCCATGCATCCTGAAATTCGGCAGGACCACCCGGGGCGCTGCCCCAAGTGCCAGATGCTTCTGGTGCCAGAGGGGGCGCCGATCCAAGGCCATCAGCATGGTCATAACCACGGTCATCACCACGTCCATGGTGAATCACCGGCGCCGCACGCCGCATCGGCGCATGTCGATGCGCCCATCAAGCCACCGCAAGCGCCGGCTGGAACGGTCTACACCTGCCCCATGCATCCTGAAGTGCGGCAGGACCATCCCGGCAATTGCCCCAAGTGCGGGATGACGCTGGAGCCCATCATTCCCTTGGACGAGGAAGACAACCACGAACTGGAGGATTTCCAGCGCCGCTTCTGGTGGACCCTGCCGCTGACAGCCATCGTCACCATGCTCGCGATGTTTGGCCACCGCCTTGGATGGTTCGACATGCGCGTGCAGACATGGATCGAAATGGCACTGTCGCTGCCAGTCGTGCTGTGGACAGGCTGGCCGTTCTTCCAGCGCGGCTGGCAATCGATCATGCAACGCAGCCCCAATATGTGGACGCTGATCGGCCTGGGGACGAGCGCAGCCTTCCTCTACAGCCTGGTCGCTACGCTGACCCCGGGCCTGTTTCCCGATTCGTTCGTCTCCATGGGTCGCGTGGCGGTCTACTACGAGGCGGCCGTGGTCATCATCTCGCTGACCATGCTGGGCCAGATCCTCGAACTCAAGGCCCGCTCGCAAACCTCTGCGGCCATCAAGGCCTTGCTAGGCCTAGCGCCCAAGACCGCGCGCCGCATCAACGCCGACGCCAGCGAGGAAGACGTGCCGCTGGCACATGTGCATGCCGGCGACCTGCTGCGCATCCGCCCTGGCGAGAAGGTGCCGGTTGATGGCATGGTGACAGAGGGCAGCAGCGCCGTGGACGAATCCATGCTTACCGGGGAGCCCGTCCCTGTGACCAAGCGCGTCGGCGACAAGCTGATCGGCGCGACGCTGAACACCAGCGGTGCCCTAGTGATGCGTTCCGAGAAGGTGGGCGCAGCCACCATGTTGGCGCAGATCGTGCAGATGGTAGCCAACGCCCAGCGCTCGAAGGCCCCCATGCAGCGCATGGCGGATGTGGTGGCCGGAAAGTTCGTCGTGGTGGTGGTGCTCATCGCGCTGGCCACCTTCCTGGCCTGGGGATTTTTCGGGCCTTCGCCCAGCTGGGTGTTCGGCCTGATCAACGCGGTGGCCGTGCTCATCATCGCGTGCCCGTGCGCTCTCGGGCTGGCCACACCGATGTCGGTGATGGTGGCCACCGGCCGCGCCGCGACCCAGGGCGTACTGTTCCGCGATGCGGGCGCCATCGAGAGGCTGCGCGAGGTCGATACCCTGATCGTGGACAAGACCGGCACCCTGACCGAAGGCAAGCCCGCGTTCGAGACCGCGGTCGCTGCGCCCGGCACCACGCCAGACGAAGTCTTGCGCCTGGCCGCCAGTCTTGATCAGGGCAGCGAGCACCCGCTGGCCGATGCCATCGTCACCGCCGCCCGTGCGCGGGGGCTTGAACTGGCCAAGCCGAACAGCTTCGAATCGGGCAGCGGCATCGGTGTGCGTGGCACGGTCGATGGCAAGCGCCTGGTGCTCGGCAACACGGCGTTGATGGAGCAGGAGGGCGTGGCGACCGATGCGCTCAAGGCGGATGGCGAACGCTTGCGCGGCGAGGGTGCCAGCGTGATGCACCTCGCTGTTGACGGGCGACTGGCAGGCATCCTCGCCGTGACCGACCCGATCAAGGCCACCACGCCGGACGCCATCCAGACCCTGCATGCCAGCGGCCTGCGCATCGTGATGGCCACCGGCGACGGCCTGACGACGGCCAGAGCCGTGGGCGCAAAGTTGGGCATCGACGAAGTGCATGGCGAGGTCAAGCCGGCCGACAAGCTCGCGCTCGTAGAGCGGCTCCAGCAGGGCGGCCATATCGTCGCGATGGCGGGCGATGGCATCAACGATGCCCCCGCACTGGCCAAGGCCGACGTGGGCGTGGCCATGGGCACGGGCACCGACGTGGCTATGAACAGCGGCCAGGTCACGCTGGTCAAGGGCGACCTGCGCGGAATTTCGGCTGCCCGGGACATCTCCATCGGCACCGTGCGCAACATGCGCCAGAACCTGTTGTTTGCTTTCGTCTACAACGGCATCGGCGTGCCCATCGCGGCCGGTGTGCTGTATCCGTTTACGGGCTGGCTGCTGTCTCCCATGATCGCGGCGCTGGCAATGAGCCTGAGCTCGGCATCGGTGATCTTCAACGCGCTGCGCCTCCGCCGAGGCCGTTGATGGCGCGCGCCTACCAGTTCCATCGCGAGACAAAGGCGTCGGCGAAGGCCTCCATGGAAGCCGTATTTGCGTTCATGGACGATCCTGCTCGCCTGGGGGCGCACATGGGGCGGCACACCGCCATGATGGGTGGCGCCGTAATGCGCACCGAGATGGACGCTGGGCACGGCCAGACCGTCGGCTCGGTCATCCGTATGGCCGGCAGCTGGCTGGGCCTGGCACTTTCGCTGGAAGAGGTCGTGGACGAACGCGCCCCGGTACACCGCAAGGCCTGGGAGACCCGCGGGCAGCCGCGACTGCTCGTGATCGACCAATACCGCATGGGCTTTGACCTGGCCCCGGACGCCTGCTGCACCACGCTGCGCGTCTGGATCGACTACAACCTGCCGCGCAGCGGTGTGCAACGCTGGCTCGGGCAGGTGCTGGGCCACTACTACGCTCAGTGGTGTACGCAACAGATGGCGCAAGAGACCGCGCGGAGTTTCAGCGACCCACCGCTCTGAACCACCATGAGCCTCCCCCTGCTTGAATCCGTGCTGACCTGTCCGCACTGCGGCTTCGCACAGCTCGAAACCATGCCCACGGATGCCTGCCAGTTCTTCTACGAATGCCGCCAATGCAAGGCGCTGTTGCGTCCCCATCCAGGGGACTGCTGCGTGTTTTGCTCTTTCGGTTCCGTGCCCTGCCCGCCGGTCCAGCTGCAGCGCGGATGCTGCGGATAGCAATGGACTGCAGATGACAGAAAAGTAATCAACGGCTCATTCTTCTATCAGCCCCGCCCGACCAGAATGCCCGCATGGCATCGATCGCGTGACCTGATCCCAGTCCCCTGCCGCCGATGCCTTTCGCTCAACAGACCGGAGATCTGCGCCATGGACGCAACCCACCACCGCTTCACCGAACTCTTCCAGCAGCTGGGCCTGCCCGCCGATGCCGGAAACATCCAACGCTTCCTGGAGACCCACCGCCCCTTGGGCACAGCCATCCGGCTGGAGAACGCGCCGTTCTGGACGCCGGCCCAGGCCACTTTACTGCGAGAAGAACTGCTGTTGGATGCTGACTGGGCCGAGGTGGTCGACCAGCTGAACGCGGCGCTGCGCGGGACGGCCGGGCAATGAGGGCCCGCGCGCGCATGCGGCTGCCCACCGTGGCGGCCTGGATAGCCCTGGCGATCAGCCCGCTCAGCCAAGCGCAGGAGGCCGTGCTGGGCACCCATCTGGATGGCTTGCTGCAGTTGGCAAAGGAGAACAACCCCGAGCTTGCCGGTATGCGGCTCGAAGCCGACGCCGCCGCGCAGCGCGTGCTGCCGGCGGGTGCCCTGCCCGACCCCAAGTTCAGCATGGAACTGCGCGACATCACCCGCATGGGCGAGCGCAACCCCAGCCTGCTGCCGGGCCGCGTGGGCAGCACACGCTACCTCTTCACCCAGGAACTGCCGTGGATTGGAAAGCGTGGCCTCAAGCGTGACGTGGCCGAGCAGCAGGCCGAGGCAGCGCGCGGACGCGTGGCAGGAACCTGGAGTGAACTGGTCTCCAAGATCAAGACGGCGTACGCCCAGCTCTATTACCTGGATCAGAACGAACGGCTGACCCGTGAGATCCTGGACCTGATGACCCGCTTGGAGAAGGTGGCACAAGCCCGCTATGCCAGCGGCCTTGTGGCCCAGCAGGACGTGATCCGTGCGCAGCTGGAGCAGACCAGCATGCGCAATGAACTGATCGGGCTCGAAGCAGAGCGTAGCCAGTGGCGCGCCAAGCTGAAAGCGCTGGTGGGGCGGCATGGCGGCGATGCGCTGGCCACGCCCGAAGGCATCCGCGCGCTTCCGGCGCCCGACCGCCTGCGCTATGACGTGCTCGAGCAGCGCGCACGGGCCAGCAATCCCTTGCTGAGAACCGAGGAGTCGCAAATCCGCGCTGCTGAAAAGAACCGCGAGCTCACCTACAAGAACCGCTATCCGGATTTTGCGGTGGGCGTGTCGCCTATCCAGTACGGCAAATCCGTGCGCGAATGGGAGCTGATGGTCGAAGTCACCATCCCTCTGCAGCAGGACACGCGCCGTGCGCAGGAGACCGAGGCACAGGCCATGCTGGAGGCGGCCCGCTCGCGCCGCGATGCCGCGACCAACCAGGTGCTCGCCGAGCTGTACGAAAACATCGCCGGCCTGGAGGCCGCGCGCCGCACCTTGGCGTTGGCCACAGACAGCCTGTTGCCACAGTCGGAGCTGACCTTCCGATCAGCGCTAGCGGGCTATGAATCCGGCAAAGTGGACTTCGCCACGCTGCTGGATGCCCAGAGGCAGATACGCCAGGCCAAGCTCAACCAGGTCAAGGCCGGCGTTGCGGCACACACGCGCCTGGCAGACATCGAGCGCATCGTCGGAGAAGAACTATGACAACGCATTTCAAGATGGGCGCGCTCGTGCTGGCGGCCGCGGCACTGGCCGCGGGAGGCGGCTATTGGTACGGACACAGGCAATCTGCCGCACAGGGATCGGAGCAGGGGACCTCGGCGGCGACCGGCGCCAGTGCCAAGCAGGAGCGAAAGGTTTTGTACTACCGCAACCCTATGGGGTTGCCAGATACCTCCCCCACGCCCAAGAAGGACCCAATGGGGATGGATTACATCGCCGTCTATGAGGGTGAGCAGGAGCCTGACACTGCAAGCGCCCATCAGATCAAGATCAGCACCGACAAGGTTCAGAAGCTCGGCGTGCGTGCCGAGGCCGCCAGCGTGCGCACTCTGGACAAGATGGTGCGCGCCGCCGCCCGCGTGGAGCCCGACGAGCGCCTGACCTACGCCATTACGCCCAAGTTCGAGGGCTATGTGGAACGTCTGCATGTGAATGCCACCGGGCAGGCCGTGGGCAAGGGTCAGCCTTTGTTCGAGGTCTACAGCCCCGAACTGGTATCCGCGCAGCGCGAATATGCGATCGCCGCTCAGGGAGTCGAAGCCCTCAAGGGGGCCAGCGAGGAAACGCGCAGCGGCATGCGGCAGCTCGCCGACTCCAGTCTGGCGCGCCTGCGCAACTGGGACATCTCGGACGAACAGGTCAAGGCGCTGGCCCAATCGGGCGCTGCACGCCGCACGCTCACCTTCCGCTCGCCGGTGGCGGGCATCGTGACCGAAAAAAAGGCCGTGCAAGGCATGCGCTTCATGCCGGGCGATGCGCTCTACCAGGTCACCAATCTATCGTCGGTGTGGGTGATCGCCGATGTGTTCGAGCAGGACATCGGGCTGGTCAAGCCCGGTACGAAGGCATCGGTTCGCATCAATGCATACCCCGACAAGGTGTTCACCGGCTCCATCACCTACGTCTATCCCACGCTCACGGCGGAAACCCGCACCGTGCCCGTACGGGTCGAATTGGCCAACCCGGGCGGACTGCTGAAGCCGGGCATGTTTGCCCAGGTGGAACTGCCCGCCACCGCCAAGGGTGCCGTCCTGACGGTGCGAACGTCGTCCGTCATAGACAGCGGGACGCGCCAAATCGTGCTGGTGCAACTCCAGGAGGGCCGCTTCGAGCCCCGTGACGTGAAGGTCGGTGCCCGCAGCGAGGACCGTATCGAGATCATCGAGGGTGTACGGGATGGAGAGATGGTGGTGGTAGCCGCCAACTTCCTCATCGATGCCGAAAGCAACCTCAAGGCTGCTGTCGGGAGCCTGAGTCAGACAGGGCATGGTGCGCCGCCTCCCACAGAAGGCGCCCCCAGCACCAAGGCCGTGAGCGGCGTGGGCCACCAGGCCGAAGGCACGGTGGAGGAGGTGGACACCAAAACTTCCACGGTCACCCTGGCGCACGGCCCGGTGGCCAGCCTCAAGTGGCCAGCCATGTCGATGGAGTTCAAGGTGACGAGCAGCGCCCTGTTGAAGGAACTTCAGCCTGGCGCGACGGTGGCGTTCGAATTCGTCGAACGCGGCCAGGGCGAGTGGGTGATCACCGCGGCCAAGCCCCGAGGCAAAGCCACGGCTAATCCGCACGCTGGCCACAACTGATCTTCGGGAGAAACCATGCTTGCGAAGATCATCGATTGGTCCGGGAGAAACCGTTTCCTGGTGCTGCTGGCAACCATATTCGTCGTTATTGGCGGCGTCTATGCGGTGCTCAAGACACCCTTGGACGCGTTGCCGGATCTGTCGGACGTACAGGTCATCGTCTACACCGAGTACCCGGGGCAGGCGCCGCAGGTGGTCGAGGACCAGGTGACGTACCCGCTGACCACCTCCATGCTGTCAGTGCCCAAATCCAAGGTGGTGCGCGGCTTCTCCTTCTTCGGTGCCTCGTTCGTCTACATCATTTTCGAGGACGGCACCGACATCTACTGGGCGCGCTCGCGCGTGCTCGAATACCTCAACTTCGCCGCGGGGCGCATGCCCAAGGGCGTGACGCCCCAGATCGGGCCGGATGCGACCGGCGTGGGCTGGGTCTACCAGTACGCGCTGCTGGCCAAGGACAAGACCCTGGCGGAGCTGCGCACGCTCCAGGACTGGTACCTGCGCTATCAGCTCACCAAGGCCCACGGCGTGGCCGAAGTGGCGTCCATCGGCGGCTTCGTGCAGACCTACCAGGTCACCGTCGACCCGGTGAAACTGCGCGCCTACGGCGTTCCCCTGTCCAAGGTGTCGCAGGTGGTGCGCGACTCCAACCGCGACGTGGGCGGGCGTGTGGTGGAGATGGCCGAGACCGAGTACATGGTGCGTGGCAAGGGCTATCTGCGCGGCGTGGCCGACATCGAGAACCTGGTGCTTAAGGCCGACAAGGGAACGCCGGTGTTGGTGCGCGACGTGGCCCGCGTCGAACTAGCGCCGGACGAGCGCCGTGGCCTGACCGAGCTCAACGGCGAGGGCGAGGTGGTCTCGGGCATTGCCATGGCGCGCTACGGCCAGAACGCGCTGGAGGTGATTCATAACCTCAAGGAGAAGATCGCCGAGGTCTCCACCGGCCTGCCGCAAGGCGTGACCATCGAGGCAGTGTACGACCGCTCCGACCTGATCCACCGCGCCATCGACACGCTCAAGCGCACACTGCTCGAAGAAAGCCTGATCGTCGCACTGGTCTGCGTGGTCTTCCTGATGCACGTTCGCTCGGCCCTGGTGGCCATCCTGATGCTGCCCGTGGGCGTGCTGATCGCTTTCATCGCCATGCGCCTGCTGGGCATGAACTCCAACCTGATGAGCCTGGGCGGCATCGCCATTGCCATCGGCGCCATGGTCGACGCGGCCATCGTCATGATCGAGAACGCCCACAAGCACCTGGAGCGGCTGCCCCCGGAGCACACCCACACCGAGCGCGCGGAGGCCATGATCGCCGCCTGCAAGGAGGTGGGGCCGGCGCTGTTCTTCTCGCTGCTCATCATCACCGTGTCCTTCCTGCCGGTGTTCACGCTGGAGTCGCAGGAGGGCCGCCTGTTCTCGCCGCTGGCCTACACCAAGACTTTCGCCATGGCGGGCGCCGCGTTGCTGTCGGTGACGCTCGTCCCGGTGCTAATGGTGCTGTTCATCCGCGGCCGCATCATGCCCGAGGCCCGCAACCCGGTGAACCGCTTCCTGATCTGGGTTTACCGCCCCATCATCGCCGCGGTGATGCGCTGGAAGAAGCTGACCGTGGCAACCGCCCTGGTAGTGCTGGGCGCGTCGTTCTACCCGGCCAGTCAGCTCGGATCGGAGTTCATGCCCACGCTCAATGAGGGCACGCTGCTCTACATGCCCGCGTCGCTGCCAGGCATGTCGATTACCAAGGCGGCCGAGCTGATGCAGACGCAGAACAAGATCATCAAGAGCTTCCCAGAGGTAACCTCGGTGTACGGCAAGGCTGGGCGCGCCAACACAGCCACCGACCCGGCGCCCACTGAGATGTTCGAGACTGTCATCAACCTGCGGCCCGAGTCCGAATGGCGCACGGGCATGACGACCGACAAGCTCATCGCCGAGCTGGACCAGGCGCTGCAATTCCCCGGCGTCTCCAACGCTTGGACCATGCCGATCAAGGCGCGCATCGACATGCTCTCCACCGGCATCCGTACGCCCATCGGCATCAAGGTCTTCGGTAAGGACCTGACCGAGATGGAGCGCCTGGCGCGCGAGATCGAAACTGTGGTGAAGCAGGTGCCTGGAACGACTTCCGCGTTCGCCGAGCGCATCACCGGCGGCTTTTACCTCCACATCGAACCCGACCGGGCGCAGCTGGCACGCTACGGGTTGGCGGTGGGCGAGCTGCAGGAGGTCATCGGCACGGCCCTGGGCGGCGAGATGGTGACCACCACGGTCGAAGGGCGCGAGCGCTTTGGCGTCACTGTGCGCTACCCGCGCGAGTTGCGAGCCGATCCTCAGCAGATCGCCCGCGAAGTGCTAGTGCCCACCATGGGCGGCGCCATGGTGCCGCTGGGGCAGGTGGCACGTGTCGAGGTGGCAAAGGGCGCGCCGGGCATCCGCACCGAGAACGCACTGCTCTCGGCCTACATCTTCGTCGACATCCGCGATCGCGACATTGGTGGCTACGTGGCGGATGCGCGCAAGGCCGTGAACGAGCGGGTCCATTTTCCGCCCGGCTACTACGCCACCTGGAGCGGCCAGTTCGAGTCCATGGAGCGCGCGGTGCAGAAGATGAAGGTCGTCGTGCCCGTCACGCTGCTCATCATCTTCCTCCTGCTGTACCTGAACTTCAAGCGCCTGACCGAAACGCTGATCGTCATGCTGTCGGTGCCGTTCGCGCTGGTGGGCGGCGTGTGGCTGATGTGGTGGCTGGGCTACAACATGTCGGTAGCTGTCGCAGTGGGCTTCATCGCACTTGCCGGGGTGGCAGCGGAGACGGGCGTCATCATGCTGATCTACCTCGACCATGCCTGGGAAGAGGTTCAGGTCCGGCGGCGTGCCGAAAACAAGGAGCCTGGAGTGGCAGATCTCTATGAGGCCATCATGGAAGGCGCAGTCGAACGGGTGCGTCCGAAGATGATGACCGTGGTTGCCATCATGGCAGGCCTGCTTCCCATCCTGTGGGGGACAGGCACCGGCTCGGAAGTGATGAGTCGTATCGCTGCCCCGATGGTGGGCGGGATGATTTCCTCGACCGTTCTCACGCTGGCTGTTATTCCGGCGATCTACGGCCTGGTCAAACAATGGAAACTCAATAGCGTGGTGGCCTAGTTCCGTCACATGCTTGCGGCATCTCTTATCTGTTACCTGACGGACGGAGCATGTAAACGACGGCTCTGATGGCTCCGGTCAATCTCCATGCTATTGGTGCGGGGCATTCGAGTCTATGCGCGTCATGACACACAGATCACCCGTTCGGTGCAGCGCATACCGGGTACATCGGCGAGCCTGTGTTGGACGTCAACGCCGAGCACCGCACATTGTTCGCTAGCTGCGGGTAACAGACGGCAATCTAACGATGCGAGGGCGCATCCTATAAAGCCCTCAACTCGCTAGGAGACCATCATGGAAACCGCAGGTAATGCCGATCATCGCGAGCCGTGGAACAAGGGAAAGATCGTCGGGCAAAAGGCACCTTTTAAGCTGAAGGACATTTGGGCGCTGCGTGTCCGCCTCCAGATTGAAGGTCGGGTGCGTGAGCTAGCACTGTTCAACCTAGGCATCGACAGCAAGCTGCGCGCATGCGACCTTGTGGCCCTCAAGGTCCGGGACGTGTGCCATGGAGATCAGATGGCCACACGTGCCATCGTCATGCAGAGCAAGACTCAGCGTCCGGTGCAATTCGAAATCACACAGACCACCCGAGATGCCCTGCAGACGTGGATCAAACAGGCCGGGCTGAAATCAGAACAGTTCCTGTTTCCAAGCAGGCTCCACGATTCACCTCATCTTGGGACCCGACAGTACGCCAGAATTCTTGGGCATTGGGTCGACGACCTTGGACTCGACCGTGCGGACTACGGCACACACTCCATGCGAAGGACCAAGGCAACGCTGATTTACCGACGAACAAAGAATCTGCGCGCAGTGCAATTGCTCCTTGGGCACTCAAAGCTGGAATCAACGGTCAGGTACCTTGGCATCGAGGTTGATGATGCCCTGGAGATTTCCGAACAGACCGAGATTTGAGGTAGGTTCCCACCACGGTGAGACGGGAGCGCCAGCGACCAGAGATAGGTTGCTTCCGGTGCATGCGGCTGTTCGAGTTCCAACTGAGAGCAGCTGCGACCAGCCCTTACCAGACCCGAGACGCTGCCGTGATGAATGGCATATGCCAACTGAAGTCGCTTAATGAATATAGTGCAAGCCGTCGCGGTCCTGTGATGTCTGTTCGACAGAACGCCGCGCGATGGATGCCGCCATACGTGGCGTTATGGTGGCGTGTTGCCAGACAGGTGCCGTGACGAGGCGGAGACCAAGTGCTCTCACGCCGCCTGCGGTGCTTCGCCCGAGGCATCGACGCAGTAGTGCAATTCGATGGTCGAGTGAACGATCTCTTCGTGGATGGACAGGCGTTTGCGTACCTCGTCCGGGGTCAGCGAACGATCGTGTGTGACCACCGTCATGGCACACGAATAGACCTGCTTTCCCACACGCCAAACGTGCAGGTCGGTGATTCGCGTATCTCCCGCGTCCTCACCTGTTTCGACCACTTCACGAATTTCGTCGACGACCGGATGATCCATCTCTCGGTCAAGCAGAACTTTGCCCGTATCGGCAATGAGGCCCTTGGCCCAGGCAGCGACCAGCACCGCGCCGACGATTCCCATTAGAGGGTCCATCCAAGACCAGCCGAATATCCAGCCGCAGAACAACGCCGCAATGGCCAGCACCGACGTTGCGGCATCGGCGATGACGTGCAGGTAAGCGGACTTCAGGTTGAGATCATGGTGATGGTCGCCATGTGAATGTCCGTGATCGTGACCATGTGAATGCGCGTGATCGTGATGATGGGCTTTGCCCAGGATCAGCGCGCACACCACGTTGACCACCAGTCCCAAGACGGCAATCACGATGGCTTCCTTGTATTGGATGGGTTGCGGCGAGACGATCCGCTCTACCGAGCCCGCAAGCATCATCACTGCCACACCCACCAGAAAGATCGCGCTGGCAAAGCCACCCAGAATTTCGATTTTCCACGTACCAAAGGCAAAACGTGGGTCGTGGGCGTACCGTCGCGCGGTGGCATAGGCCAAGGCCGACAATCCGATCGCCACCGCGTGGGAGCTCATATGCCAGCCATCGGCCAGCAGCGCCATTGAGTTGAACCACCAACCCGCGGCAATTTCAACCACCATCGTGATGGCGGTAATCCACATCACCACCCGCGTGCTGCGCTCAGCCGTTTCGTTGCTGGTGTGGAAGACGTGGTCGTGAACCCAATCGGAGAGTTTTTCGGTGTGCATGGCGGTTCTCACTTCATGTAGGTGCGTAAAACGTCGATCAACTCGTCTGCGCCCTGGGTTCGCTCTGCATCAGTAGTTATCGCTGGATCGGCAATATGTGTGCGGATGTGCTCTTCCAGCACCTCCGCCATCAGTCCATTGATGGCACCGCGTGCTGCCGCGATTTGGTGAAGGATCTCGCTGCACCCTTTCTCGGCATCGAGCGCGCGCTCCAAACCTTCTACCTGCCCCCGGATTCGACGCACTCTGGCCAGCAGTTTCGTTTTCTCGCGTACCGTGTGGCTCATGTCGGTCTTTCAAAAAATGGCATAGGGGGGTATGGTATCAAGAGCGTCAAAGAAGCCTGTCTATGCCCACCAGCCGGTGCGGTCCTCAGTGTCTGGTCTCCGTGGAAGCAGTCAGAGCACCTTCGCAAATAAATGACTCAGTTCAGCCTGAAGCAGCCGGCGACATGAGATCAATAGTGCTCGCCAATGGCGAAAATCACCTCGACGAAAATGTTCTCCACCAGTTGCAGGCTTGGCAACCCTCTTGTAGCGAGTTCGAGTGCAAGCCCGACCACCTTTGGTCGGCGAGAATGAAGCAACGTCGAACCCACTGAAATCCTGATCTACCGCGGGGTTTACCGAAAAGGCATGTCGGGCACGCCTTCGGGTCCGAGCCGACAACAAGAGCCTTCAAGGAGTACCAAATGACCTCCCGCCTACGGCGCATGCTGTTGATAAACACTCGGACCAGTGGTACGCAGTCTTCCATCGCAATCAACGAACTCGACCCCACCGACGGCGCGGCTGTCACCGGCGACAACGCAGTGGGAAAAACCACCACACTAGAGATCATCCCGCTGTTCTTCGGCTCATCGCCTTCGCAGATCACCGAAACTGCCGGCGGGCGCGAGCCCATGCTGCGCTTTCTGCTGCCACATGCAGACAGCGCCATCGTCTTCGAGTACCAGCGCGGTCCCGACCCCAAGCGCGACCTGCGCTGTGCGGTCCTTCGCCGCCAGGGCGCATCCGACGCCCCAGAATACCGATTCCTGCCCTGCGGCTTCAACCCCGCCTTTTTCCTTCGAGAGTCCGAGCAAGGCCAGATCTGCAACAACGACGAGGAAATGGTCAACGCCATGATCGATATGGGCATACGTCCGTCCCCGAAACTGGCCATCAACGACTACAAGCACGTGATCCTCGGGACCAACTCGGGAAGCCAACAGGCGGGCAAACTGCGCCTGCTGGCCAGCGAACACTCCCTGGCGCAACGCGCCTTGCCCCACCTGGACAGGCTGATCGCCTCCGTCGTCAAGCAGGAGGTCAATTTCCACGACTTCGTCCGGGTGGCGGTGACCATCGTTCAGGACAAGCTCGGCGCAGCCGGCAAGGGGCATGACCGCGCGCGCTTGACCCTTCGGCAAAGCCGCTCTCAGATCGAGCAATGGATCAGCAACCGGGACGCCTGCGAGCGGGCGCTCGCGCTCGATCCTGAGGTGCTGCAGATGCGCCAATCTATCGCCACGCATGAACGCCTGAGCGATCAGCTTCGAGAGGCCAAGGCTGCCGTATCACCCATGCTGGCTCTTGCCCGCACACAACAGGAACGCGCCGGAGCGGCCCTCCACCGACTGCAGGAGCGGCGAAAAACCCAACTCGAGAGGGAGACCACACTCGAAACCGAGCTTGTGGCAAGCTGCAGCAAGGCCAGAGGTCTCATCACCGACCTCGAACAGCAAGTGCAGACGGAAGAGGCCGTTCGAAACACCCTCCACCTGGACAACGTCCTGCAGTGGGCCGCCGACCTGGAATCACTGCCCAGCCTTCGTTCCAAGCTTCAGAGCACCAACGAACTCATCGACCTCGCAACTGGCCAGGCCAAGAACATCGCAGAACGCTTCGACCAGATACTCAAAAGCCTGCAAGGCGAGCACGATCAACACCTCAGCAGCCTCGGACAACAGGAAACGGACCTGCAGACGCAGTTCAGCCAAGAGACCGCTCAGATCTCAGACACAGCCAGCGAGAAACGCGCGGAAATCCTTCCGAAGCAGGAGGACGAACGAAGGAATCTTGCCGTTCAACGCGAGCAACTGAGTGCGCGCATCGCAACAGCAAAAGCCCAGGCCAAGAACGCCTTAGCCAGCGAAGAGACACGGGACGCACTTCAAATCGCAAATGCGCGCGTCGAAGAACACGACGACCATCTCGAAGCCGCCAGAGAAGCGAGCGAGCGTGCCAGCAAAGAAGCCCAGATCGCCAAAGACGCCTTTGCCCAGGCAGAACTCTCCGATCAAGCAGCCAAAAGCGCTCTGGAGGCGGCCTGCCGCAGGCTGCAGCAGGCCCGCGACATGCTCGCGCCGGCCGATGGCACTCTGCTCTCGGCGCTTCGGGCACACCCCTCCCAGGACTGGAAGACCAACCTGGCGCGCGTGATTTCGCCCTCGCTGCTGCATCGCACCGACCTTAAGGCCGCAGCGATCGAACCCGTTGTGCAGGATCTGCACATGTATGGATGGCACCTTGCGACCGAGGCCATCGATGCGCCTGAATGGGCCGATGACGACCAGATTCGCGCACGCATTGATCTGGAGTCCCGCAGCGTAGAACTGGCACAAGAGGCCGCCAAGAAGGCGCGAACTACCCTCAGCGAGGCATCGCAACGGATTACCGCTGCGCAGACCGCTGCAAGACTGGCTCACAGCGCACTGAACCTGGCTCAGAGCACCAAGCAGCGATTCAAGGGAGACCTGATTCTGGTGCAAACGCGCCACCAAGCGGAGGTCAAAGCCGCGGCCAATCAGGCCTCTGCCGAGGCGCGCGAGTTGGAAGAACAGATGCTCGGCCTGGACCGGCTCAGCAGCGAACTGGCAAACCGGCATTCCGACCAGCTCACCCAGATTGAGAATCAGGCCCGTCAACTTCGAGATCAAGCGCAGGAACGCCGCGACACGGCGCTTCTACGTGTCAACGGCCAAAGGACATCGGCCAACACGGACCTTGAGACACGCCGGCAACAGATCGATGTGCAGCGCCAGTGCCAGTTGAGCGAGGCTGGCGTGGATACGGAGAAACTCCAAAAGCTGACCGAGGAAGCCGAGAAAATCACAAAGGACATCCGCACTACCGAAGATCGATCCGCCACGGTCAGCCGTTGGCGCACCTGGATTTCCGACGGAGGGCACGCCCGGCTGCCCGATCTCCTTGCCCGTAAAGAAACGGCCGACCAAGAGGCTGGGCAAGCTGAGGAAGCCCTACGGGTTCACCGCAGCGGCATGGATGATTCTGAGACGGACTACAAATCGAACCTGAGCACCGCCAATGACGCCGTCTCCCGCGCTCAGGACGATGTCGATCTGCTGACCGACCTGGTTGCCCGCTTGGGCCTGAGGGAGCACAGCGGCCCCGCATTGCCATCCTCACGCAGCCCCTCGGACCTTCAGATGCAGATTCGGCGCCTGGAAGGAGAGATCGAAACAGTATCTGGCGAGGTCCGCACGCGGTTTATTGGCCTGCGCGACAAGCTGTGCGAGGCACCCGGACCGGTGCGTGACCTGGTCGAACAACGGCTCAAGGAAGCCAGCCCGGACACCTCCAGCAAAAGCAGCGTCATCGACCAAGCCAGTCGGCTAGGGATCGTTCATGGCGAGATGCGCCACCGCATCGTGCCCAGCATCACCAATAGCGCCAACACAATCTTAGAGAGCGTACGCCAGTTCCGCGTCCAGATCCAGTCCTTTGAGACGGAGATGAAGCGGTTCAACGGCGATCTGCAAAAGGGCCTGAGTCGCGTGCACGGCTTCCAGCGCCTGAGCACGGTGGAGATCCACATGACCACCGATTTCTCCACCCTAGGCTTCATGAAGGGGCTGGACGCAGTCGATGCCGCGGCCCGCGAGCACATCGCACGCGGCTCGGTCTTCTCCAACAAGACCGACCTGCCCGACGCCTCGGTCACTATCGCCCTGCGCCAGCTCGCCAGCCTGCTGGGGCCGGACTCAGCCCTGGACGTGCACCTCGAACGGCACACCATGCTGCGTGGCAGCGCTCACATCGATGGCAAGACCCGAGCATTCCAGAACCAGAACGACCTCAAGCACATCTCCTCGACGGGGCTGAGCGCCATCCTGCTCATCTCCCTGCTCTCGGGAATGCTCAACATGATCCGAGGCGATGCCGAGGTGTACATGCCGTGGGTGACCGATGAAGTCGGCAAGTTCGACGTCAAGAATTTTGCGGCACTCGTCAGCATGCTCAAGGAAAACCGTATCGACCCGGTGACGGCCTCGCCTCACCTCTCGCCCGTCCAGTACCGGCACTTTGGCAGGACCTACACCTTCCAGAGCAACGGCCGCATTGCCCGCTGGGCCAGTGATCGACAACGCCTTGCGACGACAGAAAGGAAAGCCGCGTGAACCACGTCTTGCGCCTGCTCACCCAGGGCCAGTTCATCTGCCCCGTGGCTTTCGAAAGCGAATACCTGTGGCTGTGCGAGAGTCAGCATCAGGCCGATGTCAACCAGTGGCTCGAAAGAATCGACATGCGACTGGCCCGTACCCACGATGACGGGGCATTTTTCACCGCGCCTCTGACGCTGCAGTCTGCTGACACCATCAGGGTGCGCGACTCACTCAAGCAGTTTCGCGACACCTACGGCCCCATGGTGCGCATGTTCAACCTGGTGCGCGAATCCAAGCCAGAATTCGGCTGCGCCAGCGGCGACTTCGTGCAACTCGCCGAAATCGAGCAAGCGGTCAACGAAAGCCCCATCCTGGAGGGGCAGCTGCGCTCGATGGTCCCCATCATCAGCAAGAGCTCACAGCGCTTCAGCAACCGAGAGGTGCTCAAGCGTATGCTCGAAACCATGCGGGAGGCAGGGTATCTGGTGCTGGCCAACGCACAGAACGAGACCTACCGCGTCACTGGAAGGATCGACCACCTGCACGCAGTGCTGGAGTTCATCATCGAGCAGGAACCGATCGTGGCCCAAACGATATTGGACGGCAATCAGGATCCGCAGACAACTTCCGACCTCGTGGACGAGGCGCGATCACAACCCCAGCAGAACCAGGACAGCGTGCATGGCTGAAGACTGCGGTCAGATCCAGAAGGTCCTGGCAACTCTGGCCGCCCACGGCGATGTCATTGCCGAAGCGCTCTCCGGCGCCATCCACGCGGGCGGAAAGCGCGACAAGGCCATCGATGCCCTGGTTTCCATACACGCCCTGGCCCCGTATGAAGAGGGCGTCTACCAGCTCAACCCGCGCCTGCGCGAGTTCATTTCGGACCACCTGGCCAGCTACAACCCCAACCAGAGCCTTAACCGCCTGAGCGAATCCACCGCCCAGGCCCGCGCGCAGTGGCGCAGCCTGCGCACCATGCGACGCGAGGGATCGATTCGCGACATGGACCGACTGGAATGGGCACTTGACTCCACCATCACGTCGCTGAGCTACGAGATGGACCGAAACCTCACGCTGCTCAATTCCCTGATCTCCACTGACTTCGGCAACGTCGACTCCCTGCGAGGGAAGATAGAGCAAAACGAGTTTTACGACATGGAGGTGCGTCACTGCCTGAGTGAGATCCGGCAGATGAAGAGCGTGATGGACACCATCGCCGAAGAAGCACTTGGCGAAGGGGCTCTTTCCGTCAGGACACTGGTCTACAGCCGCGTCCTCTCGCGCCTACCCCATTGGACCACCCGCCTAAACGACGTCCAGCGCATGATCAGCGAGCGCCTCTTTCTGGCCCGCCGGCTGCAAAAGCGCCAGCACAACCTGGGCAAGATGGCGCTGTGGCTGACCCGGCACCAGCTCAGCGAAGGCTTCGAGCTGGACCTGGCTCAGGGCATACCGGATGCGGTGCTTCAGCCAACCCCGATCCCCCTGCGATGGACCATAGACACACGTGATCATGATCCGATTACGCACGATGTCCTCATCGCTGCTGCATCCAGGTTGCCGGCGCCGGCCCAGAGAGAAGCAACCGCAGAGGCTGAGCGCCAGCCCACGGTCATGCGCTACACCGAGCAGGAGGAGATTCCTCCCCAGCGCCATCCAGCCGATAACCTGATCGACGATCTGCTCGATGAGCTTGACGTCCGATCCGAGGACGCCAATGGGGGCGGTGTCTCCCTGATTGAGTGGAAACGCGCCAGCCATCTTGACCAGGCCATCGATGACGAGACCTGGGTGATCTACGCCTGCAACCAGCTCATGGGGCTCAAATGCCTGATCGAATACGTGTTCACCGATGAGCGCGAACCCAACGTCTTCAACGACCGGTTCTACGACGCGCGAGTCCGCGCACCGCAGGAGATCAGCGCGATATGAGCAACCTCACTGCCGTCCAGATCGCCTTCCTGCAGCGTCTGCACGCAGACACGCCTGCAACCACACCTATCACGCAGGTTGCGAGCTTTTTTCACGAGCACTACAGCCTGGGACTGCTGGCCGGGAGGAACATCGCGTTTTCGCCAGCAGACCATGAGAAGGCGGCGCGCTTGCTGCGAACGTACGGCCAGAGCACCACTCCCGTGCCCAAGAGCGCCAGCCGCGCCCAGGCACACCGCCCAGGGATCTCGGAAAAGGTGGGCTCCGTCGCACCGCATGCCGACTCGCTGGCACTCAAGTGCGCAGCTGGGCGCTGTGCACTGCACGCAAGCTCGGACACTATCGGATCTACCGGCTACTGCGTGCTCAGCCTGGATGAGGCCCTGCGCGTCGGCGCTGACTGCATCATGGTCGTTGAGAACCTGGAAACCTTCCGGCATCTGGCCAGCCAACACTGGATCGACTATCAGAACAGGAACGTCTTGGCTGTTTTCCGAGGTGACAACCGCTTCAAGGCCGATGAGGTCATACGCTTTCTTCAGACTAGAAACGAACCCGTATGGGGCTTCATGGACTTCGATCCGGCGGGCCTCGGGCTGGCCAGCCAGCTGCCCCGCTTGCAACGCCTGATTCTTCCTGAAGATGCCTCCCTGCGCGCGATGGTCGAGCGCGCCGAACGCAGGGATCTCTTTGTCACCCAGCGGCCTCAGTGGGGAGGCATCCTCGATGCCGTCAGCTGCGGACCGATAGCTACCGCCTGGCAGCGGATGAAGTCACTGCAAAGCGGTCTTCCTCAGGAGCACATGATTGTTGAAAGCATGCCCGGGAGCACTGCAGGCGAGCGCCATGGCTGACGCGCAAGAGTCGCAAGTAGCCGAGGCCTGCTATCTCGTCAAAGAAGTCCTTCATCTTTCAAAGGTGAGTGACTGCGGCCAGCCTCAAGCCGACGAATCACGAGGCGACGCCTCCTCTCCGTTGTCCATCGACGTCACAGAGCACATACCCTGATGATGCGCTCAGAGGGCTGATAGAAATGTCGAGGGAGAAGGCGACTGAGCGCAACGCTCATCGCGAACGCTTGACGTGGCTTTCACATCTACGATCCGACGGCACAAGGATCACCCCGGCCAAGTGCCGACATATCAAAAATGGATGCGCGAAGATTCGCGCGCTCGACAGCCTGCACAAAGCGCATGCTTATAGCCGTGTCTCCCAATGAGTTTCCGGTCATCCCGGAAATGAACACATTCTCAGGAGAATGCCTCTTCAGAAGCTTTGGACGCACATTCTCCAGATGCCACCACAGCCGATTGCAGATCGCTTCTTGCGACCGCGGCGCGTCCTCAAACCCGCCGCTCTTCACCTTGCGAGGCCTGGGCATCAGATGACGAATCTCATGCACACACAGCGCAGACAGATTGCGGCAGTTCCAGCCCAGAACTCTGACCAGTCCAAACATCACCTTGTCTTGCAACAACGAAAACCGCACTCGCTCGTTAAAGGTCGCGGCAATGGCGTGGTCGAGAGACGCCATCAGCAGTTCATATGCGTCATCTGAGACATACCGCTTGAACGCCACTGCATCGGCCTTGGTGTGATCCAAGTTCACGTTGAACACCCGTCTTGCCAAAGCGACGGTAGACCGCCCCGCTTTCTGCTCAAGAACATTCGCGATCGCCTCGATCTCAGCTGACGACCGCTTCGGGTGCTGGCTGCGCTTCAAAGGAGTGAGCAATTCCACAAGCCAGAATGGCGCGGACGCTTCGTTCGGGACAAGGGTGTTGTAGTTCAGGCCCGCATCCTTCACGTAACGCCTGGCAGGCTCTGCCCCATCTGCAAGCATTCTTGCGGATTCAGTAACAGCAACGCGCCGCCACCCCAGCGACAGCTTGTCGAAATCGCCTTGCGGTTCTCCATGAACACCTGGCAAGAGCACTCCAGAAACGATCGCTCTCATTGCCGACCGCAAGCCGTTGAAGAAGAGCAAGGAATGCAGAGGCGGCATGTCAGCCCAACGGACAACACCAACCGTAGCCGCTTGCTCCAGCAGCTGCGTCCATGCGACCAAGGTCGGATCGGCGCGCTGAGGCACGACTTTTCTGAAATCCGATCCACATTGAAAGCACCGAACAAAGAGATTGGATCTGGGGCTGAATCCATCGGGCCCGACATCCAGCCGATGCGGAACAATCGGAGCCTTGCAACATGGACAAGCGTCTAGTAGTTCCACATGGTGCCGGGTGCAAACCGTGACAAACGAAAGCCGCCAAGTCCGTCGGTAGTAGGGCACCGCATCCGTTGCAAGGCAGATGGGACAGCAGGTCAGGCCCGGCGTCCTTCTCTTTCGGTGGTAGATCGAGAGGGGAACGATCCATCTGCTGAGGCCATTGATGTTCACATGCTCGCAGACATAGCCTTCCAATGCCTTCAGTTCGGCCCGATCGAGCTGGTCGTCCGTGACCGCAGTGACCGCTTTCAGCGCGCTTCGAAGCTCAGGCGACATTTGCTTGTCGAGGTCCCGATTCCACATCGGATGCGCATGGCCGAGCAGCATGCGGCAGACCTGCTCTGCCTTGTATCCATGGGCATGGGCCAGCCGCACGATCCAACTGCTGGGCAGTTCATCCGGCAGAGGCTTAAGGTGCCTCGGCCAGAGCTGAAGGCGCTTAGAGTTGCGCACTGTCCACCCTGATTGCGGCTCTCTGCGCCTGAATGGCTTCCACCACTTTCAGTGTGATCGCTTCATCGCCACTCTCCAGCGCCGCGATCGCCGAATCCCTTACCGTATCGGCTATCCCGCCGATGGTTCCGCCAGACAGATCAAAGACAGCATTTGCCAATTCCGTTTGCCCGAGTCGTGATGCCTGTCTCAAAGGCAATGTGGCTTCGAACCTCTGCAGGAGCATCCGGTACTCCGGATCCGTGTGCACCCAACGGGGCAGTGGACGGACGCCAAATCGATTCGCCAATTCCGGCTCAGTGGCCAACACATCTTGTGCGGCCTCTGTTCCAGCTGCAACGATAGAAACGCCTGATTCATTGCTGAGGTACTTCAGAGTATTCAGCATCGCCAACTGCTTGTGGGTTGGACCGGCCAGGATCGAATGAAGCTCATCGATCAGGATGATCTGTGTTTCACATGCACGCAACATTTCCAAGAACACATCGATTTTTTCTCCGTCTGTCGCACTTTTTCTTGGCTCGACATTGAAGACCCGCAGCGCCCGATCCAAGAAGAGCTTTTCGTTGGGAGTCGGCGGCGCTTGAACAAAGATCACCGGAGCGAACGTCGACTCTCCCGTACGACGAACCTCTGTGGCGTTGCGTCTCTTGAACTCCTTCAAAAGCTGCGACTTGCCATTATTCGAGCGCCCCAGGATCAGGATATTGGGTGGCCGACTCCTCTTGGGACGAGTCCGCAGGTCTTCCATTTCTGCGAGAAGAGCATTTGCCCTCGGATAGGGAACAAACACGTCCTTCTTGATGTGCTCAATGCGTTCTTCAGCGGTTGCCGGCAATAGTTCGCGCGCGCGCTTCGCAAGTACTCGCTCATCTTTCATGACGCCTCCTGAATACCATCGAGCAAATCCGCTTCACTTAGCGACGGCACCTCTAGATCCTTCACCTTAGGCGGCGGTGGAGCAGTTTTCTTGGTTGCAGGCTTTCCCGACTTGGCCCATTCCACCTGCCGCTGCGCAGTCCGTCTCGCAGCTTTGGTGTACTTGGCCTCCTCTTGGACAATGCTGCGCATATACGTGATGGCCTCGAAAATGAGCGCCTCTCTCGTAGCAGGGCGGCCATCCTTTCGAAGATTCTTTTTGGCCGCCGTCACTTCCCACAGAGACACTGGCGGGCGAGAAGCAACGCGAAACGGGAGCGGGATGTACTCCCGCCTTCGATCGTCATAAAGCCAGATCGTGCTGAGATTTCTAGGGTCGTATCGGCAAACGAACTTGCGTGCCTTGCCATCAGGCCCCTTCTCTCGAATGAAGCGTTGAATGCGGCTGGAATACCAATCAATGCTCCAGCTTTTGACTCCGTACTGCTGTACCGTTGCCTCGAAGCAAGGAAGGAAGTCGAGTCGGAGGCGCTCTCGCTTCTCAGGAGAGATTGGAGGAGGCAGGCCGAGTGGAGGCATCCCGTCGATACCCTCCAGGTGGGCACGCGTCCACACGTCGATCGGAGGCTCACCGTTGTTTCCCTCGTGCTCAAGCTGGTGGTAGACGCCGAGCAGATAGACCGTAAACCAGCGCTCCAATGCAGCCATGGTCATCACGGCCTTGCCTTCAGAGTTGTAGTCCACCTTGTCCTGTACATTGGAAAACGTCGTCCCCGGCACTTCCTCATGCACCTTCTTCATGAAGGTCCGAAAAGCCCGTTCGACATGCCCACCATACTGTGGCTGGCCCTTTGGTCGGCGCTCCGCCACGATGTCATATTCGTGGCAGGCGCGCCTCAACATCTCTCCCTTGAAGTCAATGCCGTTATCGGAATGGATGGTGCGCATCATTCCGTGGCACGGCCACGTGTATTTGGCCGGGATTCCCCTTTCACGCAGCCATTCATCCTTGGGCAGGATCGACATCGCAATGCACGTGCCGGTGGCATACGCACCAGGGGCTTCGATCGAAATGACAAATCCCATCACGACCTTGGAGCGCACATCAATGGCAATGGTCAAGAAGGCGCGCCCGATAGGCTTGCGATGCGTGTCATCAACGATGATCACATCCATGCGTGTGTGATCAATTTGCACCACTGAGCGCGGCAGATCGGCGTTGGGGAACGAGCCCCGAAGCGGAGAGTACTTCTCCAGCGAACTCTTTCTTGAGAATCTCTTTTCATCGACCAACGCAGGATCCAGGCGAAGAATGATCGATCGCACGCTCGTTGCATTGGGCGGTTTCAGACCAGCTGCTTTGCACACCATGGCCACCTCCGCGGCCACGCTTGCGATCGACTTTCGGTGCTCGGTCAGATAGTGCTTTTGGATGCAGTCATTGACGATGCTGAGTACTGCAGCCGGAAGTCTTGTCGCTCCGGCATCAGTCCGCTTCTTTCTCAGTAATGAGGAGATGTTCCCGGTCTTTTGGTAGGCGGCAATCCAACGATACACGGAGGATGAATGCTTCCCGAGAATTGCGGCTGACTTCTGCACCTCAGCCAGCGTGCGCTGATCTGCCGGCATTTCCAAGAGGTGCTTGAGGTGCCGGTAGATCTCGAACGCTTTCTTCCATTCAAGCTCGTCCACAGCGGCAAGGTCCACATTGGCCGAGCGAGCGCCCTGGATTTCGAGGGTCTTGATTTCAGCAAGAGGCTTGACGCTATGGGTTCCAGTCGCATCCACGATGACGACGCGCTCAAGGTCGACAAAGTCCACAACCTCACAGACCACATCTGCGGATAGGACCTTCGTGCCAGGCCGGATGAACTGCTCAATCGCTCTCATGCTGAGACCTCGGCAGGTAAAACAAGGTTTCGATACGAATGGGCTCGTTCATATCGAAATCGACTTCCTTGTTTGCGACCAGCACCCACCACGCCCAGATGACCTGCTCCTTTTCAACGCCACTCAGCGTGCTGCACACTGCGTCTATGACCTGCAGCATCGTCGCAGGCCCCAGAGACCGAAGAGCGTCCTGCAGCGGCTTGGTCAGGGCTGTGTTGAAGGATGCGTTTCGATACGACCAAAGAAACTGGATGTTCTTCAGCCTGGGCGTACGGATATGGTCTTCAGTCAGGACAAAGAATCGCCAGCCTACGTTCGCGCAATGCGCCTTCGCAGCGCGGAACTTGCGACGAAGCTCTCTCCAGTTTTTTGCGATTTCCGCGCGGTACTTGACTTCGCACAGCATTGGCGAACGGTCACCCGCAGACGTTGAGTCGAACTCGATCAAAACGTCGGGGGTGTATTGGCGGGGCCTCTTAAGCGGGAATTCGTAGTTGATGTGGACTGGCTGAGTCACGAACCAGAGCACTTCCTCGTCCCAAGCAAGTTGCATTAGCAAATCACGCTCAAGCGCGGATTCAAAGCCTTGGCCACCCAACTGGCCAGTGATGCTGCGCGTCGAAATCGGAATGCGTCGAACTGGAGTAGGAGCATTGTCGGCAGCCCCTCGGCGAACAAAGACATCGGACGCATCCTGAATGACGTCGCCAACAGAATGCCCGTCAGAATGGGAGGATGAAGTGGCACGCATTGAATCGGATGCGCCATCCCGCCCGAACGCTGCTCTGTCTTTGATCGAAGGATTCATATGACAAGCCTCAACAACGACTTCAACGGCTCCTGTCAAATTCAACAGAAGCAAGCCTGTGCAGCCGTGTCGATTTGGGCACGGCCTGATCAACCGCTCCAGCGTAGCTTGTTCATTCGCATTTAATTCTGAAAATGGTTGATCATTCTCAAATATCGTCTACGTTTACAGGTGGATCTCCCCCGCGCCCCGGTGAAATATCCCTGGCCCACCAGGGCGTTCTATTTTTGGACGAGCTTCCGGAGTTTCCGCGCACGGCGCTGGAGGCGCTGCGCGAGCCGCTGGAGACCGGCCACATCACCATTGCACGTGCGGCGCGGCGCGCCGAGTTCCCGGCGCGCTTCCAGATGATCGCCGCCATGAACCCCTGCCCGTGTGGCTACCGCGGTTCGCCGCAGCGCGCCTGCCGCTGCACGCCCGACCAGGTGGCACGCTACCAGGCGCGGCTCAGCGGCCCGCTGCTCGACCGCATCGACCTGCATGTGGAGGTGCCCGCCCTGCCGCCGCAGGACCTGCTGGGCACGCCGCCGGGCGAACCCAGCGCGGCCGTGCGCGAGCGGGTGGTGGCGGCGCGCGAACGCGCCCACGCCCGCCAGGGCCGCTCCAACCAGGCGCTGCAGGGCCAGGAAATCGACGCCCATGTGCTGCTCGATCCGGCGGCGGCGCAGTTCCTGCAGAACGCCGCGGCGCGACTGGGCTGGTCGGCGCGCGCTACGCACCGCGCGCTCAAGGTGGCGCGCACCATTGCCGACCTCGCGGGCGCGTCGCACACCCAGGTGGCGCATGTGGCCGAGGCCATGCAGTACCGGCGCGCATAGCGCTTTTCGGGGGGGTTGGCGCTTTGCGGGACAATACGGGGGATTACCCGCATGCCATCGGCCCTTGCCGAGGCGGCTGCGACGTCCTGCGGGCACCGGTTTTTCAACATCCTGCCAACACACCATGAGCGCCTTTCTCGAAGAACGCGTCCTGACCGTCCACCACTGGACCGACCGGCTTTTCAGCTTCACCACCACCCGCGATCCGGCCCTGCGGTTCTCCAACGGGCACTTCACCATGATCGGCCTGAAGGTGAACGACAAGCCGCTGCTGCGCGCCTACAGCATCGTCAGCGCCAACTACGAGGAGCACCTGGAGTTCCTGAGCATCAAGGTGCCGGACGGCCCGCTGACCTCGCGCCTGCAGCACATCCAGGTGGGCGACACCATCATCGTCGGCAAGAAGCCCACCGGCACCATCCTGATCGACTACCTGCTGCCGGCCAAGCGCCTGTACATGCTCTCCACGGGCACGGGCCTGGCGCCGTTCATGAGCGTGATCCGCGACCCCGAGACCTACGAGAAGTTCGAGGAGGTCATCCTGGTGCACGGCGTGCGCGAGGTGAAGGAGCTGGCCTACCACGACTACATCACCCAGGAGCTGCCGAAGCACGAGTTCCTCGGCGAGCTGATCAGCAAGCAGCTCAAGTACTACCCCACGGTGACGCGCGAGCCGTTCAAGAACCAGGGCCGCATCAACGACCTGATCGAGAGCGGCAAGCTGTTCGCCGACCTGGGCGTGCCCGCGCTGAACCCGCTGGAAGACCGCGTGATGCTGTGCGGCAGCCCCGAGATGCTGGCCTCGCTCAAGCACATCCTGGAGCAGCGCGACTTCGAGGAAGGCAACACCACCCGGCCGGGCGACTTCGTGATCGAGCGCGCCTTCGTCGAGAAATAAGCCTTACGGCGCACCCCGGGGGTCGTGATAATCCGCGCATGTCCGCACCCCCCGCTCCCCGCACCGCCGCCCGCCCCAAGGAAGACCGCCACTTCGTGACGGCTCTGGCGCGCGGCCTGGACGTGCTGGCCTGCTTCCGCTCGGGCGACAAGGCCCTGGGCAACCAGGACATCGCGCAGCGCTGCAAGCTGCCCAAGTCCACCGTCTCGCGCCTGACCTACACGCTCACGCGGCTGGGCTACCTCATCCACGTCGAGGAAATCGGCAAGTACCGCCTGGGCACGGCCACGCTGTCGCTGGGCAGCACCATGCTGGTGCGGCTGGACGTGCGCCAGACGGCCCGGCCGCTGATGCAGGAGCTGGCCGACTTCGCCAAGGCCGAGGTGTCGTTGGGCACGCGCGACCGTCTGTCGATGATCTACGTGGAGAACTGCCGCAGTTCGGCCCTGCTCACACTGAGCCTGGACGTGGGCTCGCGCATCGCGCTGGCCAGCTCGGCCATCGGCCGCGCCTGGCTCGCCGCCATCCCCGAGGACGAACGCCGCGCCGTCATGGAGCAGCTGCGCGCCCACGACGAGCAGGCCTGGCCCGAGGTGCAGGCCGGCATCGACAAGGCGCTGCAGGACTACCGCAGCCTGGGCGTGGCCTGCTCGTTCGGCGAGTGGCAGAAGAACGTGAACGCCATCGCCCGCGCCTTCCAGCCCGGCGGCGGCCTGCCGCCGATGGTCATCAACTGCGGCGGCCCCTCGTTCAACCTGCCGCCCGAGTTCCTGCTGAACGAGGTGCGCCCGCGCCTGGTGGAGATGGTGTCGCGCATCGAGTCGGCGCTGTACCGCTGAACAGCGCCGCCGTTTGCTATTGTTTCAATAGCTGCCAGCGCTGATGGACAGGGCGCTAGAGCCCATTTTTCCTCTCATGGCAGGCTAGAACCACGCATCCTGCATCGCCAGCGTGCTGTCGTCCAGGCTGCGCAGCAGCGCGTGCTGGGGCGCGGTGCGTGGCAGCTCCCAATGGAAGAACCAGCGGCAGGCCTGGAGCTTGCCCTGGTAGAAGTCGGCGTCGTGCGGCGCGGCGGCCTGCGCCAGCGCCTGCTGCGCCGCCACGGCCTGGCGCAGCCAGGTCCAGGCCAGCACGGTGTGGCCGAAGGCTTCGAGGAACACGCTGGCATTGGCCAGGGCGCGGTCCGCATCCTGGCGCAGCAGCGGCGCGAGCACGGCCAGCGTGGCCTGCACCTCGTCCCAGGCCGCTTGCAGCGCCTCGGCATGGGTAGCCAGCGCGGGCCAGGCGCGGGCCTGTTCCACGGTGGCCTGCAGCTCGCGCCCGAACAATGCGATGGCCGCGCCCTGCTGCATCACGGCTTTGCGGCCCAGCAGGTCCAGCGCCTGGATGCCGTGCGTGCCCTCGTGGATCATGTTCAGGCGGTTGTCGCGCCAGAACTGTTCCACGGGGTATTCGCGCGTGTAGCCGTAGCCGCCGTGGATCTGGATGGCCAGGCTGTTGGCCTCCAGGCACCACTGCGAGGGCCAGGACTTGACGATGGGCGTGAGCAGGTCCAGCAACAAGCCGGCTTCGGCGCGGGCGGACTCGCTGGTCCCCGTGCGCTGCTCGTCCACCAGGCGCGCAGCGTACAGGCCGAGCGCAAAGGCGCCCTCCACATAGGCCTTCTGCGCCAGCAGCATGCGGCGCACGTCGGCATGGGCCAGCAGCGGCACCTGGGGCTGCTGCGGGTCCTTGGCGGCGGGCGGTCGGCCCTGCAGACGCTCGCGTGCGTACTGCAGCGAGGCCAGATAGCCCCGGTAGCCGTACATCACGGCGCCCATGCCGACACCGATGCGCGCCTCGTTCATCATGTGGAACATGCAGGCCAGGCCCTGGTGCGGCTGGCCGACCAGCTCGCCCTCGCAGGCATCCTGGTCGCCGAACGACAGCAGGGTGGACGTGGTGCCGCGCCAGCCGGCCTTGTGGATCAGGCCCGACAGCGTGACGTCGTTGCGCGCGCCCAGGCTGCCGTCGCCATTGACGCGGAACTTGGGCACGGTGAACAGCGAGATGCCCTTGACCCCGGGCGGCGCGCCCGGGATGCGCGCCAGCACCAGGTGCACGATGTTCTCGCGCAGCTCATGGTCGCCCGCCGAGATGAAGATCTTGCTGCCCTTGATGCGGTACGTGCCGTCGGGCTGCGGGGTGGCGCTGGTCGTCAGGTCCGACAGGCTGGAGCCGGCCTGCGGCTCGGTCAGCGCCATGGTGCCGAAGAAGCGGCCCGAGAGCAGCGCGCCGAGGTATTTGCGCTGCTGCGCCTCGCTGCCGAAGCGCTCGATCACGTTGGCGTTGCCCAGCGTGAGCCCCACATACGAGGTGGTGGCGCCGTTGGCGCTCTTGAACAGCGCCGAGCAGGCCTGCGCCACCACCACCGGCAGCTGCATGCCGCCCTGTTCGTAGTCCTTGGTGGGGGCCAACAGGCCGGCGTCGCAGTAGGCGTCGAGCGCCTCGCGCACCTCGGGGATCATGCGCACGCGGCCGTTCTCGAAGGTGGGCTCGTGCTCGTCCGAGGCGCGGTTGTGCGGCGCGAACTTTTCTTCGGCAATGGTGTGCGCCGTGTCCAGCGCGGCGGCGAAGGTCTCGCGGCTGTGGTCCGCATGGCGCGGGCGCTGGGCCAGGTCGTGCGCGCGCAGCACCTCGAACAGCTGGAAGTCGAGGTCGCGGCGGTTGATGAGCAGGGATTCGGGCATGGGGCCTCCGTTGTTCTGCATTGCAGAATTGCATGGCAACACCCCACCGTGGCGGGGCTGGCGAAAAGAGGTGCCATCGTAGGCGCGGCAGGCAGCACCCACAACGGTACCGAGTTTCGCAGGTGACAGACAGCGCGCCGGGCCGCCGATAGCATGGAATGGATAAATTTCTGCAATGCAGAACAACCCACCCTTCCCTGCCCTTTCCACCGTCCCATGAGCACCACATCCTCCCCCACCACCTATGCAGTGCACGGCCCCGTGGCCGTGGTGACGCTGAACAACCCGCCCGTCAACGGCCTGGGCCACGCCCTGCGCAGCGGCATCGTGGCCGCGCTGGACCAGGCGCTGGCCGACCCGCAGGTGCAGGCCATCGTGCTCACGGGCAGTGCGCGCGCCTTCTCCGGCGGTGCCGATGTGCGTGAGTTCGGCACGCCCAAGGCCGGCCAGGAGCCCACGCTGCCCAGCGTGATCCGCGCACTCGACGGCGCCACCAAGCCCGTGGTGGCCGCCATCGCCGGCGTGTGCCTGGGCGGCGGGCTGGAACTGGCCCTGGGCTGCCACTACCGCGTGGCCCTGCCCGACGCCTCGCTCGGCCTGCCCGAAGTGAAGCTGGGCCTGCTGCCCGGCGCGGGCGGCACGCAGCGCCTGCCGCGCCTGATCGGCCTGGAGGCCGCGCTGAACATGATCGTCTCGGGCCAGCCTGTGCCGGCCAAGGCCTTTGTGGGCACGCCGCTGGTGCATGCGCTGGCCGAGGGCGACCTAGTCGAGACCGCCGTGGCCTTCGCCGCCCAGGTGGCGGCGCGCGGCGAGCCGCTGCCCCGCGCCCGCGACCTGAAGGTCAAACAGCCCAACGCCGACGCCTTCCTGCAGTTCGCGCGCAACACCGTGGGCGCCGCCAGCAAGCCCTTCCCGGCGCCGCTGCAGTGCGTGGAGGCCGTGGCGGCCTCGCTCAACCCCTTCGACGAGGGCCTGCAGACCGAGCGCACGCTGTTCCAGGCGCTGATGCAGACGCCCGAGTCGCGCGCGCTGCGCCATGTGTTCCAGGCCGAGCGCGCCGCCGCCAAGGTGCCTGGCCTGCCCGAGGGCACGGTACTCCGCCCCATCGCCCGCGTGGGCGTGATCGGCGCCGGCACCATGGGCGGCGGCATCACCATGAACTTCCTCAACGCCGGCATCCCAGTGGTGCTGCTGGAGACCAAGCAGGAGGCGCTGGACCGCGGCCTGGCCACGATCCGCAAGAACTACGAGAACTCCATGAAGAAGGGCAAGCTCACGCCCGAGCAGGTGGAGCAGCGCATGGGCCTGATCACGCCGACGCTGGAGTACGCCGCGCTGAAGGACGCCGACCTCATCATCGAGGCCGTGTTCGAGGAAATGGGCGTGAAGGAAGCCGTGTTCCGCCAGCTTGACGCCGTGGCCAAGCCCGGCGCCATCCTGGCGTCCAACACCTCGTACCTCGACATCGACCGCATCGCCACCTTCACGCAGCGCCCGCAGGATGTGATCGGCCTGCACTTCTTCAGCCCGGCCAACGTGATGCGCCTGCTGGAGATCGTGCGCGGCGCGCAGACGGCGCCCGACGTGCTGGCCACCAGCCTGGCCTTGGCCAAGCAGATCAAGAAAGTGGCCGTGGTCTCGGGCGTGTGCGACGGCTTCATCGGCAACCGCATGCTGGCGCGTTATGGCGCCGCCGCCCAGGGCCTGATCAACGCCGGCGCTCTGCCGCAGCAGATCGACGGCGCGCTGCAGAAGTTCGGCCTGGCCATGGGGCCGTTCCGCATGGGCGACCTCGCGGGCCTCGATATTGGCTGGGCCACGCGCAAGCGCAAGGCCACCGAGGCGGGCATGGACATGAAGCCCATCGTGGCCGACAAGCTCTGCGAGGCCGGGCGCTTCGGCCAGAAGACGGGCGCGGGCTGGTACCGCTACGAGGCCGGTAACCGCAACCCCCTGCCCGACAGCGTGACCGAGCAGCTCATCGCCGACTACCGCGCCGCCCACGGCATCACGCCGCGCAAGATCAGCGACGAGGAAATCGTCGAGCGCTGCATCTTCGCGCTGGTGAACGAGGGCGCGCGCATCCTGGAAGAAGGCATCGCCGCGCGTGCCTCGGACATCGACCTCGTCTACCTCAACGGCTACGGCTTCCCGCTGCACCGTGGCGGCCCCATGCTCTACGCCGACACCGTGGGCCTGCCCCAGGTGGTGCGCAGCCTGCGCCGCTTCGCCGCCGAGCCCGGCGCCGACGCCTCGTGGCAGCCCGCGCCGCTGCTCGTGCGCCTGGCCGAAGCAGGCCAGAGCTTCAACTGACCGCGCCCACACCATCCCACAGGACAGCACACCATGACAGAAGCAGTGATCGTTTCCACCGCCCGCACCGGCCTGGCCAAGAGCTGGAAGGGCGCCTTCAATATGACCTACGGCCCCACGCTGGGCGGCCATGCCGTGCAGCACGCCGTGGCGCGCGCGGGCATCGATCCCGCCGAGGTCGAGGACGTCATCATGGGCGGCACCTTCGGCGAGGGCACGACCGGCGGCAACGTGGCGCGCCAGATCGCGCTGCGCGCCGGCCTGCCGGTGACCACGGCGGGCATGACCATCAACCGGTTCTGCTCCTCGGGCCTGCAGACCATCGCGCTGGCCGCGCAGCGCATCATCGCGGGCGAAGGCCAGGTGTATGTGGCCGGCGGCGTGGAGAGCATCTCCTGCGTGCAGAACGAGGCTAACACCCACATGCGGCGCGACCCCTGGCTGGTCGAGCACAAGCCCGAGATCTACTGGAACATGCTGCAGACGGCCGAGCAGGTGGCCCAGCGCTACGGCATCGGCAAGCAGGCGCAGGACGAGTACGGCGTGCGCAGCCAGCTGCGCGCCGCTGCCGCCCAGGCCGCCGGCCTGTTCAAGGACGAGATCGCGCCCATGACCACCACCATGGGCGTGGCCGACAAGGCCACGGGCCGCATCACCATGAAGGAGGTGACGATCGATTCGGACGAGGGCATCCGCCCCGACACCACGCTCGAAGCCGTGCAGAAGATCCGCGCTGCCCTGCCTGGCGGCGTGGTCACGGCCGGCAACGCCAGCCAGTTCTCAGACGGCGCCTCGGCCTGCGTGCTGATGGACCGCCAGCTCGCCGAGCGGCGCGGCCTGCAGCCGCTGGGCATCTTCCGCGGCTTCGCCGTGGCGGGCTGCGAGCCCGACGAGATGGGCATCGGCCCGGTGTTCGCCGTGCCCAAGCTGCTGGCCAAGGCCGGCCTGAAGGTTGACGACATCGGCCTGTGGGAGCTCAATGAAGCCTTCGCCGTGCAGGTGCTGTACTGCCGCGACAAGCTGGGCATCCCGGACGAGCGCCTGAACGTCAACGGCGGCGCCATCGCCGTGGGCCACCCGTATGGCGTGTCGGGCTCGCGCCTGACGGGCCACGCCCTTATCGAAGGCAAACGCCGCGGCGTGAAGTACGTGGTGGTCACCATGTGCATCGGCGGCGGCCAGGGCGCAGCCGGCCTGTTCGAAGTGTGCTGAACCACAACCACCAGGAGACAACACCATGAGCGTGAAACAACTTTTCGATCTGACCGGGCAGGTTGCCCTCATCACCGGCGGCTCGCGCGGCCTGGGCCTGCAGATGGCCGAGGCGCTGGGCGAGATGGGCGCCAAGCTCGCCATCACGGCGCGCAAGGCCGATGAACTGGCGCAGGCCAAGGCCCACCTCGAAGGCCTGGGCTACGAGGTCGAGACCGTGGTCAACGACCTGTCGAAGTTCGACCAGATTCCCGCCATGGTGGACCAGGTGCTGGCGCGTTTCGGCACCATCGACATCCTGGTGAACAACGCCGGCGCCACCTGGGGCGCCAACGCCGAGGACTACCCCGACGCCGCCTGGAACAAGGTGATGGACCTGAACGTGAACGCGCCCTTCTTCCTCTCGCGCGAGGTGGGCAAGCGCGTGATGATCCCCAAGGGCCGGGGCAACATCATCATCACCGCCTCGGTGGCCGCCATCAAGGGCACGCCACCCGGCATGAACACCATCGCCTACAACACCTCCAAGGCTGCCGCGCTGCACTTCGCGCGCACGCTGGCGTCCGAATGGGGCCACTACGGCATCCGCGTCAACGCCATCTGCCCGGGCTTCTTCCCTAGCAAGCTGGCCAACGGCCTGATCGACAAGCTCGGCCCCGCCATGGTGGAGCGCACGCCGCTGCGCCGCATCGGCGGCGACGAGGACCTCAAGGGCGCCGTGGTCTTCCTGGCCTCCAACGCTTCGCGCCACATCACCGGCCAAGGGCTGGTCGTCGACGGTGGCGCCAGCCTGATCTGACCGCAAAGGACTTGCACATGGATTTCTCCTACTCCCCCAAGGTCGTGGACCTGCAGAAGCGCCTGACGGCCTTCATGGAAGAGCACATCTACCCCGCCGAAAGCGTGTACCACCACGAGGTGGCCGAGAACCGCAAGGCCGGTGACGCCTGGCGGCCCACGCAGGTGATGGAGGAGCTCAAGGCCAAGGCCAAGGCGGCCGGCCTGTGGAACCTGTTTCTGCCCGAGTCGAAATACGGCGCCGGCCTGACCAACCTCGAATACGCGCCGCTGTGCGAAATCATGGGCCGCTCGCATGTGGCGCCCGAGGCCTTCAACTGCTCGGCGCCCGACACCGGCAACATGGAGACCCTGGTGCGCTACGCCACCGAGGAGCAGCAGCAGCGCTGGCTGCTGCCCTTGCTCGACGGCACCATCCGCTCGGCCTTCGCCATGACGGAGCCCGCCGTGGCCTCGTCGGATGCGACCAACATCGAGGCGCGCATCGAGCGCGACGGCGACGAGTACGTGATCAACGGCCGCAAGTGGTGGACCTCGGGCGCGCCCGACCCGCGCTGCGAGATCCTGATCTTCATGGGCAAGACCGACCCCGGCCATGCCAGCCGTCACCAGCAGCAGTCGATGGTCCTGGTGCCGATGAAGACCCCCGGCGTGACCATGGAGCGCGCCCTGCCGGTCTTCGGCTACGACCATGCGCCGCACGGCCATGGCGAGGTGAGCTTCGACAACGTGCGCGTGCCCGTGTCCAACGTGCTGCTCGGCGAGGGAAGGGGCTTCGAGATCGCCCAGGGGCGCCTGGGCCCCGGGCGCATCCACCACTGCATGCGCCTGATCGGCGTGGCCGAGCGCGCATTGGAGCTGATGTGCAAGCGCGCCCTGGACCGCGTGGCCTTCCACCGTCCCGTGGCCGACCAGGGCGTGACACGCGAACGCATCGCCAACGCGCGCATCCTGATCGACCAGGCGCGTTTCCTGGTTCTCAACGCCGCCTACATGATGGACACCGTGGGCAACAAGGTCGCGCAGAAGGAAATCGCCATGATCAAGGTGGCCGCGCCCAGCATGGCCTGCCAGGTGATCGACTGGGCCATGCAGGTGCACGGCGGCGCGGGCGTGAGCGACGACTTCCCGCTCGCCGCCGCCTACGCCAGCGCGCGCACGCTGCGCTTTGCCGACGGCCCCGACGAGGTGCACCGCAACCAGATCGGCAAGATGGAACTCGCCCGGTATATGAAGTAACCCCCTGAGTCGCTTCGCGCCTTCCCCCAGGGGACGACGCCCGTGGCCGGGCCCAGCCCGTTCCACGGCGTCCGCTGGCCTGGCCTGCTCCGCGGCCTTCTGACCCGTGGCGCGGTGCCAGTAGCACAGGCCCACGGTCCGCGATGCGCCAGGGATCACAGAAACCCATAGCGAACGAACCACCCATGTCCGACCGCCATTTCGCCCACTGGCCGCGCATGTTGCCGCGCCACCTCACGGTGCCGGCCACGCACCTCTACCGCAACATCGAGATCTCGGCCCTGCGCTACCCCGACAAGGCGGCGCTGGTGTTCTACGACTCGGTCATCTCCTACGCACGCCTGCAGGACGAGACCGAGCGCCTTGCCGGTCACCTGCAGCAGGTGTGCGGCGTGCGCAAGGGCGACCGCGTGCTGCTCTACATGCAGAACAGCCCGCAGTTCGTGATCGGCTACTACGCCATCCTGCGCGCCGACGCCGTGGTGGTGCCGGTGAACCCGATGAACCTGACCGAGGAGCTGCGCCACTACGTGAGCGACGCCGGCGCGCGCACCATCCTCGCGCCGCAGGACCTGTTCGCCCAGGTGTGCCCGCTGCTGCGCGAGGGCCTGGCGGCCGCTGCCGCAGACCCCGCCGCACCCGGCCTGCGCCACGCCGTGGTGGCTGCCTACAGCGACTGCCTCACACAGCCCACCGACCTGGCCGTGCCCGCCTTCGCCAGCGCGCCCCGCGCGCCGGTGGAAGAACCCGGCGCAGTGGCATGGACCGCCGCGCTCGCCGCTGGCCTGCGCCCCGGCCCGATCGAGGCCGGCCCGGACGACCTGGCCGTGATGCCCTACACCTCGGGCACCACGGGCCACCCCAAGGGCTGCATGCACACGCACCGCAGCGTGATGTACAACACCGTCGCCGGTACGCAGTGGCTGGGCACGCCGCAGGACGCGGTGTCGCTGGTGGTGCTGCCGCTGTTCCACGTCACCGGCATGCAGAACGGCATGAATGGTTCGCTCTACGTGGGCGCGACCATCGTGCTGCTGCCGCGCTGGGACCGCGACGCCGCCGCGCAGCTCATCCAGCGCTACCGCGTCACGGGTACGCAAATGATCGTCACCATGGTGGTGGACCTGCTGTCCAACCCACGGCTGGGCGAATACGACCTCTCCTCCATCAGCCGCCTGAGCGGTGGCGGCGCGGCCATGCCCGAGGCCGTGGCGACACGGCTCAAGGAGCTGTGCAACCTCGACTACATCGAGGGCTATGGCATGTCCGAGACGATGGCGCCGACGCACATCAACCCGACGGCGCGACCCATGAAGCAGTGCCTGGGCATCCCGATCTTCGACGTGGACGCCCGCGTGGTGGACCCGGCCACCTTCGCCGAGCTACCCCCGGGCGAGGTCGGCGAGATCATCGTGCACGGCCCGCAGGTCATGCAGGGCTACTGGGGCCAGCCCGAAGCCAGCGCGGCAGCCTTCGTCACGCTGGACGGCAAGCGCTTCCTGCGCACCGGTGACCTCGCCCGCACCGACGAGCACGGCTACTTCTTCATGGTGGACCGGCTCAAGCGCATGATCAACGCCTCGGGCTTCAAGGTCTGGCCGGCCGAGGTGGAGGCGCTGATGTACGCCCACCCGGCCATCCAGGAGGTCTGCGTGATCGCCGCACGCGACGAGCGCCGCGGCGAGACGGTGAAGGCGGTCGTGGTACTGCGCGAGGCCTTCAAGGGCCAGATCAGCGAGCAGGAGATCGTTGACTGGTCGCACGCCCACATGGCCGCCTACAAGAGCCCGCGCCTGGTGCAGTTCGTTGACAGCCTGCCCAAGTCGGGCACCGGCAAGGTGCAGTGGCGCGCGCTGCAGGACAGCGAAGCGGCTGCCCGCTGACCCGGGGTATCCCCGCGCAGCCACAGGGCGCGGCCACTTCTATACTCGTTCCGCACGGCCGTCCGGAAGGGTTTGGCGTCGGCCTTTCCTGCTGCTCCGGGAGGTTTTCACGTGGACCGATTCGAATTCTGCGCCGGCCTCCTGGGCGGCGCGCTGCTCAGCGCCCTGCCCCTGACGGCGCGTGCGCAAGCGGCAACGTCCGCCCCGTTGGACACCCCTGGCGCGGTCGACATGGCCGGGCGGTTGCGCATGCTTTCGCAGCGCGCCGTAAAGGCCTACCTGCTGGCAGGTCCAGGCATGGCGGCCGAGGGTGCCGCTGCGCTGCTGCAGGAATCGCTGGCGCGCTTTGCCACCCAGCTCGACGCGCTCCAGAGCTACACGCCCACTCCGGCGACCCAAGACGCGCTGGCCTTGCTGAAAACCCGGTGGACGCCGTTCCAGGCCCTGCTGGCCGCCCCGCCGAGCCGCGAAGGCGCCATGGCGCTCTATGACGCGAGCGAGGTGCTCCAACAGGCGGCCCACCGCGCCACCGTGGCCTATGAGAACGTCAGCGGCGCGCCGCTGGACCACCTGATCGGCATTGCCGGCCGCCAGCGCATGCTGTCGCAGCGCATGGCCAAGTTTTATGGCTACCGGGCCTGGGGGCTCTACGAAGCCGCGTCCGACATGGAGCTGCACCTGAGCCGCGCGCATTTCACCGCCGTACTGACGCAGATCGAGAGCTCGCACCGCGTGTCGGCCGCGACCAAGGCCGCCGCCGTGCGCGTGCGGCGCGACTGGGAGCCCTACCAGCAGGCCCTGTTCGCCAGCAAGGACGCGGCGCAGATGCGCCAGGGCAGCGCGCGCGTGGCTGCGCTGAGCGAACAGGTACTGGCCGCCACCGAAGAGCTGGTGGCACTGCTCGTGGCCCAGGCCCGGGCGCGCTAGCCCGGCCATGCAAAACGCCCACCCCTTGCGGCGGTGGGCGCTCCGCGCACGCGAGGCTTACTTGGCCAGCGCGCTCAGACGCACTTCCTTGACCTTGCCGCCCTCCACCACGGCCACGCGGGTGTTGGCCGTGGTACCGCCACGCTCGTTCACGCCGTCAATGTCGTGCGGGTTGTGTCCGTCGGGCAAGGCCTTGAAGGCCTTGTCGAGCTGGGCACGGATGGCGGCGGCGTCGGTCGTGCTGCCGGCCATCTGCATGGCCAGTGCCGTGGCGTGCACGGCGGTGTAGTTCAGCGACACCTCGGAACTCGGGTCACGGCCGGGGTTGAGCTTGCGGTAGCGCTCAACGAAGGCCTTGGTGACGGGCGAGCTGTCCTCGACCACCGGCAGTACGCCGATGGAGCCCTCCAGCGGGCCGTAGCCACCGGTGATCTTGGCGATCTCGTCCATCTTGGCCTGGTCGATGATGACGAAACCGCCCTTGAAGCCGAGCTCGCGCGCCTGCTTGACCACCAGGCCCGTGGGCTCGGACGGGCCGCCGATGAACAGCACCTCGGGCTTGGCCGCGAGCACGCGGCTCACGCCGCTGTAGAAATCGGTCGCGCGGTTGTACGACATCGGGTTCTCGGCCACCACCTTGCCGCCCGCCGCTTCCCAGGCCGGCTTGAAGGCCGCCGACCACGCCTTGGCATAGTCGTGGTCGGCGCTGGCCATGGCCACGGTCTTGCCGTACTTGCCCATGGCATGGGACACGAAGGGCTTGATGTAGGAGGTGAACTCGGGCGGGATGCGCAGCGTGAGCTTGTTGCCCTTCTCGGTGATCTGCGGCACGCTGGTATAGGACAGCAACAGCACCTTCTGCTGCTCGTTGATGGCCTGCACGGCAAAGCTGCCGCCCGAGTGCGGCACCAGCACGGCGGCGGCCTTGTGCTCCTGCACCAGGCGCTGGGTGTTGATGGCGGTCTCCGACGGGTTGTACTTGTCGTCGAGCGCGACGATCTCAAACTTGACCTTCTTGCCCGCCACTTCCAGGCCGGCCTCGTTGATCTCCTTGACGGCCATGTCCATGCCGCTGAGCACGTTCTTGCCGTACAGCGCGGCGCCGCCGCTCAGCGGGCCGGAGTAGCCGATCTTCACGACCTGCTGGGCCATGGCCGGGGCGATGCCCAGCAGCGTGGCTGCGAAAGTGCTGGCGCACAGGCGAAGGATGGTCTTGCGTTGCATGCTGTCTCCTTGGGTGGGTGAAAAAGTCTCAAACAAACTCAAGCTGCATCAGTGCTCATGGCGTTGAACGCCGCGCGGCCCAGGCCAGAGCCGCCGCGCAAGGGCCGCCCCGCCGCGCTGGCGGCGTTCCCCTTCCCGGCGAAGCCGAGAGAAGGGGGAAGGCGCGCAGCGCCACAGGGGGTTGGTGCCATCTCTCAGGCGCCGATGTAGGCCTTGCGGACCGCCTCGTTGTTCATCAGGCTCTCGCGGTCGCCTTCGAGCACAATGCGGCCGCTCTCGATCACGTAGGCGCGGTGCGCGATCTTCAGCGCGGCGAAGGCGTTCTGCTCGGCCAGCAGCACCGTGGTACCGGCCTGGTTGATGCGCTGAATGACCTCGAAGGTCTGCTTGATGACCAGCGGCGCCAGGCCCAGCGAGGGCTCGTCGAGCAGCAGCACCTTGGGCCGGCCCATCAGCGCGCGGCCAATGGCCACCATCTGCTGCTGGCCGCCGCTGAGCGAACCGGCCGGGTCGTCCTTCTTCTGGTCGAGGATGGGAAACAGCGCCAGCACCTCGTCGAGCCGCTGGCGGTTGCCGGCGCTGTCGCGCCGGTGCACGTAGGCGCCGAGCTGCAAGTTCTTCAGCACCGACATGCCGGGGAAGAGCTTGCGCCCCTCGGGGCACTGCACCACACCGTGCTGCACGATCTGCGAAGGCTTCATGCCCACGAGGTTCTTTTCGCCGTAGCGGATGCTGCCGCCCGCCGCCTTGTGGATGCCGCTGACGGTGAGAAAGATGGAGCTCTTGCCCGCGCCGTTGGCGCCCAGCAGCACCACCAATTCGCCCTGGTCGGCGTGCAGGCTCACGCCATTGAGCGCCGTGAAGCTGCCGTAGTTCAGCGAAACGTTCTCAAGCGTCAGCATGCTCGCTCCCCAGGTAGGCATCGATCACGGCCGGGTTGGCGCGGATCTCGGCGGGCGTGCCCTCGGCGATCTTCTCGCCATAGCTCAGCACGAGGATCTTGTCGGCCAGGCTCATGATCATGTTCATCTTGTGCTCGATCAGGCACACGGTCAGGCCGCTCTGCACCATCTTGCGGATGAGGTCCGCCAGGCCCTGCGTTTCATCGGGGTTCACGCCACCGGCGGGCTCGTCGAGCAGCAGCAGGCGCGGGCCGGTGGACAGGGCCAGCGCGAAGGCCACGCGCTTGCGCTCCTCCTGCGAGATATCGCCCGCCATGCGGTGCTCCAGGTGCGAAAGGCCAACGAAGTTCAGCGCGTCGCGCGCCTTCTCGCGGCAGATGCGCTCTTCCTCGCGCAACAGGCTGGAGCCGCGCAGCACGTCGAGCAGGCCCGAGCGCGTGCGCAGGCGGTGGCCGACGATGAGGTTGTCGAGCACCGAGGCGATGTCGAACAGGGCCGTGGTCTGGAAGGTGCGCGCCACGCCCAGGCGCGCCACCTGGTCGGTGCGCAGCGAGGTCACGTCGCGCCCTTCGAGCGTGATGGTGCCCGAGGTCGGTCGGTGCACGCCGCTGATGAGGTTGAAGAACGTCGTCTTGCCCGCGCCGTTGGGGCCGATGATGGCGTTGATCTTGCCCGTCTCGATGGTGGTGCTGACGTCGTTCACCGCCGCCAGGCCGCCGAAGCGTTTGGTCAGGTGTTCAATCTTGAGCATGCGTGCCTCCCTGTGCGGCGCGGCGCGCACGCCAGCCCAGATAGCTGCCCACGATGCCGTGCGGGACGAAGATCACCAGCAGCACCAGGATGGGTCCAAAGACGAGGAAGCGGTATTCCTGCAGGAACTGCAGGTACTGCGTGAGCCAGGGCATGGCCAGCGCACCCAGCAGCGGCCCGAGCAGCGTGCCCAGGCCGCCGATGAGCATGTACATGGTCATGTCGAAGGTGTGCTCCACCCCGGCCACGCCGGGGCCGATGAAGCGCACATAGCCCGCATACAGCCCCCCCGCCATGCCGGCGTAGAACACCGACAGCATGAAGGCCAGCGTCTTGCTGCGCATGAGGTTGATGCCCAGTGACTCGGCCAGCTCGTCGCTGTTGCGGATGGCCATGAAGGTACGGCCCAGCAGCGAGTTGACGATGCGCCGCATGGCCCACAGTCCCAGCACCAGCCAGAAGAACACCAGGTAGTACAGCGCCAGCGGCGTGTCGAAGCGGATCGCGCCGATGGGCTCGGGTGCCGGGATGCCCATGATGCCCACCGTGCCGTGCGTCAGGCCCTCCCACTTCTCGATCAGCAGGAACATGATGTAGCCCACGCAAAGCGTGAAGATCGAGAAATAGTGCCCCTTGAGCCGCAGCGACAGGATGCCGATGAAATAGCCCAGGAACGCCGTCACGACGCCCGACAGCGCGAACGCGCCCCAGAACGACCAGCCGTGGTCCACCGTGAGAATGCCCACGGTGTAGGCGCCCACCGCCATGAAGCCGGCATGCGCCAGGTTGAACTGCCCGGTGTAGCCGGTGATGAGATTGAGACCCACCGTGGCGATGGCGAAGATATAGGCCGTTCCCATCACCGTGAGGTGGTAGTCGTTGCCCGTGAACAGCGGAAACAGCAGGCCTGCGGCCAGCAGCAGGGCCCAGCCCAGCTTGCCTTCGAGGTATGCCATGGTCAGTGCGCTCCCTTGGTGAACAGGCCCTGGGGGCGCAGCGACAGGATGAACACCAGCAGCACGAAGGCGATGATGTCCTTGTAGTCGGTGGAGATGTAGAAGGCGCCGAAGCTCTCGGCGAAGCCGATGATGAGCCCGCCCACGATGGCGCCGGGCACGCTGCCCATGCCGCCCAGGATGATGATGACGAAGGCCTTGGTGATCACCAGGTGCCCCATGGCCGGGTACACGAGGTTGATCGGCGCGTACAGCGTGGCCGCCACGGCGGCGAGCACGCCCGAAATGGCGAAGGTGAGCATGGCCACGCGGTTGGCGTCGATGCCGACCAGCGAGGCGCCGTCGCGGTTCTGCGCCATGGCGATGATGGTCGAGCCCATCACGGTCCGGGTCAGGAACAGGTGCAGCACCACCATCAGCGCGAACGCGGCGGCAATGATGAGCAGGCGCTGCACCGGCGCCGTGACGCCGGCCAGCTCGATGATGCCGGTGTAAGGCGTCTGCATGCGGTGGAAGTCGGCGCCCCACAGGGCCTGGGCCGCCGCTTCCAGGAACAGCAGCATGCCGATGGCCGCGATCATGGGGTGCAGGCCGGAGGCGTTGCGCAGCGGATGGAACACCAGCCGCTCGGCCAGCACTGCGACCAGCGCCACGCACAGCGCCGCGCCGCCCATGGCCAGCCAGTAGTTCCAGCCCCAGGCCGACATGAGGTGGAAGGACGCGAAGGCGCCGAACATGTAGAACGCGCCGTGTGCGAAGTTGGGTACGTGCAGGATCCCGTACACCAGGGTCAGCCCCAGGGCCACCAGGCCGTAGATGCCGCCAAGGGTCAGGCCGTTGAGCACCTGCTGGAGGAACATCTCCATCAGACAGCCCTCCGGGTGGTGGCACCTGGGGCATGCCGGTCCGCGTTCGCCGGCCAGCCGGCGCAGGCCGTTGGAGGTTGCGGGAGTTGCTGCATCGTCTCGCTCCTGTAAGTTGCAGTGCGCAACCCAGCTCAACGATAGAAGCTTGCCGCGGATTCGCGGCGCGGCATGCAGCCGGATTGCGGGGTCAGCTTACCGGCCGAACCCTTGGCGCGGAGGCATCATTCTGCAATGCAGCACAACATCAGGGAAAACACCCACGCCCTAATGGCAACTCGAGTCGCATAGATGACTTTTGGATTGAATTGCCAGCAATTGACAGCCGACAAAAATAGTCACACCCTACAGTTCCGTCAGGCGGAACGTTTAGATACACGCGCTCAACCGGGGTAATGGGCGGCCGTGGTGGCGCGGGGCATGGGTTCGGAAGCTCCAGGATCGGTTCGGAAACTCCGTCCCTGCACGATGACCGGCTCGCCCACCGCCACGGGCTGTGAGCGTTGGAAACGGCGCACCGAGCCGTCCTGCATGCGCACACGCACCTGGTACACCGTCTGGGTGCGCGTGTTCTGCTCGACCCGGTGGCCCACATAGCCCCCGCCCACAGCGCCCAGCACCGTAGCAGCCGTGCGGCCCGAACCTTTGCCCACCTGGTTACCCACCACTGCGCCGAGCACGCCACCGGCCACTGCGCCGACGCCGGTGGCCGGCGCCGCCTGCTCGACCGGCACCACCGACTCGACGCGCCCGCAGGCCGCGCACACTGGCGCCTGCGCCACGGCGCGCAGCGCGGGAACAGGCTGCGCCAGGGGTGCAGGCGGCTCAGCGGCGCCCTGCAGCGGAACCAGCGGGCGTGCGCCCAAGGGCGCGGGCGTCGCACGCAACGGCTGCGGCGCCAGGTCAGGCGCGGGTGCTGCCGGCACCTGTTGTGCAACGAGCGCAGCCGCAGGCTGCGGCGCGATAGCGGAGGGCCCGGAGCGCTGCACGACCAGTGTCGTACCCAGCGCGACGACGCTCACGCCCAGCGCACCAATGGCCGCCCAGAGCCACCGGACGGAAGAGCCCGGTGCGGTGCTGCGGGCGGCGGATTGCAAGGAGGAAGGATTGGAAGGGGGCGAAACGACGAGGCTCATGGTTGTTCTCCGAAAGGTCCCGATGGGCCGGAACCAGGGTGTGCCCGAGGGTACCGTTCGATCCCGCCGTTCCGGCCCGCGCGCCTGTAAAGGACGTAAGTGCCTGTTTCGGACGCGCGGCATGTCCTCCGCGCCTTCTATGCTGCCCAAGCTGGGGTTCAAGAATGAAAGGAGGGGCCGATGGCCGCCGCCCAGATACGCATCGGAATCTCCGGCTGGCGCTACCCACCCTGGCGCGGCAGCTTCTACCCGCCAGGTCTGGTGCAGGCCCGCGAACTGGAATTCGCGTCGCGCCAATTTCCCACCATCGAGCTCAACGGCTCGTTCTACGCACTGCAGCGCCCGTCAAGCTATGAGCGCTGGGCCACCGACACCCCGGAGGGCTTTGTCTTCACCGTGAAGGCGCCGCGCTATGTCACCCACATCCTGCGGCTGCGCGAAGCGCGCGGGGCCCTCGCCAACTTTTTCGCGTCCGGGCTGCTGGCGCTCGGGCCCAAGCTCGGCCCCATCCTGTGGCAACTGCCGCCCAGCCTGGCGCTGGACACCGAACTGCTCGACGCCTTCCTGTCCCAGCTGCCGCACGACAGCGACACGGCCCTGCAGCTGGCGCACGAGCGCGAGGACCGCATGCACGGCAAGGACTGGCTCGGCCCGGTGGCTCCCATGCGGCTGCACCACGCGCTGGAAGTGCGCCACGCGAGCTTCTGCCAGCCCCAGACTGTGGCCCTGCTGCGCCGCCACCGCGTGGCCCTCGTGGTTGCCGACACCGCCGGCCGCTGGCCCGAGGTGGGCGACGCGACGGCCGACTTCATGTACCTGCGCCTGCACGGCGCGCAGCAGCTCTACGCCAGCGGCTATAGCGACGCCCAGCTGGCCACCTGGGCCGGGCGCATCCGCGCCTGGGCCGCTGGCGGCATGCCGGAGGACGTGGCCAGGCTCTCAGACACCGCTGGGCCCGCCGCCACGCACCGCGACGTGTTCTGCTTCTTCGACAACACCATGAAGACCCACGCGCCCGAAAACGCCCTGAAACTGGCCCGCACGCTGGGCCTGGACGAGCGGCTGCAGATTCCCGCCGGGCCAGGCAACGCAGCGTCCTGAGCGCCGCGCGCCGCCGCCTTACACTTTGCGCCCAGCGGGCAACGCCCTCACCACAGGACATCTATGCAGATTCGCTGCGCACTGGTCGGCATGCCCGGCTCGGGCAAATCCACCGTCGGCCGCCAGCTGGCCCATCGCGCCGGCGTGCCGTTCGTCGACCTGGACCACCGGCTGGAGCAGGCCATCGGCACCACCATCCGCAGCTTCTTCGAGGCCGAGGGCGAGGCGCGCTTTCGTGACCTCGAATCGCAGATGCTGGCCGAGGTGGCCCGCGAAAACGGCGGCATGGTGCTCTCCACTGGCGGCGGTGCGGTGCTGCGCGCAGAAAACCGCGAGCTGCTGCGCCACTTCGGCGCCGTGCTCTACTTGCGCGCGTCTCCCGAAGAGATCTTCAAGCGCGTGCGGCATGACCGCACCCGCCCGCTGCTGCAGGGCGGCAACCCGATGGACAAACTGCGCGACCTCTATGCGCAACGCGATGGCCTGTACCGCGAAACAGCGCACTACGTCATCGAAACCGGCCGCCCCACGGTGCACACCTTGGTCAACATGATCATGATGCAGCTGGAAATGGCGGACAACGCGTCGGTGCCCGACAGCTCTGCGGCTTGAGGCAAGAGCGGCCCGGCACGGTCCTCACGCCAGGGCAGCGAACGCTCCTTACAGGTTCGGCGCCAGCAGCCGCCGCAGCTCGGCTTCGTCCATGCCGCGGCGCTGCGCCATGTCGGCGAGCTGGTCTTCGCCAATCTTGCCCACGCTGAAATACGTGGCCTGCGGGTGGCCGAGGTAGAAGCCGCTCACGCTCGCGGCCGGCGCCATGGCCAGCCCTTCGGTGAGCTGCATGCCAATCTCGCCGCACTGCAACTGCGCGAACAGGGCGCGCTTGGCGCTGTGGTCGGGGCAGGCCGGGTAGCCGGGCGCCGGGCGGATGCCCAGGTACTGCTCGGCGATGAGCGCTTCGTTGCTGAGCTGTTCGCCGCCGGCGTAGCCCCACAGATCGGTGCGCACGCGCTGGTGCAGGCATTCGGCGAAGGCCTCGGCCAGACGGTCGGCAAGGCTCTTGAACAGGATGGCGGAATAGTCGTCGTGCGCGGCCAGGAACTCCTGTTCCTTTTTTTCCACCCCCAGGCCCGCCGTGACGGCAAACAGGCCGGCGTAGTCGGCGATGCCGCTGTCCTTGGGCGCGACAAAGTCGGCCAGGCAGCGGCTCGGGCGCATCACAGGCCGGCCATCCGGGCCCTCGACGGCGTGCTTCTCGGTCTGCTGGCGCAGGCCGTACCAGGTCAGCGCCACCTGGCTGCGCGTGTCGTCGGTGTAGAACTCGATGTCGTCGCCCACACTGTTGGCGGGCAGCAGCGCCATCACCCCGCTGGCCTGCAACCAGCGGCCCTCGATGATCTTCTTGAGCATGGCCTGTCCGTCGGCAAACACGCGTCGCGCCTCATGCCCGACCACCTCGTCCTGCAGGATGGCCGGGTAGGCACCGGCCAGGTCCCAGGTCTGGAAGAACGGACCCCAATCGAGGTAGGGCACGAGTTCGGCCAGATCGAAGTTCTTGAACACCCGCCGGCCCAGCGCACGCGGCGTGGTGGGCTGGTGTGCGGCCCAGTCGATGGCCGTGCGGTTGGCGCGCGCCTTGGCCAGCGGCCACAGCGGCACCTGTTTCTTGTTGGCGTGCTGCGTGCGCACCTTGTCGTAGTCGGCGGTGAGCTCCTGCACGAAACTGTCCACGTTCTCGCCCAGCAGGCTTTGCGCCACGCCCACGCTGCGCGAGGCATCGGGCACGTAGACCACGGGGCCCTCGTAGTGCGGGGCGATCTTCACGGCGGTGTGAACGCGCGAACAGGTGGCGCCGCCGATGAGCAGCGGGATCTTCTTGATGCGGAAATGCTCGTCCTTCTGCATTTCGCCCGCCACGTACTGCATTTCTTCCAGGCTGGGCGTGATCAGGCCCGACAGGCCGATGATGTCCGCCCCCTCGGCCTTGGCGCGCGCCAGGATTTCATGGCAGGGCACCATCACGCCCATGTTCACCACCTCGAAGTTGTTGCACTGCAAAACCACGGTGACGATGTTCTTGCCGATGTCGTGCACGTCGCCCTTGACGGTGGCGATGACGATCTTGCCCTTGGTGCGCACGTCGCGGCCGGCGGCTTCGTCCTGGCGCTTTTCCTCTTCAATGTAAGGAATCAGGTGCGCCACGGCGAGCTTCATGACGCGCGCCGATTTCACCACCTGCGGCAGGAACATCTTGCCCTGGCCGAACAGGTCGCCGACCACGCTCATGCCGTCCATCAGCGGGCCTTCGATCACGTGCAGCGGGCGGCCGCCCTTGGCCACGATCGCACGGTAGGCCTCTTCGGTGTCTTCGACGATGAAGTCGGTGATGCCGTGCACGAGGGCGTGGCTCAGGCGCTCACCCACGGTCTTGGGCTGTTCGGGCGTGCCGCGCCATTCGAGCTTCTTGCTGTCGTCCTTGGCCGCGCCCTTGGCGTTCTCGGCGATCTCGACCAGGCGCTCGCCCGCATCGGGGCGTCGGTTGAGCACCACGTCCTCCACGCGCTCGCGCAGCACGGGCTCGAGGTCGTCGTACACGCCCACCATGCCGGCGTTGACGATGCCCATGTCCATGCCCGCCTGGATGGCGTGGTACAGGAACACGGTATGGATGGCCTCGCGCACCGGGTCATTGCCGCGGAAGCTGAAGCTCACGTTGGAAACGCCTCCCGACACCTTGGCGCCCGGCAGGTGCTGCTTGATCCAGCGCGTGGCCTCGATGAAGTCCACCGCGTAGTTGTTGTGCTCCTCGATGCCCGTGGCAATGGCGAAGATGTTCGGGTCGAAGATGATGTCCTCGGGCGGGAAGCCCACCTCGTCCACCAGGATGCGGTAGGCGCGCTGGCAAATCTCGGTCTTGCGCGCGAAGGTGTCGGCCTGGCCCTTTTCGTCGAAGGCCATGACCACGGCCGCCGCACCGTAGCACCGCACCAGGCGCGCCTGGCGCTTGAATTCCTGAACGCCCTCTTTCATCGAGATGGAGTTGACGATGCCCTTGCCCTGCAGGCAGCGCAGGCCGGCCTCGATCACCTCCCACTTGGAGCTGTCGACCATGATGGGCAGGCGCGCGATGTCGGGCTCGGAGGCGATCAGGTTCAGGAAGCGCACCATGGCGGCGTGGCTGTCGAGCATGGCCTCGTCCATGTTCACGTCGATGACCTGGGCGCCGTTCTCCACCTGCTGGCGTGCCACGGCCAGGGCGTCCTCAAACTGGCCGTTGAGGATCATGCGCGCGAACGCCTTGGAGCCGGTGACGTTGGTGCGCTCACCCACATTAACGAACAGCGTGTCCGCGCCGATGCTGACGGGCTCGAGGCCCGACAGCCGCATGGGGGGAAGGGAAAGATCAGACATAGGCCCACCTGTACAAAAAACCGAGAAACAGGTGAGCGTCGTTGCGATTCGAAAGGTCGGTCCAAGCCTGACGGCATCTGCCTGCCGCTGCAACGCTCCTTGGACGAAGCGCGATTTTAACGGCGATTGCGCAAGTGCCCCCTGGGCCCACTCGGGCAGACAGGGCGCCCGGCCCCGGGGCCTTGAGGCAGAATACGTGCTACCTCTTGATACAACTTACCGTTGCCGTGCGCCCCGGCCCTGCGCGCCGCCGCCATCCGAGACATCCCATGCACGACGACACCCGCGGCCGAGGAGAAGGCGCCGACAGCCTCGACCCTCCGCAACGCAACGGCCTGCTGCGCCGCTTCTTGCGCCTGCTGACCTTTGTGGACCTGCCCATCAAGCAGAAATTCCTGCTGCTGACGCTGGGCACGCTGTTCTGGTTCGGCTCCATGGCCATCGTCACCGTGTTCGCGCTGACCGCCCTGCAATACAAGTACCACCAGGTGGCCGAGCAAATCGTGCCGCACGACCAGGCCACGCGCGAGGTGCTGGCGCACCTGCAGAACCTGGATCGCGACCTGCAATTCATCGGGCACGCCGAACCGGGCTCCGACCTGCTGGCCCTGCAATCGGTGCGCGACCACGTCAAGGCGATCCGCGCCGTCAACGCCCGGCTGAGCCTGCGCCAGACCGCCGTGAGCGGCAGCATCGTCGAGAACCTGCTGCGCTCCATGGCCAAGGCCAGCCCGGAGAGCCTGGAATACCTGCGCGACATCCTCGTCGTGACCGACCGCATCGACCAGGCGCTCGACAGCTACACCACCGCCCGGCGCAAGTCTCCGCGCGGCGGCGACGGCGAGGCCACCGCCGCCACGTTTGAAACCGCGCGCCTGCGCGTGGCCGAAGGCATCACGCTGACCATGCAGCACGCCAAGAGCGTGGCCGAGTCGTACGGCGACATCAACAACGGCATCTACCAGATCATCCGCGAGTCGGTGAACGCCATCCTCGTCGTGCTGCTCATCGCTTCGACGCTGCTGTTCTTCTTCGTGCGCTGGATCATCGTGGCCTTCCAGCGCCCCATCGCCGCCATCATCCAGCAGATCGACTCGCTGAGCACGGGCGACATCAACCTGGCCAAGAAGGTCGCGATCAAGTCGGAAGACGAAATCGGCACGCTCTCGAAGAAGTTCAACACCCTGGTCGACAGCGTCTACGGCATGACGGTCTACAAGAAGGTGATCGAGGAGGACGCCGCCCTTGACGACGTCTACCACCGCCTGGGCGACGTGTTCGAGGCCGAGCTGGGCATCCGCAACTACACCATCTACGACGTCAACGCGCAGAAGAAGGCCATGCGCGTGGCCCACCCGCCCCTGGTCGGTGACGCCAAGCTGCACTGCGACGCCGACATCCTGACCGACTGCAACCAGTGCCGCGCCGTCAAGACCGGGCACAAGGTTTCCTCCTTCGAATTCCCGGGCGTGTGCCGCCGCTTCGTGCCCGAGGAAGGCATGGGCCATATCTGCATTCCGCTGGTGGCCGGCGGCATCGCTGGCGGCGTAGTGCAGTTGCGCTTCGCCGCCGACCCGGCCGGCACCATGCGCGACACGACCACGCCGCAGAAGCTGTTCAACGCCGAGACCTACATCAACCAGTCGCTCTCGGTCATCGAGGCCAAGCGCCTGATGCAGACGCTGCGCGAATCGGCCATGGTGGACCCCATGACCGGGCTCTACAACCGCCGCTTCCTGCAGGACCACACGGCCCAGATCATCAGCGGCGTGCTGCGCCGGCGCACCCAGATCGGTCTGCTGGTCTGCGACATCGACTACTTCAAGCAGGTGAACGACACACACGGCCACGATGCGGGCGACCTGATCCTGCGCGAGACCGCCATCGTGCTGAAGAACGCCGTGCGCGAATCGGACATCGTGATCCGCTTCGGCGGCGAGGAATTCCTCGTGCTGCTGATGGACGTGCAGCCCGACGACGCCATGCTGGTGGCCGAAAAAATCCGCCAGTCCATCGAGTCCATGAAGGTCACCGTGGGCGACAAGGTGCTGCAGAAGACCATTTCCATCGGCGTGGCCGAGTTCCCGGGCGACACCGACGGCTTCTGGCAGGCCATCAAGTACGCGGACGTGGCCCTCTACCGCGCCAAGGACAACGGGCGCAACCAGTGCGTGCGCTTTGCCTCCGATATGTGGCAGCACGGGGATTTTTAGGACACCCCCTTGAGGCGCTTTGCGCCTTCCCCCCTCTCTGCTTCGCTGCGCTACGCGGAGGGGGGACGCCACCAGCGCGGCGGGGCGGCCCTTGCGCGGTGGCCCTGGCCTTGGGCCGTGCCAGATCAACGGCCATGGCAATGACCGACTGAAACGCCACCTCCAAAGTTGCCGAGACTCCCGCCCTGCTTCAAGCGGCTGAGGCTGGCAGGCCAAAAACCCGGTCGAAGCCCCAGTTGAAAACGAAGGTGTAGCAGAGGAAGAACACCACCAGGCCCAGGTCCATCACCAGGGCCTGCCACAGGCTGACCTCGAACCACCAAGCGAACAAGGGCACCAGCGTGAACACCAGCCCGCCCTCGAAGCCCACGGCATGGGCGATGCGACGGCGCAGGCCGCGGCCGCGCACGGTCTGGCGCGCCTCCCAGCGCTCGAACAGGGTGTTGAAAAGGATGTTCCAGGCCACGGCGATGGCCGAGGACGCCACCGCCATCACCCCCGCGTGGGCGGTGCCCTGGTCGGAGAACTGCGCCAGTCCCAGCGTGGCCACGGCGATGGCAATCAGTTCGTAGATGGTGACGTAGACCACGCGGCGGCGTGCGCCATGGAGACCGGGAATGAGGGCTGGGGAATGCATGGCTCCGAATTTATAAGCGTCAGACTGATAATTGAAGTCAGCTTATTTCAGTTTTTTTGATAGATGGCCTTCACCTCCGACAGCGTGCAACTCTTCCTGGCTGTGCTTGACCATGGCTCGTTCTCGGCGGCGGCGCGGGTGCTGGGCCGCGTGCCCTCGGCTGTGAGCATGGCCATGGGCCACCTGGAGGCCGAGCTGGACATGCCGCTCTTCGACCGCAGCGGGCGCGAGCCCCGGCCGACGGCGGCGGCGCGCGCGCTGGAACCACAGGCGCGGCTGCTGGCGGCGCAGCTGCTGCAGCTCAACGCCCAGGCGCTGGCACTCACGCAGGGGCTGGAAGAACGGCTCACGCTGGCCATTGCCCCCGAGTTGCTGGCCGCGCGCTGGAGCGCCCCGTTGGCCGCTCTCGCGAACGAGTTCCCGCTGCTGCAGGTGGAGGTGCTGGCCGCGCCGCAGGCCGACGCGCTGGCGCTGCTGCATGCCGGCCGGGCGCAGCTTGCGCTGGTGTTCGAACGCCCCAGCATCGACGGGCGCGAGGGCTTCCAGGAAATGGGCAGCGAAACCCTGGTGGCCGTGCTGGCGCCGGACCACCCGGTGCTGCAGGCCGCACGCGCCGCCGCCGAGGGGCGCGGGGAGCCTGCGGATGCGGCACGGCTGCGCGAGGAACACCTCACGACCACGCGCCAGATCGTGGTGGCCGGCCGCGACCCGCTGCAACGCGACCCGCGCTTCGAATTTGCGCGCCACGGCTGGCGCACCGACAACCACGTGGCCGCGCTGCGCCTCATCGAAGCCGGCCTGGGCTGGGGCTGGCAGCCGCGCGCGCTGGTGGCAGCGCACATCGCCGCCGGCACACTGGTCGAAATGCCGTTCGAGAACCTCAGCAACGGCGCGCGGCTGTGGGTGGACCTGGTCTGGTCGAAGGAGCGCCCGCTGGGCCTGGGCGCGCGCCGTTTCATCGCGCTGATGGCCCAGGCCGGCCCGGATGGAGCATAAAAACCTGCTGTGGCGCATATCCATCAAGCGCTGCAAGCTATAAAAAACATAGCGCAACACAAATGATGGGCTGGCGCTAAGCTTGGACCATCCCGTCCTGGAGGAACCCATGGCCCATCCGTTCGAGAGCCACAACAAGGAGCTCGCGCAGCGCTGGCTGCGCTGGCAACCCGACACCCCCGACCGCGAGACCGCCGGCCGATCCGAGGGCGAACCCGAGCGGCGCCGGCCCGGCAAGCGCAAGTCGCTCTCGCTCAAGGACTTCGACCCCTCGGCCAAGCCGTTCTCGCTGGGCGACAAGGCGCAGGACAAGGCCGTGGTGGAGTCGCTGGCGGTGGAGCTCGACGAGCTGCAGAACCTGTTCTACGCCGACCGGCGCCACAAGCTGCTGGTCATCCTGCAGGGCACCGACACCTCGGGCAAGGACGGCACCATCCGCGGCGTGTTTGGCCGCATGAGCGCGCTGGGCGTGCACACCGTGGGCTGGAAGGCGCCCACCGAGGTCGAGCGTGCGCACGACTACCTCTGGCGCATCCACCAGCAGGTACCGGCGGCCGGCGAGATCACCATCTTCAACCGCAGCCACTATGAGGAGGTGCTGGTGCCCGTGGTCAACGGCTGGATCACGCCCGAGCAGCACCACCAGCGCCTGGGCCACATCAACGACTTCGAGCACATGCTGAGCCAGACCGGCACCATCGTGCTCAAGTTCATGCTGCACATCGGCTTCGACGAGCAGCGCGAGCGGCTGCAGGAGCGCCTGGACGACCCCACCAAGCACTGGAAGTTCGCCATGGGCGACATCGACGCGCGCAAACAGTGGCCGCAGTACCAGAAGGCCTACGAGACCTTGCTGTCGGCCACGCACACCCCCTGGGCGCCCTGGACCATCGTGCCGGCCAATTCCAAGACGCACCGCAACCTGATGATCGCCACCGTGCTGCGCGAGGTGCTGCGCAACCTCGACCTGCGCTACCCGCCGGGCGACCCGGCGCTGGCGCATTTCAAGGTGGAATGACCCTGTGGCCGCCCTGGCCACGTTATGCATTGAACGCATAGTTTCGTAACACACCGGCCTTGGACAGCCCGGAAGGGCCCCCCTATCCTTCGCGGCTTGCATTGATCCCACAAGGAAACATACCGCCATGTCGCATCCCACCGGAACGCCCGGCACCGCCGCCAGCACCCACCTCCTGCCGTCCTACCTCGACCCGAACCACCTCGGGCCCTGGGGCAACTACCTGCAACAGGTGGACCGCGTCACCCCCTACCTGGGCAGCCTGGCCCGCTGGGTGGAAACGCTCAAGCGCCCCAAGCGCATCCTCGTCGTCGACGTGCCGATCGAGCTGGACAACGGCACCATCGCCCACTTCGAGGGCTACCGCGTGCAGCACAACCTCAGCCGCGGCCCGGGCAAGGGCGGCGTGCGCTTCCACCAGGACGTGACGCTGTCGGAAGTGATGGCGCTGTCGGCCTGGATGTCGGTCAAGAACGCGGCCGTGAACGTTCCGTACGGCGGCGCCAAGGGCGGCATCCGCGTGGACCCCAAGACGCTCTCGATGGGTGAACTGGAGCGCCTGACGCGCCGCTACACCAGCGAGATCGGCCTGCTCATCGGCCCGTCCAAGGACATCCCCGCCCCCGACGTGAACACCAACGGCCAGATCATGGCCTGGATGATGGACACCTACTCCATGAACGTGGGCGCCACCGCCACCGGCGTGGTGACGGGCAAGCCCGTGGACCTGGGCGGCTCGCTGGGCCGTGTGGAAGCCACCGGCCGCGGCGTGTACACCGTGGGCGTGGAAGCCGCCAAGCTGACCGGCCTGCCGCTGGAAGGTGCGCGCGTGGCCGTGCAGGGCTTCGGCAACGTCGGCGGCATTGCCGGCAAACTGTTCGCCGAAGCCGGCGCCAAGGTGGTGGCCGTGCAGGACCACACCGGCACCGTGTTCAACAGCAAGGGCCTGGACGTGCCCGCCCTGCTGGCCCATGTCAAGGCGCGCGGCGGCGTGGGGGGCTTTGCCGGCGCCGATGTGCTGGCCAACGACGACTTCTGGGGCGTGGACTGCGAGATCCTGATCCCCGCTGCGCTGGAAGGCCAGATCACCAAGGACAACGCGGGCAAGATCAAGGCCAAGATGGTCATCGAAGGCGCCAACGGTCCCACGACCACCGAGGCCGACGACATCCTGCACGACAAGGGCGTGCTGGTGCTGCCCGACGTGATCGCCAACGCCGGCGGCGTGACGGTGAGCTACTTCGAATGGGTGCAGGACTTCTCCAGCTTCTTCTGGAGCGAGGACGAGATCAACGCGCGCCTGGTGCGCATCATGCAGGAGGCCTTCGCCGGCATCTGGCACGTGGCCCAGGAGCACAAGGTGAGCCTGCGCACCGCCACCTTCATCGTGGCCTGCCAGCGCATCCTGCACGCCCGCGAAATGCGCGGCCTCTACCCCTGAGGCCTGCAAACAGGCAACACCGGCCCCACCCGGGCCGGTGCCCGCCAAGCAACCGCCAGTGCGCCGCGACCCGGCCCTGGCGGTTTTCTTTTGCCCGCGCTGTGGTGCCGGGGCGACGCAGCCGCCTGCCCGGCCTGCCGTTCGCGGCCGCAAACCGACCGCACAGCCAGCGCCGAAACACGAGGATACGCGGCCATACAACTGGTGATATCTGCCCCCCCGGCCCCATGGAAGACTGCCCCGCATGCTTGGCCTTTCCAGGAGACTCCGGTGACCCTTCCCTCGTTGCGCAGCCTGACTTCGCGCCTTCTGCTCAGCCGCCTGCGCACCGCCCGCGCGGTGGCGCGCCTCGCCTACCGGTTGCACGGACGCAAGACGGCGCTCATCGACCGGCGCGGCACGCTCACCTACAGCGCGCTGCAGGACCGCGTGCTGCGCCTGCAGGCCTGGATGCAGGCGCAGGGCCTGCGCAAGGGCGACATCGTCTTCACCTGGCTGCCCGAAACGGGCGAGCAGTACGAGGCGCGTCTGGCCACGTTCGAGAACGGCACCATCTTCGCGAGCTTCCACAAGCACCTGCCGGCCGATGCGGCGCTCGCCATGATCGAGCGCGTGCGGCCCGCGCTGTTCATCCACGACCCGCTGCTGAGCGCGCCCATGCTGGCGGCCGTGCGCGCGCGCCTGCCCGGCCTGCGCCTGCTGGCACTGGGCCCCGACTACGAGCAGGCCCTGGCCGCACACGCCCCCACCCGCAGCAGCGCCGATGTGCGCGAGGACGACACCTTCGCGCTGCACATGACCTCGGGCACCACCGGCCTGCCCAAGGCCATCGGCTACAGCAACCGCAAGTACCTCGACAGCATGCGCCTGATCGCGCGCTCCATCGACTTCAAGCCGCCGGGCCGCCAGCCCAACGTCTACATGCTCGGACTGCCGCTCACGGGCCCGGGCTCGGGCCTGGTGCTGCCCACGCTGCTGTCCGGCGCGGCGCTGGTCATGCCCGAGGACTTCCGCGCCGCGACGCTGGCCGGGCTCATCCAGAAGCACCGCGTCTCGCGCGCCTTCCTCTCGCCCTCGGCCATCATCGACCTGCTCGACGAGCCCGCGCTGGGGCAGTACGACCTGTCCTCGCTGATCCACGTGCCCTACGGCTCCGAAATGATGCCGGCACCCAAGATCGCCGAGGCCATCCGCCGCTTCGGGCCGATCTTCCAGCAGGGCTACGGCTGCCTGGAGGCGCTGCCGCCCATCACCTGGCTGCTGCCGCACGAGCATGTGGACGCGCACGGCCTGCCGCGCTGCCACGGCGTCCTCTCCACCGTGGGCCGGGTGATGGGCGCGGTGGAGGTGGTCATCCGCGACGAACAGTTCGCACCGCTGCCGCTGGGCCAGACGGGCTTGATCACGGTGCGCACGCCCGTGCGCTTCGAAGGCTACTGGCTGGACCCCGAGAAAACCCATGAAACCCTGCGCGACGGCTGGGTGGTGATGGGCGACGTCGGCCATTTCGACGCCGACGGCTACCTGCATGTGCTCGGCCGCAGCGCGGACCGTGTGCAGCGCGGCGGCCAGATGCTCAACCCGCGCGAGATCGAGGAGGTGGCGCACTGCCACCCCGCCGTGAAGGAGACCTGCCTGGTGCAGCACGGCGCAGCCGCCGTGCTGGTGGTGAGCCTGCGCCAGAGCTGGCGCGCCCAGCGCAACTGGCAGGCGCTGGAGCACGACATCGCCGAATACCTGGTGCAGCACCTCGCACCCGGCCTGCAGCCCGACGACGTGCGCATCGTCGAGGAGATCCCGCGCAGCTTCCTCAACAAGATGCTGCGCCGTGACGTGCGGCTGATGCTGGAGGCCGCACCGCCCCGCACCCATGGCCAGGCTCCGGCGGCGCTCGCGCCGCTGGCCGCGTGATGCGCGGCGCCCCCGAGGCCGCGCGGCTGCCGCTGGGCACCAAGCTGGCCTACGCCACCGGCAACATTGGCCTGCAGATGCTGGTGGCGGCGATGAACTTCCTGCTCATGATCTTCTACACCGACGTGGCCCTGGTCCCGCCCGCCATTGCCGGCGCGGCCCTGCTGGTGGGCAAGGTGTGGGACACCGTCAACGACCCGCTGTTCGGCTGGATGACCGACCGCACGCGTTCGCGCCACGGCCGCTACCGGGTCTACCTGGTCTACGGCGCCGCGCCGCTGGCCATCGCTGCGGCCGCGGTGTGGATGGTGCCGCCCGGCCTGAACCCCATCGCGGCCTTCCTGTGGATCGCCATCAGCTACACCGTGTTCGACACCCTGATGACCCTGGTGCAATTGCCCTACCAGGCCATGGCCGCCAACATGGCGCGCGACTACGACGAGCGCACCAGCCTCACCACAATCGCATCGCTGGGCGCGCTGCTGGGCTTCTTCGCGGGCAGCGTGCTCATGCCGGTGCTGGTGCGCGCCGCGCCCGACGCGCGCACCGGCTACGCCCTGGCCGGCGCCTGCTTCGGCCTTGCGGCCGGCCTGGCCGTTGCCGTGGTGGCCTGGCGCGTGCGCGAGCCCGCCACAGGGCCGGCGCCGGCCGAGGCCGGCCCCACCTGGCCTGCGGTGCGCGCCACGCTGCGCGCGGCCCTGCGCAACCGGCCCTTCGTGGTGCTGGTCGGCGCCGTCGGCCTGGTGCGCCTGGGACTGACGCTGGTGCAGGCCGCGCTGGCGTATTTCGTGGTCTACCAGCTGCAGGGCGACAAGGGCGACCTGCCGCGCATGATGGCCGTGCTGCTGGGCGTGGTGGGCGTGTCGCTGTACGCCTGGAAGCGCGTGGTCGACCGCTGGGAGAAGAACCGCGCCTACATCCTGGGCCTGCTGTTGTGCAGCGCCGGGCTGGTCGCGCTGGGCGCCACAGGGCCGGGGCAGCCAGGCTGGGTGATGGCCGTGCTGGCGCTCGTGGGCATCGGCATGGGGGCGCACTGGATCGTGCCCTTTGCCATGGTGCCCGACACCATAGACCACGGCCACATGCAGGTGGGCGAGCGCCAGACCGGCATGTACTACGGCCTCTACGGTCTGGTGGACAAGCTTGCGCGCACCCTGGGCACGGTGCTGCTGGCCGCTACGCTGGACCTGACGGGCTACGCGCCCAACGTGGCGCAGTCCCCCGATGCCCTGCAGGGCATCGTGCTGATGACCGGCCTCGTCCCGGCGCTATGCCTGGCGCTGGCGGTGCCGCTGCTGCTGGCCTACCCCATCACGCGCGCACGCCACGCGGCCATCCGGCGCGGGGTGGACACGGGCACGGTGCAGGCCGACGACAGCGGCAGCGCGGCCCGCGGCCGGAACAAACGACGGCCCGAAACGGGGGTGCGCCCGTCGCAGCTGCAGGCGTAGGCGTCACAGGCGTAGGCGCGCCAACCCGGCTCGTGACGACTCGCGCCTCACGGCCGGTTGGCGCCCGCCGGGTCGTTGGGCGGGTTGTTGCCGTCGAATGCGCGGGGCTGGCGCGGCTGCTCGGGCGCGCGCTGCGGCGGCTGGGCCCGCTGGGGCTGCGGTTGCGGTTGCGGGCGTTGCGCCTCGGAGCGTTCGCGGCGTTCCGGGCGGGCCTGTGGGCGCGGGCCGGAGCGGTCGCTGTCCCAGTGCTCGCCGGCACGCGGCGGGCGGCGGGCATCTTCATAGCGCCGGCCGGGGTGGCGCGGATTGTCGCGGTCTTCCCAGCTCCAGGTGCGCGGCCCCGGACGGCCTGGACGCGGGTTCCAGCGTGGGTGCTCGTACCACGAGCGATCGCGGTAGTGGTCGGACCAGTAGCTGCCCAGCGTGAACCCAAGCAGGGGGATGCCGATGGCCACCGCCGCATTGGGCAGCGCGACCGAGCGGCCGTACTGCGGGTAGCTGAGGTAGGGCGCGTAGGCCCAGCCGCGCAGCCCGTCGGCCAGCTGCACGTCGCACCACTGGTAGCCCGGCGTGCAGCCGTGCACCGTGAGCTGGACCCCCCGGTGCATGAGCGCCACCATAGGGTAGTCGGAGCCGGGGCCGGCGCGCAGATTCATCTGGCGGTCCACATAGGCCAGCTGCTGCGCCCCGGCCAGGAGCGGAAGGGCCAGCGCCAACGCGCCGGCCACGGTACGAAGAAATGAAACAAGGATGCGGGACATGGCAGTCTCCTGAACGCCAGCACTGGCGCACCCCCATGCTAGGCCCGCTGCCCCGCCCGGTGTGTCAGGCAAAGCCGACGAAACAGGACAGGGGCGCCGGGGTGGCGGCCCGGGTGCCGGGCTTTACCGGTCTGCCGGCGGCAGGGGCGCGATGGGGTCCGGGGGCGGTACCGCGCGCAGCGCCAGGCAGAAGGGCTGCGCGCAGGCCGCGCGCCCGGCGTAGGGGCAGCCAGGCGCCTGGCACAGGCCGGCCTCGCGGTCGCGCGCGGCGTCCTCGTCCCTGGGCCATTGCCCGCTGGCCTGCAGCACGGCCATTTGCACCCAGGGGTCTTGCCGCGCCTGCAGCAGGTCACGGCCGTACACCGCCGCCTGGGCCAGCGGCGCGAACTCCAGCGCCAGCAGCGCGCTGGTGCGCGCGCCCGCAGCAGGCTCGTCGGCCTGCAGCACCAGCGCCCAGGTGCCGGACTGCAGGGCCTGGGGCCGGCCCGCGAACAGTGCCGCCAGCGGCGGGGCCGGCGCAGGTGCTGCGGGCGGCGGGGCCTGGGACTGCAGCCAGGGCACCGGCACGCGCAGCGTGAGCGAGAAGGCCCGTGCGCCCTCGGCGGTCTGCACCATGCCCTGGCGCACCAGCCAGGTCTGCAGCGGCGGCAACCCGTCCTCTTGCGCGCCGCCGGCCTCCACCACCGGCACCAGCGCAGCCGGCCAGGGCTGCACCGCTACCACGCGCTGCGGCTGGGCCGGCGCCGTGAGCTGCTGCACCAGCGCCGCCACCATGCGGTGCAGCGGCGCGCTGACCCCGGTGGCGGGCCAGGGGGGCAGCGGTGCCGCGCCAGCCGGGCCCGCTGGCGCCGGGCGGGCCGGCTGCGCGGGCGCTGCAGGGGCTGCCGGTGCGGGCGGCGACGCGCCGATCACCGTGCCGGAAGGGTGGGCCAGACTGCTGCGCGCCTGCGCCGACAGGCTGACCTGGTCCGCCCCCACGGGCAGCGGCAGGGCCTGCGGCAGCGGGGCCGGGGGCGCCCCGGGCGGCGCGGGAAAGGCCGGTGCCTGCGCGGGCACGGCGCCTTCGCGGTCGGTGCCCAGCAGGGTGTTCTGGCGCTGCAGGGCAGCCTCGGCCAGCGCCTGCACCACGGGGGGCAGCGGGCCTCGGGGAGGGTTCAGGTTGACGGGCATGCCGGCGCAGGGTGGAAGGGCGCGCACGGGACGCCGCGCGCTGCCTGTGCATTCTGCGGCGTTTCACGCCGTATGGCTACCGTGGTGCGGAACTATCGAAAATGATAGCTGCCAGCGCGTGACTGGCGGGCGCTAAAGCCGACTTTGATGCCAAACGCCCTCGGCCCAGGCGTTCAGCCGCCGTCAGGCTGCTTCGCGGTAGAACAGCGGGCGTGTCTTGACCGGCCCCACGGCCTGCGCGATGGCGCCGATGTGCTCGGGCGTGGTGCCACAGCAGCCGCCGACGATGTTCACCAGGCCCTCGGCGGCGAATTCGTGCACCAGGCGGCTGGTGACCTCGGGCGTCTCGTCGAAGCCGGTGTCGCTCATGGGGTTGGGCAGGCCGGCGTTGGGGTAGCAGCTGATGAAGGTGTCGGGCGCGGCCTTGGCCAGCTCCTGGATGTAGGGGCGCATCAGCGCGGCGCCCAGCGCGCAGTTCAGGCCCACGGCCAGCGGGCGCGCGTGGCGCACACTGTGCCAGAAGGCGGTGACGGTCTGCCCGCTGAGGATGCGGCCCGAGGCGTCGGTGACGGTGCCGCTGATGAGCACGGGCAGGCGCTCGCCGGTCTGGTCGAACGCTTCCTCGACGGCGAACAGCGCGGCCTTGGCGTTGAGCGTGTCGAAGATGGTCTCGACCAGGATCACGTCGGCCCCGCCCTCGATCAGCGCCAGGGTCTGCTCCAGGTAGGCCGCGCGCAGCTGCTCGAAATCGACATTGCGCGCGCCGGGGTCGTTCACGTCGGGGCTGATGCTGGCCGTCTTGGGCGTCGGGCCGAGCGCGCCGGCCACATAGCGCGGCTTGTCCGGCGTGCTGTACTTGTCGCAGGCCGCGCGGGCGATCTGCGCCGAGCGCAGGTTCATCTCGCGCGCCAGGTCGGCCATGCCGTAGTCCTCCTGGGCGATGGTGGTGGCGCCGAAGGTGTTGGTCTCGATGAGGTCGGCGCCGGCGGCCAGGTAGCGCTCGTGGATGTCGCGGATCACGTCGGGGCGCGTCAGCGAGAGCAGCTCGTTGTTGCCCTTCACGTCGCGCGGGAAGTCCTGGAAGCGCGTACCCGCGCCGTCGGGGCCGGTGTAGCCCTCGCCCCGGTACTGCGCCTCGCCGAGCTTGAAGCGCTGGATCATGGTGCCCATGGCGCCATCGAGGATGGCGATGCGTTGGGCAAGGATGGCGGGAAGCTGCTGGGCGCGGGTGTAGTGGAGGGCTTGCATGGGGGCCATTGTAGAAAGCGGGACATGGCCGTGCAGATGACCCGCCTTTTCCGCCGCTTTGAACGCCCCACCCCTTCCCCATATCGCCCATGGCGCAGTGATATGGTTGCTCAACCATCCTCACGCATGCAGGCACATGACTTCACGCCCCCGCACCACCACCATGGCCTCTCTGCTTTTGGCGGCCGCTGCAGGAATGACGGGCTATGTGTCCGGCTACATCCAGGGACACACGGGCGGACGCGGGAGCACCGCGCCCCTCGACGCCGCCAACATGGTCGAGGCACTCACGGATCTGCGTGCAGAGCGGACCCCAATCGCAATAGCCAAACTGGAAGCACAGCTGGACACGCTGCTTGTCAGCCACGCCATTTACTTGGACAGCCCGTTCCAGTTGGCGCCACTGTTCGCCATGCCAGTCGCCGATCAGCGTTTGCAGATGGTTCGTGAATACCGAGTGCACCATCCATCGCCGGTGGGCAACCTTCCGGAAGTCAACGCATTGGTTCAGCGGAGTCTTGGCAAGGGTAGCGACTGACGCGCTGCCAACGCACGCCGCTGAGCACCCTCATCAATGTGCTGCGCCGCGCGCGAAGGCCAGCGCCGCCTCCAGCATGCGCCGCAGGTGCGGCTGCACCTGCGCGGCGCGCTCGGGCAGGTAGGTGTAGGGCGGGGCCTCGTCCATGTAGGTGCGCCAGGTCAGTTCAAGCTGCACCGCATGGATGTTGCGCGCGGGCTCGCCGTAGTGGCGTGTGATGTGGCCGCCCTTGAAGCGGCCGTTGAGCACCGCGGTGTAGCCCGGCGCCGCCTCGGCGATGGGCTGCAGGGCCTGGGCCAGCGCCGGGGCGCAGCTGGCGCCGTCGGCCGTGCCGAGGTTGAAGTCGGGCAGCTGGCCTTCGAAGAAGCGCGGCAGCACCGAGCGGATGGAATGCGCCTCCCACAACACGGCGGCGCCGTGCTGTGCGCGCAGGCGGTCCAGTTCGGCGCGCAATTGCTGGTGGTAAGGCTGCCAGATCGCCGTGCGGCGCGCGGCGATTTCGGCTTCGCCCGGCAGGTCGCCACGCGGGTAGAGCGGGGTTTCCTCGAACGTGTCCACGGGGCACAGGCCGGTGACGTTCTGGCCCGGGTAGAGGCTGGCGCCGTCGGGCGGGCGGTTCAGGTCGATGACGTAGCGCGAGTGCGTGGCCACGAGGACGGAGGCGCCCAGGTCGCGCGCGAAGGCGTAGAGGCGCTCCAGATGCCAGTCGGTGTCAGGCACCTGCAAGGCGGCGCCGCTCAGGCGCGCGGCCAGGGCCTCGGGCACGTGCGTGCCGGCATGCGGGATGGACACCAGCAGCGGCTCTGTGCCCTGGTGGAAGGTGAACGGGGGGATGGTGGTCATGGTGCAGGCTTCCGTGCCGGGGGCGCTGCTCGCGCACCGCCGCCGGAACCGTCGATGCTCCCCTGCCCGCCCGGACCTGTCAACCCGGCGCGCCCCGCACCACGCGCCCCTGGCGCACGATGGTGCAGGCGGGCTTCTGCCCCAGCCAGTAGGCCAGCTCGGCGGCCTCGGCCACGGGCCAGAGCACGAAATTCGCGGGGCGTCCGGCGGCGATCAGCCCGTGCGTGGCCTGCAGCCCCAGGGCACGCGCGGCCTGCGTGGTGATGCCGGCCAGCGCCTCGGACACGGTCAGGCGAAACAGCGTGCAGGCCATGTTGGCCATGAGCAGCAGGCTCAGCGCGGGCGAGGTGCCGGGGTTGTGGTCGGTGGAGACGGCCATGGGCACGCCGGCGGCGCGCAATTGCTCGATGGGCGGCAACTGCGTGTCGCGCAGCGTGTAGTAGGCGCCGGGCAGCAGCACGGCCACGGTGCCGGACTGGCGCATGGCTTCGATGCCCTCTGGCGACAGGTGCTCGATGTGGTCGCACGAGAGCGCGCCGTAGCGCGCGGCCAAGGCGGAACCGCCCATGTCGGACAGCTGCTCGGCATGCAGCTTGACCGGAATGCCCAGCCGTTGCGCGGCCTGGAACACCTGCTCGGTCTGCGCCAGCGTGAAGGCGATGCGCTCGCAGAACACGTCCACGGCGTCCACCAGCCCCTCGGCCGCGAGCGCGGGCAGCATCTCGTGGCACACCAAGTCCACGTAATCCTGATCGCGCCCGGCGTATTCGGGCGGCAGCGCATGCGCGCCCAGGAAGGTCGTGCGCACCGTCACACCGAAGGCCTCGCCCAGGCGCCGCGCCACACGCAGCTGCTTGCGTTCGTGCTCCAGCGCCAGGCCGTAGCCGGACTTGATCTCGATGGCGCACACGCCCTCGTCAAGCAGGGCCTGCAGGCGCGGCACGGCCAGGGCGAAGAGTTCGTCCTCGCTGGCCGCGCGCGTGGCGCGCACCGTGGAGACGATGCCGCCGCCGGCGCGCGCCACCTCCTCGTAGCTGGCGCCGGCCAGGCGCAGCGCGAACTCGTGCGCGCGCTGGCCGCCGTAGACCAGGTGCGTGTGGCAGTCCACCAGCCCCGGCGTGGCCAGTTGCCCACCGCCCTGCCAGCGCGGCAGTGCGGCGAACGCGGCGGGCAGCGCCGCATCGGGCCCCACCCAGCGCACCTGGCCTTGCTGCACCACGACCGAGGCCAGGGCGCCCTCAGGCAGTGCCACGTCGGCCACGGCCAGGCCCTCGACCAGGCGCAGGCCCTGCCAGACGCCATCGGCGCTGGGGGCCGGGCTTGCTTGCGGCTGTTGCATGTTCTTAACTCCTAAAACCATAGCTGGTGGCGCTGATCCAATAAGCCCTGGAGGCCAATTTCGTTCAAATTTGTGGTTCCAGCGCCATCCAGGCCAGCGCGGGGCGGTCCAACCCACCCGGCACGGGCCGCAGGGGTGCGCCGGGGCGCGGCGCGCTCCACCACAGGCCCTGGCCGGGCGCGTAGGCCTCGCCCGCACGCTCCCATTGCCCGGCCAGCACCAGGCACAGGCCGGCGGGCGACTCGCCGGGCATGCAGGCGCCGTGCCGCACCTGCAGCGCGCCGCGCCACTGGCCGCGCCGCAGCATGAGGTTGAGGTCGCGCACCGGGCCACCCGTCAGCGTGCAGTCGATCAGCGTCTCGCCCGCGAAGGCGAACGGCGGCGTCGCACGGTCGAGCGTCTGCTCCACGCTGCCATCGGCGGCGCGCAGGTGCACGCCCTCGCCCTGCCACAACAGGATCTGCCGGTCCACGCCCGGATACCGCGAGAACGGCCCCGGCGCGGCGACGTCGGCCACGCTGACGCGCCAGCCGAAATGCTCCAGGTCCGCGCCGGGCGGCCAGCAGGCCAGTTCGCGCATGGCGCCGCCGCCGTTCTTCCACGGCGTGGGAGCAATGGCGGCGAGGTCCAGGCGCTGCATGGCGGGGGCTTACTTCACCATGGGGAGCTTCAGGCCCTGCTGCTTGGCCGTGGCAATGGCCAGCTCGTAGCCCGCGTCGGCATGGCGCATCACGCCCGAGCCGCAGTCGTTGACCAGCACGCGCGCCAGGCGCTCGGCGGCGGCGTCCGTGCCGTCGGCCACGATGACCATGCCCGAGTGCTGGCTGTAGCCCATGCCCACGCCGCCGCCGTGGTGCAGGCTCACCCAGGTGGCGCCGCCGGCAGTGTTGAGCAGTGCGTTGAGCAGCGGCCAGTCGCTCACGGCGTCGGTGCCGTCCTTCATGGATTCGGTCTCGCGGTTGGGGCTGGCCACGCTGCCGGTGTCCAGGTGGTCGCGGCCGATGACGATGGGGGCCTTGAGTTCGCCGTTCTTCACCATCTCGTTGAAGGCCAAGCCGGCCAGGTGGCGTTCGCCCAGGCCCAGCCAGCAGATGCGTGCGGGCAGGCCCTGGAAGGCGATGCGTTCGCGCGCCATGTCCAGCCAGCGGTGGGTGTGCTTGTTGTGGGGGAACAGTTCCTTGATCTTGGCGTCGGTCTTGTAGATGTCTTCGGGGTCGCCCGACAGCGCCACCCAGCGGAACGGGCCCTTGCCTTCGCAGAACAGCGGGCGGATGTAGGCGGGCACAAAGCCGGGGAAGTCGAAGGCGTTCTTCACGCCCTGGTCGAACGCCACCTGGCGGATGTTGTTGCCGTAGTCCACCGTGGGGATGCCCATGGCCTGGAAGTCGAGCATGGCCCGCACATGGACGGCGCAGCTTGTGGCTGCGGCGGCCTTGAGCGGGCCCTGCTGCGCGGGGTCTTTCTGCGCGGCCTGCCACTGCGGCACGGTCCAGCCGCTGGGCAGGTAGCCGTGGATGAGGTCGTGCGCGCTGGTCTGGTCGGTGACGAGGTCGGGGCGGATGGCGCCGGCCCGGGCGCGGCGCACCAGCTCGGGCAGCACGTCGGCGGCGTTGCCCAGCAGGGCAATCGACACCGCTTCCTTGCGCGCCGTGTGGTGGGCAATGAGCGCCAGGGCGTCGTCGATGTCCTTGGCCTGCTTGTCGACATAGCGCGTGCGCAGGCGGAAGTCGATGCTGCTCTGCTGGCATTCGATGGTGAGCGAGCAGGCGCCGGCCAGCGTGGCGGCCAGGGGCTGGGCGCCGCCCATGCCGCCCAGGCCGGCCGTCAAGATCCATTTGCCCGACAGGTCGTTGCCGTAGTGCTGGCGGCCGGCCTCGACGAAGGTCTCGAAGGTGCCCTGCACGATGCCCTGGCTGCCGATGTAGATCCAGCTGCCGGCGGTCATCTGGCCGTACATGAACAGGCCCTTGCGGTCGAGTTCGTTGAAGTGCTCCCAGTTCGCCCACTTGGGCACGAGGTTGGAGTTGGCCAGCAGCACGCGCGGGGCGTTGGCATGGGTCTTGAACACGCCCACGGGCTTGCCCGATTGCACGAGCAGGGTCTCGTCGTCGTTCAGGTCCTTGAGCGATGCCAGGATCTGGTCGAAGCACTCCCAGTCGCGCGCGGCGCGGCCGATGCCGCCGTAGACCACGAGGTCCTGCGGGCGCTCGGCCACCTCGGGGTCGAGGTTGTTCTGCACCATGCGGTAGGCCGCTTCGGCGAGCCAGTTCTTGCAGTGCAGCTCGCTGCCGCGCGGGGCGCGGATGACGCGCGTGGGGTCGTGGCGCGGGTCGGTGGCGGGGGTGAGGTTGGCGTCGTGGGCGTTCATGGCAAGGGCTCCTGGTGGATGCGGTTCAGGGGTGGCTGGGCAGGCAGGCGGCGAGCGGCGCGGGCCAGGTGCTCTGCTGCGCCCAGAGGCGCATGGCCTCGATGTCGGGCGCCAGGTAGCGGTCCTGCTCCAGGAAGGCCACACGGCGGCGGATGTCGGCGAACTGCTCTTCGATGAGCGGGGACGATGGCAGCGAACGGTCGAACTCCATGCCCTGCGCGGCCGACATGGCCTCGATGCCCACCATCACCGCCGCGTTGCGCACCATGTCGAGCAGGCGGCGCGCGCCGTAGGTGGCCATGGACACATGGTCCTCCTGGTTGGCCGAGGTGGGCAGGCTGGTGACGCTGCTGGGGTTGGCCAGGCACTGGTTCTCGGCGGCCAGCGCGGCGGCCGTGACCTGGGCGATCATGAAGCCCGAGTTCACGCCGCTGTCGCGGATCAGGAAGGCCGGCAGGCCCGACAGGCCGGGGTCGAGCAGCAGCGACAGGCGGCGCTCGGAAATGGCGCCGATCTCGGCCACGGCCAGCGCGATGATGTCGGCCACGAAGGCCACGGGTTCGGCGTGGAAGTTGCCGCCCGAGATCACCTCGCCGGTGTCGGTGAAGACCAGCGGGTTGTCGGACGCGGCGTTGGCCTCGGTGCGCAGCACACGCGCGGCGTGCTGCAGGTTGTCCAGGCAGGCGCCCATGACCTGCGGAATGCAGCGGATGGAGTACGGGTCCTGCACGCGGCCGCAGTGCGGGTGCGAGGTATCGATCGGGCTGCCGTCGAGCAGGGCGCGCACGGCGGCGGCCACGGCGATCTGCCCGGGCTGGCCGCGCGCCGCATGGATGCGCGCATCCAACGGCTTGACCGAGCCCTTGATGGCTTCGAGCGATAGCGCGCCCGCCACCAGCGCCGCGCAGAACACGTCTTCCGCGCCGAACAGGCCGGCCAGCGCCAGCGCCGTGGACACCTGCGTGCCGTTGAGCAGCGCCAGCCCTTCCTTGGGGCCGAGCACGAAGGGCTGCAGGCCCACGGCGGCCATGGCGTCGCGGCCCGACACCACCTGGCCGTCCACCTTGGCCTGGCCCTCGCCGATGAGCACGCAGGCCAGGTGCGCCAGCGGCGCGAGGTCGCCCGAGGCGCCCACCGAGCCCTTGGCGGGAATGACCGGCAGCACGTCGGCGTTGGCCAGCGCCAGCAGCGCGTCCACGATGGCGGGGCGGATGCCCGAGTGCCCGCGCGCCAGGCTCACGGCCTTGGTCGCCAGCACCAGGCGCACCACGCCGTCGGGCAGCGCATCGCCCGTGCCCACGCTGTGCGAGAGCACCAGGTTGCGCTGCAGCTCGGCCAGGCGCTCATGGGCAATCTTGGTGCTGGCCAGCTTGCCGAAGCCGGTGTTGATGCCGTAGACCACCTGGTCTTCCTCGACGATGCGCTGCACGGTCGCCAGCGCTTCCTGCATGCCGGCCTGCGCCGAGGGGTCCAGCGCCAGCGGAACGCCACCGGCGTGGATGCGGCGCAGCTGCGCCAGCGTGACGTGGCCGGGATCAAGGGTGATGGGGGTGGTCATGTTGACAGTCCTGTCTATACAAGTAGATATCAAAAAAGGAAATCGGCGGCTCGGCGGCTTCAGCCCGCCACGGGGTGGCCGTCGGTGCGGAAGCGGCTGCCCAGGCGGTAGCGCGAGGCCGGGTGCAGGCAGCGCACCACGGTCACGGGCACGCCGCGCGACCAGGTGCGGCGCGTGAGCAGCAGGCAGGGTTCGTGCGCTGGCATCTCCAGCAGCGCGGCCTGTTCGGGCGTGGGCAGCACGGCGTCGACCACATGCTCCACCTGGTCGAACGGCACGCTGCGCAGCAGGTATTCGGAGGGCGGCACGGCGGTGAAGTCCTGGGCCAGGAAGTCGGGCGCCAGGGCCGGGTTCACATGGCGGTCTTCGAGCTGCACCGGCACGCCGTTCTCGCGGTGCACGCACTGCGTGTGGAACACCGAGGCGCCCGTGCCCAGGTCCAGCGCGGCGGCCACCTCCAGCGGGGCGGCGGCGCGCCGGGCGGCGAGCACGTCGCAGCGGTAGTCGTGGCCGCGCTGGCGGATTTCGCTGGCCAGGTTGGCGATCTGCAGCAGCGTGGACTGCGGCTTGTCCTCGGCCACGAAGCTGCCCACACCGGCCACGCGCACGATGCGGCCCTGCTCCGTCAGCTCGCGCAGGGCGCGGTTCACCGTCATGCGCGAAATGCCGAACTGCGCCACCAGCTCGCTCTCGGACGGCAGCCGGTCGCCCGCGCGCCAGCTACCGTCCTGGATGCGGCGCACGATGAAGTCCTTGACCTGTTCGTACAGCGCCAGGGCGGGCGCGGCCGCCGGGCTGGATGCCGGGCGGTGGGAAGGGCTGGCGGTGCGGGTGGAGGCGTTGCGGGTCATGGTGCGCTGAACTTGTATATACAGGTTAGCCGAAATCCGCCGCATGGGTCAACCCCCGGGTTTCCCGAGGAACATTGAACTCAGCCAGCGTCCGGACCGGCCGGCACCGGCAGCAGCACCCGCGCCTCCAGCCCCGGCTGGGCGTTGCGCAGCGCCAGGCTGCCGCCGTGCGCCTGCGCCACCAGGCGGCACAGATACAGGCCCAGGCCCACGCCGCCGGTGGCGCGCTGGCGCGCGCTGTCGGGGCGGTAGAAGGCCTGCGCGAGCTGCGCCAGGTGCTCGGGCGGCACGCCGGGACCGTGGTCGCGCACGGTGAGTTCGAGCTGCCCGTCCTGCCAGCGCAGGTGCAGCTCGGGCGGCGGCGCGCCGGGCTCGCTGTGGCGCAGGCTGTTGTCAAGCAGGTTGCGCAGCAGCAGGCGCATGCGCGCGCGGTCCAGCGGCAGCAGCGGCAGCGCGGGCGGCGCCAGCACGCGGATGGCGCTGGCGCCGGGGTGGCGGTCGCCCAGCTCGGCGATGACCTCGCGCGCCAGTTCCAAAAGGTCCACGTCCTCGCGGTGCAGCGCGGCGTGGGGCGCGGCCAGGCGCTCGCTCTCCAGCAGGTCGGAGATGACGCGCGCCATCTCGCCCAGGTCGCGCAGCAGCGCCAGGCGCGGCGCCTGGGCCTCGGTGGTATCGGGCAGCAGCTCGGCGTTGAGGCGCGCACGCGTCAGCGGGCTGCGCAGCTCGTGGCTCAGGGCCAGCAGCAGGGCGCGCTTGGCTTCGAGCATCTGGTGGATGTCGCCGCCCATGGTGTTGATGGTGGCGGCCAATTGCCCCAGCTCGTCGGGCTTGTGCGCGTGGCGTACGGGGATGGGCTGGTCGAACGCGCCGGCGCCGAAACGCTGGGCGCCGGCGCGGATATCGTCCAGCGGGCGCAGCAGGCGCCGCACGTAGAGGTAGGCCAGCGCCGTGAGCAGCAGCAGCACGCCCAGCGTGAACCAGGCGATGCGCGGGCGGTGCTCCCAGCCCAGCACGTGCAGGCCGAATTCCACCTGGTGGCCGTCGGCCGTGGTGCGGCGCAGCAGGTTCTGGTCGTCGCCGCTGCGCCAGGGCGGCTCGCGCCCGGTGGCGCTGCTCACCCACGCTGGGCGCGGCAGCGCGGGGTGCGAGGCCCAGTTCACATCGTGCCCTTCGATGCGGATGGTGATGGGCAGGCGCTGCACCAGGGCCTGGGCGCGCTCGATGCTCGGCGGGCTGCCGACCTCCTGCGCCAGGCGGTCCACGTAGTCGACCAGCAGCGGGCGGGCGGCCGCGCGCCAGCCCACCGACAGAGCCTTCTGCACGCCGCCAATGAAGGTGACCGCCAGCGCCAGTGCCAGCACCAGGAACACCAGCACCAGGCGCCAGCGCAGCGAGCGGCGCAGCGCCAGGCGCGCGCGCTGGTGCCAGGGGCAGTGCGGGTCGTCGTCGCGGCAGCGCTTCATCCGGCCACCCGGCGCAGGGCCAGCGAGTAGCCGGCGTTGCGCAGTGTCTTGATGCAGTCCAGCGGCTCAAGCTTCTTGCGCAGGCGGCTGACGACGATGTCCACGGCGCGCGTGTACAGCTCGGCCTCGTGGCCGCGCAGCTGGTTGAGGATGTCGTCGCGCGAGAGCACGCGGCCGCTCTCGCGCGCCAGCAGGTGCAGCAGCTCGAACTCGGTGCCCGTCAGCTCCACGGCACGGCCCAGGCACTGCACGCTGCGGCGCGCCGCGTCGATGCGCAGGCCCTCGAACTCCAGCAGGCCGGGCGCCTCGGCCGGGCTGCTGGCGCGGCGGCGGCGCAGCACGGTCTGCAGGCGGGCGACGAGTTCGCGCGGCTCGAAGGGCTTGGGCAGGTAGTCGTCGGCGCCCAGTTCCAGGCCGACCACGCGGTCCATGACCTCGCCGCGCGCGGTGAGCATGACGATGGGCAGGTCGCTGCCCCGCCGGATGGTGCGGCACAGCTCAAAACCGTCCATCTCGGGCAGCATCACGTCGAGGATGGCGGCATCGAAGCCGCCCTGGGCGAGCTGCGCCAGCCCCGCGCTGGGGCGCAGCGCCTGCAACAGTTCCAGCTCGAAGCGCTGGAAGTAGGTGGCCAGCGGTGGGCCGAGCTGTTCGTCGTCGTCGATGAGCAGGATGCGGTGCATAAAAGCGGATTGTCACACCGCGCCACTGCACGCACGGTGGCGCAGGATCATGCGCCGCAGGCGCCGCTGGGCCCCCGCGTGCAGGGCGTCAAAGCGGTCGGCGGCCTGCAGCAATGCGGGCAGAGCCTGCAGGGCGTGCGCGGGCTGGCGCGCCACCAGCCCGAGCGCATGTGCGCGGTCAAAGCGCGGGCCCCAAACCAGCGTGAGCAGCTCCTCGTGCGGTTGCGGCATGCCGGCCAGCAGCGCCGGGGCGTGCGCGCGCAGGTCGCGCGCCAGACGGTGCAGGGGTGCGTGTGCGGCGGTCATGGCGCGGCCCTGCTTCAGCCGTGGCGGCCCATCCATCCGCGGCGGTGCTGCATGAAGTCGCGCACCTTCTGCTGCTGTTCGGGGTTCAGGCTGTCGTAGAAGTCGGCCATGGCGGCCAGCACCTCGGGGCTGCCGGTCTGCACGGCGCGCAGCTTGTCGTCGAGCAGCGCCTGGGCGCGCGCGCGGTCGAACTTTGCGCCGGCCACCAGGGCCTGCACCTCGGCACGCGGGTCCTTGCCCGGGCCGGCGAAGGCCGCGCGCTGGGCCTGCAGCGTGTCGGCCAGCGTGGCGAGCTTCTGCTTCTGCGCCTCGTTCAGGTCGAGCTTGCGGCCCACGCGTTCGAGCACCTTGCCGCGCACCTCGGCCATGCGCTCGGCGTCCATGGGACCGTGGCGGTGGTAGTGCCCGCCAGAGCAGGCCGTGAGGCCGCCCACGAGGATGGAGGCGCCGAACAGGCCGACGAGGGCTTTCTTGATCCAGGATTTCATGGTGCGGGTCCTTTCGGGACGGTGTGGAACATGGCCTGTATGGTGCGGCGCGGGCGCGGTGGCGTCTTCTCGGCGCGGTTTCGGTTTATTTCGGTTTGTTTCAGCGGCGGGTCGGACCGGTTGCCACGGCCCGATTGCCGATAATCACGCAGGCCGGACACGCAACGCGCCCGGAATTTCACGCAAAAACAGCCTCTAGCGCCCACCCATCAAGCGCCAGCAGCTATACATTCAAGAGCATCCGTTTGTCTCCCGCGCATTCCATCCTGAAAGACGTCTTCGGCTACGAGCGCTTCCGCGGCCCGCAGGAGGCCATCGTGGCGCACGTCGCGGCAGGCGGCGACGCGCTGGTGCTCATGCCCACGGGCGGCGGCAAGAGCCTGTGCTACCAGGTGCCGGCCATCGTGCGCCGCCAGGCCGGCCAGGGCGTGGCTATCGTGGTCTCGCCGCTGATCGCGCTGATGCACGACCAGGTGGGCGCGCTGCACGAGGCGGGGGTGGAGGCGGCCTTCCTCAACTCCACGCTGGACTGGCAGGCGGCGCTGGACGTGGAGCGGCGCCTGGCGCGCGGCGACATCACCCTGCTCTACGCCGCGCCCGAGAGGCTGACCACGCCGCGCTTCCTGGAGCTGCTGGACGGCCTGCACCAGCGCGGCCAGCTGTCGATGTTCGCCATCGACGAGGCGCATTGCGTGAGCCAGTGGGGGCACGACTTCCGCCCCGAGTACCGCCAGCTCACCGTGCTGCACGAGCGCTACGCCAGCGTGCCGCGCATCGCGCTCACGGCCACGGCGGACGAACTCACGCGCGCGGACATCGTCGAACGGCTGCAGCTCGAAGGCGCGCAGCACTTCGTCAGCAGCTTCGACCGGCCCAACATCCGCTACCGCATCGAGGAAAAGAAGGACGCCACCACGCAGCTGCTGCGCTTCATCGAGCGCGAGCACCCCGAGGACGCGGGTGTGGTCTATTGCCAGTCGCGCAAGCGCGTGGAGGAGCTGGCCGACACGCTGTGCGAGGCCGGCCTCAACGCCCTGCCCTACCACGCGGGCCTGGGCGCCGATGTGCGCCAGCGCCACCAGGACCGCTTCCTGCGCGAGGAAGGCATCGTGATGGTGGCGACCATCGCCTTCGGCATGGGCATCGACAAGCCCGACGTGCGCTTTGTCGCGCATGTGGACATGCCCAAGAACATCGAGGGCTACTACCAGGAAACCGGCCGCGCGGGTCGCGACGGCCTCCCCGCCGACGCCTGGATGGCCTACGGCCTGAACGACGTGGTGAACCAGCGCCGCATGATCGACGAGAGCCCGGCCGCCGAGGAATTCAAGGCCGTGATGCGCGGCAAGCTCGACGCCCTGCTGGGCCTGGCCGAGGCCACGGATTGCCGGCGCGTGCGCCTGCTGGCCTACTTTGGTGAAAGTTCACAGCCCTGCGGCAACTGCGACAACTGCCTGAACCCACCGCCGGTGTGGGACGGCACCGACGCGGCGCGCAAGCTGCTGTCCACCATCTACCGCGTGCACGAGGCCAGCAGCCTGACCTTTGGCACCGGGCACATCATGGACATCGTGCGCGGCAAGGACACCGAGAAGGTGCAGCAGTTCGGCCACGACAAGCTCTCCACCTTCGGCCTGGGCAAGGAATACGCCGAGGCGCAGTTGCGCGGCGTGCTGCGCCAGCTGCTGGCCACAGGCGCCGTGGGCCTGCACAAGGTGAGCCTGGAGAACGGCCACAGCTTCGACACCCTGTGCCTCACCCCGGGCTCGCGCGCCGTGCTGCGCGGCGAGCAGGCCGTGCTGCTGCGCGAGGCCACGGCCCATGCCGCGCCCAGAAAGGCCCGCCGCGCGAGCACGCCCCCTGCGGCCGCCGCCAACCTGGGCCAGGAGGCGCAGGTGCGCTTCATCAACCTCAAGGCCTGGCGCGCCGAGGTGGCACGCGAGCACAACCTGCCGGCCTATGTGATCTTCCACGACGCGACGCTGGCGGCGATTGCCGAGCGCAGTCCGGCGACGCTGGACGACCTGCACGGCATCAGCGGCATGGGAGCGAAGAAGCTCGAAGCCTACGGCGAAGACGTGCTGCGCGTGGTGCGGGCCGGCTAACGCGTCAGGCAGCAGAAACGGTCAGCGCCTCGGCATGGCCCTGCGCCATGTCCCGGAAAGGCTGCGACACCCGGGCCTCGCCGGCCACGGCAAGCCAGAAGGCCCGCGCCAGCGCCTTAGCCTGCGGCCACACGTCGAGCGTGGCCGCCGTGGGCGCCATGCGCACCAGCCCCAGGTCCTGCGCCACCAGCTCGCCCGCGATGGGCATGTAGAGCATGGGCAGCATGTCGTAGGTGGGCGAGAGGCGCCAGTCGTCCTCCACCAGCACCAGCGAGATGTTGCCGTAGTGCCGGTCGGTGTTGCCGATGAGGCGGCCGTAGGCTTCGAGCAGGCGCAGCGTGCGCGCATCCTCGGCGGTGAGCAGAGCCCGGGCCTGCATGCGCTCGGCCGTGGCGGCCCAGTTGTCCACTTCGCCCACGTACTGCGCGTCGTACACCATGAGCGAGACCATGCCGATGCGCCCCGGCGGCGCGCCGGCCGGGGTGTCGTTCCAGGGCGCGCGGCGGTCGAAGCGCTCGGACTCCAGGAACACGCGGCCCGCGCGCTCGAACACCTGCGTGGGCGCGGCCGGCAAACCCTCCCGTGCCAGCACCTGCAGGGCGAGGTGCTCGCACCGCAGCAGGTCGCGCGTGCGCTGGTCGGCCGCACTGTCGCCGCTGCTGGAGAACTTCACGATCACGCTGCGCCCCTGCGTGACGCAGCAGAACTTGGGCTGCTCGCCGCCGGCTGAGGAGCCGGGCAGCTGCCCCTGCAGCGCGCTGCGCGCCAGCACCGGGTAGTCGTCGGCCGAGTCGGCCCGCGCCAGGCGCGTGCCCAAGGTATGGAACCTCTCCAGCGAGGCATTGCCCACGAGCAGGTTGCCCGGCAGGTCTTCGCCGCGCAGCGCCAGGGCGCGCAGCACGTCGTCGTCGGACCAGTGGCGCGGGTCGGTGGGCAGTTGCAGGTCGGGGTGCAGCTGCGCGAAGTTGCGGCCCATGAAGCCCTGTGGCCGCATGTCGGCCAGGAACCAGGGCAGGCCGTCGTGGCGCTCGCTCACGCCGTCCACTTCATCGACCCAGAAGGCGCCGCCCGGCAGGGGCACCATGCGGCCGAACGGCGCCGGCACGCCGGCGGTGTCCACGCGCATGAGGGGAATGTCGGCCCCCACCCCGACCACCGCGCGCGGCAGCAGGTAGCGCTGCGAGCGCGCCGCGCCCACCTTGCGCACCTGGCCCGCGCGCACCAGCGGCATCAGGGCGCGGGAAACCGTAGGCTGGCTCACCCCGAGTTCGGCCACCAGCTCGGCGCTCGTGGCCACGCCGCCCTGGCGGCGCAGTGCCTGCAGGAGGCGGTCAGTGTGGAGCGAGGCAACCGGCATGCATCATTATATGAATAGATACTTTGTCGGCCATTTCATTCTTGCGCGCGCTTATTTTGAATAGATACTTTGAACTCAGACGGGCGCAGCCTGGGGCGCCCGCACCGGGCTGTACATCCCCAGAATCAGCCCCAACACCACCGACCACAGCGCCGCCAGGCCGATGCGCCAGTCCGGCGGCAGCGCGAAGGTGACGGCGTGCGCGGGCACCCAGAACCAGGCCAGGCTCCACAGGCTGCGGTCGATGTGCTGCCAGCCGCTCGTGCCGCTGATGCGGTTGTTGAGCCAGCGGTGGCCCAGCACCAGCAGCGGGCCGAACTGCAGGTTGATGGCCACGGAGGTGGCCAGCGCCAGCAGCAGCGGCGCGTCCTGCGGCAGCCAGCCGTGGGTGGCGAGCGCCTGCACGAAGCCGGCGTAGCCCACGAAGGCGACCTTGATCGGCACGGCCAGCAGCGCCCACTTGGCCATCTTGCGCCACCACAGGCCGCCGCCCAGCGGCCAGTGCACGCGCCGCGCCGCCAGCCAGGCGCCGAGCAGGTCGCCCAGCGTGCCAAGCACGGCGAACTGCAGCATGGCCATGGCCAGCGGCTGGGCGCGCACCAGGGCGAGGTAGCCGTCCATCGCGCTGTTGCCTTGCATCAGCCGTTGATGTTGAGTAGCTGCGGCTGGGTGTATTCGAGCAGGCCGTCGAGGCCGAACTCCACACCCACGCCCGACATCTTGCTGCCGCCGAACGGGCAGTGCGGCAGCACCTCGGCGTGGCCGTTGACCCAGACCGTGCCGCACTCCAGGCGCGGCGCCAGGGCCGTGGCGGCCTGCACCTCGCCCCACACCGAGCCGCCCAGGCCCATGCTGCTGGCGTTGGCCAGGGCCACGGCTTCATCGACCGTGCGGTAGGCGATGACGGGCAGCACGGGGCCGAACTGTTCTTCGTCCACCAGGCGCGTGCCGTTGCTGAGGCCCGCGACGATGGTGGGCGCGTAGAAGTAGCCCGGCCGGTCCAGGCGCTGGCCGCCGCAGACGATGCGCGCGCCCTGGGCGCGGGCGTCTGCCACCAGTTCTTCGACCCGCGCGAGCTGCGGCGCGTTCTGCACCGGGCCGAAGGTCACACCCTCTTCCAGGCCGCCGCCCAGCACCTGGCGCGCGGCAATGGCGGCGAGCTGCTCGCACACGGCATCGACCTGGCTTTCGTGCACGTACAGGCGCTTGAGCGCAGCGCAGGTCTGGCCCATGTTGAGGAAGGCGGTGGCGAACAGGCCCTCGGCGATGGCGGCCGTGTCGGTGCCCGGCAGCACGATGGCCGCATCGTTGCCGCCCAGCTCCAGCGTCAGGCGCTTGAGGTTGCCGGCGCCGCGCCGCATGATGTCCTGGCCCGTGCGCGTGGAGCCGGTGAACACCAGCTTGGCGATGCCCGGGTGCTCGGCCATGGCCTGACCGACGTCGGCCTCGCCCACCACGCTGTTGACCAGGCCGGCGGGCAGCACGGCGGCCATGATCTGCACCAGGCGCAGCGTGGACAGCGGCGTGAACGGCGAAGGCTTGATGACCACGGCATTGCCTGCGCGCAGCGCCGGCATGATGTGCCACACGGCGATCATCAGCGGCCAGTTCCATGGCGTGATGGAGCCGACCACGCCCAGCGGCTTGCGGTGCAGCTCGATGCGCTTGCCCTCGCGCTGCTCGATCACCTCGACCGGGATCTCCAGCGCGGCGGCGGCGCGCGTCCACGCCACGGCGCCGCCCACTTCCATCTGCGCCAGCGCCAGGGGCTTGCCCTGCTCGCGCACCACGAGCTCGGCCAGCTCGGCCGCGTGCTGCTCGATGGCCACGGCCACGCGCTCCAGCGTGGCGCTGCGCTCGGCGTGGCTGCTGTGCTGCCAGGTGGCGAAGGCCTGGGCGGCGGCATCGACCGCCTGGTCGAGCTGGGCCACGGTGGCGGCAGGGCTTTCGGTGAAGGCCTGGCCGGTGGACGGGTCGATGACCGGAATGGGGCGGGCGGCGCCCGCGACGTTCTGGCCGCCGATGGTGAAAGCGAAGTCGAGCATGGTTTGTCTCCTGGGGTGGTGGGCTGGCAAGAAGGGCGCGGATGCGCCGCTCCCGCGCCCTGTTCTTTGCAGGGCTGCGGAAAGGGCCCGCCCGCGCGGGGCGGAAAGGGGGAAATCAGGCGGCCGCGGCGGCGGCGCGGGCGCGCAGCGCGCGAATGCCTTCGGAGAAGCGGCGCAGCGTGGGCGTGCTATCGCCCGGCGGCACCATCAGCTCGATGAGCTGGAAGCGCCCGCGCTCGGCGTAGGCGGCGTCCAGCGCGGCCTTAAACTGGGCGCGCGTGTGCACGCGGTGGCCGCGCCCTCCCAGGGCGTCGGCGGCGTCGGCCAGGTGCCAGTCGCCCAGCGCAGCGCAGCGCGACTCGGTCTGGAAGGCGCGGATCATTTCCCAGGTCTGGTTGTTGAGCACGATGACGATGGGGTCGAGCCCCAGGCGCGGACAGTTGCCCAGTTCCCAGCCCGTCATCTGGAACGCGCCGTCGCCCACCAGGATCAGGCTGCGCTGGCCCGTGGCCACCTGCGCGCCGATGCCCGCCGGCACGCCGAAGCCCATGGTGGCGTAGTAGCCCGGCGCCACCAGCGGCGTGGGCAGCAGCTCCATGGCGGCAAACAGGCAGTCGCCGATGTCGGAGACGATGTTCATGGGCCCGTGCGCCAGGATGCGGTCGTTGAGCGCGCGGCTCAGGTCGGCCGCGCACACCGGTGCGTCGTCGGCCACCAGGCCCGTGGGGTATTCCAGCTTGGGCGGCGCGGCGTGCGCGGCGCGGCTGCCCGCGGCCGGGGCGCGCTCCAGCAGCGCCTCGACCAGCGCGGCCAGCGGAATGTTCTGGTACAGGTGGTGGCCCACGCGCGCCTCGCGGTGCGCGGCGATGAGCGCGCGGCGGAAGTCCATGCGCTGCGCGCTCACGCCGAAGTTGTTGTCCGACAGGATGGCGCCCAGCATCACGGGCAGGTCGGAGTTGTCGAGCAGCGCACTGGTCTCGGGTGCACCGGCCACGCCCAGGTAGGTGCCGTGCAGTTGCACGCCGGAGTTCACGCCATCTTCGGCCAGCAGTCCGCGGCCCATGAAGGTGGTGAGCACGGGCAATTGCAGGCGTCGCGCCAGTTCGGCCACGCGCGCCTCGATGCCGAAGCGCCGCACCTCCACGTCCACCACCAGCACCGGGCGCTTCGCCGCCTGGATGCGCGCCATCCATTCGTCGGCGCACTCGGCGACGGCATCCTGGCTGTAGGCGCTGGGCGCCAGCACGGGCACCTCGGCCATGGGCTGCAGCGTCATGTCGCGCGGCACCTCGATGAGCACGGGCTGGGCGAATTCGCGGCAGTTGCGCAGCACGCGCGCCAGGTCCTGGGGCGCCGTCTCGGGGTTGGACAGGCGCACCTGGTCGCAGGTGATCTCGCTGAAGATGCGCCACTGCGAGTCGATGTGGCGCACCTGGTGGTGCAGCACCAGGCCTGAATGCGCCTCGACCTCGCCGGGGCAGCCGGCCAGGATGACCAGCGGCGAACGCTCGGCATAGGCGCTGGCGACGGCGTTGACGACGTTGAGCGCGCCCGCACCGTAGGTGACCGCCACCACGCCGATGCCGCAGTGCATGCGCGCGGCGGCGTCGGCGGCAAAGCCCAACGCAGGCTCGTGGCTCAGCGTCACCAGGGGGAGGATGTTGCTTTCCTCGATTTGCTTGAACAGCGGCAGGATGAAGTCGCCGGGAATGCCAAAAATTTCCTGCGCACCGTGGTTCTTGAGGGCGCGCAGCAGGGATAGGCCAAGGGTCATGTCTGTCTCCGAAGGTACTTGTGGAACCGGGCGCGATGATCCGCGCCCTGCCCCCCGCGCCGCTCTGACCTGGATCAAAGCCGACGCGCAAATTCCAACGGAAATCGCAATTTCACGCTTCGTTATTGCGCTCTTATCGCAAATGATTCAAAGTTTCCGCGCATTTTTTCGGTTATTTCGCAGGAATACTGTGCAAGCGCGAAAACACTGCCGGGCACGGCCGGGTCGCTGCAGGCCTGCAGCACCCAGTGCCGAACGCCGCGCGCGGCGAGGTCGTGGCCCAGCGCCAGCAGCTCGTCCAGGCCGAACAGGCCGGGGTGCCAGGTGGTGCGGCATTCGTGCGCCACACCGCTGGCCAGCAGGTGGTCCAGCGCGGCCTGCACGCGCGGGCCGCTGGCGCGCGAGCCAGTGATGGCGTCTATGCGATCCCACGGCCCCTTGACGTCCAGCCCCACCCAGTCCAGGCGCGGGAGCACGGCCGCCAGGCGCTCGGGGTACATGCCGCCGGTGTGCAGCGCCGTGGCGTAGCCCAGGGCGCGCGCGGCGTCCAGCGCCCCGGGCAGCGCCGCCTGCGCCAGCGGCTCGCCGCCGGAGAACACCACGCCGTCGAGCAGGCCCCGGCGCTTGTGCAGAAAGGCCAGCACCTCGTCCCAGCCCAAAACGCCGGGCGCGGTGGCGTCCAGCAGTTCGGGGTTGTGGCAGTAGCCGCAGCGCCAGGGGCAGCCCTGGCAAAAGACCACGGCCGCGAGGCGGCCGGGAAAGTCGATGCTGGTCAGCGGCGTGAGGCCGCCGATGCGCAAACGGTTAGCAGACAACAGGGTTTCACTCACAGGATCAATGGCTCATGGCGTATGCCTTGGCGCGGCCCAGGCCAACGGCCACCGCGCAAGGGCCTGGGCCGGCCGCGCCGCCCCGCCGCGCCGGTGGCGTCCCCCTTCCCGCAAAGCAAAGCTTTGCGAGAGAAGGGGGAAGGCGCGCAGCGACTCAGGGGGTTGTTCACTTCTCACCGAAGAACTGGCGCTCGTTGTGCTCGCCCTGCTTGCCGATGTTGAAGCTGGCGACCGGGCGGTGGTAGCCCATGACGCGGGTCCAGACCTCGCAGGGCTGGCGCTCGGCGTCGGTGAGTTGCACGTCGGCGGCGGCCAGGGCGCGGTGTTCGGTGGTGTTGTGGTTCATGCGAATCTCCTTGGGGTTGAATAAATTGCTACAAATTGAATAGCTACCGGCGCTTACCCATCAAGCGCCAGAGCCACTTTTGGCTTCAAGCCGCGAGGCGCTCGCGCTTGGCCTGCAGGCGCTCGGCATCGCATTTGGGGCAGAACGGGTGCTCGCCCTCCAGGTAGCCGTGCGTGGGGCAGATGGAGAACGTGGGCGTGACCGTGATGTAGGGCAGGCGGAAGTTGGTGAGCGCGCGCTTGACGAGGTCGCGGCAGGCCGCGCTGCTCGACAGCCGCTCGCCCATGTAGAGGTGCAGCACGGTGCCGCCGGTGTACTTGGACTGCAGCTCTTCCTGGCGCTCCAGCGCCTCAAAGGGGTCGTCCGTCCAGCCCACGGGCAGTTGCGAGGAGTTGGTGTAGTAGGGCTGGCTGGCGGTGCCGGCCTGCGTGATGGCGGGCCAGCGCTTCTTGTCTTCCTTGGCGAAGCGGTAGGTCGTGCCCTCGGCCGGCGTAGCCTCCAGGTTGTAGAGGTGGCCGGTTTCCTCCTGGAAGTCGGTCATGCGCGCGCGCACATGGTCGAGCAGGCGCACGGCGAACTGGTGGCCCCAGGGGCTGGTGATGTCGTGCGCGTCGCCGGTGAAGTTGCGCACCATCTCGTTGATGCCGTTCACGCCCAGCGTGGAGAAGTGGTTGCGCAGCGTGCCCAGGTAGCGCTTGGTGTAGGGGAACAGGCCCTGGTCCATCAGGCGCTGGATCAGCTTGCGCTTGGTTTCCAGGCTCTGCTTGCCCAGCTCCAGCAGGCGGTCCAGCGCGGCGAACAGCGCGGCCTCGTTGCCCGCGTGCTGGTAGCCCAGGCGCGCGCAGTTGATGGTGACCACGCCCAGGCTGCCGGTCTGCTCGGCGCTGCCGAACAGGCCGTTGCCGCGCTTGAGCAGTTCGCGCAGGTCCAGCTGCAGGCGGCAGCACATGGAGCGCACCATGTTGGGCTCCAGCTCGGAGTTCACGAAGTTCTGGAAGTACGGCAGACCGTACTTGGCCGTCATCTCGAACAGCGCGGCGGAGTTCTCGCTCTCCCAGGGGAAGTCCTTGGTGATGTTGTAGGTGGGGATGGGGAAGGTGAACACGCGGCCCTTGGCGTCGCCCGTGGTCATGACGTCGATGTAGGCGCGGTTGATCAGGTCCATCTCGGCCTGCAGCTCGCCGTAGCAGAAGGGCGCTTCCACGCCGCCGATCACCGGCACCTGCTCGCGCAGGTCCTCGGGGCAGGTCCAGTCGAAGGTGAGGTTGGTGAACGGCGTCTGCGTGCCCCAGCGCGAGGGCACGTTCAGGTTGTAGACCAGTTCCTGGATGCACTGGCGCACCTGCGCGTAGTCCATGCCGTCCTGGCGCACGAAGGGTGCCATGTAGGTGTCGAACGACGAAAAGGCCTGCGCGCCGGCCCACTCGTTCTGCAGCGTGCCGAGGAAGTTGACGATCTGCCCCACGGCGGAGCTCATGTGTTTCGGGGGCCCCGCCTCCACCTTGCCCGGCACGCCGTTCAGGCCCTCGTGCAGCAGCGTGCGCAGCGACCAGCCCGCGCAGTAGCCGCTGAGCATGTCGAGGTCGTGGATGTGGATGTCGCCGTTGCGGTGCGCCTCGCCGATCTCGGGCGTGTAGACGTGCGACAGCCAGTAGTTGGCCGTGACCTTGCCGGCCACGTTGAGGATCAGCCCGCCGAGCGAATAGCCCTGGTTGGCGTTGGCGTTGACGCGCCAGTCGGCGCGCGTGAGGTATTCGTTGATGGACGACTCCACGTTCACCAGCGTCTGATGGTCGGCGCGCAAGGTGGCGTGCCGGTCGCGGTAGGCGATGTAGGCGCGCGCGGTCTGCAGGTGGTTGGCGGCGATCAGCGTGTGCTCCACCACGTCCTGGATCTGCTCGATGCCGGGCGCCTCGCCGTGGAAGCGGTGGATCAGCACCTTGCCGACCTGGGCGGCCAGCAGAGCGGCCTCGTCGGCGCCGAACTCCCCGGTGGCCGCGCCTGCGCGCTCGATGGCGGAGCGGATCTTGCGCGCGTCAAAGGGCGCACGCTCGCCGCTGCGTTTCAGAACCTCGCGGGGCAAGGCGGTGACTGTGGCATCCATGGATGTCTCCCTCATTCGTTTGAAACAAAACACTACATATAGCGTTCAGTATGCATTCAAAACACTATAGGTAGTTTGACCAGGCACAAACAGCCGGCCTGCGGCAGGCGGGGACCGAAGGGTGGCGCCATCGGTGGTGGCGCAGGTGTTTTTGAGATGATTTTCGGCACTAGCGGCCGTGGATATTGCGCCGGCAGCTATTCAAAACATAGCAACCGACACCACCCCTTGGACCGGGGGCGGTGCGCCGGCACGGCGCCGGTCAGGCCGGGACGGCGCTGCGCTGCGCGAACGCCGCAAAGGCGTCCGCTTCCAGGGGCTTGCTGTACCAGTAGCCCTGCATTTCGTCGCAGCCAAAGGCCTGCAGCAGCCCGGCCTGCGCGGCCGTTTCCACACCTTCGGCGATGGTGGCCATGTGCAGGCTTTGCGCCATCTTGATGATGGCGGTCACGATGGCCTGGTCGCTGGTCTGGTCGGCCAGTTCGCGCACGAAGGACTGGTCGATCTTGATCTTGTCGATGGCATAGCGCTTGAGGTAGCCCATCGACGAGTAGCCGGTGCCGAAGTCGTCCAGCGCCACGCGGAAGCCCGCGTCGTGCAGCCGGCGGATGGTGGTTTCGGCCTGCTCGGGGTACTTCAGGGACACGGCCTCGGTCAGCTCGACCTCCATGCGCGTGGGCGACACGTCCACGCGCTGCAGCACCTGCAGCAGCTCGTCGACGAAGCGGGGCCGGGCGAACTGCGCGGCCGACACGTTCACGGCCACCACCAGCGGCGGCAGGCCGGCCGCGTCCCAGGCGCGCAGTTGCAGCGCCACCTGTTCCACCACCCAGAAGTCGATGGCGGTGATGCTGCCGCTCTGCTCGGCAATCGGAATGAACTCGGCCGGCGACACCAGCCCCCACTGCGGGTGGCGCCAGCGCAGCAGCGCCTCGGCGCCCACCAGCGCGCCGCTGCCCAGCGCGCGCTGCGGCTGGTACACCATGTAGAACTCGCCGCGCTGCGCCGCCTCCTTCAGGCACGTCGCCATCTCCAGCGAGCGCTGCGTGTGCGCCTGCATGTCGGGCGCGAAGAAGCGCAGGCCGTTGCGCCCGTCTTCCTTGACGCGGTACATGGCCACCTCGGCGGCCGAGGCCAGGGCACCGGGGGTGCGCGCATCGTCGGGGCAGACGGCGACGCCGGCCGACGCGCTGACCGACACCGGGTGGCCGTGCACCTGCAGCGGGGTCTGCAGCTGCGCCAGCGCCTCCTGCGCCATCAGCGCCACGGCGGCCTGGTCGGCCCGGGGCACGATGGCGACGAAGGCGTCGCCCGAATAGCGCGCCAGGGCGATCTGCGGCTCCAGGCAGGCGCGCAGCCGGTTGCCCATGGCCACCAGCAGCTCGTCGCCGGCGGCGTGGCCCAGGGTTTCGTTGACCAGCTTGAAGTTGTCGATGTCGAACCACAGCACCGACACCCGCTCATGGCCGGCGGCCGCACGGTCGATGACCTGGGCCAGCTGTTCGTCAAAGGCTTTCTTGTTGAGCAGGCCGGTCAGCGTGTCGTTGTTGGACAGCGCCTGGATGCGCTCCTGGGCCTCGCGCCGCAGCGTGATGTCTTCCTTGTGCGCCACGTAGTGCGTGACCTGGCCGAAGGCATCGCGGATCGGGTAGAGCGAGGCGCTCTCGGTGTAGGTCTGCCCGTTCTTGCGGCGGTTGATGAACTCGCCCTGCCAGGGCTGGCCCAGCGGCAGCCGGCTCCACATGTCGTCGTAGGTGGCGCGCGGCGTCAGGCCCGAATGCAGCATGCGCGGGTTGCGGCCCAGCACCTCGGGCGCGCTGTAGCCGCTGACCTCGCTGAACGCGTGGTTCACGTAGATGATGCGCGCCGCGGTGTCGGTGATGACCACCGGGTTGGGGCTCTGGCCCAGCGCCTCGGACAGGCGGTGGATGACGGCCTCCTGGCGGCGCTGGAGCGTGTGCTTCCAGAGCGCTTCGGCCAGGGTCTGCAGCGCCTGCACGTCCGGGGCGCCATAGTCTTCGGCCTTGTCGGCCACGCCCAGCAGCATGCGCACCTTGCCGCCTTCGATGACCGGCAGGCTGACGAGCCGGTGCGCCGCGCCGGTGCCGGGCGCAGAGTCCCCGAGCGCGGGCACGGTGTTGAGCACCACGGTGCGCCGTTCGTGCAGGGCGCGGGTGCAGGCCGCAGCGGCGCGCGCCATCGCGGCCGCGTCCCCGGTGCTGACCGCGGGGGTGGTGCCGCGCTGGTCGTCCTGCACGAAGTGGAGGGAGGCCAGGGCGCTGCCGGTGAGGCGGCAGGCGTGCTCCGCGCCGCGGCGCAGGAACACCTGCTCCTCCTCCAGCGCGTCGTGGTGCTGCAGGTCCAGCAGGGCGGCGTTCAGCTGGGCCTCGGAGCGGATGCGCTGCTCGTTCTCCACCGTGGCGGTGATGTCGCGCGACAGCACCAGGTAGGTGTCGGCACCGCCGCGCGCGTCGGACTTGCGGGCCACGGCCAGTTCGAAATGGGCCGTGCCGTCCGGCAGGGCCAACGCCATGCGCTGGCCGCGGCTGCTGCCCAGGCGCTCGGCCTCGGCAAGCGCTTCCATGCAGCGCGCGGCGGCGTCCGCGGGCAGCACGGCATCGAGGCGCCGCCCGATCAGCTCGTCCGCGGGCGCGGGCGGCCGGCCGGCGTCCTGGGTGTGCACGGCCAGGTAGACGCCCTGGCGGTCCACCTCGAACAGCCGGTCGGGCAGGGTGCTGAGCGTGGCGCGCTGGCGCAGCTCGGAGGCCTGCAGGTCCTGGTAGGGCGTCTGCACCGTTTCGACGAACAGGGCGCGGTACAGGAAGCCGTAGGCCAGGATCTTGTAGAGGTGGCCGGCCACGTTGTACACGTCGGTCACGTTGGCGTAGAGCGTGAAGAAGTATTCGCCCATGGCCATGGTGAACGACGCCAGCGCCAGCCGCGCCAGGCCGGACTCGCGCGCGCCGCGCAAGTGCGCCAGAAAGCCCGCGCCGGCCAGCCCATACAGCGCGATCAGCAGGTACTCGTAGCGCACCTTGAACTGGGTGAGCCCGCTGCCGGGTTCAAAGGTGCGCGGCAGCGCCTGCGGCTGCAACAGCAGCACGTAGTGCACCACCCCCACCAGCAGCAGCACCCCGAGCAGGCCGGCATAGCGCAAACGCGGGCCCATGGCCCGGCTCCAGCGGGGCGGGAAGAAAGCGGCCCACAGCAGGGCCAGCGCCGCCAGCGAGCGCGCGGCCAGCCAGAAATTGATGGCCTTTTCCGGGCCGCTGGCCGTCACGAAGGCGGGCATGCTGGCGTACGACAGGCTGTGGCTCAGGTCCAGCACGGCCACGCCCAGCAGGCCCAGGCCGAGCGCCACGGCGCGGCTGTTGGTGCGGTATTTCTGCGTGACCCAGGAGATGCCGAACACCATGGCGGCCACCGCGATGGACACCACCTCCATGGCCGTGTGCAGCGGCGCGTAGCCGGCCACGCCATGGGCGGCATCAGGGGCGGGAAAGAACCGCACCAGGCCCAGGCTGCCCAGCAGCAGCAGGAACCACAGGATGGACTGGCGCAGCTCCTCGCGGTGGGCGGGGTGCATCATCGGCGGCAGACCAGGAGCGGGCGGTGGGGCAAGAACACGCAGTCTTTTGTTACATATTCAAACCCATTATAGGAACGGGGTACAACGGAACCTTACAGCACCTCACGGCACCCTGCTGGCCAAAAAAAGAGCCGGCGCAAGCCGGCTCAAACCAAGGTACCAGAGCGATATTTATAGAACGATATTGGGCTTCCGCGCGCTGCTGGCAAGCGCCAGCAGCTATTGATTTAAGAGCACCCTTCAATGCCTGACCGGCATGTCCGTCGCCTCGATGCGCGGGTAGAACTCGCGGTTCTCGCGCTGCATGCGTTCATGCACCATGCGCAGCACGCGGTTGGCATCGTCGCGGAAGCCCCCCTCATCGCGGCGCACGCTTTCGGGGCGGTTCCAGCGGCGCGAAAACGCGTCGTAGGCGCGGGCGATGGAGCCCATCTCCTGCTGGTAGCGCTGGCCCATGCGGGCCAGCTCCACGTCGGTGCCGCGCTGCAGCGCGGGGTACAGCGCACGGTCTTCCACGGCCAGGTGCAGCTTGATGGTGGAGCTCATGGCGACGATGAGCCGGGCGATCTCGATGGCGTGGGCGGCGGCGCCGGCGTGCGCGAGGGTGCGCAGCGTGGCGATGCTGCCCAGGATGTCCACATGTTGGTGTTTGAATTTGTCGATGTTCATGGTTCTCTCCGTAAGGGGGTGGCGCGGGGGCCCTCGGCCCCCGCGCCAGACATCAGCGCCGTGCGCCGGCGAGCGTGGCGCCCGTGGGGGCGGCCGGGGCGCGCGAGCCGAACACACCGCTCACCACCTGCCACACCACGGCAAGCGCGCCGACGATGAAGACCAGGTCGCCGAAGGTGCGCACCCAGCGCAGGGTCTGGAGGATGGGCTGCTGCATGAATTCCTCGCTGCGCGCGTACCACAGGCCGTGCGTGAAGCTGGCGTGGAACTGCATCACAGCGATGGGCAGCAGGCTGGTGGCGATCATCAGCACCAAGCCGGCGTTGAGCCACCAGAAGCCGGTCTTCATGAGGCGCTCGCTGAACACCATTTGCGGACGGATGTAGCGCAGCACCAGCAGCGTGAAGCCCAGCGCCAGGAAGCCGTACACCCCGAACAGCGCGGCGTGCGCGTGCATGGGCGTGGTGTTCAGGCCCTGGATGTAGTACAGCGCGGCGGGCGGGTTGATGAGGAAGCCGAAGACGCCCGCGCCCAGCATGTTCCAGAACGCCACGGCGATGAAGCACATCAGCGGCCACTTGAGGTTGGCCATCCAGGGCGCCTTGTTCTTCAGGCGCCAGTGCTCCCAGGCCTCGTGGCCCAGCACGACCAGCGGCACCACTTCGAGCGCGCTGAACGCGGCGCCCACGGCCATCACCGGGGTGGTGGTGCCGCTGAAGTACAGGTGGTGGAAGGTGCCCGGAATGCCGCCCAGCATGAACAGCGAGGCCGAGGCCAGGCTGGCCGTGGTGGCCATGCGGTAGGACACCAGGCCCAGCGTGGAGAAGATGAAGGCCAGCGCCGTGGTGGCGAAGACTTCGAAGAAGCCTTCGACCCACAGGTGCACGACCCACCAGCGCCAGTACTCCATGACCGACAGGTGCGTGCGCTCGCCGTAGAACAGGCCCGAGCCGTAGAACAGGCCGATGGCGACGATGGAGAAGGTCAGCAGCGCCAGCAGGTTCTTGTCCTGGCCGTTGGGCGCCAGCAGCGCGGGGAACACGCCGCGCGCCATCAGCACCAGCCAGAAGGCGATGCCGGCGAACTTGCCGATCTGCCACAGGCGGCCCAGGTCCACGTACTCATAGCCCTGGTGGCCGAGCCAGAAATTCCACTCGGGCGGCAGGATCTGGGCAATGGCCAGGTAGTTACCGATGAACGAGCCCGCCACCACCACGAACAGCGCCCAGAACAGCACGTCCACGCCGAGCTTCTGGAACTTCGGGTCCTTGCCGCCGTTGATGAGCGGCGCCAGGAACAGGCCCGCGGCCAGGAAGCCGGTGGCGATCCAGAACAGCGCGCTCTGGATGTGCCAGGTGCGCACCAGCGCATAGGGGAACCACTGCGAAACGTCCAGCCCGTAGAACTTCTGCCCTTCCACCGTGTAGTGCGCGGTGAAGCCGCCCAGCATGATCTGGAAGGTGAACAGCGCCACCACGAGGAGCAGGTACTTGCCCAGGGCGCGCTGCGAGGCGGTGAGCGGCACGCGCGTGAGCGGGTCGTGCGCCGGGGGCACGGGGTCTTCTTCGTCGTGCTTGCCCAGGAAGGCCCAGGCCCAGACCAGGAAGCCCACGCCGGCGATCAGCAGCACCACGCTGGCGACGGACCAGATCATGTTCTCGGCCGTGGGGCGGTTGTCGATCAGCGGCTCGTGCGGCCAGTTGTTGGTGTAGGTGGCGCCGGTGCCGCCGCCGACTTCGGCGGGGCGCTCGGTGGCGGCAGCCCAGGCGGTCCAGAAGAAGAAGCCGGCCATCTGCGCGCGCCGCTCGGCGCTGGGCAGGGTGTTTTCCTTCATGGCGTAGTGCTCGCGCGTCTTCTGGAACTCCGGCGCGTCGCTGAACAGCTGGCTGTAGTACTGCACGTTGCGCGCAATGGCCTGCTCGCGCAGCTTGGACACCGTCATGGTGCCCGTGGCGGCGTCGAAAGTGTTGGTGCGGTATTCCTTCTTCAGGCGCGCCTGCAGCACGGCCTGGGCGTCGGCGTCGAGCTGGTCGAGCGCCTTGCCATGCTGCGCCTGCGCGGCCAGGTCCAGCCAGGCCAGCAGTTCGCGGTGCAGCCAGTCGGCCGTCCAGTCGGGCGCCTGGTAGGCGCCGTGGCCCCAGATCGAGCCCAGCTGCATGCCGCCCACGGACTGCCAGGCGGTCTGGCCGTCGAGAATGCCTTCTTGGGTGTAGAGCACGCGGCCGTCCTCGGCCTGCACCTTCTGCGGAATGGGCGGCGCGGTGCGGTACACCTCGACGCCGTAGTAGCCCAGCAGGCTGAAGCAGACGATCATCACGCCGATCAGCGTGAACCAGAGCTTGCGGTAGTTACCCATGGCACACCTCCCGGACGCAGGCGCGTCGCGCTCGGGCGTTGGGGGCAGTGCCAGCCCGCCCTCTCGGGGGCCGGTGGGAAATCGCGGAAACCGGGTGCATGGTGCTCCTCTCGTAAAGATGAATTACGAATGAACCTTTGCACGGTCCGGGCCAGCTTTCGCCGCCATATGGATCAAGGGTTTATACGGGTAAAGGTTATTTTTACCCTTCTGCTGCAGGGTGTTTGATACCATTACAGGGTCATGAATACCCTGATTGAAGCCCCCTGGCTGGCCGACCTGGCCACCGAACTGCCCGCCAACGTGCGCCTGCAGCGCCTCATCGGCGGCCTGCGCGCGCACTTCTGCTGCGGCGCGGTGGCGCTGTTGCGGCTGGAGGAAGACCACCTGTGCCCCGTGGTGGTGGACGGCCTGGTGAGCGAGGCCCTGGGCCGGCGCTTTGCCGTGCGCCAGCACCCGCGCCTGGCGGCCATCCTGGCGCGTGGCGAGGTCACCTGCTTCGACCGCGACAGCCAGCTGCCCGACCCGTACGACGGCCTGCTCGACACCCTGGTGGGCGAGCCGCTGCCGGTGCACGACTGCATGGGCGTGGCGCTGCGCATCGACGGCCGGCCCTGGGGCGTGCTCACGCTCGACGCGCTGCAGACCGGCACCTTCGACGAGCGCGCGCGCGCCGACCTGGCCGACTGCGCCGTGCACGTGGAGGCCGCCGTGCGCATCACCCGGCTGGAGCAGCAGGTGCAGGTGCTGGGCCGCGCCGGCAGCGCACACGCGGGCGAGCCGCACGACGACCCGGCCCTGCGCAACGCCCTGGACGACAGCGAGATCCTGGGCCAGAGCGAGGCCCTGCTGCGCCTACAGCACGAGGTGAAGGTGGTGGCGGGCTCCGACCTGCCCGTGCTGCTGCTGGGCGAGACCGGCGTGGGCAAGGAGCTGTTCGCGCGCCTGCTGCACCGCCACTCGCCGCGCCGCGGCAAGCCGCTGGTGCACGTGAACTGCGCCGCCCTGCCCGAATCGCTGGCCGAGAGCGAGCTGTTCGGCCACCGCCGGGGCGCCTTCTCGGGCGCCGTGACCGACCGGCCCGGCCGCTTCGAGGCCGCCGAAGGCGGCACGCTGTTCCTCGACGAGGTGGGCGAGCTGCCCCTGCCCGTGCAGGCCAAGCTGCTGCGCACGCTGCAGAACGGCGAAATCCAGCGCCTGGGCGCCGACGAGCCCCGCCGCGTGAACGTGCGCGTGGTGGCCGCCACCAACCGCAGCCTGCGCGACCATGTGCGCGACGGATCGTTCCGCGCCGACCTGTACCACCGCCTCTCGGTCTACCCCGTGCCGATTCCGCCGTTGCGCGAGCGCGGCGACGACGTGTTGCTGCTGGCCGGCCGCTTTCTGGAGCAGAACCGCGCGCGCCTGGGCCTGCGCAGCCTGCGCCTGTCCGGCGCGGCCCAGGCGGCGCTGCGCCACTACCACTGGCCCGGCAACATCCGCGAGCTGGAGCACGTCATCAGCCGCGCTGCCCTCAAGGCCCTGAGCCGGGGCGCCAGCCGCAACGACATCGTGACGCTGGAGCCCGCGCTGCTGGACCTGGACGCCCTGCACGCCCCGGCCCCACCCGCGCCGCTGGCCGGCCCGGCGCCCGAGGCACCGCCCGCCCCCGCCGCCCTGGAGCCCACCACCCTGCGCGACGCCCTGGACATCTGCCAGCGCCAGAGCATCCAGGCGGCGCTGGCACGCCACGAGGGCAACTGGGCGCGCGCGGCACGCCAGCTGGACATCGACGCGAGCAACCTGCACAAGCTGGCGCGGCGGCTGGGGCTCAAGGGATAGCTACCATTTTGATAGCTGCTAGCGCTTTACTGTAAAGGGCTGGCGGCCATTTCTATTCATGCACTCCGCCAGGTCCTAAGATGGCCCTGCGATGATCGACCAACTCCACCTTCAGAACCTCAAGGCCTGGCGCGACAGCGGCCCGGTGCAACTGGCGCCCGTCACCATGCTGCTGGGCACCAACTCGTCGGGCAAGTCCACGCTGCTGCAAAGCCTGCTGCTGCTCAAGCAGACCGTGGCCGCGCCCGACCGCACCGTGCACCTGAACCTGGGCGGCGACGAGGCGCACGACCTCGTTCACCTCGGCGGCTTCGACGACGTGCTCGCGCGCGGCGTGGCGGCGCCGCGCCAGTTCGCCATCGCGCTGGCCTTCCAGCGGCCCGAGGGCGAGCGCGTGCGCCACGGGCGCTTTTCCTGCCGCTACGGGCAGACGGCCAGCGGCGCCGTGGCCATCCAGGAACTGGAGCTGTCCACCGTGGCGCGGCACTTTCGGGCCGTGCGGCGCGAGCACGGCGCCTACGCCGTGTATGTGGACGGCGAAACCCGGCCACGCGGCAAGGGCCCGCAACTGGCGCCCGAGCGCTCCATCGCGCTCCCCGCCGAAGCCCTGGCCCTGCTGGGCAGCGACGGCGCCCACCTGCAGGACCTGAGCCTGGCGCTGCGCCGCGAGCTGGAGGGCATCGTCTACCTCGGCCCGCTGCGCCGCCGGCCCGAGCGCGACTATGCGTGGAACAAGGCCGCCCCCGGCGAGGTGGGCAGCGACGGCCACCAGGCCATCGACGCACTGCTGGCCAACGCCCTGCTGCCATCCGAGCACCAGGGCAGCGTGCTGCGCAGCGTTGCGCACTGGCTGCAGCGCATGGGCATGGCCGAGCAGCTCAGCGTGCGCGCGGTGGGCCGCTCGGGCCGTTACGAGCTGCTGGTGCACCACGACGGCGTGGAGGCCAACCTGCGCGACGTGGGCGTGGGGGTTTCGCAGGTGCTGCCGGTGCTGGCCGTGGCCTACTGCGCGCCGCCGGGCAGCACCGTGCTGCTGGAGGAGCCCGAAATCCACCTGCACCCGCTGGCCCAGGCCGTGCTGGCCGAAATGTTTGCCGAGGTCAGCCAGCAGCGCCAAGTGCAATTTCTGGTGGAAACGCATTCCGAGCACCTGTTCCGCCGCATGCAGACCCTGATCGCCCGGCGCCAGACCAGCACCGCGCAGTGCCGCATGCTGTTCGTCGAGCGGCGCGGCGCCGACGCCGTGCTCGTGCCGCTGGACGTGGACGAATTCGGCGCCGTGCGCAATTGGCCGCCGCGCTTCTTTGGCGACGCCATGGGCGAGGCGCGCGAACAGGCCCGCGCCCGCGCCCAGCGCTTACGGGAAGCCGCCGGTGGCTGAAGCGGGCGCCCTGCAGGCGCGCCTGGTGGACACCAACGTGCTCATCGTCGCCAGCGCGGCCGATGATGGCTCGCCGTTTCGTGCCGAATCCACCCCCATCGAAGAAGCCACGTTGCGCCAGCAGGTGTTCGACTGGCTCGAAGCCTTCGAGGCCGACCCCACGCGCCACGCCGTGCTCGACGTGGACTGGCATGTGTGCGGCGAATACCGCCACAAGCTCACCGAGCAGGACTACGGCTGGCTGGCCATGATGCACAAGATGGACCGCGGCGAAGTCGTGTGGGTCGATGTGCTGCTCGACAAGGATGGCAACGCCGTGCTGCCACCCGAACTGGCCGAGGCCGTGACCGACCTGGCCGACCGCAAGATGGTGGCCGCCGCCCTCGCCGCGCTGGACGCCGGCCACGCCACCCAGATCACCAACGCCGCCGACACCGACTGGATCGACTGCCAGCAGGCCCTGCAGGCCGTCGGGCTGGAGGTGGAAAACCTGCTGCCCGACTGGCTGCAGGGCCGCTGGCACCAGAAACACCCGCCCGCGCGGCGCGCAAAATAAGAAGCTTATGTCCGAAGATTTCTTCCGCTTCCCCCACACCCCCCACATCGCCTGGCTGGCCACGGGCGCGCCGCGCGACGACAAGGTGCTCTCCCCGGCCGAGGCCGAGGACCTCCTCTCCGGCCCCGTGGTGCTGGAGGAAAAACTCGACGGCGCCAACCTGGGCTTCTCGGTCTCGGCCGACGGCGTGCTGCGCGCGCAGAACCGGGGCCAGTACCTGCCCCAACCCTTCCACGGCCAGTTCGCCCGCCTGGGCCCCTGGCTGGCCGCGCACGAGGACAAGCTGTTCGACGCCCTGGGCACCCACCTCGTGGCCTTTGGCGAATGGTGCGCCGCGCGCCACTCGCTCGACTACGCCACCCTGCCCGACTGGTGGATGCTGTTCGACGTGTACGACCGCCAGGAGCGGTGCTTCTGGAGCACCACGCGCCGCAACGCCTGGGCCGCGCAGATGGGCTTCAACACCGTACCCTGCCTGTACGCGGGCGAGGTCACGCTGGACCAGCTGCGCGACCGCGTGCACACCCACGACAGCCAGTTCCGCCAGGGCCACCTCGAAGGCATCGTGATCCGGCGCGAGAACGCCGACTGGCTGGAGAACCGCGCAAAATTAGTGCGCGCGGACTTCACGCAGACCATCGAGGAGCACTGGCGCTCGCGGGCGCTGGAATGGAACCGGGTGGTGTGAAGGCTTTCGACCCACAGCGGTCAAAGTCAATGTTGAGCTCAGCGCATGCCAACAGCCATTCAAGGCTTGCGCAAACCGTGCCACAAAGGGCATCGGGTTGAATGAATCGTCAGCACACGTCTAGAAGACCATCACGTGGTCGACGAGATACCTGCCGTCTTGCTGGACCAAGACCATCTCAGCCACGAAGTCCCCCGGTTGCTTGGTGAAGCCCTGCTTCCAGATCACTGCGACAGACTCAGGGCGCCGAAAAATGGCGACAAACTCACGCTTGGCAAAGAAGCCCTTTGTATTTTGGTAGTCATGGCAAATCGACTCCAGTCGCGCTTTCGGCAGGACATTTTTCAGGCGGTCCGTGAAGTCTCTGATGTGTCTCTCATAGTCGATCGCCGTCGAAGCATCCATCAAGTTGTCCATGATCGGGTCGGCAACCGACATGATTTCAGCGTCTGATTTCTGGGACAGGTCCATATGGGCTTCTCCTGAGTGCCATCTTTGATTTCTTTCGATTCTCGGCGACGCGCCGCTGAGCAGTTTTTGGTGAACACCCGCTCGGGGCCAACCCGCATCACACACCTTCGCGCCCGTCACCCCATCGCAGCACCAACGCCCATGCTGCCCATACCACAGGCGCCGGGAAGTTTGAATGGAATGGGCCTCTAGGCCGCGACCATCAAGCGCGAGCAGCTATCTTTTTAGATAGACCACTCCGGGTGGTGCACGCCCGCCGACGCATGCGGATCAGCCTGCCTCGGCAGAACCGGGTGCGAACCGGATGCGGTTGCGGCCATCTTCCTTGGCCTGGTACATCGCCGCATCCGCCCGGCCGATCACGCCGCTCTCGCTTTCGTCGCGCCCATGGAAAACCGCCACGCCGATGCTGGCGGTGCACTGGTGTTCGATGGCCGGGCCGGAAGGCGCGGCCTGGAGCCCATAGGGCTCGGACAGGCGGGCACGGATTTCCTCCGCGATGGCGGTGGCTTGCGCGGTGGCTTCGTCGTGATGCGTGCCCAGTTCGCACAGCAGCACGACGAATTCGTCCCCGCCAAAACGGGCCACGGTGTCAGCTTCGCGCACGCAGGTTTTCAGGCGCTCGGCCACTTCGATCAGCAGCAGGTCGCCCACCCCGTGGCCGTGGGTGTCGTTGAGGGGCTTGAAGTTGTCGAGGTCGAGAAACAGCAGCGCGCCATGGCGGTGGCTGCGCTTGCTGGCCGACATGGCCTGGTCCAGGTGCTCCAGCATCAGGCGGCGGTTGGCCAGGTGGGTGAGCGGGTCGTGGAAAGCGAGCTGGCGCACCTGCTCTTCCAGGCGCTTGCGCTCGGTGATTTCGCGGGTGATGCCGTGGTAGCCGATGATTTCGCCCTGTGCGTTGCGGTCGGGCTTGGACAGCACCTCGCCCCAGATCAGCCGGCCATCCTTGCAGCGGTGCTGCACCTGGAAGTTCAGGAACCCGACGGTCGTGCCGGATGACTCTTCAAGCGCCCTGCGGTGGAGCATGTCTTTGACCAGGGCGATGCCTTCGTCGGTGAACATTTCAAACACATGGTGCCCCACCACCTCGTCGGCCCGAAAGCCCCGCAGGCGTTCGTCCGCCGGGCTGATGTAGGTGAAGATGAGCCGGCTGTCCGTCCGCCACAGCACATCCTGTGCGTCCTCCGTCAGCAGGCGGTAGAGCGCCTGGCTGTCGTGCAGCGCCTGGGTGCGTTCGGCCACCAGGGCCTGCAAGACGCTGTTTTGCTCCTGCAGGTTTTTGAGGGGGTAGACCTCGCCGTCCTGCGCGCTGTGGTACGGGATGGAGATGCCGCTGTGCACGATCATCCACTCGGCGCCTTCCCGCCGGAAGATCAGCACCAGCCGCGCCACTTCCCGCGACAGCTGGTGGCCGCCGCTGGGCAGGTGGATGTGGAAGAAGGCGGTGGTCACCACCACGTCTTCGGCCAGATCCTGCAGCGCGAGGTCAAGCATCTCGATGCGGATGCGGCCGGGCACCTGGGCAAAGTCCTGCCGGGTGATGCGGATCCATTCCTCGCGGTCGTGGATCAGGCGGTCCCCGCTGCCGGGGTAGCCGCTGAAGTTCTGGCTGAAGCGCGCGGTCAGGCGGTCGTCCCGCCCGGCGTACATCTCGATGTACTCATTGAACAGCTCTCGAATCTTGCGCTGGCGATCCTGGTGCATGGTGCTGAAGATCCTGGTGTGCGGGAATATCCTGGCCAACGCCCATGGCCGCTGCAAAGCACGCACCACGATACGCCTTGTTACTCTACACCGGCCCCTTGCTCAAAGGTGGATGAATTCTGCGGGCCTGCAAGCCAGGGCGCATCTCGCAAGAATCCATCCCGCCATGTGGCATTTGTTGCCACAATGCTGGGCATGATCACCCTTCAAGACATCCAGGACGCCGCATCCCGCCTACAAGGCCAGGTGCTGGAGACCCCCTGCGTGGAATCCCGAACGCTCTCGCAGATCGTGGGCGCGCAGGTGTTCCTCAAGTTCGAGAACCTGCAGTTCACGGCCTCCTTCAAGGAGCGCGGCGCCTGCAACAAGCTGGCGCTGCTCACGCCCGAGGAGCGCGCGCACGGCGTGGTCGCCATGAGCGCCGGCAACCATGCCCAGGGCGTGGCCTACCACGCGCAGCGGCTGGGGCTGCGCGCGGTGATCGTGATGCCGCGCTTCACGCCCGGCGTGAAGGTGGAGCGCACGCGCGGCTTCGGCGCCGAGGTGGTGCTGCACGGCGACACGCTGGAAGAAGCGCGCGCACACGCCTATGCGCTGGCCGACAAGCAGGGTCTGATCTTTGTGCACCCCTACGACGACGAGGCCGTGGCCGCAGGCCAGGGAACGCTGGCGCTGGAGATGCTGCAAGCCGTGCCGGACCTGGACACGCTGGTCATTTCGGTGGGCGGCGGCGGGCTGATCGCCGGCGTGGCCACGGCGGCCAAGGCACTCAAGCCGGGCATCGAGGTGATCGGCGTGCAGACCACGCGCTTCCCGGCCATGGTGAACGCCGTGCAGGGCACGCACCACCCGCTGGGCACCTCGACCATTGCCGAGGGCATTGCCGTGGGCTCGCCGGGCAAGATCACGCAGGAGGTGGTGGCGCGCCTGGTAGACGACCTGCTGCTGGTGGACGAGGGCGACATCGAGCAGGCCGTGCTGATGCTGCTGGAGATCGAGAAGACGCTGGTGGAGGGCGCGGGCTCGGTCGGGCTGGCCGCGCTGCAGCGCTACCCGGAGCGCTTTCGCGGCAAGAAGGTGGGGCTGGTGCTCAGCGGCGGCAACATCGACCCGCTGCTGCTGGCCGCCATCATCGAACGCGGCATGGTGCGCTCGGGCCGGCTGGCGCGCATCCGTGTGAGCGCGCGCGACGTGCCGGGCGCGCTGGCGCACATCACCGCCACGCTGGCCGACGCGGGCGCCAACATCGAGGAAGTGCACCACCAGCGCGCCTTCACCATGCTGGCGGCGCAGAACGTCGAAATCGAACTGGTGCTGCAGACGCGCGGCCACGCGCACGTGGACGAGGTGATTGCGCACCTGCACGCCGCCGGCATGTCGGCCGCCAAGATGTAGGGTGCAGGGGCTCTGGCGCGCGCCCGTGCACGTTCGGCGGGCCGGCGCTAGAATTTTCGGCAACCCTGCCCTTTCGGAGACCGCACCATGACGCCTTCCAGCTCCAGCCACGCACCCGCCACGCCGTCCGACGACCCGGTGGAAGCCGTCGTGCCCTACATTCCGCTGGTGCTGCCCGTGGTGGGCGGCATCATGATGTTCCTGCTGGCCATGATCGCCGTCACGATGGCCTGACGCCGCCCGGCGCCTGGCCCCAGGCACAATCACCAGCCCCGGACAGCCCCGCCTGCCGGGGCTTTTTTTTGCGCCCACCGCAGGGCGCTTGCCTTTTGGAGAGTTCCCATGCGCAGCGGCCACGCCCTCGTCCTTTTCTCGGGTGGACAAGATTCCACCACCTGCCTGGCCTGGGCGCTGGAGCATTTCGCCCATGTCGAGACCATCGGCTTCGACTACGGCCAGCGCCACCATGTGGAGCTGCAGGCGCGCCTGGAGGTGCTGGCGGCCCTGCGCGCGGGCTTTCCGCAGTGGCAGGAGCGGCTGGGCGAGGACCACATGGTCGACCTGGCGGTGCTCGGCCAGATCAGCGACACCGCCCTCACGCGCGAAACGGCCATCGAAATGGACGCCGCCGGGCTGCCCAACACCTTCGTGCCGGGGCGCAACCTGCTGTTCTTCCAGCTCGCGGCGGCCGTGGGCTACCGGCGCGGGCTGCACACGCTGGTGGGCGGCATGTGCGAGACCGATTTCTCGGGCTACCCCGACTGCCGCGACGACACCCTCAAGGCGCTGCAGGTGGCCGTGTCGCTGGGCATGGGCCGGCGCTTCACCATCGAGACGCCGCTGATGTGGCTGGACAAGGCCCAGACCTGGGAGATGGCGCGCGACCTGGGCGGCCCCGCTCTCGTGGACGCGATCATCGCGCTCTCGCACACCTGCTACCACGGCGAGCGCGGCGCGCTGCACGCCTGGGGCCACGGCTGCGGGCACTGCCCGGCCTGCGCGCTACGCCGCGGCGGCTACGAACGCTGGCAGGCCGCGCAGGGCTGATCCGCCCGGGGCGCTGCTTCTGCCGAGCCAACCACGGCAACGCATAACCTGATGCGTTTTTTGCATAAATCTGAGCCCTGTCTGACAGACAAGTCAGCAGCAGATTCATAAAATCGACATCCCAGCCGACCCGCGGATTCCGTGGACTTGCCTCCACCCCGTGGTGGCACAGCCTTGCAACCGCCCGCCGACTGAGCACACAAGCCGTTTTTTCAAAGGCAGCGCTCAGCAACACTCCAGCGCAGGCCTTGCTGGTACCGGGCGTCCGCTTCCTTTGAAAAAACCGTTTTTCAACTTAAGGAAGCTCCCGATGAACGCACCCACCATGCAGGGCCTGAACCTCAGCGCCCCCGCCTACGTCAAGAACGCCCGCCTGCTGGCCTGGGTGGCCGACATGGCCGCCCTGTGCAAGCCCGCGAACATCGTCTGGTGCGACGGCTCCAAGGAAGAGTACGACCGCCTGTGCCAGCAGCTGGTGGACGCCGGCACCTTCAAGAAGCTGAACCCCGCCAAGCGCGCCGGCAGCTTCCTGGCCTGGTCCGATCCGTCCGACGTGGCCCGCGTGGAAGACCGCACCTACATCTGCTCGGCCAAGAAGGAAGACGCCGGCCCCACCAACAACTGGATGGAACCGGCCCAGATGCGCGCCACGCTGCAGCCCCTGTTTGACGGCTGCATGAAGGGCCGCACCATGTACGTGGTGCCGTTCAGCATGGGCCCGCTGGGCAGCCACATCGCCCACATCGGCGTGGAGCTGACCGACAGCGCCTACGTGGCCGTGAACCAGCGCCTGATGACCCGCATGGGCAAGGCCGTGTACGACGTGCTCGGCGTGGACGGCGAGTTCGTGCCCTGCATGCACACCGTGGGCGCCCCGCTGGCCGAAGGCGAGAAGGACACCACCAGCTGGCCCTGCAACCCCAAGGTCAAGTACATCGTCCACTACCCCGAAACGCGCGAGATCTGGTCCTACGGCTCGGGCTACGGCGGCAACGCGCTGCTGGGCAAGAAGTGCCTGGCCCTGCGCATCGCCTCCACCATGGGACGCGACCAGGGCTGGCTGGCCGAGCACATGCTCATCCTGGGCGTGACCAACCCCCAAGGCAAGAAGTACCACGTGGCAGCCGCCTTCCCCAGCGCCTGCGGCAAGACCAACTTCTCGATGCTCGTGCCCCCGGCCGGCTTCGACGGCTGGAAGGTCACCACCATCGGTGACGACATCGCCTGGATCAAGCCCAATGCCGAAGGCAAGATGGTCGCCATCAACCCCGAGGCCGGCTACTTCGGCGTGGCCCCCGGCACCAACACGCTGACCAATCCCAACTGCATGGCCAGCCTGGACAAGGACGTGATCTTCACCAACGTGGCCCTCACCGATGACGGCGACGTGTGGTGGGAAGGCATGGAGAAGGACCAGGGCAAGCTGCCCGAGCACCTGATCGACTGGCAAGGCAAGGACTGGACGCCCCAGATCGCCAAGGAAACCGGCGCCAAGGCCGCCCACCCCAACGCCCGCTTCACCGTGGCCGCCACCAACAACCCGGCGCTCGACGCGCAGTGGGACGACGCCAATGGCGTGGCCATCGACGCCTTCATCTTCGGCGGCCGCCGCTCCACCACCGTGCCGCTGGTGACCGAAGCCCGCACCTGGATGGAGGGCGTGTATATGGCCGCCACCATGGGCTCGGAGACCACCGCCGCCGCCTTTGGCGCCCAGGGCGTGGTGCGCCGCGACCCGTTCGCCATGCTGCCCTTCTGCGGCTACAACATGAGCGACTACTTCCAGCACTGGCTCGACATGGAGCACAAGCTGGAAGAATCCGGCCACACCCTGCCCAAGATCTTCTGCGTGAACTGGTTCCGCAAGGGCGACGACGGCAAATTCGTCTGGCCCGGCTACGGCGACAACATGCGCGTGCTCAAGTGGATGCTCGACCGCATCGAAGGCCAGGCCGCAGGCCAGGAAACCATGTTCGGCGTGGCCCCCACGTACGGTGAAATCAACTGGACCGGCCTGGACTTCAGCGCCCAGCAGTTCCAGACCGTCACCAGCATCGACAAGGCCGCCTGGACGGACGAACTGAAGCTGCACGCCGACCACTTCGAGCAGCTCGCCTACCACCTGCCCCAAGAGCTGATTCAGACCAAGGCCGCGCTGGAGCAGCGCCTGGCCGCGCTCTAACCGCCTCTGCGCCTCGCCCTGCGGGGCGCGCCTCGGCAAGCCGCCCGGCCCGCGCCCGGCGGCTTCTTTGTTTCACGGCCCCGCCCCCACCCGGCGTAAGCCCATGCGCCGCCGCCCGAGGGCGCCAGGGTACGATTCCGGGTTGCGCCCGGCGGGAACCCCTGCCGCGCCCTCCCCTCCCAGCAAGCTCCCCATGAACACAACACTGGCACTCGCCCTGTCCACGGCCGCCACACTGGTGCTGGCCCCCACGGCCCTCGCCGCCAGCCCTGACAAGGGCCAGGCCCACTTCATCCTGATGAAATCGCGCGACGAGCCCTACGTGGGCGTGACCGTCAGCGGCACCTGCAAGTCGGACGACGGCGCCTTCTTCGGCGGCAAGAAGGTGGAGAGCAAGTGGTCGTGCACCACCAACGTGGACGGCGCCTGCACCGCAGAGGTCGCGCTGCTGCCCAAGGCGGATTCCGACCGCACCAACGCCTGCAAGGGCACGGTGGCCACCGAGATCACCGAGCCGGGCGCCGCGCCGGAGAAGAGCAGCTACTTCACCTTCTTCGCCAACGGCGCGCCGCACAACTACAACCTGCTGCAGAAGATCACCTCCTGGAAGCACGGGCAGTACCACTTCAAGTCGCTGGAGAGCAAGGAGTCGTTCGACGCCATTGCCTCACGGCACGCGCCGGCGTTCTACAAGAGCCGCATCGCCGTCGAGGACAACGCGGCCAACGCCTTCGTCACCCTCAGCGCCGCCCCGGCGCACGAGCCCGAGAGCGCGGCCTACCCGAGCGTGGAGTATCTGCGCGCCACCATCGACCGCAAGACTCTCAAGCCCACGGTGCAGGTGGTGGTGAAGGAAACCTACATCGACTTCAGCTACCGCGTACCCACCAGCGCCAAGCACCCCTCGGCCACAGGCCTGCGCACGAGCGAACTCACCCGCCTCGACCAGAACGTGCTGTGCAACATGCGCGACCTGCTGGAGCGCAAATGCACCCACCAGGAAACCGTGGCCTTCAACCTCGACCTGGACACGCTGCGCCAGACCGCCGCAGCCTACAAGCCGGGCGAGCGGCTGGCGTGGAAGTTCCAGACCACCGCCAAGTCGGGCGCGGAACGCAGCCTCGCGCTCACCCATGCCGAATTCAAGGCCATGGCCGAGGCGCTGGACGAGTACCTGGCCCGGCAGAAGAAGTAACGGGCACAAAAAAGCCGCATCCAAGGGTGCGGCTTTTTTTGGGCCAAGGCTTGCGGCGGGGCCGCCAGCGCAGTGCGATCAGTTCGCGTCGCTGTCGCGGAAGATGGCGTAGCGCAGCTCGGCCATCAGGCGCGGATCGCTGTGGGCCAGGTCCCACAGTTCGCGGTCGGCGCGGTCGCGGGCCCGGGCTTGGCGCCACTGGCCCATGGCCGCCACCGTGCGCCGCGCCAGGCCGCGCGTGGGGGCGCTCAGCAGTGCCAGCGCGGAAAAGCCCACCACCCACAGCACCATCCAGGCCGCCAGCAGGTGGCCTTCGCTCCAGGTGTCGATGACCTGGTTGGCCACGACCAGCAGCGCCGACACCACCGCCGCCATCAACCCGGTGGCAGCGCTGCGCGCGCCGTCAAAGCCGGCCTTTGCCTGCTTGAAGGCCGCGATGGCATTCTCGGCACGGACCACACCGGGGTGTTCGGTGGGGTATTGGACATTGGCGAAGGCGGTCATGGTGGTATCCCTGTCTGGCGCTTGCGGCGAGATTGCCGGCGCATGGGGTGAATACTAGGGTTTACCCTTTATCTATTCAACTTTATATTTTGAATTCAAGTTATTCACGCCAGTGATAATTGGCGCCATGTCGGCGCTGAACTTCCGGTCCCTGGACCTCAACCTGCTGCGCGTCTTCGATGAAATCATGGCCGAGCGCAGCCTCACGCGCGCAGCGCACAAGCTCGCGCTGACGCAGCCGGCCGTCAGCAACGCGCTGCGCCGCCTGCGCGAGGCCTTGGGCGACGATCTGGTGGTGCGCAGCGGCCAGGGCGTGGAGCCCACGGCCCGCGCCGTGGCGCTGTGGCCGGCGGTGCGCGAGGCCCTCATGCTGTTGCAGGACTCGCTGGCGCCCGGCGTGTTCGACCCGGCGACGGCTCGCTCCACGCTGGTGCTCGCCATGGCCGACGCCACGGCAGCCACGCTGGTGCCCACGCTGGCGCAGATCATTGAGCAGGAGGCTCCCGGCATCTCCATCCGCGTCGTGCCGCTGACCACGCGCGACCCGCGCCGCCTGCTCGAAGACGACGCGGCCGACATGGCCGTGGGCTACTTCCCCTTCGTGCTGGCCGACCTTACGGCGCGCGCGCAGGCGGGCGGGGTGCCGGCCTTCGACAGCCGCCGCATCTATGACGGCCAGTACATCTGCGCCATGCGCAAGGGCCACCCGCTGGCCGGCGCGCCCCTCACGCTGGACGCCTTCTGCGCCGCGCGTCATCTGCTCGTGAGCTTTTCGGGCCGCCCGTTCGGTTTCATCGACGAGGCCCTGGCCGCGCTGGGGCGCAAGCGGCGCGTGGTGCTCACCGTGAACCAGTTCTTCACCGCCGGGCACGCCGTGGTCGGCTCGGACCTGCTGACGGTGCTGCCGCGCCACTTCGTGCCCGTAACCGGCATCGCCGAGGCGCTGGTGCAGCGCGCCCTGCCCTTCGACGTGCCGACCGTGCATGTGGACGCGCTGTGGCACCGCCGCGGCCCGCAGCAGGCGGCCTGCCACTGGCTGCTGCAGGCGCTGACGCGCTCGGCGCGCAGCGCCTTCCCGTAGGCACGGCGGGGTGGATCTCCCCACGCCCAGGGCGGCCGGACGGCGCGGCGCCGGGCGCCCCGGGGCGGCACGCCCTACACTGCCAGGCGCATGAACATCCAGCTGCTGTCCGACCTGCACCTTGAAGCCCACCCCCACTTCCAGCCCGAGCCGGCGCCGGGCGCGGACCTGCTGGTGCTGGCAGGCGACATAGGCTCCTACCAGAGCCGCTCGCAGGTGGCGGGCGACGACTTCGGGCTGGAACGCTTCTCGCCACTGCCGCAGGGCGCTGGCTGGCCGACGCCAGTGCTGTTCGTGCCAGGCAACCACGAATACGACATGCAGGACTTCGACGCGGCCCACGCACGCCTGCGCCGCACCTGCGAGCGCCTCGGGCTGCTCTGGCTGGAACGCGAAACACTGGTGCTGGACGGCGTGCGCTTCGTCGGCACCACGCTGTGGAGCGACTTCGACGCACTGGCCGAGCACGAGGGCGGCACCGATCTCACGCAACGCCTGCGCCTGCGCGAGAAGGCCTTCCGCGCGGCCAACTTCTACCTCTCCAAGACCGGCACCACGCGCGCCGGGACGCCCTGGCTGGCCGAGGGCGTGCGTGAGCAGGCACTGGTCTGCCAGGCCTGGCTGCGCGATGCGCTGGCCCGGCCCTTCGACGGCCCCACGGTGGCCGTCACGCACTTCGCCCCGAGCCTGCGCAGCGCCGACCCGCGCTACGGCCTGGCCCCGGGCACGGCGGGCTTCTGCAACGCCCTGGACGCCCTGCTGCCGCGCGCCCAGCTCTGGCTGCACGGCCACCTGCACGCTCCGAGCGACTACACCGTGCAAGGCCACACGCCCGACGGCACCCCCTGGCAGTGCCGCGTGGTGGCCAACCCGCTGGGCTATGCGCGCAAGGACGAGCAGGCGTTTTTCGAGCCGCGCCGCTGCCTCACCGTATGATGCGGCCAGGCCGGGCGGCCCCGGTCGCCTGTCATTTGCCCCCTTATCGGAGAAACGCATGAACATCCTGCTAGCTGTCGATGGCAGCGCCTACACCAAGAAAATGCTGGCCTACCTCGCCACGCACGAGGAGCTGCTGGGCGGCCACCACACCTACAGCCTGATCACCGTGCGGGCCGCACTGCCGCCGCGCGCGCGCGCCGCGCTGGGCAAGGAAGCCGTGGCCCAGTACCACGCCGAGGAGTCCGACAAGGTGCTGAACCCCGTCACCAAGTTCCTGGAGCGCCATGGCGCCACGGCCAAGCGCATCGTGAAGGTGGGCCCGGCCGGTGAGACCATCGGCAAAGTGGCCGACACCGGCGGCTTCGACCTGCTGGTGATGGGCTCGCACGGCCACGGCGCCCTGGCCACGCTGGTGATGGGCTCGGTGACCACGCAGGTGCTGGCCAACAGCCGCGTGCCGGTGCTCATCGTGCGCTGAACGGCGGCACGCGCCATCCAGGGCCCCTGCGGGGGCCTTTTTCTTTGGGGAATCAGCGGGCCGCGAGGCCGTCGAAGCAGGTGCGCAGCACGAGGTCGACGATTTCGGCGTCCGAGTACTGGCCGCCGTCCTTGAGGAAGCTCACCACCGGGTCGCAGGCGCGGGCGTACAAGGTGTAGAGCACCACCAGCGGCGGCAGCGTGGCGTCGATGCGGCCCTGCGCCTGGGCCTCGGTGATCCAGTGACCGATGCGGTCGCTCACCGCAATCAGCCGGTCGAGGTATTCCTGGTTGGACATGAGCACCGCGCGCAGCGACGAGTTGCGGCTGGGCAGCAGCGGCAACTCTTCGCTGATGAGGCGCTCGAGCGACCAGCGCACCAGGGCGCGCAGCTTGTCCACGGGCTCCATGCTGTCCGGCAGGCTGTGGAGGTAGACCTGCACGCGCTCCAGGATCTGCACCATGGCGGTGCTGCACAGCTCTTCCTTGCTGGCGAAATGCTTGTACAGGCTGGCCTTGGCGATGCCGACGTCGTTGGCCACGTCGTCCATGGTCATCGCGTCGAAGGCCTTCTCCCCGAGCAGGCGGCAGGTGGTCTGCAGGATCGCGTTCTCGCGCGCCTGGTGCATCTGCTCCTTGAAGGAAATCTTGGGGTGCTGCGTCTGCATGACCTCCATCTTATGCACTGCGGTTGAAAAATAAATGGTCGAGTTGTTTTGCAACCACTGCGTTCATTTTCTGACGCATTCTTTGACGCAGTGCAGCATCGCCCTCGGCCGAGGCTAGGCCGTCAGCGTGCGTTCGGCGGCCTCGGTCAAAGCCTGGGTGAGGGTGTCGAGCACCTCGGATTCCAGGTTCCAGCAGTGCCAGTAGAGCTTGATGGGCAGCTCCTGGCCGGGTGCCATGTCCACCAGCGTGCCATCGGCCAGGCCCGAGCGCACCAGCAGCTCGGGCAGCACGCCCACGGCCCAGCCGGCCTTCACGGCGTGCAGCTGGCCCTCGGAACTGGGCACGAACAGGTGGTTCAGCGCCACGCGCTTGAGGCCAAAGGCGCGGGCCACGAACTCGGCGGCCATGTCGTCCTTGCGGTTGAACGACAGGTAGGACACCTCGCGGAAGTTGTGCGCCGTGAGCCCGCCCGGCAGGTGCTTCTCGGCGAAAGAGGCCGAGGCCACCGCCACGTAGCGCATGGCGCCCAGCGGCACCATCTTGCAGCCGCGCAGCGCCTGCTTGAGGGTGGTCACGCAGCCCAGCACCTGGCCCGAGCGCAGCCATTCCTGCGTGAAGTCCTGGTCGTCGGCAATGATTTCCAGCGGCAGGCGCTGGCGCACCAGGTCGTGCAGCGCATCGAGCGCCCAGGTGGCGATGCTGTCGGCATTGATGGCGATGGAGATGCGCTCCTCCTCGCGCCCGCCGCCGTGCGCGCTGGGCGCCAGCTCCTGCAGGTCGCGTTCCAGGTCGGCGCGCAGCAGGCGCAGCTGCTTGGTGTGCTTGAGCAGCAGCTGCCCGGCCGAGGTCGGCCGCAGGGGCCGGCTACGCACGATGAGCACCGAGCCCACCTGGGCTTCCAGCGCGCGCAGGCGCTGCGAGACGGCGGACTGCGTGACGTTCAGCCGCTGGGCGGCGCGCTCGAAGCCGCCCTCCTCGACGATGGCGGCAAGGCATTCCAGGGCAGCGGGGTCGTAGGTACTCATGGTCTCCTCACTCAGATTGGTGGGCGGCGGCCGCAGGCCTGGCACCCAATTTATTAGCAATTCTGATGTTTTTTGATGAAGTTTAATTTTGCTTTTATTTAAAAGCAATGTCGATCACACTGCGCTCCCATGAAAACCATTGTTCTCGGAGCCGGCATCATCGGCATCAGCACGGCGTGGCACCTGCGCGAGCGCGGCCACGAGGTCATCGTGGTCGACCGCCAGCCGGGCGCGGCGCTGGAGACCAGCTTCGCCAACGCGGGCCAGATCTCGGTGAGCTACTGCGAGCCCTGGGCCAACCGCGAGGCACCGATCAAGGCGCTCAAGTGGATGCTGGACAAGGAAGCGCCCCTGCTGTTCCGCCCGCAGCTGGACTGGCAGCAATGGCGCTGGGGCATGAAGTTCCTGGCGCAGTGCAATGACACCGCCTTCGAGCGCAACGTGCAGCAGCTGGTGGCGCTGGGCGCCTACAGCCACCGCGCGCTCAAGGAGCTGGTGCGCAGCACCGGCATCGAATACCACCGCCTGGAGCGCGGCATCGCCCACTTCTACGCCGACCAGAAGTCGTTTGACGACGCCGGCCTGGCCGTGGAGCTGATGCGCAAGCATGGCGTGCAGCGCCGCCTGGTGACACGCGACGAGCTGCTCCAGATCGAGCCGGCGTTCCGCGCCTATGGCGACCGCATCGTCGGCGGCACCTACACCAGCACCGACGAGAGCGGCGACGCGCGCGCCTTCACGGCGCAGCTGGCCGAGCGTTGCGCGGCACGCGGCGTGCAGTTCCTCTACGGCCACGACGTGCTGCGCCTGAACAAGGTCGGTGGCGCTATCGAATCCGTAGCTGTCCGCGCAAATCAGCCGGGCGCTGCAGGCCAAAAAGACCAAATACTCCAAGGTGACGCCATCGTTGTCGCATGCGGCTCTTACAGCGCGCCGCTGCTGCGCAACGTGGGCGTGGACCTGCCGATCTACCCCGGCAAGGGCTACAGCGCCACCTTCCCCATCCTGCGCCCCGAGGCCGCGCCCACGGTCTCGGCGCTCGACGACGGCCGCAAGATCGCCATCAGCCGCCTGGGCGACAAGCTGCGCGTGGCCGGCACCATCGAGCTGGGCGGCTTCGACATGGCGCTGGACACCCCGGTGGCCCGCGCGCGCTGCCACATGCTCTCGCGCCGCATCGAGGAAGTGTTCCCCGGCGTCTGCGACACGCGCACGCCCGAGCAGGGCGGCGACCCGCAGTACTGGACCGGCCTGCGCCCGGCCACGCCGACGAACATTCCGTTCATCGGCCGCACGCGCCTGGGCAAGCTCTGGGTGAACGCCGGCCACGGCACCCTGGGCTGGACGCACGGCGCGGGCTCGGGCCTGGCGCTGGCCGAACTCATCGACGGCGCGCGCCCGGGCATGGATTTCGGCTTCTACGGCTTCGATCGCGCCAGCAACAGCGCACCCCTGCAACCTGCCCGCGCCTGACGACGCCCCGCCTGCGCCACGGCGGCGGGCGGGAACGTGTTTGCAGCCCTTGGCAAGGCACGCCATCTACGCCACGGGCAGTGCCCAGGCCAGCGACCGCCGCGCAAGGGTCTGGGCCGGCCGCGCCGCCCCGCCGCGCTGGCGGTGTCCCCCTTCCCGGCTCGCGCAGCGAGGCGAGAGAAGGGGGAAGCGGCAACGCCGCTCAGGGGGTTATCTCACTTCTTGCGTTGAACGATGAGGTTGCGCTTGGCGTCCTCGGGGTAGGCAAAGGTCACGGCGCCGTTCTGCACCTTGCCCATCACCAGCATGTTCTGGCTGACGGCGTCCTTGTCCTCGCGGCTGAAGGGGTGCTCGTAGGTGGCCACCACACCGTAGTAGATGCGCGGCATGTTCTCCAGCGCGTGCTTGACGGCCGGTCCGTCGAGCTTGCCGTCGCGGATGCCGAACAGCGCGTGCGTGAGCAGGTAGCCCGCGTCGTAGCCCTGCGCCGCCGCCATGGGCACGGCCATGCGCTTGCCGTGCTTGCGCGTGAAGGCGCTCAGGAAGGCGGCGCGGCGCTCGTTGCTGGGTTCGGCGATGAAGGTCTGCGCCATCAGCGCGCCTTCGGCCGCGTCCTTGGCGCCTTCGATGAAGAACGGGAACGACAGCGTCCAGGCACCCACCTGCGGCACCTTCCAGCCCAGGTCGCGGCGGCCGTTGGCGATGACGGCGTTCTCCTTGCCCACGGTGTAGCTGAAGACCACGTTGGCGCCGGCGTCGCGCGCGGCCTGCAGCTCGGCACGCAGGTCGGTCACGCCGAGCGGGAAGCGCGTGACGTGCACCGCCTTGAGCTTGCGCGCCTCCAGCGCCGCCTCCACGTCCTTGAGGCCGGCCTCGCCGTAGCCCGTGGTGTCGGCGAAGATGGCCACCTTGGTCCAGCCGCGCTTGACGATGTCGTTCACCACGAACGGCGCCTGGATGCTGTCGCGCGCGGCGTTGCGGAAGATGTAGCTGTCGGGCGCCGGGTACTTGGCCGTGACCGGCGTGCCCGTGGAGCACGGCACGATGAGCGGGATGCGCGCGTTCTGGAAGACGTCGAGCGCCTTCATCGCCACGCCGGTGTTGCAAAAACCGATGGTGGCCACGACCTTCTGCGCCGCCAGCTCCTGCGCGGCCTGCAGGCCCGCCTCGGGATCGCCCTTGTCGTCCTTGATCACCAGCGCCAGCGGCCGCCCCACGTAGCCGCCCACGGCGTTGATCTCGTCGATTGCCATCTGGATGCCCTGCAGCATGGGCGTGCCGAAGTCGGACGAAGGCCCGCTGAACGGCCCCACCACCCCCACGGGCACGGTGTTGCCCTGCTGGGCCAGTGCCAGCGGCGCCGCGGCCAGGGCCACCGCGCCCAGGCCGGCGGCCATCCATTTGCGAACCTGCGTCATGGGAATGCTCCTTGGGGTTTCAGAGTGAGAGGGCAGGGTAGCGAGCAGCGTGCCCGGCCGGGCACCGCATTTTCCCTGCCCCGGATACGGGCCGTCAGCACGTCGTCAGCGCCGATCATGCCGTGAGCGTGTCGAAGTGGCGCAGCACCATGGTCTCCATCAGCGCCTGGACGGCCTCCTCGTCCAGGCCATCGAGCTGGCAGCGCAGCGCATCGGCCATCGGAAGAAAGGCGTCCAGCACCACCGGGTCGAAATGGCTGCCCCGCCCTTCGTGCAGGATGCGCAGCACGTCCTCGGGCGGCAGCGGCGCCTTGTAGGGGCGGCGCGAGCTGAGGGCGTCGAACACGTCGGCCACGGCGAAGATGCGCGCGGCCAGCGGAATCGCCTCCCCGGCGAGCGCGCGCGGATAGCCCGAGCCGTCCCACTTCTCGTGGTGGCAGGCCACCACGTCGCGCGCGCCGTCCAGCCAGCCCGCGCCGGTGACGATGTCCTCGCCCTGGCGCACATGGGTGCGCATCGTGCGCATCTCGTCCTCGTCGAGCCGCCCGGGCTTGAGCAGGATGGCGTCCGGAATGCCGATCTTGCCCGCGTCGTGCAGGAAGCTGCCCAGGATGAGCGACTGCATGGCCGCGCCCTGCAGGCCCAGCGCCTCGGCCAGCACCGCCGACACCCACGCCACACGGTAGTTGTGCGCGCCGGTGTCGGAGTCGCGCTTGGCGATGGCCCGGCCGAGCGCTTCCATCATGGCGATGTGCGACTCCAGCACCTCGCGCGCCTTGTGCTCGTTCTCGCTTGCCAGGTGCACCACCACCGGGTACATGGCCGCGCCGCAGGCCAGCGAGGCCAGGCACACCATGAGCCCGACGACGAGCGCGTCCGCAAAGATCTGGTCGGTCTGCCACGGGGGCAGCACGCGCACGCCCTCGAAATAGCCGGTGACGGGGCCACCGCCCGCCGCTTCGCGCAGCGGCACGAACACGCGCAGCACCTGCGCCCCCGTGTCCAGCGTGAGCCGTTCATAAAAGGCCTGGTGGTAGCGCGGCACGCCGTGCTTGGGCAGCATGGCCTCGACCTTTTCGCCCTGCGCGGTCAGGGTTTCGGCGAGCTTGCGGCCTTGGGCGCCATAGATCTCGGCGATGTCGAACAGGCCGCCGGCCAGCTGCCGGGCCGCCAGTTCGGCATGCATGCCCGCCTGCGGCCCGTCGAGCTGCAGCGCCTGCTCACGCTGCAGCACGCGGCGGGCCTCCTCCTGGGCCAGGGCCACGACCTCTTTTTCGGCGTTTTCCTGCGACACGTACCAGGCCAGCGGGCTGGCCAGCGCCGCCATCGCCAGGGTGACCAGCGCGATCCGCACGGCGGCCTTGCGCTGCATCGCTTTCACGCCACGCCTTTCGGCGGGGCACGCATTCCGCGGCGCGGAGGAATCAACCACAGTGATGCCAGGGTCATTGGGCGAGTGTAGAGCACGGAACTCGGGAATTTCGTCGCCGGCGCGCGCTACCATGCCCGGATGACGGCCTCCCCCCATTACCTCTTCCTCACCACCTCCACGCGCGAGCCCGGCATCGTGGGCAACACCGAATGGCTGGCGCGGCAGGCCGCTGCCGCCCTGCCCGCCGAGGCCACGCAGACCTGGCTGTCGCTGGCGCACCTGGACCTGCCGCGCTTCGTGGACCAGCGCCACACCACGGGCAGCTACCCGGCGCCCGAGGGCGACATGAAGACGCTGCTCGACGCCACGCTGGCGGCCGACCACATCGTCTTCGTCGCGCCCGTGTACTGGTTCAGCATTCCGGCGCCGCTCAAGACCTACCTCGACCACTGGAGCGCCTGGATGCGCATCCCCGGCCTGCCGTTCAAGGAGCAGATGGCGCGCAAGACGCTGCGCCTGGTCGCCACCAGCGGCGACCGGGCCAAGGCCCAGCCCATGATCGACTCGGTGCAGCTGTGCGCGCAGTTCCTGGGCATGCACTGGCGCGGCGCCCTGTGGGGCAAGGGCGGTCCGCCGGATGCCGTGCAGCAGGACACCGGCGCACGCGAGGAAGCCGCTACATTTTTAGTAGCTTGAAGCGCTTGCCCGGCAAGCGCTGCAGGGCGATTTAACGCCTATTTCCGGGCCTGCCCCGGCGCACCGGGCTCGGTGTTCAGCAGGCGGTCGTCCATCCAGCGCAGCAGGTCGCTCCACATCGAGCGCACCTCGGCATCGCGCGGCATGCGCAGCGCATGGTCCAGCTCGATGGTGACCACCGGCATGCCCTGCTGCACGCCGCCGTAGTGGCCCAGCGAGCCGGGAAAGATGCCCACCCGGTCCAGGCGCAGGCGCCCCAGGCGCTGCGGCGGTTCGTGCGGGCCGTCGAAATCGAGCACGCCATAGGGCGCGTGGATGCTCACCACCAGCTGCGGGCGGAACGCGTCCATCTGTGCGTGCAGGAACTGCGACTCTGGCTCGGACAGCGGCGTGGGGCCCGGCCAGCGGCGCGGGTCCTTGCGCGTGCGCTTTTCCCAGTAGTGCGGCGCGTCGTGTTCCCAGCGCGGGGTGTTGAAGTTGCGGTTCAGGTCCACGCCGCGCGCGTTCACGCGCGTGGGCTGCTTGGCCAGCAGCCCGTCGGGGTTGAGCACCGGGATGAAGCGCCAGTGCACGGGCTGTCCGGCCTTCTGGGCCAGCGCGATCCAGTGCAGTGCCAGCGAGGCCGAGGTGAGCTCGTCGCCGTGCATGGCGCCCACCACCAGCACGCGCAGCGGCTCGGCGGCGCCCACCGTCTGCACGCCGGGCACGGCCGCAGGCGGCAGCACGTCGCGCCAGAACAGCGGCAGGCCCTGGCGCGAGCGCGCGCCGCTGGGCACCAGCTGCGCCGCCTTGCACAGCTCGGGCCCCACGCCCGGCAGGCGCGGCCGCAGCAGCGCGCAGGCCGAGGCCTCGCGCGGCGCGGGCGCGGCCACCGTGGAGGCCCAGGCCGAGCCCGCAGCCGCCGCCAGCAGGCCGACGGCATACAGGCTGGCGCGCAGGCGCCGGGCCGGTGCGACGAAGGACGGGCGCGCGCTCAATGCAGCACCCGCGAGGAGGCCAGGAAGTCGAGCAGCGCGCCGTCGAACCCTTCCGGATCTTCGAGCTGTGGCCAGTGGCCCACGTAGGGCAGGCTCACGTGGCGGGCATCGGGCAGCACCTGGGCCAGCGCCTGCAGCGCCTCGGGCGGCGTGCAGCGGTCGGCCGCGCCGCTGACGAGCAGCACCGGCATGTGCAGCTGGGCAAAGGCCGCGGCATGGCGGTCGAAGCGCGGCAGCGCCTCGAGCGCCCGGCGGTAGGTGCCCGGGTAGACCTGGGCCAGTGCGTGGGTGGCCAGGCGCACGCCCTCGGGGAGCGCGCCGCTGCCGATGCAGCGCGGCACCAGCTTCTGCGCCAGGGTTTCCATGTCCAGACCCTCTTCAAGCGCCTGCTCGCGCGGCGCCACCCAGTCCTCCACGGTCTGCGCGTCCAGGGCCGGGCCGCCGGCGCACAGCACCAGGCGCCGCACACGCGCGGGGTGGCGCACGGCCACTTCCAGCGCCAGCATGGCGCCCATGCCGTGGCCGACCAGGGTGATGGTGTCGCACTGCAGCGCGTCTATCAGCGCCATGCAGCTGTGCGCCAGCCCCTTGAACGAATAGGGGTCGATGGGCGCGCTGCGGCCGTAACCGGGCATGTCCCAGGCCACGGCGCGGTAGCCCGCGCTGGCCAGCGTTTCCACCTGCGGGGCGAAGGTGAGGCGGCCGCCGTCGGCGTCGTGCAGCATCAGCACGGCGGGACCGGCGCCGAGGGCGGTGAAGGAGGGGGTCAGGGACATGGGGGCTCCGTACGGGCGCCGCAGGCACGCAAAACCGTACGACTGCAAGATTCAGGCACCCGGACGATAATAGCCCGCGCCACCTTGCTTTGTCCGTGCTGAGCCCTCGCCCCTCCCCTCCTCCCCGCTTTTCCACACGGGAATTCCGTACCTCCCTGGGCATGTTTGCCACGGGCGTGACGGTGGTCACGGCGCGCAGCGCCGACGGGCGCCTGGTCGGGCTCACGGCCAATTCCTTCAACTCCGTCTCGCTGGACCCGCCGCTGGTGCTGTGGAGCCTGGCGCTGGCCTCGGCCTCGCTGCCGGCGTTCGCCACCGGCGCCCACTACGCCATCAACGTGCTGGCCGCCGACCAGGTGGCGCTGGCCGAACGCTTCGCCGCGCGCGGCGTGGACCGCTGGGCTGGCGTGGTGCACCGCCCGGGCCTGAGCGGCGCGCCGCTGCTGGCCGGCGCCGCGGCCACGTTTGAATGCGTCAGCCGCAGCCGCTACGAGGAAGGCGACCACGTCATCTTCGTCGGCGAGGTCGAGCGTTGCGACCACCGTGCCGGCGCCTCGCCGCTGCTCTACCACGGCGGGCGCTTCTACACCGAGCACCCGCTGTAAGAAGCCCATGGCGCTCTGCGTGCACAGCGTGAACGTGGGCACCGCACGGCGGGTGCGCATGGTCGAGCGCCAGATCCTCACCGCCATTGGCAAGACCCCTGCGGCCGGCCCGGTGGCCGTGGGCCGGCTGGGCCTGGAAGGCGACGAGCAGGCCGACCTGAGCGTGCACGGCGGCCTGGACAAGGCGGTGTACGCCTACCCGGCCGCGCACTACGCCTTCTGGCAGGCGCAGCGGCGCGAGCGCGGCATCAGCCCGCTGGACGAAACCCTGCCGCCGGGCTTCCTGGGCGAGAACCTCACGGTGGACGGATTGCTGGAACACGAGGTGTTCGTGGGCGACCGCCTGCATTTCCCGGATTGCGTGCTGCGCGTGACCGCGCCGCGCGAGCCCTGCTACAAGTTCACTGCGGTGATGGGCTTTGCCCAGGCGGGCCGCGCCATGGCGCTGGCGGGCTGCTGCGGCTACTACCTGGCGGTGGAGCAGACAGGCACCATCGCCGCGGGCCAGCGGGCGACGCTGGAGCCCGGGCAGCGCGGCCTGAGCATCGCCCAGGCCTTCGCCGGAAAGTTCGCGAAGCACGCGCGCTGAACGGATACAACCCCCTGAGGCGCTTCGCGCCTTCCCCTTCTCTGGCATCGCTGCGCGATGCGGAAGGGGGACGCCACCAGCGCAGCGGGGCGGCGCGGCCGGCCCAGGCCCTTGCGCGGTGGCCGCTGGCCTGGGCCGTGCCCGTTTCATGCGTCGGGAACGCGATGAAACACCTCGATTGCTTCGTTTTTAATAGCTTCCGGCGCAGATTGCATGCGCCCTGGAAGCCGATTTCATATATAGATCAGCGCCCGGCCTCGGGCAGCTCGATCTTCACTTCGAGCACTTCGAGGTTGTCCTGGCGCTCCAGGTGCACCTTGAGGTCGTCGGGGTTGATCTTGACGTACTTGGAGATCACGGCGACCAGCTCGCGCTGCAGCGCGGGCAAGTAGTCGGGCTCGGACGCGTTGCGGCCGCTGCGCTCGTGCGCCAGGATGATCTGCAGGCGCTCCTTGGCGACGCTGGCGGTCTTCTTCTTTTCGCCGAGCAGGAAGGAGAGGAACGATGCCATGGCTTATTTGCTCCCGAACAGGCGTTTGAAGAAGCCGGGCTTTTCCGCCTCGATGAAGCGCAGGGGCTTGTCCGCGCCGAGGAAGCGGTCGATCACGTCCTTGTAGGCTTCCGACACATCGCTGCCCTGGGCATGGATGGCGGGCGTGCCCTGGTTGGACGACTGCAGCACCACCTCGGACTCGGGCACCACGCCGATGAGCTTGATGCGCAGGATGTCCTGAATGTCTTCCAGGCTCAGCATCTGGCCGTCTTCCACGCGGCTGGGGTTGTAGCGCGTGATGAGCAGGTGCTCCTTGATCGGATCGCCGCCCTCGATGGCGCGCTTGGTCTTGCTGCCCAGCATGCCCAGGATGCGGTCGGAGTCGCGCACCGAAGAGACTTCGGGGTTGGTGACCAGCAAGGCCTCGTCGGCGAAGTGCATGGCCATCAGCGCACCGCTCTCGATGCCGGCGGGCGAGTCGCAGACGATGTAGTCAAAGCCCATGCCGGCCAGGTCGGTCAGCACCTTCTCGACGCCGTCCTGCGTGAGCGCATCCTTGTCGCGCGTCTGGCTGGCGGCCAGCACGAACAGGTTGTCGCACTGCTTGTCCTTGATGAGGGCCTGGTTGAGGTTGGCCTCGCCGTGGATCACGTTGATGAGGTCGTACACCACGCGGCGCTCGCAGCCCATGATGAGGTCGAGGTTGCGCAGGCCGACGTCGAAGTCGATCACCGCGGTCTTGTGGCCGCGCAGGGCGAGGCCGGTGGCGAAGCTGGCACTGGTGGTGGTCTTGCCCACGCCACCCTTGCCGGAGGTCACGACGACGATTTTGGCCATGTGATGCTGGTTTCCAGTGGGTTGATAGAGAGAGTTCAGGCGAGCGGCTCGATGAGGAGCTTCTCGCCGTCGAGCCGCACCTGGGCCGGCTTGCCGCGCACGCTGGCGGGCAGTTCGGTTTCGGTGGTGCGGTAGATGCCCGCGATGGAGACGAGCTGCGGCTCCAGGCAGGTGGAAAAAATGCGCGCCTCGGCGTTGCCGCGCGCACCCGCGATGGCGCGGCCGCGCAGCGGGGCGTAGACGTGGATGTTGCCGTCGGCGATGACCTCGGCGCCGAAGCTCACGACAGCCATCACCACCAGGTCGGCGCCGCGCGCATAGACCTGCTGGCCCGAGCGCAGCGGCTTGTCGATCACCACGGTGGCGGGGCCGGCCACGGGCACCTCGACCGGCACCTCGCGCACCACCTCCACCTCGCGGATGACTTCGCGCACTTCCGCATGCGCCTCGGCGCGCGCGGGCGGCGCCTCGGGCGCGGCCACCAGGCCCACGGCATGCGCCGCTTCCATTTGCGCCGGGTTGCCGCCGCGCACCGCCACGGGCAGCGTGCGGTGCTGGCGCAGCAGGGCCGCCACGGCGGCGAAGTCGATGGGCTCGGGCGCCTCGCGCACGGGCGCCAGGTCGATCAGCACGGGGTCGTTGTCGAAGAAGCCGGGGTCGTCGGCCAGGCGCTCGGCCAGGTCGGCGGCGAGCACGGTGGCGTCGGTGGTCTTGAGCACCACGGCCACCACCGGCAGCGAGGCGCTCTTGAGGTCAAAGCTGGTGCGGGCGTGGCCCGCCGTGTCAACGGCCATGAAAGAGGGGGAGTGCGAAATTGGCGCTTGCGCGACCAGGGCTGGAAGCCGGGAAGTGTACCGTGGCCCCGGGGCCGCCCGCCGCCGGGCCAGCGCGCCGCCATGGTGCAAACCCTCATGCGCACCGGGGCGTCATTTGTCACCATGGGCCTGCTCGAAACCTTTGTATACAAATCCAGGCCTCTTGCCACCGCTGCTTTGCCGCGGCGGCCCGTTCATCCGGAGGGGACATTGGACCAGCGCAAGAAATTCCTCGGCACCCTCGACCCCCAGGACGAGCTCACGCTGTTCCGCGCCATGGTGGAACACCTGCCCGTGGGCATTGCGCTGTTCGATGCCGAACTGCGCGTGGCGGCCGCCAACCACCTGCTGCTGGAACTGCTGGGGCTGCCACCGGGGATGTTCACCCCGACCATGCCCACGCTGGAAGACCTGCTGTACTTCAACGCCTGCCGCGGCGAATACGGCCCGGGCGACCCGCACGCGCTCACACGCCAACGCATGGACCTGGCGCGCCGGCGCGAGCCGCACCGCTTCGTGCGCCAGCGCCCCGGCGGCAGCGCCATCGAGGTGATCGGCGCGCCGCTGCCCGGCGGCGGCTTCGTCAGCATCTACACCGACATCACCGAGCGCGAGCACAACGCCACGGCCATGCACGACCAGGCGCTGTACCTGCGCAGCGTGCTGGCGCACCTGCCACAGGGCATCTCGGTGTTTGACGAGCAGCTGCGCCTGAAGTGCTGGAACGACAACCTGCTCAAGGTGCTCGACCTGCCGCCCGAGGGCGTGTACCCCGACGTGCCGTTCGAGGACCTGATCCGCTACCCCGCGCGGCGCGGCGAGTTCGGCCCGGGCGAGCCCGAGGCCTACGTGCAGCAGCGCCGCGAGTGGGCCCTACGCTTCGAGCCGCACCGGCTCGAACGCCACCGCCCCAACGGCCGCACCCACCTCGTCGAAGGCCGGCCTATGCAGGCCGACGGGCGCGTAGTGGGCTTCATCACCAGCTACACCGACATCACCGAGAACAAGGCGCGCGAGGCCGCGCTGGCCGAAAAGAACGAGCTGCTGCAGACCCTGGCCGACAACCTGCCCTGCGGTGTGAGCATCTTTGACACCCACCTGCACCTGGTGCTGATGAACGACGAGGCCATCCGGCTGCTGGGCTTCACACGCGCGCTGGTCGAGCAGCGGCCGCACTTCTCCGAACTGGCGCGCTTCAACGCCGAGCGCGGCGAATACGGCGCCATCGACGTGGAGCGCTTCGTCGCCGACATCACCGCCAAGGCATTGCACCCCGCGCCGCACCGGCTGGAGCGCGTGCGCCCCAACGGCACGGTGATCGAGGTGCTGGGCGCGCCGCTGCCGCACGGCGGCTTCGTCAGCATCTACTCCGACGTCACCGAGCAGCGCCAGGCGGCCCAGGCCATCGAGCGCCTGGCGCACCACGACACCCTGACCGGCCTGGCCAACCGCTACACGCTGGAGGCCCGGCTGGACCAGCTCGTGGCCGACGCGCGCCGCCACTTTCGCCGCCTGGCCGTGCTGTTCCTCGACATGGACAACTTCAAGGGCATCAACGACAGCCTGGGCCACGGCATGGGCGACGAATTCCTGCGCGAGACGGCGCGCCGCCTGCGCGACGCCGTGCGCGCCAACGACATCGTGGCGCGCCTGGGCGGGGACGAGTTCGTGGTGGTACTCACCGAGCTGGACAACCCGCAGCATGCCATCCACGTCGCTTCCAAGCTGCTGGAACAACTGGCCCAGCCGCTGCTGCTGGCCGGGCACGAGCTGCGCACCACCACGTCCATCGGCATCTGCTTTTACCCCGAGGACGGCCAGGACCGCGGCAGCCTGATGCAGAGCGCCGACATCGCCATGTACCAGGCCAAGGGCATGGGCAAGGGCGTCTACCGCTGCTTCGACACCGCCATGCTGGCCGTGGCCGCCAAGCGCGCCACGCTGGAGCGCGCACTCAAGCAGGCCGTGGCCCAGCAAGCCTTCGACGTGCACTACCAGCCTCTGCTCGACTGCCGCAGCAGCCGCGTGCTCGGCGTGGAGGCGCTGATCCGCTGGAAGAACGCCGACGGGCAGTGGATACCGCCGCTCGACTTCATCCCGCTGGCCGAGGAACTGGGTCTCATCAACCAGATGGGCGAATGGGTGCTGCGCACGGCCAGCGCAGCCCTGGCGCAATGGCACGGCCAGGGGCTGGGCCACCTCGGCGTGTCGGTCAACCTCAGCGCCGTGCAGTTGCGCAACCCCCAGCTGCCCGAGCAGATCGCCGAGGCCCTGCGCGCCCACGGCCTGCCCGCCGGTGCACTGACGCTGGAGGTGACCGAGTCCGTCGCCATGCAGGACCCGCTGGCCAGCGTGCGCCGGCTCGAACAGATCCGCGCGCTCGGCGTGCGCCTGGCCATGGACGACTTCGGCACCGGCTACTCGTCGCTGGCCTACCTGCAGCGCCTGCCGCTGGACTACCTCAAGCTCGACCGCACCTTCGTGCGCGACCTGGAGACCAACCCCGGCGACGCCGCCATCTGCACCGCCACCATCGGCCTGGCCCACCACCTGGGCCTGGCCGTGGTGGCCGAGGGGGTGGAAACGCAGGGCCAGCGCGACTTCCTGGCGGGGCTCGATTGCGACGTGTGCCAGGGCTACCTGTTCTGCCGCCCGCTGTCGCAGGATGCGATCACGCCCTGGCTGCACGCTGCGACAGGCACCAAAGCGGCTCAATAGAGCTTGGCATCGGCCTGACCCGTGGCGTCATCCCAGCTTCATCACGAACAGGATGAGAAGACCCAATACAGAGACCACCCAGCGATTGAACGGATCAAAACATCCCACAAAACCGTCCCCCACGCTCTATGCCAGACGCCAGAATGCGCGCGGAGCGCATCTGTCTCTTGACGGCGCGCTCTGTGGTGCCTGACCCGGAAACGCCAACGCTGAGGCCAGGCCCCCAGACGAGCGTGCCGAATGCCAGCAGGGAGATCACGTCGCTCAATGGAAAACTCCATTCGCGAGCTGAATTCGGCCTCCTGCCCTCAAACCCACACTCCATCTGCTGGACGTGCACTGCCGAAGAATCCCGCGCGCGAATGGCACGAACGAATTCAGCGAAACAAATAAAAACGTTGTTTTCAAATCAGCAATGCTCCAATCGTCCGACGTGCCACGCGCCCATCATCGGGCCATAGGCGAATCAGTCGTTTTCAAGAAAGATTTTTGAGATGCACACCACTCCCGGTTTGATCCCTGCACGATTGCATTCCAACCCATTGCGGATCACCTTGGCGCTGGGCGCCCTCCTGGGGGCCTTGGCAGGCTGCGGAGGGGGCTCTTCCGATACACCGCCCCCCTCCACCCTCGCGGCACCCGCCAACTTTTCGGTCAATTTCGCATACCTTGAGTACTTCCAGTGGAGCGCGACTCCAGGCGCCACCCGCTACGAACTGCATGCAGACCCCGACGGATCGGGTCCGCTGGGTGAGGTCAAGTTGAGTGATTACAACGACACCTCCAGGACCGGCTTTCAGTACCAATCTTACGATGCACAAACGTTTACCGGCAACGTCGCTGGTACCGATGTACTCAGCCTGACCGCGCGCCTCAACACCACTTACCGCCTGCGTGCGTGTGACGCCAACGGATGCGGCGATTTCACAGCACCCAGATCGCTGGATGTCGTCAACAGTATCAGCCACGAATTCCCCTCGGGACGCACTGCACTCCATCCATCGACGCCCTTCAAGCTGTCCAAGGATGGCCTCACACTGGCCTTCGCAATTCCACGCGCCGATGCAGATTCCGCCGCATACGTATTCGGACGCGCCAGCAGCACCCAGCCGTGGCAACAGCAAGCCGTTCTGCGCACCGGCAGAGCCTATTTTGCCGATCGGATTGCGCTGTCGGCAGACGGCGCTACTCTGGCGGTGCAGGCCCGGGAGCCCGCCAGCAGCGCCTCGGATGACACCCAGAACGTGGTGTACATCTACCAGCGCAACGGCAGTGACTGGCTCCAGCAAGGCGCTCTGGCGGCGCCCAGCGCCCCATCAACCTGCCCGCAGCCGTGCCGCGCAACAGGCCTCGACCTGGCCCTGTCCGCCGAAGGCAATCTGCTGGCCACATCGCTGATGTTCGCCACCCCCGCAGGCGTCGGCTTCACATCCATCGGTGCCGTAGCAACCTACGCCCGCACCGGCGCGATCTGGTCCCCACAGGCCTTGCTGGAAACGGGCGGAAAATCGGCCGAGCTCATGGCTCTGTCCAGTGACGGCAAGACCTTGGCCGTGAACCAAGGTGCTTTTTATCGTGACGCCCAGCAGACGCAGACCACACCCCTCGCTCTAGTCTTCACCCAGCAAGACAACGGCACCTGGAGCCAACAAGCTCGCATTCCGGTCGGAATTGTGTACGTCGTGGATATTGCAGCGGGCTCCTACAGCACCATGAAGCTGTCCAGCGATGGCAACACCCTCGCCGTTCTCGCTCGCAATGCGCCAGGGAACCAACCCCCTGAACTTGATGTCCTCGCCACCGATCTCTCGTGCGGTCCGATGGTGGGAGGTATGTACATGGCACTGTTTGCACGCAATGGCACGACATGGCAGCGGCAGGCCGCCATCTCGCGCGGTTACAGCACCTCGTGGGCGCTGGCAAGCGATGGCAATGGCTTGTTCTACGGGAATTCGGTGTTCTCGCGCAGCAACGGCGCCTGGGCTTGCCCCTGACCGTTTGATCCACCGAAGCATGGTGGATAGGCGAACGGGGCAAGGCACGGTGCTTTAGCATCTGCGCCATGCCCCATTCGCGCAAACCCCACCTCGACACCCTCGCCATTTCCATCCTCCTGGCTTGCTGCATGCTCTGGGGCGCGCAGCAGGTGCTGGTCAAGGCCACGGTGGCCGAAGTGGCGCCGGTGTACCAGGCCTTTGTGCGCTTTGCCATGGCCACGGCGGCGGTGGCGGCGTGGTGCTGGTGGCGCGGCGTGCGCCTGGGCCCCGCGGGCGAGCCGCGCGGCGCGCTGGGGGCCGGGCTGCTGGCGGGCGCGCTGTTCGCGGGGGAATTCGCCTGCATCTACACCGGCCTGCAGTACACCACGGCCTCACGCCTCACCGTGTTCCTGTACTGCGCGCCGTTCTGGGTGGCGCTGCTGCTGCCGCGCTTCGTGCCCAGCGAGGGGCTGCGCGGCTGGCAGTGGCTGGGCCTGGCGGGTGCCTTCCTGGGCGTGGGCCTGGCCTTCAGCGATGGGCTGTTCGGCCCCGCCAACGCCGCCCTGCCGCGCGCCTGGCTGGGCGACGCGCTGGGCCTGCTGGCCGGCCTGCTGTGGGCGCTGACTACCGTGGTCATCCGCACCACGCCGCTGGGCCAGGTGGCGCCGGCCAAACAACTGTTCTACCAAGTCGCGGTGAGCACGGCAGCGCTGCCGCTGCTGTCGCTGGCGCTGGGCGAGCGCTGGAGCCTGGACTTCAGCGCGTTTGCCACAGCCTCGCTGCTGGTGCAGGCGCTGGTGGGCGCGTTCGCCAGCTACCTGGCCTGGATGTGGATGCTGGCGCACTACCCGGCCACGAAGATCTCGGTGTTCGTGTTCCTCACGCCGGTGTTCGCGCTGCTGGCCGGCGCGTGGTGGCTGGGCGAACCCGTGACGCCCGGGCTGCTGGCCGCGCTGGCGCTGGTGGCGGCGGGCATCGTGCTGGTGAACCGCAAGCCCGCAGCGGCCTAAATTTCAAGCAAAAACAGTCTTCAACGCTCTGTAGACAAGCGCCTGCAGCTATAAAACAGATAGCAAAAAGCCGCTACCCCTTACGGCGCAGCGGCTTGGAGCGCCTGGGGGCCAGGCCCCCTTGACGATTCGCTCACGCGGGTTCGGCGACGCTCGGCAGACCGGAGAGCGCCATCGCCAGCTCCTTCTCGTCGTACGCCTCTTCCTTGAGTTCACCCGCGAAGTACTTCTGGTAGGCCACCATGTCGAAGTGGCCGTGGCCGCAGAGGTTGAACAGGATGGTCTCGCTCCTGCCCTCGCGCTTGCAGCGCAGGGCTTCCTCGATGGCGCCCTTGACGGCGTGGTTGGCCTCGGGGGCGGGCACGATGCCTTCGTTGCGCGCGAACAGCACGCCGGCCTCGAAGCACTGGTTCTGCGTGTAGGCCACGGCTTCCATCAGGCCCAGTTCCTTGGCGTGCGAGACCAGCGGCGCCATGCCGTGGTAGCGCAGGCCGCCGGCGTGGAAGCCCGGCGGCGTGAAGGTGCTGCCCAGGGTGTGCATCTTGGTCAGCGGCGTCATGTGGCCGGTGTCGCCGTAGTCGTAGGCGTACTTGCCGCGCGTGAGCGAGGGGCAGGCGGCCGGCTCCACGGCCACGATGCGCGGCTTGGGGCCGCCGCGCAGGCCGTGGCCGATGAAGGGGAAGGCGATGCCGGCGAAGTTGGAGCCGCCGCCGGTGCAGCCCACCACCACGTCGGGCCAGGCGTCGGCCATCTGCATCTGCTCCATGGCTTCGATGCCGATGACGGTCTGGTGCAGCAGCACGTGGTTGAGCACCGAACCCAGCGCGTACTTGGTGTCGTCGCGCTGCACGGCCAGTTCCACGGCCTCGGAGATGGCGATGCCCAGGCTGCCCGGGTGGTCGGGGCGCTCGGCGAGCACGCTGCGGCCGTACTGCGTCTCCTGCGACGGCGAGGCCAGGCAGCGCGCGCCGTAGGTTTCCATCACGGCGCGGCGGTAGGGTTTCTGGTCGTATGACACGCGCACCTGGAACACCAGCACCTCCAGATCGAACAGCGAGCCCGCGAACGACAGCGAGGTGCCCCACTGGCCCGCGCCGGTTTCGGTGGTCAGGCGCTTGATGCCGGCCTGCTGGTTGTAGAAGGCCTGCGGGATGGCGGTGTTGGGCTTGTGGCTGCCGGCGGGGCTGCCGCCCTCGTACTTGTAGAAGATCTTGGCGGGCGTGCCCAGGGCCTTTTCCAGCCGGTGCGCGCGGAACAGCGGCGCGGGGCGCCAGAGCTTGTAGATCTCGCGCACGGGCTCGGGGATGTCGATCTCGCGCTCGGTGCTCACCTCCTGCAGGATCAGTTCCATGGGGAAGAGCGGTGCCAGGTCGTCCGGGCCCACGGGCTGGTGCGTGCCCGGGTGCAGCACGGCCGGCAGGGGCTTGGGCAGGTCGGCCTGCAGGTTGTACCAGGCCTTGGGCATCTGGCTCTCTTGCAGCAGGAACTTGGTCTGACCACTCATTGCGTCTTCTCCTCTGGTTGGTGATGGGGCGATCGCGTGCGGAAAATACCCCGCAACAGCACAGGGTCATACTACCAGCGGCACCCCGCGCGCAACTGACACCCCCGGCTCAGCGGCCACCGCGCATGGGCCTGGGCCGACCGCGCCGCACCGCCGGTGGCGGCCCCGACCCGCATCGCGCGGCGAGGCGAGAGAAGGGGAAAGGCGCGCAGCGCCCCAGGGGGTGCTCAGAATTTCGGAATGCGGATGCGGCTGATCATGAGCGAGCCGGACAGCGCGAACAGCAGCACCAACGGGTGCAGGGTAAAGCCGGCCAGCCGCATGCTGCCGCCCCACAGATGCTCGCCCACGGCGCCCTGCGAGGCGGCCCAGGCCAGCAGGGCCACGAGGAGGATGGAGGTGGGGATGGGCGTGCCCTCGAAGTACTTCACCTTGTCGCCGCCTTCCGACAGCGCCTCGGCCGTGACGTTGAAGCGCGCCAGGCGCGACACCCCGCAGGCCACGAAGTAGGTCAGCACGATGCGGTCGTACAGCCCCTGCATGCCGCAGCCATAGGCGATGACGGCAGGCGCCACGCCGAACGAGATGGTGTCGGCCAGCGAATCGAGCTCACGGCCGAGGGCCGAGCTCTTGTGCTGCCAGCGCGCCACGCGCCCGTCGAGCACGTCGAACACCAGCGCCGCCAGCACCAGCGCGCAGGCGTAGTAGACATGCTCCACGGGGCCCTTCTGCAGGTACGACAGCATGGAGAACAACGCCCCGGTGCCGCACACCGCGTTGCCCAGCGTGACCCAGTCGGCCAGCTGGAATTCGCGGATCATCGAAAAGCGCTTGGGCGGGGCGGTGGCAGACATGGGCGGCACTCCTGCGGCAAAGCCGGGCCGCGCGGCCCGGGCGTTGGGTGGCCCCCATTATGGCCAGCCGCCACCTCAGCCGGGGTAGGACAAGGCGCGGTGCTTCAGGCCTGCGCCACAGCGCGGCTTGCCGCGAAATCGACGTACCAGGCCAGGCAGCCGGGGTTGGCCATGGCGTCCTGGTTGACCACCTTCTCCAGCGGCTGGCCCAGCAGCAGTTTCTTGATGGGCAGCTCCTGCTTCTTGCCGCTCAGGGTGCGTGGCACTTCGGCCACGGCGAAGATGTCGTCGGGCACGAAGCGCGGCGACAGCGCCGTGCGGATGGCGCCCTGGATGCGCGCGCGCAGCGCGTCGTCCAGCGCATGGCCGGGGCGCAGCACCACGAACAGCGGCATGTAGCTTTCGCGGCCCAGGTATTCGAGGTCGACCACCAGGCTGTCGAGCACCTCGGGCAGGGACTCGACGGCGCTGTAGAGCTCGCTTGTGCCCATGCGCAGGCCGTGGCGGTTGATGGTGGCGTCGGAGCGGCCGAAGATCACGCAGGCGCCATCGGTGCCGATCTGGATCCAGTCGCCATGGCGCCACACGGCGCCCATGGCGGGCGGGCCGTCGCCGCCGCCGGGCTTGCGGCCGTGGCCGGCGGGGTACATGTCGAAATAGCTGGCCAGGTAGCGCGCGCCGCTGTCGCCCCACAGGTACAGCGGCATCGACGGGATGGGCTGGGTGCAGACCAACTCGCCCACGGCATTGACCACGGGCCGGCCCTGCTCGTCCCAGGCCTCGACGGCAGCGCCCAGCATGCGGCACTGCATGCGCCCGGGCGTTTGCGGCAGCTCGCGGTTGCCGCCGATGAAGGCGCCCGCGAAGTCGGTGCCGCCCGAGATGTTGCACCACCAGATGCCGTCGGCCCGGCCGCCGTCCACGCCGGCCTCGGCCATGAAGCGCGTGCCCCACTGCTGCACCTCGGCGCTGAGCGGCGAGCCGGTGGAGCCCAGCACGCGGAGGTACGACAGGTCGCCGCACTGCGCCGGGGTCACGCCGGCCTTCATGCAGTTGGCATAGAAGGCCGCGCCAGCGCCGAAGAAGGTCACGCCGGTCTCGGACGCGAAGCGCCAGAGCGAGGCCCAGTCCGGGTGCTCCTTGCTGCCGCCGGGGTTGCCGTCGAAGACCACGCAGGTGGTGCCGGCCAGCAGGCCGCCGACCTGGGCGTTCCACATCACCCAGCCGGTGGAGCTGTACCAGTGGTAGCGCTCGCCAAAGCTGTTGGGCGCGTAGCTGCAGCCAATGTCGTTGTGCAGCGCGCCCAGCTGCAGCTGCACCAGCAGCATGCCGCCGTGGCCGTGCACGATGGGCTTGGGCAGTCCCGTGGTGCCGCTGGAATAGACGATCCACAGCGGGTGGTCGAACGGCAGCCAGAGCGGCTCAAAGGCCTCTGTTTCGGGGTCATCATGGCCTGTAGCAAGCACCCAGCTTGCGCAACCAGCTACTGAAATCGTAGCATCCAGATTCCCCAGAAGCAGCGTGTGCTGCACGCTGGGGAGCTGGGAGCGCAGCTCGGCCAGCACGCCCAGGCGGTCGTGGTCGCGTCCGCCATAGCTCACGCCGTCCACGGCGATCAGCACCTTGGGCTCGATCTGGCGGAAGCGGTCGAGCACGGCGTTGGTGCCCATGTCGGGTGCGCACAGGCTCCACACGCCGCCAATGCTCACCGTGGCCAGGAAGGCCACCATGGTCTCGGGCACGTTGGGCAGGTAGGCCGCCACGCGGTCGCCCGGCTGCACGCCCTGCTCCTGCAGGTGCAGTGCCAGCGACGCCACCTGGCGGCGCAGCTCGGGCCAAGACATCTCGCGGTGCTGGCGCTTTTCGTTGCTGCTGACGATGGCCGGCAGGCCGGCCGCGTGCGCCGCGTCCACGTGGCGCAGCGCCTGGCGCGCGTAGTTGACCTGGGCGCCCGGGAACCACTGCGCGCCGGGCATGCTGTTCTGCGCCAGCACGGCGCTGTGCGGCGTGGGCGACTGCAGGTCGAAATAGTCCCAGATGCTCTGCCAGAAGGCGTCGAGGTCGGTGGTGGACCAGCGCCAGAGCGCATCGAAGTCCTCGAACTGCAGGCCGCGCCGGTCGCGCAGCCAGTCCTGGTAGAGGCGGATTTGGGGAATGTAGGGCGCTTGCATAGGGCTTTCCGGGTAACAGGGGCGCCCCTCCCGCGAGGGGCGGGGCGCGGTGGTACGGGTCCGTCGCACGGGCATTCGGTGCAGCCATGGTAAGGCCAGCACGCGCCGAACCCCGCGCCGCCATGCGCCCTGCGTGACAGGCCCTAGCGCGTGAGCATCTTCCAGACCAGTTCCACGCCTGCGGCCAGCAGGTCGCCCGTGAGCTCGGCGTCGCCCCGGCCCTGGCTGAAGGCGGCCTGCTGGCGCTCGCGTTCGGCGCGGCTGCGGTCGCGTTCCAGCGCGACCAGCGCGTCGCCGATGTCCACGGGGGCCGACGCGGGGGCCGCTGTCCCGCGGGTGTAGCCATCCAGCGCCTTGCGCACGGCATCGGGGTCAAGCAGCGAGAAGGCGGCGCGGCAGTAGGGGCAGGCGTGGTCCTTGCGGATATCGACCGGCGCGCCGCAACTCGTGCAGTACACCGCGCCCACGCGCTTGGCCAGGTCCTGCACCTCCACCGGCGTCATGTGGCGCACAAAGCCCTTTTCGACCATGAACGAGGCGAAGGTGCTGAAACGTCCGTGGCGCGCCGCGCAGCGGTAGGTGATGTAGCGGCCGCTACGCACCACGTCAAAGCCCTGCGCCAGCGTGCGGCGGCAGCGCGGGCAGTCCAGCTGGCGCTGCAGCGGGTGGCGCTGGTCGCTGCGGTGCTCGTGCAGCAGCCGGAACAGGTCCACCACAGCGGCGGGCTGGAGTTGCAGGTTCTCGTTCTGGTCCAGCCACAGGCCCTGGCAGGCGTTGCAGATGTCCAGTTCCAGCATCTGGCCCGAATGGGCCATGAAGCGGTGGACTTCCATGGGCTGGCGGCAGGAGGGGCAGGCGGCGGCGGTCATGGCAGGGAAAGCCTCAGGGCCGGGCGGCCCGCTCCATCACGCGGTCGCGCCATTCGCTGGTGCCCGAGACGTCGAGCACATCGCGCAGCGAACGGCGGCCTGCGGGCGCCTCGGGGCGATCGGGCGTCTTGGCCGCGCTTTGCTGCGAAGGCAGCACGGTGACGTTGCCGCCCTCGATGGCGGCCAGGCGCGCGCCCGGACCGCAGGCCTGGTCGGTGTAGAGCACCTCCTTGCCGCGGATGCACTTCTTGAGCCTTCCGGGCTCGTTCTCGGCCGCCAGGGCCGGGTCGGCGCTACTGGCCGCCGGCCGCGCGCCATCGCGCACGCTGCCGTTGTCGAAGCGGATGGCTGCGCCGCCCGCAGCCTGCGGGCGCAGCACGGAGCGCACCAGATCATGGTCGCGGTAGCGCCACGCGGTGCTGGCCAGCGCCAGGACGGCAAAGCCGGCCAGCAGGCGGTGCAGCGTTTTCTTGTTGAGGTGCAGTGGCATCGCCCGGGAACGGCATGGCGCAGGAAGGAGCCGCCACTCTAGCCGACAACACCGCCCACGGGCGCTCCCCGGGTGTGCACGGCTTCAAATCCGCCGCATTTCGCGTAGCATCGCCGCCACCAATACATTGAGGGAAGCACCATGGGTATGTTTGACTGGCAGGAAAAGAGCGCCGACGTGCTGGCGCGGGGTGGGGTGATCGGCCCGCATGAGCGGCTGCCGTGGCCGCAGACGGCCATGATGGGCGTGCAGCACGTGATCGCGATGTTCGGCGCGACGGTGCTCGCGCCCATCCTCATGGGCTTCGACCCGAACCTGGCCATTCTGATGAGCGGCATCGGCACGCTGATCTTCTTCTTCATCACCGGCGGCAAGGTGCCCAGCTACCTGGGGTCGAGCTTCGCCTTCATCGGCGTGGTGATCGCCGCCTCGGCCTATGCGGGCAAGGGGCCGAATGCCAACATCGGCGTGGCGCTGGGCGGCATCATCGCCTGCGGCCTGGTCTACACGCTGATCGGCGCCGTCGTGCAGATCGTGGGCACAGGCTGGATCGAGCGCTTCATGCCGCCCGTGGTGACGGGCTCGGTGGTGGCGGTGATCGGCCTGAACCTGGCCGGCATCCCCATCAAGAACATGGCGGCGAGCAATTTCGACAGCTGGATGCAGGTGGTGACCTTCATCAGCGTGGGCCTGGTGGCCGTGCTCACGCGCGGCATGGTGCAGCGCCTGTTGATCCTGGTGGGCCTGATCGTCGCCAGCCTGGTCTACGCCGTGCTGACCAACGGCCTGGGCATGGGCAAGCCCATGGACCTGACCGCCCTGGTCAATGCGCCCTGGTTCGGCCTGCCCGGCTTCGCCGCGCCGGTGTTCAGCGGCCCGGCCATGCTGCTCATCGCCCCGGTGGCCATCATCCTGGTGGCCGAGAACCTGGGCCACATCAAGGCCGTGACGGCCATGACCGGCCAGAACCTGGACAAGTACATGGGCCGCGCCTTCATCGGCGACGGCATCGCCACCATGGTCAGCGGCGCCGCTGGCGGCACCGGCGTGACCACGTATGCCGAGAACATCGGCGTGATGGCCGCCACCAAGATCTACTCCACCGCCGTGTTCCTGGTGGCCGCGCTGATCGCCGTGCTGCTGGGCTTCTCGCCCAAGTTCGGCGCCGTGATCCAGACCATCCCGCTGCCGGTGATGGGCGGTGTGTCCATCGTGGTGTTCGGCCTGATCGCCGTCGCCGGTGCCAAGATCTGGGTGGACAACAAGGTCGACTTCTCGCAGAACAAGAACCTCATCGTGGCCGCCATCACCCTCATCCTGGGCACGGGCGACTTCACGCTGAAGTTCGGCCAGTTCGCGCTGGGCGGTATCGGCACCGCCACCTTTGGCGCCATCCTGCTGTACGCGCTGCTGAACCGCGAAGATTGATCAACATCAATCCAATATCAGGGTAAACCCTGGGTTTTAGGGCTCCCCGGCTACACTCCGGGGCATGTCCGCCGCCCGCAGCGCGGCCCCAGGAGTTTGCCCATGTCCGAGAACCCCCGCATCCACCACCCCATCCTGCAACAGCGCATCATGTCGGCCGACGAGGCCGCGGCGCTGATCCCGGCGGGGGCCAACGTGGGCATGAGCGGGTTCACCGGCTCGGGCTCGCCCAAGTCCGTGCCGCAGGCGCTGGCCCGGCGCATCGAGAGCCTCAACGCCCAGGGCAAGGGCTTCAAGATCGGCCTGTGGACCGGCGCCTCCACCGGCCCGGAGTTGGACGGCGCGCTGGCCAAGGTCGACGGCATCGAGATGCGCATGCCCTACCAGTCCGACCCGACCTGCCGCCAGCGCATCAACGCCGGCCAGATGCAGTACATGGACATCCACCTCTCGCACGTGGCGCAGTTCGTGTGGTTCGGCTTCATGGGCCACCTCGACGTGGCCGTGGTCGAAGTGGCCGGCATTCTGCCCGACGGGCGCCTCATTCCCTCGGCCTCGGTGGGCAACAACAAGACCTGGCTGGACCTGGCCGACAAGGTGATTCTGGAAGTCAACCACAGCCAGAACGCCGGCCTGGAGGGCATGCACGACATCTACTACGGCACCGACCTGCCGCCCAACCGCCGCCCGATTCCGCTGCTGCGCCCGGACGACCGCATCGGCGAGCCTTACCTGCGCTGCGACCCGAGCAAGGTGATCGCCGTGGTGGAAACCCACAAGCCCGACCGCAACCCGACCTTCACGCCGCCCGACGAGAACTCGCAACGCATCGCCGGCCACATCATCGAATTCCTGCAGCGCGAGGTGAAGGCCGGGCGCATGCCCAAGGAGCTGCTGCCGCTGCAGTCGGGCGTGGGCAACATCGCCAACGCCGTGCTGGCGGGCCTGAACGAGGGGCCGTTCGAGAACCTCACGGCCTACACCGAAGTGCTGCAGGACGGCATGCTCGACATGCTGCGCTCGGGCAAGCTGCGCAGCGCCTCGGCCACGGCGCTGTCGCTGGGTCCGGAGGCGGCCGCCGACTTCAACGCGAACATCGACTTCTACCGCCAGCGCATCGTGCTGCGCCCGCAGGAGATCAGCAACCACCCCGAGGTGATCCGCCGCCTGGGGCTGATCTCGATGAACGCCATGATCGAGGCCGACATCTACGGCAACGTCAACTCCACCCACCTCATGGGCACCAGCATCATGAACGGCATCGGCGGCTCGGGCGACTTCGCGCGCAACGCCTACCTGTCGATCTTCATGACGCCCTCGCTGGCCAAGAACGGCGCCATTTCCTGCATCGTGCCCATGGCCTCGCACGTGGACCACACCGAGCACGACGTGCAGATCATCGTCACCGAGCAGGGCCTGGCCGACCTGCGCGGGCATTCGCCCTCGCAGCGCGCCGAGATCATCATCGAGCGCTGCGCCCATCCCGACTACCGCGACGCGCTGCGCGAGTACGTGGCACGCGCCAAGAAGGGCTCCCTGGGCCAGCACACGCCGCACCTGCTCGACGAGGCCCTGGGCTGGCACAGCCGCTACGTGAAGACCGGCACCATGCGCGGCTGAGGCCGCGTCGCGCCAGCGACGGGCAGCCCCGCATGCACCGCCGGATAATGGACGCGAGCGCACGGCCTTCGCCGTGCCCGCACCCTGCCCGCACCATGCCGATCTGGAAAAAACCCGTCTCCCTGGAACTGCTCAACCAGACCAACGAGCACACCGCCGCCAGCCACCTGGGCATCGAAATCACCGAGGTCGGCGACGACTACCTGCGCGGGCGCGTGCCCGTGGACGAGCGCACGCGCCAGCCCTTCGGCATCCTGCATGGCGGGGTGAGCGTGGTGCTGGCGGAAACGCTGGGCTCGATCGGCGCCTTCTACGCCTGCCCCGAAGGCCACCGCGGCGTGGGCCTGGACATCAACGCCAACCACATCCGCGCCACCTCCAGCGGCTGGGTGACCGGCACGGCGCGCGCCGTGCACATCGGCCGCACCACGCAGGTGTGGCAGATCGACATGGAAAACGAGGCCGGCGAGACCACCTGCGTCTCGCGCATCACCATGGCGATCCTCGCACCGCGCTGAGCGCGTCCGTTCAGGCCGGGCGCCCGGTGCGCGCCATCTGCACCTGCCGCTTGCGCAGGAACACCGCGATATCCCGGTCGTAGCGCCGGATGTGCAGCGACAGCCAGTCGCGCAGCAGCACGGAGAGCTGCGACGCCACGGTGATGCTGCCGTCTTGGTACCGGGCCTGGAGGCCGCGCAGGTCGTCGACGAAGGCTTCGTGGCCCTCGCGGTGCTGCTCCAACTGGGGGTAGCCCAGCGCGTGCATGTAGTCTTCCTCGCGCTGGATGTGCTCGAGCGTGTCGCGCACCAGTTCGCCGAGCAGGCGGCCCACGACCTCGTGGCCGCGTCCGGCGCTGGTGGCCGTGTGCAGTTCGTTCACCTGCTGCACCAGCTTCTGGTGGTCCTGGTCGATCGGGCCGTGGTCTATGGCCAGGTCGTCTGCCCATTCAAAATACGCCATCGCCGCTCCTCCGTCCGGGTTCGTGTTTGCGCTGCACCTCAGGCCGCCGCGCCCTGGTAGCCCAGGGCCAGTTCGCTGCGCTGCCCCAGCTTGAACACACTGATGGCACGCACAAGGCCCTGCGCCTGGTGCTCCAGCGACTGGGCGGCGGCCGCGGCCTCCTCTACCAGCGCCGCATTCGACTGCGTGACCTGGTCCATCTGGCCCATGGCCTGGTTGATCTGGTCGATGCCCGAAGACTGGTCCTGGCTGGCCAGGGTGATCTCGCCCATGATATCGGTGACCCGGCGCACGTTGACGACAATTTCGTCCATGGTGCTGCCCGCACGTTCGACGTGCTGGCAGCCCTCGGCGACGTTGCTCACCGAGGCCTCGATCAGGCCCTTGATCTCCTTGGCCGCCTCGGCCGAGCGGCTGGCGAGGCTGCGCACCTCGGAGGCCACCACGGCGAACCCGCGCCCCTGCTCGCCGGCGCGCGCCGCCTCGACGGCGGCGTTCAGCGCCAGGATGTTGGTCTGGAACGCGATGGAGTCGATCACGCCGATGATGTCGGAGATCCTGCGCGACGAGGTGTTGATGGCCTCCATGGTGTGCACCACCTGCAGCACCATGGCGCCACCGCGCACCGCCACCTGCGAGGCCGCCTCGGCGATCTGGTTGGCGCGCTGGCCGTGCTGGAAGTTCTGCTTCACGGTGCCGGCCAGCTCCTGCATGGAGGCCGCCGTCTGCTCCAGCGCGCTGGCCTGCTCCTCGGTGCGCGAGGACAGGTCGATGTTGCCTGCGGCGATCTGGCTGGTGGCGCTGGCGATGGCTTCCGAGCCCCGGCGCACGTCCAGCACGGTGTTCACCAGGCTGTTGTTCATGTCGTGCAGCGCCTGCAGCAGCGCCCCGGTCTCGTCGCGGCTGGTGACCTCGATGCGGGTGCTCAGGTCGCCGGAGGCCACGCTCTGCGCCACGTCGACGGCGCGGCGCAACGGCCGCGTGATCGAACGGGTGATCAGGGTGGCCAGCACTGCGGCGGCAAGCACCCCCGCCAAACCGATGGCCAGCATCACCACCTGGGCATTCTGGATGTCGTCCAGCACCTCCCGCCCGCCTGCCTGCGCCAGCTTCTTCTGCAGCGCCGCCAGGCCGTTGATGGGCTCCTGCATCGCGTCGAGGGCCGGCAGGGTCTCGCTGCGCAGCAACTCGATGGCGCCCTCTTTGTCACCGGCTTCGACCCGCTGCGCGACTCCGGAGAAGGACTGCACGTAGCGGGTGCGTAACTCCTTGAGCCGTGTAAGCAGGGCCTTGCCCTCGGGCAGGCGCACCTTTTCGTCGAGGAGGGCCAGGGCATCGTCGATGGCCTTCCGGTTGGCGCCGATGTCCGCGCGGACCGCCTGGAGCTGCGCGGCGTCAGTCACCAGCACCAGCTCCATGGTGCGGCGCGCGTTGGCCCGCGTGCTGGCATTGATGGCGTTGGCCGCGTCGGCCTTGACCCAGTCTTCCTCGATGATGCGGGTATTGCCCCGCGCCACCGCCCCGAACTGCACCAAGCCGGTGGCGACCATGGTCAGCATCATCACGATCAGCAGTCCGAACGTCAGCCCCAGCCGCGTCCCTATCTTCCAGTCCCCCATCTTCATATACCCCTCTTCGCTGTACTGATACATATAGTTGCAAACAGGGATTTTGGCAGTTTTCAGGACCGGCGCCGGCGAAGCACTGCTGCGCTGGGGCTCAATCCGGTTCAGGCTCGTGCTGCGACCGCGCCAGCCGCTCGCTGCGCCAGTACACGTCGTCGCCGCCGTCCATGCGGTTGAGCACGCGCGAGAGGACGAACATCAGGTCGGACAGGCGGTTGAGGTAGTGGCGCGGCGCCTCGCGCACGGCCTCCTGGGCGCCCAGGGCGACCACCGAGCGCTCGGCACGGCGCGCCACGGTGCGGCACACATGGGCCTGCGCGGCGGCGCGCGTGCCGGCCGGCAGGATGAATTCCTGCAGGCGCGGCAACTCGGCGTTGTGGGTTTCCAGCGCCTGGTCGAGCTGCAGCACGGCGGCCTCCTGGAGCAACTCGAATCCGGGAATCGACAGCTCGCCGCCCAGGTTGAACAGCTGGTGCTGCACGTCGATGAGCAGTTCGCGCACCGTTTGCGGCAGCGGCTCGCACAGCAGCAGGCCGATGTGCGAATTGAGCTCGTCCACATCGCCCATGGCCTGCACGCGCTGGTGGTGCTTGGGCACACGCGTGTTGTCGCCCAGCCCCGTGCTGCCGTCGTCGCCCGTGCGCGTGGCGATCTGTGTGAGTCGTTTGCCCATGGGAAGCTCCTTGCAATGAGGGCCGCATTGTGCGCGCGCGGCCAATGCCCCCACTGGCGTTACACGGCGCTCGCAAATGTTGGTGGGGGCAACAGCAGGCAAAAAGGCTGGCCGCAGGCGCCATGCTGCGGTGCAATGAATGTCTCTTCAACTCTGGTAAAGGACTCGTCCGATGAAGCACGCAAGCCAACGCAACTTCCATTTCGACACCCGCAGCGTGATGCTGATCGCCGCCCTGGCCATGGGAGGCGTCAGTGCCTATGCCCAGACCCCCAGCCCCGCACCCAAGGCTCCGATGCCCACATTCTCTGCCGGCCCTGGTGCGGCCCCCTCCCATTCCACCCCCGCGCCCGGCGCCGCCACGGCGGCCTTTGACCGCGCAGACACCAACCATGATGGCCTGCTCAGCGCCAAGGAAGCCCAGTCGCTTCCCGCCATCGGCAACCGCTTCGAGCAGTTCGACAAGAACCGCGACGGCCAGCTCTCGCGCGAGGAATTCAGCGAAGGCGCCAAGTCCTGACGCCCTTCCCCGCACCCTGACAGGGGCATGACGCCCCAGGGTGCCTTGGCGGGGGCCGGTGGTATTCTTTTGTGCGCCCACAGGAGACCGCCCATGAACGCCCCCGCCGATCCCTCGCACCTTCTTCCCACCCTCGCCCTGCGGCCCGTGCCGCAGGGCCTTCTCGATGCGCTGGCGCAGCGCTTCGGCGCCCAGTATTCCGCCGCCCTCGCGGTGCGCGAGCAGCATGGCCGGGACGAAGGCTCGCTGCAGGCGCCCCCGCCCTCGGCCGTGGTGTTTGCCGAAAGCACGCAGGACGTGCAGGACGCCATGCGCCTGGCCGCGCAGTACGACGTGCCCGTGATCCCCTATGCCGCCGGCTCCTCGCTCGAAGGCCATCTGCTGGCCGTGCAGGGCGGCATCAGCATCGACGTGAACCGCATGAACCGCGTGCTCAGCGTGAACGCCGAAGACCCTGACGGTGACGGTGCAGCCCGGCATCACGCGCAAGCAGCTCAACGACGCGGTCAAGGACACCGGCCTGTTCTTCCCCATCGACCCCGGCGCCGACGCCAGCATCGGCGGCATGGCCGCCACGCGTGCCAGCGGCACCAATGCCGTGCGCTACGGCACCATGCGCGAGAACGTGCTGGCACTGGAGGTGGTGACGGCCAGCGGCGATGCCATCCGCACCGGCACGCGCGCCAAGAAGAGCAGCGCGGGCTACGACCTCACGCGCCTGATGGTGGGCAGCGAAGGCACGCTGGGCATCATGACTGAGCTCACCATCCGGCTCTATCCGCTGCCCGAGGCCATCTCGGCGGCCGTGTGTTCCTTCCCCTCGGTCGGCGACGCGGTGCGCTGCACCATCCAGATCATCCAGCTGGGCGTGCCGATCGCACGCGTGGAGCTGATCGACGCCAACACCGTACGCGCGGTGAACGCGCACTCCAAGCTCAGCCTGCGCGAAGAGGCCATGCTGCTGATGGAATTCCACGGCTCGCCGGCCGGCGTGAAGGAGCAGGCCGAAACCGTGCAGGAACTCGCAGCCGAGCATGGCGGCAACGCCTTCGAATGGGCCAGCACCCCCGAGGAGCGCACCCGCCTGTGGAGCGCGCGCCACATGGCCTATTTCGCCGGGCTGCAGTCGCGCCCGGGCTGCACCGCCATCACCACCGACGCCTGCGTGCCGATCTCGCAGCTGGCCACGGCCGTGCTGGAAAGCGTGCAGGAGGCCGAGGCCAGCGGCATCCCCTACTTCATGGTCGGCCACGTGGGCGACGGCAACTTCCACATGGGCTACCTGATCGACCCGGCGAGCAGCGAGGAGCGCGCCAAGGCCGAGCAGCTCAACCACCAGCTGGTGGCGCGCGCGCTGCAACTGGGCGGCACCTGCACGGGCGAGCACGGCGTGGGCATCCACAAGATGGGTTTCCTGCTGGAAGAAACCGGCAGCGGCGCCGTGGCCATGATGCGCGCCATCAAGCAGGCGCTGGACCCGAAGAACATCCTCAACCCCGGCAAGATCTTCGTGCTGTGAGCGGGGCGCGGGCGCCGGTGGCGCTCGCCCTCCCGCCATATGCTATTGTTTATATAGCTGCCAGCGCCTGCATCCATTGCGTTGCAGGCGTTTTTTGTTTGTAATCTGCCATGCCTTCGATGGCTTTTCTCTGACCCTTGCCGTGCTCCTGTACGCCCTCGATCTCTTTGGCGTGGCCGTCTTTGCGGCCAGCGGCGCGCTGGCGGGCATCGCCGCCCGGCTCGACCTGCTGGGCATCGTCGTGCTCGCCTCCATCACGGCCGTGGGCGGCGGCACGCTGCGCGACGTACTGCTGGGCCGCTACCCCATCTTCTGGGTCAAGGACTCCGTTCCGATCTACACCATCCTGGCGGCCGTCGCCGCCACGCTGGCATGGGTGCACCTGCTGCCCGTGCCCATGCATGCCCTGCTCATCGCCGACGCACTGGGGCTGGGCCTGTTCGCCCTCTCCGGCGCGCAGGTCGCGGAGCAGGCCGGCTGCCGGCCGCTGGTGACCATCCTGATGGGCACGCTGACCGGTGCCGGGGGCGGCGTGGTGCGGGACATCCTGTCGGCCAAGGTGCCGCTCATCCTGCGGCAGGACATCTACGCCTCGGCGGCCATCGCCGGCGTTGCGCTGTACCTGCTGCTGCGCGCCGTCCGGGTGCCCACGGGCGCGGCGTTTGCCGTGGGTCTGGCCACCGTGGTGGCCACGCGCCTGGCCGCCATCGTCTACGACCTGCAGCTGCCGGTGTTCCCCTTGCCCCGGTAGCGCCACCCCAGGAGCCTGCCATGACCACCCCTGCCGACGGCGTCCTTGCCACCAACCGCCTCCTGCCCTGCACCAGCGAGCAGCTATTCGCCGCCATGTCCGACGCCGAGCGCCTTGCCGCCTGGTGGGGGCCGGCAGGCTTCCGCAACAGCTTCGAGGTCTTCGAATTCTGGCCGCAAGGCCGCTGGCAGTTCACCATGCAGGGGCCCGACGGCCAGCCCTACCCGAACGAGAGCGTCTTCCTCGAAACGGCGCCGCAGCGCGTCGTCGTGCGGCACGTCTCGGCGCCGCACTTCACGCTGACCCTCACCTGGGCCGATGCCGGCCGGGGCCAGACACGGCTGGACTGGCACCAGGCCTTCGACGACCCGCGCGTGGCCGAGGGCCTGGCGCACATCGTCGTGCCCGCCAACGAGCAGAACCTGGACCGCCTGCAGGCCGTGCTGGCCGCCGCGCCGTGAGCGGTCCCCACCCGGGCCCCGCGCGCATGCCCGTCCTGGTGGCGGCCGATGTGCACGGGGTGCACGGTCCGCTGCGCGCCTTGTTCAGCGGCCTGGGCACACTGACGTCCTTCGTGTCGCCCTGGGACGGCGAAGGCGCGCCGTTCGCCACCGAGCAGGAGGCCGCCGCAGCCTTCCACGCGCAGGACGGCCTGGTGCGCTACCAGGCCAAGATCGCGGCCGCCGCAGGCGCCGACCCGGTCTGCCTGGTGGGCTTCAGCGTGGGCGCCACCGCGCTGTGGCTGCACGCGGCCAGCACGCACTGCCACCCGGGCAGCCGCGCCTTTCTGTTCTACGGCTCGCGCATCCGCGAGCACCTGGGCGGGGTACCGCGCTGCGCGGTGTCGGCCGTGTTCGCGGAGTCCGAGCCCGCGTTCACACCGGCCGCCGTGGCGCGGCGCATTGCCAGCGCCACGGCACACAGCGCGGTGGTCGCGGGCACGCGGCACGGCTTCATGAACCCGCGCTCGCCGGCCTTCTGCGCACCACGCGCGCAGGCGCAGCTGGAGCGCATCCGCCGCTTCCTGGGCACGGGGCCGGGCTGACGCGCAGCCCGGCGCTCAGCCGCCGAACAGCTTGTTGGCGGTTTCCGCGATGAGCCGCCCCTGGAAGCGCGCGCCATCGAGCTCGGTGGCGCTGGGCTGGCGCTCGCCCTTGCCGCCAGCGATGGTGGTGGCGCCGTAGGGGCTGCCGCCGACGATTTCACCCAGCGTCATCTGCCCCTGGAAGCTGTAGGGCAGCCCGACGATGACCATGCCGAAGTGCATCAGGTTGGTGATGATGGAAAACAGCGTCACCTCCTGGCCGCCATGCTGCGTGGCGGTGGAGGTGAATGCACCGCCGACCTTGCCGTTGAGCGCGCCGCGTGCCCACAGGCCGCCGGCCTGGTCCAGGAAGCTGGCCATCTGCGACGGCACACGGCCAAAGCGCGTGGGCGCGCCGACGATGATGGCGTCATAGTGCTCCAGCTCGGCCACCGTGGCCACGGGCGCGGCCTGGTCGAGCTTGAAGTGGGCAGACTTGGCGACGTCCTGCGGCACCGTTTCCGGCACGCGCTTGAGGTCCACCGTGGCGCCGGTGCGGCGGGCGCCTTCGGCCACCGCCTGCGCCATGGTTTCGATGTGGCCGTAGCTCGAGTAATACAGAACCAGTACCTTGGACATGGAATGCTCCTCGTGGTGTGCGCTTGCAAAGCCGCAAGCAGGGGCCGCGGCAGTGCGTTGCATGTCCCGGCCCCGCCAATATGCCAGCCCCGCTGCTCCGGGTCCAGCCCAGGGGTATCGACCTGTGCCGCACGCCGGCCCTGCCCAAGGCGGTTCTGTGGCATCCTGCTGCGGCGCCGTCCATCACTGCAATTTTCATAGCTGCCCGCTCTTATTGCGCAAGGGACTGAGGCCATTTTGGCTTCAAATTTCCCGTCGGATCAGCGCCCCCCTGGCGCGGCCACCGGGTAGCGCGCCGCCCCGGGCGCCGTGCCAACCGACAGCAGGTTCACCACGCCCATCACGTCGTCCACCAGCCCCACGGCCTGCTCCAGCGCGCGCGACTGCTCCTGCGTTGGCACGCAGCCCATCAGCGTGACGATGCGCCGCTCGCCCAGCACCCACACGCTGGTGCCGTCGAAACGGCCGTCCTCGCGGATGTAGCGCTGCACGCGCGGGATGATCTCGGCGTCGTACAGGTAGGAGTTGGGCAACCGGCAGCGGCCCACGCGGTGGCAGCTGCCGCCGTGCTGCGAGCGCACATGGGCCAGTTCGCGCACCTCCACCTCGGTGTACAGCGGGCCCTCGGGCACCGGACAGCCCGGCAGCGCGCCGGTCACCTGCACGAAGGGATCGTTGAAGGCGTTGGTGCGCGCGGGCGCCGGGTCCTGCGCCAGGGCAGCAGCCGCCACCCCGGCCAGCAGCCCGCCGGCGCCAGCGGCACGCAGCCTTTGGTACATCACGATGGGCATGGCAGAGCACCCCTTTCCATCCGCAAAACGCCATGGTACGGCGCCGCCGCCGGCCCGCGAAGACGCGGCATTGGCCTGCAGACAGCACGCCGACGAGCGGGATGATGGGGGCTGGCCACCCTGCCATTGCGCCCATGCCCAGCGACCTCATCGTCCACCGCCCCGAAGGCCTGTACTGCCCACCCGGCGACTTCTACATCGACCCCTGGCGGCCCGTTAGCCGGGCGGTGATCACGCATGCGCACTCCGACCACGCGCGCATGGGCTCGGCGCACTACCTGGCGCACCAGGACAGCGCGGGCACCCTGCGCAACCGGCTCGGTGCGGGCATCGACCTGCAGACACTGGCCTATGGCGAGGCCATCGACCACCACAGCGTGCGCCTGTCGCTGCACCCCGCCGGCCATGTGCTGGGCTCGGCCCAGGTGCGCATCGAACACGGCGGCCAGGTGTGGGTGGCCTCGGGCGACTACAAGCTGGAGAACGACGGCACCTGCCCGCCCTTCGAGCCCGTGCGCTGCCACACCTTCATCACCGAATCAACCTTCGGCCTGCCCATCTACCGCTGGCCCGCGCAGAGCGCGCTGTTCGCCGACATCAACGCCTGGTGGGCTGCCAATGCGGCGGCGGGCAAGGCCAGCGTGCTCTATGCCTACGCCTTCGGCAAGGCCCAGCGCCTGCTGCACGGGGTGGACGCGGGCATTGGCCCCCTCATCACGCACGGCGCGGTGGACCCGCTCAATGCCGTGTACCGCGCAGCAGGCGTGGCGCTGCCGCCCACGCAGCGCGTGACCGACCCCGAGCTGAGCAAGGCCGACCTGCGGCGCAGCCTGGTGCTGGCGCCGCCCTCGGCCGCGGGCACGCCCTGGCTGAAGCGCTTTGGCGAGCATTCCGACGCCTTCGCCAGCGGCTGGATGCTGGTGCGCGGCGCGCGCCGGCGGCGCGGCGTGGACCGCGGCTTCGTGGTGAGCGACCACGCCGACTGGCCCGGCCTGCTCCAGGCCATCGCCGCCACGGGAGCCGAGCGCGTCATCGTCACGCACGGCAGCACCGAGGTGATGGTGCGCTGGCTGCGCGAGCAGGGGCTCAACGCCCAGGTGTTCGCCACCGAGTACGGCGGCGACGACAACGACGACGATAGCGGTGCCGCCCCGGTTCTACCGCCCCCTGGGAACGCTGTGCCATGAAGGCCTTTGCCGCCCTGTTCCAGGCACTGGACGCCACCACCGCGCAGTCGGCCAAGCTGGCGGCGCTGGTGGCCTACCTGCGCGTGGCGGCGCCGGCCGACGCAGCCTGGGCCACCTACTTCCTGGCCGGCGGCAAACCGCGCCAGATGGTACCGACCAAGCGCCTCAAGGCCCTGGCGCAGCAAGCCGCCGGCCTGCCGGAATGGCTGTTCGAGGAAAGCTACCAGGCCGTCGGCGACCTGGCCGAAACGCTGGCCCTGCTGCTGCCGCCGCCGGCGCAGGCGGTGGACCTGCCGCTGGCCGAGTGGATGGCGCAGCTGCTGCCGCTGCGCGCCCTGCCGCCCGGCGAGGCCGACGCACGCCTGCGCGCGCAGTGGGACAGGCTGGCGCCGGAGCAGCGCTTTGTGTACTTCAAGCTCATCACCGGCAACTTCCGCGTGGGCGTTTCGCGCCTGCAGGTCACGCAGGCGCTGGCCGCCGTGAGCGGGCTCGACCCCAAGCACATCGCACACCGGCTCATGGGCTACACGCAGATCGGTCACCAGCCCCGGGCGGCCGACTACACCGCCCTGGTGGCGCCCATCCCCGGGGGCGCGGGAGCGGCCCACACACCGGGCACCGATGACGCGGCGGCGGGCCATCCCTACCCCTTCTTCCTGGCGCACCCGCTGAGCCCCGCCCTGGCCGAGATGCCCGGCCTGCTCGGCCCGCCGGCCGACTGGCTGGTGGAGTGGAAATGGGACGGCATCCGCGCACAGATCGTGCGCCGCGCAGGAGCGGTGTGGGTCTGGTCGCGCGGCGAGGAGCTGGTGACCGACCGCTTTCCCGAGCTGGGCGAAGCCGCCATGGCGCAGCTCGCCGACGGCACCGTGGTGGACGGCGAGATTCTGGTGTGGCTGCCCGAAGAGCCCCGGCCGCGCCCGTTCGCCGACCTGCAAAAGCGCCTGGGCCGCAAGACCCTGAGCGCGAAGCTGCTGCGCGAGCTGCCCGTGGTGCTGGTGGCCTACGACCTGCTCGAACAGGGCGGGCAGGACCTGCGCTCCCAGCCGCAGCAAGCCCGCCGCGCGCTGCTCGAAACCGTGCTGCAACCGGACCCTGCCGCCATCGCCCCCGCGCCGTCGCATACCCTGCGCCTGAGCGCCCTGCTGCACGGCGCCGACTGGGAGGACCTGGCCCGCCAGCGGGAAGCCGCACGCAGCATGGGTACCGAGGGTTTCATGCTCAAACACCGCCTGGCGCACTACGGCGTGGGCCGCACCAAGGACGTGGGCGTGTGGTGGAAATGGAAGATCGACCCCATGAGCGTGGACGCCGTCCTCCTCTACGCCCAGCGCGGCCACGGCCGGCGTGCCAGCCTCTATACCGACTACACCTTCGCCGTGTGGAGCGGCCCGCCCGAAGACCCCGACCGTCAACTGGTGCCCTTCGCCAAGGCCTACTCGGGCCTGACGGATGCCGAGATCGCGCAGGTGGACGCCATCGTCCGCAAGACCACGCGCGAGAGCTTCGGCCCGGTGCGCAGCGTAGAGGCCACGCAGGTCTTCGAGCTGGGCTTCGAGGGCATTGCCCGCAGCCCGCGCCACAAGAGCGGTATTGCGGTGCGCTTTCCGCGCATGCTGCGCTGGCGCCGGGACAAGCCGGTGGCCGAGGCCGACACGCTACAGACCCTGATGGCCCTGCTGCCAAACCAGGACGCCGCCGCATGAGCACGGCCCGCCGTCCGCGCAAGCCACCATCACCCCCACCGGGCCCGGCATCGGCCTGGATGGCCATGCGCGGCTGGCAGCCCTTCGCCTTTCAGCGCGCGGTGTGGCAGGCGTTGGTCGAGGGCCGCTCCGGCCTGCTGCATGCCACCACCGGCGCGGGCAAGACCTACGCCGTGTGGCTGGGGGCGCTCCAGCACCTGGCCGGCGCCCACGGTGCGGTAGCGCCCCCGGTAGATGCCCACGCCACCGCGAGCGCCCGCCGCGCGGCGGCCCCGCCGCTCACGGTGCTGTGGATCACGCCCATGCGCGCCCTGGCGGCCGACACGCTGCGCGCGCTGCAGGCTCCCCTGCCCGACCTGGCGCCGTCCTGGACCAGCGGCCTGCGCACTGGAGACACCCCCAGCGGCGAGCGCGCCGCTCAGGACCGCCGCCTGCCCACGCTGCTGGTGACCACGCCCGAAAGCGTCTCGCTGCTGCTGGCCCGCGCCGATGCGCGCGAGCGCCTGGAGAAGGTGCGCCTGGTGGTGGTGGACGAATGGCACGAGCTGGTGGGCAACAAGCGCGGCGTGCAGGCGCAGCTGGCGCTGGCGCGCCTGTCGGGCTGGAACCCCGCGCTGCAGGTGTGGGGCATGTCGGCCACGCTGGGCAACCTGCAGGAAGCGCTGCACACGCTGCTGCCCCAGCCGCCCCCGGGCGCGCCCACGCCGCCGCCGGCCGTGCTGGTGCAGGGCCGCATCGACAAGGCGCTGCAGGTGGATGTGATGTTGCCGCCCAAGGTGGACCGCTTTGCCTGGGCCGGCCACATGGGCCTGGCGCTGCTGCCGCAGGTGGCGGCGTCCATCGAGGCCTGTACGTCGACGCTCGTTTTTACGAACACGCGCTCGCAGGCCGAGCGCTGGTACCAGGCCCTGCTGGAGGCGCGGCCCGACTGGGCGGGCACCATTGCGCTGCACCACGGGTCGTTGAGCCAGGACGTGCGCGCGTGGGTGGAGAACGGCTTGAAAGCCGGGCTGCTCAAGGCCGTGGTCTGCACCTCCAGCCTGGACCTGGGCGTGGACTTTCTGCCCGTGGAGCAGGTGCTGCAGATCGGCTCGGCCAAGGGCGTGGGGCGGCTGGTGCAGCGCGCCGGGCGTTCGGGCCATGCGCCGGGGCGCACGTCCAGCATCACGCTGGTGCCCACGCACAGCCTGGAGCTGGTGGAGGCCGCCGCCGCGCGCCACGCGCTGGCGCAGGGCCGCATCGAAGACCGGCACACGCCGCGCGCGCCGCTCGATGTGCTGGTGCAGCACCTGGTGACGATTGCGCTCGGTGGCGGCTTCGTGCCGGCCGACCTGCTGGCCGAGGTGCGCCGCGCCCCGGCCTATGGCCAGCTGGCCGACAACGACTGGCAGTGGGCCCTGCAGTTCGTGCGCCAGGGCGGCGCGTCGCTGGCCATTTACCCTGACTTCCAGCGCGCGGTGCCCGACGAGGACGGCGTGTGGCGCGTGCCCGATGCGCGGCTGGCGCGCCGGCACCGCAGCAACATCGGCACCATCGTGAGCGACGCCAGCATGCAGGTGCAGTTCGTGAGTGGCGGGCGCCTAGGCTCGGTCGAAGAAAGCTTTATCGCCCGGCTGCGCAAGGGCGACGTGTTCATGTTCGCGGGCCGCCTGCTGGAGCTGGTGCGCACCCAGCAGATGACCGCCTACGTGCGCATCGCCCCCAAGGGCAGCGCGGCGCTGCCGCGCTGGAACGGCGGGCGCATGCCGCTGTCGAACACGCTGGCCGATGCCATGCTGGAGGTGCTGGAGCAGGCCGAGCGCGGCATCTTCGCCACGCCCGAGATGCGCTGCGCGCGGCCCTTGCTGGTGCTGCAGCACGCCTGGTCCGCCCTGCCCACGCCGGGGCGCCTGGTGGCCGAGACGCTGCACACGCGCGAGGGCTGGCACCTGTACCTGTACCCCCTGGCGGGCCGCTTGGTGCACCTGGGGCTGGCCGGGCTGCTGGCGTGGCGTGCGTCGCGGGAGGTGGCCAACACCTTCTCGATTGCGGTCAACGACTACGGGCTGGAGTTGCTGTCGGCCAAGCCCATCGATTGGCCCGGCCTGCTGCCACGCCTGATCGGTGAGGGCACGCACACCACCCTCGGCAGCGGGCTGGAGGACGAAGTGCTGGCCAGCCTGAACGCCACCGAGATGGCACGCCGGCGCTTCCGCGAGATCGCGCGCATCGCCGGCCTGGTCTTCCAGAGCCACCCGGGCGAGCAGCGCAGCAGCCGGCAGTTGCAGGCCTCGTCGTCGCTGTACTACGACGTGTTCGCCCAGTACGACCCCGGCAACCTGCTGCTGGCCCAGGCGCGCGCCGAACTGCTGGCGAATGAGCTGGACATGGACCGGCTGGCCCGCACCCTGCGCGGCATGCAGGCGCAGGCTCTGTCCCTCCACGCCATCGAGCGCCCCACGCCCTTTGCCCTGCCGCTGATGGTGGAGCGCTTTCGCGAACGCCTGAGCACCGAAACCCTCGCCGACCGCCTGGCACGCCTGGTGCAGGCGCTGGAAAGGGCTGCCGACGAGACCACCGGCACGCACCAAGCCGACCGTCCCGTGGACCCGGCCGACCTGGCCTGGGACGTGCCCGAGGGCGCCACGGCCTCCGCCCGCCGCGCCGCACGCCCGCCCCGCGCCCCCCGCCGGCGCCACGGCTTCTGAGCACCCGCATGCCGCCCACGACCGCAGCACCGCCCACCGCCACGCCCGCTGGCGCCCACGCCGTCACGCTGCCCTGCGGCACCGTGCTGTGGCTGCTGCCCCAGCGCGCCGTGTGGTGGCCAGTCGCGCGCACGGTCTTCGTGGCCGATGTGCACTTCGGCAAGGCCGCCACCTTCCGCCGGGCCGGCCAGCCGGTGCCGCGCGGCACCACGGCCGACAACCTGGCCCGGCTCGATGCGCTGTTGGCCGCTACGGGCGCAGAACACCTGGTCTTTCTCGGCGATTTCCTGCACGGGCGCGGCGGCGCAGCCGACGATTTGTGGCGGCAGCTGCAGCCCTGGCGGCGACGCCATGCGCGCGTGGCGATGGCCCTGGTGCGCGGCAACCACGACCGCCATGCCGGCGACCCGCCGCCGGCGCTGGGCCTGGCACTCGCCGACGAGCCCTGGCGGCCGGTGCCCGGGGCCGCGGTGCTGGCATGCCACCACCCGCAGACGGCCGACGGCGCCACAGTGCTGGCCGGGCATTGGCACCCGGTGGTCACGCTGCATGGCCCCGCGCGGGATGCCGTTCGCCTGCCCTGTTTTGCGTGGCAGCCAGGGCTGGTGGTACTGCCCGCGTTCGGCGCGTTCACGGGCATGTCTGCCCAGGCGCTGCCGCCCTCGGCACGGCGTTTTGCGGTGGCGGGAGACCGGGTGCGCGAGGTGGCGCCCGGGCCGGGCTGGGGCTGATCCGGCCGCCCGGGGCGGCTGCCGGCAGGGGTCGGGGCCAAAAAAATTAGCCCGGATGACCCATAAATTTTGCAATGCGGGATTCGATTGCAAAAACAGGGGGTGCCGACAGCCCCGAGCAAGGAGAATCGGAGAGCATCCGCGTTGGCCCCGCTGCGATCCGGCCGGGACCTTTACCTACTCTGTTTCGTGAGACAAGCCATGACGACCCAGCAACCGACCATCATCTACACCCTGACCGACGAAGCGCCCCGTTTGGCAACGGCTTCCTTCCTGCCCATCGTGCGCGCTTTCGCCGCGCCCGCCGGCATCAACGTGGCCGAGAGCGATATCTCGGTGGCGGCCCGGGTGCTGGGCGAGTTTCCCGAATACCTGACCGACGAGCAGAAGGTGCCCAACACCCTGGCCGAACTGGGCAAGAAGACGCTGCAGCCCGACGCCAACATCATCAAGCTGCCCAACATCAGCGCCTCGGTGGCCCAGCTCAAGGCCGCCATCGCCGAACTGCAGGCCAAGGGCTACGCGCTGCCCGACTACCCGGACCAGCCCAAGGACGACAAGGAAAAGGAAATCCGTACGCGCTATGGCAAGTGCATCGGCTCGGCCGTGAACCCCGTGCTGCGCGAGGGCAACTCCGACCGCCGCGCGCCCAAGGCCGTGAAGGAATACGCGCGCAAGAACCCGCACAGCATGGGCGAGTGGAGCCAGGCTTCGCGTTCGCACGTTTCGCACATGCACCACGGCGACTTCTACCATGGCGAAAAGTCCATCACACTGGACAAGGCCCGCGACGTGAAGATGGAACTGCTCACCAAGAGCGGCAAGACCATCGTCCTCAAGCCCAAGGTCTCGCTGCTGGACCGCGAGGTGATCGACAGCATGTTCATGAGCAAGAAGGCCCTGCTGGCCTTCTATGAACAGGAAATCGAAGACGCGCGCAAGACCGGCGTGATGTTCTCGCTGCACGTCAAGGCCACGATGATGAAGGTGTCGCACCCCATCGTGTTCGGCCACTGCGTGCGCATCTTCTACAAGGAAGCCTTCGAGAAACACGGCAAGCTGTTCGACGAGCTGGGCATCAACGTCAACAACGGCATGGTCGATCTGTACAACAAGATCGCCACGCTGCCGCAGAGCCAGCAGGACGAGATCAAGCGCGACCTGCACGCCTGCCACGAGCACCGCCCCGAGCTGGCCATGGTGGACTCGGCCAAGGGCATCACCAACTTCCATTCGCCCAACGACATCATCGTGGACGCCTCCATGCCCGCCATGATCCGCAACAGCGGCAAGATGTGGGACGCCAACGGCCGCCTGAAGGACGTGAAGGCCGTGATGCCCGAGTCGACCTTCGCCCGCATCTACCAGGAGATGATCAACTTCTGCAAGTGGCACGGCGCGTTCGACCCCAAGACCATGGGCACGGTGCCCAACGTCGGCCTGATGGCCCAGCAGGCCGAGGAATACGGCTCGCACGACAAGACGTTTGAGATCCAGGAAGACGGCGTGGCCAACATCACCGACCTGGCCACCGGCGAAGTGCTGCTGAGCCAGAACGTGGAGCAGGGCGACATCTGGCGCATGTGCCAGGTCAAGGACGCCGCCATCCGAGACTGGGTGAAGCTGGCCGTCACGCGCGCGCGCAACTCCGGCATGCCCGTGGTGTTCTGGCTGGACCAGTACCGCCCGCACGAGGCGCAACTGATCACCAAGGTCAAGATGTACCTGCACGAGCACAACACCGCCGGCCTGGACATCCAGATCATGAGCCAGGTGCGTGCCATGCGCTACACCCTGGAGCGCGTCATCCGCGGCCTGGACACCATCAGCGCCACGGGCAACATCCTGCGCGACTACCTGACCGACCTGTTCCCCATCATGGAACTGGGCACCTCGGCCAAGATGCTGTCCATCGTGCCGCTGATGGCGGGCGGCGGCATGTACGAAACCGGCGCCGGCGGCTCGGCGCCCAAGCATGTGCAGCAGTTGGTGGAAGAGAACCACCTGCGCTGGGACTCGCTGGGTGAATACCTCGCCCTGGCGGTGTCGCTGGAAGACCTGGGCCTGAAGAACGGCAACCCGCGCGCCAAGCTGCTGTCCAAGACCCTGGACGCCGCCACCGGCAAGCTGCTGGACAACAACAAAAACCCCAGCCCCAAGACCGGCCAGCTCGACAACCGCGGCAGCCAGTTCTACCTGGCCCTGTTCTGGGCGCAGGAACTGGCCGCGCAGACCGAGGACGCCGAACTGGCGGCCAAGTTTGCTCCGCTGGCCCAGCAGCTGGCCGACAACGAGCAGAAGATCGTGGACGAGCTCAATGCCGTGCAGGGCCAGCCCGCCGACATCGGCGGCTACTACCTGCCCGACACCGCCAAGCTCGACGCCATCATGCGCCCCAGCGCCACCTTCAACACCGCGCTGAAGTCCGTGGCGTAAGCGGCCCGGCCGCCCCCAAAAAAAATGGCCCCGCGTGCGGGGCTATTTTTTTGCTACTTATTTAATAGCTTGCTGCGCTTAATGGACGGGCGCTGCAGCCTGTTTTCACTCTCAAACGGCTGCCAATTCAGGCCCGCGCCCCGGCGGGCCGCGCGGCGTGCGCCGCCACGCCCACCCCCACCAGCCCGGCCGACGCCACCCCCAGTGCCAGTGCCAGCGCCGAGCCGTGGAAGATGCCGCCGGTGAAGCCCCGGTCGAGCAGCGCGCCGAACACCGGCGAGGCCAGCGCAAAGCCCAGGTCCAGGCCCGAATACACCGTGCCGTACACGCGCCCGGTAGCGCCGGGCGGCGCGGCGCGCTTGATGAGCATGTCGCGCGAGGGGCCGGCCAGGCCCGTGCCCAGGCCCGCAAACGCCGCCACCGCAAGTGCGGCCATGGCCGGCAGCACGCCGCTGCCCACCAGCGCCAGCAGCGCCGCCGAACCCAGCAGGCAGACGCCGATCACCTTCTCCAGCCGCTCCACGCGGCCCACCAGGAAGCCCCCCACCACCATGCCCGCCGCGCCGCACAGCATGTAGCCCGTGACGACCATGGCCGTGGCGCTGAGCGGCAGCCCGTACATCTTCTGCAGCGCCGGGCTGGCAAAGCTCTGGATGGCGCTCAGCGCGCAGGTACTCCAGAAGAAAAACGAGAAGCACAGCCACACCGAGGGCAGGCGCAGGAAGGCCATGGGGTGCTCGGCGGGTGCACCCGCGCCGCCCTTGGCCTGGTGTGCCCAGGCGCCCTGGCGGTCGTCGATGGCGTCGCGCTGCCACAGCAGCAGCGCCAGCACGCCGACCGCGAGCACCGCCGCCGCCAGCGCCGCCGTACGCCAGGAGCCCGTGGCCGTGGCGATGCCCGCCAGGAACACCGGCGCCGCCGCCCAGCCCAGGTTGCCGCTGATGCCGTGCACCGAGAAGCCGTGCCCCAGGCGCTGGGGCGAGACGCGCTTGTTCAGGATGGTGAAGTCCACCGGGTGGAAGGGCGCATTGCCCAGCCCGGCCAGCGCCGATGCAAGCATGAGGCCGGCATAGCCGTCGGCGAAGCCGGCGGCCAGGCCCGCCAGCACAAAGCTGCACAGCGCCAGGAACAGCACCGGGCGCGCGCCCACGCGGTCCACCAGGAAGCCGGCGAGCGCCTGGCCTACGCCGGAGATGATGAAGAACACCGACACCAGCAGACCGAGTTCGGAGTAGCTGAGCCCGAATTCGCTGATGAGCCACGGGAACAGCGGCGGCAGCAGCATGTGGAAGAAATGCGAGGTGCCGTGCGCCAGGCCGATAAGGCCGATGGTGCGCGCGTCCTTGCGCAGGGGAATGGGGGCGGTCGTACCCGCAGTGGTCGAGGTCATGGAAGGCATCTTAGGCAGGCAGCGCTCGGCGCGTTTACGATAGTCTGCCAACTTCTATCGCGACCATGCCAAACCCTCCCGATGCCCTCACCGGCGACATGCCGCCGCGCCCAGGGCGGCCGCTGTCCTACGTGGGCTCACTCACCCCGCACCTGTTCGTGCCCAACAGCGCCCGGCCGGTGCGCGCCAAGGCACGCCAGCTGGCGGCCGACACGCAGGTGATGCCGCACAGCCACCCCTGGGCGCAGGTGGCCATCTCGACCACCGGCGTGATCCGGCTTACGGTGGACCGCGGCACCTACATCGTGCCACCCTCGCGCGCGCTGTGGATCCCGCCGGGCGTGGAGCACGCCGTGACCATGGTCGAAGCGGCCGACCTGCGCACGCTCTACTTCCACCAGCCGCGCGGGCGCTGCGGCCCCGGCGCGCTGGGTGGCGGGGCCGACCGGGCCGCGCAGGCGGCCTGGCGGCAGTGCCGGGTGCTGGAGGTGTCCGACCTGCTGCGCGCCCTGGTGCGCGAGATGCCCACGGCGCCCGACGACGGCCCGCCGCTGTCGAACGCCGAGCTGCTGCGCGAGCGCCACCTCAGCGCGCTGCTCCGCGACGAGCTGGCGCGCGCCAACGCCGTGAAGCTGGGCGTGGACCTGCCGCACGACAAGCGCCTGCGCCACCTCTGCGAGGCCGTGCTGGCCGACCCCACGCGCCACGAAACGCTGGCCGCCTGGGCCCAGGACACCGGCGCCAGCCCGCGCACCGTGGCCCGGCTGTTCCGCCAGGAGCTGGGCAGCACCTTCACGCAATGGCGCCAGCAGGTGGTGCTGGCCAAGGCCGTGTCGCTGGCCGCCGGGCGCCGGCCCATGGGTCAGATCGCCGCCGAGCTGGGCTACAGCCCCAGCGCCTTCAGCGCCATGGTGCGCCGCGCCATGGGCCAGCCGCCCGGGCGCTTCCTGGGGCAACAGGCGCCGTCTTGAACGCGGCGTTGACATGCATCAATGTGGGTCCGGGCCTCCCGCGCAGAATAACCACAATTATTTTGTGTATTTAACAGGAGGAACCCCATGAAAGTGCTGACGGACCTTTTCTCGACCGACTACGGCCTCATGAGCATCACCGGCATCGCCATCATGCTGATCGGCATCCTGAGCTTCGCCGTCGTGGTCCGGCGCAAGATGAACGAGGCCCCACCGTCCGGCCCGAAGAAGTAGGCGCCTGTTCCAGGGCCGGGCACCACGGCGCCCGGCCTGCGGGTATCGTCGGGCTGTCCACAGGAGGCTTGCCATGGCACCCGATACCGATTTCCACAGCTACGAGCCGCGCCAGGGGCATGGCCTGCGACACGATCCGTTCAACGCCATCGTGGGCCCGCGCCCCATCGGCTGGATCTCCACCCGCAACGGCACCGGCGGCCTGAACCTGGCGCCCTACAGCTTCTTCAACGCCTTCAACTACGTGCCGCCCATCGTGGGCTTCGCCAGCATCGGGCACAAGGACACGCTGCGCAACATCGAGGAAACGGGTGAGTTCGTCTGGAATCTCGCCACGCGTGACCTGGCCGAAGCCATGAACCAGAGCAGCGCCACCGTGCCGCCCGACACCAGCGAGTTCGACCTTGCGGGCCTCACGCCCCTGCCCTCCTTGAGCGTGCGCCCACCGCGCGTGCGGGAAAGCCCGGTCCACTTCGAGTGCCGGCGCACGCAGATCCTGCAGCTCCAGGGCACGGACGGCGTACCCGTTGCGACCTGGCTGGTACTCGGCGAAGTGGTGCGCATGCACATCGCCCGGCATTTGCTCCAGGACGGCGTGTACGACACGGCCCACGCCGGCCACATCCTGCGCGCCGGCGGTGCAGCCGATTTCTTCACCGTGGGGCCGGAGCAGCTGTTCCGCATGCACCGCCCGCGCTGAGCCTGCGGCGTTACATCTGGTGATGAACAGAGCCCAGGGGCCATGCCAAGATGGGCGCTCTACCGTGCCCTGAAGCCTGCCATGCTCCTCCACCGCGCTGCCACGCTCTGCCTTCTCGCCACCCTGCTGCCGGCGGCACTGGCCGCGCCACCCCTGGTGGACCACTGCACGGTGCTGCCGCCCGACCATGTGTTCAACACCCGCATCGACCAGTTGCCGGTGCACCCCAGTTCACCGGACTTCCTGGCCACCATCAGCAGCGGCACGCGGCGCCTGCACCTGGACCTGGGGCAGAGCGAGGACATGAACAGCAGCGAATACTGGGGCATTCCGTACAACGTGGTGCGGGGCAGCAGCTTCACCTGGCCGGCCGTGCACTTCGGTGCCGACGGCGCGCCCGATGAGAGCGACTGCGCGCGCACCGACGGCAGCGTGGCGCGGCCCTGCACGGGCCTGGGCGGGCCGGCGCGCCTGCCCATTCCGCCCCAGCCGAAGGTGGAGGGCGGCATCAGCAGCAACCCTGCCATCTACAACGACCACCACATCCTGGCCATCGACACCGATACCTGCGTGCTCTGGGAAAGCTACCTGAACTACCTGCGCCCCGACGGCGGCAGGAACCTCTACGCCAGCGCCGCCTTCGACCTGCGCTCCAACGCGCTGCGCCCGGCCGGCTGGACCTCGTCGGACGCCGCCGGCTTCCCGATCTTCCCGCTGCTGCTGCGCGCCGACGAGGCCGCGCGCGGCGAGATCCGCCATGCCCTGCGCTTCACCATCCAGAGCCACAAGATCCGCACCAGCTACACCTGGCCGGCGCGCCACCTCACGCGCAACGGCGACGCCTCGACCGCCAAGCCGCCCATGGGCCAGCTGTTCCGGCTGCGGGCCGACTACCCCATCCCCGACAGCTACACCGTGCAGGCACGCGCCATCCTCACGGCGCTCAAGCGCTACGGCATGTACATCGCCGACGGCGGCTCGGACATGTACATCACGGGCGAGCCGAGCCGCCAGTGGAGCGACGCCACGGTGTCACAAGTGCAGACCGTGCCGCACACCGCCTTCGAGGCCGTGGACCTGGCGCCCGTAGTGGCGCGCGCCGGCTTCGACCCCGACAGTGCGCGCGTGCCGCCCGCGCCGGGCGCGCCCGCCGAGTTCTCCGCCGCCGTGGACGGCCCCCCGCAGGCGCTGCGGCTGTTCGCTTCCCTCCAGGTGGCCGCCGCCGATGCCGGCAAGGCCGGCGTGCTCTACATCGTGGCCGACATGCCCGGCGCCGGCATGGTGGCGCTGACGCCGGGCGGCTGGGTGCGCGCCGGCGACGGCTACCTGCCGCCCGTGGCCGACGCCATCCTGGGCAGCCATGTGCTGCACCTGCTGGAGCAGGCCGACGTGTCGGGACTGCGCGGCACCCGCGTGCTGGCGGGCTACGGCACCAGCCTCGACGACATGCTGGCCCACGCCAAGTACCAGCTGATCTACACCGTGCCCTGAGCGGGTTTCAGCGCTGCAGGGGAGCGCACAGGCCCCGCCCAGGCGCGCGCGCCCATTGCTCCAGCCAGGCCCAGAGCGGCTGCACACCATCCCGGCCATCCGACTGCAGGCCGTGGTCCGCCCCCGGCAGGCTACGTGCGCAGAACGGCGCAGCGCGCGCGCTGGCCCGCTCGCCAAAGCGCCGGTAGGCCTCGGGCGGCACCAGCGCATCGGCCTCGCCCCAAACCTGCAGCACGGGCCAGGGGCCGTCGAGCAGCGGCTGGGCCAGCGGCCAATGCCAGAGGTCGCGCCAGTAGCGCAGACTGCGGCCCTGCACCACCGTACCGCCGGGCGCACTGCCGGCCTGCGCGCGGTCCAGCGCCTCCCAGGCCGGCCACACGCCCAGGCGCCGGGCCTGCAGCGCCCCGGCCTCGCGCGGGTCCAGCCCGCTGGACGACAGCAGCACCAGGCCGGCCAGTTGTGGCACGTGGCGCGCCAACGCGGGCAGCAGCTCGGCCCCCTCGGAGATGCCGACAAGCACCGTGGGCAGGGCCGCGCCGTCTTCGCGCACCAGGGCACGCACGGCAGCGAGCGCGTTCGCCTGCCAGGCCGACAAGGCATCGGCCTGGACGAAATCCGCCGGACAGTCGCCGGGCGGTGTACGGCTATCCGGCCGCACGCCCGGCTTGTGCAGCACCCACACGCGGGCATGCAGCAGGCCGGCAAAGTAGCGCTCGGCGAACCGCCCCAGGCCGGCGCAGCCCGAGCCGGGCAGCACGATCACCCGGTAGCGCAGCGGCGCCGCGCGCTCCGCGCCCACCAGGGCCTGCAGGCGCGCCCCGCCCGCCCCCGGCAGATCGCGCTCCGTGAAACGGGCTCCCGCCAGCATTGGCTGCGATGCCGGCCCGTGCCGCGCGCAACCCGTCAGCAACACGGCGCCCAGCAAAAAGGCCAGCACGGGGCTGGCCTTGCGGGGACGCGGGAGGAAGCGCATGGCGCGGACCCCGGCGGCGCTCACTTGAGGATGATGACCTGCTCGGGCTGCTGTGGCTGGGGCATCGGCATGGGCTGTCCGCCCTGCATCATCATGGGCTGGCCACCCGGCCGCACGCCGCGCGAGAGGTTGGCGTCCGTGTAGCCCAGCTGCATGGCGAGCTGCTGGTACACGTCCTGCGCCAGGCTCAGCGAGGTTTCGCGCATGACCTTGGAGCGGTTGGGCGGGGCGATGTCGCCACGGACCGACAGAATCTTGGTGTCGTTGCCCGCGCCCTGGGCCGAGAACGCGGCCTTGATCTCATAGGTCTTGGTATGGATCAGCGAGAAGTCGGCCAGCAGCTGCAGGCCGTACTGGCGCGTGGCGCTGCTCGTACCCTGCAGCGGCGAGAGCGCATCGGTGAATTCAATGCTGGAGACCACGCCGAACAGCACGTAGTCGGCGCCGTTGAACTCGCCCTTCTTGATGCGGTTGATGATGTCCTTGACCTCGGGCTGGCGCACCGGTTGGGCCATCTTGCCGCCCTGCACCTGGTTGAGCACCTGCTCGGCCTTGCTAGGCTGGGGCTTGCCGGCGTCGAAGCCCTTGCCCTGCACCAGGCGGAAGTAGGTGCCCTGCAGAATGGCGCCCTTGATGTCGTTGGTGTAGCCGCCCAGCTCGCGCTGCTCGATGTAGCTGTAGCGGCCGGCGACGAAGGTGCCGCTGGCCTGCTCGGAGGCCTGCATGGACTGCTGGCCCGAGTGCGAGCCCGAGCCGCTGTACGGCCCGTGGCTGTAGCCGCCGCTGTGGCTGCCCTGCGCGCTCATCTGGCTGCTGCGCTGGTACTGGCCGGCCATGAAGTATTCCGACACCTGCTGGGCGTAGGCCAGGTCGGTGACGGCGATCTTGGGCGCCGCGCCAGGCTGCTGGGCCTGCGCGCTCAGGCCCCAGGTCAGCGCCGTGGCGGTCAGCACGGACAAGGCCGCATTCAAGGTGGTTCTGCGTTGCATGGTGCGTCCTTCTCAGCGGCTGCTGGTCTTGCGGATTTCCTTCTCGTCCTGCCATTCGATGGTGCCTTCCTGCACGTCGAACAGCTTGAGCGTGAACTTGTAGTACACGTCCTTGGTCGAGTTGCTCTGCTTGACGATGCTGGTCAGCTCGCCCTCCATGCTGTACTTGGCGGCCGTCATCTGGCCCACCTTGGCGGTGCTGCCCTGCTTGTACAGGCCGCTCTGGTTCTGGCGCTGCAGTTCGTCCACGCCGGCCTGCATTTCCTTGATGGAGCGCACGAAGCGCACCTTGCCCGACTTGACCAGCGCGGTCTGGATGGAGTTCATGACGTTGGTGGTGTCGATGTACTCGCTGGTCTTGTTCTTCACGGTGGAGATGGTCACCGTGGGGCGGCCCTGGAAGATGCCGGTTTCCAGCAGGCTGCCGGTCATCTTCTCGGCGATCATCTGCAGGTCGCTAGAGCCGAACTCGTTGGTCACCAGCTCGACACCCTTGGCATCACCGTAGTTGACCTGGCGGTCGAACCGGATCACGGGGGAGGAAAGGTTCTGGCAGCCGGCCAGGGCCAGGGTGGCACCGGCGGCGGACAGGATGAGCGCTCTGCGCAGGGTGTTGTTCTTCATATTGGGGTTCTCCTCTCTGTGCGCCGTTTCAGCGCGTTTCCACATTCATTTCCAGGCGCAGGTCCACGGCGGCGCCGGTGGGCGCCACGCTCTTGACGGTCTGCTGGCCCAGGCCGAGCACTGTCATCTGCTTCCACGATTCGCCGTCGCCCACCTGGTTGCCGACGTTGTCCAGCCAGCGGAAGCGGTAGAACACCGTGCGGTCGCTGCGGCCCATGTTGGCGAGGTCGGCCTGCACGGTCAGGATGTCGTTCTTGCGCACCAGGCGCATCTCGCGCACGGCGATGTTGTTGGCCTCGCCCCGCAGGGCCACCTTGGAGGCCACGGCGATGGGCGTGGCGGGGTCGTGCTGCTGGGCCTGGGCGCCGCCGGAGAGCGCCAGGAGGGCCGTGCACAGGGCGGCCAGGGTCATGCGGGGAGTCATGCGTTTCCTTCAGGTTGGAGGTCGAAATCAGGGCCTCATTGGGCCGCGGTCTTGGGCGCGTCGGCCGCCTTGGCAGCGGGGCGCGGGGTGCGAACCGGGCGGGCTGGCGCAGGCTTCTTGGCGGGGGCCGCAATCTCGGCCACGGCCGGCTTTTCGGGCACGGCGGCCACGGCGGCGAGCTGTCCGATGCTGGCCACCTTGCCGGTCAGGAAACCGTTGTGGTAAATGCGCAGCGGCACCAGGGCGTACTGGCCCTCGATTTGCACAGTTTGGCTCAGCGGGCGGCCGTTGATGCTGAGGGTGTGCTCGCCCGGCGGCAGGTAGCCGCGCGCCACGTACACACGGCCGGGGAGCATGCGCCACATGCGGTCGTCGGCCTGCTCGGTGGCCACGGAGGCCGCCGCGCCGATGAGGCCGCCGATCAGGCCGCCGCGCTTTTGCAGTTCGTTCTGCAGCACGCCCTTGGCGATGGCGCGCGTGACGCCGCGCAGCACCATGCCGGGCATTTCATCCTTGAGCGCACGGCGTGCCATGACATTCACGTCGACCACCTTCTCGAGCTTGAAGTTGAAGCCGGCGGCGGAGATCTGGCTCAGCAGCGGGTCGTTCGAGGGCTCGATCACGGGGTAGGAGATGCTCGCCGTCACCAGGCCGCGGCCCGTGGGCACGGGCAGCGTGAAGGCCTTGGGCTTGCGCGCCGGAGCATCGCCGGCCTCGACCAGGAACAGCACGTCCGTCATGCGCTGACGGCGCTGCCAGGTGAAGCTGGTGCGGCTGTCCAGGCCGCGCAGGCCCTCTTCAAGCACGCCGGTCTCGGGCTTGAGCTCGATGGCCTTGCGGTAGCCGGGCGCGGCCAGGCCAGGCTCGTTGAGCACCTCGTACAGGAAGCCGGCGAGGTAGTGCGACAGGGCGTTGGAATAGCCGTTCTTGAGCGCCAGCACCTCGGGGTCGTTGAGCGTCTCGACCGGGTAGCCGTTGATCTCCTTGCTGCCCGAGGTGGCGCCCTTGGACTTGGCTTCTTCCTCGGCCGCCAGGGTTTCCTTGGCACGGAACTCGGCGATGATGGCCTCGCGCTCATGCGTGCGCTTGATGTCCACGCGGGCGTTCTCGAAGTCGCCCACGGCCAGGCGGTTGAGCGCCAGGCGCGTGGTCAGCCAGACCTTCTCGTAGTCCTGGCCCTCATACACCTTCAGGCGTTCGCTGATGAGCGCGGCGCCCACAGTGCCCAGGAGCTTGTCCGGGTTGGTCTTGGCGGCCTCTTCCCATTCCTTGACCTTGGCGTCTGCGAGCTGGAAAGCACCGGTGCTGTCCTCGTAGCGGCGGTCCATGCGCAGCAGTTCGCCGCGTTCAAGGTTGTAGAGCAGTGCCTTCTTCTCGTCGGCCGTGGTGGCCGAGGCCTCCAGCCGGGCCAGCGCCGCCGGAATGCCATTGGCCTGGCCGGCCGTCTGCATCTCGGAAGCCAGCTTGTCGTGGCTTTGCATGTTGGCGCAGCCGGTCAGGGCGATGCCCAGTACCAGCGCGCCCCAGAGCCTTGCGGTGGGCAGTGGCCAAATCTTCATGGGAGTCCTTGCAGTTCGTTGGATGGACGAACCAGGAAACGCCCAGTCACCCCCCTCCCGCTGCCCGCGTGGGCGGCAGTCCCTTGGAGGTCTGGACAGGACACACCGCTGTGGCGCACATGCCCCCTCAGGCACGCTGCGGTGGCGCACGCGGTGTCTCCTCTGGCTGTCGGTTTCTTGGTTCTTTGTATCAAAAGCCAACCAGCAATGTAGCAAATGCAACCCTTTATTTCCGCGCCTCCAAAGCGGGGGCGCGGCATTTTGTGTAAGAGCCTGTTCAAGGGCATGCTGGCATCCTGCAAGGCGCTCATTCCACGCCCGGCGACGGCCGCGTGCCCGGCATGCGATATATCCACACCACGCGCTCGCCGGGCATGCGCAGCTGCGCATGCGGCAACGCGCCGGGCACGGCAAACTCCAGGCTCACCAGCCACGCGCCAGAGGCCATTTCGGCCTGCGCCTTGGCCGCCGCCCGGGCCATGCTCTCGGGCCGCTGGAACAGGTAGACGAGCTGGTATGCGCTCCAGTCGGCGCGCCACATGTCGCCCCGGCGCACACGCGCCCACGGGCAGCGCAGCGCGCACAGCAGGCGCAGCGGCCAGCTCCATTCCACCCCCTCGATGCGCACATCCGGATAGGCCCGGCGCAGCGCCAGCAGGCCATCGCCCAGGCCGCAACCGGCATCGAGCACGCGCGCGCCGGGCTCCAGGGGCACCTGCGCCGCCAGCCCCTGCAGTGCATGGTGCGGCGTGGGGAACAGCGGAGCATCACGCCAGGCATTGAGCGGATACACGCACAGCAGCAGCGCCAGCGGCACCAGCCACGCCCACGCGGGAACCGCTGCCACTCCCGTGAGCGCCAGCGCCAGCGGAAAGCCCGCCGCGATCAGCGCACGACGCCACCAGCTGCTGCCCAGCACGCTGGCCGCCGCGGCCACGGCGCAGGCCAGCAGCAGCGCCCACACGGGCGAAGCAACGCGCTGCAGGCCGGCAAACAGCAGCCAGGCGCTGCCCCACGCGAGCAGCGCGGGCAAGGGCCAGGGGACGCGAGAAGTCCAGTTCATCGTTCTATCAGTGAAGCACGGCGCTGCGCACAGCCCACGGCACTTGGGTGGGCATCGACCGCCGCGCAAGGGCCTGGGCCGGCCGCGCCGCCCCGCCGCGCTGGCGGTGTCCCCCTTCCCGCATGGCGCAGCAATGCGAGAGAAGGGGGAAGGCGCGCAGCGCCACAGGGGGTTGTTGCTTCATATCAGCGGCCGAAGATGCCTCGCAGCACGTTGATGGGATTCACAGGATTGCCCGGCTGGGCACCGCCCTCCTCGCGCTCGGCGGGCTCGGGCATGTCGCTGCGGCCCGCGCCCTGCATGCCGCCCCGCATGGCGCCGCCACCCTGCTCCTCGCCCAGCATGGCCATGGTGTGCGCCTTGACGCGCACGCGCACGGACCACTCGGGCTCCCAGGGCGCCTTGGGGTCGGCCGGGCGCGGCGGGTGCACGATGTGGCTCTCGCCGCCGTAGGCCACCATGCGCAGCATGGGCGTGGACTCGCGGCCCGCGCCGGCGGCGAAGATGCCCCGGGGAATGGCGCACTGCGTGGCCTCGGCCGGCAGCAGCACGCGTTCTTTCAGCCAGCGGTCGATGGTGGCGTTGGGCAGGTAGTCGAACAGGCCCATGCCAGTGTCGGGCGTTTCGGCGCTGGACCACATCACCATGTCGTCGCCGTTCTGCGACATCGCGTGCAGGTAGTAGGCGCGCGCGTTGCGCACGCTCTGCCACTGCGTGCCCATGCTGTCCTGCGGCTTGCCGGTGGTCCGCAGGTCGATGGCGGGCATGAGGTCCTGCGCGCCGCCGAGCGTGAATTTCATCGACGCCGGCACGCCCTCGCCCAGCACCTGGTGTTCGCCCACGAGCGAGCTGTCACGCGCAAGCTGCACCTGGTTGCGCTCGTTCGGGTACAGCGCATGCGAGGGCCCCACCCGCGCGCCGCGGTCGGGCACGGCGCGGCCGGCAAAGGCCACAGCGAAATCCGTGGGTTTGGCGCGTGCCAGATCGATCACGCGCGGCTGGCCGGCGCGCACCTCGCTGCCGCAGCCCCAGTAGACCAGGATGCGGCCCTTGGGCTTGTGCTGCTGGTATTCCTGCGGCACCTCGCCGGGGTCCTGCGCGGTGGGCTGGGCCTTAGGCGGCAGCAGCGGCAGGCTTTCACCCATGCGCATGCCGGACGGGATAGCCTGGCGCGCCTCCACGCCGGGGCGCAGGCTGTTGTGCAGGGCCACGTCGATGACGCGCGGCGGCATGATGCCCATGGTGCGCGCCATGCCGTAGTGGGTGTTGCTGCCGCCCGCGCCTTGCGCGCGGCCGCCGCCCATCATGCCCAGCAGGCCGCCGCCCATGGGCATGTCCATCTCGGGCATGCCGGCCATGCTGCCGGTGGACAGGTCGATCCACAGTTGCGTCTTGGGCGCCTTGGTGGTCTGGGCGCTGGCGGCAAGGCCGAGCAGACACAGGCCGGCGGCCAGCACGGTGGGGCGGATGGGGGCGCGGGAAATGGTCATGGGCTGCTCCTTGAAAAGACCCGCCCCTGGAGATCCCTGCGCCGTCTCGCGGCGCTGTGGGGTCTATCCCGGCAGGCTCAGCAGCGCAGTGTAGGGCGGCGCTGCCGTTTTTCCTTGGGAATGCCGCATGCGGCCGCGCCGGGCGTGCGCAATGTCACACGCCGCCCCTCTGCAACGTGGCGGGTGCGCCACGGCCCGCCTCAGTGCCCGCGCAGGCGCTCGATCAGGCCGTTGAGCGCATCGAGCGAGCCGAACTGGATGGCCAGCTCGCCCATGTCCTCCACACGGCCGCCGCGCTTGACGCGCTTCTTCACGCGCACTTCCACCTCGGCCATGAGCAGGTCGGACAGCTCTTCTTCCACGCGCTTGATGTCGCGCGATTTTTCCTTCTTGGGCTTTTGCGGCACGAGGCTGAACTCCGCGCCGATGCGCTTGACCAGGGCCTCGGCCTCGCGCACCGAGAGCTTCTTGGCGGCGATCTGGTTGCCCGCCGTGATCTGCGCCGCGCGGTCGAGCGCGAGCAGCGCGCGCGCATGGCCCATGTCGATGTCGCCGGCCATCAGCATGGTCTGCACCGGCTCGGCCAGGTTGAGCAGGCGCAGCAGGTTGCTGGCCGCGCTGCGCGAGCGGCCCACGGCCTGCGCGGCCAGCTCGTGCGTGAGACCGAACTCGCGGATCAGCCGCTGCAGGCCCTGCGCCTCTTCCAGCGGATTGAGGTCCTCGCGCTGGATGTTCTCGATCAGCGCCATGGCGGCGGCCGCCTCGTTGGGCACGTCGCGCACCAGCACCGGCACGCTCTCCAGGCCGGCCAGGCGCGCGGCGCGGAAGCGCCGCTCACCGGCGATGATTTCGTAGCGGCCGGCGTGCTCGCCCTCGGCCAGGCGGCGCACCAGGATGGGCTGCATGATGCCCTGGGCCTTGATGGACTCGGCCAGTTCGTACAGCGCGCCTTCGTCCATGCGCGTGCGCGGCTGGTACATGCCGGGCACCATTTCGTCCAGGCGCAAGGTGCTGGGCAGGCCCGTCTCGGCCGCCTGGGCCTGCTCCACCGCTTCGGCCACCTTGGGGCCAAGCAGGGCTTCGAGTCCGCGGCCGAGGCCCTTGGGTTTCTTGGTGACCATGTTCTTCAATCTTTCACAAGGGTTTGCAGCAGGGCTCGGCCTTCGGGCCAGTCGCCCAGGCCGGATTCGGCGTTGATGTGGCCGCGCGCGCCCAGGTCCACGAAGCGTGCGCCCCAGTCGCCGGCCAGGGCCTGGGCGCGCTCGAAGCGGCAGTAGGGGTCGTCGCGGCTGCCCACCAGCACGGCGGGGAACGGCAGGCGCTGGCGCGCGACGGGCGCCCAGCCGGGCAGGTAGCCGGCCACGTCGGGCTGTTCCACATCGCCGGGCGCCACCAGCAGGGCGCCGCGCACCTTGGCGGTGTTCTGCGAGTGCGCGGCCCACCACGCGGTGAGGATGCAGCCCAGGCTGTGCGCGACGAGCACGACGGGGCCGTCGGCATCGACCACCACCTCTTCGAGCCGCGCCGTCCAGTCGCCGCGCAGCGGGCGCATCCAGTCGTGCTGCTCCACGCGCTGGTAGCCCTCGGCCCGCTCCCAGCGGCTCTGCCAGTGCTCCGGCCCCGAGTTCTGCCAGCCGGGCAGCAGCAGGATGTTGGATGGTTTCATTGCTATTGAATTGATAGCTTCTCGCGCTCGCTGTTCAAGCGCCAGCGGCCATTTTGGCTTCAGGCTTTGCGGCGGCGGGCATGCGCTGCACGCGGTCCACCATCTCCTGGGCGAATTCCACAAAAGCCTGGCTCCCCTTGGCCGAGGGGTCGAACACCACACCGGGCAGACCGTAGCTCGGCGCCTCGGCCAGGCGCACGTTGCGCGGGATCACGGTGTGGAACACCTTGTCGCCGAAATGGTCCTTGAGCTGGTCGCTCACCTGCTGCTGCAGCGTGATGCGCGGGTCGAACATCACGCGCAGCAGGCCGATGATCTGCAGGTCGGCATTCAGGTTGGCATGCACCTGCTTGATGGTGTTGACGAGATCGGTGAGCCCTTCGAGCGCAAAGTATTCGCACTGCATGGGCACGATGACGCCGTGCGCCGAGCACAGACCGTTGAGCGTGAGCATGGAGAGCGACGGCGGGCAGTCGATGAGCACGAAGTCGAAGTCGCCGTCGGCCTGTTCGAGCGCGGCCTTGAGGCGTTTTTCGCGGTGTTCCAACACCACCAGCTCGACCTCGGCGCCGGCCAGTTCGCGGTTGGCGCCCAGCACCCAGTAGCCGCATTTGTCCGACAGCACGGCGGCCTCCTTGATGGAGGCGGATTCCAGCAGCACGTCGTACACCGACAGCTCCAGGCCGCGCTTGTCCACGCCCGAACCCATGGTGGCATTGCCCTGGGGGTCCAGGTCCACCATCAGCACGCGCTGGCCGATCTTGGCCAGCCCGGCCGCGAGGTTGACGGTGGTGGTGGTCTTGCCGACGCCGCCCTTCTGGTTGGCCACGCAAAAGATTTTCGCCATGGGGTGCCGCTTTACTTGGAAATGGCCAGCTTGACGCCGAAGCCGATGAGGAACACGCCGGCCACCTTTTCGAGCACGCGCACGATGAGGGGGTTAGCGCGCATGCGCTCGGCCAGACGGTGCGTGAGCATGACGACGATAAAGCCGTAGGCAAAGGTGAGCGCCGCAATGGTCGCGGCCATCACGCCGAAGGTCAGCATGCCCTGGTGCTGCACCGGGTCGACGAACAGCGGAAAGAACGCCATGTAGAACACGATGGCCTTGGGGTTGAGCAGGGTGATGAGCCCGGCCTGCTTGAAATAATGGCGCGGCTCGATGTGCAGCACCGGCGCGGCGCCCGGCTTGGCGGTCAGCATCTTGAAGCCGAGCCAGGCCAGGTAGGCGGCGCCCAGCCACTGCACGGCGTGGAAGGCCGCCGGGTAGGCCGACAGCAACGCAGCCACGCCCGCCACGGCCAGCCACATCAGCACCTGGTCGCCAGCGATCACGCCAAGCGTGGCCGCCAGGCCACCGCGCACGCCGCCCTTGCTGGTGGAGGTGATGAGTGCCAGATTGCCCGGCCCGGGAATGGCGAGGAACAACACGATGGCCGCCACGAAGGCGCCGTAATCCGCAATGCCGAACATGAGCTTCTCCAGGGAGTGGTGCCGCCCCCACGCGGGTGCCGCCAGGGGCCGAGTTTACGCGAGCGCCCTGCCCTGCCCGGTGTTTCCAGCGCCGGCGTGGGGCCGCATCCAGACAATGCAGCGCTCGGCGTCCAGACCCGGCACCCGGAGTTGTTCCACGTGGAACACTTCCACATCGGCGGGCAGCGCGGTCAGCTCATCCTCGGGGTGCTTGCCCTTCATGGCCAACCAGACAGCGTGCGGCGCCAGCGCGCTACGCGACCAGTTCGTGAAGTCCGGCAGCGAGGCAAAGGCGCGGCAGCTCACCACGTCGAACGGCGTGGTCAAGGTTTCCACGCGCGCATGCACGCCGTGCAGGTTGGGCAGCTTGAGCGCCACCGCGGCCTGCTGGATGAAGGCCGCCTTCTTGCCCACGGTGTCCACGCAGCTCACGTCGACTTCAGGACAGCAGATGGCGAACACCACGCCCGGCAGGCCGCCGCCCGAGCCCACGTCGAGCAGGCGCGCTGGCGCGCCCAGCCCGGCCTGCGCCACATGGCGGCGCAGCGGCGACACGGCGGCCAGGCTGTCAAGCAGGTGGTGCGTGAGCATCTCCTCTGGGTCGCGCACGGCCGTGAGGTTGTAGACCTTGTTCCACTTTTGCAGCAGGGCCAGGAAGTCCATCAGACGCGCCAGCTGCGCCTCATCCAGCCCCAGCGCCAGGGTTTCGGCGCCCGCGCGCAGGCGTGCCATCAGCGCATCGCTCATGCGGCCACCCCGTCGTCCGTACGGGCGAAGCCCTTGAAGCCGCCCTTCTTCAAGTGCACCATCAGCAGCGAGATGGCGGCCGGGGTCACGCCCGAGATGCGCGAGGCCTGGCCCAGCGTTTCGGGCCGGTGCTTCTGCAGCTTCTGCCGCACCTCGATCGACAGCGCCGTGACCTGCAGGTAGTCCAGTTCGTCGGGCAGGCGCAGCTTCTCGAAGTGCGCGGCGCGTTCCACCTCGTCCTTCTGCCGGTCGATGTAGCCGGAATACTTGGCGGCGATCTCCACCTGCTCCACCACCGGCGCGCTCAAGTCGCCCAGCGTTTCACGTGAAACATCGGCCGTGGCGTACTTGCCGCCGTCCAGCGACATGAGCCTGTCGTAGCCCACGTCGGGGCGGCGCAGCAGGTCGAACAGGTTGTATTCATGCTCGATGGCCTTGCCGAGCACCCGTTCGGCCTCGGCCGCGTCCAGGATGCGCGGGTTCACCCAGGTCGCCTTGAGGCGCTCGGTCTCGCGCGCCACGGCGTCGCGCTTGCGGCTGAAGGCATCCCAGCGCGCATCGTTCACCAGGCCCATGCGCCGGCCGGCTTCGGTCAGGCGCATATCGGCGTTGTCCTCGCGCAGCTGCAGGCGGAACTCGGCCCGGCTGGTGAACATGCGGTAGGGCTCGGTCACGCCCTTGGTGATGAGGTCGTCCACCAGCACGCCCAGGTAGGCCTCGTCGCGGCCCGGCAGCCAGGGCGCGTCGCCTCGGCACTGCAGCGCGGCGTTCAGGCCGGCGAACAGGCCCTGCGCCGCCGCCTCCTCGTAGCCCGTGGTGCCGTTGATCTGACCCGCGAAGAACAGGCCCTGGATCTGGCGCGTCTCGAAGCTGCTTTTCAGCGAACGCGGGTCGAAGTAGTCGTACTCGATGGCGTAGCCCGGGCGCAGGATGTGCGCGTTCTCCAGCCCCGGCATGCTGCGCACCAGGTCGTACTGGATATCGAACGGCAGGCTGGTGGAGATGCCGTTGGGGTAGAACTCGTGCGTGGTCAGCCCCTCGGGCTCCAGGAAGATCTGGTGGCTGTCCTTGTCGGCGAAGCGGTTGATCTTGTCTTCCACGCTCGGGCAGTAGCGCGGGCCCACGCCCTCGATCTTGCCGGTGAACATGGGGCTGCGGTCAAAGCCTGAGCGGATGATCTCGTGCGTGCGCTCGTTGGTGTGCGTGATCCAGCACGGCACCTGGCGCGGGTGCATGGCCGCGTGGCCCATGAAGCTGAACACGGGCACCGTGCCCTCGTTCACACCGCCGGGCATGCCGTCGCCGGGCTGCTCCTCGCACTTTGCAAAGTCGATGCTGCGCCCATCGATACGCGGCGGCGTTCCGGTCTTCAGGCGGCCCTGCGGCAGCCTCAGTTCCTTGAGTCGCGCCGACAGCGACACCGCCGGCGGGTCGCCCGCGCGGCCCGCCGCGTAGTTGTTCAGCCCCACATGGATCTTGCCGTCAAGAAAGGTGCCGGCCGTCAGCACCACGGTGCGCGAGCGGAACTGGATGCCCACCTGCGTCACCGCGCCCACCACGCGGTCGCCCTCCACCATCAGGTCGTCCACGGCCTGCTGGAACAGCCACAGGTTGGGCTGGTTCTCCAGCATGCGGCGGATGGCGGCCTTGTACAGGATACGGTCGGCCTGCGCGCGCGTGGCGCGCACCGCCGGCCCCTTGGAGCTATTGAGCGTGCGGAACTGGATGCCGCCCTCGTCCGTGGCCAGCGCCATGGCGCCGCCCAGCGCGTCCACCTCCTTCACCAGGTGGCCCTTGCCGATGCCGCCGATGCTGGGGTTGCAGCTCATCTGCCCCAGCGTCTCGATGTTGTGCGTGAGCAGCAACGTGCGGCTGCCCATGCGCGCCGCGGCCAGCGCGGCCTCGGTGCCGGCATGGCCGCCACCGACGACGATGACATCAAATTCCTGGGGGTACAACATCAAAAAGCTCCTGGACTGCCCGCCTGCTCGAACCAGACGGTGCTGTTTCACGTGGAACAGCGTATCGAACCGCCCTACATGGAAACCCTGTATTGTCCCATCAAGCCCCAGCGCTTGCCCGGGAAGCCTTACTCCTCGCAGAGGGCCTCAGCATGCCTCAGGCGAGCCGCTCCAACGGTACACAATCGGCCATGGCCTGATAGCCCAGATCGTTGACATGCAGATAGTCGTCTGCACGGTAAGCCGTCTGCAAGGCTGCCGGGTCCATGGGGTCGCGCAGCGCGGCGTCAAAGTCGATGATTCCGGTGGCGCCACCCGCCCCCGTACGCACCCAAGCGTTGACCGTTTGGCGCATAGCTTCACCCACTTCGGAATAATACGCATGCCCTTTGAACGGCGTAAGCGTTGCCACATGCACCTTCACGCCGGCCGCCTTGGCTTCCGTCACCGCAGCAGCCAGGCTAGCAATCACACCATCGGCCGTAGCGGTTTCCTGAGGCGTCCAACGGAGCTGGAAACCGATGTCGTTAATACCCAGTTGCACGATGGCATGTGTGACGCCCGAAACACCCAAGGCATCCCGTCGAAAACGCGCCACGCCCCGCAGGCCGAAGCGGTCGTACAGCCAGCGGTTGCCGCCCAGCCCGGCGTTCACAACCGCCACCGGCGCCACGCCCGTTCTGCTGCGCAGGCGTTGCGCCAGCAGATCCGGGTAGCGCTGGTTCATTCCCGCCGAGGAGCCATTGCCGTCCGTGAGCGAGTCCCCGAACGCCACCACGACAGGAGTCCTCGCGCCGCGGTACACATCCACGGCACTCATCCAGTGGCTGGACAGCAGTTGCAGGGCGCCTGGCAGAGTGGCGGCGCGGGTCTGGTCCCCCTCCACCAACTGGTGCACGGCGTTCGCGTACCGGTGCGCGGTGGTGCAGTCAGCAGCCTCCTGTACATACACACTCACCGCCAGGTCCGCGCCATCGGGCACGCGCAGAGCCACCGGGTCGCTCCAGACCTCGGTCCCTGGCGCTATGACTACCGAAGACACGCCCTGGAAGCTCACCGCCTGGTCCGTGCCGACATCCACCACCCCGCCACCGACTCCCAGCGCAGCATGGACCCGCGCCAAGCGCACTGGAGTTTCCCCGTACAAGTTACCGAATCGGATACGGATGCGCTCGCCTCCGAGGGATAGGCGCACGATCTGCCGCAAGGTCTGGTCCTGGAACACCGTGATCGCAGGCGGCGGAATATCCAGAAACCCCACATCCTCCCGCAGATCGCTCAACGCGCCCATCCAGCTGCCCACAGGCACCAGTTGCAGCGGCGGTACCTCGCCTCCCGAACCGCCGCAACCCGCCAAGCCCCAGGGAAGCCAGGCACCCAACGCTGCTCCCAGAACTAGGCGCCGCCGCGTGCGCATCCAGTGCGTCAATCCCTGCATGGTCGTTCTCCGAAGTGACATGGGGCGAGTCTATGCGCTCACCACGCAGGAATCTTGCCGCCGCTCTGTGCTCCAATCCCCGCATGTCCAAACTCCTCGTCTTCGCGGGCAGCACCCGCCAGCATTCCTACAACCGCCGCCTCGCCCAGGTGGCCGCCGGCATGGCCCGCGAGGCGGGTGCCGAGGTCACTCTGCTGGAACTGGCCGACCTCGACATTCCGCTCTACAACGCCGACCTGGAAGCGCAGGGCACGCCGGCCGACGTGGTGCGCCTCAAGCAGGTGCTGTTCGATCACCCGGCGTGGATCATCTGCTCGCCCGAGTACAACGGCAGCTACACCGCGCTGCTGAAGAACACCATTGACTGGGCCTCCAGCCCCATCAAGTCCAACCCGGCCTGGCAGGACGGCGTGAAGCCCTTCCGCGGCAAGGTCGTGGGCATGCTCAGCGCCTCGCCCGGCGCCCTGGGCGGCCTGCGCTCGCAGAGCCACCTGGCGCCGCTGCTCATCAACCTGGAATGCTGGCTGGCGCCACGTGCCTTCGCACTGGGCCAGGCCGGCAGCGCCTTCGACGAACACGGCGCCCTGGTGCAGGAGGCGCACCGCGCGCGCGTGCACGGCGTGGTCGAGCAGGTGCTGTGGGCCTCGGCGCGGCTGCACGGCGCCTGATTTCGATACAAATCGGCCATCAACGCCCGCCCACCAAGCGCTGTCAGCTACCAAATCAATAGCACATGAAATGCCGTCCCGGCTGCGGAGCCTGCTGCACCGCGCCCTCCATCAGCTCCCCCATCCCGGGCATGCCGCAGAGCAAGCCCGCCGGGGTGCGCTGCGTGCAGCTGGGCGACGATGAGCGCTGCCGCATCTTCGGCCATCCCGGTCGGCCCGCCGTCTGCGCCCAGCTCCAGCCCTCGGCGGAGATGTGTGGCGGCACGCGCGAAGACGCACTGCACTACCTCGACCGGCTTGAGCGCCTGACCCAGCCGCAGCGCTGAAGCCTTCCCCTGGCAGGGCTTTCGCAACGCGCCTAGGATGTGGCCTTTCCTTCCACCCACCCAGGACGGTTCCATGAAGCTCTACTACTCCCCCGGCGCCTGCTCGCTCTCCCCGCACATCGTGCTGCACGAATCGGGCCTGCCCTTCGAGGCCGTGCTCGCCAGCACCAAGACGCACCAGCTGCAGGACGGCACGGACTACTACGGCATCAACCCGCTGGGCTACGTGCCCCTGCTGGAACTGGACAACGGCGAGCGCCTGCGCGAAGGCCCGGCCATCGTGCAGTACGTCGCCGACCAGGTGCCGGCCAAGCAGCTCGCCCCCGCCAACGGCACCATGCCGCGCTACCGCCTGCAGGAATGGCTGACCTTCATCGGCACCGAGCTGCACAAGGGCCACAGCCCGCTGTTCGTGCCCACCACGCCCGAGGACTACAAGCCCCAGCTGCGCGAGCGCCTGATGAGCCGCTTCACCTGGGTGGACCAGCAGCTCGCCGGCAAGGACTACCTGCTGGGCAGCTTCAGCGTCGCCGACGCCTACCTCTTCGTCGTGGCGCGCTGGGGCCAGTTCGTCGGCGTGGACCATTCGGGCCTGGCACACCTCGCGGCCTTCCAGCAGCGCATGGAGCAGCGCCCCGCCGTGCAGGCCGCGCTGCGCACCGAAGGCCTGCTCAAGTAAGCGGCTGCTGGCGCGCTGCCAGCAGCGCGCCCAGCCACAGGGCGCCGGCCGAGAACACCAGGCCGCGCGCTAGGCCGCCCGGGCCGTCGGCAATCAGTCCCACCACCGTGGGGCCGACGATCTGCCCGGCCGCAAACACGACGGTGAAGGCACTGATGCCCGCCGCCCACTGCGCAGGCGGCAGGTTGTGGCGCACCAGCGCCGTGGTCGAGGCCACCACCGACAAAAACACCCCGCCGAACAGCAGGCCCGAGGCCAGCGCCACCGGCCAGGCCGTGCTCAGCGCCGGCAGCAGCGTGGCCACGCCCAGCAGGCCGTTGAGCCGCGCCAGCGCCTGCCCGCCCCGGCTGCGGTCCAGCAGCCCGGCCCAGATGCGCGAAGACAGCACCACCGCCAGCCCCAGCAGCGCGTAGAACAGCGTCACCGCGCCGCCGCCCACGCCCTGCGCGCGCAGCAGCGCCACCACGAAGGTCATGTAGCCGATGTAGCCCACGCCGAACATGGCATAGCCCGCCAGCGCGGCGGCGAAATCGCGGGCCCGGAACACGCGGCCGGTGCGCGCATCGGCCTGCGGCGCGCCCGCTGCGACGGCAGAAGGCGCCGCAACGGCTGCCGCAGCCACGGCTGCCGCAGCATCCAGGCGGCGCAGCACGCGCGCGGGCCACACCATCACCGCCGTGGCCAGGGCGCAGGCCAGCGCCAGCGCCCACCAGGCCCAGGTCCAGCCGTGCGGCCCTGGCGCGGCGGCCAGCACGGCCGGCACCAGCAGCGCCGACAGGCTGATGCCCCAGCCCGTGCCGCCGTAGTACAGCCCCAGCAGCAGGCCGCTGCGCGGCGCGTCCAGCGCCCCCAGGCGCGCCGCCATGAGCCCCCCGGCGATGAAGATGAGCGCGCTGGCCACCCCGGCCAGCAAGCGCTGCAGCAGCAGCGAGGGCGCGTCCAGGAAGAAGCCGCACAGCCCCATGAACAGCGTCGCCAGCACCGCGCCGCCCAGCAGCAGCACACCGGGCGCCCGGCGCCGCAACAGCGCCGGCGTGGCCAGCGCGCCCAGCAGGTAGCCCAGCGCGTTGACGGTGTTCATGCCGCCGGCCAGCGTGTACGACCAGCCCAGGTCCTCGCGCATCGGCGGCAGCAGCAGCGCATAGGCAAAGCGCGTGATGCCCAGCGATACCGCCGCCCCCATGGACAGCGCCAGCGCCAGGCCCAGGGCCTGGGCGCGCGTCACCACCGCCACGGGAGAAAGACGTTCCTGCATGCAGGGCCATTGTGCCCAAGGCCCCGCAAATCTGCCGCCCACAGGCTTTTGCGTGCAAAGAAATCGCTATCTATTTAATAGCATTTAGCGCTTGATACATGGGCGCCGGAGCCGGTTTTCTCTTCAAACTCCGCCACCCGCAGCGGCGCATGCGGGCGCGCCATGCATTGCCAGCGCAGGCATCCCGGCAGTACCCTGGACGCACCGCGTTCGCTGCGCACTCCGTGAGAACCGCCATGCCGTCCCTGTTCGATCCCCTCCAGGCCGGTGACCTGCGCCTGGCCAACCGCATCGCCATGGCCCCGCTCACGCGCAACCGCGCCCCGGGCGCGCTGCCCAACGCGCTCATGGTGGAGTACTACCAGCAACGCGCGGGCGCCGGCCTGCTGATCAGCGAGGGCACGGCCATCAGCCCGCAGGCCCAGGGTTATGCCGATGTGCCCGGCCTCTACAGCACCGAGCAGCTCGACGCCTGGAAGCCCGTCACCGCCGCCGTGCACGCGGTCGGCGGCTGCATCGTCACCCAGCTCTGGCATGTGGGCCGCATCTCGCACACCGAGCTGCAGCCCAGCCATGCGCCGCCCGTGGCGCCCTCGGCCGTGCGCGCCCACGCCAAGACGGTGCTCATCAAGGACGGCGCCCCCGCCTATGCCGAAACCTCCGAACCGCGCGCACTGGACGCCAGCGAACTGCCCGGCATCGTGCAGGACTACCGCCACGCCGCACGCAACGCCCTGGCCTGCGGCTTCGACGGCGTCGAGATCCACGCCGCCAACGGCTACCTGCTCGACCAGTTCCTCAAGAACGGCGCCAACCACCGCCAGGACGACTACGGTGGCGGCGTGCGCAACCGTGCGCGCCTGCTGCTGGAAGTGGCGCGCGCCGTGGTGGACGAGATTGGCGGCGGCCGCACCGGCATCCGCATCGCGCCGGTCACGCCGGCCAACGACATCGCCGACAGCGACCCGCAGCAGCTCTTCGACTACCTGGTGCACCACCTGGCGCCGCTGAACCTGGCCTACGTGCATGTGATCGAGGGCGCCACCGGCGGGCTGCGCGAGCTGCCCGACCGCCCCTTCGACTACGCCGCGCTAAAGGCCGTGTACCAGCGCGCCGGCGGCCGGGGGGCGTGGATGGTGAACAACGGCTATGACGCCGCGCTGGCCGAAGCCGCTCTCGCCTCGGGGAGCGCCGACATCGTGTCGTTCGGCCGGGCCTTCCTGGCCAACCCCGACCTGGTGCAGCGCCTGCGGCGCGGCGCGCCGCTCAACGCGCCCGACCGCGCCACCTTCTATGGCGGTGGCGCGCGGGGCTACACCGACTACCCGGCGCTGGGCGACTGACGCGCCCGGGGCTCAGGCCAGCAGGCGCTGGCCGGCCGGGGCCGCCGGTTGCCGTGCCAGGGCCGGTGCGTGGCCCTGGGGCTGGGCCTGCATGCCATCGGCCAGACGGAACTGCTGCACCACCTGCGACAGGCGCGCGGCCTGCTCGCGCAGCGACTCGGCGGCGGCGGCGGACTGCTCCACCAGCGCGGCGTTCTGCTGCGTCATGCGGTCGATCTCGCCCACCGACTGGTTCACCTGGCCGATGCCGGCCGACTGCTCGGACGAGGCCGCCGTGATCTCGCCAATGATGTCGCCCACGCGCTGCACGCTGTCGACGATTTCCTTCATCGCGGTGCCGGCGTCCTCCACATGGCGCACGCCGCCATCGACGGCCGCCACGCTGCTGCTGATCAGGCCCTTGATCTCGCTGGCCGCCGCCGCCGAGCGCTGCGCCAGGCTGCGCACCTCGGAGGCCACCACGGCAAAGCCCCGGCCCTGCTCACCGGCGCGCGCTGCCTCCACGGCGGCATTCAGCGCCAGGATGTTGGTCTGGAAGGCGATGGAATCGATCAAGCCGATGATGTCGCTGATCTTGCGGCTGGACGCCGAAATCTCATGCATGCTGGCCACCGCCTGCTGCACCACCGCGCCGCCGCGCGTGGCCGTGCCAGACGCCGACACCGACAGCTGGTTGGCCGTCTGCGAGGACGTGGCCGTCTGCTGCACCGTGCCCGTGAGCTGCTCCAACGAGCCCACGGTGGACTGCACATTGGTGGCCGTCTGCTCGGTCCGGGACGACAGGTCGTGGTTGCCGCTGGCGATCTCTTGGCTGGCCGTGGCAATGTTGCCGCTGGCGTCGCGCACCTGCGCCACCAGGGCGCTCAGGCCGCGCTGCATTTCGGCCAGCGCGCGCTGCAGGTCGGCCGCCTCATCCTTGCCGCTGGTATGGATGGTCTGCGACAGGTCGCCGCCCGCGATCGCCAGCGCCATGCGCTGCGCCTCGGCCAGGGGCTTGCAGATGGCCACCATGTTGAGCCAGGTGAGCGGCGCCACCACGGCCACCGTCACCAGCACGGCCAGCGCGAACAGCCACTTGGTCTGGACGGCAGCCTGCGCCTGCTCCTTGACCGAGGTCTCGACCTCGCTGCGCAGAATGGCGTCCAGCTCCTGCACCAGCTTGTCGGCGGCCTCGAACTCGGCCACGGCCTTGCCGCTCATGCGGTTGGCCGTGGTGGCCGAGTCGTAGCCGCCCGCCTCGAGCTGGCGTGCCACGTGGCCGAACTGCTCGCGGTAGTTGTCCAGACGCTGCGCCAGGCTGCGCGCCACGGCGTTGTCCTTGTCCTCGGGGCCCACGAGGAAGCGCGCTGCCACCTTCTTGGACTCCTCCAGGCTGGCCAGCCACTTGGTGTGGGCCTCCTTCACCGCCTCGGGCTTTTCGTACTGGATGACCATGTCCTTCTCGTGCTGGCGCACCGCGCCGAGCGCGCCGCGCAGCTCGCCGAGGTGGCTGACCTCGGTGAACTCATTGGCCATGAAGTCGCCGCTCATGTCCTGGATGCGCAGCATGCCCCACATCCCGGCACCCCCCAGCATCCCCAGCAGGCACAACACCACGGCAATGGCCCCCAGCATGCGAAAACGGATGGTGAACATCCGCATGAGCGAAAAAAGCGACATGGCGTGTCTTCCTCTCTTGAACTGCCGAAATCAGTAGCGCTGCTACGCCGGCCAGCGGGCCGGCATGTGCAACCAGACGTTGCAGTTTGCCAGACCTGCATGACCCTGGGCTACGTATTTGTCACATGCGCCAGCGCTTGAGCAGCAGGGCATTGGTCATCACGCTGACCGAACTCAGCGCCATGGCCGCTCCCGCCACCACCGGGTTCAGGTAACCCAGCGCCGCCAGCGGGATGCCGGCCACGTTGTAGGCAAAGGCCCAGAACAGGTTCTGCCGGATCTTCGCCACCGTGCGGTGCGAGATGTCGAGCGCCGCCGCCACCAGCTGCGGGTCGCCGCGCATCAGCGTGATGCCGGCCGCGTGCATGGCCACGTCCGTGCCGTTGCCCATGGCCATGCCCACGTCGGCGGCGGCCAGCGCGGGGGCGTCGTTCACCCCATCCCCCACCATCGCCACAATGTGGCCCCCACGCTCCGCCGCTGCGCTGGGTCGCTGCCCCCCGAGGGGGCCTTCGCGCCTTGGGGCGGCCCGGCGGCGCTCATCGCTCCGTCCGCTCTCGCCCTGCTGCAGCGCCACCACCTGCGCCGCCTTGTCGCCCGGCAGCACCTCGGCGCGCACATCGGCGGGGTCCAGCCCCAGGCGCTGCGCCATGGCCAGGGCGGCGCCCCGGTTGTCGCCCGAAATCATCACGGTGCGGATGCCGCGCGCCTTCAGTGCCGCCAACGCCTCGCGGGCGCCGGGCTTGGGTTGGTCGCCAAAGGCCATCAGCGCCTGCAGCGCCAGCCCCTGGCCCGTGCGCTGCACCAGGGCCGACACCGTGGCGCCCCCGTCCTGCAGCGCGCGTGCGCGCTCGGCCAGCGGCCCCAGCGCCACGCCCAGTTCCTCCATCCAGCGCAGGCTGCCCAGCAGGTAGCTGCGGCCCTGCACCTCGCCATCGCTGCCCCGGCCCGGCACGGCGCGCACGGCCTCGGGCGGCGGCACCTCCAGGGCACGGTCGCGCGCGGCCTGCACCACGGCGCGCGCCAGCGGGTGCTCGCTGCCGCTCTGCAGGCTGGCGGCGTCGCGCAGCAGGGCTTCCTCGTCCAGCCCCGGCGCCACCACCAGCGCCGCCAGCCGGGGCTGACCCACGGTCAGCGTGCCGGTCTTGTCAAAGGCCACGGTATCGACCTGGTGCGCCAGCTCCAGCGCCTGCGCGTCCTTGATGAGAATGCCGTGCTTCGCCGCCACCCCCGTGCCCGCCATGATGGCGGCCGGCGTGGCCAGCCCCAGCGCGCAGGGGCAGGCGATCACCAGCACCGCCACGGCGCGGATCAGCGCCGTCTCCATCCCCACGCCGGCCCACAGCCAGCCCAGCAGCGTGGCGAGCGCAATCACCAGCACCACAGGCACGAACACGCTGGAGACCTGGTCCACCAGGCGCTGGATCGGTGCCTTGGCGGCCTGCGCGTCCTCCACCAGGCGGATGATGCGCGAGAGCACCGTTTCAGCACCCACGGCGCGCACCTCCAGCACGACGCGGCCCTCGCCATTGATCGAGCCACCCGTCACCTGCGCGCCGGGCTCCTTGGCCACGGGCAGCGGCTCGCCAGTGAGCATGGATTCGTCCACCTGCGTCTGCCCCTCCAGCAGCACGCCGTCGACCGGCAGGCGCTCGCCCGGGCGCACCACCAGGCGGTCGCCCACCATCACCTCGGCGATGGGCACGTCCACCTCGCCGCCCTTCACCCAAAGGTGCGCCACGTCCGGCCGCAGGCCGTGCAGCGCGCGGATGGCCGCCGTGGTCTGGCGCTTGGCGCGGGCTTCGAGCCACTTGCCCAGCAGCACCAGCGTGACCACCACGGCCGAGGCCTCGAAATACAGGTGCGGCGTGTGCCCGGCGTGCGCCGTGAGCCACAGCCACACCGACAGCCCCCAGCCCGCGCTGGTGCCAATGGCCACCAGCAGGTCCATGTTGCCGCTCAGCGCCTTGGCCGCATGCCAGCCCGCCTTGTAGAAGCGCGCGCCCAGAATGAACTGCACCGGCGTCGCCAGCGCGAACTGCAGCCAGGCCGGCAGCATCCAGTGCGCGCCGAACAGGTCGCCCAGCATGGGCAGCACCAGCGGCGCCGACAGCAGCAGGCCGATGGCGACCGGCGTGAAGCCGGCCCAGGGCGATGCGTCCTGCTCGCGTGCCGCGCTGGCGGCGGGCGTGAGCGGCTCGTAGCCGGCGTTGCGCACGGCGCGGCGCAAGAGCGCGTCCATGGCCGCGTCGCCGCCCTCGGGCGGCGCGAAGGCGACGCGCGCCGACTCGGTGGCCAGGTTCACCGTCGCGTCCTGCACGCCGGGCACCTTGCGCAGCGCGCGCTCGACGCGGCCCACGCAGCTGGCGCAGGTCATGCCGCCGATGGACAGGTCCAGCGCATGCGGCTCGGAAAGGGTGGGGGTGGAGGTGTTCATGGGGTCTACCGTAATCCTTGCCATCGTGGCAAGGTCAAGCGCGGGCCAGCACCCACCATAACCGCAGCAAGGCCATGGGGCGGCGCGGGCTTGACCTTGCCACGGTGTTAAGGTTCACCATTCCCCCATCACCCACTTCCCCCGGAGAACCGCATGCAACACCAGTTCCAAGTCCAGGGCATGACCTGCGGCCACTGCGAGCGCGCCGTCACCAACGCCGTGCAGCAGCTCGACCCCCAGGCCCAGGTGCGCATCGACCGCGCGCAGAACCGCGTCGACGTGGACAGCAGCCAGCCGCGCGAGGCCCTGGCCGCCGCCATCGCCGAGGAAGGCTACCAGGTCGCGCCATGATGGCCGCCCCCGGCGCCCCCGTGCCCATCGGCGAGGCCGCGCGCCGCGCCGGGCTGTCGGCGCGCATGGTGCGCCACTACGAGTCGCTGGGCCTGCTGCCCCAGGTGGGCCGCACCGACGCCGGCTACCGCCAGTACAGCGAGGCCGACGTGCACGCGCTGCGCTTCATCGGCCGCGCGCGCACGTTGGGCTTCTCGATGGAAGAAATCCGCGAACTGCTCGGCCTGTGGCAGGACCAGGGCCGCGCCAGCAGCCAGGTCAAACGCATCGCCCAGGCCCACATCGACGACCTGGCGGAGCGCATCGCCGCCATGCAGGCCATGCAGCGCACGCTGCAGTCGCTGGTGCAGTGCTGCCATGGGGACCAAAGGCCGGACTGCCCGATCCTGGACGACCTGGCGGCCGTACCCGTTGCTATAAAAAAATGAGCTGACAGCGCTTGCCAGTGGCTCGGAATAGAAAGAAAAAAGCCCGAACACAAAGCGCAGCAAGCGCCTCAAGCTCCTGTTTTCGTAGCAGTCTTGCGCGGTGCCCGGCGTACCTTGGGCGGTGCTTCCCCCCGCCGCAACACCCCGTCGCACAGCGTGGCGATGCACTGCTGGGCGATCTGCTCGGGCGTGTATTCGCCGCCCGGCTGGTACCAGCGGCCGATCCAGCTCAGGGCGCCGGCGATCATGAAGGCGCTCAGCTTCGGGTCGCAGGGCGCGAGCGAGCCCTCATCCACCCCCTGGGCCACCAGGCGCCGGAAGGCGTGGTCGATCTCGGACTTCATGCGGCGCAGCTCGGTGCGGCTGGGCTCGGGCACCTCCTCGTCGCCGACGCGGATCAGGCACATGCCGAAGGGCTGCATGACGATGTCGGCATACACCTGCATGCAGGCGCGCAGCTGGTCCACCGCGTTGCCGCCGGCCTGGCGCGAGGCCTCGATGCCTTCGAGCGTCATCTCCAGCCCCTTGCTGACGCACTGCAGCAGGATCTCGTCCTTGTTCTTCACGTAGTAGTACAGCGTGGGCTTGCTCACGTTGAGCCGCGCGGCAATGTCGTCCAGCGAGGTGGCATGAAAACCCCGCTCGTTGAACAGCTGCGCCGCCGCCTGCAGCACGGCCTGGCGCTTGGCCTCGCGCTGCTGCTCGCGGGCGGGCGCGCTCGCCCAGGGCGAGACAGGGGCCGCGGGGGCGGCCTTGGGTTTGCGGGTTCTCGGGGCGGTCATCGGGGTCATGGGGCGCTATTACACCGGGAAAATACCAATGCAAGGACAGGGAGCGGCATCCAGAATCTACTCGTGAGTAAGCAGTTTACGTAAAAGTAGACATCTTTCGGTTCGCACAAACCCGTAGAGAGCGATGGCGACACAACCCTCCAGCGGCCCCCCGGCCGCCCCCCTGCTGCAGGTCGATGGCGTGACGCTCGCGTTCGGTGGCGTCAAGGCGCTGTCGGGCGTGGGGTTCGGCGTGCAGCCCGGCTCCATCACCGCCGTGATCGGGCCCAACGGCGCGGGCAAGACCTCGCTGTTCAACACCATCTCCGGCTTCTACCGGCCCACGGGCGGCAGCATCCGCTTCAAAGGCCAGGACATCACGCGCACCCCGGCACCGCAGCGCGCCCGCATGGGCCTGGGCCGCAGCTTCCAGAACATCGCGCTGTTCCGCGGCATGACGGTGCTCGACAACATCAAGCTCGGCCGCCACGCGCACCTGAAAACCAATGTGTTCGACGCCCTCTTCTACCTGGGCCGCGCGCGCCGCGAAGAGGCCGAACTGCGCCGCGACATCGAGGAACGCATCATCGACTTCCTCGAAATCGACCACATCCGCCACGCCAGCGTCTCGGCCCTGTCCTACGGCCTGCAGAAGCGCGTGGAGATGGCGCGCGCGCTGGCCATGCAGCCCGAAATCCTCATGCTCGACGAGCCCGTCGCCGGCATGAACCGCGAGGAGACGGAAGACATGGCGCGCTTCATCCTCGACGTGCGCGCCGAATGGGGCGTGACGGTGCTGATGGTGGAGCACGACATGGGCATGGTGATGGACCTGTCGGACCACGTGGTGGTGCTCAACTTCGGCCAGGTCATCGCCCAGGGCACGCCCGCCGTGGTGCAGGCCGACCCCGAGGTCAACCGCGCCTACCTCGGCTCGGGCGACGTGGGCGACCTGCGCCGCAAGCTGCAGGCCGGGGCCACCAGCGCACAGGGAGCCGCATGATGGATTGGGCCTACCTCTTCGAGATCAGCCTCACCGGCATCGCCAGCGGCGGCCTCTACGCCCTGGCGGCGCTGGCCTTCGTCATGGTCTACAAGGCCACGCGCGTGGTCAACATCGCCATCGGCGAGCTGCTCATGGTCGGCGCGTACCTGTTCTTCACCTTCGCCTCCATGATGGCGCTGCCGCTGTGGCTGGCCATTCCGGCCGCCGTGCTCGGCACCGGGCTGCTGGGCGCGGTGATCGAGCGCACCATGATCCGCCCGCTGCTCGGTGAGCCGCCCATTTCCGTCTTCATGGTGACCGTGGGCCTGGCCTCGGTGCTGGTGGGCCTGGTCGAGATGATCTGGAGCGCCGACCAGCGCCGCCTGCCCGACTTCATGCCCACGCAGCCCATCATGGTGGGCGAGGCCTTCCTCGCGCCCAAGGTGTTCTGGGGCGCGGTGATCGCCGTGGTGTTCATCGCCGCCGTGCTGCTGGTGTTCCGCTTCTGGCGCGGCGGCGTGGCGCTGCGCGCCACGGCCAGCGACCAGGCCGCCGCCTATTCGGTGGGCATCAACGTGCCGCGCGTGTTCTCGCTGGCCTGGGTGGCGTCGGCCATGCTGGCGGCCATCTCCGGGATCATCGTCGGTTCGATTGGCGGCATCTCGTCGAGCATGGGCGTGTTCGGCCTCTCGGTGCTGGTGGTGGTCATCGTCGGCGGGCTCGACAGCGTGCTCGGCGCGCTGGTCGGCGGCCTCTTCATCGGCCTGGTCGAAGCCCTGGCCGGTGCCTACCTCGGTGGCGAATTCAAGCTGCTGGCCACCTTCATCGTGCTGGTCGGCATCCTCATGCTGCGCCCCTACGGCCTGTTCGGCACCCACGAGATCGAGAGACTCTGATGCGCATCGGAACCCTCAAGGAAAGCTACACCGCCGATGCGGCGCTGTTCGATTCACACACGCAGAAAGTCTGGCTCGCCGTGGCTGCCGCGCTGCTGGTGCTGTTCCCCTTTGTCGCCAGCGACTACTGGCTCTACCTCGCCTGCCTGGTCAGCATCAACGTGGCCAGCAGCGCGGGGCTCAACATCCTCACCGGCTACACCGGCCTGGTGAGCATGGGCCAGGCGGCGTTCATGGGACTGGGCGCCTACACGGTAGCCATCCTGCAGTCCCAGGTGGGCACGCCCTTCCTGCTCAACATCCTGGCGGGTGGCTTCGTCGCCATGCTGGGCGGCATCGTCGTGGGCGTGCCCTCGCTGCGCGTCAAGGGCCTGTACCTGGCCATCGCCACCATCGCGGCCTCGTTCATCGCGCACTTCCTGTTCGCCAACCTCAAGTTCACGGGCGGCACCGGCGGCCTGAGCGTGCCGCCGGCCCGCCTGTTCGGCGTGCTGCTGGACACCTCGTTCCGCCTCTACTGGCTCATCGTGCCCGTCACGCTGCTGATGCTGCTGGGCGCGGCCAACCTGTTCCGCACGCGCATCGGCCGCGCCTTCATTGCCATCCGCGACCGCGACATCTCTGCCGAGGTGCTGGGCATTCCGCTGCTGCGCTACAAGCTGCTGTCCTTCGGCCTGTCCTCGTTCTATGCCGGCGTGGCCGGCGGCCTGTGGGCCTACTTCTTCCGCGTGGTCACGCCCGAGAGCTTTCCGCTCCTCATGTCCATCTTCTTCCTCGCGGCCATCATCGTCGGCGGCATGGGCAGCATCCTCGGCGGCATCCTGGGCGCGGTGTTCATGACCATGGTGCCCGAGCTGCTCAAGCTGGTGTTCGACCTGCTGCCCAACAGCACGCAGTACACGGTATTCCTCTCGCCTGTGCGCACCATCATCTTCGGCCTGCTCATCATCGGCTTCCTGGTGTTCGAGCCGCACGGCCTCGCCGAAGTGTGGCGGCGCATCCGCCGCTTTTTCCACCTGTGGCCCTTCCGCAACTGAGCCACGCCCCCGTTTTTCCGCCCCGCAAACCACCCAAGGAGACACGCATGGACCACCAACGCATTTCCACCCGCCGCCGCAGCCTGATGCTGGGCACCGCCGCCGCGCTCGCCCACCCGCTGAGCGTGCTGGCGCAGGGCGCCGAGGACATCGTCATCGGCGGCTCCATCCCCATGACGGGCGTGTTCGCGTTCGCGGGCGTGGGCATCAACGCGGGCATCCAGGACTACGTGAAGATCGTCAACGACGCCGGCGGCATCAAGGGCCGCAAGGTGAAGTACGTGCCCGAGGACACGGGCTACAAGGTCGACGTGTCGGTGGCGGCTTACAAGAAGATCACCAGCCAGAACAAGGTCAACGTCTACTACGGCGACTCCACGGGCTTCGCCAAGACCATCAACCCCGAGCTGGACCGCTCGGGCGCCATCCTGATGGCCGGCGCCTCCTTCGCCACCGAGCTCAACGACCCCGCCAAGTACCCCAACCAGTTCCTCGTGGGCCCCGATTACACCGAGATGTTCGGCATCCTGCTCAAGCACATCGCCAAGGAAAAGCCCGGCGCCAAGGTCGCCTTCGTCTATTCCGACTCCGAGTTCGGCCGCGACCCCATCGAGCGCAGCGAGGCCGAGGCCAAGAAGCTGGGCCTAAACGTGGTCGTCAAGCTCATGACGCCGCCCGGCAGCGTGGACGTGTCCACCGAGGTCATCAAGCTGCGCCGCGCCGCGCCCGACTACACCATCTTCCACGGCTACATCCTCGCGCCCATTCCCGAGTTCATCACCCAGGGCAAGCAGCAGGGCATGACCAGCAAGTGGATGGGCACCTTCTGGACCATGGACAGCTCCACCGTCATGAAGATGGGCGAGGCCGGCGACGGCTTCATGGGCGTGATGCCCTACCGCTACTACTACGACACCTCGGCCAAGGCGCCCATGCTGGAGAAGATCCGCGCCATGCGCCCCGAGTACCAGAGCACGGCCTACATCCAGGGCTTCCTGGCCGCCATGCTGTTCGTCGAATCGGCCAAGCGCACGCTGGAGGCCGGCAAGGAGCTCAACGGCAAGAACCTCAAGGCCGCGCTCAACTCCATCAAGGACTTCGACACCGGCGGCCTCATCGGCGTGCCGATCACCATCAAGGGCAACTCCATCCCGGTGGGCCGCGTCTACAAGGCCGACATGAAGGCGCAGAAGATGGTGCCCGCCTCCGACTGGATCGCGCTCTGACCCACTGACCGCCATGACCCCGCACGCCACGGACCACGTCCTCGAAGTCAACAACATCGAGGTCATCTACAACAAGGTCGTGCAGGCCCTGCGCGGCCTGTCGCTGGCCGTGCCGCGCGGCCAGATCGTGGCGCTGCTGGGCAGCAACGGCGCGGGCAAGAGCACCACGCTCAAGGCCGTGTCGGGCCTGCTCGCGCTGGAGGACGGCGCGCTGGAAAGCGGCAGCATCCTCTTCAACGGCCAGAGCACCGCCGCGCTGGCGCCGCAGCAGCTGGTGCGCAGCGGGCTGTCGCACGTGATGGAGGGGCGCCGCGTGTTCGAGGACCTCACGGTCGAGGAAAACCTCGTCGCCGCCACCTACGCGCTCACGGGCCGTGCGGGCGCGGCGCAACCCGACTTCGACCTTGTCTATGGCTACTTCCCGCGCCTGCACGAGCGCCGCAAGGGCCTGGCCGGCTACCTGTCGGGCGGCGAACAGCAGATGCTGGCCATCGGCCGCGCGCTCATCGCCCAGCCCCAGCTCATCCTGCTCGACGAGCCCTCGCTGGGCCTCTCGCCCAAGCTGGTGGAGGACATCTTCACCATCATCGCGCGCATCAACGCCGAGCGCGGCACCTCCATGCTGCTGGTGGAGCAGAACGCCACCGTGGCGCTGGCCGTGGCGCACCGCGGCTACATCATGGAGAACGGCAAGATCGTCATCGACGGCACGGCCGAGCGCCTGGCCAGCGACCCCGACGTGCGCGAGTTCTACCTCGGCACGGGCGGCGGCGGCGAGGCCAAGAGCTTCAAGGACATCAAGCACTACAAGCGCAGGAAGAGGTGGCTCTCATGAGCCACCATCCCCCTGAGGCACTTCGTGCCTTCCCCCTTCTCTCGCCTCGCTGCGCGATGCGGGAAGGGGGACGCCACCAGCGCGGCGGGGCGGCCCTTGCGCGGCGGCCGCTGGCCTGGGCCGTGCCGGTTTTAGGGCTGCGCGTGGACACGATGCGCAATGGATCACTGACATGATGAACCTCCCCGAACTCACCCTGCCCCAGATGCTGCGCGAGCGCGCGCGCACGGACGCGCAGCGCGTCGCCATCCGCCAAAAGGACTTCGGCATCTGGAAGCCCTTCACCTGGGCGCAGTACTTCGACCGCGCCTGCCACTTCGGCCTGGGCCTGCGCGCGCTGGGCCTGAGCGAGGGCGGCCATGTGGGCGTGATTTCGGAGAACCGCATCGAATGGGTGCTCACGCAGATGGGTGCGGGCCTGGTGGGCGCCGTCACCGTGGGCGTGTACCCCACCAGCCCCTCCTCGGAAGTGGCCTACGTGGTGGGCCATGCCGACATCGAGATCATGGTCTGCGAGGACCAGGAGCAGACCGACAAGGTGCTCGAAGCGCTGGACGCGCTGCCGCGCCTGAAGAAGATCGTGGTCATGGAAACCAAGGGCCTGCGCAGCTTCGCGCCCGAGGTGCGCGGCCTCATCGTCCCTTTCGGCGAGGTGGAGCAACTGGGCGCGCGCAGCGGCACGCTGCAGGACGTGGAGGCCGCGCTGGCGCGCCAGCAGCTCGACGACATCGGGCTCATGATCTACACCTCGGGCTCCACCGGCAAGCCCAAGGGCGCCATGGTCTCGTACCGCAACATCCGGGGCGTGGTGCCCGGCATCGCCAACCGGCTGGAACTCTCGGCGGACACCACCCACCTGTCGTACCTGCCGCTGTGCCACGTGGCCGAGCAGATGCTCACCACCTTCGTGCCGGTCTATGTCGGCTCGCAGGTCAACTTCGGCGAATCCATCCGCACCGTGCAGGAAGACCTGCGCGAGGTCGCGCCCACCATGTTCCTGGGCGTGCCGCGCATCTGGGAAAAGCTGCACGCCGCCATCAGCATCAAGCTGCAGGAAACCGGCGGCCTGCGCCGCGCGCTGTTCCGCAAGGCCTACGCCGCCTGCCAGCCGCTGGCCGAAAAGCCGCGCGCGCGCTGGAGCATCGGCGACATGTTCACCTACACGGCCAGCTACTGGCTGGTGTTCCGCGCGCTGCAGAACTTCATCGGCCTGCGCGAGGCCCGGGTGGCGCTCACGGGCGCCGCGCCCATCCCGCCCGATGTGGTGCGCTTCTTCCGCGTGCTCGGCGTGCCGCTCATCGAGGTCTACGGCCTCACCGAGTCCACCGGCATGGTCACCGGCCACCGCCTGGACGACGTGGCGGTGGGCACCGTGGGCGTGCCCACGAGCGGAGTGGAATGGCGCATCGCCAAGGGCGACGACGACCTGGGCGGCGAGTTCCAGATCAAGGGCGAGATGGTGTTCGCTGGCTACTACAAGAACCCCGAGGCCACGGCGCAGAGCATCGTGGACGGCTGGCTGCACACGGGCGACGTGGTGCGCCTGGTGGACGGCCAGCTCAAGATCGTGGACCGACTCAAGGACATCATGATCACGGCCGGCGGCAAGAACCTCACGCCGTCCGAGATCGAGAACACCATGAAGGCCAGCCCCTACATCAAGGAGTGCGTCATCGTCGCCGAGGGGCGCAAGTTCGTCGGCGCGCTGGTCATGATCGACTACGAGACCGTGGGCAAATGGGCCGAGGCCCAGCGCATCCCGTTCACGCATTTCCGCTCGCTGGTGGAAACCCCCGAGGTGCGCCAGCTCATCGACACCGAGATCGGCCAGGGCAACGCGCGCCTGGCCCAGGTGGCGCAGATCCGCAAATTCCACCTGCTCACCAAGGAGCTGGACCACGACGACGGCGAGGTCACCGCCACCATGAAGGTGCGGCGCTCCAGCATCTACAAAACCTACGCCGGCGAGATCGAGGCGCTGTACCGCTGAATTTGAAGGTTTTTAAGGCTCTAGCGCTTTATCAGCAAGCGCTGGCAGCTCTTATTTCAGGAGCAAAAATGACCGCCGAAACGCCACCCCTGCTGCTGGAGCGCGAGGGCGCCATCGCCACGCTGCGCTTCAACCGCCCCGGCGCGCTCAACGCCATCGACGTACCCCTGGCGCTGGCCCTGCGCGACGCCGTGCGCGCCCTGGCCCAGGACGCCAGCGTGCGCTGCGTGGTGCTGTGCGGCGCGGGCCGGGGCTTCATGGCCGGCGGCGACCTGGCCACGCTGCGCGCCGACCCGGTGCAGGGCGCGCAGGCCCTGCTGGAGCCGCTGCACGAGGCCGTGGCGCTACTCGCGCAGCTCAACGCCCCCGTCATCGCCCAGGTGCACGGCGTGGCCGCGGGCGCCGGCCTCTCGCTCATGCTGCAGGCCGACTTCGTGCTGGCCGCCGAGGGCACGCGCTTCAACCTGGCCTACATCAACCTCGGCACCAGCTGCGACGTGGGCGCCTCCTGGGCCCTGCCGCGCCTGGTGGGCCTGCGCCGCGCACTCGAAATCGCCCTGCTCGGCGACACCTACGGCGCGGCCGAGGCCGAGCGCCTGGGCCTGGTCAACCGCGTGCTGCCCGCCGCCGAGCTGCCCACCGCCGTGCAGGAACTGGCGCAGCGCCTGGCCTACGGCCCCACGCAGGCCTACGGCCACATGCGCCGCCTGATGCGCGCCAGCTTCGACCACGACCTGCCCACGCAACTGGCCGCCGAGGCCGACGCCTTCGTGGCCTGCGCGCGCAGCGCCGACCTGCCCGAGGGCCTGGAGGCCTTCCACGCCAAGCGGCCCGCCGCCTTCCAGGGCCGCTAACCTCTTGCTTGTTTTCTTTATCCCCGGAGCTCTTCCATGACCCACCGTGACGTCTTCGTCGTCAGCACCGCCCGCACCGCTATCGGCACCTTTGGCGGCAGCCTGAAGGACGTGCCCAACACCCAGCTCGCCACCACCGCCGTCAAGGCCGCTATCCAGCGCGCCGGCCTCGCGCCCGACGCCGTGGGCCATGTGGTCATGGGCAACGTGATCCCCACCGACACCAAGGACGCGTACCTCTCCCGCGTGGCCGCCATCGACGCCGGCTGCCCCATCGAGACGCCCGCCTTCAACGTCAACCGCCTGTGCGGCTCGGGCCTGCAGGCCATCATCAGCGCGGCCCAGGCCATCGGCTACGGCGACTGTGACGTGGCCGTGGGCGGCGGCTCCGAATCCATGAGCCGGGGCCCCTACTTCGACCAGGCCGCGCGCTACGGCGCCCGCATGGGCGACGCCAAGAGCATCGACTACATGCTCGGCATCCTGCACGACCCCTGGCAGAAAATGCACATGGGCATCACCGCCGAGAACGTGGCCGAGCGCTACCAAATCTCGCGCGAGATGCAGGACCAGCTCGCCTGCGAGAGCCAGCGCCGCGCCGCCGCCGCCATCGCCTCCGGCATCTTCAAAGAGCAGATCGTTCCCGTCGAAATCCAGACCCGCAAGGGCGTGGTGCTGTTCCAGGAAGACGAGCATGTGCGCGCCGCCACCACGCGCGACGTGCTGGCCGGCATGAAGCCCGCGTTCAAGAAGGACGGCGGCACGGTCACCGCCGGCAACGCCTCGGGCATCAACGACGGCGCCAGCGCCGTGGTGCTGGTGGCGGGCGACCGCCTGCAGGCCCTGAACGTGAAGCCCCTGGCCCGCCTGGTGGGCTACGCGCACGCCGGCGTGGACCCGGCCTACATGGGCATCGGCCCCGTGCCCGCCACGCAGAAGGTGCTGCAGCGCACCGGCCTGAAGGTACAAGACATGGATGTGATCGAGGCCAACGAAGCCTTCGCCGCCCAGGCCTGCGCCGTGGTGCAGGAGCTGGGCCTGGACCCGGCGAAGGTCAACCCCCACGGCTCGGGCATTTCGCTCGGCCACCCCGTGGGCGCCACGGGCGCCATCATCACCACCAAAGCGATCGCCGAACTGCACCGCACGGGCGGGCGCTATGCGCTGGTGACCATGTGCATTGGCGGCGGCCAGGGCATCGCCGCCATCTACGAACGGGTTTGAGTATTTTTGGCCTCCAGCGCTTGTCCACCAAGCGCTGGCAGCTCTCTATTTCATAGCAACCATGCTTCCCAACACCCTCCTCACGGCCGAGCAGAAGGCCGAACTGCAGCTCTTCACCGCATCGCTGGAGCGCTTTTGCGACACCGAGATCGAGCCGCACTACCGCGACTGGGAAAAGGCCGGCCTCGTCAGCCGCGCACTGTTCCGCAAGATGGGCGAGAACGGCTACCTGTGCGCCGACGTGCCCGAGGAATACGGCGGCCCGGGCGCCAGCATGCACTTCTCGTTCGCCGTGGTGGAGGTGCTCTCGCGCCGGGGCTACGGCGGTTTCGTCGGTGGGCTGCAGGTGCACAACGACATCGTGCCGCCCTACCTGCTGCACTGCGGCACCGAGGCGCAGCGCGCATACTGGCTGCCGCGCATGGCCAGCGGCGAGGCCGTGGCGGCCATCGGCATGACCGAGCCCGGCGCGGGCAGCGACCTCAAGGCCCTCCGCACCACGGCCAAACGGGATGGTGATGGCTACGTCATCAACGGCAGCAAGATCTTCATCAGCAACGGCCAGCACTGCGACCTGCTGGTGCTCGCCGCCAAGACCGACCCGGCGCTGGGCGCCAAGGGCGTGAGCCTGTTCCTGGTGGACACGAAAGCCCCCGGCTTCACGCGCGGCCAGAACCTGGAGAAGATCGGCCAGCACGCGGGCGATACCTCCGAGCTGTTCTTCAACGACCTGCGCGTGCCGGCGGACGCGCTGCTCGGCGGCGTGGAGGGCCAGGGCTTCGTGCAGATGATGCGCGAGCTGCCGCGCGAGCGCCTCATCATCGGCGTGCAGGCGGTGCACGGCGCCAAGGGCGCGCTGGACGCCACGGTGAAGTACGTGCAGGAGCGCCAGGCCTTCGGCCAGGCCATCGCCCAATTCCAGAACACGCGCTTCACGCTGGCGCAGTGCGCGGCCGACATCGCCGCCGCCGAGGCCTTCCTCACGATGAGCGTGGCCGCCTACGAGCGCGGCGAACTCACGCCCGAGGCCGTGAGCGCCTTGAAGCTGCACACCACCGAGGTCTTCGGCCGCGTGGCCGACGCCTGCCTGCAGCTCTTCGGCGGCTACGGCTACATGGCCGAGTACCCGATCTCGCGCTTCTGGACCGACGCGCGCGTGCTGCGCATCTACGGAGGCACGTCGGAGATCATGAAGGAACTGGTGGCGCGCTCGATCCTAGGCCGCACCCCCTGAGTCGCCTGCGGCGCCTTCCCCCTCCAGGGGGACGCACAGCTAAGGCGTTACTTGTAGAACACCTCGACCGCGCCCTTGAGCGTGATCATCAGCGGCTTGCCCTTGCGGTCCACCGTCTTGGGCGAGGGCACCTTCACCCAGCCTTCGCTCACGCAATATTCCTCCACATCGAAGCGTTCCTTGCCGTTGATGCGGATGCCGATGTCGTGGTCGAACACGGCGCGGACATGGTGGGGGCTGCGCGCGTCCGCCGAGAGGCGGTCGGGCAGGGCGGGGCGTTCGGGGGTGGGGGTCGTGGCTTCGGTCACGGAGAGATTCCTGTCGCTGAAAAAGTTTAGAAGGGGGCGGTTTCGGGGTCGGTGTCCACGGGCGCCGTTGCCGGGCCGGTGACCACGCCGCCGGAGGCCTTGGCGGCTACGGCCGCCGCGGCGCTGGCGATGCCGCTTTCGGCCTCGCCGCCCAGCGCCTCGATGAGGTCGGGGATGAGCTTGCTGAGTTCGCCCGTGGCGATGGCCACGTCGGTGTCGAAGCCGCCGTCGTCCGCGGCCTTGTCCTCGAACACGGTGTCGAGAAAGGACACCTTCTTGAGCTGCAGGCCCTCAGTGAGCATCAGGGACACACGGTCATCCCAGGTCAGCGCCAGCTTCGTCGGCAGCTTGCCGGCGGCGATGTGCGCCTGCACCTCCTCGATGTCGAGCGGGTGGCGGGCGTAGCGCACCACGGCCTTTTCCTCGTCGGCGCTCTTGAGTTCGCACTCGCGGTCCACGGTAAAGCCCACGGGCGGCTCCTGCGTCGTGAGCCAGTGCGACATCGCCGCCTGCGGCGAGGTCTGCGTGTTCAGCAGCGCCACGGCAAAGCCCGGCGGCAGCAGCTCCACCAGGCTGCTCACCACCTCGTCGGCGCGGCCCTGGCTGGAGGTGTCGAAAACGAGGGTACGCGCCTGCGGGTCGATCCACACCCACATCGAGCCCAGCTTGGTGAAGGCCATGGGCAGCAGGTCGAGCTTGGCTTCGTCCTTGAGCTCGCGCGTTTCCTTCTTGCCGGGCTTGCGGCCGGTTTCCTGCTCGATGCGCTCGGCCTTCTCCTTCACCCGGCGCGCCAGCACCGAGCCGGGCAGCACCTTGGACTCGACCATGAAGCGCAGCACCCACTGCCCGCCCACCGATTCGGCCAGCGGGCCGTGCTGCTCGCCGCGCGGCGGCACAAAGCCCCAGGAGCGCTCCTGCGTGGCGCCGCACTCCATGAATGGCGCCTTGGCCAAGGCCTCTTCCACCTGCTCCAGACCGATCTGCCACTGCGGCGCGATGCGGTACACGATCATGTTCTTGAACACGGACACCCTTTTGCTTCTGACGAATTGAAAACCGACCCAGGCCGACATTGTCGGCGCTGGCCCGAAGCCGCCGGGTTCACACCCTATTCAGCTATTAAATGAATAGCTACCGGCGCCATACCAGCGGGCCGAAATGCCATTTTCATTCCACACGCAAAGACCCCGCACCAGGCTGCGGCCGGGCCAAACTTTACACAGACTCAACCAATGTGCATGGCGGCGATACACGGCCGGCGCACACTGCCATCCAGACGCTCGCACGGTCGTGCCGGCGATCCATCCCTGAAAGGACTTCTCCATGGCCTCCCCCCTGACCCGCCGCTTCGCCGCCACCGCCCTGCTCGCCGCCCTGGCCCTGCCCGCCCTGGCGCAGAACGCCCCCCTGCCCGCCGCCGGCGAAAACGCCCCCGGCGCCACCCAGCAGCGCGCCCCCCGCGACGCCGGCCGCATGCGCGAGTCCATGCAGCAGCGCATGGAACAACGCCACGCGCGCCACCTGGCCGAGCTCAAGGCCAGCCTACAGCTGACGCCGGCGCAGGAAGGTGCCTGGACCGACTTCACCAAGGCCATGCAGCCGCCCAAGCGCCCGACCCCCATGGACCGCCAGGCCCTGGAACAGCTCAGCACGCCCGAACGCATCGACCGCATGCGCACCCTGCGTGCCGAGCGCGCCGCCGAGGCCGACCGCCACGGCGAAGCCACCAAGGCCTTCTACGCCACGCTCACGCCCGCGCAGCAGAAAACCTTCGACCAGCAGACCCTGCGCCAGCACCGCCATGGCGGCCCGCGCGACGGCAAGGGCGGCGGACACCACCACGGCATGCACGGCATGCACGGCATGCGCGGCATGCAGTAAGGACCAGCGCGCGCCGGCATGGCGCCGGCGCCACACCCGGCCCCATGCCGGCACGATGGTCGGTACACTCAAAACGGCGGCGCCCCTGCGCCGATGCGAGGTACCTGCCATGTCCCCTGCCCACCCCCTGCGCCGCTGCGCCCCCCTGGCCACGGCCTACGTCCTGGCCGTCGCGGCCCACGCTCCCGCCCACGCCCAGGCCAACCTCCGTACGGACAGCCCCAGCGTGTACCTGCAGGGCGGCGTCGCCCGGGACGACACCCAGGCGCTGACCCTCGGCGGCACGCTGCCCTGGCGCAACGGCTGGCAGAAGGAATGGTGGGGCGGCGTGGTGCAAGGCCACTGGGATTTCTACCTGAGCCAGTGGCAGGCCGACGGCGCCACAGGGCGGGTGCACAGCACGGTGGTGGGCGTCACCCCCACCTTCCGGCTGCGCCACGACAGCGGGCACAGCGCCTGGTTCACCGAAGGCGGCATCGGCGTCAACTACGCCAGCCCGCGCTACGAGACGCTGCACAAGGCCTTCAGCACGCGCTTTAACTTTGCCTCGCACATAGCCGTGGGCTTCAACCACGGCACGCAGCGCCAGCACGAGTGGCAGCTGCGCATCCAGCACACCTCCAACGGCGGCTTCAAGAAGCCCAACCCCGGGCAGAACTTCGTGCAGCTGCGCTACGCACTGCATTTCTGAGCCGACGGGCGCCCAGCCCGGCCCTGCCATCCTCAGCGCGCACAGCCATGGCACCGACACGCCGGCGCACTCTGTGGATAAGCCTGGTGACATCGCGCGCATAAAACGCCGGTTATCCACAAAAAATGGGTAGCCGCCCGAGTTGTTCATATCCGCGAACGCCAGCGCCAGCCCTCGGCCCACACCCTTTGGCGCGCTGCAACCCTTTGCCAGCATTGGACAAAAGCCGCTTGTCCACAGAAACAGGCCATGCTTACTACTACTACTATTGAAATATAGAAACCTAAGAGAACAACCCAAGGGCCCTTTCGGAGTCCTGCCGAGGTCGGTTCCAAGCCCGGCGGCCATGGCGATGGCACGCCGAGGGGCCAGGGTTGCTTTCCTGGCGACCATGCTGCCCGCCATGGCATCGACGGGCAGGGTGCGGCCGGTTTGTGCCAGCGCGCGCGATATGGCGCGCACCAGCCGCATGGCGATGGCGATGCCGGGGTGCTGCACGTTCACCGCCACCGTGTCATGGCCGGCCGCCAGCCAGCGCCGGACCGCAGGCCGGGTCCGGTGGTCTTTGTGACTGAAAAGGGCGGGGAAAAGAACAACCCTGGGGACAGAACTGGCACAACCGAATACTTATCCACAGGGCAGCGGCATTCTGGGGATTTGTCCCCGTTCCGGGTGCAGCGGGAAGAGCGCCGCGCCCACAGACTCATCCCGAGTGCAAGTGCGCGGCCCGGCTGGAAAAAACCGGCTTGTCCACAGAAACAGGCTGCCCTTACTACTACCACTATGTATTCATAGAAGCATTAAGAAGATAGAGAGAGCCGATCCGTGCCCCTGGCCACGGGCTGCCAACGGTGCGCGGCCCGCATGAGCGGGGACCTCAGGACACCGGAAGGCGCAGCAAGGGCTCTACAGCCTCCAGGGGGAGGGGTCGGCCGAACAGGTAGCCCTGGAAGCAGGTGCAGCCCGCCGCGAGCAGCAGGGCGTGCTGTTCGTCGGTTTCCACGCCCTCGGCAATCACCTCCAGCCCCAGGCTGGCACTGAGGGCGATGATGGTGTCCACGATGGCGGCGTCGTTCGGGTCGGTCAGCAGGTCGCGCACGAAGCTCTGGTCGATCTTGATCTGGTGCAGCGGCATGCGCTTGAGGTAGCTCAGGCTGGAATAGCCGGTACCGAAGTCGTCGAGCGCAAAGCCCACGCCCAGCTGGCGCAGGGCCGCCATGGTGGAGATGGCCACGTCCATGTCCTCCACCAGCAGGCTTTCGGTCAGCTCCAGCTTGAGCAGTTGTGCCGGGGCCTCGTTGACGGCCAGCGCGTGCGCTACGTCGTCAACGAAGCTGTTGTTGCGGAACTGGCGCGAGCTCACGTTCACCGCCATGGAAAGGTGGCCCAGCACGGGGTCGCCCTGCCAGCGTGCCAGCGTCTTGCAGGCCGTGTGCAGCACCCAGCGCCCGAGCGTCAGGATGAGGCCGGTCTCCTCGGCCAGCGGAATGAACTGTGCCGGCGGGATGGGGCCCTTTTCGGGGTGCGTCCAGCGCAGCAGCGCCTCCACGCCGACATACTGGCGCGCCGCATCCACCTGCGGCTGGAAGTACAGCAGGAACTGGTTCTGCACCAGCGCGGTGCGCAGGTCGGATTCCAGCGCCGCGCGGGCCGTCACCACGGCCTGCATGTGCGGGTCGAAAAAGCGCAGCGTGTTGCGCCCGGCCGTCTTGGCCTGGTACATCGCCAGGTCGGCCTGTTTGAGCAGGTCGCCCACGCTGGTCTGGTCGCCCAAAAACGGGGCGATGCCGATGCTGGGCGTGCTGCGGTAGTGGTAGCCGCCCAGGTCGTAGGGCGCCGAGAGCGCAGCGAGCACCTTCTCGCCCACGGCGCGCGTTTCCAGGGCCAGTGCGTCCGGGTCGGCCGACAGCCCCTCGAGCATGACCACGAACTCGTCGCCGCCAAGGCGCGCCACGGTGTCCACGCCGCGCACGCAGGCATTGAGGCGCTGACCCACCTGCTGCAGCAGCAGGTCGCCCTTGTCGTGTCCCAGCGTGTCGTTCAGCGTCTTGAAGTTGTCCAGGTCGATGAACAGCAGCGCCCCGCCCTGCTGCTGGCGCTGCGCGGCGCCCAGGGCCTGCTGCATGCGGTCCAGCAGCAGCATGCGGTTGGGCAGGCCGGTCAGGGTGTCGTAGAAAGCCAGGCGCTGGATCTCGCGGTCGGTGGCCTTGCGCTGGCGGATGTCGGTGTTGATCTCGAGGATGGACTCGGGTTGGCCCTCGTCGTTGCGCACCAGGGTCCAGCGGCCTTCCATGTCGATGGCTTCGCCGCCGCGGTCGTGCTGCACGATCTCTCCGGCCCACTCGCCCTGGGCCAGCACCGACGAGGTGGCGCGCAGGAAGGCGCTGGCGTCGGGGTAGAGCAGCGATTCAACCGTCTGGCCCAGCGCTTCCTCGCGCGGCCAGCCGTAGGCCAGTTCGGCGCTCTGGTTCCAGTACGTGATGCGATGCTCCAGGTCGCGCACGACGATGGCGTCCTGCGCCTTGTCCAGCAAGGAGGCCTGGTGGCGCAGGCGCGCATCGGTCACCTGGCGCTCGATTTCCGCCGAGGCGCGTGTGGCGAAGATCTGCAGCGTTGTCGAGACGAAATCGGCGTTCGCCAGCGGCTGGCGGAACATCACGAAGATCATGCCCGTCGGCTCGCCCGTGCTGCTGCACAGCTGCTGCCCGGCATAGCCCTGGGCCTGCAGCCGGGCCACGATGGGCGCCTCGGGGTAGCGCAGCGCCAGGCCGTGCGTGATGACGAACTGGCGCTGCGTCAGCAGCTGCCGGCTGGGTGTCTTCTCCAGGTCGTATTCGATGTTGGGCAGCAGCTCGCCGTGCCGCACCAGCGCCAGCGTGGCCACGCGCGCGCCGCCGCCCGGGCGCGGCGGCAGCAGGCGGGCCACCACGCCCATCTGCGCGCCCAGCGCCTCCGACATGTTGCGCGCGAGCTGCTCGAAGAACTCGGTGCCCGTCGAGGCCGACACGGCCGCTGCCATCTTGAGCACCGAGGCCTGCAACTGCTGCTGCTCCTGGCGCGCGCGCAGGCCCATGATGCCGAAGGCCAGGTCGGCGGCCAGTTCCTGCAGCAGCGCGCTTTCCTCGGGGCCGATGTGCAGCACCTCGGTGGCGCACAGGTGCAGCAGGCCGAAGGTCTGGCGCGCGGTGCGCAGCGGCAGGCAGATCACGCCCTGCAAGCCGTAGGCCGGCAGCGATTCGGGCAGGCCGGTGAACACCGGGTCGTTGTGCACGTCGCGCACGATCACGGGCTTGCCTGTGCGCACGGCCACGCCGGCCGGGCCCTGGCCGTCGCGGTCGACCTCGGACCACGATACGCACAGGCTGTCCAGGTAGGCGCCGGGCCCGCCCGCATGGGCCACGATCTCTATGCTTTTCTGCGCGTCGTCGCGCGTGAAGCCCACCCAGCCCAGGCCGTAGCCCCCGGTGTCCACGACGATGCGGCAGATGGACTGCAGCAGCGCCGCCTCCGAGGTGGCGCGCACCAGGGCCTCGTTGCAGCTGCTGAGCATCTGCTGGGCGCGTGCCATGCGCGCGAGTTCGCGCTGCGTGCGCAGCCGCTCCGTCACGTCGGTGGCCATGACCTGGCGCGCCAGCACGCCATTGAACAGGATGCCGCGCGAGGACATCTCCAGGTCCATCACCGTGCCGTCCTTGCGCCGGTGGCGCGCCATCACGCCGTCGCGCCGCGCCTCGTGCGCGATCGCCGTCACTTCGTCGTGCAGGCGCGCGCGCTGGTGCGGCAGCCACAGGTCGTGCACGCTCATGCGCAGCAGCTCGTCGGCACCGTAGCCATAGAGCGCCTGCATGGCCTGGTTCACGGCCAGGAAGCGCAGGCTCTCGTCCAGCGCATACACCCACATGGGTTGCGGATGCGCGTCGAACAGCAGCTTGTACTGCTGCTGCGAGGCCTGCAGCCGGTCGGCCACCTGGCGCAGCTGCACCATGGCGCCCAGCGACTCGGCCAGGATCTGCAGGTGCGCCACGTTGCGCTGGCCGAACACGCCGGTGCGCTCCGAGGTCAGCTTGATCGCGCCCACCACGGCGCCGCCCACGTGCAGCGGCACGGCCAGCGCGGCGCGTACGCCCACGCGCGCGTAGTTGCGGCCCAGCTGCCAGCCGGCGCCCTGGATGTCGTTGCACAGCACGGTGCGGTCCTGGCGCAGTTCGGCCCACAGCAGGCTGTCCTGCAGCGGCAGCGCCGCGCCCGCCGGGCGCACCATCTGCCCGGCCGAGGCCTGTGAGACGAGCCGGTCGCCGTCCAGCATCTCCACCATGGCGCCCGTGGCGCCGCTCGAATGCAGCGCCGTCTGCGCCACCAGCGCCAGCACCTCCTCCAGCGGCATGGACAGCACGCTCATGCGCTGCTGCACGCGCACCAGCTCGGCATGGATCAGCGCCTCCTGCTGGGCTTCCAGGTCGGCCTGCTTGCGTGCGCTGATGTTGCTCATGCCGCCCACCATGCGCAGTGCCCGGTCCTGGGCGTCGCGGATCACGAAGCCGCGGTCGAGGATCCAGATGTAATGGCCGGCGTCGTGCCGCAACCGGTATTCGGCCTGCCAGGTGGCGTCCGCGCCGCGCGCCGTGGCGAACAGCGAGCGCAGCACGCGCTGGCGGTCGTCGGGGTGCAGGCGGTCCGCGTAGGCCTCGGCATCGGGGATGGGGGCGTCGCCGGGCATGCCCAGCATGGCGCGGAAACTGTCGCTCCACCACAGCGCGTTGGTCTGCACGTCCCAGTCCCACACCGTGTCGGTGGTGGCGCGGGCCACCAGGTGAAAGCGCTCGTCGCTGACGCGCCGCGCCATGTCGGCCTCATGGCGCTCGGTGATGTCCTGGAAGGCACCCTGGATGCGCACCGTGCGGCCCTCGGCGTCGTGCACCGCCTGGCCCACGGTGCGCAGCCAGATGGGTGCGCGCCCGGGCACCTGCGCGAGCGCCTCGATGTCGAAGGGATGGCCTTCGCGCAGGCACGCGGCGAAGGCGCGGCGCAGCGGTTCGCGGTAGCCCGGCGCGTACAGCCGCAGCGCCTTGCGCAGCGTGGGCGCCTGGCGCGTCAGGCCAAAGGGCACGGCGATGTCGTCGGACCAGGCCAGCTCCAGGCCCGGAAGGTCCACGATCCAGCCGCCCACGCGGGCAATGCGCCCGGCCACGCGCAGCGTCTCGGTCTGCGTCAGCAGGCGCGACTGCATGCGCTCGCGCTCGTGCTGCAGCTGCTCCAGCTCGCCCTGCTGCTGGCGCAGGGCGAGCAGCGCCAGGGCCTGCTGCGCCAGGATGGCCAGCGCCTGCAGCTGGTCGGGCCGAGGGGTGTGCGGCCGGGTGTCGAGCACGGCGATGGTGCCCAGCGGCAGGCCCTCGGCGGTGACCAGCGGCGCGCAGGCGTAGAAGCGGATGCCGGGCGGCCCCAGCACCAGCGGGTGGGCGGCGCAGACGGGGTCCTGCAGGGTGTCGGGCACCACCACGGGCTCGCGCCGTCCGTCGAGCCAGCGCGGGCAGAACGCCATGGTGCGGTCCCATTCCCGCAGCGGCAGGCCGACGGCGGCCTTGAGCCACTGGCGGCGCTCGTCCACGAAGCCGATCAGGGCCATAGGAGCGTCCAGCACGCTGGCCGCCAGGACCGCGAGCTGGTCGAACGCCGCTTCAGGCGGGGTGTCGAGAATGGCGCAGGAATGCAGCGCCTGGAGCCGCGCCGATTCCGTGAAGGCGGGCGCCGAGGCCATGGCTAGCCCCCTGCGGTGGCACGCTGCCGGCCGGGGCTATGGGGAAGGGGGAGCCGTTGAGAACGCATGGATCAAGGCGGTCTCCCGGAGGGAGTCCCATCGGTGCAAACGGTTTTCCATCCTACACCCATGGCGGGCGCCCTGCCCAGGGCGCCCGGCTAGGGGCGCGGTGCGCTCAGGCGGCGCTGCGCCGGGCGCGCACGGCGGCGGCCAGGCTTTCCAGCACCGGCACGGTCTGGGCCATGCTGATGCAGGCGTCGGTGACCGACACGCCGTGGCGCAGCGGCACGCCCGGCACGATGTCCTGGCGGCCCTCGTTGAGGTGGCTCTCGATCATGAGGCCGGTGATGCGCGCGTCGCCGCCGGCAATCTGCGCGGCCACGTCCTGTGCCACCACGATCTGGCGCTGGTGCTGCTTGCTGCTGTTGGCGTGCGAGACGTCCACCATCACCTGCGGGCGCAGGCCCGCACCCTGCAGCAGCGCGCAGGCCGCGTCCACGTCGGCGGCGCTGTAGTTGGGCTGTTTGCCGCCGCGCAGGATGACGTGGCAGTCCTGGTTGCCGCGCGTCTCGAAGATGGCGGCCTGGCCCATCTTGGTCATGCCCATGAAGGCGTGCGAGGCCTGGGCCGCCTGGATGGCGTCGGAGGCCACCTTCACGCCGCCGTCCGTGCCGTTCTTGAAGCCCACCGGGCAGGACAGGCCGCTGGCGAGCTGGCGGTGGCTCTGGCTCTCGGTGGTGCGCGCGCCGATGGCGCCCCAGCTCACCAGGTCGGCGATGAACTGCGGCGAGAGCAGGTCGAGGAATTCGGTGCCCACGGGCAGGCCCAGGGCCAGCACGTCCAGCAGCAGCGCGCGCGCCATCTCCAGGCCCTCGTTGATGGCAAAGCTGTCGTCCAGGTGCGGGTCGTTGATGTAGCCCTTCCAGCCGACGGTGGTGCGCGGCTTCTCGAAGTACACGCGCATCACCACGAGCAGGTCGTCCTGCAGCGCGTCGGCCTGCACCTTGAGCTGGCGCGCGTATTCCATGGCCTGGCCATGGTCGTGGATGGAGCACGGCCCCACCACCACGATCAGCCGGTCGTCGTGGCCCTGCAGTACGCGCGAGATGGCGGCGCGGCTGCCCTCCACCAGCAGCTGCGTGGCCGCCGGGACGGGCTGCCATTCCTGCAGCAGCGCGGGGGTGATCAGGGGGCGCACGGCCTTGATGCGGGTGTCGTCGATGCGGGTGGTGTCCAGCGTGGACAGCGGAGCGGTGGGGCGGTGGGCATGGGTCGTCATGCCCCCGATTGTCGCCTGACGCATGAAACCGGCGCGGCCCAGGTCAGCGGCCGCCGTGCAAGGGCCTGGGCCGGCCGCGCCGCCCCGCCGCACTGGCGGCGTCTCCCCACCCGCGTCGCGCAGCGAGAGAGGAGGGAAGGCGAGAAGCGACTCAGGGGGGTGTTGTACTTCAGGGGCGCAGGAAGGCCACGTTCTGGCGCGCCCAGTGGCGCGACTGCAGGTGGTCCAGCCGCACGTCGCCGCCGCTGGACGGCGCATGCACGAAGCGCCCTTCGCCCACGTAGATGCCGGCGTGCGTGGGCGCGCGGCCCGCGCCGAACACCACCAGGTCGCCGGTGCGCAGCTCGCTGGCCGCCACGGGCTGGCCCCAGTTGCTGAGCTGGGCCACGGTGCGCGGCGGCGCCGTGCCGACGCGGTGGCGGTACACATAGCCGATGAGGCCGCTGCAGTCGAAGCCGGTGTCGGGCGTGTTGCCGCCGTAGCGGTAGGGCGTGCCCACCAGGCCCAGCGCGTGGATGGCGATGTCGTGCGCCTGCGCGTCGCTGAGCTGCGTGGCCGGGGCGCGCGCGGCGCCAGGCCCGGCGGGCGGGCGCGGCCCGGCGCAGCCCGCCAGCAGCAGCGCGCCGGCCAGGGCCAGAACCCTGGCGTCAAGCGGAAAAAGTGCCTTTAACGCAATGGACATGAGCGCTACAAGCTATCAAAAAAATAGCTCGAAGGCAATGTCATTTCTTGGTGCGCTCGGGCGTGAGGAACATGGCCACGCCCACCGCGATGAGGATCAGCGGCCACCAGGTGCGCAGCAGCTCGCGCAGGCTGATGTCGATCACGCCCAGGTTGGTCAGCAGGAAGAAGATGCCGAACGCCACCAGCGCGACGGCCGCGAAATTGCCTTTCATGGGAGCCTCCGGGAGATCGTGTGGAACCGCATGGTATCAACGGCCCATGGGCGAGACGCCGATGAGCAGCGCGTGCGCCCAGAAGGCGAATGCGGCCCAGGCCACCAGGCCCACCACCACCGCCCCGGCCGTGCCCGCCGCCGTGCCGGCGGGGTACTGCGTGCCCAGGGCACGGTCGCGCTGGCGCGCGGCGCGGAAGTCCAGGATGGCCCACAGCAGGAAGCCGCCGAAGAGCAGCACGTCGGCCAGGTTGCCGTTGGAGATCAGGTGCGCCAGCGCCCAGGTCTTCACGCCCAGCACCATGGGGTGGTGCAATTTGGCCTTGATGGCGTTGCGCGGCACGTAGGCGGCCGCCAGCAGGAGGAAGGCCAGCAGCGTCAGCAGCGAGGCCGCGTGCCGCGTGGCGAAGGGCGGGTTCCACAGCACCACGGGCTGCTGGCGCGCCAGGCCGTAGCCGTAGACGATGAGGGCGAAGCCGGCCAGCGACACCACCGAGTACAGCCCCTTCCAGGCGCCCTCGCCCAGGCGGCCCAGCATCTGCGTGCGCCAGCCCTCGGCCACGATGCGCACCGAATGCGCGCCCAGAAAAAGGACCAGACCGAGAATCAGCATCGACATGAAAACTCCTGTGCAGAGTGAAAAAGCCACCGATTATGGGCAGATAGCGGCTGTTTGCGCGCTGGCGGCCTTCAAGACCGGGGCCGGCGCGCCGTGCCGGCGCAGGAATTCGGGCAGCTTTGCCTTGGCACAGGCCTGCAGCGCCAGGAGGAAGCCGTGCCCCGCGTCGGCCACGCCCCAGCGCTCGGCCAGGCTCTGCTGCATGCGCAGCAGCAGCGCCGCCGTCACCTGCGCGTCGGCCAGGGCCCGGTGCGCGCGGCCGGCGCTGGGAATCTGGTGAAAACGCGCCAGCGTGCCGAGCTGGTGGTTGGGCGCCTCGGGGAACAGGCGGCGCGACAGTCGCACGGTGCAGGCGAAGGGGTGCGCGGCATCGCAGCCGGCGCGTGCCAGCTCGGCCTGCCAGAAGCCCCGGTCGAACGGCGCGTTGTGCGCCACCAGGGGGGTGGTGCCGACGAAGCGGTGCGCCCGTGCCATCACCTCGGCGGCGGGCGGGGCCTGCTCCACCATGGCGTTGGTGATGCCGGTGAGCTGGGTGATGAAGGGCGGAACGCGCACGCCGGCGTTCATCAGGCTCTGGAACTCGTCCACCACCCGGCCGCCCTCCAGGAGCACGATGGCCACCTCGGTGGCGCGCGCGCCCTGGCCGGGCGAGCTGCCGGTGGTCTCGAAGTCGATGACGGCGATGCGGGAGGTCATGGGCCGACAGTCTACCCGGGCCAAAAAAGGCCTGCAGCGCCCAATGGTAGAGCGCCACAAGCTATCAAAATTGAAGCATTCAGTCCAGTTCCGCGCGGTGCGCCTGCACCGACTGCAGCACCAGCGGGTGCAGCCCCGCGCCGCCGCCGTCCACATGGGCCAGGAACTGGCGGCGCATGGCTGGCGCCCAGAACTTGTGGATGTGCAGGGCCACGCCGTCCAGCGCCTCGGCGCGGTCGGGCAGCGCGTCGAAGAAGCTGCCGATCTGGTTGGCCATCTTGACCAGGGATTCAATGTGCATTCGAGGGGCCTTCATGGGGTTCCAGGTGCAGCGGGCTCCAGCCCAGCCGCTCGGGGCGGCAGTACACCACCAGGTCCTGCTGGCGCGCAAAGCCCACCAGCGTGAGGCCGGCACGCTCGGCGGTGGCCACGGCGAACGAGGTGGGCGCCGAGACGGCGGCCAGCAGCGGCACGCCGGCGGCCACGGTCTTCTGCACCATTTCAAAACTGGCGCGGCTGGTCACGGCGATGAAGCCGCTGGCGGCGTCCACGCCGTGGTGCGCGAGCGCGCCGATGAGCTTGTCCAGCGCGTTGTGGCGGCCCACGTCCTCGCGCAGCCAGCGCACCTCGCCGTCGGCGCTGCACCAGGCGGCCGCGTGCACGGCGCCGGTGGCCTGCTGCAGGGTCTGCAGCGCGCAGAACTGCGACATGGCGCGCGCGATGGCGGCGCGCTCCAGCGGCGCCGTGGCGGGCAGCACCGGCAGCGTGCGCGCCACGTGGGCCAGGCTTTCGGTGCCGCACAGGCCGCAGCCGGTGCGGCCGGTGAGCGAGCGGCGCCGCTCCTTCAGACGGGCAAAGGCGCCGGCCGACACCGTGAGGTGCAGCGTGATGCCGAGTTCGGAGGCCTCTTCCTCCACGCCGTACAGCTCGCCCGCGTCCTCCAGGATGCCCTCGCTGAGCGAGAAGCCCAGGGCGAAATCCTCCAGATCGAGCGGCGTGGCCAGCATCACGGCGTGCGAGATGCCGTTGTATTCCAGCGCCACCGGCACCTCGTCGGCCACCCAGTCGTCCAGCGCGAAGTCGGTGCCGGCGCGCACGCCGCGCACAGGCAGGGTACGTGCGCCCTCGCAGAAGGCAATGGCCTGGCGCGCAGGCGGCGGGGCGGGGGCGTGGTTCTGCGGCATGGGGTTCATTGTGCGGCTTGCGGTGCGGGGGCGCGCGCGTCCAGCAGCTCCTGCTGCACGCGGTCGAAGCGCTGGTGTTCCTGCTGCCAGGCCGAGGGCTGCATCACCGGCATCACCTGCACGGCCGTCACCTTGTACTCGGGGCAGTTGGTGGCCCAGTCGGAGTTGTCGGTGGTGATGACGTTGGCGCCCGACTCGGGGAAGTGGAAGGTGGTGTAGACCACGCCCGGCTGCATGCGCTCGGACACGTCGGCGCGCAGCACGGTGTCGCCCGCGCGGCTCTGGATGCCGACCCAGTCGCCGTGGCGGATGCCGCGCTCCTCGGCGTCGTGCGGGTGGATCTCCAGCCGGTCCTCGCCGTGCCACTGCACGTTGGCGGTGCGGCGCGTCTGCGCGCCCACGTTGTACTGCGACAGGATGCGCCCGGTGGTCAGCAGCAGCGGGAAGCGCCGCGTCACCTTCTCGTCCGTGGCCACGTACTGCGTGACCATGAAGCGCCCCTTGCCGCGCACGAACCGGTCCACGTGCATGGTGGAGGTGCCCTCGGGCGGCGTGCTGTCGTTGCAGGGCCACTGCACGCTGCCTAGCGCGTCGAGCTTGGCGTAGTTCACGCCGCTGAAGCTGGGCGTGAGCGCGGCGATCTCGTCCATGATCTGCCCCGGGTGCTGGTACGGCATCTCGTAGCCCAGCGCGCTGGCCAGCCGCACCGTCACCTCCCAGTCGGCGTGGCCGCCCATGGCCGGCATGACCTTGCGCACGCGCGAGATGCGGCGCTCGGCGTTGGTGAAGGTGCCGTCCTTCTCCAGGAACGAGGAGCCCGGCAGGAACACGTGGGCGTACTTGGCGGTTTCGTTCAGGAAGATGTCCTGCACCACGATGCAGTCCATCGCCTCCAGCGCGGCGGCCACGTGCTGCGTGTTCGGGTCGGACTGCACGATGTCCTCGCCCTGGCAGTACAGGCCCCGGAATTCGCCCGCGATCGCGGCGTCGAGCATGTTGGGCAGGCGCAGGCCGGGTTCGGGGTCGATGGTGGCGCCCCAGGCGGCCTCGAACTGGCCGCGCACGGTGCTGTCGGCCACGTGGCGGTAGCCCGGCAGCTCGTGCGGGAACGAGCCCATGTCGCACGAGCCCTGCACGTTGTTCTGGCCGCGCAGCGGATTCACGCCCACGCCCTCGCGGCCCAGGTTGCCCGTGGCCATGGCGAGGTTGGCGATGCCGATCACCATGGTCGAGCCCTGGCTGTGCTCGGTCACGCCCAGGCCGTAGTAGATGGCGGCGTTGCCGGCCTGGGCGTACAGGCGCGCGGCGCCCTCCACCTCGGCTGCGGGCACGCCGGTGATGGCCTCGGTGGCGCGCGGCGAATGCTCGGGCCGCGCGACGAAGGCGCGCCAGTCGTCGAACGACTTGGCATCGCAGCGCTCGGCCACGAAGGCCTCGTTGACCAGGCCCTCGGTGACGATGACGTGCGCCAGCGCCGTGATGAGGGCCACGTTGGTGCCGGGCTTGAGCTGCAGGTGGTGCGCGGCCTGGATGTGCGGCGACTTCACCAGGTCGATGCGGCGCGGGTCGGCCACGATGAGCTTGGCGCCCGCGCGCAGGCGCTTCTTCAGGCGCGAGCCGAACACCGGGTGGCCGTCCGTCGGGTTGGCGCCGATGACCATCACCACGTCGGCCTTTTCCACCGACTGGAAGGTCTGCGTGCCGGCCGAGGTGCCCAGCGTCACGCCCAGGCCGTAGCCCGTGGGCGAGTGGCAGACGCGCGCGCAGGTGTCCACGTTGTTGTTGCCGAAGGCGGCGCGCACGAGCTTCTGCACGAGGTAGGCTTCCTCGTTCGTGCAGCGCGAGGAGACGATGCCGCCGATGGCGTCCTTGCCGTGCTGGGCCTGGATGGCGCGGAACGCGCCGGCGGCATGCGCCAGGGCTTCCTCCCAGCTCACTTCGCGCCAGGGGTCGGTGATCTTCGCGCGCACCATGGGCTTGGTGATGCGGTCCTTGTGCGTGGCGTAGCCCCAGGCAAAGCGCCCCTTCACGCAGGAATGGCCCTCGTTGGCCTTGCCGTCCTTCCACGGCACCATGCGCACCACTTCGTTGCCCTTCATCTCGGCCTTGAAGCCGCAGCCCACGCCGCAGTAGGCGCAGGTGGTGACCACGCTGTGCTCGGGCTGGCCGCGATCGATGATGGTCTTTTCCTCCAGCGTGGCCGTGGGGCAGGCCTGCACGCAGGCGCCGCAGCTCACGCAGTCCGACTCCATGAAGCTGCCGCCCTGCCCCGCCGTCACGCGCGAGCCGAAGCCGCGCCCGGTGATGGTCAGCGCGAAGGTGCCCTGCGTTTCCTCGCACGCGCGCACGCAGCGGTTGCAGACGATGCACTTGGCCGGGTCGTAGGTGAAATAGGGGTTGGACTCGTCCTTGGGGCAGTCGAAATGGTTGGCGCCCTCGAAGCCGTAGCGCACATTGCGCAGGCCCACCACGCCGGCCTGGGTCTGCAGCTCGCAGTCGCCGTTGGAGGCGCAGGTCAGGCAGTCCAGCGGGTGGTCGGAGATGGTCAGTTCCATCACGCCCTTGCGCAGGTCCTGCAGCTTGTCCGTCTGGGTGCGCACCTTCATGCCGGCTTCGGCGGGCGTGGTGCACGAGGCCGGGTAGCCCTTGCGGCCCTCGATCTCCACCAGGCACAGGCGGCAGGCGCCGAAGGGCTCCAGGCTGTCGGTCGCGCACAGCTTGGGGATCTGCACGCCCGCATCCATGGCGGCGCGCATGAGGGAGGTGCCCTGGGGCACGGTGACCTGGGCGCCGTCGATTTCCAGCGTGACCATCTCGGTCGCGGTGCGCGCGGGGGTGCCGTAGTCGATGTCGGTGTATTGGCTCAGCATGGGTGTCCTCTGCCTGGCTGGGGGGTCAGGCCGCGTGGCGGTCTGGCGCGGCGAGACCGAAGTCCTGCGGGAAATGCTTCATGGCCGAGGCCACGGGAATGGGCGTCATGCTGCCCATGGCGCACAGCGAGCCGTGTGTCATGGTGTCGCACAGGTCGCGCAGCAGGCGCACCTGCTGGGGCCGGTTCTGGTTGGCGCGGATCTTGTCGATCACCTCCACGCCGCGCGTCGAGCCGATGCGGCAGGGCGTGCACTTGCCGCACGATTCGAGCGCGCAGAACTCCATGGCGTAGCGCGCCAGTTGCGACAGGTCGGCCGTGTCGTCGTGTACCACGATGCCGCCGTGGCCGATGCCCGCGCCGATGGCGGCGTAGGCCTCGTAGTCCAGCGGCACGTCCCAGAGGTGTTCGGGCAGGTAGGCGCCCAGCGGCCCGCCGACCTGCACCGCCTTGATGGGCCGGCCCGTGGCCGATCCGCCGCCGAAGTCGTACAGCAGCTCGCGCAGCGTCAGGCCGAAGGCCGTCTCCACCAGTCCGCCGTGCTTGATGTTGCCTGCCAGCTGGAAGGGCAGCGTGCCGTGCGAGCGGCCCACGCCGTAGTCGCGGTAGAACTGCGCGCCGCGTGCCAGGATGATGGGCACGCTGGCCAGCGTGATGACGTTGTTGATGACGGTGGGCTGGCCGAACAGGCCCGCCAGCGCGGGCAGCGGCGGCTTGGCGCGCACGATGCCGCGCTTGCCCTCGATGCTCTCTAACAACGCCGTTTCCTCGCCGCACACATAGGCGCCCGCGCCCTTGCGCACCTGCAGATGGAAGGCCCGGCCCGAGCCGAGCACGTTGTCGCCCAGGAAGCCGCCGGCCTCGGCCAGCGCGATGGCGACCTCCAGCGTGGCGATGGCGTGCGGGTACTCCGAGCGCACGTAGATGTAGCCCTGCGTGGCGCCCACGGCCAGCGCGGCGATGGCCATGCCTTCGATCAGCATGAAGGGGTCGCCCTCCATGGTCATGCGGTCGGAGAAGGTGCCCGAGTCGCCCTCGTCGGCGTTGCAGACGATGTACTTCTGCGCGGCGGCCGCGCCGGCCACCGTCTTCCACTTGATGCCGGCCGGGAACGCGGCGCCGCCGCGCCCGCGCAGGCCCGAATCGACCATGGTCTGCACGATGCCCGCCGGCGGCATGGCGATGGCGTTGCGCAGGCCGTCGAAGCCGCCGTAGGCCTGGTAGTCGGCCAGCGAAAGCGGGTCGGTCATGCCCATGCGCGCGAAGGTCAGGCGCTGCTGGCGCGCCAGGTAGGGAATGGCGCCGGTCGGGCCCTGCGCCAGCGCGTGCGCGCCGCCGGTGGTGAAGCCGGCGTCGAACAGGCTGGCCACGTCCTCGGGCGCCACAGGCCCGTAGGCCACGCGCCCGGCGGGGGTGGCCACTTCCACCAGCGGCTCCAGCCAGAGCAGGCCGCGCGAGCCGTTGCGCACGATGCGCACGGCCACGCCGCGCGCCGTGGCCTCCTGCGCGATGCGTGCGGCCACCGCGTCGGCGCCCACGGCCAGGGCGGCGGAGTCGCGCGGAACGTAGAGGGTGATGGTGTTCATGCGGCGCTCCGTGCCTGTGCCACGAGGGCGTCGAATTTCTGCGCCGTCATGCGCGCGTGCACCTCGCCGTTGATCGCCAGCGCCGGCGAGCAGGCACACAGGCCCAGGCAGTACGCCGCCTCGACCGTGAACTCGCCGTCGCCCGAGGTGGCGTGCAGGCCGCAGCCCAGGTGGGCGCGGGCGTGCGCCAGCAGCGCTTCGCCGCCCATGGCCTGGCAGGCCTCGGCGCGGCACACCTGCACGGTGTGCGTGGGCGCGGGCGTGCTGCGGAAGTGGTGGTAGTAGCTGATGACGCCGTGCACCTCGGCGCGCGAGAGGTTCAGCGCATCGGCGATGCGCGGCACGGCGTGGCTGGGCACGTAGCCCAGCGCGTCCTGCAGCGCATGCAGGATGGGCAGCAGCGCGCCGGGCTCGCCGGCCAAGTGCGCCAGCACGGCCTGCACGGTGGCGTCCACGTCGGGCTTGACGGGAACGGGGAAGGGAGGGGCACTCGTCGTCATCGGGGAATCCTGTGGGTCGTCGTTTCTTCTGGTCGGGGGCACTGCCGGCGCTCTAAAAAACATAGCTGCCAGCGCTTGTTTTACCTAGGTTTCAGATATGAACCGCCTTGAAGTCCATTCACCGCAAGCGCTGGCAGCTATCAAAATAATTGCACTCGGCGCCGCTCAGTGGAAGAACTTGGCCGCGCTCTCCAGCGTGCGCCAGATGCCCCAGGCCAGCGGAATGCCCACGGCCACCCAGGCCAGGCCCACCACGGCGGTGGGCGTGCGGCCGCCGCTGCCCGGGCCCATGCCCACCTCGTTGGCCACGGCGCGGTCGTGCGCCAGGTGCTTCTCGTGGGCCAGTTCCTCGGGCGTCATGAACCACTTGGGGTTGAGCGGGCGCACCAGCAGGTTGCACACCAGGCCGATGGCCAGGAAGCCGACCAGGATGTACATGGTCTGGTTGTACACCTGTTCGCGCGGCAGGCCCAGGCCGATCTGGTATTCGCGCATGTAGTTCACCACCACCGGGCCGATGATGCCGGCCGTGGCCCAGGCCGTGAGCAGGCGGCCGTGGATGGCGCCCACCATCTGCGTGCCGAACAGGTCGGCCAGGTAGGCCGGCACGGTGGCGAAGCCGCCGCCGTACATCGAGAGGATGATGCACACCGCCGCCACGAACATCAGCTGGCTGCCGGCCCCGGCGCTGGCCGGGATGCTGGCGTAGAGGATGCCGCCGAGGATGAAGAACACCGCGTAGGTGGCCTTGCGCCCCAGGCGGTCGGAGAAGCTCGCCCAGACGAAGCGACCGCCGATGTTGAACAGCGACAGCAGCGCCGTGAAGCCCGCCGCGATGGCCGCGATGGAGGCCAGCTGGGCCTTGTCGAGCTCGCCGAAGGCCTTGTCCAGCCCGATCAGGCGGCCGCCGAACATCTCCTGCAGCATGGGGCTGGCCATGCCGATCACGCCGATGCCGGCGCTCACGTTCATGCACAGCACCATCCAGATCAGCCAGAACTGCGGAATGCCCCAGACCTTCTTCACGTGCACGTGGTGCTGCGTGATCATGGTGTTGTGCTTGAGCGCGGGCGGCGGCGTCCAGCCGGCGGGCTTCCAGCCGCTGGGCGGCACGCGGTAGCCCATGGCGCCGCCCATCATGAAGACGAAGTAGATCGCGGCCATGACCAGGAAGGTCTCGACCACGCCCACGCTGGTGGGCGTGGCGAACATCTTCATCAGCGCCGCCGCCAGCGGCGAGCCGATCATCGCGCCGCCGCCGAAGCCCATGATGGCCATGCCCGTGGCCATGCCGCGCCGGTCCGGGAACCACTTGATCAGCGTGGAGACGGGCGAGATGTAGCCCAGCCCGAGCCCGATGCCGCCGATGACGCCCGAGCCCACCCACATCAGCCACAACTGGTGGGTGTAGATGCCCAGCGCCGACAGCACCAGGCCGCCGCACCAGCACAGCGCCGACACCACGCCGGCCTTGCGCGGGCCGGCGCGCTCCAGCCAGCCGCCCCACAGCGCCGCCGAGCAGCCCAGCAGCACGAAGAACAGGGTGTACATCCAGCCCAGGCTGGAGATGCGCCAGTCGCAGGCGGTGGTGAACAGTTCCGCCACCAGGCTCATGTCCTTGGGGCAGGCCTGCGCGGCGGTGACGCCGATGGCCTTGGACAGCGGCAGCCAGAACACCGAGAAGCCGTAGGCCATGCCGATGCACAGGTGGATGGCCAGGGCCGCCGGCGGCACCAGCCAGCGGTTGAAGCCGGCACCGGCAATGGTTCTCTCCTTGTCCAGCCAGCCGGCCACGCCGGTGGATGGCCCCATGGGCTCCAGAACTGCTGACATCGTGTCTCCTTGGTGTTGTGCTGCGCTCTGTGGCGCCCCGGGAGTGTCGGCAAACTGGTGCGGCGGGTCTAATTCTTTGTCGTGATGGGCCGATACAAACCGAAAATCAGGGTTAACCAGCAGACCCGGAGAGCTGGCCGTGGCGCGCCGCTTCGGCCAGCCATTCACCGCTCTGGGCGAACTCCAGCGCCGCCTCCAGCGTGCGCGACAGGCGGTTGCTCTCGTGCACCATCAGGGCGATGGGCACCTCGATGAAGGGCTCCACCAGCGGCAGCGCCTCCAGCTCGCCATAGCCCTGCACGGCGTCCACCAGCGCGCCCGGCATGATGCTGCTGACGCGCCCCGCCACCACGCTCAGCGCCAGGGTGAGGATGGAATTGGTCTCGATGGCCGGGCGCGGCAGCGCCTGCGCCTGGCGGAAGGCGCTGTCGACGATGGCGCGGTTGTGCATCTCGCCCGTCAGCAGGCACAGCGGCAGCTGCGCCGCGCTGGCCCAGGTGGTGGCCGGGCCGGTCTGCAGCCCGCCGCTGGTGGGCGTGCTGGCGCGGCGCAGCAGAAAGTAGTGCTCGGTGTACTGCGGCACCACGCGCAGCGGCGCGCGCGTGCCTTCCAGGCGTTCGGGGTAGCCCATGGCGATGTCCAGCACCATGTTCTCCAGCCCGGTCTCCAGCTCGGACGAGCTCATGGAGCGCAGCGTGGAGACGATGCCCGGGTGCCGGTCGTGCAGCATGCCGACGAAGCGCGCGGCAATGGGCATGCACATGGGCACGGCGCCGATATGCAACTGCCCGCTGGGCGAGCCGGCGCTGCTCTGCAGCTCCTGCTGCAGCAGCTCGTGCTCGCGCAACATGCGCCGCGCGCTGACCAGCACGCGCTCGCCCTCGGTGGTGAAGCCGGCAAAGCTGCGCCCGCGCGTGACGATGGCCACGCCCAGGCTCTCCTCCAGCGCGCGCAGCGCGTTCGACAGCGCCGGCTGCGTGACGTGGCAGGCCAGCGCGGCGCGGCCGAAGTGGCGCTGCTCGTCGAGCGCGAGCAGGTACTTGAAGGACACAAAAAGGTTCATGCCGACACCTCGGATCGCGGGGTTGCAAGGGGTGCGAGGGCGCCACGCGGCACCCCGCCGGGCGGCGCTCCGCCGGGCGGCGATTGTGCCCGCACCGCCTTGCAGCGGCTTTGCGGGGCGTCATGCGCGTGGCAGGGTGCCGCCGTGCATTGCAGGCCAAGAGGCACTGCGGCGCTTGTCCATCAAGCGCCAACAGCTATCAAAAAGAGAGCGATCAGGCCTTCTTGAGGAACTCGGACTTGAGCAGCATGCTGCCCAGGTCGGTCTTGCAGTCCACGTTGTGGCCGTCGGCGCCGTCCACCAGGCGGATGCCCTTGATCTTGGTGCCCTTCTTCAGCGTGGACGACGAGCCCTTGACCTTGAGGTCCTTCACCAGGATCACGGCGTCGCCGTCCTGCAGCGGGTTGCCGTTGGCGTCGCGCACCACGCCGTCGCCGGCGGCCTCGTCATCGGCCTGCGCGGCGGCTGCCTGGGGCCATTCGTGCGCGCAGTCGGGGCAGATGTAGTTGTCGCCGTCGGGGTAGGTGTTTTCCTGGCCGCATTGCGGGCAGGCGGGAAGGGTGTGGGGCATGGGGATTTCCTGCGCTGTGTTGTTGTTGTGTGGGGCCGCTATTGTCCCCGCGCGGCGCGCCGCTCCAGCGTGAACGGCGGCAGGCCCTTGAGCAGGCGCTGGCCGTAGCTGGTGCGCGTGAGGCGCTTGTCGTAGCAGTACACGTGCGCCTGGTCTTCCTCGGTGCGGATGGCGCGGCCGGCCCATTGCGCCAGGCGGATGGCGGTGGCGGGCACCACCAGCTCGCTGAACGGGTCGCGCCCCACGGCGCGCAGCCATTCGGCGCGCGACTCGCCCACGGGGTCGTCGGGCGGGGCAAACGGCAGCTTGGTGATGAACACCGATTCGCACAGCCGCCCGGGCAGGTCCAGCCCCTCGCCGAACGATTGCATGCCGAAGATGATGGAGGGCTCGCCCGCCGCCACACGCTCGCGGTGGCGCGCCAGCAGCTGCGTGCGCGGGATCTGGTTCTGCACCAGCACCACGCTGCGCATGGCGGTGGCCAGCGCGTCCACGGCCTGGCGCATCTGCTCGCGCGAGGTGAACAGCACCAGGGCGCCGTATTCCACGCGCGCCAGGTCGTGCAGCAGGGCGTCGACCATCTCGGTGGTGAACTGCGCGGCGTTCTTCGGGTCGGCCTGCGTTTCGGCGGCGATCAGGGTGCCCTGCGCGGCGTAGTTGAACGGGCTGGGCACTTCGAGCGTGGTGGCTGCGTCGTCGCCGTGCAGGCCCGATTCGCGCAGGAAGAAGTCGAACTGCCCGCAGCTCGTCAGCGTGGCCGAGGTCAGCACCGCGCCGCGCACGCCGCTCCACAGGTGGCCGCGCAGCGTGCTGCCGGGCAGGATGGGGCTGGCGTGCGCCTTGACGAGGATGAAGTCGCCGTCGGTCTCCAGCGTGAACCACTTGGCGTTGGGCACGAAACCCTGCGTTTCGCCCTCGGGCGGCTCCTGCAGCAGCAGCTGCGCCGTGGCGTGCACCTCTTCGAGCCGGGGCGCGAGCGTGCCGATCTGGGCATAGAGCTGCGATAGGCGGCGCGCCTCGTCGGGCTTGTCGCGCATCTCGCTGCGCAGCGCTTTGGAGATGGCGCGCAGGCTGTCCAGAAAGCCCGCCGCGTGGTGCGCGAGCTGGGAGAGGGGCTCGAGCAGCGCCTCGGGCAGCACGCCGCGCGGCACGCGCATGCGCGCCGGGCCCCAGGCGCTGTTCTGCGCCTTGAGCGCCTCGCCGTACAGGTCCATCACCAGGCGTGCAAGGTCTTGCATGTGCTGGCGCAGCTGGCTGGCGTGGCGCGGGATGTCGGCCACCTCGCTCACCTCCACCAGCGTGCCGATGCGCAGCGCGCGGCTGGAGAGGCGGTCGATCCAGCCCAGGCGGCTCAGGTCGGCGCTGCAGGCGAACTGCTGCAACGCCGTGGCGGGCAGGTGGTGGGCCTCGTCGAGCACCAGCAGGCAGTTGTCCAGCTCGGGCAGCACGCGCGCGCCCAGGGACGACAGCAGCAGATCGTGGTTGGCCACGATGACCTGCGCGCCCACCAGCGCCTTGCGCTGGTCGTAGTACACGCACTGGCTGAAGGCCGGGCAGTGCCGCCCGGTGCACGAGCTGCCCTCGGCCGCCACGGGGCTCCAGGCCTCGGGCTCGGGCGGGGTGTCCAGGCTGTCGCGGTCGCCGTCCCAGGCGCCCTGGGCCAGCGCCTGCGCCATGCTGGCGTAGAACTGCATGCGCGCCTCGGTTTCCTGCCGGCTGGGCTTGCCGCGCGCATGCGCGGCCTCCTCGGGGAACAGGTCGTCATCGTCCTCGGCGTGCGCCTCACCCGTGCCGGCCAGGCGCTCCAGCTTGAGCTTGCACACATAGCGCCCGCGCCCCTTGGCCAGCGCGAACTTGAAGGGCTGCTCCATCTGCGCCGCGAGCGCGGGCAGGTCCTTATTGACCAGCTGCTCCTGCAGCGCCACGGTGGCGGTGGACACCAGCACGCGCGTGCCGCGCGCCAGCGCGATGGCGATGGCCGGCGCGCAGTAGGCCAGCGACTTGCCCACGCCCGTGCCGGCCTGGATGACGGCGATGGCGCGCGTGGGCTCGCCCTCCTCCTCGTCCACCTTGCCCAGCTGCGCCTGGCTGAAGGTGCGCGCCACCTGCTCGGCCATGCCGCGCTGGCCCGCGCGGCCACGGAAACCCTCGGTGGCCTGCACCACCGCATCGAACGCCTGCAGGCCCGCCTGGGCCCATTCTGTGGAAGACATAGGGGCGGGAGTGTGGCACGGACGCGCGGGGCCGGCCGGCTACGGGTCTATATGCTATTGAATTAATAGCTAACAGCGCTTACTAGATAAGCTCCAGAGGCCGATTTCTACATCACTGCATGCCGGGTGCCCGTGGCGGCGGCGAAGCGTGCCAGCCCCCAGCCGCTGCTGGCAAAGGCCGGCATGCAGGCTGGCCGCGGGTCAGTCCGTCAGCGGCTCCACGCACCACCGCACGCCGGGGCCGGCCACCTCCGGCAGGGCCTGCAGTGCATGCATGGCCAGGTCCATCGTGCCCTGGGGCGTTTCCTCCGTCAGCACCAGCACCTGCCGCGCCGCGTCGGCAGGGCCCGCCATCCATTCGATGCGCTGTACCGGCACGCCCTGGCGCTGCAGCAGCGCGGCCACGGCCTCCAGGCCGGGGGCACCGTGCACCGGCACGCGCAGGTAGTGGCGCGAGCGCACGGCGGCGCGCGGCAGCACCGGCAGGGCCTGCAGCGCGTGCGCGTGGAAGCCCAGGTGCGGCACGCGCTGGGCGGCGTGCGTGCCGTCCAGCCGGGCCACGTCCACGAGGTCGGCGATCACGGCCGAGGCGGTCTGCTCCGAGCCGGCGCCGGCGCCGCAGTACAGCGTCATGCCCGAGGCGTCGCCATGCACCGCGACGCCGTTGAGCGAGCCGTTCACGTGGGCCAGCAGGTGCGTGGCGGGCAGCAGCGCGGGTTGCACGCGCAGCTCCACGCCGTCGTCGCGGCGGCGCGCCACGGCCAGCAGCTTGATGCGGTAGCCGAGCTGTGCCGCACAGGCTACGTCCAGCCGCTGCATGGCGCCGATGCCTTCGACCTGTACGTCGGCGAAATCCACGCGCATGCCGAAGGCATTGGCCGCCAGCAGCGCGAGCTTGTGCGCCGCGTCCCAGCCGTCCACGTCGAGCGAGGGGTCGGCCTCCAGGTAGCCCAGCGCGCCGGCCTGGGCCATGGCCTCGGCCAGGCTGGCGCCCTCGCGCTCCATCTTGCCCAGGATGAAGTTGGTGGTGCCGTTGACGATGCCTGCCACCCAGCCGATGCGGTTGGCCGTGAGGCCCTCGCGCAGCGCCTTGATGATGGGGATGCTCACCGCCACCGCGCCCTCGTAGGCCACGGCCACGCCCTGCGCGCGCGCGGCGCCGAAGATCGCCTCGCCATGCTCGGCCAGCAGCGCCTTGTTGGCCGTGACCACGTGCTTGCCGTGCGCGATGGCGGCCAGCACCCAGTCGCGCGCCGGGCCGGTGCCGCCGGCCACCTCGACCAGCACGTCCACCCCGGGGTGCGTGGCGACCTGCAACGGGTCGTCCGTCAGCGCCACGCCCTCGCCCACGATGGCGGCGGCGCGTGCCAGGTTGCGCGCCGCCACGGCCACCACCTCGATGCCGCGCCCGGCACGCGCCGCGATCTCGGCCTGGTTGCGCGCCAGCACGCGGAAGGTGCCCGCGCCCACGGTGCCAATGCCGATCATGCCCACGCGCAGCGGGCGCAAGGCCGCAGGGCGGCCGCCTAGGGAGTCGAAACGAGGATCAGGATCACGGTACATGGACTTCTCCGAACGAAACAAAGCAAACCCGGCTGCCAGGGCTGGGTTTCGTTTCGTTCGGGGAGAAGAGAGAAGACACCAGGTGGCCGCCGGGACGGCCACCTGCGCGTGCTCAGGTGGCCGCGGTGGTAATGGTGGTAATCATTCGTGCCCCCATCGCCCGCGCGCAGGCGGGCAGCATCATGCAGCCCATGGGGGCGGCAACGGATGCGGTGTGGAACGGGAGGTACGGCATGAAGCGGCCAGTGTACATGAGCCCGTGCCGGGGCTCAGACGGGTGAATGCATCCCGCGTGCCCGGGCGTGGCGGGTTCGGTCACCCTTCTCAGAGCGCGTCGTACTTGCGGCTGTGGCCGCGCGCCTGCTCCACCGGGTATTTCTGCGCGTTCAGGGCCATCTTGGCGCGCGCCGCGTCCATCAGGTCGATGCCCAGCACGCTGGAGAGTTGCACCAGGTAGAGCAGCACGTCGGCCATCTCGTGCGCCACGGCCTGCTTTTTCTCGGGCGCGAGCTGGCGGCTCTGGTCCTCGGAGAGCCACTGGAAATGCTCCAGCAGCTCGCCCGCCTCGACCACCAGGGCCGAGGCCAGGTTCTTGGGCGAATGGAACGGGCCCCAGTCGCGCGCGTCGGCGAACTGCTGCAGCGCGCGGGCCAAGGCCTGGAGGGATGGGTCCGGGGAGGTCGGGTCGGTCATGCCCCGACTGTAGCCATTGGCGCGGGCCGCCTATCATCGGCCGCATGACCACGCCCCCTTCAAGCCCTGACGGCAACACCACCCGCCACCTGCGCATCACCGGCCGCGTGCAGGGCGTGGGCTATCGCTGGAACATGGCGCGCGAGGCGCAACGCCTGGGCCTGGCCGGCTGGGTGCGCAACCGCGCGGATGGCAGCGTGGAGGCCCTGGCGCACGGCGCGCCGCCGGCCGTGCAGGCCCTGATCGACTGGGCGCAGCAGGGCCCGGAGCTTGCGCGTGTGCAGGGCGTGGCGGTTTCGGAAGCGGGTTGGGAGGGCGAAGCCAGCACCGGCTTCGCGCAGCGCGAGACGCTGTAGCGCCTCAGCCCCGGCCCCCGGTGTGCGCCCGGGCGCCGTAGGCGCAGTAGCCGGGCTTGGGGCTCTTCTTCTGCGGGTGCAGGCGGCAAGTGTCGGGGCGCTGCTCGTACACCGTGCACCGCCGCGTTTTCGGGTCGAGAAAGTGGCAGTCGCCGCTCGCCCGCCGCGCCAGCGTGAACAGCGCGTTCTTGTGGTTGAAGCGATCGATCAGCCGCGCCTTTTGCAGCCGCTTGGCGATGAATCGCAGTTCCTCGTGTTCGGCCTCGAACGGGTCCACCAGCCCCAGCCGCACCAGGTCGGAGAGCTGCACCTCCAGCGGCATGGTGCAGCAGTTGGCCGCGCAGGTGTCGCACAGGCCGGCTCGGTAGCGGGTCCAGGTGTCAAGGCGGTCGACGTCGACGATGGCGATGGGAGAGCGCATGGGGATGGGATTGTGCCGTGCCGGCCCGCTGTCTTGACGGTACACGCGGCAATTCCGGCCCGACCATGGGGTTGGGGGCCGGGATGCACAGGGCAATGCCCGTCCAGGCCGTCACCGCATGTAGCGCTTGGCCTACGCTGTCGCTGCGTGCTGGGGCGGAACATGAGGCTTTCGAACTGTCGACCCTCTCAAGGAGCACACCATGAGCCATCCGCACGATCCAAACCGTGACCTGAATCTTGACCCCATCACCAAGGAACCCGGCGCCCACCCCATCGGTACCGGGATCGGTGCCGCTGGCGGCGCCGTCACCGGCGCTGCCGCAGGCGCCATGGGAGGCCCTGTCGGGGCCGCCGTGGGCGCGGTGGTAGGGGCCGTGGTGGGCGGCCTGGCTGGCAAGGGCGCCGCAGAAGCCGTCAACCCGACCGCCGAAGAGGCCTACTGGCGCGGCGCCTACACCAAGGAGCCCTACTACTCCGACGCCTACACGTATGACGACTACGGCCCCGCCTATCGCTCGGGCTACCAGAGCGTGCTCGATGGCCGCAGCGACTGGAACCTTGCCCGCACCGATCTGCAGCAGCGGTGGGACACGGACCGTCAGACCAGCCGCCTGGGTTGGCAGGAGGCGGAGCCCGCAGCCCGAGCGGCCTGGGAGCGGGCGGACCGGATTTGGAAGCAGACGAAGCAGGAGTGAGGCGTACACCCCGTCGCCAGCGCCTCAACGGCTTGCGGGCTGCGCTGTGCGCCGCCGCAGGCCCATGACCTGTAGCACGCTCGGGCGCTGCGTTGCGGGGCGGGCGGGCAATCCATTGCCCACAGAAAAAAGCCCCTCGTCCATGACTCGACGAGGGGCTGGGTTACGACGAAGACGGCAGCATCTGTAGGTTCTCACTCAACCTGCAAACCAAGAGCCTTGCAAGCCAACGACATTTGCTGATTCAGTAGGAACGGCTCTAGGAATCATTCTCATAAACCCGCAAAGATCCTACACGGCTACGGACCGAGCTCAGTTACTGAAGGAGCTCGTGCTGAAACCTTTCATGTACTGGCTGGGTAGACCTCGGCTCGTCTTCGCGACTGCGCGATGCCGCTTTCGCGTGGACGATCTGGTCGATCAACTCCTGCTACTGCGCCTAGCTTTCAAGGATGGTAACCGTATCGCCCTGTGATGAACGAGCCTCTTTTGCAAGATCCTCCTGGCTCAAAGGAGGGGTGTGGCGGCCTCCATTGCCTTAATGCGAGTACCTCGGTCGTTCATTTGTACGCCATGTTCATTGCGCATGGACCCCCAAATTAAACGAACAGATGATTCACAAAAGCGACCGTGCTTAATCTACATCTTTACACATGGTGTAAAGATGGATTTGACTAACAATGCTGTTTTGTCTAGACTCGTCCTTATGGAAGTGGAGTTCGACGATGACAACCTAGACCGCCTCGAGACCGACCCGCAGTTCACTGCTGGCTTCTCGCAGGAGATTGTTCGGGCGTACCGAAAACGGATGCAGCAGATTCGAGCGTTTCGAGATGAGCGTGATTTCATGGCCTTGAAGTCGTTGCACTTCGAGAAGCTAAAAGGGGATCGTCAGGGACAGCACTCAGTGCGGCTGAACTTGCAGTGGCGCTTGGTCTTGGAAATCCGTGGAGATCACCCTTGCAAGGTCATCGGCATCGTCGAAATCGTTGACTACCACTAGAAGTTATGGAGAGCCTATGAACGCACGAGTACCCGCCGAAGTGTTCCCGCCAGGCGAGTTCCTGCGAGAGGAACTGGAGGCGCGGGACTGGAGCCAGCAGGAGCTGGCAGACATCTTGGATCGCCCGCCACGGCTTGTGAGCGAGCTCATAGCAGGCAAGCGAGCCATCACGCCGGAAACGGCCAAAGGTCTCGGGGAGGCCTTTGGCACGTCGCCGGAATACTGGATGAACCTGGAGAGCCAGTACCAGCTTTCCAAGGTGACGGTGCCCAACGACAACGTAGCGCGCAAAGCCCGCCTGTACACCCAGTTTCCCGTACGCGAGATGCTGCGCCGTGGATGGGTGCGGGCCAGCGAGAGCATCGAGGTCCTGGAGCAGCGTTTTTGCGAGTTCTTCGACATCGCGGATGTCACGGCGACTCCTCAGCTGAGCCACGCCGCGAAGAAGACGCATGCCATGGCAGACACCACGCCGCTGCAGCTCGCATGGCTGTTTCGGGTGCGCGCTATCGCAAGTCAGCAAGTTGTGCCGACATATTCGAAGGCAAAGTTGCTGTCAGCTATCGAGAAGCTACGAGCACTGATCCTCGCTCCGGAAGAGATTCGCAACGTCCCGCGCATCCTTGCAGAAGCTGGCGTGCGGCTGGTCTTTGTCGAGTCGTTGGCGGGGTCGAAGATGGACGGTGCTTGCTTCTGGCTGGACAGCAATAAGCCAGTAGTTGGCATGACGCTGCGGTTTGATCGTATCGACAACTTCTGGTTTGTACTTCGTCACGAGCTTGAGCATGTTCTGCGCGAGGATGGCAAGGCAGAGAACCGCGCGGTCATCGACACCGACGTTGGGGACTCGAAAGCCGACCTGACCGAGTGTGAGCGCTTGGCCAACGCCGCAGGGGCCGACTTCTGTGTCCCAAAGGCCGAGCTGGATGACTTCGTCGCGCGAGTGCAGCCCTACTTCTCTGAAGAAAGAGTGCTTCGGTTTGCCCAACGCATCCAGGTCCATCCGGGGCTGGTGGTCGGCCAGTTACAGCGTCGCCTCGACCGCCACGACTTCCTGCGCAAGCACCAAGTGAAGGTACGCGCATTCATACTGCCCTCAGCCGACGTTGACGGCTGGGGATCGTTCACCGAGTAACCACCGCCATTGGAGATTCACATGTCCGCGTACGGAAATCAGGTCAAGGCATACATTGAGCGCTATCAGTCCGAGGTCGGGGGCGACGGTTTGCTCGATCCTCATGCCGTCGCAGAGTGGGCGTACAGAAACGGCCTGCACAAGCCAAGCGTGCGCACCGTGGTCGATGCGATTGCTTCAGACGTCTCACAATACTTCCGTGAAGAGTACCGCACCGATGAAACCGGGCAGCGTTATCGGGCCAAGCATGCGGTGCGATTCAAGAAAGGCGACCGCACGATGTCATTGTGGGCGGACATGGACGACGAGAAAGCGCCTCGGTCACATTTCGTCAAGTCGTTCGGACAACGACGGCAGCAAATCGTCGGCGACTGTTTCCAGCTCAAAACCGATGTGGATGTCTACAACGGCAAAAACCAGGACAAAGACCCGATTCAGGTTCCCCTGAATTTCACCCTTGACGTCGAGGAGCTGCAGCTCCCGTTGAGAGGCAAGAAGGCCGCCTGAAGACAGTTCAACGACTTTGCTCTGAACCTGCACACGCGGAGGACAAGACATGCCGATTGCCGAAGCGATCCGGACTCAGCATCTGTTGACCTTCAACTACGACGGGTACATGCGCACAGTCGAGCCACACACGTATGGCACTGACCGGAAAGGGCACCGCGCTCTACGGGCCTATCAGGTGGAGGGCGGCAGTGAGTCCGGTGAGCGTATGGGTTGGAAAATTTTCCATGAGCGCGACATGAAGGGCCTTGCGGTACTTCCCCATTCTTTCCAAGGACCGCGTCCCGGTTACAAGCGCGCGGACCAACTGTTTGCGCATATCGAAGCGCAACTTTGAAGCGATGTATCAGGCGCGCAGCAGTGCTGACGCGCTCCCGGCGGAGCTCAAATACTCAAGCCTCCACGGTCGTCATCTCCACGATTTTGGCGAATTCTTCCAAGACCTCTGGGAAGTGGGTCTGCATGTACCGCAGCACGCGCGCGTTGTCTACGAGCTTACCCCCGCGCAGTTGCGGTCATCACGTCGTACAAAGATTGTTCATTGAGCAGCGTGCACGAAAAGGCTCACGCTTACTTCTCATCCTTCTCGCGCTCCGACATGTGCTTCCTTTGCCACTTTGAAGAGAAGTAGCCGAGGATCATCACGCCATTGAAAACCATGGTGCCAATGAAGATGGGATCGGAAAGTGCTTTCATGATGTGTCCTTGTATCCACATGCAACATTTTGGTCAAGACGGCTTTTCTTCCGTGGAGCAGTTTCAAGCAGGCAGCACTATGGTTGCTCACTCCGATACAGATGGAGACTGGCATCCTTCGCAAGCCATCATTGCCAACGAGGAAGACGCGGTCGTTGGCTCTCGGCTTTGATCGCGCAGCCGAGGCTTCTTGCGACTTTCTTCGCTCCGAAGCAAGTCCTGTCGTGCATCTTCACGCATGGCAGAAAGCGGCGCAGAGGCCGGATCCTCCGGCTGGAGCGTCTCGACGCAGACGGTATGCCCATCCTGCGTCAAGAACTCGACCTCATAAGCAGCACCTTGCCCAATGACGTGAACCAACATGCCCAATGCGCTTGAATCCAGAGCATGTGCGGGAAGGGGCTATTTGAGGGCGACTGTGGTGTTTTCCTGCAGCATCTCCAATACCTCGGTCAGGTGTGCGCAGAGTTCTTCGACGGTTTCACCTTGGGTGTACGCACCTGGGATTCCTGGCACATTGCCCACCAGCAATCCCGTGTCTGGATCGCGTTCGATCTGGATGGACGGAACACCAAGGCCAGCGCTTTGCTCCTGCAGGAACTATGTAATGCATGGGTCCGAGGCTTGGATCGTTTGCACGCGGCCATCGACCAACCCGGTGAGGGGGATGCCGGCGCGTGCAGTCGATACGACCGCGTTGGCCACAGCTTCCCTGGCGAGCTGAGTTACCTGATCAGCGTCCAATCCGCAAAAAGTAGGCTTCGCGCGTTCCATGGGGGGAAGGCTACAGCCATTGAGGACCGTGGGCAAGGCCAAGGTCTTCAGGTGCACTAACGGAAGCCGCATTGCTACTTGTCATGCGCAACCCATTGGCTGGCGATTGGGCCAGATACCGGGAGCGATCAGCTGTTTATTTTTTCGTCGTGTTCACGTTCCGTGAACATCGCAAAAAAGTGAACACCAGCGGCCACGGGTATGGTGCAAGTACGGCTCCGAGCCAGCCTCTTCCCAGGTACTGGGGATGCGCGCCGTTGGAATTTCTTGGCATCGGCCCCGGAACGACTGGCAAGGTCAGCCAGGCCGCTTCAAAATCGCTGCATGGTCCGCCAGACGCTCGATAGCGCTACTCCCTACATCCCGGCATCACCGTCACGCAGCGCTGATGTCGTGCTCTACCTCGATCTGGATGGCGTCGTCCATCACGAGGCGGTACTCTGGCATCCCCGCAAGGGCATCTACATGAGCCCCTACCAGGCGGCGGACCATGCGCTCTTCGAGTGGCTTCCCTACTTGGAAGAGGTGCTGTCGCCATTTCCTGCGGTGGCCCTGGTGCTCAGCAGCACCTGGTGCATTCGGCCGGGCTACAGCAAGACTCTCAAATTGCTTCCTGAGTCGTTGCAAACAAGGTTTATCGGGGGCACTTTTCACAAACGTGTGCATGGCGCGGATCCTTGGACCCTTGCATCGTTTCGCAGCAGCCCCCGAGGCGTGCAGGTGTTGGCCGATGCCCAGAGAAGAAAGCCAAGGCATTGGATTGCCCTGGATGACGATATCGAGGACTGGCCCGATTCGGCACAGGCGCATCTGATTGCCTGTGATGGATCCATGGGGCTGTCTTGTCCCCTTGTCAGGGAAGCATTGCACCAAAAGCTCCTGCAGTTCCACTCACCGGGTATCGACCGTGCTTGAGCACAGGCCTTGGTCTGTGAACTGTGGGACTGGCTTCATGGATCAGCCTGTTTTCGGAGAAGATTGAGTGCCTCTCCCAACGGATGACTCCCTGATTTTCCGCCATCACAAAGAGCAGTCATGCAGCCAGGTGGTCAAAAGGCATGAGTGCGCAGCCTTAGGCGCCAGGCACCAGCAGATCGTTAGCCGCAGTTGCTCCAGGAAGGCATGGTCATGCGATCGATCAGCGCTCCCTGGTTGCTCGTCAGCAGCCCCTACAACGCCTGCACGGAGGGCAAATTCAGGTGATTGCTTGGCTCGTCCAGCAACAGCAAGTGCGGCGGGTGTCTGCATAGAGAACGCAGGCTAGGGCGACCTTGAGACGCTCTCCGCCGCTGAGCAATCCGCTGGGCATGGCGATCTTTGGCGCGCTCAGTCCCAGTTGCGCTAAGCGTTTCCGAAGTACGCCATTCTGTCGTTTGGCAACCCGTCAGCGAGCTCACGGACCGGGAACACGCTGTTAACACGGTCGTCAGCATGGCTCGAGCTTCAAATGAAATACGATAGAATTCGTAACAAATTGAAATATTAAATATACAGCATACTGAAATATTATGCGAATTAAATGTGCTGTGGATCTTTTTTAAATCAGTAATTTAACAGCGTCACGCGTGAGGGAAAAGATGAGTATCTGGAAATTGTTTTTTGCATTGTTTTCAACATTAGCTATATCTGCATGTACTACGGTAACGTTTTCTTCTGTAGAAGCAGATGCTAATGCTAAAGAGTTCAAGACTCCATCAGGCAATAACTCTGGACTTTATGTGTACAGAGATGGAGTTATTGGCGGGGCGTTTTTGCGAGGAGTCTGGGCTGATGATGTTTGTATCGGGGTGACTTCGGGGAAATCTTTTGTGTACAAGGAAATTCCTGGTGGCAAGGAATACAAAATATCGACATCGACTGCTATTGGTAAGAACTCTATAAATATTGAGATATTGCCGGGGAAGAATTACTTTGTAAGGCAATATATGATCATCGGCCCGGTATCTGGGATGACTTATTTGGAGGAAAAAAAAGAAGATGAAGCAATTGAGGCTATCAAAAATCTCCGGCTGCGTCCAAATCAGTGTGATTAGCCAAAGCGCTGGCTACCAATAATGAGCAGAGAGTGCTGCGGTTGGGCCTAAAATGAGTTCACTGCAAAGGCGTTAGCCCCGGCCACCCTTGGCTGCAAGCCATGCAATGGTTTCCAAGCCTTCGCGCAAGTAGATAGTCTGTCTGCAGTTACCCTGAGAGGGTCCTGCGACCGGATCAATGCCCTCTTCCGAGAGCGCTGCTATGACCGCGCGAGGCGAACGGCCCAAAGACCTAGCCAGATCGGCCGCCAATACGTAAGTGGAGAGAAACTTCTCCAGGTTCTTCAGGCTTACCCCCTGAGCTTGCCTGCGGCCCGAGGTATATGTCTCAACTTCCAAGAGGCCGAGGGTCGCCAGGGCATATGCCACCTCCTGCTTTACGCCGATTCGGTCGGCTACGTCGGGGACGGACAGGAGGGCGCTCCAATGGCCTCCATGCTTTTCGGGCAGTTGGGCACGATTAAACAAAAGGCCAGCCAAACCAATCGAGGAGGTGTGGCGGCCGATGGGTTGGAACAGTCCGAGTTCGACATCCTTCAACAAAGTGCAGACTTGATGCTCATCCAATGGGCCATAGCGCAGCAGTTGGTCCAAGGAAATTGCCCCAGAAGGAATCGTGTCGTGGTCGGCCAATCCGTCGAGCGCCTCAATCCACTTGGAAACCCACCCTTTGGGAATAAGCCAGGGGGTACCGTGGAGTGTTGTCTTCCTCGCACCAGGGCATAGGGAGGGCAACAACCTGCTCAACCGTTGTCGCTTCACTCCCAGACATGAAGACACATCAGCCAAGCACATGTCATCTGTTGTAAGACTGATCATGGCTTTGATGTCTGTCTGGCGCACCATCACGAATTCACGTCCTGACGCCGTAGTTCGTCGCGCCGCTTGAATCTGGTTTTCGTCCATCAGGTCGGTGAGTCGGCGCACGGATAAGCCAGTCCTTGACGATGCTATCGAGAGCGGTACCCAGGTCAACCTTGACCAGAGAGAGTCAGGCATTCGAAGATTTCTCCGGCCCATCGCGCCCGACCAATGATCAGCAATGTAGTTTTCGAAGGCTGAGCGCAGCCAGTCAAACTCGGGTTCTTTGAAAACCCGATACAGCGCTCGGTAAAACCCCCCAAATACGCCAGGTAAACGTCCCGAGTTCGCTTTACCTGCGGCCAGCTTGTTCTGACGGTCCAGCATATGCTGGAGTCCAGCAGGCCATGTCGCCAGCACTTCGGCCGCAACAGTGCTTACCGTCCAAGAAACGTCGAGAGATTCTGCAGACGCAATCTTCTGCGGCACCCGCATATGTTGAGGAGAGCATCTGCAGCTCGCCTTCTGACAGCTGGGTGAAGCTGACCTTGCCGTCGTGTCCGTCCTTGCCATCCACGCGCTTCTTGACGGTGATGCGCACTTCCTCGATTAGGTCGCCGATGTAGGCGCCCTCGGCGTAGCGGAAGAAGCTGTCGGTGCCGCCAACCAGGCGGCCCAATTCCTCCAGCTTGGCCTGGTTGGGCACATACAGGTAGAGCTGGCGCTGTTTCTCAGTGCGACCGCGAAAGTCGATTTGCTGGGTCACTTCCTGTTCGATGGGAGCCCAGGCCACTTGCCACAAGCTGTCCAGGAACTCGCTTACCACACTGCCGCGTGCGAACCAGAAGCGCGGGTCTCCCTCGTTCAGCTCGACCTCGTCGAACTTGCCATTCCGGCGTCTCTCGCGCAGCCGGTGCGGCTCTTTCAACACGAACAAAGCGGACTCCAGCGACTCGATGTGCAGGTTCTTCAGCACCTTCCGGAACACGGGGTCGTCCGACAGCAGGCAGGCCAGCAACACCAACTGGCTGTGCCCGCCCCGGCAATAGAACAGGCGGCGCAGGCGGTCGTCGCCGGCCTGCTTCATCCGCGTCTCGCGGCGCTGCTTGGCTTCCTCAATGGCGCGGATGTCGGCTTCGGTGCCCTTGAAATTGGTGAGCACCTGTTCCGGCAAGACCTCGTCGGTGGTGATGTCCTGTAGCCGGTTGAAGCGCTTCTGATGGTCCTGGAACAGCGCCTCGATGCGCTCGTTGCGCCCCGAGTAGTAGGCGAACACGTGCGAGGGCAGCAGGCGCGGGCCGCGGCGCTTGTCGCGTGGCGTCTTGTCGGGCGGGTCGTTCTTGTTCAGGTAGTCCTGGCTGACCCGGTCGCCATCGACCCACACGAATGGTCGGCGCTGTTTGGCCAGATCAGCCTGGATGCGCACCACGTGCCCGCGGATCTCGTATTCCAGCGTGTAATCGAACGCGGCGTCCCGGTCGAGGTCCACGTCACGGAAGATGGTGATCAGCGCCTCGATCAGGTTGGACTTGCCTGTGCCGTTCTGGCCGATCAGCGCGTGGCTGCGGATGGCCTTGATGGCTGATGTGCCCGCGGTGCTTGGCAGGGGTTCGAGTTGGGTGGCGAAGTCGATGACCAGACCACGCAGGTTGCGGAAGTTTGGGATCGCTAGGTGCAGCAACTGCATGCTCAGGCTCCCGCTATTTCAACGGGCTTCGCGCGCACCTCGGCCACCGGAGGCTCGGTGATCCAGCCGTGCGCCACCTCGGTCTTGAGCTGAGCATAAAAGGCATCGATCCCTTTAGCTGTTCCCCACGCCTGAAACAGCGCTCCTGCAGACATCTCGCCGTTCTGTCGTGCCAGCATGGTGGCCAGCGGCGCTTGGTCCTTGACGCTTGGCAAGGTGCCCGAACGCAGCGGCGCAATGAGTTCGGTTGGGGGGGCTTTCACAATAGCTTCCTCTGGCTTTTCAAAGTCGACACCTGTGAGGTTTGAGACAACAACGCTTGCAAGCAGCGACGACAACTTGGCTTTCTTGTCGAGCTGATCACGCCAGGTGTTGCACTGAGCGGTTAAGTCGGCCAGCTTCTTCAGAATCCGCCGCTGTTCATCCAGCGGCGGGACCGGCAATGGGAACCCATGTCCATGTGCTCGGGATCGAAAAGCGAGTTTCCTGTTCAGAGACCCGAGACCAAGGCCTTTCTCGCTTCATTTGCCCCAGTGACGTAAGTCGCTCCTTTTCTGCAAGGACCTCCTTCAACAAATCGCTGGCATGACCATCTTTCGGATTCCGTGCAGTCAACTTGCCTTGAATTGCTAGTGTCCGAATCAGCTCCCGTAAGCGCCCTAAGCCCCCAGGCGCATTCGCGATATGGCCGAACTCGGCCAGAAACTGCAGCGCATCCATCAGGTTTCGTCTCCACTGCGGTTGTCCAGCCGTCCGCTCGACAGGGCGATGGCCTCATGCAGCTTGGCTTCCATCGGTGCGCTGCTCATGCCTGTGGCTCCTCCGAGTCGCCCTCGGCGTTGAAGTGGTGCGCCAGCGCGCTAGCCAGTTCGGTCTTGAGGCTGTTCTCGGTTTCCTGAATCTGGCCGAGCAGGGTCTTGTATTTCTCCAGCAACAAGTCGGGGTCGTGGGTTTCTTCGTCTGGGCCGTTCGGGTTCTTCAGGTCCAGGTTGTAGATGGGCCAGTAGATGCGGTCGCCAGCGGCCTGGGCGTCACGGGCTTGCACGCGCAGGCCCTCGGCTTGCGGGCGCAGCGCTTCGATTTCATCCTCGGCCGCTTTGCGCTGCTGCGGATCGGTCACGCCTTTGATGGATTCGCGCAGGGCGCGCATCTCGCCTTCCACCGCGCTGGCCTGGTTGTTCAGCGCCTCGGCGCGGGTCCAGTGTGGCTGGGCAGCGGCCTCGGCCTGCTCGCGCTTGGCCTTGAAGTCGACCTTCCAGGCAAGTTCGTTTTCTTCCCGATTGGCGAAGCCGTTGATGGCGACGCGCTGGTAGTAGCGCGGCTCGCGGCCACTGCCGTCCGTATGGAACGGCTGTTCCACCAGGGCGACGGCGGTCGGTTCAGTCAGCCCCTTCCACTGCTGGAACAGGGCCCATAGCTCTGCGTGGGTTGGAAAGGAGTCAAGGGCGACCTCTCGCTCGGTCGGTGCGGTCAGGCCCGTTCGGTCGTGCACCAGGAACGCTGAGCCGTTGCTGCTGATCGCAAAGGGAGCGTCCAGCATCTCGGCGTAAGCCAGCGCCTGCTGCATTCCCTGCCCCACCGGGAAGCGGGCTTGCTTGGCCTCGACCACCGCCAGCGGAACGTTCGGTCTCGCGTAGAGAACGTAGTCGGCGCGCTTCGGCCCGCCCTTTGCCTCGGGGTTGCGGACGCGGGCGGCCAGCTTACCGCGAACCATGACGCGACCGTCCGTGAGGCTGACCTCCTCCCGGAACTGTGCCTGTTGCCATCCAGCGGCCTGGATGGCGGGCGTGATGAATTTGGTACAGATGTCCCGTTCGCTGAGAGGATGCGCTTCCAAATCATTCTCCCTGTCCACACCACGGCGCAGATTTGTCTGAATTGGAAGAGAGTGTTTTCACTTCCCTCCCTTGATTGCTTCCTCGTCAGAGACGTACTCCAGCAAATCGCCGACATTGCATCCGTAATGTCTGCATATAGTGTTGAGGGTTTCGAGGTCCACGCGGCTTATTGTTTCTCTATACAGCCCTGCGACCGTATTGCGTGATAGACCAGTAGCACGCTGCAGATCAACGATTTTTTCTTTGTTCTCACCTAACAGCCGGGAGAGGTGTATTCGGATCATCGAAGCAGCTACAAACCATGGAATGGTAGTGGACTAAAAACATCAGGTAGTTGATGTTTTTGTGTGTGAGGGTATCACATAGTGTGAATACTGCCTTTGTTCCGGAGCAGCCAATGCTCTATGCAAGTTTGGAAGGCGCAGAGCGTCCGCAGGTCAGGAATCGGAAAAAATGAAGCCCCCTTTGTTCCCGAGCGCTTCTAAAGCATGCCAGTGGCGGTTCGCTTTACTTCGAGGAGAAGCACGGGGCGGTGGGGGCTGCTCGCTGGCAATTGGGCGAGATCAAAAAACCAATTGACAAATTAAGGGAATCCGAAGCGGCCCCTTAATCAGACCAAGCTGCTACAGCTCACTGTGCCACAGCAAAAATATGCCAACGGTGACAACCCGATAACTGGGACTGCCATCACCTTGCACATGGCTGGACGGTTGCGATTTGCAAGTACTGGGAATCTTTGCAAGATCAATGAGAACCTACAGCATCAAACGTCGATGTTGCCGGCCCGCAGCGCATTCGTCTCGATGAAGTCGCGGCGCGGCTCCACCTCGTCGCCCATCAGCATGGTGAACACGCGGTCGGCCTCGATGGCGTCGTCGATCTGCACGCGCAGCAGGCGGCGCACTTCGGGGTCCATGGTGGTTTCCCAGAGCTGTTCGGGGTTCATTTCGCCCAGGCCCTTGTAGCGCTGGCGGCTGGTGGTGCGTTCGGCTTCGCTGATGAGCCATTGCATGGCCTGGCGGAAGTCGGCGACCTTTTCTTCCTTCTGGCGCTCGCCTTCGCCGCGCTGCACGCGGGCGCCTTCGCCCAGCAGGCCGCGGAAGGTGTTGGCGGCTTCGGCCAGGGCGGCGTAGTCGGCGCCGTTGACGAAGTCCTGCGTGATGACGCTGCTCTTGACGTTGCCGTGGTGGCGGCGGCTGATGCGCAGCAGGGGCTTGTCGGTGCGGGCGTCGAACTCGGCGGCCACTTCGGCGGGGATGCCGGTGGCGGAGAGCTCGCGCAGCTTGGTTTGCAGCAGCGTGGCGCTGGCTTCGGCGTCCGGCATGGTTTCCAGGTTCAGCGCCACGCCGTCGGCCACGGCGCGCAGGGCCTCGAAGTCCATGAAGCCCGACAGGCGCGAAATCACGTGTTCGGCCACCTGGTGCTTGCGCGCCAGTTCGGCCAGGGTGTCACCGGCCAGGGTTTGCACATTGGCGCCGCCGGTGGTCACGCTGGCGTCCTTGAGGGCGATGCGCAGCAGGAAGGTGTCGAGCGCCGGCGCGTCCTTGAGGTACAGCTCTTCCTTGCCGGCCTTGACCTTGTAGAGCGGCGGCTGGGCGATGTAGATGTGGCCGCGCTCCACCAGCTCGGGCATCTGGCGGTAGAAGAAGGTCAGCAGCAGCGTGCGGATGTGGGCGCCGTCCACGTCGGCGTCGGTCATGATGATGATGCGGTGGTAGCGCAGCTTGGCGACATCGAAGTCGTCACTGCCGGTGCTGCCGCCGGCCTTGCCGATGCCGGTGCCCAGGGCGGTGATCAGCGTGAGGATTTCGTTGCTGGTGAGCAGCTTCTCGTAGCGTGCCTTTTCCACGTTCAGGATCTTGCCGCGCAGCGGCAGGATGGCCTGGAACTTGCGGTCACGGCCCTGCTTGGCGGAGCCGCCGGCGGAGTCGCCCTCGACGATGTAGATCTCGCACAGCGCCGGGTCTTTTTCCTGGCAGTCGGCCAGCTTGCCGGGCAGGCCCATGCCGTCGAGCACGCCCTTGCGGCGCGTCATCTCGCGGGCCTTGCGTGCGGCCTCGCGGGCGCGTGCGGCCTCGACGATCTTGCCGCAGATGATCTTGGCGTCGCCCGGGCGCTCCTGCAGGTAGTCGGTGAGCAGCTTGCCCACGATGTCTTCCACCGGCGCGCGCACTTCGCTGGACACCAGCTTGTCCTTGGTCTGGCTGCTGAACTTGGGCTCGGGGACTTTCACGCTCAGCACGCAGCACAGGCCTTCGCGCATGTCGTCGCCGGTCACCTCGACCTTGGCCTTCTTGGCCAGTTCGTTCTCTTCGATGTACTTGTTGATGACGCGCGTCATCGCGGCGCGCAGGCCGGTGAGGTGGGTGCCGCCGTCGCGCTGCGGGATGTTGTTGGTGAAGCACAGCACCTGCTCGGTGTAGCCGCTGTTCCACTGCATGGACACTTCCACGCCGATGTGCGTGCCGGAGATGCCGCCATAGGTTTCGGCCGGGCGCTCGCCCGCCGCGTAGAACGAGGTGGGGTGCAGGACGGTCTTGCCCTTGTTGATAAATTCCACGAAGCCGCGCACGCCGCCGGCGCCGGAGAAGTCGTCTTCCTTGCCGGTGCGCTCGTCGAGCAGGCGGATGCGCACGCCGTTGTTCAGGAAAGACAGTTCGCGCAGGCGCTTGGCCAGGATCTCGTAGTGGAACTCGTTGTTTTCCTTGAAGATCTCGGTGTCGGGCAGGAAGTGCACCTCGGTGCCGCGCTTGTCGGTTTCGCCGGTCACCTTCATGGGCGAGACCTCGACCCCGTCCACCGTCTCGATGATGCGGTTCTGCACAAAGCCCTGGCTGAACTCCAGCATGTGCACCTTGCCCTCGCGGCGCACGGTGAGGCGCAGCTTTTTCGACAGCGCGTTCACGCAGCTCACGCCCACGCCGTGCAGGCCGCCCGAGACCTTGTAGCTGTTCTGGTTGAACTTGCCGCCGGCGTGCAGCTCGGTCAGGGCGATTTCAGCGGCCGAGCGCTTGGGCTCGTGCTTGTCGTCCATCTTCACGCCGGTGGGGATGCCGCGGCCGTTGTCCGTCACGCTGATGGAGTTGTCGCTGTGGATGGTGACCACGATGTCGTCGCAGTGGCCGGCCAGGGCTTCGTCGATGGAGTTGTCCACCACCTCGAACACCAGGTGGTGCAGGCCGGTGCCGTCGGACGTGTCGCCGATGTACATGCCGGGGCGCTTGCGCACGGCCTCCAGGCCTTCCAGGATCGTGATGGCGCCTTCGCCGTAGCCTTCGCTCGCGCCGGCCTGGTGGGCGTCGATCTTGGGCGCGGCGGGGGCGCCGTTGCCGTTGTCTTCGGGCACGGGCGGTTGGTTCTCAGCGGTCATGGTCGGCCTTGGCTGTCGGGGGAAACGCGGGCGTTTCCGGTGTCTTCAAGAGAAAATGGGCTCTGGCGCAATGGGATCAAGCGCCACAAGCTATAAATTTAATAGCAAATGCGTCAGATGCGCATGGGCATCACGACGTACTTGAAGCTGTCGCTCTCGGGCAGCGTCAGCAGGGCGGAGCTGTTGCCGTCGGACAGCGAGATCTTCACCATGTCCTGGCCCATGCTGGCGAGCGCGTCGATGAGGTAGGTGACGTTGAAGCCGATCTCGATGGCGTCGCCGCCGTAGTCGATGTCGAGCTCGTCCACCGCCTCTTCCTGCTCGGCGTTGTTGCTGGCCACGCGGAGCAGGCCGGGTTCGACGTTCAGGCGCACACCCTTGAACTTGTCGCTGGTCATGATGGCCGTGCGCTGCAGGCTGGCCAGCAGCGGGGCGCGGCCCAGGGTCACGCTGTTGTGGTGGTTCTTGGGGATGACGCGGTTGTAGTCGGGGAACTTGCCCTCGACCAGCTTGGTGACGAATTCCAGCGCGCCGAAGCTGAACTTGGCCTGGTTGCTGGCGAAGCGCATTTCCAGCGCGCCGTCGGCGTCGCTGAGCAGGCGCTGCAGCTCGATCACGGTCTTGCGCGGCAGGATCACTTCCTGCTTGGGCACTTCCACGTCGAGCGTGGCGCTGGCAAACGCCAGGCGGTGGCCGTCGGTGGCCACCAGGCTGAGCTGGTTGCCCTCGGCGACGAACAGGATGCCGTTGAGGTAGTAGCGGATGTCCTGCACGGCCATGGCGAAGGCCACCTGGCCCAGCAGATGCTTGAGCGTCTTCTGCGGCACGCTGAAGGCGGGGCCGAAGCTGGCGGCCTCCTGCACCAGCGGGAAGTCCTCGGCGGCCAGGGTCTGCAGCGTGAAGCGGCTCTTGCCGCCCTTGAGCACGAGCTTGTCCTGGCTGGTCTCCAGGCTCACGGTCTGGTCGGACGGCATGGTGCGCAGCACGTCGATGATCTTGCGCGCGTTCACGGTGGTGGTGAAGTCGCCCGTGTCGCCGCCCAGTTCGGCCGTGGTGCGGATCTGTACCTCGAGGTCGCTGGTGGTGAGCTGCAGCGCATTGCCGGTCTTGCGGATCAGCACGTTGGCCAGGATGGGCAGCGTGTGGCGGCGCTCGACGATGCCGGCGACCGATTGCAGAACCGCGAGAACCTTGTCTTGTGTTGCCTTCAGGACGATCATGTCAACCTCTTGTGGTTTTGATTACGGTGCGCGGACAGCGGCATGGGTCTTGCCTCCTCCCTGCTGCACAACCTGCCATTTTGCCCCTTTGCCGGGGCGTTTCCGTTTGCCGCACGGTGTCAACCCTTGAGGGTCTGCTCCAGCACATGCAGTTGCTGGTTCAGCTCGGTGAGCTGCTGGCGCTCCCCGGCGATCTTGCGCACCGCGTGCAGCACCGTGGTGTGGTCGCGCCCGCCGAACAGCTCGCCGATCTCGGGCAGGCTCTTCTGCGTCAGCTCCTTGGCCAGGTACATGGCAATCTGGCGCGGCCGGGCGATGCTGGCCGGGCGCTTCTTGCTGTACATGTCGGCGACCTTGATCTTGTAGTAGTCGGCCACCGTCTTCTGGATGTTTTCCACAGAGATCTGCCGGTTCTGGATCGACAGCAGGTCGCGCAGCGCCTCGCGGGCCAGCTGGATGGAGATTTCCTTCTGGTTGAAACGCGAGTACGCGAGGATCTTGCGCAGCGCGCCTTCGAGCTCGCGCACGTTGGAGCGCACGTTCTTGGCGACGAAGAAGGCCACTTCCTCGGGCATCTCGGAGCCCTCGACGCGCGCCTTGTTGATCAGGATGGCCACGCGCATTTCGAGTTCGGGCGGTTCGATGGCTACCGTCAGACCCGAATCGAAGCGCGACACCAGACGCTCGTGAATGTCCGTCAGGCCCTTGGGGTAGGTGTCCGAGGTCATCACGATGTGGCTCTTCTTGGCCAGCAGCGCCTCGAAGGCGTTGAAGAACTCTTCCTGCGTGCGGTCTTTGTTGGCGAAGAACTGCACATCGTCGATCAGCAGCAGGTCGAGCGAGTGGTAGCGCTCCTTGAACTCGTCGAACGTCTTGCGCTGGTAGGCCTTAACCACATCCGAAACAAATTGTTCGGCGTGGATGTAGAGAACTTTGGCGTCGGGCCGGTCCTGCAGCAGCTTGTTGCCCACGGCGTGCACCAGGTGGGTCTTGCCCAGGCCGACGCCGCCGTAGATGAACAGCGGGTTGTACAGGTGCCCCGGCATGCTGGCCACGTGCATGGCGGCGGCGCGCGCCATGCGGTTGGCTGTGCCTTCCACCAGGGTGTCGAAGGTGAGCGCCGGGTTCAGCCGGTTGCGCAGCCCGCCCCGTGCGCCGTCATCACCCGAGGGCGCCGCGGGGGTGGGATCGGGCGCGCTCGGCGCTGCCTGTCCCGAAGGCTGAACGTAAGTGCGGGCGCTGGCGGTACGCTGAGCGAGCGCTAACTCCAGCGTAATGGTCTGGCCATAGAGCGACTCCAGCAGCGCGGCAATGCGGCCGGCGTACTGGGCACGGATCCAGTCGAGCGTGAAGCGGTTCGGGACGTACAGCGTGACCTTGGAGAAGTCGCCAGCGACCTGGGCCGTGAGCGGCTTGATCCAGGTGTTGAACTGCTGGGCGGGGAGGTCTTGGGCGAGCTGTTCGGTGCAGGCCTGCCAGAGTGCCTGGCCGGCTTCGCTGCCGTGAGATGGGGGGATGCCGTTCGCGGATTCCTCTGTCATGGTGCCATTCTTATTGTGGATAGGAGGAACGGTTCAAGGCCCGCAATTGTAGCTTGTCAAGGAGTTATCCACAACCTGGAAGGCGCTCCGGCGAAGGCCTTTCGGGCAGATTGTCCGCATTCTTCCGATGGGTGGCATTGCTTCGGTCTTGCAACTCTGCGACAATTGCGGGTTTCCCTGAATGTGTTCAGGGTAATTTGACGCTGCCGCGCCTTGTTTGAGAGGTGCGCTTCCCTACTGAACCCTCGAGGAATTCCCATGAAACGCACGTACCAACCCTCCAAGACGCGCCGCGCCCGTACCCACGGTTTCCTGGTGCGCATGAAGACCCGCGGTGGCCGCGCTGTCATCAACGCCCGCCGCGCCAAGGGCCGCAAGCGCCTGGCAGTCTGAGCCCGCAGGGCTTGGACTCGCTCCCCGGTTTGCGCCTGCAGGTCCCGACGGGGGCGCCTTCATGCAGCGGCTGAAAACGCGTCCGCAGTTCCAGGCCACCATGGCCGGAGAAACCGTGGCCCGCACGGCCCATTTTGCGTTGCACCGCCTGGCACTGGATGCCGGCGGAGCTGCGCCTGTCACGACAGGGCCCGGCACCTCGCCGCAGGCCCTGTTTGCCGTGCCGGGCGTCTGGCTGGGCGCCCTGGTGCCCAAGCGCTGGGCACGCCGCGCCGTGACGCGCAACGCCATCAAGCGGCAGATCTATGGCGTGGCCTCGGTCTTCGAGCCGGGGCTGCCGCAGGCCTCGCACGTGGTGCGCCTGCGCGCCGCATTCGACCGCAAGCAGTTCGTCAGCGCCTGTTCCGACCCGCTCAAGCAGGCTGTGCGTGCCGAGCTGCAGCAGCTTTTCGAGCGCGCGGCCGCGCGCCCGTCCTCTTCTTCGCGGGCGCCGGCATGATGCAGCGCCTGCTGATTGCGCTGGTCAAGGGCTACCGCCTGCTGCTCAGCCCGTGGCTGGGCTCGGCCTGCCGCTTCGAGCCGACCTGCTCGGTCTATTCGCTGCAGGCCTTGCAGCAGCACGGCGCCGCCGCCGGCACCTGGCTTACGCTGGGCCGGCTGGCGCGCTGCCACCCTTGGTGCGACGGTGGCCATGACCCGGTGCCGCAGGAGGCGCCGCGTGCCACGCGGCTGTTCTCGCGGCTGCTGCCCCCCGCACCTTCCTCATCCTCACCAAAGAAGTCTCCATGAACGACATCCGCCGCACCATCCTGTGGGTGATATTTGGCTTTTCCCTGGTCCTGATCTGGGACAAGTGGCAGGTGCACAACGGCAACAAGGCCACCTTCTTCCCCACGCCCGCGACGGCTCCGGCCCCCGCGGCCGCGGGCAGCGCCGCCGCTTCGGCCGCGGTGCCGGGGGCTGCGGTCCCGGCGGCGGCAGGCAGCTCGGCGGGTGTCGCCAGCGTACCCGGCCAGCCGGCAGCGGCGCCGGCCCAGCGCGAGCGCGTGGAGGTGTCCACCGACGTGCTGCGTCTGGTTTTCGACAGCGAAGGCGGTTCGCTGGCGCAGGCCGAATTGCTGCAGCATTCCGATATCACCGACAAGAGCCGCAACTTCCTGCTATTCGACGAAAGCGCTCAGCGCGTCTATCTCGCCCAGACCGGCCTGATCGGCGGTGATTTCCCCACGCACAAGACCGTGATGTCGGTGGTGCCCGGCCAGCGCGCACTCAAGGACGGCGAGAACGAGCTGAACGTGCGCTTCGAGTCGCCGGATCTCGGCGGCGTCAAGCTGGTCAAGACCTGGACCGCCAAGCGCGGCGCCTATGACATCGCGGTGCGCCACGAAGTCGTCAATACCGGCACGGCGCCCGTGTCGCCCAAGCTCTACTTCCAGCTGGTGCGCGACGGCAACAAGCCCGCGGGCGAGTCGTCGTTCTATTCCACCTTCACCGGCCCGGCCGTGTTCACGCAGGACAAGAAGTACCAGAAGGTCGAGTTCAAGGACATCGCCGACAACAAGGCCGATTTCGTGAAGGAGAGCGACAACGGCTACGTGGCCATGGTGCAGCACTACTTCGCCTCGGCCTGGCTGCTGCCCGAAGGCGCCAAGCGCGAGATCTTCATGCGCAAGGTGGACGCCAACCTGTACGCGGCCGGCATGATCACCGCGCTCGAGCCCATCGCCCCCGGTGCCAGCAAGGCGCTGGACGCGCGCCTGTTCGCCGGGCCGCAGGTCGAGACCAATCTCGAAAAGATGGCCCCGGGCCTGGAGCTGGTCAAGGACTACGGCTGGCTCACCATTCTGTCCAAGCCGCTGTACTGGCTGCTCGACCAGCTGCACAAGATGCTGGGCAACTGGGGCTGGGCCATCGTGGCGCTGGTGCTGCTGCTCAAAATCGCCTTCTACTGGCTCAACGCCAAGGCCTACGCCAGCATGGCCAAAATGAAGGCCATCAACCCCAAGATCATGGAGATGCGCGAGCGCCTCAAGGACAAGCCGCAGCAGATGCAGCAGGAGATGATGCGCATCTACCGCGAGGAAAAGGTCAACCCCATGGGCGGCTGCTTCCCCATCATGATCCAGATCCCGGTGTTCATCGCGCTCTACTGGGTGCTGCTGTCCAGCGTGGAGATGCGCAACGCACCCTGGATCGGCTGGGTGCATGACCTCTCGGCGCCCGATCCGTTCTTCATCCTGCCGCTGCTGATGACCCTCAGTTCGCTGCTGCAGACGGCCCTGAACCCCGCTCCGCCGGACCCGATGCAGGCCAAGATGATGTGGATCATGCCGCTGATGTTCAGCGTGATGTTCTTCTTCTTCCCGGCCGGCCTGGTGCTGTACTGGCTGACGAACAACATCCTGTCCATCGCCCAGCAGTGGATCATCAACACCCGCATGGGCGTACCGCCGCAGTTCAACCTGCCGAAGTTCAAGTGACCGCCTGAGCGGACACTGCCCTCACGAAGGCCGCGCGAGCGGCCTTCGCGCTTTCCGAACCCTGTAAAGTCCCTCCACCATGCTGCCCCGCCACCAGGACCCCATCGCCGCCATCGCCACCGCCTCCGGACGGGGGGCCGTGGGCATCGTGCGCGTATCGGGCCGGGGACTGGGCGCGCTGGTCGAGGCACTTTGTGGCCGTGCCCTGCGCCCGCGCGAGGCCACCTACCTGCCCTTCCGCGACGCCGCTGGCCAGGCCATCGACCAGGGCCTGGCGCTGTACTTCCCGGCGCCGCACTCCTATACCGGCGAAGATGTGCTGGAGCTGCAGGCCCATGGCGGCCCGGTGGTGCTGCAGCTGCTGTTGGCGCGCTGCCTCGAGGCCGGCGCCCAGGCCGATCCGGTGACGGGCGCGGCCGCCCTGCCCGGTCTGCGTGTGGCCCAGCCGGGCGAGTTCACCGAGCGGGCCTTTCTCAACGACAAGATCGACCTGGCCCAGGCCGAGGCCATCGCCGACCTGATCGACGCCTCCACCGCCGCCGCGGCGCGCAGCGCCAGCCGCTCGCTCTCCGGCGCGTTCTCCGACGAGATCCACCGCTTGCGCGACGCACTCATCCACCTGCGCATGCTGGTCGAGGCCACGCTGGACTTTCCTGAGGAAGAAATTGACTTCCTGCGCAAATCAGATGCGCGCGGCCAGCTATCAAAATTGCAGCAAACGCTGGCCCAGGTGATGCAGCGGGCACGCCAGGGCGCGCTGCTGCGCGAAGGCATCAAGGTGGTGATCGCCGGCCAGCCCAATGCCGGCAAGAGCTCGCTGCTCAATGCGTTGGCCGGCGCCGAGCTGGCCATCGTCACGCCCATTGCCGGCACCACGCGCGACAAGGTGCAGCAGACCATCCAGATCGAAGGCGTGCCGCTGCATGTGATCGATACCGCTGGCCTGCGCGAGAGCCAGGACGAGGTCGAGCGCATCGGCATCGCCCGCGCCTGGGACGAGATCGCCGCCGCCGACGCCGTGCTCTTCCTGCACGACCTCACGCGCTGCGCTGGCGCGGAGTACCTCGCGGCCGACGCAGACATCGCCCGCGCCATGGCCGAGCGACTGCCGCCGTCGGTGCCGGTGATTCACCTGTGGAACAAGAGCGACTGCGCGGACGGCAGCGCAGCGGCGGGTGCCGAGCGCGGCGTGCGCCTGTCGGCGCGTACCGGCGAAGGCCTGGAGCGGCTGCGCCAGCGGCTGCTCGAAGTGGCCGGGTGGCAGTCTGCACCCGAGGGCGTGTACACCGCCCGCCAACGCCATGTACAGGCCCTGCAGGCCGTTGAAGGGCACCTGGACATGGCGGCCGCCCAGCTCGACGCGGCCGGCCCTGCGCTCGACCTGCTCGCCGAGGAGCTGCGCCTGGGCCAGAACGCCTTGAGCGAGATCACCGGAGAGTTCTCCTCCGACGACCTGCTGGGCGTGATCTTCTCCAGCTTCTGCATCGGCAAATAGCCTGCAACAGCATTGATGCAGGTGTAAGCATGGGTAAACGCCGCTTGTGCGGCGGAGGCATTGAGGATAGTTTCGTCCTCCTATGAATGTTGTGACACCCAGCACACCCCGGCTCGACCTGCAAGGCCTGATCAATGCCATTGCCCAGGCCAGCGCCGAAGACAGCATGGCCAACCCGCTCAAACCCGAGCAGTGGGAGGCGCTGTCGGCCTATCTTCAGCCCTGCACATTGGCCGCCGGCCAGCTTCTGTTCAAGCAAGGGGCTGCGGACCGCACTCTGTACCTTGTGGAAAGCGGCAGCCTCAGCGTGCATTACGAAGACGAAAAAGGCCGGTTGCGCATGGCCATCGTCAGCCCGGGCTCCGTGGTGGGCGAAGGCGCGTTCTTTTCCATGCGTCCGCGCAGCGCCACGGTCCAGGCGGCTGCGCCGAGCAAGCTGTGGGCGATCACGGCGCTGCGTTTTACCGAGTTGAGCAACCGCCAGCCCGCCCTGGCGCTCAACATCGCCATGGCCGCCGGCGCGGTGCTCTCCAAGCGCCTGGGCAACCGCCGCCGCCGCGTTGCGTCCACCTGACACTGCGCCGCCCGGGCGGCGTGTTGCATGCAGGTAGCGCCGCCGGCTGACGAGCGGACAGTTACACTTTACGGAGCCAACCGAGCGCCCACCGTAGAAAGAAAACCATGTCATTGTTCAGCTGGTTCACGCGCAAACATGCGCCCGCCAAACCCGGTTCGCTGGAGCCGTCCGGGCTCCTGAACGCAGAAGCCACGGTGCCGCTGATCCCGGGCCGCGATGGCCGTCCGGCCATGCCCGCTGCCGTGCCCGCGGAGCACGCGGCCAACCGCCGCAACGAGCGCATGGAGCGGCGCGAGCTGCTGTACTCGGTGGTGCGCGACGCCATGGTGCGCGCCGCCGTGCTGTCGGCCGGTTACAAATTCAAGGTGCTGTCGCTGGACCAGCAGGGACACCAATTCCTGGTGATGATCGACCTGGCCCGAGAGTACGGCGGCGACACCGCGCGCCTGAGTGAAATCGAGGCTTTGGTCGCCCAGACCGCCAAGACGCGCTACAACATCGCCGTGAATGCGGTGTACTGGCGCCTGAACGACCATGTCGCCGTGGGCATCCCGCAGAAGGGCGTGGAGGCCCGCCCGCCGGTGGCTGCGCCCCGCCCGGTCGCTCCAGCCCCCGTGGCCCCACGCGCTCCGGTGGCCGCGCCGGCTGCTCCTCGCGCGCCCATCCCGGCACCGTCCCCGGCACCGGCCGTAGCCGCAGCGCCGCGCCCAGCGCCTCCCGCCGCCGCTCCGGCCCTTGCGCCGGTGCGCCGCGCGCCAGCTCCGGGCTTCGATCCCATCGAGGCCGACGAAGTGGCTGCATTCAAGCAGGCGCTGGCGGCTACGGCCACCGCCCGGCCGGCGCCGGCCGCATCGCCGGGCGTCGCCGTGCGTTCGGGCCCGATGCGCTCCGTGCTGCTGCAGAACGATTTTGCCGAAACCGAGATGCCCGAGGATTCGCGCGCCCAGGACCTGAGCGGCACGCAGTACGGCGACCTCTGAGTTCCACCCCGCGCTGGCGCGGGCGCGTCAGTGGCCTGCGAAATCCACCAGCGTGAACAGTGGCAGGCCGCTTTCGCGCAGTCGGTCGGAGCCGCCCAGTTCGGGCAGGTCCACGATGGCGGCGCCTTCGGTGACCGTGGCGCCCAGCTTTTCCAGCAGCTTCTTGCCGGCCATCATGGTGCCGCCGGTGGCGATCAGGTCGTCAATCAGCAGCACCCGGTCGCCGGCCTTCACGGCATCGGTGTGCAGCTCCACGGTGGCGCTGCCGTATTCCAGCTCATAGGTCTCCTCCACCGTGGTGAAGGGCAGCTTGCCTTTCTTGCGGATCGGCACGAAGCCGACGTTCAGCTCATAGGCCACGACGGCACCCAGGATGAAGCCGCGTGCGTCGAGTCCCGCCACGACGTCGGGACGCAGCGCCTTGTCCATGTAGCGGTGCACAAACGCGTCGATCAGCACGCGGAACACCTTGGGGTCCTGCAGCAGAGGCGTGATGTCGCGAAACTGCACACCGGGAGCGGGCCAGTCTGGAACGGTACGGATGTGCTGGCGGAGGTATTCGTTGACGCTGAGGGGCTGCATGGAAATCCTGGTCGATGGAGGCGTGCGCTGTGCGCGGTGCGGGCGATTGTCCCGGGAGCGCCGGGCCCGGGCAAGAAAAAAACCGCCGATGGGCCGCTGCGGCGCCGCGCGAAACCCGCCTGCGGCCGCAAAATCGTGGCAATATCCTTTGCCCGAGGATGGGTTCTGCAGCGGGGCTGCGCATTGAGCATGAAGGCTGGCCATGCCCGTTTCTGTTCTGCTGATCGAGGGAAGCGATGACCACGCCCGGGCGGTGACCGGGGCGCTGGTGGACCCATGGCTGGACTGGCGGCTGCTGCGGGCCACGACCGTTGCGCAAGCCCGCGTCCTGCTCACCAGCGAGAACATCGATATCGTGCTGGTAGCCCGACGGCTCAGCGATGGGTCGGCCTACGACGTGTTTGGGCACCTGCAGGGACAGCCCACGCTGATCGTCGTGCCCGAGGGCGAAGAATTCCACGCGGCGCTGGCCATGCGCCATGGCTTCATCGATTTCGTGGTCCAGGACCCGAACCACCACTACCTGCTGAACCTGCCGGCCCAGCTGGAATCCGTGCTGGAGCGCAGCACTGGCGCGCGCGCCCGCGAGAACGCCGAGGCCATGCTGGCGCGCCAGCACCGGCTGCTGCAAGCCATCTCGCGCGCCCAGGCGCTGTTCATTGCCAGCGCACCGCCGCGCGCCGCCTTCGAGGCGCTGCTGCAGGAGATGCTGGTGCTCACCCGCAGCGATTTCGGTTTCGTCGGCCAGGTCGAAACCCTGGGGGGCGGCACGCCCTGCCTGCGCGTTCATGCCATCACCGACATCAGCTGGGACGCGGTCTCGCGCGAGCGCTTTGCGCAAGTGGCCGACCAGGGACTGGTCTTCGACAATCCGCGCACCCTCATTGGCGCCGCCCTGCTCAGCGGTGAGCCGCTGATCAGCAACGATCCCGCCAGCGACCCGCGCGCGGGCGGCGTGCCGCCAGGACACCCACCGCTCACGGCCTTCATGGGGCTGCCCATCCATGCGGCCGGGCAACTGGTCGCCATGGTCGGGGTGGCCAACCGGCCCGGCGGCTATTCCAGCGCCGACGTTCATTTCCTGCAGCCGCTACTCAACAGCGTTGGCCAACTCGAGATGGCCCGGCGTGCCGAAATCGCTCGCCGTGACACGGAGCTGCGGCTGGCGCAGATGAGCGCCCAGCTTGAAGAAAAGACCCACCTGCTCGAACTCACCCTGGCCAGCGTGCCGCAGGGCATCTCCTTCGTGGACCGAGAGGGGCGCGTGCGCATCCACAACCGCCGCTTCCTTGACCTGCTCGACCTGCCGCCCGGCCTGCTGGAGCACCAGCCGTTGCAGGACGACCTGGTGCGCTTCCAGACCGAGCGCGGTGACTTCCGGGAGGAGTTCACCGCCGTGGATGCGGTGGCCCGAGCCTACCTGCCAGCCGAGGCAGAGGGCCAGGCGCACGCCGGGCCCGGCGGCATCCCCGAGGTGTACCTGCGGCGCACCGCCGCCGGCCGTTGCCTGGAGGTGCGCACCGGCGTGCTGGAGGGCGGTGGGTTCGTACGCACCTATACCGACGTGACCGACTACCTGGCCGCCCAAGAGGCCCTGCGCCAGAACGAGGCGCGCTGGCGCAGCCTGACGCAGCTGTCCTCCGACTGGTACTGGGAACAGGACGCCGACTTCCGTTTCGTGCGGCTCGAAGGCAATGCCAGCAACACCCTGGGCTTGCCGAACGAGGGGCACAGCGGCCTGGCGCGCTGGGAGCTGCCCGACGGCCACGTCAGCGAGGCCCAGTGGCGCGTTCACCGCGCCCAGCTGGCGGCGCACGAGGTGTTCCACGATTTCGAGATGCAGCGCGCCGCGCCCGATGGCACGCCGGTGTGGGTCTCCATCAGCGGCGAGCCGATCTTCGACGCCGAGGGCCGCTTCACCGGCTACCGGGGTGTGGCCCGCAACATCACCGAACGCAAGCGCGCCGAGGCAGAGATCCAGCGCCTGGCGTTCTACGACGAGCTCACGGCCCTGCCCAATCGCCGCCTGCTGGTCGAACGCCTGGAGCGCGCGGCTGCCGCATGCGAGCGCACGGCCTCGCACGGCGCCCTGCTCTTCCTCGACCTGGACGATTTCAAGAACATCAACGACACCCTGGGCCACGAATGGGGCGACCACGTGCTCGTCCAGACCGGCCGGCGCCTGACCACCTGCGTGCGCACCACGGACACGGTGGCGCGCCTGGGGGGGGACGAATTCGTCGTCACCCTGCAGGGCCTGCACGCCAACGAAGGTGAGGCTGCCGTGGAGGCCGAGGCGGTGGCGCAGAAGATCCTGGTGGCCCTCAACCAGCCTTACGAATTGCCGGACAGCGAGGTGCACAGCACGCCCAGTATCGGCATCGCCCTGTTCGGCGGCGCCCAGCTCGGCGCGCAGGAGCTGCTGCAGCGCGCCGACATGGCCATGTACCAGGCCAAGGCGCAGGGGCGCAACACCATCTGCTTCTTCGACCCGGGCATGCAGGCCTCGGCCGCAGCGCGCTCCGCGCTGGAGGCCGACATCCGCCAGGGCCTGCTGCGGGGCGAATTCCTGCTGCACTACCAGCCCGTGGTCGATGCCGGCGGACAGGTGCTCGGTGCCGAGGCGCTGGTGCGCTGGAGCCACCCGCAGCGCGGTATGGTGTATCCAGGCGAATTCATCGCGCTGGCCGAGCACACCGGGCTGATCCTGCAAATCGGACGCCAGGTGCTCGAATCCGCCTGCGCGCAGCTCGTGCGCTGGGCGGGCCACCCCGCGACGGCGCAGTGGACCCTGGCGGTGAATGTGAGTACGCGCGAGTTCCGCCACCCCGAATACGTGCACCAGGTGCTGGACATGCTGCAGCGCACCGGCGCCGACCCCAGCCGCCTCACGCTGGAGCTGACCGAGAGTCTGCTGCTGCACGATGTGGAGGACGGCATCGCCAAGATGCAGGCGTTGCGCGCGCAAGGCGTAGGCTTTTCGCTCGACGACTTCGGCACCGGCTACTCGAGCCTGAGCTACCTCAAGCGCCTGCCGCTGGACCAGCTCAAGATCGACCAGGGTTTCGTGCGCGACGTGCTCACCGACCCCAACGATGCCGCCATCGCCTGCACCGTCATCGCGCTCGCGGACAGCCTGGGGCTGGCGGTGGTGGCCGAGGGCGTGGAAAGCCAGGGGCAGCGCAAATTCCTGCTGCGCAACGGCTGCAAGCGCTTCCAGGGCTACCTCTTCGGACGCCCCATGCCGGCGCAGGAACTGCCCGTTCCGGGATGACGGAGCCGGCCTGCGCGGCAGTTCAGCCGCGCAGCAGCAGGTCTTCGGCCAGGGCCAGCGCGGCGGGCTGGCCCGCCAGCACCAGCGTGTCGCCCACAGCCAGCACCGTGCCGTCGTTGGGCGGCGACATGCGGCCGTTGCCGTGGCGCAGGTTCACCACGCTCACCCCCATGGCGTGCAAAGCCAGGTCGCCCAGCGGTTTGCCCAGGGTCTGGGCGCCTGGCGGCAGGGTCACGGTGGCCATGCGCGACTGGTCGCGCTCGTTCGCCGTGTCATCGTCCGCGCCGTGGAAGTAGCCGCGCAGCAGGTTGTAGCGGGCATCGCGCTGGTCCTGCACCAGCCGCAGCACGCGGCGCATGGGCACCCCCACCAGGGCCAGCGCATGGCTGGCCAGCATGAGCGAGCCCTCGATGGCCTCGGGCACCACCTCGGTGGCGCCGGCCGAGCGCAGCTTGTCCAGGTGCAGGTCGTCCTGGGTGCGGATCACCACCGGCACCTGGGGGGCGTGGGCGCGCGCGTTGGCCAGCACCTTGAGCGAGGACTGGATGTCCAGGTAAGTCACCGCCACGGCGCTGGCACGCACCAGCCCCGCGGCCACCAGGGCCTGCAGCCGTGAGGCGTCGCCATACACCACCGAGTGGCCGGCGGCAGCGGCCTGGCGCACGCGGTCGGGGTCGAGGTCCAGTGCCATGTAGGCAATGCCTTCGTGCTCCAGCATGCGCGCCAGGTTCTGGCCGCAGCGGCCGAAGCCGCAGATGATCACGTGGCCGCTCGTGCCGATGGTCTTGCGCGCGATGGTTGTCATCTGCAGCGACTGCTGCAGCCAGTCGCTGGCCACCAGCTTCATCACGATGCGGTTGCTGTACTGGATCAGGAAGGGCGTGGCCAGCATCGACAGCACCATGGCCGCGAGGATGGGGTTCATCAGCGCCGGGCGTACCAGGCCGCTCTGCTGCGTGAGGGACAGCAGCACGAAGCCGAACTCGCCCGCCTGCGCCAGGTACAGCCCGGCGCGCAGGCCCGTGCCGGTGGTGGCGCCCATGCCGCGCGAGAGCGCCAGGATGATGCCCAGCTTGAGCAGCATGGGCACCAGCAGCAGGGCCAGCACCAGCAGCCATTGCTCCAGCAGGATGTGCCAGTCCAGCATCATGCCGATGGTGATGAAGAACAGCCCCAGCAGCACGTCGTGGAACGGCCGGATGTCGGTGCCCACCTGGTGCCGGTATTCGGTTTCCGACACCAGCACCCCGGCAATGAAGGCGCCCAGCGCCAGGCTCAGCCCCGCCAGTTCGGTCAGCCAGGCCAGGCCCAGCGTGATGAGCAGCAGGTTCAGCATGAACAGCTCATCGCTCTTGCGCCGCGCCACCAAGGTGAGCCACCAGCGCATCAGCCGCTGACCGCCCGTGAGCAGCAGGCCCACCAGCGCCGCAGCCTTCAGCAGCGCCAGCCCCAGGGCCATGAACAGATCGTCCGGCGACGATCCCAGTGCCGGGATCAGCACCAGCAGCGGCACCACGGCCAGGTCCTGGAACAGCAGGATGCCCATGATCTGGCGCCCGTGGTCACTCTCGATCTCGGCGCGCTCGGCCATGAGCTTGACCACGATGGCCGTGCTGCTCATGGCCAGCGTGCCGGCCAGCGCCAGCGCCGTCTGCCAGCCCACATTCCACACGCCGCCCAGCAGCCGGGCCAGCACCAGCGTGCCGCCAAAGGCCACGCCCATGGTCACCACCACCTGCAGCAGGCCCAGGCCGAACACCTGGCGGCGCATGGCGCGCAGCTTGGGCAGGCTGAATTCCAGCCCGATGGCGAACATCAGGAACACCACGCCGAACTCGCCCAGGTGGCGCACGCTTTCGGAGTTCTGCGCCAGGGCCAGGGCGTGCGGGCCGATCAGCACGCCGGCCGCGAGATAGCCCAGCATCGGCGGCAGCTTGAGGCTGCGGCACGCCACGACGCCCAGCACCGCAGCCAGCAGGTACAAGAGGGTCAAGGCGAGGGACGACATGCACCGATGCTATCCGACGCCGCTGGGCCCCGGCCGATAGAATCGCCCCATGCATGCAGCCACTGGCGCCACGCGCCCTTTTGACGCCGAGCAGGCCCTGCGCCTGGCCCGGGAAACCTTTGACATCGAAGCCGCCGCGCTGCGTGCGCTGGGCCAGCGCGTGGACGGCCGATTTGCGCAGGCCGTGCAGAAAATGCTGCAGATTCCCGGCCGCGTCGTGGTCATGGGCATGGGCAAGAGCGGCCATGTGGGCCGCAAGATCGCCGCCACGCTGGCGTCCACCGGCACCCCTGCGCTGTTCGTGCACCCGGCCGAAGCCAGCCATGGCGACCTGGGCATGGTCACGGCGCAGGATCTGGTTCTGGCCATCTCCAACAGTGGCGAAAGCGCCGAGCTGACCGTTATCCTGCCCGTGCTGCACCGCCTGGGCGTGCCGATGATCGCCATTACCGGCAACCCCCAGTCGTCGCTGGCGCAGCACGCCGACCTGGCGCTGGACTGCAGCGTCGAGCGCGAAGCCTGTCCGTTGAACCTGGCCCCCACCACCAGCACCACGGCGCAGCTGGCGCTGGGCGACGCGCTGGCCGTGGCCCTGCTCGACGCGCGCGGCTTTCGCGCCGAGGACTTCGCGCGCTCGCACCCGGGCGGCGCGCTCGGGCGCAAGCTGCTCACCCATGTGGCCGATGTCATGCGCACGGGCGAGCAGGTGCCGCGCGTGCTGCCGCACACCGCCTTCAGCGACCTGATGCGCGAGATGAGCGCCAAAGGCCTGGGCGCCTCGGCCGTCGTGGACGGCCAGGGCCGCGTGCTGGGCATCTTCACCGACGGCGACCTGCGCCGGCGCATTGAGGCCGGCGCAGACCTGCGCAGCGCCACCGCCGAACAGGTCATGCACCCCGGCCCGCGCACCATCGCCGCCGACGCGCTGGCCGTGGACGCCGCCGAGATGATGGAAACCCACGGCATCACCGGGGTGCTGGTGGTCGATGCGCAGGGCGCGCTCGTCGGCATCGTGCACATCGGCGACCTCATGCGCGCCAAGGTGATCTGACATGCCGGCCCCCACCCTGCCCGTGCTGCGCTACCCACCCGAGCTGCTGCTGGCGGCCCAGGACGTGCGTGTGGCGTTCTTCGACGTCGACGGCGTGCTCACCGACGGCGGCCTGTTCTTCAGCGAATCGGGCGAGACGCTCAAGCGCTTCAACACCCTCGACGGCCACGGCCTCAAGCTGCTGCAGAAGGCCGGCATCGTGCCCGCCGTGGTCACGGGCCGCGACTCGGCGCCGCTGCGCGTGCGCCTGCGAGCGTTGGGCGTGGAGCACGCCATCTTCGGAACCGAGGACAAGCGCCCGGCGGCCGAGCAGATCCTGGCGACGCTGGGCCTCACCTGGGCGCAGGCCGCCGCCATGGGCGACGACTGGCCCGACCTGCCGGTGATGCGCCGCTGCGCCTTCGCCTGCGCTCCCGCCAACGCCCAGGCCGAGGTGCTGGCCAGCGCCCACCACGTCACGCAGGCACGCGGCGGCGACGGTGCCGCGCGCGAGTTCTGCGACCTGCTGCTCATGGCCAGCGGCCGCTATGCCGCGCTGCTGGCGGACTACTGCGCATGACCATGACGCTGCGCCATGCCTGGGACCGACTCTCGCTCTACCTGCCGGTGCTGCTGATGGGCCTGCTGGCGCTGGGCACGTGGTGGCTGGTGCGCAATGCGCCCCAGGCACCGGCTACCCAGGAAGCGGGCGCGCCACGGCACGAGCCCGACTATTTCATGAAGGAGTTCTCGGTCAAGAGCTTCGACGCCAGCGGCCGCCTGCAGAGCGAGGTGCTCGGTGCCGTGGCGCGCCACTACCCGGACACCGACACGCTGGAGATCGACACGGTGCGCCTGCGCTCGCTCGGCCTCAACGGACGCCTCGTGCGCGCCACGGCCGACCGTGCGCTGAGCAACGCCGACGGCTCGGAGGTGCAGCTGCGCGGCAACGCCGTGGTGGTGCGCGAAGCCATGCCGGGCGTCAACGGCAAGGCCCAGCCGGCGCTGGAGTTTCGTGGCGAATTCCTGCACGCCTGGCCCAAGCAGGAGCGAGTGCGCTCGGACCAGCCCGTGGTGCTGACGCGCGGCAAGGACCGCTTCACCGCCGACAGCATGGAATACGACAACCTCGACCAGGTGATGCAGCTGCGCGGCCGCGTGCGCGGCGTGCTCGTGCCGGGGCGCTGAGCCCTGTTGGAATATCCGCCCATGGCCCCGCCCCTCGTCTTCATCACCGGCGCCTCCAGCGGCATCGGCCAGGCGCTGGCCGCGCGCTACCACCGCGCGGGCTGGCGGCTGGCGCTCGTGGCGCGTCGCACGGAGGAGATAAAAACCTGGGCTCAGGCATGCGGAATAAGCGCCGACAGCTACCAAATTTATAGTGCCGATGTGTCCGTTACCGACAGCATCGTCGCGGCCGGCCAGGACTGCCTGGGGCGCCAGGGCGTGCCGGATGTGGTCATTGCCAACGCCGGCATCAGCGTGGGCGTGGACACGGCGCTGCGCGAAGACATCGACACCATGGCCCGCGTGCTGGCCACCAACACGGTGGGCGTCGCAGCCACGTTCCAGCCCTTCATCAGCGCGATGGTGGCGCGCGGCAGCGGGCGGCTGGTGGGCATCGGCAGCGTGGCCGGCATCCGGGGCCTGCCCGGCCACGGCGCCTACTGCGCCAGCAAGGCTGCGCTCATCAGCTACTGCGAGAGCCTGCGCGGCGAGCTGCGGGGTACGGGCGTGGGCGTTTCCACCATCAGTCCCGGCTACATCGACACGCCGCTGACGCGCCAGAACCGCTATGCCATGCCCTTCCTCATGCGCCCGGAGGACTTCGCCGGGCGCGCCTTTGCCGCCGTGCAGGCCGGTGCGAGCTACCGCGTCATCCCCTGGCAGATGGGTGTGGTGGCCAAGCTGTTGCGGCTGCTGCCCAACCCGGTGTTCGACCGCCTTCTGGCGGGGCGACCACGCAAGCATCGGCAGTCCGGAGCCGGCTGACCGCCCTGCGCCCGTGGCGCGGGCATGAAAAAAGCTCCCGAAGGAGCTTTTTGCTGGGGCATGTGCCGGGCTCAGTAGTTGCTGCCGCCACCGCCGTAGCCGCCGCCACCGTTGCCACGGCCGCCGCCACCGCTGCGCGGGCCCGAGCCGTAGGGGCTGCGGAAACCGCCTTCGCTGCGGCCGCCGCCGTAACCGCCGCCACCGCCTTCACGGCCACCGCCGCCGCCGTAGCCGCCACCGCCGCCTTCACGGCCACCACCGTAGCCGCCGCCACCGCTGCGGCCACCGCCGTAGCCACCACCGCCGCCGCCAAAGCCGCCGGTGCGGGGGGGACGGGGTTCCATGGGGCGCGCCTCGTTCACCACGATGGCACGGCCGCCTAGCGACTGGCCGTTCATGCCGTTGATGGCGGCCTGTGCTTCGGCATCGCTGCCCATTTCCACAAAGCCGAAGCCCTTGGAACGGCCGGTATCGCGCTCCATCATGACCTTGGCGCTGGATACGCTGCCAAACTGGCTGAAAGCCTGCTCCAGGTCGTTGTCACGCACGCCGTAGGGCAAATTGCCCACATACAGTTTGTTGCCCATCGAGGCACTCCTCAAAAACACATTGAAAAAGCGATGGAGTCCCGAAAACGCAACCAGCTCATCTCGACGACGCTCTATGCGTGCAACTGAAGGATCACCGCAAACCAAAAGCGGGCAAGTCCCGCTCGTACATTATGGGCCCTGTCAATGGGGAAAAAGCAAGGGTTTTTACGACCTGTGGCAGATCGGTATCGCGGATCGGAAAATAAAAAAGGAACCCGTAGGTTCCTTTTCTTGTGCCAGGAAGCCGGAGCTTCCTGATACGGGGCTGCTTAGTAGCTGCTGCGGCCACCGCCGTAGCCGCCACCACCGTAGCCGCCGCCACCGCCGCCGCTACGGCCACCGCCGTAACCGCCGCCGCCATTGCCGCCGCCGAAGCCGCCGCTACGGGGAGCGCGGGGCTCCATGGGACGGGCTTCGTTGACCACGAGGTCACGGCCGCCGAAATTTTGGCCATGCACGCCTTGGATGGCGGCTTGCGCTTCGGCATCGCTGCCCATTTCCACGAAGCCGAAGCCCTTGGAACGGCCGGTGTCACGTTCCATCATGACCTTGGCGCTGGAAACCGAGCCGAACTGGCCGAAGGTTTGTTCCAGATCGTTGTCGCGGAACGAGTAGGGCAGGTTGCCCACGTAAAGTTTGTTGCCCATGGAGGACTCCTGAAAAAACATAAAACGCGATGGAGTCCGACGCAATCAACAAACCTGTGACGACTTCAAAGACGCGAAACTGACCATTCACCGCTGACTCACTGCCTTTCCGCAAAGCGAAAAGGCGGGCCCATTATCAATCAATTTTGAGCCGTGGCCATTTTTATTTTTGCGCGCCTTGATTTGTTGCCCCACTGTGGCGCCTGTGCGGGGGAGCCGCCTAGCTACAATGCGCAGGTCTTTGGGGAGTAGCCGGCCCTGGCAGCCACGCCAGGGAGCGCATGTCAACACACTTGGGGCCCCACGTCCCATGGCATGCGCAGTCCGCGGACAGGCGAGACCATTGACCGCACACCGTCCAACGAGCCGGGGCTGGTGTGTGGTCAATGCATCCGTACCTGCGTCCGGCCGAAAAACCACATTACCCCATGGAAGCCTTCCTCGTCTCCACCTCCATCGTCGCCCTTGCCGAAATGGGCGACAAGACCCAGCTGCTCGCTCTCGTGCTGGCGGCACGCTTTCGCAAGCCCTGGCCGATCGTCTGGGGCATCCTCGTGGCCACGCTGTTCAACCACGCGCTGGCGGGCGCCGCCGGCGCCTGGATCACCACCCTCATCGGCCCACAGGCGCTGCGCTGGGTGCTGGGTGTCTCGTTCATTGCCATGGCGGTGTGGATGCTGATCCCCGACAAGCTGGAGGAAGACGAAACCGGCGAAGCCCCGCGCTGGGGCGTGTTCGGCACCACGGTGGTGGCTTTCTTCCTGGCCGAGATGGGCGACAAGACCCAGATCGCCACCGTCATGCTCGCCGCGCAGTACAGCGGCTGGCTGTGGGTGGTGGCCGGGACCACGCTGGGCATGATGCTCGCCAACGCCCCGGTGGTGTGGCTGGGCGAGCGCATCACGCGGCGCATTCCGCTGCGCACCGTGCACCTGGTTTCGGCCGTGATCTTCCTGGTGCTGGGCATTCTGGCGCTCTGGGTCTGATGCTATAGTTGCCGTTACGCGCCGATTTGCACTGCTTGCGGGCGCTTTATAAATTCAGCTAAAGACGTCCGACAGCCCACCCGGTACCGTTTTTAGCGTTACCGGGTTTTTTTATGTCGTTCATTGCCACGCCCCAGTCGATGCACTTCCCGGACGCGCTGCCGCTCCAGAGTGGCGCCTCCATCCGGGACTACCACCTCGCCTTCGAGACCTACGGCCAGCTCAACGCCGAGCGCTCCAACGCTGTGCTGGTGTGCCATGCGCTCAACGCCTCGCACCATGTCGCCGGCGTGTACGAGGGCCAGGACAAGAGCGAAGGCTGGTGGGACAACATGATCGGCCCGGGCAAGCCGGTGGATACCAACCGCTTCTTCGTCATCGGCGTGAACAACCTGGGCTCGTGCTTCGGCTCCACCGGCCCCATGCACGCGCACCCCGACACCGGCGAGGTCTACGGCGCCGATTTCCCCGTGGTCACGGTGGAAGACTGGGTCCACGCCCAGGCCCGCCTGCTGGACCGCCTGGGCATCACGCAACTGGCCGCCGTGCTGGGTGGCAGTCTGGGCGGCATGCAGGCGCTGTCGTGGACGCTGCAGTACCCCGAGCGCATGCGCCATGCCGTGGTGGTGGCCAGCGCGCCCAACCTCACGGCCGAGAACATCGCCTTCAACGAGGTGGCGCGCCGCGCCATCGTCACCGACCCGGACTTCCACGGCGGCCATTTCTACCGGCACGGCGTGATCCCCAAGCGCGGCCTTCGCATCGCGCGCATGATCGGCCACATCACGTACCTGAGCGACGACGTGATGAACGAGAAGTTCGGGCGCCAGCTGCGCGAGGGCCTGGAGCTCAAGTACAGCACCCAGGACGTCGAGTTCCAGATCGAGAGCTACCTGCGCTACCAGGGCGACAAGTTCAGCGACTACTTCGACGCCAACACCTACCTGCTCATCACGCGCGCGCTCGACTACTTCGACCCGGCGCGCGCCTTCCAGGGCGACCTCACCCAGGCCCTGGCGCGCGCCACGGCCAAGTTCCTGCTCGTGAGCTTCACCACCGACTGGCGCTTTTCGCCCCAGCGCTCGCGCGAAATCGTCAAGGCGCTGCTCGACAACCGCCGCAGCGTGAGCTACGCCGAGATCGACGCCCCCCATGGGCACGATGCCTTTTTGCTCGATGACGCCCGCTACATGGGCGTCATGAGCTCTTATTTCGATAGCATCGCCAAGGAGCAGGCATGACCGAGAAAACCACCATGCAAGCCCTGGCCCGCCTCGTGCCCGAAGGCTCGCGCGTGCTCGACCTGGGCTGCGGCGACGGCAGCATGCTCGACTACCTGCAGCGTGAACGCGGCTGCAGCGGCTACGGCATCGAGATCGCGGACGCCAACGTGCTGGCCTGCGTGCGCCGGGGCGTGGACGTCATCCAGCTCAACCTCGACGAAGGCCTGGCCATGTTCGGCGACGCCTCGTTCGACGTGGTGCTGCAGATCGACACCCTGCAGCACCTGCGCAACGCCGAGGTCATGTTGCGCGAGACCGCGCGCGTGGGCCGCACCGGCATCGTCGCCTTCCCCAACTTCGCGCACTGGCCCAACCGCCTGTCCATCCTGCGCGGACGCATGCCCGTCACGCGCCGCCTGCCCTACCAGTGGTACGACACACCCAACATCCGCGTGGGCACCTACAAGGACTTTGCGGCGCTGGCGCACAAGAACCAGCTGCGCGTTCTGGACTCCTTCGGCCTGCAGGAGGGCGAGGCCGTGCGCTGGCTGCCCAACGCGCGCGCCGGCACCGCGGTGTTCAAGTTCGAGCGGACGGTGTAAAGCGCTACTGATTTCGTAGCTGTTGGCGCTCTCCCTGATTGCCCTGAGGCCCGTTTCAGTGCACCACCAGCCGCCGCAGCCAGTCCAGCAGCACCTCGGGCAGTAGCTCGGGCCGGGGCAGCAGCGCGTAGCGGTGGGCCCCGAACACGGCGGGCAGGTAGCCGGCCGCCTGGCGGTCCACCGTGAGGCAGAACGAGGCGATGCCCTGCAGGCGCGCCTCGGTGACGGCCTGGCGCAGGTCTTCCACGCCGTAGCGGCCCTCGTAGTCGTCGATGTCGTTGGGCTTGCCGTCGGACAGCAGCAACAACAGCCGGTGCTCGGCCGGCTGGCGCAGCAACGTGGCCGTGGCGTGGCGCAGCGCCGCGCCGGCGCGGGTGTAGTGCTCGGGCTCCAGGCCGGCGATGCGCAGCCCCACGGCGGCGCCGTAGCCCTGGTCGAAATCCTTGACGCTGCGCACCACCACGCCCCCGGGGCCCTCGCCCGAAAACGCCTGGATGGCGAACGGCGCGCCCATGCCGTCCAGCGCGATGCTGACGAGCAGCAGCGCCTCGCGTTCCACGTCCACCACGCGCCGGCCGGGCGCGATCCAGCCGTCGGTGGAGCCGCTCACGTCGACCAGCAGCAGCACCGCCAGGTCCTGCCGCGTGCGGCGCTCGCTGAGGTACAGGCGCGCGTCCAGCGGCAGGCCGGCGCGGAAGTCGGCCCGGGCCTGCACCCAGGCGGCGAGGTCGATGTCGTCGCCGTCGAGCTGGCGCAGTACCCGCACGCGGCGCGCGCGCAGCAGCTCGAAGCGCCGGCGCACCTCGTGCAGCATGCCGCGGCGCGCCGCCAGGGTGTCGTCCAGCCACTGCGGCGGCCCCGGGGCGGCCTCGGCCAGATGCACCGTGGCCCCAGGGCGGCGGTAGGCCTGGGCGCGCCAGTCCCATTCGGGGTACTGCAGCAGCGCAGCGCCAGCGTGCGCCGGGGCCGGCGGGCCGGCCTGGCGCGCCCGGGCGTCGGGCGGATCGTCGGAAAGCAGCACTTCCTTGGGCGTGCCCGGTGCCGCCACCAGCCGGGCCTGGGCCAGCTCGGAGAGCGCGTCGGCAAAGTCCTCTGCGGCCGTCGCGGCGTCGCGGTCGGTGGGGCGCTGCAAGCCCAGCGGGTCTTCGGCCTGTTCGTGCGGCTGGGCGGTCTGCACCATCCAGGCGCCCGGCGGGCCGCCGTCTTCGCCGTCGGCAGGCGCTCGGGCGTCGGGGCGGCGCGGCAAGCGTGCGCTGCGCGGGGGTGTGCCGGGGCTGTCGGCGGGCGCCTCGGCGCGTTCTGGCGGGGCGCCGTCCGCCGGAGCGCGCAGCTCGCCGAGCCAGGCGTCGCGCCAGAGCCAGCGGCGCGGCGCGTGCCCATCCGGCAGCAGGAAGCGGGCCGCCAGCGCCTGCGCGCGCGCCAGCACCCGGCGTGGGCTGGCGGGCAGCTCCAGCAGCCAGCCCTGCAGGTCCACCGGCCCGTCGAGCGGCAGTGCCAGTGCAAGGGGCACGGGCTGGCCGGGCAGCCCCTCCAGCAGGGCGCGCGCCAGGCGGTCCAGGAGCGCGGGGCCGGGCCCATGGGCCGCCACGGCGGGGCGTGATGCCAGCGCCTGGGCGCGCAGGCGGGTCAGCGCCGGCGCCAGCCCGGGCAGGCGCAGCAGCAGTTCGCGGTCGGCCGCGTGCGCTTCGAGCAGTTCAAACAGCGCGCGCACCAGGGGCGGTGCCGTGTGGACCGGTGTGTTTCGGCCCAGGCGCTGTGCGCGCAGCGCCTGCAGCAGCGCCAGCGTGCGGTAGCGCTCCAGCGCGGCGTGCGCACCGGTGGGAGCGTCGAGCTGCGCCGGCAGCCAGACCTGCGTGCCGTCGTGCGCCGGGAGGGGTTCGCGCTGCGGTGGCGGCTCGTGGTGCCGCAGGCGTTCAAGAAAAGTGGGCGGCGCGGGCGGCTGCGCCGTGCGCAGCCGCAAGCCCTGGTCCAGCGCGGCGCGGACCAGCAGGTCCAGCCGCTCGGCCACGTCGGCCAGCGCCAGCGCGGGCGGCCCGGGGCGCTGCGGGCGGTGGCGCCGCCACAGCGCCTGCGCATACACGGTGGCATGGCGCGCGGCATCGGTGATGACGTCTTCGGCTTCGGCCATGGCTGTAGCCGCTAGACGAAGCTGGCGTCCACCAGATCGTGCATGGCCGCCACGAGCGAGGGCTCGTCGGACAGCGGCGCCACCACCGCGTGGTAACAGGCGCGGCGCAGGGCGATGCCGCTGGCGGCCAGCTGCGCGGCGGCGATCAGCAGGCGCGTGCTGGGCACCTCGGCCAGTCCCCGGTCGCCCAGCGTGCGCAGGCGCGTGGCCAGCTGCACCAGGGCGCGGGCGTCGGGCAGGGGCACGGCGCCTTCGCGGGCGACGATGTCGGCCTCGGCCTCGGGCGCGGGGAAGCCGAAGTCCAGCGCCACGAAGCGCTGGCGCGTGCTGGGCTTGAGGTCCTTGAGCATGCGCTGGTAGCCGGGGTTGTACGACACCACCAGCCCGAAGCCGGGCGCCGCGGCCAGCCGCTCGCCGGTCTTGTCGATGGGCAGGGCGCGGCGGTGGTCGGTGAGCGGGTGCAGCACGACGATGGTGTCCTGCCGCGCTTCCACCACCTCGTCGAGGTAGCAGATGGCGCCCTCGCGCACCGCACGCGTGAGCGGCCCGTCCTGCCACACCGTGCCGTCGTGGCGGATGAGAAAGCGCCCCACCAGGTCGCTGGCGCTGAGGTCGTCGTGGCAGGACACGGTGACCAGCGGGCGCCCGAGCCGCCAGGCCATGTGCTCGACGAAGCGGGTCTTGCCGCAGCCGGTGGGCCCCTTGAGCATGACGGCCAGGCCACGCGCGTGGCACTGGGCGAACACGTCGACCTCGTCGCCCTGCGGCAGGTACCAGGGCTCGGGGCCCCGCGCGGCGGCCGGGGGCTCAGAGGGCAGCAGCACGGGCGGGCCTCGGCATGCGCGCGGCGTCGGGGTCCAGGTCCGTGGGCGCGGGGCGCAGGTCGAAGCGCGGCGCGTAGCGGAAGAAGTCGACGATGAACAGGATCACGCCCAGCGCGAACAGCGAGCCCGTGATGATGAGCATGACGAAGTGCACCTGGATCTTGAGCTGCGCGTCCAGGTAGCCCATCCCCATGATGCGCTCCAGGTACACCTGCCCGATGCCGGCCGTGGCGAACGACAGCGTCATGCCGAACATGCCGCCCAGCTGCAGCCAGAACGCCAGGTAGCCCATGCCGGTGCCCTGCTCCGGCCGGCGCGTGAAGCTCGGCAGCGCATAGCTGATCATGGCCAGCACGATCATGGCGTAGGCCCCGTAGAACGCAGCGTGGCCGTGCATGGCGGTGATGAGCGTGCCGTGCGTCCACTTGTTCACGCTCGGGAAGGTGTGGGCCAGGCCCAGCAGCCCGGCGCCGAACAGCGTGAACACGGCGCTGCCCACGGTCCAGTGCAGTGCCAGCTTGTTGGGGTGTGCGAAGCCGGTGCGGCGCATGGCGAAGTAGGCGTACATGGCCATGCCGATCAGCGCCAAGGGCTCCAGCGCGCTGAAGAAGCCGCCGATGGGCAGCCAGTAGGCCGGCACGCCCACCCAGTAGTAGTGGTGCGCCGTGCCCAGGATGCCGGCGATGAACACCAGCCCGACGATGACGTAGAGCCACTTCTCCATCACTTCCCGGTCCGCGCCCGACAGGCGGATCAGCAGGTAGGCCAGGAAGCCGCCCTGGATCATCTCCCACACGCCCTCCACCCAGAGGTGGATGGTCCACCAGCGGTAGAAGATCGACACCGTGTAGTTGTGGTAGTGCAGCAGCGCGGGCACGTAGAGCAGAGCCGCCAGCCCCAGGCCGCCCAGCAGCACGCCCTCGGTGGTGGTGAAGCGGCCCGACTTGCGGATCGTCATGCCGATGTTGTAGAGGAACATCAGCATCGCCACCACGATGGCGATCTTGGACGGCAGGGGCTGCTCCAGCAGCTTGTTGCCGGTGCCGTAGCGGAACAGGTAGCCCACCACCGTGGCCACGCCCATCACCACCCACAGCACCAGCTGCGCATACGCCAGCTTCACGCTGTAGAGCTCGGTGCGCGACTCGTCCGGCACCATCCAGTAGGTGGCGCCCATGAAGCCGCACAGCACCCAGACGATGAGCACATTGGTGTGGATCATCTTGGTCACGTCGAACGGCAGGATGTAGAGCAGCGGATCGGGCCCCAGGTACTTGGTGGCCGACAGCAGGCCGAACACGATCTGCAGGCCGAACAGCGCCACGGCCACGGCGAAATACCAGTAGGCGACGGATTGGGATTGGTATCTCATGGCGGGCTCCGTGGAAGACGTTGCGGGCGCGGGCTGCGGCGGGCGGGGCTAGCGCAGCGAGGACAGGTAGGCCACGAGCTGGTCGATCTGCGCGGGCGTCAGGTCCTTGCCATAGGTGGTGGGCATGAACGAAGTGCCGTCGGCCGAGTACATGGCGCCCGGCACCAGGTGCGCGCTGGGCTCGGCGATGGATTCGTGCAGGTAGCCCGCCACGTCGCTGGCCTTGCCCTTGTACTGGCCGGACTGCAGCAGCGCCTCGGTGCGCGCCTTCACGCCGGCCAGCGAGGGGCCGGCCATGTTCACGCCGGGGGCTATGGAGTGGCAGGCCGCGCAGGCGGGCGTGGCGCTGCGGAACACCTTCTCGCCCAGGGCCATCGGGTCTTCGTCGCCGGCCACGGGCCGCGCGCCCGGTGGCGCCGCGCCGGTGGCCGCGCCCTGCTGCGCGGCGCTGAGGTCGGTGCCGGGCATGGTGGCGCCCGTCACCAGGATGGGCCGGGGCGGCCAGCCCTGGTTGTCCACCTTGCCCACCCAGTCGAGGAAGGCGATCAGGTCGGTGATGTCCTGGTCGCTGAGGTCCTGCTTGGGCATCAGGCGGCGGTGGCGCGTCTCGTCGTAGAACTTGGACGGGTCCTTGAGGTAGGCCTTGAGGTAGTTCTCGCCGCGCAGCTGCGTGATCTTGGTGAGGTCCGGCGCGTAGTACGCCCCTTCGCCGAACACGGTATGGCAGTTGATGCAGTTGTTGGCGTGCCAGACGTCCTTGCCGCGCGTGACGGCGGGCGTGATGTTCTCGGCGTTGGTCAGCGCGTCAAACCGGGTGTGGCTGTGCAGCGTGAGCCCGATGAACGCGGCCGCCGACAGCAGGCTGGCCCAGATGGCGAAGCGCCGTGTGTCCCTTTTGTTCATGGCGGCTCCTCAGACTCCGATGCCGGACCAGTAGGTGATGGCCATGGTGGCTGCGTACACCATGGCGCCCAGCATCAGCGCGGCGATGGCATAGGCGAAGTACTTGACCGGCGCAATCCATAGCTCCATGGCGGACTCCTTGTCATCGCGGGCGGGGGGCCAGGGGCCATCATCCCGTGCCCCCCGAGGCCGTCCTGTAGGAGCGCAGCCGTGCGACCTGTAGGACAAGCGCCCGAGCCCTGCGGGCCCGCCTGCTCGGCGGCGGCGGCCCGACTGCATAAAATCCCCCCATGACCTTCCTCGACATGCTGCGCGACGCGGCCACGCAGAACAACTCCATGCTGTGCGTGGGCCTGGACCCCGAGCCCACGCGGTTTCCCGCGGGCATGCAGGGCGACCCGCACAAGATCTACGACTTCTGCGCCGCCATCGTCGACGCCACGGCCGACCTGGTCTGCGCCTTCAAGCCTCAGATCGCCTACTTCGCCGCCCACCGCGCCGAAGACCAGCTTGAGCGCCTGATGCAGCACATGCGCGCCAACGCGCCGCGCGTGCCCGTGATCCTGGACGCCAAGCGCGGCGACATCGGCTCCACGGCCGAGCAGTACGCGCGCGAGGCCTTCGAGCGCTACGGCGCCGACGCGGTCACGCTTTCGCCCTTCATGGGTTTTGATTCGGTCGAGCCCTACCTGCAGTACCCCGGCAAGGGCGCCTTCTTGCTGTGCCGCACCTCCAACCCCGGTGGCGACGACCTGCAGAGCCAGCGCCTGGCCAGCGTCGAGGGCGAACCCCTGCTGTACGAACACATCGCGCGCCTGGCCCAGGGCCCATGGAACAAGAACGGCCAGCTCGGCCTGGTGGTGGGCGCCACCTACCCGGCCGAGATCGAGCGCGTGCGCGCCATCGCGCCGCAGGTGCCGCTGCTGATCCCGGGCGTGGGCGCCCAGGGCGGCGACGCCGCTGCCACGGTGCGCGCCGGCTGGCGGCAGGACGGGCCGATCATCGTCAACTCCTCGCGCGCCATCCTCTACGCCAGCAGCGGCGAAGACTTCGCCGCCGCCGCGCGCCACGAGGCGCAGCGCACGCGCAACCTGCTGCAGGCCGCGATCCCGCTGCCCTGAAGTAGAACACCCCCCTGAGTCGCCTTCGGCGCCTTCCCCCCGCTCTCGCAGCGCTGCGCGCTGCGGGCAGGGGGACGCTCCCAGCGCGGCGGGGCGGCCCTTGCGCGGGAGCCCTGGCCTGGGGCGCGCCGGTTTCATGCGTCGCGGGTGCTGCGTTCGCGCAATGAATCACTGACAAGCCATCAAAAACAAGAGCTGGCAGCGCCTGTGGATACTGACTTTCAGTGTGATTTCATGCTGAAAGCCAATGCCAACCAGCGCAAACAGCTCCTGATTTACTAGCGCAAGCGCCGGGGCGACAACCCCTCTGCGTCCACGCCTTCGGCTACCAGCGACGTATCCAGCGGCTCGCCGAGCAGCAGGTTGCGCGCCAGCCGCGCGTAGCCCGGCGCGCTCTGGATGCCGTAGCCGCCCTGCGCGGCCACCCAGAACAGGCCTTCGACCGGGCCGTCCCAGCCGATCACCATGTCGCCGTCGGGCACGAAGGAGCGCAGCCCGGCCCAGGTGTGCGAGGGGCGGCGGATCTGCAACGTGGTCATCTGCTCGATGTGCCAGATGCCCGTGGCCACGTCGATCTCCTCGGGCACCACGTCGTGCGGGTGCATGGGGTCGGCGTTGGCCGGCGAGCCCAGCAGCTGGCGCGCGTCGGGCTTGATGTAGAAGCTCTCGTCCACGGCGATGATGGCCGGCAGCGCGGGCAGGTCCAGCCCCTCGGGCGCGGGGAAGGTGAAGGCCGTGCGCCGGCACGGCGTGAGGCCAATCGGCGCGGCGCCGGCCAGCTGGCCCACCACGTCGGCCCAGGCGCCGGCGGCGTTCACCACGGTGCGTGCCTGCACGCTGCTGCCGTCCTGCAGCTGCACGGTCCACACACCATCCGCGCGCGTCAGCGCCGTGACCTCGGCATCCATGCGCACCGTGCCGCCGCGCTGGCGCAGGCCGTGCAGGTAGCCCTGGTGCAGGCCGTTCACGTCGATGTCGGCGGCGCCCGACTCACTCAGCCCGCCGCCCAGCGCCTCCAGGCGCAGGCAGGGCGCGCGCTCCAGCAGCTCGGCGGGGGTCAGGCGGCGCAGGCTGGGTGAATGCGTGTGCAGTTCCTGCCAGGTGGCCTCCAGCAGGTCCATCTGGTCGGGCTGGGCGATGTAGAGCACGCCGCGCGGCGAGAGGATGGGGCTGTCGGTGAAGCCCGACGGCGGCTGGTCGAGAAAGGCCCGGCTGGCGCGCGTGAGCGCGCGGATGCGCGGCGTGCCGTAGGTCTCCATGTAGAGCGCGGCCGAGCGCCCGGTGGTGTGGTAGCCGGGCTGTGCCTCGCGTTCGAGCAGTAGCACGCGGGCGTTCTGGGCCAGCTCCCAGGCCACGCTGGCGCCGGCGATGCCCGCGCCGATGACGGCGAAATCCAAGGTTTCCATGGTGAGACTCCTGAGGGGGCGGGCTAGGCGCTTGTGGCGCTGCGCCCGCGTTGCAAGAACCGGTCGTATTCGGCCTCGGGCACGAACAGCCCGCCAGTGGTCCAGGCCAGGTGCGTGGCGCGCGGCAGGTGCGCCTCCAGCCCCTGCGCGCGCAGCCAGGCGCGGCCCTCTGGCGTGCCCGTGAGCATGGCGGGGCCCGAGAAGCCCGCCGCGGCCGAGGGCTCGATGCGCAGCTGCTCGGTGTCGTGCGCCAGGGCCAGGTGCTGGAACAGGGTGGCGTCCTGCACGGTGTAAACGCCCGAGAGCAGCGGGTGCATCAGGCTGGCGGCCAGCAGCGAGGCGCGCGGCACGGCCAGGCCGTCGGCCTCGGTCTGGTTGGTCAGGCCCCAGTCGTACACGCTGGGGTGGTCGTGCGGGCCGGCCAGCATCTGCGCCAGGAAGCAGGGCGACTGCACCGGCTCGGCAAAGAAGCAGTGCACCTGCGGCCCCAGCAGCTGGCGCAGGCCGAAGGTGATGCCGGCCGGCGCGCCGCCCACGCCGCAGGGCAGGTAGACGAACAGCGGGTGTTCGGCGTCCACGGCAATGCCGGCCGCCGCCAGCTGGCGCTGCAGCGTGGGGGCGGCGGCGCTGTAGCCCTGCAAGAGCGAGAGCGAGCGCTCGTCGTCGACGAAGTGGCAGAACGGGTCGCTCGCCGCCTGGGCGCGGCCGGCGGCCACGGCCTTTTCGTAGTCGCCGGCGTGCTCCACCACCTCCACGCCGCGCCGGCGCAGGCGTTCCTTCTTCCATTCCTTGGCGTCCGCCGACATGTGCACGGCGGCGCGAAAACCCAGCGCGGACGCCGCCACGCCGATCGACAGGCCCAGGTTGCCCGTGGAGCCCACGGCCACCTGGTAGCGGCCCAGCAGCGCGCGCGCCGCAGGCTGGGCCAGTGCGCGGTAGTCGCCGCCGGGCGCCACCAGGCCGTGCTGCAGCGCGAGCTGCTCGGCAAACTCCAGCACCTCATGGATGCCGCCCCGCGCCTTGATGGAGCCGGCCACGGGCAGGCTGTGGTCGCACTTCACCCACAGGGCGCCGTGGTCGGGCGCCAGCCCCAGCGCGCGGCCCAGTGCGGGCGCGGGCACCAGCGGCGACTCGATCACGCCGCCGCTGGCCTGCAGCTCCGGGAACAGTTCGGCCAGCAGCCCGGCGAAGCGGCCAAAGCGCGCCACGGCGGCGTGCATGTCGTCCACGCCCACCGTGGCGGTGCCGACCGACAGCTGCGGCGGCACCCCGGCCTGGCGCCCCGGGTTGGTCCACAGGCAGGGCTGGGCGGCGCGCAGGCGCTCTTGCACGGAGGGAAGCGAAGCGGTGTTGGACATAGCAATGCTCGATATGGTTTTGATAGCGTTTGGCGAAATGTGGACGGACGTTACAGGCCTATTTGATGCCGAAACGGGGCCCCAGCACCACGCTGCCCAGCGCGGTCACCACGCAGGCAATGCCGGCCCACTGCCACGGCGTCACCACTTCGCCCAGCACCAGCATGCCGGCCGCCAGGCCGACCACGGGCACGCCCAGGCTGAACGGCGCCACGCGGTTGGCCGGGTGGCGCTTGAGCAGGCCCGTCCACAGCGCGTAGCCCATGACGGTGGCGGCCCAGCCCAGGTAGGCGATGGACAGCCAGGCGATCAGCGGCACCTCGGCCACGGCGGACCAGTGCAGCCAGCGGCTGGCGCCCGGGTCCAGCCAGGCCGACAGCGCCATGAACGGCAGCACCGGCACCAGGCTGCTCCAGACCACGAAGGCCAGCGGGTCGTACTCCGGCGTGTGCGCCTGCGCCCGGCGCACGACGATGTTCGAGCCGGCCCACATGGCGGCGGCGCACAGCGTGAGGCCGAAGCCCGCCAGCGTGGTCACGCCCGCGCCGCGTGCCGAGGGGCCGATGAAATCCATGGCGAAGCACAGCAGGCCGAGCGCGGCCAGCGCCATGCCCATCTTCAGCGCGCGGCCCGGGCGCTCGTGCAGCAGCGCCAGGCCCAGCGTGGCGGTGAAGAACACCTGCGTCTGCATGAGCACGCTGGCCAGCCCGGCCGCCATGCCCACCTGCAGCGCCAGGAACAGAAAGCCGAACTGCCCCAGGCCGACGAACAGCCCGTAGGCCACCACCCACTTCCAGTGGATGCGCGGTGGCCGCACCAGCAGCACCATGGGCACGCAGGCGCCGAGGTAGCGCAGCGCGCCGAGCTGGAACGGGCTGAAGCTGCGCAGCCCGTACTTCATGGCGATGAAATTGAGCCCCCAGAGCACCACCACGGCCAGCGCGGTGAGCAGGTCGGCGGCGCCCATGGGGCGGGTGGTAGTCGTCATGGATTCACAGGGGGCTTCACGTCGTGCGCGAGGCACAGTACTGGCGCGGCCGAAGCCAGCGGCCACCGCGCAAGGGCCGCCCCGCCGCGCTGGTGGCGTCCCTCCTCCCGGCTCGCGCAGCGAGGCGAGAGAGGGGGGAGGGAGCGAAGCGACACAGGGGGGTGTTCTCTATCTCAAGCCGTGCGGACCGCGTTGACGTGGGCGCGCACGCGCTCGGCCAGGGCCATGTCGCCGGGGGTTTCGGGGTTCCAGGTGTCGACGGGGCGCGGGCGGTCGTGCTCGTCCACGGCCACGTACACGGTGGCGCAGTGCAGCACCTGGCGCAGTTCGCCGTCGGGGATGCGGCCGCTGTAGACCTCCACCGCGATGCCCATGCTGCTGGTGCCGGTGTAGGCCAGGCGGGCCTGCACCTCCACCAGGTCGCCCACCAGGATGGGGCGGGCGAAGCGCGCGCCGCTCACCAGCGCCGTCATGCACAGGCCCTTGGCCCAGCGCGTGGCGCAGGCAAAGGCGGCCTCGTCCACCCAGCGCAGCACCGTGCCGCCGCTGATCTTGCCGGCGAGGTGCTCGCCTTCGCTGTGGGAGGCCAGGAAGCGCAGGGTGATGGAATGCATGGCGTTCGGGGCGGTGGATGGTGCTGCGGACCATTATTCCGCAACTGCCCGCCGCACGGGCGGGGTGGCGGCCGTGTCCTGGGCGCGGCGGGGTGTTGACACCCGCGGCAGCGTGCCGGATAGTGCCTGTTGCCCGGGCTTGGTGCCGGCCCGGCGCTGTCGACCACGGCACCAGTGCATTTTTTTTTGCGCCGGCGCGGCGTGAAGGAGGCTGCGGGATGCTGAACTACCACACGCCGCACTGGCTCTACGAGACGCTGCCCTACCTGTACGTGGGCAGCGGCGTGGCCAGCCTCGCGACCCTGGACCACCTGCTGTCCGCCTTCAGCGGCCTCATGCTGGTATCGGCCGGCATCGTCGTCTGGAAGCTGCGCTACAACCACCGCCACTGGGCCAAGAGCACCCCGCCCACGGCGCGGCGCACGCGGCGCAAGCGCTAGCTTTTTAATAGCTTCTGGCGCCCGCCCCATGGGCGCTGAAGGCCCAAAACACTACAAATACCGCTGCAGGTAGCGCCCCGTATGGCTGGCCGGGTTGGCCGCCAGGTCCTCGGGCGTGCCCGTGCCCACCACGGTGCCGCCGCCCGCGCCGCCCTCGGGCCCCATGTCGATGAGCCAGTCGGCCGTCTTGATGACGTCCAGGTTGTGCTCGATGACGACGATGGTGTTGCCCGCGTCGCGCAGCTGGTGCAGCACCTTGAGCAGCAGGGCGATGTCGGCGAAGTGCAGGCCGGTGGTGGGCTCGTCCAGGATGTAGAGCGTGCGGCCGGTGTCGCGCTTGCTCAGCTCCTGCGCCAGCTTCACGCGCTGCGCCTCGCCGCCCGACAGCGTGGTGGCGCTCTGGCCCAGGCGGATGTAGCTCAGCCCCACGTCCAGCAGCGTCTGCAGCTTGCGCGCGATGGTCGGCACGTCCTTGAAGAAGGCGTGCGCGTCCTCCACGGTGAGGTCCAGCACCTCGGCGATGTTCCTGCCCTTCCACTGCACTTCCAGCGTCTCGCGGTTGTAGCGCTGGCCGTGGCAGATGTCGCAGGGCACGTAGACGTCGGGCAGGAAGTGCATCTCCACCTTCACCACGCCGTCGCCCTGGCAGGCCTCGCAGCGGCCGCCGGCCACGTTGAAGGAGAAACGTCCGGGGCCGTAGCCGCGCTCCTTGGCAGTGTTCACCTCGGCCATCAGCTCGCGGATCGGCGTGAACAGGCCGGTGTAGGTGGCCGGGTTGCTGCGCGGCGTGCGGCCGATGGGCGACTGGTCCACGTTGATGACCTTGTCGAAGTATTCGATGCCCTCGATGGCCTCGTGCGGCGCCGGCTCGTCATGCGCGCGGTAAATCTGGCGCGCCACGGCGGCGTACAGCGTGTCGTTCACCAGCGTGCTCTTGCCCGAGCCCGACACGCCGGTCACGCAGGTGAGCAGGCCCACGGGGAAGTCCACGCTCACGTTCCGCAGGTTGTGGCCGCTGGCGCCCAGCACGCGCAGCGCCTGCAGCGGGCCCTGCCGCGCCTCGTGCACGGCCATGCGCTCGGCGCGCTTGCGGCTGGCCTCGCTGACCGGAAAGCGCGACTTGGGCTTGGCCTCGGGCGCCACCACCGGCGCCGCCACCGCGGGCAGCCAGGGCGTGCGGCGTGCCGGCACGGGGATGCTGCGCGTGCCGGCCAGGTACTGGCCCGTGAGCGAGTCGGGGTGGGCGCGCACGGTGTCGTAGCTGCCCTGCGCCATCACGCGGCCGCCGTGCACGCCAGCGCCCGGGCCCATGTCGATGATCTGGTCGGCCGCGCGCATCATGTCTTCGTCGTGCTCGACCACGATGACGCTGTTGCCGATGTCGCGCAGGTGCTGCAGCGTGGCGATGAGCCGGTCGTTGTCGCGCTGGTGCAGGCCGATGCTGGGCTCGTCGAGCACGTACATCACGCCGGTGAGGCCCGAGCCGATCTGGCTGGCCAGGCGGATGCGCTGCGCTTCGCCGCCCGACAGCGTCTCGGCGCTGCGGTCCAGGCTCAGGTAGTTCAGGCCCACATCGTTGAGGAACTGCAGGCGCGTGGCGATCTCGCGCACCACCTTGTCGGCGATGTCGGCCTTGGCGCCCGTGAGCCGCAGCTGGGCGAACCAGGTGTGCGCCTCGCTCAGCGTGGCATGGCTCACCTCGTACAGGCCGCGCGCCTGTGCGCCCTCGCCCACCTTCACGTGGCGCGCCTCGCGGCGCAGGCGCGCGCCCGCGCACTCGGGGCAGGCCTGGGTGCTGCGCAGGCGCGCCAGGTCCTCGCGCACCACGGTGGAATCGGTCTCGCGGTAGCGCCGCGCCATGTTGGGCAGGATGCCCTCGAACGGGTGCTGCTTGACGATGGCCTTGCCCTTCTGGGCGCCGCTTTCGAGGATGTAGCTGAAGGCGATGGCCTCCTCGCCCGAACCGTGCAGCACGGCCTGGCGCACGCGCTCGGGCAGGCTCTCGAACGGCGTGTCGATGTCAAAACCGTAGTGCCGCGCCAGGCTCTCCAGCATGGCGAAGTAGTAGGCGTTGCGCCGGTCCCAGCCCTTGATGGCGCCGCTCGCCAGGCTCAGGGTCGGAAAGGCCACCACGCGCGCCGGGTCGAACACCTCGCGCAGGCCCAGGCCGTCGCAAGCCGGGCAGGCGCCCAGCGGGGAATTGAACGAGAACAGGCGTGGCTCCAGCTCGCTCAGCGAATAGCTGCACACCGGACAGGCGAACTTGGCGCTGAACAGGTGCTCGGCGCCCGTGTCCATCTCCACGGCCAGCACGCGGCCGCCGGCCTCGGCGCCGCCCACGCGCAGCGCGGCCTCGAAGCTTTCGGCCAGGCGCTGCTGTAGGTCGGCGCGCACCTTCACGCGGTCCACCACCACGTCGATGTCGTGCTTCTCGGTCTTCTTGAGCGCCGGCAGGCTGCCGTGCTCGTAGATCTGGCCGTCGACGCGAAAGCGCACATAGCCCAGCGCCTGCATCTGCGCGAACAGCTCGGTGAACTCGCCCTTCTTGCCGCGCGCCAGCGGTCCCAGCACCATGAGCTTGGTGTCCTCGGGCAGGGCCAGCACGGCGTCCACCATCTGGCTCACCGTCTGCGAGCTGAGCGCCAGGCCGTGGTCCGGGCAGTAGGGCGTGCCGGCGCGGGCGTAGAGCAGGCGCAGGTAGTCGTGGATCTCGGTCACCGTGCCCACGGTGGAGCGCGGGTTGTGGCTGGTGGCCTTCTGTTCGATGGAAATGGCCGGCGACAGGCCCTCGATCAGGTCCACGTCGGGCTTGTCCAGCCGGCCCAGGAACTGGCGCGCGTAGGCCGACAGGCTTTCCACGTAGCGCCGCTGGCCTTCGGCATACAGCGTGTCGAACGCCAGGCTGGACTTGCCCGAGCCCGACAGCCCGGTGATCACCACGAGCTGGTTGCGCGGGATGTCCAGGTCGATGTTCTTGAGGTTGTGCGTGCGCGCGCCGCGGATGCTGATGCGCGCCTGTTGCCGCAGCACTTCGGCCAGCGGGCGGCCCTCGGGCGGCGGGGCGTCGGCGGTGTCGGGGCGGGAGGGAGGCAAGGGGTTCACGGCGGGCGCGCGGCGCGCGAAAAGGAAACTCTCCATGATAGTCAAAAGGGCTCTTGCGTGTACGCCCTGCCGTTGCCGGGCCGGATCGCGCACAATCAGGGTTTTCACTGCAGCCGTACACCTCCCATCGGCCCCGCACCGCGTGCCAGAGTCCACCGTGTCCCCGTCCCTGCCTTCTTCCGCCCGCCCGGCCGCAACCGGCCGACAGAGCGATCCCGCCACCACCATGACCCCGCAGGAGCGCCGCTCCAGCATCAGCCTGGCGCTGATCTTCGCGCTGCGCATGCTGGGCCTGTTCATGGTGCTGCCGGTGTTCGCGCTGGAGGCACGCAAGTACCCTGGCGGCGACGACCCGGCGCTGGTGGGGCTGGCCATGGGGATCTATGGCCTGACGCAGGCGGTGCTGCAGCTGCCGCTGGGCATGGCGTCGGACCGTTTCGGGCGCAAGCGCGTCATCGTGCTGGGGCTGCTGGTGTTCGCGGCTGGCAGCCTGCTGGCGGCGCTGGCCGACAGCGTGACGGGTCTGCTCGCGGGCCGGGCGCTGCAGGGCGCGGGCGCGGTGTCGGCCGCCGTCACGGCGTTGCTGGCCGACCAGACGCGCGACGGTGTGCGCACCAAATCCATGGCGCTGGTGGGTGGCAGCATTGGGCTGATGTTCGCCGTGGCGCTGGTGGCGGCGCCCCTGCTCGCGGCGCGCGTCGGTCTGGCCGGGTTGTTCGGCCTGACGTGCGCGCTGGCGCTCGCGGGCATCGCCGTGGTTCTGTGGTGGGTGCCGCCGGAGGCCGCGCACCGCAGCGAGGAGCGCAGCGGCACGCTGGCCGAGGTGTTCAAGAGCCCCGACTTGCTGCGCCTGAACCTGGGCGTTTTCGTGCTGCACACGGTGCAGCTCTCGATGTGGGTGGCCGTGCCCGCCATGCTGGTGCAGGCGGGCCTGGCGCATGCACAGCACTGGCAGGTGTACCTGCCGGCCGTGGTGCTGTCGTTCGTGGCCATGGGCGGGCTGTTCGCGCTGGAGCGCGCCGGCCGCCTGCGCGCCGCGCTGCTGGGCGCCATCGCGCTGGTGCTGCTGGTGCAGGCGGGCCTGGGCCTGCTGGCCGCCAGCGGCGCAGCGCCCACGCTGTGGGTGCTCGGTCCGCTGCTGTTTGTCTTTTTCTGTGGCTTCAACGCGCTGGAGGCCAGCCAGCCCAGCCTGGTCTCGCGCATGGCGCCCCCGGGCGTGCGCGGCGCGGCGCTGGGCGCCTACAACACGCTGCAATCGCTGGGGCTTTTCGCTGGCGGTGCGCTGGGTGGCGTGCTGGTCAAATGGGCTGGCGCACCGGGCCTGTTCGCCGCCACGGCGCTGCTCACGGCCCTTTGGCTGGTGCTGACCTGGCCGCTGCGGCCCGTGGGCCGGGCGGGGCACTGAACCGGGACGGCTTGCGGCACAATCGGGCGTTTGGCGCATGGAGCGCCATTCCCCAATTCGAGGTAGAGCAGCATGGCATCCGTGAACAAAGTCATCATCGTCGGCAACCTGGGCCGCGACCCCGAGGTGCGCGCCTTCCCCAGTGGCGACAGGCTGGCCAACGTCACCATCGCCACCACCGACAAGTGGAAAGACAAGCAAAGCGGCGAAATGCGCGAGGCGACCGAGTGGCACCGCGTGGTGTTCAACGGCCGCCTGGCCGAAATCGTCGAGCAGTACCTGCGCAAGGGCTCGCAGGTTTATGTGGAAGGCTCGCTGCGCACGCGCAAGTGGACCGACCAGTCCGGCGTGGAAAAGTACACCACCGAAATCCGTGCCGACACCATGCAGATGCTCGGTGGCCGCCCCGGTGGCGGCGGCCAGGGCGGTGGCTATGACGACGGCGGCTACGGCGGTGGCGACACCGGTGGCTACGACCAGGCCCCGCGCCGCGCCGCGCCGCCCCAGCGCCCCGCGGCTCCTGCGCAGCGCCCGGCACCGGCCCCGGCGGCCCAGGCGCCGCGTGCGGCTTCGGGCTTTGACGACATGGACGACGACATCCCGTTCTGACGCCTCCCGCGCCATTGGCTGGGTTTAAGGCCCGCGTTTCGAAAGAGGCGCGGGCTTTTTGCTGGGTGTCGGGACCGGGGGAGTGCCCGGTCAAGGCTGTGGCGCTGGGCGCGCAACGCGGCGCCGCGCCGGCGGGCTTCACGGCGCGCGCCGGTGGCGCACGAACGCGGCCAGCACCAGCACCAGCAGCGGCAGGCACAGCAGCAGCGTCGCCAGCAAGGGGTCGGCAGCGAAGCGCGCCACAACCGCGGGGCGGCATGCCTCGCAGGTCTGTACCCGGTCCACGCCATAGCCGAGCACCAGAATGGAAAAGTGGGGAGGAAAGCGCATGCGGGCTCCCGGCGGGCCGTCGCAGGCCGTTCAATCCACCAGCGCGGCCGCAGGGCTGCGGCCCCTGGCGGCGGCGAGCGCCGCGAGGGCCGGGTGGCGCAGCACGAGGTCGCCGGCGTCAAGGGCGAAGTCGATGCGGCCCTGCCAGTGCGCGGGCATCTGCTCCAGCGTGGCCATGCCCGGCGCCGGCAGCAGCGTCAGCAAGGCCGCGTCCAGCAGGTCCAGCAGCCCCTGGCTGGCGGCATGGCCGGCGAAGCGCAGCAGCGCCACGCGGCCGCTGGGCGCCACGCGCCGGGGCACGCGCCGCGTAGGCTGCAGCGCGAACGTGGCGTCGCCCAGCGCGGTGTCGCGGATGCCGCGGTAGGCCCCATTGTCGATTTGCAGGTAGCTGGCGGCCTGGGCCACGTCCCGGCACAGCAGCAGGGGCGCCGCGTGGCGCGGCGGACCGGCGGCTTCCCCCAGCAGGCGCAGCTGCTCGGTGGCGGCCTTGTCGTCCAGGTCGCAGGCGGCGAGGTAGCCCGCCGATGTCGGCAGCAGGCCGACTGCACCCGCACGCAGCAGCGCCGCGGCCTGCTGGAGCGGCCGCGGCTGCGGGTGGTCCGGGTGGACGCTGTAGCGGGGGAGCGAGGGCATGGCAATCGTCTTTCAAGGGGCGGCGGACACCGCACCCCCTCGGCGGGCAAACCGCGTGCCCGGCCCGCTGTACCCGGGCTGCGCACGCCGCAAATTCTTCGGTCAATCCTGCGGCAACCGGTACCGGCCGGGCCGTGGCGCCGTATCACGAGGCCGGGAATGGCGTGGAGTCGGTGATGTGCCGCTCGCGCAGCAGGTCTTCGGACTCGAAGCGTTCTGCATGGCACGCGGCATTTAAGAGCGGCGGGAGCCTGGCCGCAACCCGGCACGCGGGCCGGGCGCGGCGGGCTTACTCAGCGTTGTTGGCGGTTGCCTTGATCGCGGCTGGGGTCTTCTTCGCGGGTGGCGTCGTTGCGCTCGGCATCTTCACCGCGCTGGCGGCCATCCTGGCCGCTCTGGTTCTGAGGGTTCTGCTTGCTTTGCTGATTCTGCTGATTCTGTTGGTTCTGTTGGTTCTGTTGGTTCTGTTGGTTCTGTTGGTTCTGTTGGTTCTGTTGGTTTTGCTGGTTCTGTTGGTTTTGCTGGTTTTGCTGGTTTTGGCTTTGTTGCTTGCTTTGGCCTTGTTCGTTGCGGTTTTGCTCGGTCATGGTGGGTCTCCGATGGTTGCAGGGATCGGCGGATCGCCGACAGCCTCCGGGGGCAAGCGACGTGCCCATCGGTGGCGGCCGAGGGGCTGGGCGCGCCCCGCTCCGTTCAGGAGCGCTGATTGCCCGGGTGCGCGACCACTTCAAGGAATTTCCATGGAAACCAAGGCGACGCTGCTGGGCCATCCCATCCACCAGATGCTGGTGGCGTTTCCACTGGGGCTGCTGGGTGCCTCGGTGCTCTTCGACCTGCTGGCCATCGCCCTGGGTCAGCCTACGCTGGCGCTCGTGGCTTACTACGTCCTGGCGGGCGGCCTGCTGGCCGGACTGGTGGCGGCGCCGTTCGGCCTGATCGACTGGCGCGGCATTCCGCGCGGCACGCGCGCGCGCCGCATTGGGGCGCTGCATGGCGGCGGCAATGTGCTGATGCTGGCCCTGTTCGCGCTGGGTTGGTGGCTGCGCCGCGACGACGCCGCCTGGCCGCCGCGCGAAGCGCTGCTGCTGTCGCTGCTGGGGGCCGGCATCTCGGTCTTCACGGCCTGGCTGGGCGGTGAACTTGTGGACCGCCTGGGCATTGGGGTGGCCGAAGGCGCGCACGCCGATGCACCGAGTTCGCTGCGGGTGCCGCACCTGCCAGCGCAGCGCGTGCCTAAGCCGTGAGACTGTGCTTTAGCTATAAATACTATAGCTGTTGGCGCTTGCCAATAGGACGCTGGAGGCCTATTTTGTGCTGGTTTCCTGCGCGGGGTCGACCACCGAGATCACCCCCCCACCCAGGCACACGTCGCCGTCGTACAGCACGGCGCTCTGGCCTGGCGTGACGGCCCACTGCGCCTCGGGGAAATGCAGGCGAAAGCCGGTCGCGCCGGCCTGCTCCACGGTGCAGGCGGCGTCCTGCTGGCGGTAGCGCGTCTTGGCAGCGTAGGCACCGGGCGCGGGCGGGTGGCCGGCGGTCCAGCTGGCATCCTGTGCATCCAGCCGGTGCGACAGCAGCCAGGGGTGGTCGTGTCCCTGCACCACGCGCAGTGTGTTCCTGGCCAGGTCCTTGCGCGCCACGAACCAGGGCTCGTGCGCGCCGCCGCCGCGCTGGGCGCCCTTTTCCTTCACGCCGCCGATGCCCAGGCCCTGGCGCTGGCCCAAGGTGTAGAACGAGAGGCCCACATGCTTGCCCAGTGTGCGCCCGCGCTCGTCCTGGATGGGGCCGGGCGCGTGGCTGATGTAGCGGTTGAGGAACTCGCGGAACGGCCGCTCGCCGATGAAGCAGATGCCGGTGGAATCCTTCTTCTTTGCGTTGGGCAGGCCAATCTCGGCGGCGATGCGGCGCACCTCGGTCTTGTGCAGCTCGCCCACGGGGAACAGCGTCTTGGACAGCTGCGCCTGGTTCAGCCGGTGCAGGAAGTAGCTCTGGTCCTTGGACGGGTCCAGGCCCTTGAGCAGCTCGAACAGGCCGCTGGCGGCGTTCTGGCGCACGCGGGCATAGTGGCCGGTGGCGATCTTTTCGGCACCCAGGCGCATGGCGTGGTCGAGGAAGGCCTTGAACTTGATCTCGGCGTTGCACAGTACGTCGGGGTTGGGCGTGCGGCCGGCCTGGTACTCGCGCAGGAACTCGGCGAACACGCGGTCCTTGTACTCGGCGGCGAAGTTGACGTGCTCGATCTCGATGCCGATCACGTCGGCCACGGCGGCGGCGTCCACGAAGTCGACGTTGGACGAGCAGAATTCGCTGTCGTCGTCATCTTCCCAGTTCTTCATGAAGATGCCGACCACCTCGTGGCCCTGCTGCTTGAGAAGGTGGGCGGTGACCGCCGAATCCACGCCGCCGGAGAGACCCACCACGACCCTGTGCTTTGTCATCGCCGGGCCGCCCCCAGATGACAAAGCGGCCCCCTCGGGGGGCGGTGACCCGCGCAGCGGCGGAACGTGGGGGTAATCTTCATGGGCGTGATTATCCGGGTTGTCACGGAGTGCGACTTGCTGCAACCTGCTCCCACCCCTTCCCCCAAGGTTTCTCCGCATGCTGAAAAAAATTCTGGCCGGCCTGCTGGCCCTGGTGCTGCTGCTGGCAGCCGTGCTGGCCCTCAACACCCTGCGCAAAGGCTCGCGCCAACTGCAGGTGGAGTCGCTCGCGCCGGTGGCCGTGGACGGGCCCGCCGTGGCCGCGCGCCTGGCCGAGGCGGTGCGCCTGCAGACCATCTCCTCGCGCGACGACGCCGAGCTCAACGCCAGCCAGTTCCAGGCCCTGCACGCCCTGCTGCAGCAGCGCTTTCCGCGCGTGCATGCCCACCTGCAGCGCGAGGTGGTGGGCGGCCTGAGCCTGCTCTACACCTGGAAAGGCGCCGACCCGAAGGCCCCGCCCATCCTGCTCATGGCGCACCAGGACGTGGTGCCCGTGGCGCCCGGCACCGAGGGCGACTGGCAAGTGCCGCCGTTCGCCGGCGCGGTGAAGGACGGCTTCATCTGGGGCCGCGGCTCGTGGGACGACAAGGGCAACCTGCTGTCGCAGCTCGAAGCCGTGGAGATGCTGCTGGCCAGCGGCTACCAGCCGCCGCGCACCCTCTACCTGGCCTATGGCGCCGACGAAGAGGTGGCCGGTCTGCGGGGTGCCGCGCGCATCGCCGCGCTGCTGCAGGAGCGCGGCGTGCGACTGGACTTCGTGCTCGACGAGGGCCTGCTGGTGCTCGAAGGGCTGATGCCGGGCATCAGCAAGCCCACGGCGCTTATCGGCGTGGCCGAGAAGGGCTATATGTCGGTGGTGCTCAAGGTGTCGGCCACGCCGGGCCATTCGTCCATGCCGCCGCCCAAGGGCACCAGCGCCATCGCCATGGCGAGCGCGGCCCTGGCGCGGCTGGAAGACCGGCAGCTGCCCGCCGGCATCCGGGGTGTGGCGGCCGAGATGTTCGACACCCTGGCGCCCGAGATGGGCGGCTTTGCGCGCGTGGCGCTGTCCAACCTGTGGCTGTTCGGGCCGGTGGTGCAGAAGCAGCTCGAAGGCGCGGCCAGCACCAACGCCATGCTGCGCACCACCACGGCGCTGACCATCGTCAACGCCGGCAACAAGGAAAACGTGCTGCCCGGCAGCGCCGAGGCGACGGTGAACTTCCGCATCCTGCCCGGCGACACGAAAGAAGGCGTGCTGCAGCACATGCACAGCCATGTGGCCGATGCGGCGCCAGGGGGCAAGTTCGAGCTGGTGGCGCTGCCCGGCGCGGTGGATGCGTCTAAGGTGGCGCCCACGGATTCGGCGCAGTACCGGGTCTTGAACCAGACCATCCGCGAGGTGTTCCCCGACGCGCTGGTGGCCCCGGGACTGATGGTGGCGGGCACGGATTCCATCCACTACGGCGCCATCAGCGACCACATCTTCAAGTTCTCGCCCATCCGCGCCAACGCCGAGGACCTCAAGCGCTTCCACGGCACCAACGAGCGCCTGAGCGTTGCCAACTACCAGGATGCCATCCGCTTCTACCACCGGCTCATTCCGCAGGTGGCGGGAGCGGCCGCGCGCTAGTCAGTCCGCCGGAACCGGGTGGGTGACGCTCACATCGGTGTGCACCAGGTGCAGGGGGAAGCGCCGCCCCGCCAGGTAGTCCTCCAGGCAGTGCAGCAGCAGCGGGCTGCGGTGGCGCTCGGGGCAGGCGCGGATCTCGTCAGCCGTCATCCACAGCGTGCGCACGATGCCTTCGTCCAGCGAACGCCAGCCGTGGTGCGTGCCGAGCTGGCCGGCGAAGGCGAAGCGCATGTAGGTGAGGTCGTCGCCGGTGCGCGTCTTGGTGAAACGGTTGAGGTACACGCCGAGCAGCGCCGTGGGCTCGAAGTCGTGCGCCGTTTCCTCCAGCACCTCGCGGGCGCAGGCCTGCAGCGGCGACTCGCCCGGGTCCAGGTGGCCGGCCGGGTTGTTGAGCTTGAGGCCGTCGGTGGTCTCTTCCTCCACCAGTAGAAAACGGCCATCGCGCTCGATGACGGCGGCCACGGTGACGTTGGGTTTCCAGCGGTTTGGCATGGCGGGCATTATCGCCATAGCCCGTGGCAACCCGGCACGGCCGGCCGGTCAGCAGGCGGGCGCGGGGTGTGCGGCCGGTGGCGTGGGCAGCGCCCAGGCGCTGGCGGTAACGCGCAGGATGGTGGCGATGAGGGCGATCGGGGAGGGTGCGGCGGGGCGGTTCATGTCCAATACAGTCCGAGAGAAAGCACAATGCGTGCAGCTTGCCCGCCCTCGGTGACGGGCGCGTGACAATGCCCCCGCCCCGGCGCCGCCCGCCCGTTCCGGTGGAGAACCCGACCATGACCCAACGCTTCCTGTCCACCCTGCCGACCCTGCTGTGCGCCCTGGCGCTGGCGGCGTGCAGCGGCCGCTACCAGGCGCCCGCGCCGTTCGAGCTGAACATCGCCCACATCAACGACCACCACTCCCAGCTCGAACCCTTCGCCGGCACCGAGCTGCGGCTGGACGGCGTGCCCACCCAGGTCGAGCTGGGCGGCTTTGCGCGGCAGACGGCGGCGTTTGCCGCGCTGGCGGGCACGCCTAACCTGCTCAAGCTGCACGCGGGCGACGCGCTCACCGGCACGCTGTACTACACCTTCTTCCAGGGCCGCGCCGACGCGCGCCTGATGAACACCATCTGCTTCGACGCCTTCATCCCCGGCAACCACGAGTTCGACGACGGCGACGGCGTGCTGCGCGGCTTCCTCGACGCGCTGGCCGCGGGCGGCTGCGGCACCGCCGTGCTGTCGTCCAACATCGAACCGCAGGCCGGCACGCCGCTGGCACCCAAGGGCGGCCCGGCCTCCCTGCGCCCGTCCACCGTGCGGCGCATTGGCGGCGTGGACGTGGGCATCGTCGGCGCCACCATCGTCGGCAAGACGGTGAACTCCTCGCGCCCGCTGCCCAGCACGCGCTTCCACGAAGAGGCCGCGTCGGCGCAGCAGGCCATCGACGCGCTGCGCGCGCGCGGCGTGCGCCACATCGTGCTCATGACGCACCAGGGCTACGAGAACGACAAGGCCCTGGCCGCGCGCCTGACGGATGTGGACGTCATCATCGGCGGCGACTCGCACTCCCTGCTGGGCGATTTCAGCGCCCAGGGCCTGCCCAGCTCCGGCCCCTACCCCACGGTGGTGCGCAACCGCGCGGGCGAGCCGGTGTGCATCGGCCAGGCCTGGGAATACGCCAAGGCCATCGGCCAGATGCGCGTGCGCTTCGACGCCGAAGGCCGCGTGCTCGATTGCGCCGGCCAGGCGCGCCTGCTGATCGGCGAACCGTTCGCGCGCCAGGACGCGGCGGGTCAGTGGCAGCCGCTGGCGCCGGCCGAGAGCGCCGCGCTGGCGCAGCGCCTTGCCGCCCAGCCCGCCGTGCAGGTGCAGGCGCCCGACCCCGGCGCCGAGCGCATCCTGGCGGAATACACCAGCGCGCTCACGGCCGAGAAGGCCAAGACCATCGGCACCGCCGCCGAGCCGCTGTGCCTGGTGCGCGTGCCCGGCGAGAGCACCAACCGCAGCGCCGGCGTGGCCGGCTGCGCGGCCGCCCACACCCTGGCACGTGGCAGCGACATCGCCCAGGTGGTGGCCGAGGCCTTCCTGCACGGCAGCCGCCGCGCCGACATCGCGCTGCAGAATGCCGGCGGCATGCGCGTGCCCCTGGCGGCCGGAACGCTCACCATGAACACCGCGTTCACGCTGCTGCCCTTTGCCAACACCCTGGTGGAGCTGGACCTGACCGGCGCCGAAGTGCTGGCCGCGCTGGAGGATGGCGTGGCCAACTACCTCGACCGGCACCTGTCCGACGGCTCGCACCCCTACACCGCCGGCCTGCGCTGGGAGCTGGACATGCGCCAGCCGCGCGGCCAGCGCCTGGCGAACGTGCAGGTGCGCGACAAGGCCACGGGCGCCTGGGGCCCGCTGGACCCGGCGCGCACCTATGTGCTGGTGACGCACGACTTCATCGCCAGCGGCAAGGACGGCTATGCCACGCTGGGCGCGGCCCACGCCGCCGGCCGTTTCGTGAACACCTACCTGCTCTACACCCAGACCTTCGTGGACTACGTGCGTGCGCGCGGCGGCCTGCGCCGCCCGGCGCCGGGCGACTATGCGCACCAGAAGGTGGTGACGAAGGCGGGCGTGGCCCTGCCCTGACCGGCCTCAGCTGGGCGGGAGCGCGCGCACCATGTACACGGCGCCCTCGCCATAGGCGGCCAGGCGCTGGCGCTGGGCCGCGTCCTGCAGCGCTTGCACGGTGTAGCCGTGGCGCTGCCAGAAGCCCTGCGAGCCCTGCACCGACACCAGCGCCGATTGGCGCAGGCCGCGTGTGCCCGCCTGGGCCCACAGCGGCTCCAGCAGCGCGCGCGCCAGGCCGCGCCCGGCCCACTCGGGCAGCACGGCCATGTCGTGCAGGTACAGCGTGTCGGGCTGCGGCACGGCCTCGAAGTCGCCGTGCAGCGGCGTGACCTTGCCCAGACAGGAGTCGTAGGCCGCGAGGTAGGCGCCAACGCGGGCGCCGTCCTCCAGCACCAGCGAGCACTGCGCCGGACTGGCGAGGCGGCGCGCGAACACCTCGGCGCTCTCGACGAAGCCCGCGCCGTAGCAGGCGCGCTGCACCTCCAGCAGGCCGGGCAGGTCGGGCAGGGTGAGGGGGCGGGGTGTCAAATGATGCGCTCTTGATTTGATAGCTGGCAGCGCATTATGGACGGGCGCAGTTGGCCGATTTCATGGATATTCCTCTGGGGCGCGTACCCCCACCACGCCCTGCCACGCGGCCTCCTGCACCTCCGGGGGCAGCTCGTGGGCCAGCGCGCTGTGCTCGCGCTCGTGGTGGTGTTCCAGCACATGGCGCAGCGCATGGGCGGCGTCGAGCAGCATCAGCACCGCACGGCGGCGGCCGGCCTCGTCCTGCGGCTGCTGCTGCACGACCGCCTGCACGCGTTCGCGGTATTCCTCGGCCAGCAGGGCGATGCGCTCGTGCTCCAGCAGGTACACGCGCGCCGCCCAGCGCGCGCCCGCGGGCACGTGGGGCAGCAGGCGGGTGTTCTCGATGGCGATGTGTTCCTGCAGGCCCTGGTGCCAGTGCTGCAGGTGCCGCAGCGCGCCTGCGAAGTCCGCCCCCGCCACGGCGAGCAGGTGGGCGTGCAGCACGGCGTCGAGCCGTTCATGCTGGCGTTCGAAATGGTGCAGAGCCGGGGGGGTGGACATGGCTGGCGGGAGAGCGGTGAAGCGGGATATTGTCCCCGCCCCGCCAGACCCCCGGGCGTGGCGGCATGCCGCTGCCAGGGCCTTTAGCCCGCCGCCACCCACCCCGCCGCGTGCCCGCGCGTGAAGGCTTCCTCGAACACCGAGTAGCCCGACCAGTCGCTGTGCGCAAACGCCAGCCGCGCCGTGGTGGGCGTGGGCAGCCAGGCAGGGCGCTCTCCATTCAATAGCGCCCGGCGCCCGGTGGACGGGCGCTGCAGGCCGATTTTGCTCAAAAAGGCGAGCTGTTCCGGCACCGGTATGGCCATGGCGTGGCCGTAGCGCGTGATGTCCACGCGCGTGGCGCGGCGCGCCAGGTCGGCGTGCGGCACGCCCAGCGTGGCCAGCGCGGCATTCGCCCAATGCGTCCAGGGCTGCGTGGCCAGTTGCTCGCGGCCCTGGGGCTGGTCGCCCAGGGCCTGGTAGTAGCTCAGCACCGTGGGCCCGGCCAGCAGCTTGCCGGGTTCCAGGCGCTGGTGGCCGGCGTTCACGTAGCCCAGGCCGCCGGGGTTGGCGTCCTGGTAGAGCACGTTGTCCCAGGCGGGCGCGGCGCCGGGGCGGTCCTGCAGGGGGGCGTCGATGTGGATGTTGGCCACCAGCCAGGGCGCCCACTGCAGGCGCCGGGCTGCCTCGGCCAGGAAGGCTGGCGGCTGGCGCACCACCCGCGCCGCCAGGAACACCGGCAGCGCCACCACGCAGCGGCGTGCCTGCCAGCGCTCCACGCTGTCGGTGGCGTGGTTGTAGGCGTCCACCTCCACGCCCTGGCGTCCCTCGGCGATGCGCAGCACACTGCAGCCGGTGCGCAGCTGGCCGCCCGTGCGCAGCGGCTCGGCCAGGCGGCGCGTGAGCCAGCCGTTGCCCTCGGGCCAGGTGAGCACGGCCTCGCGCTCCTCGGGTGCTGCCTCGCCCGGCGCGTGGAAGCCGTGGCGGCTGGCGAAGTAGTGGATGCCGGCCCAGGCCGACACGCGCGCCGTGCCGGCGCCGTAGTCGTCGCGGCAGCAGTAGTTCAGGTACCAGCGCAGGTGCGCGTCGTCCAGGCCCTGCAGCGTCAGCCAGTCATCAAAAAGCATAGCGTCCAGCGCTTGATGGGCGGGCGCCAGAGGCCGTTTTGCATCCAAACCCTTGAGCAGGGGCATGGTGAAGCGCGCGGCCTTGCCCTGCGCCGCCACCTGGGCGGCGAAGTGCCGGTACTGTGCCTGCGTCTCGGCGCCGACGCCGTGCACGGGCAGCAGGCCTTCCTGCCACTCGCCTTCGAAGAACAGGCGCTCCTGCGGGCTGTGGCACAGGTGGCGCTCGTCGTACTGCCAGCGCCCGGCCACGCGCTGGCGCAGGCCCAGTTCTTCCAGCAGGTCCTGCACCTCGCGTGCGTCGTCGCCGGGCACGGGCAGGTAGTGCGCGCCCAGCGGGCAGGCGATGCCGGCCACCTGGCCGCCGCGGCTGTTGCCGCCGGCCTCGTCTTCCAGCTCCAGCAGCGCGAAGTCGTCCACGCCGGCCAGGCGCAGCGCGCGCGCCGCCGCCAGGCCGGCCACGCCGCCGCCCGCGATCAGCACCTGGGTGCGGCGCACCACGGCCGGGTCGGGCAGCGTGTTCCGGGCCAGCAGGTCGCGCACGCGGTGGCCGCGCGCCATGTCGATGCCGGTAAAGCCGCCCTGCAGGTCGCGCGGCGCGTCGTGGCACCCGGCCAGGGCGGTGGCGGCGGCAGTAGCGAGAAACTGGCGGCGCTGCATGGTGCGGCCCTCGGGGTTAGAGCGGGTGGGAGGGCCTCAGTGGGCCACAACCTTGCCCCACTCGCGTTCGTAAGTGTGTACCAGCGCCTGGTTGGACAGGCGGTTCACTTCGGCGGGCACGCGCGCCATGTCGAGCGGAAAGTCCAGCAGCTGCGGCAGCGTGGCCGGGCCGAGGAACTGCAGGCCCGGGGGCAGCGTCTCGGGCATGCGCCAGGGGCGGCGGCTGGCGATGACGAAGCCCCATTCGCCAAAGCTGGGCACATGGGCGTGGTAGGGCGTGGTGCGCAGCCCCACGGATTCGATCGTCGTCACCACCGTCCAGAAGCTCTGGCGCGCCACCAGCGGCGAGGTGGTCTGCACCACGGCGTAGCCGCTGGCGGCCAGGCGTTTGTCCAGCAGCGCATAGAAGCTGTTGGTGTAGAGCTTGCCGATGGCGAAGTTGGTCGGGTCGGGGAAGTCCACGATGACCACGTCGAACGTGTCCTCGCCCTGCTGCAGCCACTGGAAGGCGTCCTGGTTGACGATCCGCAGCTTGGGCGAGGCGAGCGCGCCGCCGTTGAGGCGGGTCAGCGTGGGGTTGCCGCTGAACAGCCCGGTCATGGCTGGGTCCAGCTCCACCAGCGTGACGGACTCGACCGAGGGGTACTTGAGGACTTCGCGCACGGCCATGCCGTCACCGCCGCCCAGCACCGCCACCCGGCGCGGCCCGCCGCCGGCCGCGAAGGCCGCCATGGCGGGGTGCACTAGCGCCTCGTGGTAGCGGTACTCGTCGCGCTCGGCGAACTGCAGGTTGCCGTTGAGGAACAGCCGGTGGCCCAGCTTGCCCTGCGTGACCACGATGCGCTGGTAGGGCGAGGCGGCCGAGACCACGATGCGGTCGTGGTAGAACTTGTCCTCGGCCACGCTGGTGATCTGGTCCGCGCCCACGAGCCCGGCGCCGAGCAGCCCCAGCACCAGGGCGCAGGCGATGGCGTGCTCGCGCAGGCGGCGCAGTTCATGGCGGAACAGCCACAGCGCCCACACGGCCACGGCCGCGTTCATCAGGCCGAACAGCAGGCCGGTGCGGATCAGGCCCAGGTGCGGCACCAGCAGCAGCGGGAAGGCCAGCGACACCGCCAGCGCGCCCAGGTAGTCGAAGGTGAGCACCTGCGAGACCAGGTCCTTGAGCGCCACGTTGCGCTTGAGGATGCGCATGACCAGCGGGATCTCCAGGCCGACGAGCGTGCCCACCAGCAGCACCATGCCGTAGAGCAGCAGGCGGAAAGCATCCGGAACGAAGGCGTTGGCGAGGAACAGCGTGGCCGGCAGCGCGCCGCCGACCAGGGCGACGAGCAGCTCGATGCGCAGGAAGTGCGCCGGCAGCTGGCGCTCGAAATAGCGCGACAGCCACGAGCCCACGCCCATGGCGAACAGGTAGGTGCCGATGATGGTGGAGAACTGCAGCACCGAGTCGCCCAGCACATACGAGGCCAGGGCGCCGGCCGCCAGCTCGTAGAGCAGGCCGCAGGCCGCCACCACGAACACGCTGGCGAGCAGGGCGACGTCGATGGGGCGGGCGGCTGGAGCGGCGGTTTCCTTCATGTGACGGTACATGCAATGGGCGTGACCCATGCCAGCAGACGCCGCGCAAGGGCCGCCCCGCCGCGCTGGCGTCGTCCCCCTGCCCGCATCGCGTGGCGATGCGAGAGCGGGGGGAAGCGGCGCAGCCGCTCAGGGGGGTGTTGCATCAATGAATGGCGGCTGCCACGATGATGCTGATGCCCAGGCACATGGCCGCCACCACCATGGCCAGGGCCTTGTTTTGCTTTTCGACGATCTCGCGCCACAGGTCGTAGGGGGTGATCTTGTCGATGATGATGAAGCTGATCCAGAACACCAGCACGCCCACCAGGGCGTAGAGGATGGAGCCAAAAAATGCGGCGGGCCGCAGCCATTCGAATCCCATCATGATGTGATCTCCGAGAGTGAAAACGTTATTTGTGACTGCCGCCGCTGGAGTAGCCACCCCAGGAGCCGCCCGAACTGCGCGCGTAGCCGCCCGAGGAGCCCGAGCAATTGCTCAGGATGATGAGCAGGATGATGATGACGATCGCGATGAGGACGATGGTGCCGCAGCCCATGCCCTTGGCGGCCACGAAGGGGCCGGGGTCATCGCGTTTGAGCAGGTCCTTCTTGTCGTCCAGTCCGAAAGCCTTGGCGACGGTGTCGCTGGCGAGCTTGTCGCCGCTGGACCAGGTGACCTCGCTGGGCGTCTGCTCCAGCGAGAGCAGGCCCTTGGCGCTCGCGAAGTCGCGGTTGCTGGTCTTCTGGCCGCGCGTGACGGGCCAGTAGAACTCGCCCAGCACATAGGTGGTCTCGGCCTCGTAGTTGTACTTGAGCTGGTAGGTGGTGCCCAGGTAGCTGGCGCTGCGGCCGCTGGCGGCCATCTGCGGCGCGCCCGTGGTGGGGCGCACCAGGCTCCAGCCTTCCTCGGAATCGACCAGGAAGGCGAAGCCGCGCTTCTGGTTGTAGAGCAGGTACTCGCTCCAGCCGAAGTGCTCGTCGTCGCCGGGCTCCACGCCCATGCGGTGCTGGAAGCCCACCACCTGCCAGTGCACACCCTGCAGCTGGCCCTTGCTGCCCAGCGCGATCAGGGGCTGCACGGGCTCGTCCTGCTCGGCCGAGCGCAGCTCGCCGCCCACGCCGCTGTCCAGGCTGATGATGCTGGCGCACGAGCCGCAGGTGACGCTCTTGGTGGTGGACAGCTGCACCTGCACCGGTGCGCCGCAGTGCGGGCAGTTGAACTGGCGGCCTTTCTCGTCCTTGGCGGACTCGTCCTTCAGGCCCTGGAGCTTGAGGTCTTCCAGCTGCACCGCGCGGCCGCGCTCGACGTGCGGCGGCTGATGCCCGTAGTCGATGGACAGCACTTCGCCGTCGCTGCTGCGCAGCTCCACCAGGCCGAACGGGTGGCCCAGCGGCGGCAGCTTGGGCAGTTCGCCCTGGGCCGAGAGCAGCGTGGCCTGGCCGCTGAAAGCCACGCTGTAGGGTTTGCCGTTGATGGCGGTGGTGCTGCCCACGCGAAAGCGGCTGGCCTCGGGCAGCTCGCGCCCCGGGTCCATGGGGCGGGTGAAGACGTAGGCGCCGTTGTCCTCGCCCAGGCTGGCCAGGGTGCCGTCTTCGAGGAAGGCAGACCATTCGGTCCAGACACCTGCCTCGGTCTTGTACTGCAGGCGGCCGATGAGCGTGAAGGGCTGCTCCTTGCCGTCGAGCGTGATGCGCCCGCTGGCCATGAGCTGCAGCGGGCTGTGGTCGTCGAACAGCTCGGCCATCTTGCCCAGGCGCTGCAGCACGTCGCCGCTGCGCACCACGGTGCTCTGGCAGTAGCCGCAGACGGCGTGGGTGGATTGCGCGCTGCGGAATTCAACAGGCGCGCCGCAGCCCGGGCAGGGCGCCCGGTAGCTGCGCTGGGTGGGGCTGGTGGCCATCGGGGTGCTGCTGCTGCCTGCGCCGCGCTACGCGGTGTTGAAGCCTTTTTGGCCTCTGGCGCTGATCCCTCCAGCGCAAGCAGCTATTTTTATGATAGCAACCGGGTCAGACCAGCTTCTTCAGCAGCTCGGCCTTCTTGGCGTCGAACTCTTCCTGCGTGAGGATGCCCTTGGACTTGAGTTCGCCCAGCTTCTCCAGCGTGGCCATCACGTCCTCGGGCTTCACGCCCACGGCCGCCGCAGCGGCAGCTACGGCCGGTGCCGCCTGCGCCGCGCCGCCCTGCAGGCCCTGTTGCAGGTTCTGCGCCAGCACCTGGCCCAGCGCCACGCCGGCGCCCAGGCCCATGGCGTCGCCGGCAATGCCGCCGCCCTGGCCCGCGCCTTCGGCGAACTTGGGAATAGCCTGCGCCGTCTGGTACTGCATGAACTTGCCCATGTCGTTGCCGACCATGCCCATGCCGATCTTCTGGTCGAGGATCTTCTGCAGCTCCTCGGGCAGCGAGACGTTCTGCACCGTCATGCCTTCGAGCTGCAGGCCGATCTTGGCGAAGGCCGGCTGCAGTTCCTTGGCCAGCGCGTCGGCAAACATCACCTGGTTGGCCGCCAGGTCGAGGAAGGGCAGGCCGCTGCCCGCAATGGCGTTGCTGATGTTCTGCAGCACCAGGCCGCGCAGCTGGCCTTCGAGGTCGCCCACGGGGTAGACGTCGCGCGTGCCCGAGATTTCGGTGTGGAACAGCTTGGGGTCGGCGATGCGGAAGGCGTAGTTGCCGAACGCGCGCAGGCGCACCGCGCCGAAGTCCTTGTCGCGGATGGTGATGGGCTGCGGCGTGCCCCACTTCTGGTCGATCTGCTGGCGCGTGCTGAAGAAGTACACGTCGCTCTTGAAGGGCGACTGGAACAGCTTGTCCCAGTTCTTCAGATACGTCAGCACCGGCAGCGTCTGCGTGGTCAGCTTGTAGGTGCCGGGGCCGAACACGTCGGCCACCTGGCCTTCGTTGACGAACACCGCCATCTGCGACTCGCGCACCACCAGCGTGCCGCCGTTCTGGATTTCCATCCCCTCCATCGGGAAGCGCCAGGCCAGCGTCCCGTCGCCGTCCTCGGTCCACTGGAGGATGTCGATGAACTGTTTCTTGATGAAGTCCATGAGTGCCATGCGTGCTCCCGGTTGCTATGCAGAGGGGGTTGATCGGACGGCCATCATAGAACAAGCCTTGCGCCGCGCGCGGGCGTATTTCAGGGGCCGGGCCGTGAAAGCTGGCGCGCCGTGGGCACGCGCTGGCTATGCCGGCGGTAGGGAGGTTCAATGGCGGTTGTAATTGCGAGCGATTATCATTTGCGCAAGGCCGCCGCACCGGGCGGCCCCTGAGCCAAGGAGCCCGCCATGTCCCGCATCCGCCTCGCCGCCCGCCAGAACAAGACCATGCTGCTGAAGACGGGCAGCTACTACGTGATCCACATCTGCGTGGCCGCGCTGGTGGCCTACGCCGTGACCGGCAACCTCTGGGCTTCGCTCACGCTGAGCCTGCTCGAGCCCACGGTGCAGGCCGTGGCCTTCTTTTTCCACGAAAAGGCCTGGGAGCGCGCCGGGCGGCGCCAGGCGGCCGCGGCCAGCGCGGCGGCGGTTCCAGGGGAAGGGGGGCTCAGGCCCGCACGTTGAGCAGCGCGCCCAGCATGCGGTCTTCGGTCTGCAGCGTCTGCAGATTGGCCTTGAAGGCGTAGGTGGCGGTCATCTGGTCCACCACCTCCTGCTCCAGCGTCACGCCTTCCTGCGGCTCGCGCTGCAGGGTGGCATTCACGCCCGCGGGGCCGGCCACGTCGGCCTGCTCGGCGCGAAAGCGCCGGTAGCCGGGCGTGTTCATGTTGGCGATGTTGTTGGCCGAGGCATCGAGGCGCATCTGCGCGGCCTGCAGGCCGGACTGGGCGATGGAGGAGATGCTTGCCATGGTGCTGCCTTGTGTGAAGGCTTGCATTTTCTGCCTGCGCGGCGCTCAGCGCAAGGCGGCGGCGCCTTCTCCATGCGCCTGCAGCAGGCATTGCGCAAAGGCCTTCGCCGCGCGCGGCGGCTGGGGCGAGCGGCGCAGCACGCTGACAAACTGGCAGCGGTAGAAGAACAGCGACGGCTGCACGGCCTGCATCTGGCCCTGGCGCTCGAAGGCCTCGGCGTAGTGGTCGGGCAGGAAGCCCAGGTAGCGCCCGGAGAGGATCAGCGTGGCGATGGATTCCTGATCGAAGCCCGTGGCCTTGCGCGGCAGGCGCGCGCCGTGGCTCAGCTCCATGTTGGGCGAGTGGTAGCCCAGGCCGGCGAACTGCCAGGCGCGCAGGCTGTCCCAGCCCAGGCCGGAATGGTCCTGGCCGAACAGCGGGTGCCGTGCGCCGCAGTACAGCCGCATGGTCTCGCCGAACAGGTTGGCGTAGACCAGGCTCTGCGAGGTGCGGTGTGCCGGGATGATGCCGAGGTGGATGCTGCCGTCGATGAGTCCGCGCTCGATGGCCGGAATGGCGGCCACGTGCATCTGCAGGCTCACGTCGGGCGCCTGCTGGGTGAACAGCGCGATGGCCTCGCCGATGCGCGCGGCCGGGTTGCTGGCCGTCTTGTCGAACACGGCCACCTCCAGCCGCCCGCCCATGCGCCGGTGGATGTCGTCGATGCTGCTGCGAAAGGCGTCCACGGCACTGAGCAGGCGCAGGGTTTCGTCGTACACGCGCTGGCCCTCGGGCGTGAGGGCGAAGCCGGCGCGGCCGCGCCGGCACAGGGTCAGGCCCAGGCGCGTTTCCAGGTCTTTCATGTGGCGGCTCACGGTGCTGGTGCCGATGTTCAGCTCCAACTCGGCGGCCGACAGACCGCCGCACTCGGCCACGCTCTTGAACACCTGCAGCAGGCGCAGGTCCATGTCGCTGAGCTGGCCGAGCACGGCGCGCTCGCGGGCGGGGGGGGCTTTTACTTGCATGGATCGTCAAGTAAACATTGATATTTGATTATTTGAGAGATTAACACCGGCCGGAACAATGGCGGATCGCGGGCCGGCCGGCCCCTGCACCCGAACCCAGGAGAGACCCATGAGCTTTGCCCAGATCGACCAACCCGCCGCCAACGCCCTGCGTATGGACGCTGCCTGGCTTGACGCGCACTGGATGCCCTTCACCGGCAACCGCAACTTCAAGGCCCAGCCGCGCATGGTCGTCGAGGCCAGCGGCGCCTACTACACCGACAGCGAAGGCCGCAAGATCTTCGACGGCCTTTCGGGCCTGTGGTGCTCGGGCCTGGGGCACGGCCGCCGCGAGGTCGCCGAGGCCGTGGGCAAGGCGGCGGCGCGGCTGGACTACGCGCCCGCCTTCCAGTTCGGCCACCCGGCATCGTTCGAGCTGGCCAACCGCATCAAGGACCTGACCCCGGCCGGGCTGGACTACGTGTTCTTCACCGGCTCGGGCTCCGAGGCCGCCGATACCTCGCTGAAGATGGCCCGCGCCTATTGGCGTGCCAAGGGCCAGGGCACCAAGACGCGCCTGATCGGGCGCGAGAAGGGCTACCACGGCGTGAACTACGGCGGTATCTCGGTGGGCGGCATCGCGGGCAATCGCAAGCTGTTCGGCCAGGGCGTGGAGGCCGACCACCTTCCCCACACCCAGCCGCCGGCCGGCACCTTCCAGAAGGGCATGGCCGAGGACGGGGGCCGCCAGCTTGCCGACAAGCTGCTGGACGTGATTGCGCTGCACGACGCCAGCAACATCGCCGCCGTGATCGTGGAGCCGTTCTCGGGCTCGGCCGGCGTGGTGATTCCGCCCGTCGGCTACCTTGCGCGCCTGCGCGAAATCTGCACGCAGAACAACATCCTGCTGATTTTTGATGAAGTCATCACCGGCTTCGGCCGTTGCGGCACCTGGACGGGCGCCGAAGCCTTTGGCGTGACGCCCGACCTCCTCAACTTCGCCAAGCAGGTCACCAACGGCGCGCAGCCGCTGGGCGGTGTGGTCGCCAGCAAGGAGATCTACGACACCTTCATGGCCCAGGGCGGCCCCGAGTACATGCTGGAGTTCCCGCACGGCTACACCTACTCGGCCCATCCCGTGGCGTGCGCGGCCGGCAACGCGGTGCTCGACATCCTGCAGAAGGAAGACATGCCCGGCCGCGTCAAGGCGCTGGCGCCGCACTTCGAGAACGCCGTGCACGGCCTCAAGGTCGCCAAGCACGTGGCCGACATCCGCAACTACGGCCTGGCCGCCGGCATCACCATCGCCGCCCTGCCCGGCGAGCCGGCCCGGCGCCCCTACGAGATCGCCATGCACTGCTGGAAGAAGGGCTTCTATGTGCGCTACGGCGGCGACACCATCCAGCTCGCGCCGCCCTTCATCAGCACCCCGGCGGAGATCGACCGCCTGGTCAGCGCGCTGGGCGACGCCCTGCACGAGACTGTCTGAACTCCTTTTTTGATAGCTGCCGGCGCTTGATGATTAAGCGCTAGCGGCACTTTTTTCCTAAATTTCCATGCAGCACGACAAGAACGTCACCCGCACCGTCGGCCACCTGATCGATGGCCAGATCGTCGCCGATACCGAGCGCACGCAACCCGTGTTCAACCCGGCCACGGGCCAATCGACCACCAGCGTGGCACTGGCCAGCAAGGCCACGGTGGAAGCCGCCATCGCCTCGGCCGAGGCAGCCTTCCCCGCCTGGCGCAACACGCCACCGCTCAAGCGTGCGCGCGTGATGAGCAAGCTGAAAGTCCTGCTCGAAGAAAACGCCGACAAGATCGCCGCCCTGATCACCGCCGAGCACGGCAAGGTGCTGGCCGACGCGCACGGCGAGCTGCAGCGCGGCATCGAGAACGTGGAATACGCCAGCTACGCGCCCGAACTGCTCAAGGGCGAGCACAGCCGCAACGTCGGCCCCAGCATCGACAGCTGGAGCGAATTCCAGGCGCTGGGCGTCACAGCGGGCATCACGCCCTTCAACTTCCCGGCCATGGTGCCGCTGTGGATGTGGCCCATGGCCGTGGCCTGCGGCAACACTTTCGTGCTCAAGCCCTCCGAGCGCGACCCCAGCAGCACGCTGTTCATCGCCCAGCTGGCGCTGGAGGCCGGCCTGCCGCCCGGCGTGCTCAACGTGGTCAATGGCGACAAGACGGCCGTGGACACGCTGCTGCAGGACCCGCGCGTGAAGGCCGTGAGCTTCGTCGGCTCCACGCCCATTGCCGAATACATCTACGCCGAAGGCTGCAAGCACGGCAAGCGCGTGCAGGCCCTGGGCGGCGCCAAGAACCACGCGGTGCTGATGCCCGACGCGGACGTGGGCAACGCCGTGAGCGCCCTGATGGGCGCGGCCTACGGCTCGTGCGGCGAGCGCTGCATGGCCATCCCGCTGCTGGTGGCCGTGGGCGACGCGGTGGGCGACGCCGTCATCGCGGGCCTCAAGACCGAGATCGCCAAGATGAAGGTCGGCCCCGGCACGGACAACAGCAACGACATGGGGCCGCTGGTGACGCAGCAGCACTTCGAGAAGGTGAAGGCCTATGTGGACAGCGGCGTGGCCGAGGGTGCCACGCTGGTGGTCGACGGCCGGGGCGTGAAGGTGGCCGCGGGCCACGAAAACGGCTACTTCCTCGGCGCCTGCCTGTTCGACCACGTGAAGCCCGGCATGAAGATCTACCAGGAAGAAATCTTCGGCCCCGTGCTGGGCGTGGTACGCGTCAAGACGCTGCAGGAGGCCATGAAGCTCATCGACGACCACGAATACGGCAACGGCACCTGCATCTTCACCCGCGACGGCGAGGCCGCTCGCTACTTCACCGACCACATCCAGGTGGGCATGGTGGGCGTGAACGTGCCCCTGCCTGTGCCTGTGGCCTACCACTCCTTCGGCGGCTGGAAGCGCAGCCTGTTCGGCGACCTGCACGCCTACGGCCCGGACGCCGTGCGCTTCTACACCAAGCGCAAGACCATCACCCAGCGCTGGCCCTCGGCCGGCGTGCGCGAAGGCGCGGTGTTCAGCTTTCCGAGCAGCCGCTGACCTATATGCGCTGGCATGTGGCCCGTCTGCCGGGTATCTCACCGGCTCCTCACGACCAGAACCCCTATGGCAGCGTTGGCGGTGGCTTCGGGAAATGTCCTTGTTTGGCCATTCCGCCGCATGCTCGCGGTGCCATCAATCGCATAGGTTTTGCTTTGGCGCCACATTCCAGCGGAACTGTTCTAGTGAAACAGCAGCATTCCGATACACTCCGCTGATATCACTATGGGGAGGGCTCGCGCAGGCTTCGCCCAATCCTCATCGCGGCACCCATTTTCAGCAAGGGTTTCATCATGGCAACAATCAACGGCACAGCGGCCAATAACTCTCTCAGCGGCACGGCGCTCAACGACGATATCCACGGCTTCGATGGCAACGATACGCTCTACGGCCAGGCTGGCGATGACATTCTTGATGGCGGCAATGGCAACGACCTTCTGAATGGGGGTACCGGCGCCGACGCGATGAGCGGTGGCGACGGCAACGACACCATCGTCGTGGACAACGTGGGCGATGCGGTGAGCGGTGGCAATGGCATTGATCTGGTGCAAGTTACGTTGGCAGCCGGCGAGTACGACATGAGTGTCGTGGCGACTGACGTTGAAAACGCCACAGCAATGGGCGCGACCCTTGTCAATATCAAAGGCAACGGGCTTGACAACGTGCTGACGGGCAATTCGGCCGGTAACCAACTTCGAGGCGAGGCCGGCAACGACACGCTTGATGGCGGCGCCGGTGTCGATTACATGGCTGGCGGAGTCGGCAACGACACTTATGTTGTGGACAACATCGGTGACACCGTCAGCGAAGTAGGTGGTGGCGGGATCGACTTAGTGCAAGTCAAGTTCGCTTCGGGGATCTACACCCTGGGTACGGACATCGAAAACGGGCAGATCATGGCCTCCAGCGCAGCCGGAATTACCGGCAATGATCTCGCTAACTACCTGACGGGCAGCAGTGGCGCCAACACCATTTCTGGTGGTATCGGTAACGATACGCTGGATGGCGGCTTGGGGAACGACAAGCTCACTGGCGGCGTAGGCGATGACACTTACATCGTGAATGCGGCAGGCGACGTCATTGTGGAAGCCGCCGGCGAAGGTGCTGACCACGTGCAGGTGGCCTTCACGACAGCGGGCACCTACGTGCTGTCGGACAACATCGAAACTGCCGCCATCACGTCTTCTGCCCAGGGCGTCAACATCACAGGCAACTTCCAGGCGAACCTGCTGACGGGCAGCGCGGGCAACAACGCGTTGGCGGGTGGTGGCGGCAACGACACGCTGGACGGTGGCGCAGGCAACGATACGCTGGACGGCGGCGCCGGTATCGACCGGGCCATCATCAGCGGCAATTTCGGCGACTACGTTATCACCGCCGCAGCCACCAGTACCACAGGTGACATCCAGCTCAAGGGTAACGGCCAGACTCTTATCATCCGTGGACTGGAAATTCTCCAGTTCAGCGATGGCGACAAGAATGTTGCTGACCTGAGCATTCCCACCAACGGTGATGACTACCTCACCATGACCGGCGGGACCATCAATGCACTGGCAGGCAACGATATCGTCATCGGCTCGGCTGGCAACGACACCATCGACGGAGGGAAGGGTAATGACTTGATGGTGGGGGGGCTTGGCGACGACACCTACTACGTTGACTCGCTGCTCGACAGTCCGGTGGAAAATCCGGCCGGAGGGGATGACAAGGTTTATCTTTCTGTCGCATCGGGGACTTATGTGCTGCCCACGGAGGTGGAATGGGCCCAGGTGACATCCACGGGCGCCGTGAATATCACCGGTCACAATGGAGCGAGCAACCATCTGATCGGCGGCAGTGGCACCAACGTCCTCAAGGGCGGTGACCAAAACGATACGCTGGATGGAGGTTTGGGCAACGATACGCTCGTTGGTGGCGCTGGTGATGACACTTACTGGGTGAGCGCTGCGGGCGATTCCATCGTCGAAAACGCTACCGAGGGTACTGACACCGTGTTTGTCAAATTCACAGCAGCGGGCACCTATGCGCTTTCCGGCAATGTCGAGAACGCCTTTGCCGACACCGGCGCCGTCAACGTCAGCATCACGGGCAACAATCTGAACAACACCGTACAAGGTAACGACGGGAACAACCTGCTGAACGGTGGTGACGGCAATGATACGTTGCTGGGCAGCTTGGGCAACGACACGCTGGACGGTGGTGGGGGCTCCTTGGATATGGTCGATCTGAGTGCGTATGGCACGTCTGCCAACTGGACTGCGGCACGCATCAGCGCCACGGATATCAAGCTCACGTACACCGGTGCCCCCAATACCTCCGTTACCCTGCGCAACGTGGAATTTGTGCATTTTAGTGACGTGGACACATCCCCGGTGGAGCTGCTGGGCAACGCGAGCACCCAGTTGGCAGACAACCTGTATCTCACGATCCAGGGATCTCTGGACGGTGGTGCTGGCAACGATACCCTGCACGGCAGTGCGGCGGGAAATGACACACTGATCGGTGGGACAGGCAATGATTTGATGTTCGGCCTGGGTGGCAACGATACCTACTATGTGGACTCGGCTGCCGACATAGTGGTGGAGAACGCCGACGATGGCGGTGCCCTTGACCGGGTGTTCGTCACCATGACCACGGGCACGTATGCGCTGGGTGTCGGCAATCACGTGGAGATCGGTATTATTCAATCCACTGGCGCAGTGAACCTTACAGGCAACGAACTGAACAACTCACTGATGGGTGGTATTGGCGCCAACATTCTTGTTGGAGGCGCTGGCGATGACACGATCTCCGGAAGCCTTGGCGCGGATGTGCTCACCGGCGGCGCAGGCGGCGACGAATTTGTGTTCGACACTACGTTCAGCAGCGCCAACGTGGACAAGATCACGGACTTCGTGCAGGGCGAAGATCACATCACGATCAATCTGTCTGGCACTCCCTACGGTGGCGTGCTGGGCGGAAGCGATTTACTGATCACGGCCAGCACCTATTTCCGCTACAACCCCGGTACGGGCGCATTGATGTTCGACGCGGACGGTTTTGGCACCGGCGTTGCCAGCGTAAACATCGCCGTCCTGGGCACCACCACGCACCCGGCGTTCCTGCTCGACGGCGACGTGACCATCCTCCCCTGATACTCGTTGGGCTTTGTCAGCAGCAACAAAGGCCGCCCAAGGGTGGCCTTTGTTTTTTGGCGCACGTTATGCGTACTTGTCTGGCGACAACTTACCGAAGTAACCCGTTCACTGCAGCGATCCCCACCCCTTCATCACTGCCCGCCAGCGCGTGCAGGCGAACGTAAGCGACAAGCATCTCGTAGCGCGCACGAGCCAGGTCGCGCTGAGCCTGGGCTTTTTTCTGGTCGGCGTTGAGCACGTCCACCAGCGTGCGTGCCCCACCTTGCATGGATTTCCGGCTGGAGTGAGCCAACTGGGCAGCCGAGCGCTCGGCCTGCTCCAGGGCGCGCACGCGCAGACGGCCTTCGGTAACGTTGCGGTATTCGGTGGTGATTCGCAGTGCCAGATCGCGGCGCGTGGCTTCGAGTAGTTCCTCGGCCTGGATCTGGCGCGCCAACGCCTCGCGCTTGGAGGCATTCACGGATCCACCGGCGTACAGCGGCACGTTAAGCTGCACACCAATGGTGCGGTTGAGATAGCGCGTTGCCGGTGAGGTAACGTTCTCGCTGGCGCTCCGGCTCCACTGGGCCACGACGTCCAGCGTTGGCAAATGCCCTGCTTGGGCTTTCTTCACGTCCAGCCGCGCGGATTCGAGGCGGGCCTGGAGCTGGCGCAATTCGGGGCTGTGCGCCTCGGCTTGGGCCAGCCAATCCTCCATGCTGCCGCCAAGCGGGCTCCAAGTAGTCAGGCGGACCACTTCCAATGGATGCAGCGCTACCAGATCAACGGGTGAGTTGATGAGCAGGGCCAGCTGGCGCTCAGCAAACCCCTGCTGCTGGCGCGCTTCTAGTTCCTGGGCCAGAGCCATATCGAGTCGCGCCTGCGCTTCGTCGATGTCGGTGCGAGTGCCGTTGCCACCAGTGAATTGTTTACGCGCGGCGTCGAGCTGGGTGGTCGTCGCAATCTTCTGCGCTTCGATGAAACCCAATTGATCGCGCGCCAACAGTATTTGGGTGTAAGCATCGGTGACCCGCACGGCCAGATTCTGCGTTTCTTTTTGCAGCCCAGCTTGCGCATCGTCGCGCTGCGCCCGGGCTTGCTGGATGAGCACAGCAATCGCCTTGCGGTACAGAGGCTGGCGCACCGTAAGCGTGGTGTTCTTGCTGGGATAGCGATCATTGACGGTGGACTCCTGGCCCGGGAAGTCGGGCTGGTTACGGTCCAGATTGTTGCGCAAGTAGCCTGCACTGATGCTCACGTTGGGGTAGAGCTGGGCTGTAGCCTGATTGATGCGTTCTTCGCCCACCTGCAATGCAGCACGCGCTGCCCGGGTAGTCGCATCTTGCAGCAATGCGGATTGGAAGGCCTCTTGCAAGTCCATGCCATGGGCCGCCGCCGTTCCGAGCAGGATCGCACATGCAATGGCGACCGAGGTCGAGGGTCCCGTCATCTCATTCTTCCTTCAACGAACTGGCCATGCGCTTGAGCAACGGAGCCGCCAGATAGGTGAGCAAGCTGCGTTCGCCGGTCTTAATAATGACTTCGGCCGGCATGCCAGGTTGCAGCTGGCGGCTGCCGAGTGCCTTCATGCCCTGGGACGTTAGCTTAACGCGTGCGAGGTAGTAACTGACATTGGTTTGTGTGTCAGTCAGCAGGTCACCAGACACGGAGGCCACCTGCCCCTGCACCACCAGTTGCGGCGAATGTGCGAACGAGGTGAACCGCACATCTGCTGCCAGACCTGCATGTACGCGATCCACGAGGTGGGGCGCCACCCGGGATTCCAGCACCAGGGGTTCGCCCGGCGGGACGATGGACATGATCTGCTGCCCCGGTTGCACCACGGCGCCCACAGTCTGCACGGCCAAGCCCACCACCTGACCAGCTACGGGAGCACGGATTTCAGTGCGCGCCAGCTCGCCCTGCAGCGCGGAGTAGCGCATTCCTTCGGGTTCTACGTCGCGCACAGTCTCGGCTAGGCTAGTTTCGGCTTCCTTGCGATATTCCTGCTTACGAGAGAGGATCTTCTGGCGCAGCTCGGCCACGGTGCGCTGGCCGCGGGCAGTGTTGCCGAGTAGTTCGGCGATGGCGACATTAGTGTCGGCACTCTGGCGCTCCAGTTCAAGTTGGCGGTTGCGTGGGGCATAGCCTTCCTTCACCAGTTCGCGTGTGTGGTCCAGTTCGTCCATTAACAGCGCGTGTTGGGTGCGGCGGCTTTCCAGCATGCCGGCATAGGACTGCATCAGCCCGTTCTGACCTTGGATGTTTTCCTCCATGCCCTGCACATCCGCATGTAGCGATGCGCGGCGCGATTGAAGCAACTGCGTCTGGTTGTTCACTAATTGGCGAATTTGCGGTTCCGACTGGGCGGCTGCCAACAGATCCGGCGCAAAACGCGGCATGTCGGAGCCGGCAATTTCGGCCTCCAGTCGACCCAGCATTGCGCGCAAGGTGAGGTAACGTAGGCGCGAACTTTGGTAGTTGGCACGGGTAGTGGCATCGTCCAGTGCTATGAGGGGCTGGCCTTCCCGTACGGCTTCGCCCTCGTGCACCAGCACCTGGCGCACAATGCCGCCCGAGAGGTGCTGTACCACCTTGCGTTTGGTATCTAGCGCCACCATTCCCTGGCTGGGCACCCCCTCATCAAGCGGCGCGAACGCGGCCCAGAGCAGAAAACTACCGAGCCCGACACCCAGCGTCCTCAGGCCAATGCGCGCGACGCGACCAGTATCGGTGGGAGGCTCCAACGGAGGGGTTGTCGTCAACAGGGTAGACATGGCTTCTATCTGAAAAAGGCTCACACAGGCAGCGCTTGCGGTGCAGCAGAGACAGGCCGCAATTGCGCCTGCACTACTTCGGGTGAGCCGTGCAAGCGCAGGCGGCCCTCGTGCAACACCAGCAGTTGATCTGCCAGCGCGAGCACGCTTGGCCGGTGCGTGATGAGAAAAACAGTGGCCCCGCGCGCTTTGAGCTGGCGCAGCGATTGGAGCAGTGCGGCTTCGCCTGCGTCGTCTAGATGGGAGTTGGGCTCGTCAAGAACAATGAGACCGGGATCGCCGTACAGTGCGCGCGCTAAAGCGATACGCTGACGCTGGCCTCCCGACAATGAACGAGCGTCCTCGCTTACGGGCGTGTCATAGCCATTGGGCAGGCGCAGCACCATGTCGTGCAAGCCAGCCGCCTGCGCGGCAGCCACCACCTGCGGGGCATCGACTACGCCGTACTCGGTGTGAAAACGCGCGATGTTTTCGGCCACTGTGCCGTTGAATAGCGCAGTTTCCTGCGGCAGATAACCAATACGCAAACCGCCGGTAACAAGCAGGCCTCCTGTTACAGGCCAGGCGCCCGCCAGTGCGCGCGCCAGCGTGGACTTGCCCGAGCCAGATGCCCCCAGCACCACGGTCAACATGCCAGGTTGCGCTGTGAAGTCCAACTCGTGCAGGATGTCTTGCGCACCCCCCGGTGCCGCTACGCGTAACCCGCGCGCCGTGACGGGGCCGGTGAGGCCGACAGCTTGCTGCGCATGAGGTGCAGAAGCGTCGGCAGAATGGTCCGCCAACAGCCTTGATAGTCGGGTGTAAGCTGCGCGCGCGCCCAGCAGGCCGCGCCAAACGCCCACCAAATGGTCGATGGGTGCGAGCGCGCGAGCCATCAGCACATTGGCCGCAATCATTGCGCCGGGCGTGAGGTCGCCATGGATGACAAGCATCGCACCTGCAGCCAGCGATGCGGTCTGCTGCGCGTAGCGCACATACTTGCTCCACGCCGTAACGCGGTGCGTAAGCCCCTGTAGCTCTGCATGGCGCTGGGCAGCATGGGCGTGCAAGCCTAGCCATCGCTGGCGCAGTGGAGGTACCATGCCCAGTGCCTCCACAGCCTCGGCATTACGCAGCTTGCCTTGCAGGTAGCCGTTCGATTCGGCCTGTGCTTGCGACAGTGCCTCGGCGGGCGCGATGGTGCGGCACTGGCCCATCCATGCCAGCGCGGCCTGGATGAGCGCGAAGCCGATGGCTACAACGCCCAGCAGCGGGTGCAGCAGGAACAACGCAGCCACGTACACTAGCGCCCAGGGCAGATCGCAGAAGGCGAGGATGCCCGGCCCGGTGAGGAACTGGCGCAGCTCCGTCCAGTCTGCAAAGGGCTGTACCCTTTGTGCCTCGAGTTCGCGCGCGCTGCGCACGAAGGCGGCGGCGCATATACGCTCGCTTAGGCTGACGTCCAGCCTAGCTCCCAAACGCACTAGCAGGCGTGCGCGCATCGCATCGGCAAAGCCCATTGCGACGAACAGAAACAGCGTGACCAGTGACACGGCAAGCAGCGTGAACTCGCTTTGGCTGATCATGACACGGTCGTAGACTTGAAGCATGTAGAGCGTGGGTGTGAGTAGCAACACACTGACCACCATGCTGAAGAAGACCACCACGGCCCAAGACCGACGCTGGCTCCACAAAGCCTCGGCGATGTCGCCGCGCAGCGGATTGTTGAAAAAACTCATGTCACGCGGGCCATGGAGGTGTTGTTCTGATTGACCTTCTGGAGTGCTGCTAGCACCTCGTCGCGCGGACCAAACGCGCGCTGTGCGCCGCCATACAGCACTAGCGCCTTGTCGGCCACAGCCAGCACGCCGGGCAGATGAGTCATAACGACCACCGTGGCGCCACGAGCCTTGGTGTGTGCAATTGCCTGGACCAGAGCGTGATTGCCTGCTTCGTCCAGACTGGAATTTGGCTCGTCCAGCACCACAAAGGCCGGCAAACCGTAGAGCGCTCGCGCCAGGGCTACGCGCTGGCGCTGTCCACCGGATAGCATCACGCCCTCGTCTCCGACCGGCGTATCGTAACCTTGGGGCAGTGCGACGATCCAGTCATGCAGTCCCACGGCGCACGCCGCTTCGTGCAGTGCTGCGGTATCGGGCTTGCCAAAACGAGCGATGTTTTCGGACAGCGTGCCCGCCAGCAACTCCACGCTTTGGGGCACGTAGCCCAGGTGCGGGCCTAGTTCGGCCTTGTTCCAGGCGCTAACGTCGGCGCCGTCGAGTCGCACTTTGCCTGCCAATGGGGGCCACAGACCCACGAGCATTCGTGCCAGCGTGGTCTTGCCCGAGGCGGAAGGGCCAATCACCGCGAGTACTTCGCCCGGCTGTAGACCGAACGCGAGATGGCGCAGCATGGGCGGACCGCCGGCTGATGCTGCTGCTGTCAGCCCTTCCACCGACAGATAGCCGCGGGGCGCTGGCAGAGACATTGCGGGTCTTCCGCTAGGCATACGCTCCAACAGTTCACACAGGCGCTGCCACGCAAGCCGGGCCTGCACCACATTGCGCCATTGCGACACCAGGAGCACCAGTGGCGAAAGCACGCGTGCACCCAGAACGGAGCTGACGATGAGCATGCCGCCGCCGCCAGGCAACTCGTCCCGCAGCAATAGCCAAGCGCCTAGGCCCAGCAGTGCGGACGAGAGCGTGGTTTGTAGGCCGCGTCCCAGCGCTTGGTACAGACCCGCGTTGTCTGACGCGAGAGCCTGTAGCGCCAATGTTTCCCGGTGCAGGCGCAACCAGCGCGCCTTCATGTTGGGAGCCATGCCCAGCGCAGCCACTACATCGGCGTGGCGCAAGGTGCCGTCCACATTGGCGCGTGCTTGGATCTCGGCTTGGTTGGCGCGCGCCAGAAGTTCTGCGGTACCGCGTTCGTTGAGCCAGGAGAGCAGCGCCTGCACGAGTGCAAGGGCAAGCGCCACCCAGCCCAGCATGGGCTGGATCAGGAACAAGATCAGGAGCGCTATCAGTGCGACTGGCGACTCAAGGGCCGCCGTCAGCGCACTGCCGTGAAAGGTATCGCGCAGCGTGCGCAGATCGGCGAGGGGTTGTCCGCCCAGGGCCTGGCCAATTTTGAGGTGTGCAGCGTGCGTGGCCTCGAATACGCGCGGGGTTAATTGAGCATCAAACGCACAACCCGCTTCGCGCAAAGTTTCGGCGCGAGCCCACTCTAGTATCTCCATTACGGCCAAGGCCATTAGCGCCATCAGAGTCAACATGGCAAGCGTCATGAGGTTGCGGCTGTCTACCACGCGGCCATACACCTCAAACATATACACCGTGGGCACTAGTATCAACAGTCCTGTTAGCACGGAAAACGCAAACGCCCGCCGTAAGGCAGGTATCTGACGCGCAAGGGCCTGCGCGGCGTCGGCGGGAGCGGTCATTGCAAATTGCCTAGAGAGAAACAGTACTACACCCACGCTCTCGTCCGCGCTGGGGCATGCCACGGTGAGCGCTTCTAGCAGCGTTCACTGTGGGAATGCTGTTGTACTAGGTGGTGACGCCATTGGAACAGCCTTCTTTTTGACGATCGCAGTATAGGCGCTGGCGTTGGGCATCGCGCCGCACACCGGCGACCGGTGATTTGGAGGCCCGACATGTCGCCGGAGATCGCCAATGTTGAGGTCATGGCCTGCATGGGCACCGGCGTTGGTCGTCGAAGTGCCTGCGACGCCGATCCGCGTTATTGAGGGCAATGCTTCGGTTTGTGCGAAGGGCAGTGTGAGATCGCTAGGTCGGCCGGGGCGACGGATGGTGAAGTAGTGGGCCAGAAAATGTGTGGCCAATTCAACGTGCATTTCAACGCTGACCGGCTTCTACAGCATCACCCCTAGCGCCTCAGTTGCGTTAATCGCTGATCGACAGCGTGCTAATAAGGTCCAGCCTTGGGCATCTATCCATGTCTCATTCATCAAACCGAAAAGATGTCTCGACACGGTGCTTCTAGTGAAAAGCCTAGGCGTGACAGTATCGACGTAGAGGCGCGCTTGTGAGCAGGGGTCAATGTTGGCATTTTGTGCAGCTGCAATGCTCCGAAGACCTATGCGAGTGGAAGGAGTGTCGCTTCTATCGCTGCCAGCGCATGCACTTGCCGATTGTGTACCGCCCAATGCATGGCTGGTGGGGGTGCCGTAGTGCATGCTCACGCATTCAAAATGCTTCGAGGACTGGCCTCATCGGGGGTAGTGGGCGCTCGAATCGCTGGAATCCTCGCGTGAAGAATGAATGTGACCATACCTGGAACAAGTAATTTGAATCTTCTGGTCCTGTAAACGCAGGCTTGCATGTCGCCTCCTGTGGTTTGTATTCGTGAGTGAACATCGATCTCTTGCTTGTGCGAATGATTGCCAAAGACGCTACGCCTTTCTGTCGGCGCGCAACCTAAGCCCACTGGTCTTTTGTATTTCTGGTGGCAACTGAAGATCTTGAGCTTCTTATATAGAGAGTGTACTATTAACCGCAGCATCAAATTAGTCGCGAGTGTTTGATATGTCTTCGCGCAGACTTTGGAAAATTGCGCACAATTGTAGTATGCGAGTTGTCTTTATCCATCAAAATTTCCCCGGTCAATTTAAACATTTGGCTCCGAGGTTGGTTGCCGATGGTCACGAGGTCGTGGCTTTAAGCATAAATAAGCCATCGATACAAGTGCCTGGTGTAAAGGTTTTTCTGCATTGTCCACGCGGAGTGGCGGGAGAAAGTGGGGTGACACCAGAGCGAATTGCTTTGGCTGAGTTCCGAACAAAGATGCTGCGTGGTGAATCAGTTGCACGTGTTCTAATGGGCTTGAAACAGGGTGGCTTTACTCCGGATGTGATTTATGCTCACTCTGGTTGGGGGGAGGCTTATTATGTCAAGGATATTTTTCCTGATGCAAAACTGCTTGTGTATGCTGAATATTTTTATCAGGCAAGCGATGGTGACTTGGATTTTGATCCAGAGTTTAGTTCTCCTGCTGTAGGCAGTTCACAACGTTTGCATATTAAGAATTTGCACCTCATGCATGCTTTAGTTAATGCTGATCGTGGCCTCTCTCCGACAGAGTTCCAACGCGATCGGCACCCTAAACTACTGCGCAGTCATATCGAGGTAGTACATGACGGAATAGATACCAGTCGGTTTGCACCATCAAAAACCGCTCGGATAACGCTGAAAAAGGCGGGCGTTGCACTGACTGCAGACGATGAGGTGGTTACTTTTGTTTCGCGTGAGTTGGAGCCTTATCGCGGCTATCACATATTCATGCGTGCTTTGCCTGAGCTACTTGCTCGGCGTCCTAAAGCGCATGTTGTTATCGTCGGAGGAAATGGAACAAGTTATGGTGCTCCGCCGCCGCCGGGAGCTACTTGGCGCGAAATTTTCCATGCAGAGGTGGCTCATCGAATCGACCATCGGCGTGTGCACTTTGTAGGCAAACTCCCCCATGCACTATTAACAGAGCTAATGCAGATATCCACGGCGCATGTTTATTTGACCTATCCTTTCGTGCTGAGCTGGTCAATGATGGAGGCGATGAGCGTTGGCTGTATGATTGTTGCCTCGGATACTGCTCCGGTACGAGAGCAGATCAAGCACAATGAAAATGGAGTTTTGGTGGATTTTTTTGATTTTCATGCACTTGCCGCTGCCATAGTGAAGGCTATCGAAAATAGGGAAGAATGCCGGAGGCTTCGCGAGGCCGCGCGCGCGTATGTTATGGCACGTCATGATTTGTCCAGTATTTGTTTGCCGGCCCAATTGGCTTTGCTTTCACAGATGGCTGAAGTTAAGTCATAATATATTATGTCTATCTTTTTGCATGTTGGCTGTGGCCATAACAACAAATCACGTACAACGCCTGCTTTTAATACAAGTGAGTGGATGGAGTGTAGACTGGATGTCGATCCAGTAGTAATGCCGGACATTGTAAGTAGTATGACGGACATGAAGGCTGTCCCGGATCAATCGATGGATGCGATTTATTCGTCACACAATATTGAACATTTATATCCTCATGAGGTATTTGGTGCATTAACAGAATTCTTCCGGGTGTTAAAACCAGAGGGATTTGTGGTTATTAGCTGTCCTGATCTTCAGGCAATAGCAGAGCTGATAATTCAGGATAGATTAATGCAGCCAGCCTACCAATCGCCGGCGGGGCCAATTGCGCCGCTGGATATGCTTTATGGTCACCGCCCCGCGCTTGCGCGGGGCAACCTGTATATGGCGCATCGCACGGGTTTCACTTTGACTAGCTTGATGAACATGTTTCGGACTGCCGGTTTTGGCAGCAGCATAGGACGTCGCCAACCGTCCCCTGCCTATGCATTATGGGTGATTGCCGCACGCGCCAGCATGCCCGAAGCGGCCCTTAAGATGTTGGCGGCGGCACACTTCCCCTGATTTGGCAAGGGCTGCCCAGGGGTCTTTGCTTACTACATGACATCAGATCAGCAGGAAATCGTTGCCTAATACGGCTGGGTGTGTACTCGCACCTAATATAACGATCTGCACCGCAGCCCCTCCTCCTGCGCCATCGGCGTCATAAGCCAAGGCTCCGGTTATGCTGTTATATGTGAGATTGGCGCTAAGCCCCACATGATCACCCACCGCACCCAGTCCGGTAAACAATGCGGAAGACAACCCGATCGTGTCAACCCCTGATTGAAAATCGTTGATCGTATCCACGTTGCCCACCCCGGGTGAGGTATCAAAGATGAATAAATCCGCGCCGGCACCTCCAGTGAGCGTGTCGTTGCCACCCAATCCGTTAAGTGTGTCATTACCTATGCCGCCACTGAGAGCAGTGTGGCCGTTTCCACCGATGAGCAGGTTGTTGCTGGAATTTCCGGTGAGGCCAACGCCATGTATTCCCGTGAGAATGAATGCATTCTCTACATTGGCCGACAGGATGTATGTTCCCGCTGCCGTGAAGGCTACGTTGACCTGATCGATGCCGTCGCTGCCGGCGACCGTCTCGTTGATGACGTCCCCGGCCATATTGACCACATAGGTATCGTCTCCCGCGCCGCCGATGAGGGTGTCCGTGCCGGCGCCGCCGTCGAGCGTGTCGTTGCCGGCGCCACCGCTCAGGCTGTTGTTCACTGCGTTGCCGGTCAGGACGTTATTGCCGGCATTGCCCGTGAGGCCCACGGCGCCAGCGGAGGTGACCGCGGCGTTCTCGAGGGTCTCGCCCAGCACGTAGGTGCCCGAGGCTAGCGCCACGTTCACGGTGTCCGTGCCTTCGCCTGCTAGCTCCACGATGATGTCTGCAGCCACATCCACCGAGTAGGTGTCGTCGCCTGCGCCGCCAACGAGCGAATCGTTGCCCAGGCCGCCGATGAGGGTGTCGTTGCCCGCCAGGCCGATGAGGGTGTCGTTGCCTGCCAGGCCGTCCAGCGAGTCGTCTCCCGCAGTACCGGTGAGTTCGTCGCCGAACGCACTGGCGGTGTTGCCCGTCACCTCGCCGAAGGTCCTGGTGCCATCGGCAAACTGGATGCTCTCCACGCCGCGCACGGTGACGCTCTCGCCCGAGCGAGTGAGCACCAGGTCGGTGGCGTTGGGGCGGCTGATGGCATAGGCAGCCAGATTGCCAGAAAGGACCAAGGTGTCGACATCGAGGCCGCCGTCGACCGTGTCGTTGCCTCCGCCCGCGCTCAGCGTATCGTTGCCTGCGCCGCCGCTGATGCTGTCGTTGCCTGCCCGGCCTTCCAGGTTGTTCGCAGCAGCACTGCCAACGATGGTGTCATTGAAGGCGCTGCCCCTCACCCATTCGATATCACGTAGCGTGTCCGTGCCGCCCTGGCCATCGCTGGCCGTGCCGGCGGCGATGTTGCTGATGTTGACGTTCACTGCCGCCGTGGCCCGGCTGTAGTCCACCCGGTCAAATCCGCCGTTACCGTCGATCGTGTCGTTGCCCTTGTTGCCTTCGAGCGACTCGAACTCTCCGGTGTCGCTGCCGTTGAGCACGTCGGCAAAGTCCGAGCCGCGCACTGCTTCGATGCTGATCAGCGTGTCGGTGCCGCCTTGGCCGTCCTGTGCCGTACCGTTGCCTGTGCCGCCCAGGGTCACGGTGACGCCAGTGCTGGCAGAGTCGTAGTCGGCCCGGTCATAGCCCTGGCCCCCGTCAATGGTGTCGCTGCCGCCATTGCCGCGGAAGAACTCCATGAGTCCATCGCTCAGGACGACGCCATTGGCCGCGTTGCCGCCCGTGAGCAGGTCGTTGAAATTGCCGCCCCGGATGCCCTCGATACCCGTGAGCGTGTCGGTGCCACCCTGCCCGTCGAGAGCAAGGCCCGTCACCAGATTGACGTTCACACCCGTGGTGGCCGCGTCATAGCGCACCATGTCGTAGCCGCCGCGGCCATCGATGCTGTCGTTGCCCGCGCGGCCCTCGAACGCCTCGGTGTAGGCGCTGGTGTTGGAGCCTAGCAGGGTGTCGTTGTGCGCCGAACCACGGACCTGGTTGAAGTTGCTGATCTGATCGTCGCCCGCGCCCCCCGAGGCGGTTCCCGCTGCCAGATCGACCACCACGGCGGCGGCCGCATTGGTGTAGCTCACACGGTTGAAATTGAGGTTGGCATCCGTGATCGCACCACCGTCGAGCGTGTCGTTGCCCGCGCCGCCTTCAAACTGCTCGAAGATCAGGGCGCTGCTGCCCAAGATGCTGTCGTTGTGATCCGAGCCCCTGATGAACTGGACGTTCATCACACGGTCGGTTCCGCCCAGTCCATCCGAGGCCGTACCAAAGCCTACGCTGCCATCGCCCGTGATGCTTGACAGGTTGACGATGACACCAGAGGTCGAGCTGCTGTAGCTCAGCCAGTTGCCATCGGTGTAGTTGATCCGGTCGAGTACGACGCCGCCATCGATGGTGTCATTGCCACCATGGCCGGTCAGGTTGTCGCCGCCAGCACCTCCGCTGATGACGTTGGCCTGCTCGTTGCCATCGAGCCAATTGCTCTGTGCATTGCCCGTGATGTTGACGCCTGCCTGGCCGTTCCCAATGAATGCATTCTCTACATTGGCCGACAGGATGTATGTTCCCGCTGCCGTGAAGGCTACGTTGACCTGATCGATGCCGTCGCTGCCGGCGACCGTCTCGTTGATGACGTCCCCGGCCATATTGACCACATAGGTATCGTCTCCCGCGCCGCCGATGAGGGTGTCCGTGCCGGCGCCGCCGTCGAGCGTGTCGTTGCCGGCGCCACCGCTCAGGCTGTTGTTCACTGCGTTGCCGGTCAGGACGTTATTGCCGGCATTGCCCGTGAGGCCCACGGCGCCAGCGGAGGTGACCGCGGCGTTCTCGAGGGTCTCGCCCAGCACGTAGGTGCCCGAGGCTAGCGCCACGTTCACGGTGTCCGTGCCTTCGCCTGCTAGCTCCACGATGATGTCTGCAGCCACATCCACCGAGTAGGTGTCGTCGCCTGCGCCGCCAACGAGCGAATCGTTGCCCAGGCCGCCGATGAGGGTGTCGTTGCCCGCCAGGCCGATGAGGGTGTCGTTGCCTGCCAGGCCGTCCAGCGAGTCGTCTCCCGCAGTACCGGTGAGTTCGTCGCCGAACGCACTGGCGGTGTTGCCCGTCACCTCGCCGAAGGTCCTGGTGCCATCGGCAAACTGGATGCTCTCCACGCCGCGCACGGTGACGCTCTCGCCCGAGCGAGTGAGCACCAGGTCGGTGGCGTTGGGGCGGCTGATGGCATAGGCAGCCAGATTGCCAGAAAGGACCAAGGTGTCGACATCGAGGCCGCCGTCGACCGTGTCGTTGCCTCCGCCCGCGCTCAGCGTATCGTTGCCGCTCCCTCCCCATAGGGTGTTGGCGGCGCCATTACCGAGAATTGTGTCGCTATAAGCCGTTCCGCGTGCATTCTCAATGATGGCTCCATATGCGATTCCGAGGGTATCACGCATGTAGCTCTGGCCATTCCAGATGGCTGTGCCCACCTGAGAAAGAGTCCCCGGTTCCAGATTTATCATGGCGCCCTGAAGTTGATTGGATGCGTCAATTTGATCAATTCCACCTGTATCCCAAATGGTTTCAAATATCTTGGCTCCCGTCGCCCACTTGTATATGTCGCCGGTCGCGTGGTAGTTCAAGTTGGCGCCATACATTGCTTGCAGAGTAGCGATGTCATCAATCATTGGCGTTATGGGATAGAAATCTAATGCGTATCCCGAATTTGTTGGTTGCCCTTCATACCCTTTATAGCTCATGATTGAAAATCGCAACTGATCGTGATTGGGTGCCGGGAAGTTGGTGCTTGACTCATGGGGATGAGCTAACCCCATGGCGTGGCCTAGCTCATGGATAAAGGTATGGTATCCATATCCTCCGGCTATTGGGTTTTGATACGACGCGTACTGCAAGCCAAACCAAATATTTCCGCCGGCACCTCCCGTGCTGGGATAGTAGGCCCATGCTGTAGGGGGCGTGGAAGAGTTGCCCCATCGGATATCACCCGCTGTGCTGGCTGTGTCCGTTGTTTGCGTAAATTTAATATTGGCAATGTCGGAATACCTTTGCATAGCATTTTTTGCTGCCGATATTTGAGCCGTGGTGAACTCGGATGAATATAAACTCTGGCCCTCGGACTCTGTATATTGGGAGGAACCAGCTTTTAGGAAGCTGTATGTTAGTGTGGCTCCGCTGCCAACATTCACTCCCCATTTTGTGCCTGCCGCTAAATTCCTTACGGATTGCCCCCATATTGAATAGCCATCGCCGATTTCTATTCCTGGATTGAACGAATATACGGGCGAGAGGCTGCTATTGATCCCGTTGCCGCCGCCAACATATCCTGTTCCTGAGTTGACTCCATCGGGCACCGATGCGATGCGGCCATCGTTTTCATCTGTCGGAAAGACTGGAATGGAAGAGAGTGCGCCATAGAGGAGAGTCATGATGGCCGTTTCGTTCAATAGTCATTCGGGGAGCCTCAATGTATCCGAAAGAAACACAATGTCAAAGCTCTTCAGCTCGTTTTGCAGGCAGGACGGCGACACAGCATGTGGGCATCATCTAATTAGTGTGATTGGCAAAAACCGCGGTTCACGCAGCAAAGCTGAAAAATGGAATGAATGGCCGCATTGATAAACACGAGAGGATGTTGCACAGGCGTTACTGATGGAATGAAGTCAAGGGTTTTCCTAGCTGTGTCTGGGTCTACTCAGGGGTGTTGGCGTAACCTAGCGCCGTATACGAGCGTGCGTTCGCTCTCAAGCAGATTTCAGGACTCAGCTGTTGCGTAGTTCCTTAGAAGTGCTCGAAGTGGGCATTTGAGGCTCTGCTGCACTGGTGGGGCATTTCTTATCGTGAAATCATATTTCACAAAAATGCGTCACAATGTCGGCGCCCCGGTCCGCAGAGCTTGCTTACCAGGGTTTCCACTGAACGCAACCTACAATCGGATCCCCCCGGACCCTGGGGTCCGGCCGCGCAAGTCCCACCGCAGGGCGCGCGGTTCCGCCTACTGGAGACTTCCATGCCCGAGAACGCACCGGCCCCGATCCCCCACCCCGACAAGCGTGCCCTGCTGCGCAAGGCCGCGCTCGAGTACCACGAGTTTCCCAAGCCGGGCAAGATTGCCATCGCCGCCACCAAGCAGCTGGTCAACCAGCACGACCTGGCACTGGCGTACTCGCCCGGTGTCGCCGCGCCCTGCGAGGAAATCGTCAAGGACCCGGCCGCCGCGTTCCGCTACACCAGCCGGGGCAACCTGGTCGGCGTGGTCACCAACGGCACGGCGGTGCTGGGCCTGGGCGACATCGGTCCGCTGGCAGGCAAGCCGGTGATGGAAGGCAAGGGCGTGCTGTTCAAGAAGTTCTCGGGCATCGATGTGTTCGACATCGAGATCAACGAGAAGGACCCGGACAAGCTGGTCGAGATCATCGCCGCGCTCGAACCCACCTTCGGCGGTATCAACCTGGAAGACATCAAGGCGCCCGACTGCTTCTATGTCGAGCGCAAGCTGCGCGAGCGCATGAAGATTCCAGTCTTCCACGACGACCAGCACGGCACCGCCATCGTGGTGGGCGCGGCCATCCTCAACGGCCTGAAGGTCGCAGGCAAGGCCCCGTCCGAGGTCAAGCTGGTTACCTCGGGTGCGGGCGCGGCGGCGCTGGCCTGCCTGGGGCTGCTGGTCAAGCTGGGCATCCGGCGCGAGAACATCTGGGTCACCGACCTGGCTGGCGTGGTCTACGAGGGCCGCACCGAACTGATGGACGAGGACAAGCAATTCTTCGCCCAGAAGACTGACCAGCGCACGCTGTCCGAAGTGATTGCGGGCGCCGACGTGTTCCTGGGCCTGTCGGCGGGTGGCGTCCTGAAGAAGGACATGGTGGCCAAGATGGCCGCCCGTCCGCTGATCTTTGCGCTGGCCAACCCCAACCCCGAGATCCAGCCCGAGGACGTGAAGGCTGTGCGCGACGACGCGATCATGGCCACGGGCCGTTCGGACTACCCGAACCAGGTCAACAACGTTCTGTGCTTCCCCTACATCTTCCGTGGCGCGCTCGATTCCGGCGCCACGACCATCACGCTGGAGATGGAAATCGCCGCCGTGCACGCCATCGCCGACCTGGCGCAGGCCGAGCAGAGCGAAGTGGTGGCGGCCGCCTACGTGGGCGAGAAGCTGGCCTTCGGCCCTGAATACCTGATTCCCAAGCCGTTCGATCCTCGCCTGATGATGAAGATCGCGCCGGCCGTGGCCCAGGCGGCGGCTGACAGTGGCGTGGCGCTGCGCCCGGTCACCGACATGGACGCCTACCGCGACCAGCTGCAGACCTTTGTCTATGCCTCGGGCACGATGATGAAGCCCATCTTTCTGGCCGCCAAGACCGCCGCGAAGAAGCGCGTGGCCTATGCCGAGGGCGAGGAAGAGCGCGTGCTGCGCGCTGCACAGATCGTGGTGGACGAGCATGTGGCGCGCCCCACGCTGATCGGCCGCCCGGCCGTGATCGCCCAGCGCATCGAGAAATTCGGCCTGCGCCTGCAGGAGGGTCGCGACTATGACGTGGTGAACGTCGAGCAGGACCACCGCTACCGCGATTTCTGGCAAACCTACCACCAGATGACGGCACGCAAGGGCATCACCGCCCCCATCGCCAAGATCGAGATGCGCCGGCGCCTGACGCTGATCGGCAGCATGATGCTGCACAAGGGCGAGGTCGACGGCCTGATCGTGGGCACCTGGGGCCACACCTCGCACCACCTGAACTACATCGACCAGGTGATCGGCCGCCGCGCCGGCGTGGCCACCTACGCCTGCATGAACGGGCTGCTGCTGCCCGACCGCCAGGTCTTCCTGGTCGACACGCACGTCAACTACGACCCGACCGCCGAGCAGCTCGCCGAGATCACCATGATGGCCGCCGAGGAAATGCTGCGCTTTGGCATCAAGCCCAAGGCGGCGCTGCTGTCGCACTCCAACTTTGGCTCCAGCGACCAGCCCAGCGCCGTGAAGATGCGCCAGACGCTGGAACTGCTGCGCGTGCAGGCCCCCTGGCTCGAAGTGGACGGCGAAATGCACGGCGACGTGGCGCTCAACGGAGCCTCGCGGGCGGCGCTCATGCCGCACAGCAGCCTGGTCGGCGATGCCAACCTGCTGGTGCTGCCGAACATCGATGCTGCGAACATCTCCTACAACCTGCTCAAGACGGCGGCGGGCGGCAATATTGCCATCGGCCCGGTGCTGCTCGGCGCGGCACAACCCGTTCATATCCTGACGGCCAGCGCCACCGTGCGCCGCATCGTCAACATGACGGCCCTCACGGTGGCTGACGCCAACGCCCAGCGCTAACTCTTTGCACGATAGCGTGCGCTAACTTTCTGAGACATCTCCGGTCCCAAGCCTCTGCTTAAACAATGGGCAGAGGCTTGCATTTTTGGGGGGTTTCCGTCACACTAGCGCCTTGAAATTTCGGGTTAACCCGTAGTTTCTGAAAGGTGTAGTTGATGCTGAAGGCTGTGGCCACCCGGGCGTACAAGGCTGGTTTTGCGTATTTTTTGGGTGTTGCTTTCGTGCTCGCGCCGGCCGCGGCACAGGCACGAAACCACCCATCCACCGAGGGACAAGCCACGATCACCGTGGCGCAACTGCCTGCGCAGGGTCGCGAAACCTATTCGCTGATCCGCCAGGGAGGACCCTTCCCGTACGACAAGGACGGAACGGTGTTCGGCAATCGCGAGAGGTTGTTGCCCGCTTACAAGCGCGGCTACTACCGGGAATACACCGTCAGAACCCCAGGCGCGCGCAATCGGGGCGCCCGGCGCATCGTGTGTGGTGGCAAGCCCCGGACGCCGGACGCCTGCTATTACACCAGCGACCACTACGCCAGTTTTCGCGAAATTGTCGAATGACTCCCGCCATGCCCGTGCTCCGGCGCGCGTATTGCGGTGGGGAGTGCTTCTTCCCCTTTTGATGCCCCACCCGGGGACTGCTATGCGCAGATTGCCGGAGTGACCCGATTTTGGACTTTTGAGAAAGAGAAGCGGAGATGGATATGCCACTTCGTAAGGACCAGGAAAACCCACTGCGCGGAGTGCGCGCCAATATCGTGCAGTCCATCCGCGCCTTCCGCGTGCAGGACCTGCAGGATACGGCCGCCGCGCTGGGACAGCACTTCCTTTACGCCAACCTCGCCCACGCCCAGTCCAAGCAGGACGTGCTGGACCTGATCGCGCAGCAGTTCACCTTCCCGTCGCATTTCGGCAAGAATTTCGACGCACTGTCCGACTGCCTGACCGACCCGCTGCACAAGTCGGGCCCGCAGCCCGGCTTCATCGTGGTGCTCGAGCAGATTCCGGCCACGGCCAAGTTCGACAAGGAAGCGCGCGAGCAGCTGCTCGATGTGTTCCGCGACGCGGCGGACTACTGGGGCGACCGGAAAATCCCGTTCCGTTGTTTCTATTCTTTTCTGTAGCCCGTTCTGCAACCAACAGCCAGGCAGAACGGGCGAACGAGGCTACCGAGGCACCCACCGAGGTGCAGGGCATCAAGCTGGGCGCCGAACTGCCCGAGAAAATGCCCACCGACAAGCTGGTCGACATCTCCCCGCTGGCGCTGCGCATGAGCAGCCCCTTCAACTCCGGCTACTGGCTCACGGCGGCCTGATCGCCCCGTCCCCGGCCCCGCAGCAAACCCGTCCGCGCGACGGGTTTGTGCTTTCTGGCGCGCCGCTATAGTGGGCGGCCACCGCTACGCGTGCCCCATGTCCAAAGAAAAGACCACCTTCACCTGCGCCGAATGCGGCGGTAGCACGCCCAAGTGGCTGGGCAAGTGCCCGCACTGCAATGCCTGGAACACGCTGTCCGAAACCCTCGCGGAGCCGGGCGGCGGGCGCAACCGCTATGGTGCCCCGCAGCCTGCCGCCTGGAACATGGCGCAGGCCGTGGCGCCGCTTTCGGCGATCGAGGCCACCGAGGTGGCGCGCACGCCCAGCGGCATCGAGGAGCTCGACCGCGTGCTGGGCGGCGGCATTGTCGAAGGCGGCGTGGTGCTGATTGGCGGTGATCCGGGCATCGGCAAGTCCACCCTGTTGCTGCAGGCGCTCGATGCGCTGCAGCGCGCCGGCCTGCCGACGCTCTACGTGACCGGGGAGGAAAGCGGCGCGCAGGTGTCGCTGCGCTCGCGCCGCCTGGGACTTGTCCAGAGCCAGGTGAACGTGCTCGCCGAAATCCAGCTGGAGAAGATCCTGGCCACGGTGGAGGCCACGCAGCCCGCCGTGGCGGTGATCGATTCGATCCAGACGGTGTATTCCGACCAGCTCACCTCGGCCCCGGGTTCCGTGGCCCAGGTGCGTGAGTGCGCCGCGCACCTCACGCGCGCGGCCAAGGCCACGGGCGTGGCCATCGTGCTCGTCGGCCATGTCACCAAGGAAGGTGCCCTGGCCGGGCCGCGCGTGCTCGAGCACATGGTCGATACCGTGCTGTATTTCGAGGGCGATACGCATTCGAGCTTCCGCCTGGTACGCGCCATCAAGAACCGCTTCGGTGCCGTGAACGAAATCGGCGTGTTCGCCATGACCGAACGCGGCCTCAAGGGCGTGGCCAACCCCAGCGCCATTTTCCTGAGCCAGCACAGCGAGCCCGTGCCGGGCAGCTGCGTGCTCGTCACGCTGGAGGGTACGCGCCCGTTGCTGGTCGAGATCCAGGCGCTGGTCGACGGCAGCGGGCCCAGTCCGCGCCGCCTGTCGGTGGGCCTGGAGCGCGACCGTCTGGCCATGCTGCTGGCCGTGCTGCACCGCCATGCGGGCGTGGCCTGTGCCGACCAGGACGTGTTTGTGAACGCCGTGGGTGGCGTGCGCATCAGCGAGCCCGCAGCCGATCTGGCGGTGATGTTGGCGATCACCTCCAGCCTGCGCGGCCGTGCGCTGCCCAAGGGCTTCATCGCCTTCGGTGAGGTCGGGCTGGCCGGCGAGGTGCGGCCCGCGCCGCGCGGGCAGGAGCGGCTCAAGGAAGCCGCCAAGCTGGGCTTCACGGTGGCCGTCGTGCCCAAGGCCAACGCGCCGCGCCAGCCTATTGCCGGCTTGGAGATCCACGCCGTCGAGCGCGTCGAGGAAGCCATGGAGGTCGTGCGCGGTCTTGCCTAGCGCTACCGTCGTACGTGCTTTCCACGACCGCCCCGGTGGCCGGGCATAAGACAATCGGCGCATGAACTGGCGCAATGCATGGGTGCCCCTGGTGGGCGCTGTTCTCGTGGTGGCGGCCTACCGGGCCTACGGGTGGATGGGCGTGGCCGCCGCCGCGAGCTTTCTGGTGATGTGGCTGCTGCTGCATTTCACGCGGCTGATGGGGGTGCTCAAGAAGGCAGCCGACAGCCCCATGGGCCACGTGGGCAGCGCGGTGATGCTCAACGCCCGGCTGCGTGCCGGCGCGAACCTCATGCACGTCATAGCGATGACCCGAGCGCTCGGCGCGCTACAGTCGCGCGAGAACGAGCAGCCCGAGGTGTACCGCTGGACCGATGCGGGGGGCTCGCATGTCACCTGCGAATTCCGCCACGGCCGGCTGGTGTCTTGGACGCTGGCTCGGCCGGCGCAGCCAGAGGGCGAAGCGGGCACGCCAGCACCGTAAAATCGAGGGCTCCGCGAACACAGCAACCCAAAGGAACCCCATGAGCCCCGTAGTTCCCTCGATGGCCGATCGTGACGGCAAGATCTGGATGGACGGCCAGATGGTCGATTGGCGCGATGCCAAGATCCATGTGCTGACCCATACGCTGCACTACGGCTGCGGTGCCTTTGAAGGCGTGCGTGCCTACAACACCACCAACGGCACGGCGATCTTCCGCCTCGAAGAGCACACCGAGCGCCTGTTCAACAGCGCCAAGATCCTGCGCATGAAGATCCCCTTCACCCAGGCAGAGGTGAACGAGGCGCAGAAGGCCGTGGTGCGCGAGAACCAGCTGGAATCCTGCTACCTGCGCCCCCTGACCTGGATCGGCGACAAGAAGCTCGGCGTCTCGCCCAAGGGCAACACCATCCACCTCATGGTCGCGGCCTGGGCCTGGGGCGCCTACCTGGGCGAAGAAGGCATGAAGCGCGGCATTCGCGTCAAGACCAGCAGCTACACGCGCCACCACGTCAACATCACGATGACGCAGGCCAAGGCGGTGAGCAACTACACCAACTCCATCCTGGCCAACATGGAAGCCACGGACGAGGGCTATGACGAGGCTCTGCTGCTCGACAGCTCGGGCTTCGTGTCCGAGGGTGCGGGCGAGAACATTTTCGTTATCAAGAATGGCGTGATCTACACGCCCGACCTGTCGGCCGGTGCGCTCAACGGCATCACGCGCAACACCGTGTTCCACATCGCCAAGGATCTGGGCCTGGAGATCATCCAGAAGCGCATCACCCGCGACGAGGTCTACATCGCCGACGAGGCCTTCTTCACCGGTACGGCCGCCGAGGTCACGCCCATCCGCGAACTCGACCGCATCGAGATCGGCGCGGGCAGCCGCGGCCCCATCACCGAGAAAATCCAGAGCGCCTTCTTTGACATCGTCAACGGCCGCAATCCCCACTATGCCCATTGGCTCACCAAGGTCTGAACATGTCCGAAGCTGTCGTTGAATTGCTGGCCAAAGATCTCAACCCCCAAGGGGGCGTGCACTGCCCCAGCCCCCTGGCGGGCATGAAGCTGTGGAACAGCCACCCGCAGGTCTACATGGACGTGGCGCGCACCGGCGAGGCACGCTGCCCCTACTGCGGCACGGTGTACCGCCTCAAGGCAGGAGAGGTCGCCAAGGGCGCCCACTGAGCATGGACGCCGCCGCAACGCCGGCGCTGGCCGCGGCGCAGCAGGAACGCTGGGCCGCCCCCATCGATACGGGGCTGAGGGTTTCGTTCAGGGTCTACTGGTACAAGCTCCTGCACCCGCTGCTGGAGCGACGGGGGCGCTTTTTCCTGCAAGGGCGCCAGCACCGGCGCTACTTTGTCATGCCGGGCGACTACGTCAGCGGCTACACGGCCAAGTTCGGCTCGTTCGAGGCGGAGGAAATCGCGGTGGCCCGGCAAGTCTGCCGGCATGGCCTCGGCGCCGAGCGCCAGGCGCGCAGCGCCATGGTCGATCTGGGGTGCCACATCGGCAACTACAGCGTTGAACTGGGGCCCGACTTTGGCACCGTCGTCGCGGTAGACGCCGTGCAGAGCTATGCCCATGTGGCCCGCGCCAACCTGGCCTGGAACGGCCTGGAAAGCAAGTCCACCGTCGTCTGCGCGGCGGTCTCCGACCGTGAAGGCGAGGTGCGGCTGCAGATGGAGCGCCACGGCAACCTGGGCCACGCCCGCGTGAGCCAGGATGGCGACGCCGCGGGCGCCGCAGCGACCGTGGTGCCGGCCGTCTCGCTCGATGCGCTGGTGCAGCGCCTGGGCCTGCAGGATGTGTCGTTCATCAAGTTCGACGTCGAGGGTCACGAGATCGCCGCCCTGCAGGGGGCGCTGCAGACCCTGCGCCAGCATGCGCCCCTCGTCCAGGTCGAAGTGGACAAAGGCCATCTGCCGGCGGTGCTCGAAAAGGTGCGCCAGAGCGGCGTGGCCTATGAGGCCTGGCAGGTGGTGCGCGGCAGCCCCGTGCGCAAGGGCGTTCTGTCGCGGCTGTGGACGGCCCTGCGCAACGGTGGCAACCCGGTCTTCGTGCAGAAGCTGGCCAACGATGCCGCCAATGCCCGCCATTTGCCCTGCGTGCTGCTCGTGCCAGTGGCCTTGCAAATCGACTGGCGGGCGCTGTTTCCCGTATCGAACGCCGCTGCGCCTTCGGCACCAACCGTGCCCGCGGCCCTGGGCCCCGGGGACGCAAGCGAGGGGCCGCACCCGCTGCGCGACGTGACGGCCGTGGTGGTCACCTACAACAGCGCGCACTGCATCGCCTCGCTGGCACAGTCGCTGGCTGCGTGGCCCCACGTCATCGTGGTCGACAACGGCAGCCATGACGGCACGCGCGCGCAGGTGAACGCATGCATGCCCCGCGCACGCTGGATCGGGCTGGAGCGCAACCTGGGTTTCGGCGCGGCAAACAACGCGGCGCTGGCGCAGGTGGCGACGCCCTACGCCCTGCTGATCAACCCCGACTGCCTGGTAGAGACCGCGGATGCAGCGGCCCTGCTGCAGGCCGCCCAGCGCTGGCCGCAGGCCGCCGTGGTCGTGCCGCAGCTTGTCGACGGCAAGGGCCGGGTGCAATGCAACTACGGCTGGCCGCGCCAGCAATGGGCGTCCCAGGGACCGGCGGCCGAAGGGCCGCTGTGCGTGGGCAATGCCTGCGGCGCCGTGATGCTGCTGCGCCTGGAAGCGCAGCCCAGCCGCGACTGGTTCGATACGCGTTTTTTCCTGTACTACGAGGACGAGGATTTGTGCCTGCGGCTGTTCCAGGCCGAGCAAGGTGTGGTGGTCGAACCGTCCGTGCGGGTGCTGCATGTGAACCGCGGATCGGTGCGGGGGCCGCGGCCGCTCAAGGTCGAGTACCTGCGTGGCAGGCACCACGCCATGTCGAAAATTCTGTTCACTGCCAAGCATCAGGGCGAAGCGGCGGCGCGCCGGCAGCGCCGGGTGGCCCGGCTGCAGTCGGTGGCCGTGCTGCTGCTGCGCCTGCTGCTGCCTTCGCCCAAGCACCTGGCGCGGGCCTGCGGGCGCATCGCCGGTTTTTGGCAGGCACCGTCCCGATATTGAATCCACGCGGTTCCGCGGCCCCGGCAGCGGGACTTCGCAGCACCTCACCTCCATGCGGGCACTGGCTCAACCCCTTCAAAACACTGCTGGCGCATTGCTGGTGGCGCTGGCGTTCGCCATTCCGCTTTCGAACGCCCTGACGAGTGTGGTGACCGCTGCCTTCGTGGCCGTGATGCTGCTGGGCCAGGTGGTCGGCAGCTGGCGCGGGCGCTGGGCCGTGGTGCTGCGCCACCCGGTGGCCCTCACCAGCCTGGCGCTGTATTGCAGCGTGCTGCTGGCCGCGCTCTGGACCGCCGCGGCGCCGGACGCCGCACGCAGCCAGATGGTCCGCAGCGGCGCGCTGCTGTTGCTGCCGCTGTTCGCCGTGGCGCTATGGGACTCTGCCTGGACGCGGCGCTGCCTGCGGGCGTTCTCGCTGGCGATGGGGTTGACGCTGGCACTGTCGTTCGCGCACGCACTCTGGGGGCTGGCGGACGCAGGCGCCTGGCCACTGCCCTACAAGGGCGGTGGTGATGCGATCTTCCACGTGCACATCACGCACAACGTGCTCATGTCCGTCGCGGTGCTGGTCTGGCTGGGGCAGGCGCTCGCCGACCCTGGCCTGCGCCCTGCCCGGCGCTGGGGCCTGGGGTTGCTGGCGGCCCTGGCCGTGTTCAACATCCTCTGGATGGTGCCGGGCCGCACGGGCTATGCCACCTTGCTGGCGGGTCTGCTGGTGCTGGCGTTGGTGCGCTGCCCGCGGCGCTGGAGAGCCCATAGCCTGTTGGGCATCGTGGCGCTGTCCGCCGCGGCGCTGTGGATGTCCGACAGCGTGCAGGGGCGTCTGGACCGCACCTGGCGGGAAATCCAGGCTTTCGAGGGGGCCGACAGCGCTCGCCGGGGCGACGTGAACCTGGCCGACCACCGGCTGGCCATCTGGCGCGAAGCGCTCAAGGTCGCGCAGCAGCGTCCGCTGCTCGGCCACGGCACCGGCAGCTACCGCACGGTTTTCTGCGCATCCGCCCAACCGCCCGATATGTGCCTCTATGGCGGCGGCAAGCATCCGCACAACCAGTTTCTCTTCATCGCCATCGAAGGAGGCCTGCTGGGCGTGGCCTGCTATGCCGCCTGGCTGCTCGCGCTGGGTTCTGCGTTGTGGCGGCAGCGCAATGAAGGGCTGCTGGGGGCCATCGGCCCGGGCTTGTGGGTGGTGTGGGTGGTCTACGGCATGGTGGACACGCCGCTGCAGCTGCTCACCGAGCGGCATTTCTTCCCGCTGTTCCTGGCCCTGCTGGTGTTTGCGCCGCTGGTGGCGCGCCGGTCGCCGCCGCAAGCCGCGCCGCGCTGACAACGGCGCACCGCGCGGCCTAGCCGGCCGCCGGCGCGATCCGGGCGCGCGCTTCCCGGTCCATGCGCTCGATCAGGTCCTGGGCGGCGGGCAGGTCGTGCACCAGCCCGACGCCCTCGCCCACGGTCACGTGTGCGGCCTCGAAGTCGCCGTCCCGCCAGGCGGCGTCGTAGCGGGCGCGGGCCTCGGCGGGCTGGGCGCGCAGCGCGACGACGCGGCCTTCCCACTCGCGGTGCAGGGTGTTGCGGAGGGCGCGGAAGTCGTAGGGCGCGGGCCAGTTCTTGCGGCGCAGGATGTCGAAGATGGCGGTGCGCGCCGTGCCGTCGCCATCCGTGGCCAGCGCCACCGCCTTGGCCGCCTGCGGCGCCAGGCACTCCTGTGTGGCCCACAGGCGCGAACCCACCAGCGCGCCGTCGGCGCCCAGCACCAGTGCGGCGGCCAGGGTGCGGCCATCGGCGATGCCGCCGGCCGCCAGCAGCAGCGTGTTCGGGGCGTGGGCAGCCAGCCAGTCGGCCAGTTCGGGAACGAAGGTCAACGTGGCGCGGCCGTTGAGTGAATCCATGGCGTGCCCGCCGGCCTCGGCGCCTTGCGCCACCAGAACGGCGGCCCCGGCCTCCACGGCCTGCGCTGCCTGGTCCATGCGCTGGATCTGGCAGATCAGCGCGGCGCCGCTGGCGGCAATGCGCGGGGCATAGCGCCGGGCATCGCCGAACGAGAGCATCACGGCGCGTGGGCGCTGCGCCTGCGGCAGGTCCAGCACCCAGTCCAGGGCCGAGGCGTCCTCGTCGAGCTTCCAGGTGATGAAGCCGCAGCCGATGCGTCCGGTCTCGGCGGCCGCTACCGCCAGGGCGTATTCGCGTTGCGTCCAGGCGAGGTCGCCGTAGCCGCCGCCCACCAGCCCCAGGGCGCCGGCGCGCGCGCAGGCCGCCGCGAGCGCACCGCCGGAGGCCAGCGCCATGGGCGCCAGCGCAATGGGGGTGGCAAGGCCGAAGCGGCGTGTGAAGCGGGTGGCGAGGGCAGGAGAGGTCATGGCGGCATTGTGGGCTGGCGCGCCCGGGCTGTCCAACGCGTTCCATTCTTGCCAGCCCATCGCGGAGACGATCAAATAGGGTTTTCACGACAGCCACGAACGGCATCCGGCCGCTGTGGCGCCGCTGCGCGCTTGCTGGGCGTGGCCCCGTGACACGAGGCACCCCACACCATGTCTGTCGACATTCCGACCCTCCTGCTCATCTTCCCGGTGGTGGCGCTGGCCATGGCGCTGGCCGTGCTGATCGTTGCCTGGGGGCAGCCGCGCGGAGACGGCCTGCTGGAGTGGGGCGCGGGCCTGCTCATGGTGGCGCTGGCCTTTCCGCTGTTCATCGTCAACATCCTGGCCGACGGTGCGCTGCCCCTGCTGATGGTGGCCGGCAACGCGCTGCTGTCGCTGTCGTACGCGCTATCTCTGCTGGCCCTGTGCCGCTTCTATGGCCGACCCCCTCCACACTGGCGCACCATGCTGCCCGTGGCATTGGCGGCGGCCGGAGCGCTCGTTTTCATGCAGCAAAATGCCCTGCGCGTGGCCCTCGGGGGCGTGCTGTTCGCCATTCAGGGCGGCTTGCTGGCCCACGAGGCCCTGCGCCGGGACAACGGGGCGATGGGACGCGGAAGCCGGTTGCTGGCGCTGGGCGCAGGCATGGTCGCGCTGCTCTATGCGCAGCGCACCGTGGGCGTGCTGCTGGGCTGGAGCGATGTGGCGCTGCTGCGCGTGCCGCATGTGCTCCAGGTGGGCAGTCAGCTCATGGGGTTGGCGGGCCTGGTGTTCACGACGCTCGGCTTCGTGCTGATGGGCCGGGAGCGTTCGGACACCGAACACGAGAAGCTGGCGCGGCTGGACATGCTGACCGGCGTACCCAACCGGCGCGCGCTCATGGACGCGCTGGAGCGCATGTTTGCGCAGGCTGCGCGCGAGCAGCGGCCCCTGGCCCTGCTGATGGTAGACATCGACCGGTTCAAGCGCGTCAATGACACGCTGGGCCACCTGGCCGGAGACGCGGTGCTGGCCGCCGTGGCCCGTTGCCTGGGCCATGGCCTGCGCGCGCAGGATGCGCTGGGGCGCTATGGCGGCGAGGAGTTCCTGATCGCGCTGCCCGGAACGGACGCGGCCGGCGCTGCGCGGCTGGCGGAGCATCTGCGCCAGGGCGTGGAGCAGATGGCGCTGCCCTGGGCCGGGCAGGCGGTGCGTGTCACCATCAGCATCGGCGTGCATGCGCGGGTGCCGACGGGCGTGGCCATGGCCCCGGACATGATCGAAATGGCGGACCAGGCCATGTATGCGGCCAAGCGTGCCGGGCGCAACCGCGTGCAGGTGCGGGACATGCGAGCGGGCAGCCCGGAGGCAGCGGCGCCCGCCACCAGCCCCTAGCGCAGTGGCAGGCGCAGCACGAAGCAGGCGCCGCCGCCCGTGCGGTCCTCGCAGTGCACCGTGCCGTGGTGGCGCGCGGCAATGGAGCGCACCAGGGCCAGCCCCAGCCCCACGCCGCCCGCGCGCTCGCTGGCGCCCGGCAGGCGGTAGAAGGGCTCGAAGATGCGCTCGCGCTGGCCTGGCGGCACACCGGGGCCGCGGTCGCACACCCATACCTCGGCCTGCGGGCCGCTGCGCCGCAGCTCCACGGTGATGCCCCCCGGGCTGTAGCGGCGTGCGTTCTCCAGCAGGTTGCGCAGTGCCCGGCGCAGCAGCTTGGAGACGCCCTGCACCTCCAGCACCTCGGTGCCGGCATCGAGCTCGGCGCCGATGCGCGCGCATTCCTCGGCCGCCAGCCCCACCAGGTCGACCGCTTCGACCGTGCCCACGTCGGCCTCGCGCGCGTCAAGCCGGCTGGCCAGCAGGATCTCGTCCACCAACTGGTCCAGCTCGGCGATGTTGCGCAGGATTTCCTCGCGGAACGCCGGCGAGGGCTGCTGCCCGCCCATCAGCTCCAGCCCCATGCGGATGCGCGCCAGCGGCGAGCGCAGCTCGTGCGAGGCGTTGGCCAGCAGCGACTTGTGCGACTTCACCAGCGCCTCCACGCGCTCGGCGGCGGCGTTGAACTGGCGCCCCAGGTCGGCCACCTCGTCGTGGCCCTGCGCCGGCACGCGCACCGACAGGTCGCCCTCGCCAAAGCGCTGCACGCTGCGCTGCAGGGCTTCGAGCCGCTGGGTGAGGCGTCGGATGATGGGAAACACCCCCACGGCCACGGCGATGCCCACCAGGGCCAGCATCCACACGAAGCCGAACGGCGGCCGTGTCCAGAAGGTCATGGCGTGGGGCGAGGGCCCGCCCCCGGGGCGGCCCGGCCGCTCGGCGTGCGGCGGGCGCGGCGCCATCTGCAGCACATAGGCTTCGCCCTGCCCGGATTCGATGCGGAATTCCAGCCCCTCGGACGGCGGCATGGGCTGGCGCGTGGCCAGGCCGTGCAGCACCACGCGGCCCGTGCCGTCGCGCAGCACCATCTCGCGCGAGGGCGGCGAGAAGTTCTGCGCGTTCTGGTTCTGTTCGGCCGCGATGCGCCAGGCCCAGCCCACCACCAGCGTGAGCACCGCCATGCCGCCGACCACGGCCAGCCAGATGCGCAGGTAGAGACGTTGCGAGAACGCGTGGGAGAGCGAGCGCAGGATAGACATCGCAGTTACCGGGTACGCCGCGTGGCATGGTCCAAGGCCCCAAAAACCGGCGCGGCCCAGGCCAGCGGCCGCCGCGCAAGGGCCTGGGCCGGCCGCGCCGCCCCGCCGCGCTGGCGGCGTCCCCCTTCCCGCATTGCGTAGCCATGCGAGAGAAGGGGGAAGGCGCGCAGCGCCACAGGGGGTTGTCTCACGTCAGTCTTGTTGTTTGGCGAACACATAGCCCACGCCGCGCACCGTGAGGATGCGGCGCGGGTTCTTCGCGTCCTGCTCGATGGCGGCGCGGATGCGGCCCATGTGCACGTCGATGGAGCGGTCGAAGGCCTCCAGCTCGCGCCCGCGCACGGCCTCCATGATCTGGTCGCGCGTGAGCACGCGGCCGGCGCGCTCGGCCAGGGCTACCAGCAGGTCGAACTGGTAGGAGGTCAGCTCGGCCGCCTGGCCGGCCACCGTGACGGTGCGCGCGTCGCGGTCGATCTCCAGCGAGCCGAAGCGCAGTACCTGGGTGGCGGGCGGCCCGCCGTCGCTGTGGCGGCGTAGCACGGCGCGGATGCGCGCCAGCAGCTCGCGCGGCTCGAAGGGCTTGGGCAGGTAGTCGTCGGCGCCCAGCTCCAGGCCGATGATGCGGTCCATCGGGTCGCCCTTGGCGGTCAGCATGAGCACCGGCACCCGCGCGGCCGCGCCGGGCAGCGCGCGGATGCGGCGGCACACCTCCAAGCCGTCCATGTCGGGCAGCATGAGGTCGAGGATCACCAGGTCGGGCAGCGGCGCGGCGTCCGGCCCGTGCAGGCGCGCCAGACCACTGGTGCCGTCGGCGCGGTGCGTGAGCTGCAGGCCCGACTGGCCCAGGTACTCGCCCACCATCTGCGCCAGACGGGCGTCGTCTTCGATCATCAGCAGTTGGGTACTCATGGTTTCAGTGTAGTGGGGGTGCTGGCACCATGACCGCATGCTGCGCCGTGTGCGTTGCGCCGGGTTGTGGGTGGTGTAAAGGCACGGTAAACGGCCGTTGCCAGGGGGATATGAAATGCTATCTAATTGATAGCTAGTGGCGCTTGTTGGCATTGCCCTGGAGAACGATTTTGCATGTGAAATCGGGCTCCTGGCTCCGGCTCACTGCGCGGGCGGCGGCGCTTGCGGGGGCGCGGCGGGCTTCTTGGCATTGCCCAGGATCAGCGCACGCCCGGCGAACAGGTCGCCGTTGACCTCCAGCGCCAGGCGCTCGGCGTCGCGGCGGCGGATTTCGGCGGTGATGGCGTCGGCCTCGTCGGGCGTGGCGCCCAGCGCCAGGCTGGCGGCGTGGCCCAGCGCCATGCCGGACTCGAAGGTCTCGCGGATCTGGAAGTCGGCGCCGGCCTTGACCAGCGCCACCGCATGGCGCCGGTCGTAGGCCCGCACCAGCATGCGCGCAAGCGGACAGATCTGCTTGGCGTGCTCGACGATGCGCGTGGTGGCGTCCTTGTCGTCGATGCAGACCAGGATGGCGCGCGCATGGTGCGCGCCGGCCGCATGCAGCACGTCGGCGCGCGTGCCGTCGCCGTAGTACACCTTGAAGCCGAATTCGGTGGCGTCGCGCGTGACCTGGGGGTCGTTGTCGATGATGGTGATCTCCAGCCCCTGCGCCAGCAGGTGCTGGCTGGCGATCTGGCCGAAGCGCCCGAAGCCGATCAGCAGCACGCTGCCGCGCTCGTCCTGCGGCGCCTCGGTGCCTTCGAGCGAAGCCTGGGCGCGCGGTCCCCAGCGCTGCAGGGCCAGCACCGCCAGCGGCGTGAGCGCCATCGACAGCACGACGATGGCCGTCATGTTGGCATTCGTGACCGGGTCGATGACGCGCGCGGCCAGTGCCGCGCCGAACAGCACGAAGGCGAACTCGCCGCCCTGCGCCATCAGTACCGCGCGGTCCAGCGCGTCGGCGTGGCTGCTCTTGGCCAGGCGTGCCACACCGTAGATGCACAGCGCTTTCACCACCATCATGGCCAGCACGCCCGCCACGATGAGCGGCGCGTTGCGCGCCACCTGCGCCAGGTCCAGCGACATGCCCACGCCCAGGAAGAACAGGCCCAGCAGCAGGCCGCGGAACGGCTCGATGTCGGCTTCGAGCTGGTGGCGAAAGCTCGACTCGGACAGCAGCACGCCGGCCAGGAAGGCGCCCAGCGCCATCGACAGCCCGCCCAGCTGCATCAGCAGCGCCGCGCCCAGCACCACCAGCAGCGCGGCGGCGGTCATCACCTCGCGCGCCTTGGCGCGCGCCAGGATGCGGAACATCGGGTTGAGCAGCCACAGGCCCGCCGCCACCAGCGCCGCCAGCGCGCCCGCCGCCACGGCAGCGCCCACGCCGCGCGAGAGTGCCGTGGCCGGCGCGGCGCCGGCATCGGGCGGCGCCATGAAGGCCACCAGGGCCAGCAGCGGCACGATGAGCAGGTCTTCGAACAGCAGGACGGCCACGATGCGTTGGCCGCGCGGCGTGGTCGCGTCGCCGCGCTCGCCCAGCAGCTGCATGACGATGGCCGTGGAAGTGAGCACGAAGCCCATCGCGCTGACGAACGACACCGCCAGCCCGAAACCCGCCGCCAGCCCCAGGCCGGTGAGCAGCAGGGCGCACACCACCACCTGCAGGCTGCCCAGGCCGAAGATGGCGCGGCGCAGGTTCCACAGGTGCGAGGGCCGCATCTCCAGCCCGATGACGAAGAGGAACATCACCACGCCCAGCTCGGCCGTGTGCAGTATGGCCTGCGGGTCGGTGAACAGCTGCAGGCCGAACGGGCCGATGGCCAGGCCCGCCGCCAGGTAGCCCAGCACCGCGCCCAGGCCCAGGCGTTTGAACAGCGGCACGGCCACCACGGCCGCGCCGAGCAGGGTGACGACCTTGACCAGCTCCGTGGCGGTGGCTTCAACGGCCATCGGCGCCTCCTTCCGCGCGCGCGGCCGCGTGGACGCGGCCCGCCAGGGCCACCAGCAGCAGCACGGGCAGGCCCAGCAGCGCGGTGGCCGTGAAGAACTGCGCGTAACCGAAGGCGTTCACGAAGTCGCCCGAAAAGCCGGCAATGAACTTGGGTGCCAGCAGCATCATGGAGCTGAACAGCGCGTACTGCGTGGCCGAATAGCGCACATTGGTCAGGCTCGACAGGTAGGCGATGAAGGCCGCCGAGGCAATGCCGCCGGCCAGGTTGTCGGCCGACACCACGGCGATCAGCGCCGCCACATCGTGGCCGTGGCCGGCCAGCCAGGCGAACAGCAGGTTGGTGCAGGCGCTCAGCAGCGCGCCCAGCATGAGGATGCGCATCACGCCCAGGCGCATCGACAGCACGCCCCCCACGAAGGCGCCCACCAGCGTCATGACGACGCCGTACACCTTGGTCACGGCGGCCACCTCGTCCTTGGTGAAGCCCAGGTCCACGTAGAAGGGGTTGGCCATGATGCCCATCACCACGTCGCTGATGCGGTAGACCGCGATCAGCGCCAGGATCAGCGCCGCGTGCCAGCCGTAGCGGCGCAGGAAGTCGGCGAAGGGCTCGACCACCGCGCCGCGCAGCCACTCGGCGGCGTTCTTGGCGGGCGGCAGCGCCACGGGCCGGGGCTCGCGCGAGAACAGCACGGTGATGATGCCCACCGCCATCGACGCCGCCATCACCAGGTAGGCCGTGCCCCAGGCGCCGTTCTGGTAGCCCGCGCCCTGCGCCAGCGCTGGCGCGGCCTCGGCACGCGCGGCGATCCAGAGCACGCCTGCGCCGGCCCAGATCATGGCCAGGCGGTAGCCCGTCTGGTAGGCGGCGGCCAGCGCGGCCTGGCGGTCGGTGTCGGCCGATTCGATGCGGAAGGCGTCGAGCGCGATGTCCTGCGTGGCCGAGCCAAAAGCCACCGCCAGCGCGCACCACACGATGGGGCCCAGCGCGTCACGCGGGTCGGCCAGCGCCATGCCCACCAGCCCCGCCACGATGGCGGCCTGCGACAGCAGCAGCCAGCTGCGCCGCCGCCCCAGCCAGCGCGTGAGCAGCGGCAGTGGCAGCCGGTCCACCAGCGGCGCCCAGGCCCACTTGAAGCCGTAGGCCAGGCCCACCCAGCTCAGGTAGCCGATGGTGCTGCGGTCGATGCCCGCCTCGCGCAGGCGAAAGCTCAGCGTGCCCAGCACCAGCAAGAGCGGCAGACCGGCCGAGAAACCCAGCGTGAGCATGCGCAGGCTGGCCGGTTCGAGGTAGACGCGCAGCGTCTGCAGCCAGGTGGCGCGGCGGGGCGCCTCGGGCGCGGAGGTCAGGGTGTTGTCTGGCATGGGGGCGTGGGGGTTTTGTCTATTATTCCTGCATGTGCCTGTTCTGCCCTGCTCCTTCTGCTGCGCCCTCGTCCCCTTGGTCTGCCCGCCGGGCCTTCCTGCTTGCCGCCGGCGCCAGCGTGGCCGCGCCGGCGCTGGCGCAGGTCGATGTGGGCTCGGCCTCGGGCATGCGCCGCCTGGTGCCGGCCGAAACCCTGGAGACCTCGGCCGTGCAGCAGTACAGCCAGTTGCTGGCGCAGGCGCGCGCCCAGCAGGCGCTGGCGCCCGCCGCGCACCCGCAGCGGGTGCGGCTGGACGCCATCGCACGGCGGCTGATTCCGTACACCGCGCAATGGAACGACCGCGCGCGCCACTGGCGCTGGGAGGTCAATCTCATCGGCAGCAAGCAGATCAACGCCTTCTGCATGCCCGGCGGCAAGATCGCCTTCTACACCGGCATCCTGGAGCAGCTCCAGCTCACCGACGACGAAGTCGCCATGGTCATGGGCCATGAAATGGCGCATGCCCTGCGCGAGCACGCGCGCGAGCGCATCGCCAAGACGCAGGCCACCAACATCGGCCTGCGCCTGGGTTCGCAGTTGCTCGGCCTGGGCGACCTGGGGAATCTGGCCGCCAGCCTGGGCGGGCAACTGCTGACGCTGAAGTTCAGCCGGGGCGACGAGAGCGACGCCGACCTCGTGGGCCTGGAGCTGGCCGCGCGCGCTGGCTACCAGCCCTCGGCCGCCGTGAGCCTGTGGCGCAAGATGGGCCAGGCCACGGGCGGCAAGGAGGGCCTGGCCTTCCTCTCCACCCACCCCAGCGGCCCCGAGCGCATCCGCGAGCTGCAGCAGAACGTGCCCAAGGTGCAGGGCCTGTACGAAGCGGCCCGCCAGAATGGCTGATTGCTATTGAATCAATAGCTATTGGCGCTTGATCCGCGGGCGCCAGAGGCCGAAAACCTATTAAATTTCAGGTGCCGCCCACGTAGGGGTTGCTCTGGCGCTCGCGCCCGAAAGTGCTCTCCGGTCCGTGGCCGGGAATGAACACCGTCTGGTCGCCCATGGGCCACAGGCGCTGGGTGATGCTGTCGATCAGCTCGCCGTGGTTGCCCTGGGGGAAGTCGGTGCGGCCAATGCTGCCGGCGAACAGCACGTCGCCGACAAAGGCGCGGTCGATCTGCGGCGCGTGGAACACCACATGGCCCGGCGTGTGGCCCGGGCAGTGGCGCACCTGCAGGGTTTCATTGCCGATCTGCACCGTGTCGCCATCGTGCAGCCAGCGCGTGGGCGTGAACAGCTGCGCCGGCGGAAAGCCGAACATCGCGCTTTGCTGCGGCAGGCCGTCGATCCAGAACTGGTCGCCCGGGTGCGGCCCGACGATGGGCAGCTGCAGCCGCTCGGCCAGCTCGCCGGTGCCGCCGGCATGGTCGATATGGGCATGCGTGAGCCAGATCTGGCCGAGCGTGAGCCCCAGGCGCTGTACCTCGGTCAGCAGCAGGTCGAGGTCGCCCCCCGGGTCGATGACAGCGGCCTGCAAGGTGGCATCGCACCAGACGATGGAGCTGTTTTGCTGGAAGGGCGTGACGGGGACGGTGAGGTAGCGCAGCATGGGGGCAGGTGACGGGGTTGCACGATCGCGGCCCTCGGTGGGGCCGGCATTCAGGGCGCCAGTGTAGGGCCAGAGGCGCCAGCGGAGCCGTCGCCGGGCTTCTTGCGCGGCGCCGCCCGCGCCGTGGCGGCGCAGCCCACCGACGCCATCACGATCAGGCCGATGGCCGCCCACTGCATCCCGCTCAGGCGCTCGTCCAGCAGGGCCAGCGCCAGCACGGCCGCCACGGCCGGCTCCATGCTGATCATGATGCCGAACGCCTGGGGCGGCAGGCGCTTGAGCGCCACCATTTCCAGCGAGATCGGCACGGCGCTGGAGATCGCGGCCACGCCCAGCCCCACGCCCACCACGGTCCAGGACCACAGGTCCGCGCCGGAATGCGCCAGCCCCACGGGGAACACCACCAGCGCCGCCACGGTCAGGCCCAGCGACACGGACAGACCCGAATGCAGGTGGCCCACCCGCTTGCCGAATAGGATGTAGGTGGCCCAGCACACGGCTGCCACCAGCGAATACCCCACGCCCAGCGGGTCCAGCGTGCTCACGTCGTGGCCCAGGGGCAGCAGCAGGCCCAGGCCGGCCACGGCCAGCAGCACCCAGACGAAGTCCAGCGCCCGGCGCGACGACAGCACGGCCACCGCCAGCGGCCCGGCGAACTCGATGGCCACGGCCACGCCGAAGGGCAGTGTTTGCAGCGACAGGTAGAAGGTCAGGTTCATCAGCCCCAGCGCCGCGCCGTAGCAGGCGATGGCGCGCAGGTCGCGGCGCGTGAGCTGCCAGCGCCAGGGGCGCCACAGCAGCAGGAGCAGCAACGCCGAGAAACCCACGCGCACGGCCGTGGTGCCCTGGGCGCCGACCAGCGGAAACAGGTCGTGCTTGGCCCACGAGGTGCCCAGGCCGAGGAAGGTGACGGAGCCGAAGATGGCCAGCAGCGGAATGAAGGAGGATGCGCGCGAGGAGGACATGCTGAGAATGTATTGCGCTACCCTAGGCGCTTCGGCTCTATTTCTGGCCTCGATACGCAACTTTCGCTCGCTCATGCCCGCCACTGCCCCCTTGAGGCTCGACGCCTTCGACCTGGCCATCCTCGACATCCTGCAGCGCGACAACACCACGCCGCAGCGCGAGATTGCGCAGGCCGTGCACCTCTCGGCCCCGGCCGTGCAGCGGCGCATCCGGCGCCTGCGCGAGAGTGGCGTGGTGCGGGCCGAGGCGGCGCAGCTGGACGCCAGCCTGCTGGGGCGCCCCCTCACGCTGCTGGTGGAGGTGCATGTGCACGACGAGCACCCGCTGCGCACTGCGGGCCTGCGCCAGCGCTTCGCGGACGAGCCGGCCGTGCAGCAGTGCTATGCCATCACCGGCGAGGCGGACTACCTGCTGGTCATCACGGCTTCCACCATGGCCGACTACGAGGCGCTGACGGGGCGCCTGTTCGGCGGCGACGACAACGTGCGGCGCTTTCGCACCTCGGTCGCGCTGGGTTGCCTCAAAGTGGGGTTGCAGGTACCGCTGGACCGCAGCGCCTCGGACGGGGTGTGAGGCGCCGCGGGGTCACAGGTTGGTGGCGCCCACCACCTCAGCCATGTCGGTCAGGCCTTGCAGCACCTTCTCGATGCCGTCCTGGCGCAGCGTGAGCATGCCGGCCTCCAGTGCCGACAGGCGCAGCTCGGACGCCGGGGCGCGGTGGCGGATGTGGTGGCGTATCGCGTCGTCGCTGACCATCAGCTCGTGGATGCCCATGCGCCCACGGTAGCCGTGCGCGTCGCATTCGCTGCACCCATGGCGGCGCCAGAGTTGCAGCTCCCCGGTGCCGCCGCCGTAGTTCTTGCGCCAGCGCTCCACCAGCGCTGAACGTCCTTCGGCGGTGTTGCCCGTGCCGCTGGCAAGGTACTGGGAGGCCATGCCCTGCAGGGTTTCGTTGTCGGCCGGGTAGGCCTCGCGGCAGGTGGTGCACAGGCGCCGCACCAGCCGCTGCGCAAGGATGGCCAGCAGCGAGTCGGAAAAATTGAAGGGGTCCAACCCGATCTCGAGCAGCCGCGCAATGCTCTCGGGCGCTGAATTGGTGTGCAGCGTGGAGAGCACGAGGTGGCCCGTGAGCGAGGCCTCGATGGCGATGCGCGCGGTCTCCTCATCGCGCATTTCACCGATCATGATCACGTCGGGGTCGGCGCGCAGGAAGGTGCGCATGGCGGCGGCGAAGGTCCAGCCGATGCGGGGATTCACCTGCACCTGGCGCAGCCCGCTCTGGGTGATTTCGATCGGGTCCTCGGCCGTCCAGATCTTGCGGCCGGCGGTGTTGATGTCGCGGATCACCGAATGCAGCGAGGTGGTCTTGCCGCAGCCCGTGGGGCCGACCACCAGCACCAGGCCGTAGGTTTTCTTCACGATCTCGCGCATGGCCAGCAGGTTGGCGGGGCTCAGCCCGATGGCGTCCAGCGGCAGCGGCTTGGCACCGGCCAGCAGGCGCAGCACCACGTCCTCCAGGCCGCGCGAGGTGGGCACGGTGACCACGCGCAGCTCCACCGGCGGGCCGCCGAAGCGCGAGAAGTCGATCTTGCCGTCCTGGGGCTTCCTGTGCTCGGAAATGTCCATGCTGGCCATGACCTTGATGCGCGCCACCAGGGCGAAGCGAAAGCGCGCCGGCAGCTCGAGGTAAGGTGCCAGGTCGCCGTCGATGCGCAGGCGGATGCGCACGTTCTGCGGTGCCGGTTCGGTCTCGATGTGGATGTCGGAGGCGTGGCTGTTGATGGCTTCGTCGATCACGGAATTGATCAGCCGCACCAGCGTGTTGTCGGACTCGCTCACCACGTCGGCTTCGGCCGAGTCATGTTCGGTGGTGGTGCTGCCGAGGTTCTGCACCAGCTCCTGCGACGAGGCGCGCGCAGCGCCTTGCATGCGGCTGCCGTTCCCGTTGGCGCCATTGCCGCGTCTGGGCGATTTGGACTGCGCGGTGCCAGGCTTCTCACCGGTATGGATGCTGTAGGCCTTGGAGATGGCCGGCCCCAGGCTGCCGGGCGCTGCCTGCATGGGGATCAGGCGGCGCTGCGTCAGGAAGCGCAGCTCGTCGAGCAGCACCCGGTCGGTGGGTTCGGCCATGAGCAGCACCAGCGAGTCCTCGCGCACCAGCAGCGGCAGCACGTCTTCGCGCTCGGCCACGGTGCGCGGCACCAGGGCCAGCGCCGTCGTCTCGGGAACAAGGTGCACCGGGTCGACCATGTACTCGCCCAGCCAGGTGGAGATGACCTGGCGCAGCTGGTCTTGCGTGAGGTCGTGCTGCTCCACCAGGATCTGCCCGATGGGGCGGGGGCGGCCCTTGCCGCGCTCCAGCTGCTGCGTCTGCAGGCCGCTGGCCAGGGCCGACGGCGTGATCAGGCCTGCGTGCAGCAAGGCCTCACCGAGGTGGCGGGCCTTGCCGATGACGGGGTGCGGCGTGGTGAGGAGTTGCCACAGCGCTTCCGTGCCTTCCGGCTGGATGCACTGCGGAAGTGACGGGTCCGGATCGGTGGCCTGGAGCATGGTGGAACGGGGTCCTAAAGCGTGAAGTCGTAATCCACGGTGATGGGCGCATGGTCGGAGAATTTCTCGCCCTTGTAAATATGCTCCGCGCGCGCCAGCGCCGCCAGCGCCGGCGTGGCCAGGTGGTAGTCCAGGCGCCAGCCCACGTTGTTGGCATAGGCCTGGCCGCGGTTGCTCCACCAGGTGTAGGCGGTGTCGGTGGTGTCGGGCTGCAGCAGGCGGTACACATCCACCAGGCCGCCACCCGGTTCCGTCGTGTGCAATACCTTGGTCATCCATGCGCGCTCCTCGGGCAGGAAGCCGCTGTTCTTCTGGTTGCTGCGCCAGTTCTTCAGGTCGATCTGCTGGTGGGCGATGTTGACGTCGCCGCACAGGATGAACTCGCGCTGCCCCTTGGTCTGCATGAGGTGGGGATGGAAGGCTTCGAGGAAGCGGAATTTCGCCAGCTGGCGCTCCTCGCCCGAGGAACCGCTGGGGAAGTAGGCGCTGATGATGGAGAGCTTGCGCGCCGGGGTGTCAAAGCGCAGCTCGAGGTAGCGGCCTTCGGCGTCGAACTCCGCGCAGCTGAAGCCCGCGATCACCTCGCTGGGCTCGTGCCGGGTGTACACGCCCACGCCCGAATAGCCCTTCTTCTCGGCAAAATGGAAATGGCCCTGCAGGCCCGCCAACTGCTCGAAGCGGCCCTGGATGTCGGCGGCCTGGGCCTTGACCTCCTGCACGCAAATACAATCCGGCGCGGTGGCGGCGATCCACCGTTCCACGCCCTTGGTGGTGGCGGAGCGGATGCCGTTGAGGTTGAGGCTGGTTAACTTGAACAAGGAATTTCCCATGGTGGATGTTGGCGCGCAAACCGGGGCGGGGGGCGATCTGGCGCAGGATTTCGTGCGTTTTGCCGTGGAGGCCGGTGTCTTGCGGTTTGGCGAATTCAAAACCAAGGCCGGCCGGTTGAGCCCCTACTTCTTCAACGCAGGCCTGTTCGACGACGGCAGCAAAATGGGCCGTCTCGCGGAATTCTATGCAAAAGCCCTGCTGGAGAGCGGCATCGAATTCGACATGGTGTTCGGCCCGGCCTACAAGGGCATTCCGCTCGCGGCCACGGTGGCCGTGGAGCTGGCGCGGCTCGGCCGCAACGTGCCGTTTGCCTACAACCGCAAGGAAGCCAAGGACCACGGCGAGGGCGGCACGCTGGTCGGCGCGCCGCTCAAGGGGCGGGTGCTCATCGTTGACGACGTGATGTCGGCCGGCACGGCGGCGCGCGAGTCCATCGCCCTCATCCAGGCGGCCGGCGCCACGCCGCACGCCGTGGCCATCGCCCTGGACCGCCAGGAGAAAGCCACCGAAAATGGCCAGGATGTGGCGCACAGCGCCGTGCAGTATGTGCGCAACCAGCTGGGACTCCAGGTCTGTGCCATTGCCACGCTGGCCGACTTGCTGCAGTATCTGTCCCGAAGTGGCGGCACCGATATGGCAGCCCACCGCGATCGGGTGCTGGCCTACCGCCAGCGTTACGGCGTCGAGGAAGGATGACACCTTGAAAAGCATGGCGTGGAGGATGGGTGCAGGCGGGCTGTTCGCGGGCCTGTGCATGGCCGCGGCTGCGCAGAACCCCCCGGGCAGCATCTACTCCTGCGTGGACAGCCAGGGCCGCAAGCTCACCTCCGACCGGCCCATCCGGGAGTGCATCGACCGCGAGCAGCGCGAACTGGGGCCGTCCGGCACGGTGCGCCGGGTCATCGGCCCCACGCTCACACCCCAGGAGCGCGCGGCCCAGGAAGTGCAGCGCCGCAAGGACCAGGAAGAGCAGGCCCGCCTGGCCGAAGAGCGCCGGCGCGAGCGCGTGCTGCTGGCGCGCTACCCCGACAAGGCGGCGCACGATATCGAGCGTGCCAACACCATCACCCAGGTGGACGAGGTCGCGGCCACGGCGGCCAAGCGCATCGTCGACCTGCAGGCCCGGCGCAAGACGCTGGACCAGGAGATGGAGTTCTACCGCAAGGACCCGGCCAAGGCGCCCATGGCGCTGCGCCGCCAGCTCGCCGAGAACGACGAGGAAGTGCAGGAGCAGAAGCGCTTCATCGCCGGACAGGACCAGGAAAAGCGCCGCATCCACCAGCGCTTTGACGAGGAACTGGGCCAGTTGCGGCGCCTGTGGGCGGCCCAGAGCGCCGTGCCGCACGTGCCCGGCATAGAGCCCAGCCGCTGACAGGCGCTGGCCGCGCCGGCCGGCGGCTTACCCCGCGCTCAGGCGCCCAGGCGCGCGCGCAGCAGGTCGGTGGCCTGCTGCGGGTTGGCCTTGCCCTTGCTGGCCTTCATGACCTGGCCGACCAGCGCGTTGAACGCCTTGTCCTTGCCGGCCTTGAACTGCGCCACGTTGTCGGGGTTGGCGGCGATCACCTCGTCAACGATCTTCTCCAGCGCCCCGCTGTCATTCATCTGCTTGAGGCCCTTGGCTTCGATGATGGCGTCCACGTCGCCGGCCTCGCCCGTCCACAGGGCGTCGAACACCTGCTTGGCGGCGTTGTTGGAGATGGTGCCGTCGGCGATGCGCTGCAGCATGGCAGCGAGTTGCTGCGCGGACACGGGGGCCAGCTCGATACCGGTTTCACCGGCATTCAAGCGGCGGGACATTTCGCCCATGATCCAGTTGCTGGCCAGCTTGGCCTGGCCGCTGGCCTGGGCGGCGGACTCGAAGTAGGCCGCCATGGCCTTGCTCTGCGTCAGCGTGGTGGCGTCGTATTCGGGCAGGCCGAAGTCCTGCACGAAGCGTGCCGCCATGGCACGGGGCAGCTCGGGCATCTGCGCGCGCGTGCTCTCCACCCACTCGGGCGCGATCACCAGCGGCGGCAGGTCGGGGTCGGGGAAATAGCGGTAGTCGGCCGCGTCTTCCTTGGTGCGCATGGCGCGCGTCTCGCCCGTGTCGGGGTTGAACAGCACGGTGGCCTGCTCGATGGCGCGGCCGTCCTCGATCTCCTCGATCTGCCAGCGGATCTCGTAGTCGATCGCCTGCTGCATGAACTTGAAGCTGTTGAGGTTCTTGATCTCGCGGCGCGTGCCCAGCGGCTGGCCGGGCTTGCGCACGGAGACGTTGGCGTCGCAGCGGAACGAGCCCTCCTGCATGTTGCCGTCGCAGATGCCGATCCAGGTGACGATCTTGTGCAGCTCCTTGGCGTAGGCCACGGCCTCTTCGCTGGAGCGCATGTCGGGTTCGGTGACGATCTCCAGCAGCGGCGTGCCGGCGCGGTTCAGGTCGATGCCGCTCTGGCCGATGAAGTCCTCGTGCAGCGACTTGCCGGCGTCTTCCTCGAGGTGGGCGCGCACCAGGCGCACGGTCTTCTTCTCGTCGCCGAGGAAGAACGACACTTCGCCGCCCTGCACCACCGGGATCTCGAACTGGCTGATCTGGTAGCCCTTGGGCAGGTCGGGGTAGAAGTAGTTCTTGCGCGCGAAGATGCTCCTGGGCGCGATGTGCGAGCCCAGGGCCAGGCCCAGCTTGATGGCGCAGGCCACGGCCTCGCGGTTCATCACGGGCAGGGTGCCGGGCAGGGCCAGGTCCACGGCGCAGGCCTGGGTGTTGGGCTCGGCGCCGAAGGCGGTGCTGGCGCGGCTGAAGATCTTGCTGTGCGTGGCCAGCTGGGTGTGGGTCTCAAAGCCGATGACGACTTCGTAACCGTGGATCAGTTTCGCAGACATGGGAGCTGTCCTTGGCTATCAAAAAGAGGAGCTGCCAGCGCTTGATTTAATTGGGTTTCAGCATGATTTGATGCTGAATATGTTTTGTATCAAGCGCTGGCAGCTATGGTTTTCAGAGCGGGCTGCGCAGGTGGAAATCCGTGGCCTGCTGCAGGCGGTGCGCCGCGTTGAGCAGGCGCGCCTCGCCGAAGTAGTTGCCGATGAGCTGCAGGCCCACGGGCATGCCGCCTTCGCCAAAGCCCGCCGGCACGCTCATGCCGGGCAGGCCGGCCAGCGAGCCGGGCAGCGTGAAGATGTCGGCCAGGTAGTCGGCCAGCGGATCGCTGCCGTGCTCGCCAAGCTTCCAGGCCACGCTGGGCGCCACGGGGCCAGCGATCAGGTCGCAGTCCTTGAAGGCGTTCTGGAAGTCGTCGGCGATCATGCGGCGGATCTTCTGCGCCTGCAGGTAGTAGGCGTCGTAGTAGCCGTGCGAGAGCACGTAGGCGCCGATCATGATGCGGCGCTTGACCTCGTCGCCGAAGCCTTCGGCGCGGGTCTTCTTGTACATGCCCAGCAGGTCGGTGTAGTCCTTGGCGCGGTGGCCGAACTTCACGCCGTCAAAGCGCGACAGGTTGGACGAGGCCTCGGCCGGCGCGATGATGTAGTAGACGGGAATCGACAGCTCGGTGCGCGGCAGGCTGATGGGCACCAGCTTGGCGCCGAGCTTCTCGTATTCCTTCAGGGCGCCGTCCACGGCGGCGCGCACGTCCGGGGCCAGGCCTTCGCCGAAGAACTCGGCCGGGATGCCGATGCGCAGGCCGTCCAGGCTGTCGTTCAGCTTGGCGCTGAAGTTCTCGGCGGGCAGGTCCAGGCTGGTCGAATCCCGGTCCGGATCGGGGCCGCACATGGCGGATAGCAGCAGCGCGCAGTCCTCGGCCGAGCGGGCCATGGGGCCGGCCTGGTCGAGGCTGGAGGCGAAGGCGATCATGCCGTAGCGGCTGGCGCGGCCGTAGGTGGGCTTGATGCCGGTGATGCCGCAGAACGAAGCCGGCTGGCGGATGGAGCCGCCGGTGTCGGTGCCGGTGGCGGCGGGCGCCAGGCGCGCGGCCACGGCCACGGCGCTGCCGCCGGACGAGCCGCCGGGAATGCGGCTGGTATCCCAGGGGTTGCGCACGGGCGCCGGGGCGTCAAAGCCCACCGGCGCCACGGCCGAATTCTCGTTGGCCGAGCCCATGGCGAACTCGTCGCAGTTGAGCTTGCCCAGGCTCACGGCGCCGGCCTGCGCCAGGCGCGCGACCACGGTGGCGTCGAAGGGCGACTGGTAGCCGGCCAGCATTTTCGAGCCGGCGGTGCTGGGGAAGTCGCGCGTGACGAAGATATCCTTGTGCGCCAGCGGCACGCCTTCCAGGGCGCCGGCTGTGCCGGCGGCGATGCGCGCGTCGGCGGCGCGCGCCTGGGCCAGTGTGGCGTCTTCGTTCAGGGCGACGTAGGCGCCCAGGTGCTGGTGGCTCTTTGCGCGGGCCAGGAAATGCTGGGCGGCCTCCACGGCCGAGACGCGGCGTTCGCGCAGTTCGGTGGCGAGCTGGGCCACGCCCAGGTCATGCAGTGCGGGTTGGGTCATGCGGGGCTCACTCGATCACTTTGGGAACCAGGAACAGGCCGCGCTCGACGGCCGGGGCGCTCTTCTGGTTGGCTTCGCGCTGGTCGGGTTCGCTGGCCACGTCATCGCGCAGGCGCAGCGCGATTTCCTGGATGGCAGCCACCGGGTGCGCCAAGGGCTCCAGGCCGCTGGTATCCACAGCCCGCATTTTTTCCACGATATCGAAAAAGCCGTTCAGTTGAGTGAGCATGCGCTCACTTTCGGTGGGACTGAGTTCAAGCCGCGCCAGATGGGCGATGCGGCCGATGTCCTGGGATGTCAGTGCCATAGGGGGTCAAGCCTCGGAAACCGGATGTAAAGCTCGGGATGCGGGCATTCCGGGGGGAGTTATTCACAGGGGATGCGGTATTATCCCGCCTTTGCCGCAACACACCGCATTTGGCAGGATGTTGTGCGCAAAAGAACCAGTTTAGATGCCACAAAACCGGCGATGGCAGGCCGAAGCGCATGCCGTGCCCGAGAGGATTTTTGAATGTTCGGAGCTTTCCGTCGGTACTTCTCCACCGATCTTGCCATTGACCTTGGCACCGCCAACACCCTGATTTTTGCCCGCGACAAAGGACTCGTGCTCGACGAGCCCTCCGTCGTGGCGATCCGCCACGAAAGCGGCCCGCACGGCAAGAAGGTCATCCAGGCCGTGGGCCGCGAAGCCAAAGCCATGCTAGGCAAGGTGCCCGGCAATATCGAGGCCATCCGCCCGATGAAGGACGGCGTGATCGCCGACTTCGTGATCACCGAGCAGATGATCAAGCAGTTCATCAAGATGGTGCATCCGCGCACCCTGCTCACGCCCAGCCCGCGCATCATCATCTGCGTGCCCTGCGGCTCCACCCAGGTCGAGCGCCGCGCCATCAAGGACGCGGCCGAGGCCGCCGGCGCCACGGCCGTCTACCTCATCGAGGAACCCATGGCCGCCGGCATCGGCGCAGGTCTGCCGGTGTCCGAGGCTTCGGGCTCCATGGTCGTGGACATCGGCGGCGGTACCACCGAGGTGGGCGTGATCTCGCTCGGCGGCATGGTCTACAAGGGCAGCGTGCGCGTGGGCGGCGACAAGTTTGACGAGGCCATCATCAGCTACATCCGCCGCAACTACGGCATGCTGATCGGCGAGCCCACGGCCGAGTCCATCAAGAAGCAGATCGGTAGCGCCTTCCCGGGCTCCGAGGTGCGCGAGATGGAAGTGCGCGGGCGCAACCTCAGCGAAGGCGTGCCGCGCAGCTTCACCATCTCCAGCAACGAAGTGCTGGAAGCCCTCACCGAGCCGCTCAACCAGATCGTCTCGGCCGTCAAGAACGCCCTGGAGCAGACGCCGCCCGAACTGGGCGCCGACATTGCCGAGCGCGGCATGATGCTCACCGGTGGTGGCGCCCTGCTGCGCGACCTCGACCGCCTGCTGGCCGAGGAAACCGGCCTGCCCGTCCTGGTCGCGGAAGACCCGCTGACCTGCGTGGTGCGCGGCTGCGGTATTGCGCTTGAGCGCATGGACCGCGCCGGCAGCATCTTCACCAGCGAGTGAGGGCGACGGACCTCCCATGCAGGTCCGGTGCCATGGCGCAATGCAAGACTTCCTCGGGCACGACTTGCAGGGCGGCGCGCGTACGCCCCGGTGCCGCCCGACGATAGTGTGAACAGGCCCTAGACATGCCGCTTGGAACCCTGGACCGCAGCGCCCCCTCCTTCTTCAGGCAGGGGCCGTCGGCTGTTTCCCAGCTCGTCCTGTACAGCGCCTTGGCGCTGTTTTTGATGGTGGCCGACGCGCGTTTCCGCGTCACCGATCCGCTGCGCAAGGCCGTGGCCACGGTGCTGTACCCGGTGCAGTGGTTCATGCTCCAACCTGTCGAGCTGGCGGGCCACGGGGCCGGGTATTTCCAGTCCCTGCAGGCCGCCCGGCTGGAAGCCGATCAGGCGCGCAAGCAGCTTGCGCTCATGTCCCAGCGCGCCAACCAGGGTGACCAGCTCGCGCAGGAAAACGACCGCCTGCGCCAGCTGCTGGGCCTGCGCGAGCGCCTGCAGGTGCCCGCCCAGGTGGCGCAGATCCTCTACGACACCGCCGATCCGTACTCGCGCCGCGTGGTGGTCGACCAGGGCCAGAACGCCGGCGTAGTGCAGGGCTCGCCGGTGCTCGACGGCGCTGGCATCCTGGGGCAGGTGACGCGGGTCTACCCCCTTGTGAGCGAAGTCACCCTGCTCATAGACCGGGAGCAGACGATTCCCGTGCTCAACCTGCGTACCGGTGCGCGCGGCGTGGCCTATGGCGACCCGGTGGCGAGCCACGGCGGCGGCATGGAGCTGCGCTTCGTTTCTGCCAATGCCGACGTGCAGGAGGGGGACCTGCTCACCACCAGCGGCCTGGACGGCGTGTACCCGCCCGGCCTGCCCGTGGCGCACGTCATGCGTGTCGAGCGGCGCGCCGATTCGGCTTTCGCCCGCATCTACTGCGACCCGGTGGCCGCCATCCAGAGTGCGCGGCATGTCATGCTGCTGCAGCCCGTGGCGGGCCAGCTGCCGCAAAAGCCCGAGCCCGTGGCTGCCGAGGTCGTTCCCCGCAAGAAAGGTCGCAAATGAAGGCCGATGCATCCCGGAACCGGCCGCTGCACGGTGGAGGACGATCATGATCATGCCGCGTGGGCAGCAACTGCTGCTGCCCGTCAACCCGGTGTTCATCGGCGCCAGCCTGGCAGCGGCCCTGGCGTTCAACATGCTGCCGCTGGGGCGCGTGGCCTGGACGCCCGACGTGCTGGTGCTGCTGCTCGCCTTCTGGGGCGTGCACCAGCCCCTGCGGGTAGGCATGGGCCTGGCCTTTGCGCTGGGCCTGTGCATGGATGTCCAGCAGTCATCGCTGCTCGGTCAGCACGCGCTGGGCTATACGGTGCTGATGTATGGCACGCGCATGACGCACCGGCGCGTGCTCTGGTTCCGGCCATGGTCGCAGGCGCTGCAGATGATCGGGCTGTTCGCGCTGGCCCATGCGGTGCAGGTGGTGGTCGGGCTGTTCTCGGGCGGCGGGCTGCCCGGGCTGGGCGTGCTGGTAGCGCCACTGCTGGAGGCCCTGCTCTGGCCCCTGGCCAGCTGGATCCTGCTGGCGCCGCAACGCCGCGCGCCAGACCACAACGAAAACCGCCCTTGATGCGCGCCCTGCCCCTGCCATGACCGAGTTGCGCAATGTCGAAGCCGACGCACGGCGCTTTCGTGCGCGGATCGTGGTCGTCGGCACGGTCGTGTTCCTGGCATTTGTCCTGCTGGCCTCGCGCCTGGTGTTCCTGCAGATCGTGCGCCATGAAGACCTGGCCGAGCAGGCGGAGAGCAACCGCACGGCGGTGGTGCCCATCGTGCCCAACCGGGGCCTCATTCTCGACCGCAACGGCGTGGTGCTGGCGACCAACTATGCTGCCTACACGCTGGAAATTACGCCCTCCAAGGTGGCCAGCCTGGAAGAGACCATCGACGCGTTGGCCCAGGTGGTGGACGTCCAGCAGCGTGACCGGCGCCGCTTCAAACGGCTCATGGACGAGTCGCGCGGCTTTGCCTCCCTGCCTATCCGCACCCGGCTGACGGACCAGGAGGTGGCGCGCTTCACGGCGCAGCGCTACCGGTTCCCTGGCGTCGAGGTGAAGGCCCGGCTGTTCCGCAACTACCCGCTGGGCGAGACGGCGAGCCATGCCATCGGCTACATCGGGCGCATCAACCAGGCTGAGAAGGCGCGCATCCAGGACTCCGAGGACGAGGCCAACTACCGCGGCACCGAATACATCGGCAAGCTCGGCATCGAACAGAGCTTCGAGGGACAGCTCCACGGCATCACCGGTGTGGAGCAGATGGAGACCTCGGCCGGCGGCAGGGCCGTGCGCCGGCTCGACAGCTTCCCGGCCACGCCGGGCCAGACGGTGATGCTGACGCTGGACATCAAGCTGCAGAAACTCATCGAAGACCTGTATGGCGAGCGCCGCGGCGCACTCGTCGCGCTCGACCCGCGCACCGGCGAGGTGCTGGCGCTGGTGAGCAAGCCCACGTTCGACCCCAATCTGTTCGTCGAGGGCATCGACGTCGAGAACTGGACGGCGCTCAACGAGTCGCTGGACAAGCCGCTGCTGAACCGCGCGCTGCGCGGCACCTACCCCCCGGGCTCCACCTACAAGCCCTTCATGGGCCTGGGCGCGCTGGAGACCGGCAAGCGCACGCCGCAGGCCATCACGCAGGACAACGGTTCCTGGACTTTTGGCGGGCACACCTTCCGCAGCCACGGCGACCACGGCCTGGGCGCCGTCGACATGCACCGCAGCATCGTGCAGTCGAGCAATGTGTATTACTACCAGCTGGCCAACGACATGGGCGTGGACGCCATGCACGACTTCATGAAGCCGCTAGGCTTCGGCCAGATCACGGGCATCGACCTGAACGGCGAAGTGCGCGGCGTGCTGCCCAGCCAGGCCTGGAAGCGCAATGCCTACCGCCGCCCCGAGCAGCGAAAGTGGTATGCGGGCGAGACCATTTCGCTGGGCATCGGCCAGGGCTACAACACCTTCACCATGCTGCAGCTGGCCACGGCCACCGCCACGCTGGCCAATGGCGGCGTGCAGCACCGCCCGCACCTGGGCATGGCCACGGTCGACGCCGTGACGCGCGAGCCCCATCCCATCGAGCCTGCGCCGGCGGTGAACCTCAACTTCAAGCCTGCCAATGTCGAGGTGATCAAGCGCGCCATGGTGGCGGTGACGCAAGGGGGCACCTCGACGCGGGTCTTTGCGGGCGCGCGCTACCTGTCGGGCGGCAAGACTGGCACGGCCCAGGCCGTGACCATCGGGCAAAAGGACAAGTACAACGCGGCCAAGATGGAAGAGCATCAGCGCGACCACGCGCTATACATCGCCTTTGCGCCGGCCGAGGCACCGCGCATCGCCATCGCGGCCATCGTCGAGAACGCCGGCTTCGGCGCGGCACACGCGGCGCCCATCGTGCGGCGCGTGTTCGACTACTGGCTGCTCGGCGAATACCCCAGCGAGGAAGACATCGCCGCCGTGCGCAAGGGGCAGGCCGCCGCGCCCATCGGCAAGCCTCGCCCGGTGGACGAGGTGCCGCTGGCCGCGCCCTGATCGCTCTCAGTCGGGAAGGCGGGCGTCGGGCGCTGGCTGGAACTGGCTGAACACCAGCGCGGCGATCACCAGGCTGGCACCCGCGAGGCCGGCCCAGCCCAGGCTTTCGCCGAGCAGGAACCAGGCGGTCAGCGCGGCGAACACCGGCTCCAGGCCAAAGATGATGGCACTGCGCATGGCGTCGACCCGTTGCTGGCCCCAGGCCTGCAGAGTCACCACCACCACGCTGGCCAGCAGTCCCAGGTAGAGCAGCGCGGCCCAGGCCGGGCTGTCCAGCGCATCCATGGAGCGCATCCAGGACATCCCGCTGTCGCGTGTGAGCAGCAGCAGCGTGGCGGCCAGGCACATCACGGCGGCCTGCGCCGCCGCCATGCGCGTGGCGCGCAGCGGTGCGGCCTGGTTGCGGCGCGTGCACTCCTCCAGCGCCAGGATGTAGACGGCGTAGAACACGGTGCTGGCCAGCGTCAGCGTATCGCCCAGGTTCCAGGGTTCGTTTTCGTGGAACATCAGCGCCATGCCGGCGCAGGCCAGCGCGCACGCGGCCCAGAGGCGCCAGCCGTAGCGCCGCCCGAGCGCCAGCATGGCGATCAGCGGCACCACCAGCACATTGAGCCCGGTGACGAAGGCGTTGCGGTTGCTGCTGGTGCGCGCCAGCCCCTCGATCTGCAGCCAGAATGCCAGGAACAGCAGCAGCCCGAGCGCGCAGCCCCAGAGCCGTTCGTTGCGGCGCATGCCCCACCACAGCGGGCCCAGCACGACGAGGGCGATAGCAAAGCGCAGCCAGATGATCTGCAATGCATCAAGCTGCACCGACAGCAGCTTCATGGCGGGAAACGTCGTGCCCCACACCACGGTGACGACGAGCAGGGCCAGCAGGCCGAAACGTTCAGGACGCATCAAAGAAAAAAGCCGACCGGTTGCCCGGTCAGCTTGGGGGTGAGATCCGGGAAGGGGATCAGTTGAAGAGGTAACGGGCCTGGAGGTTCAGGCGCGTCATGTTGCCCTTGTCGCCGCCGAAGGTCAGGCGGCGGCCGCCCAGCAGTTCGCCGCCGAGTTCGACGTTCTTGATGGGCATGTAGTACAGGCCGGCGTGCCATTGGAACAGCTTGATGTTGCCGTTGGCGCCGTAGGCGTTCACATAGTCGTCACCCAGGGAGTTGCGCGAGCGCACCCAGCCCATGGAGACGGTGCCACGCAGCTTCTCGCTGAAGATGTTGGCTAGGCCCAGAACGACGCCGTGGGCACGGTCCAGGCGCAGCGTGGAGCCGTCGACCACGGGGTAGTTGGCGCCCACCAGGTAGGCGCCGTCGTTGTCGCCGTCCATCAGGGTGTACTGCGCCATCAGGGTGGTGGTGCCGGTGATCTTGTACGAACCCGACAGGCCCAGGCCCATGCCGCGCTTGCTCACGCCGCCCATGCGCTGCTCGTGCGACATGGCACGGGCGCTCATGCTGCCCCAGTCGTAGGCCTTGTCGACGCGGGCGATGAAGTTGGGCGTGTGCGCGCCATCCGACGGGTCTTCCAGGGCGAACTGGAACTTGGCCAGGTTGGGGTTGTTGTAGGTGTAGCGGACCTGCACCGGGCGGCGGAAGGTGGCGCCGGGCGGGCCGTTGAAGTCCACCGTTTCGGGCAGGTTGTCGGTGTCCATGAAGGTCGACCAGGTCTGGCCGATCAGCCAGCCGGCGTATTCGCCGTAGGCATGGCGCAGGCGCAGGCGGTTGCGGTTGCACTCGGCGCCGCAGTAGCCGTAGAAGTCGGCCTCGATCTTGGTGTTGAACGCGCCGTTGTCCAGCGGGGTGGAGGTCTCGAAGCCGAAGCGCGAGGTCTGGCCCGTCAGCACGGTCTTGCCGTGGTCGCTCTTGCCCAGGGGTTGTTCGGCCAGGTTGGAGAAGTTGTCGCCAGGGGCCGTGCCCTTGAAGTCCTTGATCAGGTTCGCTTCAGCGAAGCCGTAGACGCGGATCGAGGTTTCGCTGCCGGGCAGGCGGAAGCTGCCGGGGATGTCGCCCAGGACCACGGCGTCCTTCTGCTTGAGTTCGACGGCGTCGATGCGGTCGTTCCAGGCCGATGCCGAGGCAGCGGGCGCCTGGGTCTGCTGCGTCTTGAGCTGGTTCAGCTCGGCGCGCAGGGCCTTGAGCTCGCTGCGCAGGTCTTCAAAATCCTTGGCGGACTGGGCCAGGGCGCCCGGGGGCAGGCTGCACAGGCCGGCGGCCAGCAGGGTCACGAATGCGGGGGTCAGTTTCATGGTCACTCCGTTGGTTTTTCTGGGGGTGTTGCGGAAGATGGGCTCTGGATCTCAGGCGCCCATGCGGCCAATGAAGGCCCGGATGCGGTCATTGCCGGGGTTGTTGAAGAAGGACTCGGGGGGCGCGTCGTGCGCGATGCGCCCCTGGTCGAAGAACATCACGCGGTCGGCCACCTCGCGGGCGAAGCCCATTTCGTGGGTCACCACGATCATGGTCATGCCGCCACGGGCCAGCTCGCGCATCACGTCCAGCACTTCCTGCACCATCTCGGGGTCCAGCGCCGAGGTGGGCTCGTCGAACAGCATCACCTTGGGCTGCATGGCCAGCGCCCGGGCGATGGCCACCCGCTGCTGCTGGCCGCCCGAAAGCTGCCAGGGGTATTTGTGCGCATGCTCGTGCAGTCCCACGCGGCGCAGCAGCGCCATGGCCTGTTCGTTGGCCTGGGTGCGCGACGTGCGGCGGATGCGCCGGGGCGCCAGCGTGATGTTGTCGAGCACGCTCAGGTGCCCGAACAGGTTGAACTGCTGGAACACCATGCCGACCTCGCTGCGCTGCAGCTGCAGGTTGCGCAGGTCGTCGGTGACGGGCACACCGTCGATGGTGATGGTGCCGCTGTCGTGCGGTTCGAGCCGGTTGATGGCGCGCAGCAGCGTGCTCTTGCCCGAGCCCGAGGCGCCGATGATGACGGTGACCTCGCCGGTGTTGAAGTGCGTCGATACCTCGCACAGCACCTGGTGCGTGCCGAACGACTTGCACACCCGCTCGGCGACGATGTAGGGGATCTGGACGGCCTGCTTCATTGCGCGCGTCCTTCGACGTCCACACGGTACTCGATGGCGTTGGAAATCTGTGTCACCAGGGTGGTCAGCAACAGGTAGGTGACGGCCACGGTGGAGAGCGTGGCGATGGGCTGGAAGGTCGCCGACTGGATGCGGTTGCCCACGTTGGTCAGCTCCACCACGCCAATCGCGTAGGCCAGCGAGGAATCCTTGAGCAGCGCGACGAAGTTGCTGACCAGCGGCGGCAGCGAGATCTTGAACGCCTGCGGAAACACCACATCGAAGAACACATGGGCACGCCCCAGGCCCAGGGCGCGCGCGGCTTCCGTCTGGCCGCGCGGCACGGCCAGCAGACCGGCGCGGATGGCCTCGGCGTTGTAGGCGCCCACGTTCAGCGCCAGGGCCAGCACGGCGGCGGCGAAGTCGGGCAGGTTCAGCCCGGGCACCAGCACCGGCAGGGCGAAATAGACGAACAAGATCTGCACCAGCAGCGGCGTGCCGCGGATGACCCAGATGTAAAAGCCCGCCACCCAGCGCAGCCACGTCCAGCGCGCCGTGCGCGCCAGGGCCGCGCAGGTGCCCAGCGCCAGCCCCAGGCTGCCGCTGATCAGGGTCAGCCACAGCGTGGTGCGGGCACCATCAGAGAAAGCCTGCGCGTTCGAGCCGATGGGCTCGGGCAGGAAGGACAGGAGCTGGCCCAGCAGGGCCAGCGCGAACACCATCAGGACCAGGGCACTGACCAGCGTGGCATTGCTGCGCTGCTGGCGGCTCCAGTGGTGCGGCCAAAGGGCGATGAGCATGGAAATCCGTCAGGGGTGGGCGAATGCCCGCGCTGTCAGTTGCAGCGCACGTCTTCGTTGAAGTACTTCTTGGACAGAGCGGCGTAGCTGCCGTCGGCCATGGTCTCGGCCAATGCCTTGGACCAGCCCTCGGCGAGCGATTGGTTGCCCTTGGCCACGGCGGCAGCAATGCGCTCGATGAACAGCATCTCGCCGAGCTTGAAGCCGGCGTTAGGGTTCTTCTCGGACACGGCCTTGGCCACGAAGCGGTCGGTCACCCACGCATCGACGCGGCGCGAATTGAGCGCGCTGCGCGCATCCACGTCGGTTGGGAAGTTCTTCATCTCCTTGATGGAGGAGACCTTCTTCACGTTTTCCAGGTAGCTGGTGCCGGTCTGCACGGCCACGACCTTGCCCGTCAGGTCCTTGGCGGAGCGGATGGCGGGGTCCATGGCGATGATCATGCCGCCCGAGCAGTAGTGCGGCTGGGTGAAGGTGACGGCCTTGGCGCGCTCTTCGGTAATGCCGTGCGAGGCGATTACGAGGTCCCAGCGGTCCTGGCGCAGGCCGGTGAGCAGGGCGTCGAAGCCCAGCGTCTTCCACTGGATGGCCACGCCCATCTTCTTGGCCACGAGTTCGGCCAGGTCGACTTCGAAGCCCGTCAGCGTGGTGCCGTTGAAGAAGTTGAAGGGAGCGAATTGTCCTTCGGTGGCGATGAGGATCTTGCCGTCTTTCTTGATTTCGTCGAACGTGCGGGCCTGGGCGGCAAACACGGCGCACAGCGCCACGGCGGAGGCAACAACCTTGAGCAACTTCATTGCGTGTCCTGTCAGGGGTGGTTCAGGTACAAAAAATCCGGCCTGCGGATAGCGCAGCCGGAGCCAGAAAAATACGCACGCCCGCTGGGGGTGGCCAAGCGGGCCTTGTCATCAAACTGACGCGATTATAGGCGGCGGCTATTTGCATATGCCTATTGCGGAGAACCCCTATGGATGCGCCGCACCAGGCTGTCATTGCGCCAGACCCCGCGGCCGTCGGGCTGCGCAGCGCAAGCATCCCGCTCGCCGCGTACGGCGCCGCCCTCAGCGCAGGAAGGCGTCGTAGCTGGTCTTGAGGATGAGGGCGCTGACGACGACGATGAAGATCCCGCGCACGAAGCCCGTGCCGTGCTTGAGCGCCAGGTGCGTGCCCAGCAGGCTGCCCACGACGTTGGCCATGGCCAGCGGAACCGTGAAGTGCCACCACACGTGGCCTTTGGCGGTGAACAGAATGATCGCCGCGATGTTGGTGGACACGTTGAGCAGCTTCGCCGAGGCCGAGGCGTTGAGGAAGTCGTAGCCCAGCAGGCGCACGAACAGGAAGACGAAGAAGCTGCCCGTACCGGGGCCGAAGAAGCCGTCGTAGAAGCCGATCACCAGGCCGATCAGGCTGGCCGCCAGCCACTCGGCCTTCTCGGCAAAGCGTGGCACGTGGTGGCGCCCCAGGTCTTTCTTGGCCAGCGTATAGACCAGCACGGCCAGCAGCACGGCCGGCAGCAGGCGGCGCAGGAAATCGGGCGAAATCACCGTCACCGCCCAAGCGCCCGCAAACGCGCCGCCAAAGCCCGCCAGCGCGGCCGGCAGCATGGCCCGCCAGCGCATTTGTACGCGCTGGCTGTACTGCCAGGTGGCCATGGCCGTGCCCCAGACCGAGGCGCTCTTGTTGGTGCCCAGCAGCGTGGCCGGTGCGGCGCTGGGGAAGGTGGCAAACAGCGCGGGCACGAGGATCAGTCCGCCGCCGCCCACGATCGCATCCACGAAGCCGGCGAGCAGTGAGGCCAGCGAAACCACTATCCATTCCATGCCAGGATTGTCGCACCCGGCGTGCTATCGCTTTGCAAGCACGCGCGGTGGCCGGGGGCGATCCGGGGGCTTTGGCAGCGGGCGGGCAAAAAAAAAACGCCGGCAGAGCCGGCGCTTGGAAAAGAAACGCACCTCATCGGGTGCTTGTGAATGTGGTTGTTGGTTGTGCCTGTAGGTTGTCTCCTCGGCCCCCCGTTCGGCGCACCGTGGTGCGCTTGCGAGTGGTCGTACTGTAGCGGCGCAACCCCCGATCCCGCATTGGGGATTTCCCACCCCACGGGCGGATGCAGGGCTTCAGCTGGCGTTGGCTTCCTTGATCCAGGCGGCTGCCTTCTCGGCCATCATCAGCGTGGGGGCGTTGGTGTTGCCGCTGGTGATGGTGGGCATGGCGCCCGCATCCACCACGCGCAGCCCGGCAATGCCGCGCACGCGCAGGCGCGAGTCCAGCACGGCCATCGGGTCGTCGTCGCGGCCCATCTGCGTGGTGCCCACGGGGTGGAAGATGGTGGTGGCGATGTCGCCGGCCAGGCGCGCCAGTTCTTCGTCGGTCTGGTACTGCACGCCGGGCTTGAACTCCTCGGGTTGGTAGCGCGCCAGGGCCGGCTGGGACACGATGCGGCGCGTCACGCGCAGGCTGTCGGCGGCCACCTGGCGGTCCTCGGCGGTGCTGAGGTAGTTGGGCGCGATGGCGGGCGCTTCGTCAAAGCGCGTGCTCCGGATCTGTACCGTGCCGCGGCTGGTCGGGTTGAGGTTGCACACGCTGGCCGTGAATGCGGGGAAGCCGTGCAGCGGCTCGCCGAAGGCATCCAGCGAGAGCGGCTGCACGTGGTATTCGATGTTCGGCCAAGGCTGGTCGGCGCTGCTGCGCGTGAAGGCGCCGAGCTGCGAAGGCGCCATGCTCATGGGGCCGCTGCGCTTGAGCGCGTATTCGAGGCCGATCGTGGCCTTGCCGATGAGCGTGCTGGCCAGGGTGTTGAGCGTCTTGACGCCCTGCACCTTGTAGACCGAGCGGATCTGCAGGTGGTCCTGCAGGTTGGCGCCCACGCCGGGCAGGTCGTGCACCACGTCGATGCCGTGCTGGCGCAGCAAGGCCGCCGGCCCAATGCCCGAGAGCTGCAGCAGCTGCGGCGAATTCACGGCCCCCGCGCACAGCACCACCTCGCGCGTGGCGTGGGCCGTGACCATTTCGTGGCCGTCCCATACCTGCACGCCGGTGCAGCGGCGGCTGCCGTCGGCCTGCGGCTTGACGATGAGCTTGGCCGCGTGTGCGCTGGTCCACATCTCGAAGTTGGGGCGCCCGTAGCAAGTGGGGCGTAGGAAGGCCTTGGCCGTGTTCCAGCGCCAGCCGTTCTTCTGGTTCACCTCGAAGTAGCCCACGCCCTCGTTGTCGCCGCTGTTGAAGTCGTCGGTGGCCGGAATGCCGGCCTGCTGCGCGGCATGGGCAAAGGCGTCGAGCACATCCCAGCGCAGGCGCTGCTTCTCCACGCGCCATTCGCCGGAGCTGCCTGTGGCCTTGTTGCCGTGCAGGCGCTTGAAGTTCTCGTTGGCGCCGTCCGGCTGGTCCAGGCGCCAGTGGTCCTCGTGGCGGCGAAACGCCGGCAGCACGTTGTCCCAGCGCCAGGCGTCGTCGCCCGTGAGCTGGGCCCACTGGTCGTAGTCGCGGGCCTGGCCGCGCATGTAGATCATGCCGTTGATGCTGCTGCAGCCGCCCAGCGTCTTGCCGCGCGGGTAGCGCAGCTGGCGGCCGTTGAGGCCGGCGTCGGGCTCGGTGTTGTAGAGCCAGTCGGTGCGCGGGTTGCCGATGCAGTAGAGGTAGCCCACCGGGATGTGGATCCAGTGGTAGTCGTCCTTGCGACCCGCTTCGATGAGCAGCACGCGCCGGTTGCCGTTGGCGCTGAGGCGGTTGCACAGCAGGGCGCCGGCCGTGCCGCCGCCGATGATGATGTAGTCGAAAGTGGTGTCGCTCATGGTGTCTCTGGGTTGGAATCGGCAGCCGTCTGCGCGGCCTGTGGCACCTATTGTGCGGTGCGGGCGGAAGCTATCTGTCGCATGCGCGGTAGTTTGCTATTAAATATGTAGCATGTAGCGCAAACCAGCATTGGGTTATGTGACATTTTTAATGATAACCTGCGCCATGAGCGCTTCGCCCGGACCCTGGCCACCGCAGGGGCTGGGCCAGCCGCTACCATGTGTGGTTCGCAGCCGCCGGCCCCTCCTGCCTCTTCCACCTGCTCCGTCCATGTCCGACAGTTCGCCCCGCATCGACCGTGCCGACACGCCCGAAGGGCCGTGCGCGCTGGCGCGCGGGCGCTGGGGCGCGGCCGAGCTGGGCACGCGCGAACAATGGCGGGCGCTGGCCGGGCAGCTGGCCGATGCGTCGCCCGATGCGCGCCTGGGCTGGGATCTGCGCGAGCTGCAATGGCTCGACCATGTGGGCGCGCAACTGCTGTGGAACCACTGGGGCCACGCCTGGCCTGAGCGCCTGGCACTGGACGCCGGCCACCGCGCCATGCTCGAGCGCGTAGCCAGCTGCACCACGCCCGCGCCGCCGCCCGAGCCCTGGAGCGCGGCCGAGCAGGTGGACCGCCTCGGTGTGCAGGTATTGCACGGCGTGGACCACGCGCGCCACCTGGTGCAGCTCGTGGGCCAGATGCTGCTCGACAGCATCCGCATGCTGCGTGCGCCGCACCGCGCGCCCTGGCGCGATGTGTCGGGCCACCTCTACCGCATGGGCGCCACGGCGCTGCCCATCACGGCGCTGGTGGGCTTTCTCATTGGCGTGGTGCTGGCTTACCTCATGTCGCTGCAGCTGCGCCAGTTCGGCGCCGAGGCTTTCATCGTCAACATCCTGGGCATCTCGCTGATCCGCGAGCTCGGGCCCATGCTGGCCGCCATCCTGGTGGCCGGGCGCTCGGGCTCGGCCATCACGGCGCAGATCGGCGTGATGCGCGTGACCGAGGAGCTCGACGCCATGCGCGTCATGGGCATTCCGCACGGCTTTCGCCTGGTGCTGCCGCGCGCGCTGGCGCTCGCCGTGGCCATGCCGCTCATCAGCGTCTGGACCACGCTGGCGGCGCTGGCCGGCGGCATGCTCGCGGCCGACCTGGCCATGGGCATCTCGCCGGCCTACTTCTTCCATGCGCTGCCGGCCGCCGTGGGCTTTGGCAACCTGACGCTGGCGCTGTCCAAGTCGGTGGTGTTCGGCACGCTGATTGCCCTCATCGGCTGCCACTGGGGCCTGCGCGTCAAGCCCAACACGCAGAGCCTGGGCGAGGGCACGACGGCCTCGGTGGTCACCTCCATCACCATGGTCATCATCGTGGACGCGCTGTTCGCCGTGGCTTTCAAGAACGTCGGATTTTCATGACCGCCGAGTTGACGCCTACCGCTGAAGTCGTCCGCATCAAGGGCCTGTGGTCCGTCTTCGGCAAGGGCAGCGAAGCCTTCGCCGTGCACCAGGACCTCGACCTCGACGTGTGCAAGGGCGAGATGCTCGCGCTCGTGGGCGGCTCGGGCACGGGCAAGACGGTGCTGCTGCGCCAGATGCTGGGCCTGATGCACCCCACGCGCGGCAGCGTCACGGTGCTGGGCCGCCCGGCCGAGCTGATGGGCGGCGAAGGCGCAGCCAGCCGCGTGGGCATGCTGTTCCAGCACGGCGCCCTGTTCTCGGCCTTCAACGTGCTCGACAACATCGCCTTCGCGCTCAACGAGCAGGGCACGCTGCCGCCCGGCCTGGTGCGCGACGCCGCCATGGTCAAGCTGCAGATGGTGGGCCTCAAGCCCGAGCACGCCACGCGCATGCCGGCCGACCTGTCGGGCGGCATGATCAAGCGCGTGGCCCTGGCGCGCGCGCTCATCATGGACCCGCCGCTCTTGCTGCTCGACGAGCCCACCGCAGGCCTCGATCCCAACGGCGCCGACGAGTTCTGCGCCCTGGTGCGCGAGCTGCATGCCGCGCTGGGCCTCACCATGGTCATGGTCACGCACGACCTCGACACCCTGTTCGCCCTGGCCACGCGCGTGGCCGTGCTGGCGGACAAGAAGGTCATCGTCACCGACGTACCCGCCCGCGTGGCGCAGTTCGACCATCCTTTCGTGCATGAATTCTTCCAGGGAGAGCGGGGCCGGCGCGCCATGGCCGACCTGCCCACCCCCGCCAAGGAACACTGATGGAAAACAAGTCGCATGCCTTTGCCGCAGGCATTTTCGTGATGCTGGTCACCGCCCTGGTGATCGGCCTGGGCGTCTGGCTGACGCGCGACCGCGGCAACTACGAAACCTACGAACTGTCCAGCCGCGAAGGCGTGAGCGGCCTGCAGCCCCAGGCGCCCGTGCGCTACAAGGGCGTGTCGGTCGGTAAGGTCACGCACATCGGCTTCGACAGCCAGGCCAACGGCAATGTGCTGATCCGCATCGCCGTGAGCGTGGACACACCCATCTCTCCCACCACCTATGCGGTGCTCGGCTACCAGGGCGTGACCGGCCTGGCCTACGTGCAGCTCGACGATGCTGGCGAGAAATACCCCCCGCTGCCCCCGGGCCCGAGCGGCCTGCCGCGCCTGCCCTTGCGCAGCTCGCCCTTCAGCCAGCTCTCCGAGCAGGCGCCGGCCATCCTGAACCAGGTGCAGGAGGTGGCCAAGCGCGTTAACCAGTTGCTCGACGACGACAACCAGCGCCTGCTGCGCGAGGCCGTGGGCAACATCGGCCAGGCCGCCGGCAGTGTGGATGCGCTGAGCCGGCGCCTGGACGCGACCGTGCAGCAGCGCCTGGACCCGGCCCTGGCCGCGCTGCCGCCGCTGGCGCAGGACGCCCGGCAGACCCTGCAGTCCCTGCAGCAGGCGGGCGCGCAGGTCACGGCCACGGCCGCCGAATTCGGCCAGACGGCCCAGCGCCTGAACGCGCCCGGCGGCGCCATCGACCAGGCCACGCGCAGCGCCCAGACCATGGCCCAGGCCGTGGACCGCTTTGGCACCAGCACGCTGCCGCGCATGGAGCGTGCTGCCGATGAAACCGCCCGTGCCGCGCGCCAGGTGGGCCGCGTGGCCGCCGGCGTCAGCGACAACCCGCAGGGCTTCCTGTACGGCCCGGGCCGCGGCCTGCCCGGCCCCGGGGAGCCCGGCTTCACCCCGCCGCCTGCGGCGCCCGGAGGAAACCCCCCATGAATGCTGCAAAAATGAGAGCTGCCAGCGCTTTGTCTTCGGGCGCTGTAGCCCTTTTTCTCTCAATGGCCCTGGCGGGCTGTGCGGCCCTTCCCGATGCGCCCACGCGGCCGGTGCTGTACGACTTCGGACCCGGGCTGCAGGCCTCCGCAGCGCCGCGGGCCGCGGCACCGCTGCCGCCGCTGGCCCTGGAGACCGTGGACAACGCCAGCCTGCCCGATGGCGTGTCGCTCGTGTACTACCGGCTGGCCTACGCCGACGCGCAGCAACTGCGCCCCTACCAGGCGGCGCGCTGGAGCCAGTCGCCTCAGCAGCTCATGCGCGAAAGCCTGCAGGCGCGCCTGGGCCAGCGCCGCGCCATCATCGGCACCGCCGGGGCCATGGCCACCGCGCGCGCGCAGGGCCAGCCCCCGGCGGTCCTGCGCGTGGAGCTGGAGGAGTTCAGCCACGTCTTTGCCAGCCCGGCGCAGAGCGCGGGCGTGGTGCGCCTGCGCGCCACGGTCACGCGGCCCTCGCCGCAGGGCGAGGAGCTGCTTGCCCAGCGCCTGTTCGTGGCCCAGCAGGCGGCCGCCAGCCACGATGCGCCCGGCGGCACGCGTGCGCTCGCCCAGGCGGCCGAGCTCGTGGCGCAAGAGGTCGCCCAGTGGCTGGAGCAGGCCGGTTACTGACCGGCTGGGCACGGGCCGCAAAAGGTGCGCCTTCCTACGGGCGTAGGCCCGCGCTGACGCACGGTTCGTGGCCGTGCCTACGCCGCGCGCGGCGCGGCGTCCCTACAGTTTCCCCATCGCCTTGACGCAGTGGTTCCGGCACGACGGCTGGATGGCCGAGGCGAATCCATGAGGAAACACACCATGAATGAAGACCGCATCAAGGGCAACTGGAAGCAGTTCACCGGCAAGCTGCAGGAGCAGTGGGGGAACCTCACCAACGACGACCTGGACGTGATCGCCGGCAAGCGCGACCAGTTCATCGGCAAGCTGCAGGAGCGCCACGGCCTGGCCCGCGACGCCGCTGAAAAGCAGCTCAAGGAATGGCAGGACCGCAATCCCGCGTTCCGTTTCGACGACTGAGTGCCGCGGGCCCCGCAGGGCCTTTGCCGTGGCGCGCGCCGCCGCGCCGCTTTCCCCCCTACCGGAGATCACCATGAAATTTGCACGCACGCTGCTCACCCTCGCCGCCGCCAGCCTGATGGCCACCGGCGCCCTGGCTATGGACAAGGCCGAATACAACGCCGCCAAGGACCGCATCAGCGCCGACTACAAGGCCAGCCATGACAAATGCGGGGCCCTGAGCGCCAACGCCAAGGATGTCTGCATCAAGGAAGCCAAGGGCGAGGAGAAAATCGCCCGCGCCGAACTCGATGCCCGCAACAAGCCCAGCGAGAAGGCCGACCACAAAGTGCGCGTAGCCCGGGCCGATGCGGCCTATGAGGTGGCCAAGGAGAAGTGCGACGACCAGACCGGCAACGCCAAGGATGTGTGCCAGAAGGATGCCAAGGCGGCCCATGTGCGCGCCGTGGAAGACGCCAAGGTGGCCAAGGCGCAGGCCCATCCGGGCGACACCCCCGCGGCCAAGGGCGCCGCAGTCGCCGAAGCCCGCAAGGACGCGGCCGCCGAAAAGCGCGAGGCCGACTACAAGGCCGCCAAGGAGCGCTGCGATGCCCTGTCGGGCGATGCCAAGTCCAAGTGCGTGGACGACGCCAAGCGCATGTACGCCCAGTAAGCCCACCCAGGCCCGCGTGGCGGGCGGGGCCGCACCGCGAAGCGCTGGTGCGCGGTCAGCCGCGCATCAGCGCTTCGATGTCGTCGGCCTTCACCGGCACGCCGCGCGAGATGAGTTCGCAGCCGTGGGCTTGCACCACCGCGTCGTCCTCGATGCGGATGCCGATGTGGTGGAAGGCCTCGGGCACGCCCGGCGCGGGGCGCACGTAGAGGCCGGGCTCGATGGTCAGCACCATGCCGGGGCGCAGGATGCGGCTCGGGCGGTCCTGGATGCGCTCGCCCGACAGCGGGTCGCGCCGCTCGCTCACCTGCCCCACCTCGGACGGTTCCACGTAATTCCCGCAGTCGTGCACGTCCATGCCCAGCCAGTGACCGGTGCGGTGCATGTAGAACGGGAAATAGGCGCGCTCGGCGATCACGTCCTGCGCCGTACCGTGCTGGCTCTTGTTCAGCAAGCCGAGGTCGAGCAGGCCCTGCGCGAGCACCGCCACGGTGGCCTCGTGCGGGTCGGTGAAGCGCGCCCCGGCACGGGTGGCAGCCACGGCGGCCTCCTGGCTGGCCAGCACCAGGTCGTACAGCGCGCGCTGCGGCCCGGTGAAGCGGCCATTGGCCGGGAAGGTGCGCGTGATGTCGCTGGCGTAGCCGTCGTATTCGCAGCCGGCGTCGATCAGCACCAGCTCGCCATCGCGCACCGGTGCCCGGTCGGCGCGGTAGTGCAGCACGCAGGCATTGGCGCCCGCTGCCACGATGGAGTTGTAGGCCGGGGCCTGCGAGCCGTGTTCGCGGAATTCGTGCAGCAGCTCGGCGTCGAGGTGGTATTCCCGCACCTCCTGGCCGGCGCGCAGCATGCGCGCGCAGCGCTGCATGGCGCGGATGTGGGCGCGCGCGCTGATCTGGGCGGCATGGCGCATCAGCGCCAGTTCGTGCGCGTCCTTCACCAGGCGCATCTCGTCGAGCAGCAGGCACAGGTCGGTTTGGCGGGTGGGGCTCAGCGCGCCATAGCGTGCGCGGGCGCGCACCGGGGCCAGCCAGCCGTCCACCCGCGCGGCCAGGCCGGCGTGCGTGGCGAAGGGGTACCAGACGCAGGCACGGTTCTCCAGCAGGCGCGGCAGGCGCTGGTCCATCTCGGCGGCGGTGCAGGCAGCGTCCAGGCCCAGCGCGGCGACGGCGGCGTCGGGCCCGAGGCGGTAGCCGTCCCAGATCTCGCGCTCCGGGTCCTTGGGGTTGCAGAACAGCGTGCTGTGGCCCTCGGCCGTGAGCACCAGGCAGGCGTTGGGCTCGGTGAAGCCCGTGAGGTAGTAGAAATAGCTGTCGGCGCGGTAGAGGTAGTCGCTGTCGCGGTTGCGCAGGTGCTCGGGCGCCGTGGGAATGATGGCGATGCCATCCGGTCCCAGTTGCGCGGCCAGGCGCGCGCGGCGCTCGGCGTAGAGGGAGGACGGCACGTTCAGGGTCATGGCGAAGCGGTGGTTGCGTTGAGTTCGGCCAGGCGCTGCGGTGTGCCCACATCGGTCCAGCGGCCGGTGTAGAGCGCGGCGCTCACCCGGCCATTGTCCATGGCGCGGCGCAGCAGCGGCGCGAGGGGGGCCGCGATGCCCTCGGGGTTGCCGGGGGGAATGTCGCACCAGGGCGGCGCGAACAGTTCGGCGCGCAGCAGCGCGATGGTGCTGTAGGTATGGCGCGGCGCCGGCGAATCCGCCGGCAGGTTCAGCGCCAGGCCTTCGGGGGACAGCCCGAAGTCGCCGCGCGGGTTGTGCGCGGGGTTGGGCACCAGCCACAGGTGGGCCAGCATGCCGCTGCCGGCGAAGGCCTGCGCGGCGGCCGCGTCGAAGCGGAAGTCGGGGGCGAACACATCGCCCGCCGCGAGCCAGAACACCTCGCCCAACAGCGGCAGTGCGCGCGCGATGCCGCCCGCCGTTTCCAGGGCTCCGCCAAAGTCGCGGCCTTCATGCGAGTATGAAATCGATAGCGCCTCGCGCTTATCCAGTGCGCCCTGCAGGCCAAAATCATCTAAAAATCGTGCGCTGATCTGTTCGCCCAGCCAGGCCGTGTTGATGACCGCGCTGCGCACGCCCGCCGCCTGCAGCGCCTGCAGGTGCCACTGCAGCAGCGGCTGGCCCTGCACGGCCAGCAGCGGCTTGGGCGTGTGGTCGGTCAGTGGGCGCATGCGCTCGCCCCGGCCGGCGGCCAGCAGCAGCGCAGGGGGTTGTGGCAGCGGCGCCGAAGGGGGTGTGAGGCCATGCATGGCGGCACTGTAGTGCATGGCACCTGCGGGTGAACCAGGGGCCTGGAGGGCGCCTGTCGGGTCGGGCCGTTAAAATCACGGGTTTTCCCTCCTCTCCCAGACCGGAACCGCCCCACATGGCCAATTCTCAACAGATGGCGAATGCGATCCGCGCACTCGCAATGGATGCCGTTCAACAAGCCAATTCCGGCCACCCCGGTGCCCCCATGGGCATGGCGGACATGGCCGTGGCACTGTGGGGCCGGCACCTGCAGCACAACCCGGCCAACCCGCACTGGGCCAACCGCGACCGTTTCGTGCTGTCCAACGGCCACGGTTCCATGCTGATCTACGCGCTCCTGCACCTGACGGGCTACGACCTGCCGATCGGCGAGCTGAAGAACTTCCGCCAACTGCACAGCAAGACCGCCGGCCACCCCGAGGTGGGCGTCACCCCCGGTGTCGAGACCACCACCGGCCCGCTGGGCCAGGGCATCACCAATGCCGTGGGCATGGCGCTGGCCGAAAAGCTGCTGGCCGCCGAGTTCAACCGCGATGGCCATGCCGTGGTGGACCACCATACCTACACCTTCCTGGGCGACGGCTGCCTGATGGAGGGCATCAGCCATGAGGCCGTGGCCCTGGCCGGCGCCTGGAAGCTGAACAAGCTGATCGCGCTGTACGACGACAATGGCATCTCCATCGACGGCCAGGTGGCCCCCTGGTTCATCGACAACACCGCGCTGCGTTTCGTGGCCTGCGGCTGGAACGTGATCGGCCCGGTGGACGGGCACGACGCCGAGAAGGTGGACGCCGCCATCGCCGAGGCACACAAGCAGACCGAGCGCCCCTCGCTCATCATCTGCAAGACGCACATCGGCAAGGGCTCGCCCAACCGCGCCAACACCGCCAAGGCCCATGGCGAGCCGCTAGGCGCCGAGGAAATCGCACTCACGCGCGCGGCCCTGGGCTGGAGCCACGAGCCCTTCAGCGTGCCCGACGACGTGTATGCCGACTGGAACGCGCGCGCCACGGGCTTCGCCGCCGAGCAGGCCTGGAACGAGCGCTTCGCCGCTTACGAAGCCGCCTTCCCCGAACTGGCGGCCGAGTTCGTGCGCCGCATGAACGGCGACCTGCCCGCCTCCTTCGCCCAGGTGGCGGTGGACACCGTGGTCCAGGCCCACACCAAGGGCGAGACCGTGGCCAGCCGCAAGGCCAGCCAGCTCGCGCTCGAAGCCTTCACCGCCGCGCTGCCCGAACTGCTGGGCGGCTCGGCCGACCTGACGGGCTCGAACCTCACCAACACCAAGAGCACGCCCAACCTGCGCTTTGACATGCAGGGCGCCGTGGTCAAGAACGAGGCCGGCGTGGGCGGCCGCCATATCAACTACGGCGTGCGCGAGTTCGGCATGGCCGCCATCATGAACGGTGTGGCGCTGCACGGCGGCTTCATTCCCTACGGCGGCACCTTCCTCACGTTCAGCGACTACAGCCGCAACGCCATCCGCATGGCCGCGCTGATGAAGCAGCGCGTGGTGCACGTGTTCACGCACGACTCCATCGGCCTGGGCGAAGACGGCCCGACGCACCAGTCCATCGAGCACGCCGCCAGCCTGCGCCTGATCCCGGGCCTGGACGTGTGGCGCCCCGCCGACACGGCCGAAACGGCCGTGGCCTGGAGCGTGGCCCTGTCCAACCGCAACAAGCCCACGGCGCTGCTGCTGTCGCGCCAGAACCTGCCCTACGCGCCCAAGCGCGACCTGGGCGACATCTCGCGCGGCGCCTACGTGCTGTCCGAGCCCGCCGACGTGGGCATCAAGAAGAAGGCCCAGGCCGTCATCATCGCCACCGGCTCCGAGGTGCAGCTGGCGCTGAAGGCGCAGCGCCTGCTGGCCGCCAAGAAGATCGCCGTGCGCGTGGTCTCCATGCCCAGCACGACCACCTTCGATGGCGAAGACGTGAAGTACAAGAAGGCTGTTCTGCCCACGGGCATTCCGCGCATCGCCGTGGAAATGGGCGTGACCGACGGCTGGTGGAAGTACGGCTGCGCGGCCGTGGTGGGCATCGACACCTATGGCGAATCGGCACCCGCGCCGGTGCTGTTCCAGCATTTCGGCTTCACCGAAGAAAACGTGGCGGCCACCGTGCAGGCGGTGCTCAAGCGCAAGTGATACGCAACTGATTTCGGCAATCAACCTTGGAGAGATAGAGCTATGACGATCAAGATTGGCATCAACGGCTTCGGCCGCATCGGCCGCATGGTGTTCCGCGCCGCCGTGCAGAACTTCTCGGACATCGAAGTCGTGGGCATCAACGACCTGCTCGAGCCCGACTACCTGGCCTACATGCTCAAGTACGACAGCGTGCATGGCCGCTTCAAGGGCGAAGTCTCGGTCGAGGGCAACACCCTGGTCGTGAACGGCAAGAAGATCCGCCTGACGCAGGAGCGCGACCCCGCGAACCTGAAGTGGAACGAAGTCGGTGCCGACGTCGTGGTCGAAGCCACCGGCCTGTTCCTGGACAAGGCCTCGGCTGAGAAGCACCTGGCCGCTGGCGCCAAGAAGGTGCTGATGTCCGCCCCCTCCAAGGACGACACGCCCATGTTCGTGTTCGGCGTGAACCACGCCAAGTACGCCGGCCAGGCCATCGTGTCCAACGCCTCGTGCACCACCAACTGCCTGGCCCCCGTGGCCAAGGTGCTGAACGACAACTGGGGCATCAAGCGCGGCCTGATGACCACCGTGCACGCCGCCACCGCCACGCAGAAGACCGTGGACGGCCCGTCCAACAAGGACTGGCGCGGCGGCCGCGGCATCCTGGAAAACATCATCCCCAGCTCCACCGGTGCCGCCAAGGCCGTGGGCGTGGTGATTCCCGAGCTGAACAAGAAGCTCACCGGCATGTCGTTCCGCGTGCCCACCTCCGACGTGTCGGTGGTGGACCTGACCGTCGAGCTGGAAAAGGAAGCCGACTACAAGGAAATCTGCGCCGCCATGAAGGCCGCCTCGCAAGGCGCCATGAAGGGCGTGCTGGGCTACACCGAAGACAAGGTGGTGGCCACCGATTTCCGTGGCGAACCCTGCACCTCGGTGTTCGACGCCGAAGCCGGCATTGCGCTGGACAAAACCTTCATCAAGGTCGTGAGCTGGTACGACAACGAGTGGGGCTACTCGAACAAGTGCCTGGAAATGGTGCGCGTGATCTCCAAGTGATCCACGCCTGACCTGATCAGGAACTGAACCGGCCGACCCGCAAGGGCGGCCGGTTTTTTTTGGCCAGTGCGCCGGCCAGCGAGGGCGATGGGGCCCCAGTGGCGCTTACGGGCGCTTCGGCTTGCTGACTTCGTTGCCGATCACGCCGCCTACGGCAGCGCCGCCCACGGTGCCCAGGGCGCTACCGCCGGTGAGTGCCGCTCCACCGATGGCGCCGACGCCCGCGCCTACGGCGATGTTCCTGTCCCGGGTGGACATGTTGCTGCACGCTCCCAAACCCAGGGAAGCGGCCAGAGCCAGCGGAAGGATGAAAAGTCTTCGGTTTGTACGCATGGTGTGCCTCTCTCGGTTGTCTGCCAACCGGGGTCCGCTCCAGCGCGCCGCCTGAACGGTGGCACTGGGGCCGTGGTGCTGGACAAGGTGACCAGTGGCTCCAGGGTAGGCACCGCCGCTGGCCGCGTCTGTTCGGTGGCGCACATTGCGCAGCGCGGCCGCAGGGCCTGCGCTGTCCTGGAAGCGAATGCAGGCGCCTTCAGTAGTGGGGCGGCAACTCGTCACGCAGGTCGCGCGGGCCGCCGCTGCTGCCCGGCTCGGGCATCTGCTGGCGCAGGTGGGCGATCTCCTGCACCAGCCGGTCGATCTGCTGCTGCTGGCGGTAGATGGTCATGTTGAGTTGGTCCAGCAGGTCTTCCTGGTAGCTGGCCTTGATCTCCAGCTCGGTCAGTCGCTCGTCGGTGGGGTGGGGGTGGTCCATGCAGTGATTGGACCGCAATTGCCGGGGCGCCGGGGTCTTGCGGTGGAATAGGCATTAAAAAGAGCTGCAAGCGTTGCTGTACAAGCGCTGGCAGCTCTCAAAAATAGAGCAAATCCCCGGCGCGGCCGGGGTGACGGCTCACTCCGCCGTGCGGATGGTATCGCGGCCGTGCTCCTTGGCGCGGCCCAGGTCGTGGTCGAGGGCGCGCACCAGCTTGTCGGCGGCTGCGGTGAAGGCGTCGGCCAGCTTGTCGGCGTCGGCGGTCACGGTGACGGGCTGGCGGCCGGCGGGGCGGGCTTCCAGGCGGCAGCGCTTGTCGTTGTTGCCCGACTTGCCGGCGTCCTCATCGGTGAGGAAGACTTCGACGCGCGTGACCTGGTCACGGAAGCGCGACAGGCGGGAGACGGCTTCCTGCTGAATCCACTGGGCCAGCGATTCGCCGCCCTGGATCTTGTCGTCGGTGTGCACTTGAACTTGCATGGATTCTCCTTTGGCATGGTCCGGCCGGGGGCCGGGTGAAAACTGAGTCGACCGTCACCCCCATCATGCCCGCAATGGATGCCATGGCCTTGAGTCGTGTCAATTTTCCGGCTCAAGAACCGCTACAGCTTGTCCAGCGCCACCGCAGGCGACCACGGCGCACCGGGGGGCAGGGCGCGGGCATCCAGGATGCGTTCGCGCAGCCGCAGGGCCGCCTCGTCGCCGGGCAGGCGCGCCAGCAGCGCCTGCAGCAGCGCATCGGCCTCGTCCCAGGCGCGCGCATGGAAGGCCTGCAGCGCCGCCTGCGAGAGCCGGCAGGCCTCGGCGTCGTCGCAGGGTGTGTACACGCGCACGGGTTCGGTTTTGCCCTTGACTACCACGTCGTCGAGCGCGCGCAGCGCCATATCGGCCGGCAACCGCTCTGCCGTGGCGGCCGAGAGCAGGATGCCGGTGCCAAAGGCCTTGTTCGCGCCTTCGAGGCGCGCCGCGAGGTTCACCGCGTCGCCGATGGCGGTGTACGAGAAACGCTGCTCCGAGCCCACGTTGCCCACCACCACGCGGCCCGTGTGCAACCCGATGCGCATGTGGATGCCCGGCAGGCCGCGCGCATGCAGGCCCGCCACCAGCGGCGCCATGGCTTGCTGCATGGCGATGGCGGCGCGCACCGCGTGCTCGGCGTGCTGCGCATCGGCCAGCGGCGCCCCCCAGAAGGCCATGACAGCGTCGCCGATGAACTTGTCCACCGTGCCGCCCGTGGCGTGGATGAGCGGCGTCATGGCGTTGAAGTAGCCGGTGAGCACCTCCACCGTCTGCTCGGCGCTGAGCTGTTCGGACAGCGTGGTGAAGCTGGCCAGGTCGGTGAACATCAGCGTGACCTCGCGCGCCTCGCCGCCCAGGCGCAGCAGCTCGGGCTGGGCGATCAGTCGCCCCACCACTTCGGGCGGCACGTACTGCGCAAACATGGCGCGTGTCTCGCGCGCGCGCCGGCGCGCCGTGGCGTAGGCCGCCAGCGCCGCGCCGCCGTAGATGGCGAGCACGGCAGCCAGCGGCAGCAACGGTGGCAGCCAGAGCCCGGCGCGCGTGAACAGCCCCCACGACAGCAGCAGCGTGCCGCTGGCGAGCAGCCCCGCCAGCGCGGCCACCGCGCCCGGGTGCCAGAGCACGCTGGCGGGCACCAGCACGGCCAGCGCCAGCAGCACCAGCACGGCGCCCCAGCCCTCGTGCACGGGGCGCAGGCTGTCCCCCTGCAAGTGATTGTCGAGCAGCGTGGCCTGCAGCTCCACGCCGGGGAACAGGCGCTCGCCGCCCAGGGCGGCGAACGGGGCGTTGAACAGGTCGGCCTGGGAGTGCCCGAGCTCGCTGGCGGTCAGCGCCGAGCGGCCGATGAGCACCGTCTTGCCGCGGAAAAAGCCCCCCGGCAGAAGGCCCGGCTCCAGGGCCTGGTAGTACGAGCGCGTGTCGTAGGTGCCGCGCGGCCCGCGGTAGGCAATGAAGCCGGGTGCGCCCTCGGGCACGGGGCGGCCGGTCAGGCGGGCGGCCAGCGTGGCGGCAAAGCTGTCCGGGCCAGGCGGCAACCGGCGCACCACGAAGTCGTCGTCGGGCTGCACTCCGGCGTCGCCATGGTGCGCGCCGGCGTCCCGCAGGGCCTGCAGCGGCAGCACGTCGGTCCACAGCGTGGCGCTGGCACTGTCGACCTTTTCGCGCGCCGAGGCCAGCACCACGGGCGTACCCGCAGACACGGCGGCCGCCACCGACCGGGCCAGCGCGGCGTCCTGCGCCGGGTCGGCGGCGGGATCGGCGAACACCACGTCGAAGCCCACCGCCGCCGCGCCGTCGGCGTGCAGTCGGTCGAGCAGGTGCGCATGCAGGCTGCGCGGAAAGGGCCAGCCCTGGCCCAGTGCCTGGAAGGTGGGCTCGTCGATGGCCAGCACCACCACGGGCAGCGCACTGCGCAGCGGCGCGGCCCGCGCGGTCCAGAGGTCGAAGGTCTTGAACTCCAGCGCATGCCAGGGACGGCTGAACGAAGCGGCACCGACCAGCAGCAAGGCCAGCAGGGCTGCACCCAAGGCCTGCAGTAGGGGCTTAGAAGCGGTAGCGCGCATCCAGCACGTAGCGGGTTTTCTGCAGCGCCGACTTTGGCGCCAGCAGGTTGAGCGCCGCCAGGCCGACCACCCAGCGCTTGTCCTGCGACTCCCAGAAGCCCATCAGGTCCAGGCCCCAGCCCGGCGGGCGGCGCGTGAGGTTCTCCTGGTCCTCGAAGCGTTCCGAGCGGTAGACCAGGCGGCCGCTGAGGTATACGCGCGCGCCGCTGGCCCAGGTGGCGCCCAGCACCGCGGTGTGGCGCGGGATGTAGGGGATCATGCGGCCCGTGACGGACGGGGAGCCATCGAGCAACTCGGCGCGACCGTGCTGGTAGAGGTATTTGCCGTAGCCCGACCAGTTGCGGCTGAACATGTGGTTCACCCCGGCGCCCAGGGTGCTCAGCCGGCCGCCGTCGAAACTGGGCGTGTCTTCCACCACGTCGGAGGTGGAGAGGTTGGCGAGCTGTGGGTTGCGCATCTCCTCCAGGAAGGGGAGGCTGGGCGTGCGCAGGTCCACGCCAATGGTGCCGGGGTTGACGATGCGCAGGTGGTCGGCGCGCAGGGTTACAAAGGTGTCGTGGCCCAGCTCCTGGCCCCATTGCGCCACGGTGCGCTTGTGGCGGCCGCCGGCTTCGAGCAGGCGGTCTTCCACGGCGATGCCGGCGGTGTCCACGCGCGTCAGGGTGCCGGTGCTCAGCGGGCGCATCCAGTCCTGGTAGGCCAGGCGCAGGGTGCTGCCCGGCGCGGGCTGGAACACCATGCCCAGGCGCGGACTGACCACGCGCTCGGTGTCGTTGCGGGTGGCGACGTCGCCGCCCACGACGTCCAGGTTCACCAGTCCGATGGCGCTGATCCCGCGCACCCGGTGGCGGATCTGCTGGATGCCCAGCGCGCCGTCCAGACGCACGGCCGGGTTCACCTGCCGCTGGCCGTCCAGCGTCAGGGCGGTGTAGCGCCGGTCGATGTCGTTGTTGGCCGCGAAGACCATGATGTCGGAGAGGTTCTGACCGTTCCCGAGCGGCCCCTCGATGAGCCCGGTCGCCTCCGTTCTGCTGGCCTGCTTCTCCCGCACATGCTCCAGGGCCACGCTCCAGCGCGTGCCCGGTTCGGGGTCCACGGTGTGGCGCAGCTGCAGGTCGGAGAAGGCCTTGCGCGGCGCGCCCGACAGCCCCAGGATGCCGGACAGCGGGTCGAAGAAGAACAGCGTGGGGTAGTTCTCGAAGCGCATGCTTTCCAGGCTGCGGCCGGCCTTGAACCAGGTCTGCTCGGTCGGGCTCCAGCGGTAGGACAGGCCCAGCACACCCTGTTGTGCGGTGTTGTCCAGCGCGGTGCCGAAACGGTTGCTGGCACGCAGGCTCAGGTCGAAGTGGTTGGCGTAGGCGAACAGGCTCAGGCGCTCGCTGGGCTGCAGGCCCAGGCCCAGCGTGAGCGCGTCGGCGCCGCCGTGGGCCGTGCCGGTGGGGTCCTGGAACGCGGGGATGTTCGCCACCCCGACATTGATCGGGAAGTCGCGCGCCGAGGCGTGCTGCGCCTTGAGGAACCACGACACCGGCACCTTGCTGTTATCCATGCCGTTGAGCGTGATCGAAGGCGCCGTCATGCGGAAGAATTCCTGGTCGTACGTCAGGCCCACGGCGCCGTGGCTGCCGGGCTGCTGCAGCAGCGAGGAGTAGCGCTGGCTCGCGCCGAAGGCCATGGGGTCGGTCAGGAAGCCCTGGAACAGCGCCGAGTTCTTGTTGAACTCGCCCGGATAGCGGTCGGCCAGGAACAGGTGGCTGCCGCCCCAGTAGGGCGTGAAGCTCTGCTGCGCCAGTTCCAGCGCCCAGTCTTCCATGCCGAAGAAGGCCATCGCGGCGCCGAGGTTGGCGCTGCCCTTCTGGTCGTTGGCGACCTGGTTGAGCGACTTGAGGTAGGGCATGCGCCGCAGGGCGGCGCGTGCCGATTCCACGGCCGCGCCGGGCTCGAACCGGTCGGTGTGGATCTGCGCCAGCAGCATGTGGGGCAGCGGGTCCTTGTCGTCGAGCGCGGCCGCCTGCTCCAGCGTGGCGATGGCGTCCTGGTGGCGGCCGAGCTGGTAGTAGGCCACGGCGGTCCAGGTCTTGGCGCGGGCGTAGCGTGGCTCCATCACACCGGCGCGCAGGAAGGCGTCGAGCCCGGCCTGGGGTTGGCCCTGCTTGAGCCGCAGCAGCCCCTGGCCGGTGAGGGCCACGTAATCGGCCGGGTTGTCGGCCAGCGCGATGGCGAAGGCCGCCTCGGCCTCGACGAAGCTGTTGGAGAAGGTTTCCAGCGTGCCGCGCTCGCCCTGCGCGCCCGCCGCGTGCGGGTCGATCTGCAGCGCCTGCAGCAGATGGCGGCGCGCCGGCGCGGTGTCTTCGCGCTCGGTGTGCGCGCTGCCCAGGCCCTGCCAGCCGCGGGCGTCCTGGGGGGCGCGCTGCGTGGCTTCGGTGTAGGCCGCCAGCGTGGCGGGCGCATCGCCCTGGCGTCGGGCGAGCGCCGCGCGCGCCAGCGCCAGGTCGGCGCTGGGGGTGTCTGGCGCGGCGGCCAGCGTGGCGTGGGCATCGTCCACGCGGTCGGTCAGCAGCTGCACGCGCGCCTGCTGCGCCAGCAGCGCGGGGTGCGCCGGCCAGCGAGCGAGCGCGCCGCGCAGTGTCTGCAGGGCGGCGTCGCCCTCGCCTTCCATGAGCTGCAGGTCGGACTGCATCAGCCACGCGGCCAGCGGCGCCGTGCCGGCGGCCACTTGGCGCGCCAGCTGCGCGCGCGCGCCGGGCAGGTCGGCCGACTGCAGGGCGATGGCGGCCTCCAGCGCCGCCGTCCATTCCGCCGGAGCGTTGGCCCGGGCCAGCGCCGCGCGCGCGGCCTCGGGCTGGCGCGCGGCGAGTGCGTCCAGCACCGGCTGCAGGGGCGCGGGCAGGGGTTCGGCGCGCAGGTGCGGCAATGGGTCGGCCTGCAGCGCGTTGACCCACTGCACGCGGTCGCGTGGCTGGGCCAGCAGCATCTTCACCGGGGCCTTGCCCACCTCGGCGAAGGCGGCCTCGTTCGGGCCCACGCTCACCTGCCCTTGTGCATTGCCGAATTCCACCGTGCCCGAGAGCACGGTCAGCAGCGTGCGGCCGTCGGGCTCGACGCTGATGTCCCAGTCGGTGCCACGGATCGCGGCGGTGGCGGCCGGGGTTTCGAGCTGCAGCGGGCTGCCCGGCGGACGGCGCGTCTGCGTCCAGGCGCGGCCGGCGTCCAGCCGCAGCGTGGTGGTGTTCTGCCCCGGTGCGGCCACGGCCTTGACCTGCAGCACGGTGTTCTGGTGCAGGCGCAACTGGGTCTCGTCGGAAAAGACCAGGGCCATGCGGGCCGAGTCGCGCGTGCGCACGAAGTCGCCCGAGGCCAGGGCCTGCGCCTGCCGGGCGGGCTGCCAGTCGGCGGCGCTGGCGGTGCGCTGGTCGCCGGCGCCCTGCAGGCTCAGGATCTCGGCAGCGGCGCCGGGGGGCAGGGCCGCCTGCACCGGAAAGGCCAGGGCGATGAGGGCTGCCAGGGAGGTGCGTCGGAGAAGGGGGTGCATGGGCGCTTCCTTGCTAGGTCAGAGGCTGGACTGGCGGGCGTGGCCGCGCAACCCGACATGGTGCCAGCCGCGCCGCCCGTTGTGTGACGCCGCGGATACATCGGGTAGCGCATTCGTGCTGAAAGCCACAACCCAGGGGCATTCCAGCCGTCCATGGGCGCATGCGTCACGCGCAGGTGCGAGCACTCGCGCGGCCCAGGTCAGCGGCCACCGCGCAAGGGCCTCGGCCGGCCGCGCCGCCCCGCCGCGCTGGTGGCGTCCCCCTTCTCGCATCGCGCAGCGAGGCGAGAGAAGGGGGAAGGCGCGCAGCGCAACAGGGGGGTGTTCCTTATTTCAGGCAGACCAGCCGCACCTGCTTGAGGTCGGTCAGGCCCTGCAGCGCCTTTTCGACGCCGTCCATCATCAGCGTGCGCATGCCCTCTTCCAGGCAAGCGCCGAGCAGGTCGGCGACGCGCGAGCGCGACTGGATGTGGTGCTTGGTGGCGTCGTCGGCCACCAGCAGCTCGTGCAGGCCAATGCGGCCCTTGTAGCCACTGCCCTGGCATTTGTCGCAGCCCACGGGGCGGTACAGGCGCAGCTGCCCTTGCGCGTCGCCGAAGCGCTCGCGCCAGCCCTGCAGCACGGCCTGGCGCTGGCCTTCGGGGTCCTGCCGCCAGGCGGCGGTCTGGCGCAGCGGCTGGGTGTAGTCGTCCAGGCACTGCTGCAGCTCCTCTGCGGGCGGTGCGTAGGCCTCGCGGCAGGCGCAGAGCTTCTTGGCCAGGCGCTGCGCCAGCACGCCCAGCAGGGCGTCGGCGAAATTGAACGGGTCCATGCCCATGTCGAGCAGGCGCACGATGGATTCGGGCGCCGAGTTGGTGTGCAGGGTCGACAGCACCAGGTGGCCGGTGAGCGAGGCCTCGATGCCCATGCTCACGGTTTCCAGGTCGCGCGATTCGCCCACCATGATGATGTCCGGGTCCAGGCGCAGGAAGGCGCGCATCACCATCGCGAAGTCGATGCCCGCCTTCTTGTTGACCTGCACCTGGCGCAGCCCCTTCTGGGTGATTTCCACCGGGTCCTCGGCGGTCCAGATCTTGGTGTCGGGCGTGTTGAGCTGGCGCAGGATGGAGTGCAGCGTGGTCGTCTTGCCCGAGCCCGTGGGGCCGCAGACATAGAACAGTCCGTAGGGCTTGGAGATGGTGGGCAGCAGCCGGCGCAGGTTGTGCTCGCTCAGGCCGAGTTGCTCCAGCGGCAGCGGCTCGCCGCCCTTGAGCAGGCGCAGCACCACGTCCTCCACGCCGCCCACCGAGGCCACGGTGGCCACGCGCAGTTCGATGTCCAGCGGGCCGAAGCGGCGGAATTGGATCTTGCCGTCCTGCGGCTTGCGGCGCTCGGAGATGTCGAGGTCGCACATGATCTTGATGCGCGTGACCAGCGGCGCGCGGTAGGCCGCCGGGATCTCGATGTAGGGCTGCAGGCTGCCGTCGATGCGGAAGCGGATGGCCGTCTTGCCCTTGCCGCCCTGGGGTTCGATGTGGATGTCCGAAGCGCCCTGCTGGTAGGCGTCGACGACGATCTTGTTGACCAGCTTGACGAGTTCGTTGTCGGTGGCGGCCGAGACCAGCGTGGCCTCGCTGCTGTCGTCCTCCAGCGTGGTCTCGCTCAGGTCGGCCAGCATGCGGTCCACGCTTTCCTCGCTGCCCAGGCTGCCGTAGATCTGCTCCACGGTCTGCGTGAATTCCTGCTGCGTGGTGACGAAATACTGCACCTGGCCGGCGCGCGGGAACACATGGCGCACCATGCGCGAGGCCTGCACGGCCTCCGGGTCCAGGCACATCACCTGCAGGCCGGTGGGCGTGTCCTCCAGCGGCAGCCAGCCCTGGGCCTGCACGAAGTCGCGCTTGAGGCCACCGTGCAACGCCTCGATGCGCAGGCGGTCGTTCTGCAAGCCCGTGTAGGGCGCACCGAAGAAGGCCGCCAGGCTGGCGCCCAGGTCGGCCGGGCGCAGGCCGCGCTGCAGCAGCAGTTCCTCGCTGCTGCGGCCTTCCTGCCGCGCCTGCTCCAGGCAGCGCGCCAGCGCGGGCAGGTCCAGCAGGCCCTGGTCCACGAGCCACTGGTAGCGCGCGCCGCCGGGCAGGCGCTGCGCCTGCGGCGCGGGCGTGGGCTCGGCGGCGGGCTGCTCCAGCGGCTGGCGGTGGTGCTTGAAGGCGATGGCCAGCGTCTGGCACAGCTCCTGCACGCCCTGCTCGGCCAGCGCGCCAAAGGGCTCGCCGCTGCGCGTGTTGATGAGTTGCAGCACGCCGTAGAGCGTGCCGTCGTGCAGCACCGGTGCGGTGAGCAGCTGGCGCGTGCGGTAGCCCGAGCGCTGGTCCACCTCCTTCTGGAACTTCAGGCCCGGTGCGATGGCCTGCAGCGCGGCGGCGTCGTGCGCGTCGGGGATGTTGACCGCCTGGCGCTGCAGCGCCACGTGGCCCGCCACGCTGGTGCCGTTGATGGGCAGGCGCAGGTTGCACAGGGTCTTGAGCCCGGTCTTGAAGCGCGAGAGGATGTGGTGGCCGTCGTCGGACACGGTGTAGAGCGTCATCCGGTCGACCTGGAACAGCGCGCAGATGTCCGGCTCCAGGTCCACCATGATCTGCTCCGCGCGTTCGGTGGCGTGGATGCGGTTGCTCAGCGACTGCAGGTCGCGGAAGAAGGGGCCTTCGTCCAGGCCGGGGGTCGGGGTGCTGTGCATGTCAGTGTCGAGCCTTGATGCTGCTGCCGGAATGGTCAATAAATGTATCCAATCCCTGTCGATTCAGGGCACAAGCCGTGCGCCTCCGGCAGGCGGCGCCGTTGCGCAGTAGCATCCAAGACCGGAAAAAAACACCGCCCCACCCGCTCCATTGCAAGGAAAGCCATGCTGAATTTCGAGTTCCACAACCCCACCCGCATCGTCTTCGGCCAAGGCAAGGTCGCCGACCTGGCGCGCCTCGTGCCCGCAGAGGCGCGCGTGCTCGTGCTCTACGGTGGCGCCAGCGCGCGCAAGACCGGCACGCTCGGCGAAGTGATGGCGGCCCTGGCCGGCCGCACCGTGACCGAGTTCGCCGGCATCGAGCCCAACCCCACCTACGAGACGCTGATGCGCGCCGTGGAGCAGGTGCGTTCCGAGAAGATCGACTTCCTGCTCGCCGTGGGCGGCGGTTCGGTGATCGACGGTACCAAGTTCGTAGCCGCGGCCGCCGGCTTCGATGGCGAGCCCTGGGACATCCTGCTGCAGCGCGGCCGCAACGTGCAGCGCGCCGTGCCCATGGGCACCGTGCTCACGCTGCCCGCCACGGGCTCGGAGATGAACAATGGCGGCGTGGTCACGCGCAAGGCCACGCACGCCAAGCTGTCGTTCTCCAGCACGCACTGCTTCCCGCTGTTCTCCATCCTTGACCCCACCAAGACCTACACCCTGCCGCGCGAGCAGATCGCCAACGGCATCGCCGACGCCTTCGTGCACACCATGGAGCAGTACCTCACCTACCCGGTGCAGGCGCTGGCGCAGGACCGCTTCGCCGAGGGCCTGCTGCAGACCCTGGTGGAGATCGCCCCCGGCGCGCTGGCCGAGACGCCCGACTACGACAACCGCGCCAACCTCATGTGGACGGCCACGCTGGCGCTCAACGGCCTGATCGGCGCCGGCGTGCCGCAGGACTGGGCCACGCACATGATCGGCCACGAGCTCACCGCGCTCTACGGCATCGACCACGCGCGCACCCTGGCCATCGTGCTGCCCTCGCTGATGGATTCGCAGCGCGAGGCCAAGCGCGAAAAGCTGCTGCAGTACGCCGCCCGTGTCTGGGGCATCACCGAGGGCGGCGAGGCCGAACGCATTGACGCGGCCATCGCGCGCACGCGCGGCTTTTTCGAGGGCCTGGGCATCCCGACCCGCCTGTCGGGCTACGGCCTGGGCGCCGAGGCGGTGGACGCCGTGGTGGCGCAGCTCACGGCGCACGGCATGCTCAAGCTCGGTGAGCACCGCGCCATCACGCCCGAGGTCAGCCGCGCCATCCTCACCGCCGCGCTCTGACGCGCCGCGCCGTTGTGGCGCGGGGGGTGTTCTGCTATCGTGAATATCGGTTCCGGGGCGCCGCTTCGGGACCGTTCCTTGCGAAGGAGAGCACCATGTACCAACGCATTCTCGTGCCGGTGGACGGCAGCGCCACCTCCCTCAAGGGCCTGGCCGAGGCCATCCGGCTGGCGCAGATGAGCGGCGGCCAGATCCGCCTGCTGCACATGGTGGACGCGCTCTCCGCCGCCATGGCCGTCGGCGCCTATGCCATCAGCGCCGACGTGATCGACCAACTGCGTGCCGATGGCGCGCAAATACTGGAACAGGCCCGCGCCCAGGCCCTGGAGGCCGGGGTGGTCGCCGACACCGTGCTCGACGAAGGGGTGCGCACCCGCCTGTCCGACTGGGTGGTGGAACAGGCGCGCCTGTGGCCCGCCGATGTGGTGGTGCTGGGCACGCACGGCCGGCGCGGCGTGAGCCGTCTGCTGCTGGGCAGCGACGCCGAGCAGGTGCTGCGCTCCGCCCCCGTGCCCGTGCTGCTGGTGCGCGAGCCGGACACCGCCTAGCCCGCCACGCGCGTCCAAGGGCACCATGTTCCAGGACCGTGCCGACGCTGCCCGCCGCCTCGCGGCCAGCCTGCACGCCTGCGCCGGCCATAGCCCCCTGGTACTCGCCATACCGCGGGGCGCCGTGCCCATGGGCCGCGCCATCGCGTTGCAGCTCGGCGGCGCATGGGACGTGGTGCTGGTGCGCAAAATCCCTGCGCCCTACCAGCCCGAGGTAGCCGTGGGTGCGGTGGACGAAAACGGCTGGATCTACACCGCCCCGTTCGCCGAACGGCTGGGCGCCGATGCGGCCTACCTGGCCGAGGCAACACGCACCCAGCTGGAGGTTCTGCGCGAGCGCCGCGCGCGCTATACGCCGATCCGCCCACCCATCGACCCGGCCGGCCGCTGCGTGATCGTGGTCGATGACGGCCTGGCCACCGGCGCCACCATGGTGGCCGCGCTGCACGGCTTGCGCGCGCGGCACCCGGCCCGCCTGGTCTGCGCCGTGCCCGTGGCCTCGCCCGAGGCGCTGGACCTGGTGCGGCCCCTGGCCGACGAGGTGGTGTGCCTGGAGGCGCCGCAGGACTTCCTGGCCGTGGGGCCGTACTACCGCCGCTTCCCGCAGGTCGAGGACAGCGAGGTCATCCGCCTGCTGGCGGGCTGACCCCGCTGCGGCACTTCAATGGTGATGGCCGTGCGCGCCGTGCACGTGGCGGTGCGCAATCTCTTCGGCCGAGGCCGCACGCACGGCCGTTACCTTGCAGGCAAAGCGCAGCGCCTGGCCGGCCAGCGGGTGGTTGCCGTCCAGGTGCACTTCAGGCCCCTTGATCTTGACCACGTTGAACACCTGGGGCTCGCCGTCGGGGCCTGCGCCCTGCAGCTGCCCGCCCACCTTCACGCCGGGCGGGAACTCGCTCTTGGGAATGGTGCGCACGAGCGACTCGTCGCGCGCGCCAAAGGCGTCTTCCTCGGACAGGTCCAGCGTGGTGGCGAAGCCCACGGCCTGGCCTTCGAGCGCGGCCTCGACCTTGGCGAAGATGTTTTCGTAGCCACCGTGCAGGTAGGCCAGGTTGCCGGAGTCGAGCGGCTTGCCCTGGGGCGTGGTCACCGTGTACGTGATGGTGACGGCGGAATCCTTGCTGATGTTCATGCGGCGCTTTCTGAGGGCAAAACCGGGATTTTCCCTCAGAGCCTCACGGCGTGGGCAGCGTGTCGGCCTCCTGGCCCGGGTAGCGCGCAAAGCGTCGCGCCTCGCCGCCGTGCACCGGGGCGCTGTCCTGCCACGGCCAGCCGCCGAACTGCGTGCGCCGGTAGTCCTGCATCGCCTGCATGATTTCCTGCTGCGTGTTCATGACGAAGGGACCGTACTGCGCCACGGGCTCGCCAATGGGACGGCCCTGCAGCAGCAGGCATTCCACGGGTGTGCCGCCGGTGTTTTCCAGCGCCCAGTCCTGGCCGGCCACCAGCTCCAGCGCGGCCTGCGCCGCCACATCCTGCGGGCCCACGCGCAGACCCTCGCCCATGAAGTAGTACAGCATGCGCCGCGTGCCCTGGCCGCGCGCGGCGGGCAGCACCCAGCGGGCGCCCGGCTCCAGGTGCAGTGTCCAGATGGCCACGTCGGCGTCCTGCTGCGCCGCCCAGGATTCGGGTGGCGGCGCCAGCGGGTCGGCAGCGCCGGGCAGCGCGCCGGCCACCACGGTGACGGTGGTCAGGCGCCCTGCATCGTCGCGGTGCGCCAGGCGCGGAATGCGCTCGTTCCAGAACATGGTGAAGTGCGGCGCTGCCATCTTGCTCTGCGCCGGCAGGTTGAGCCACACCTGGAACAGCTCCAAGGGGTTGGGGCGGTCGGCGCTGAGCAGCGGAAACATCTCGGAGTGCTGCAGGCCCCGGCCCGCCGTGACCCACTGCACGTCGCCGCCACCAAAGCGCGCGGCCGCGCCCAGCGAATCGGCATGGTCGATCAGGCCCTGGCGCACCAGCGTCACGGTCTCGAAGCCCCGGTGCGGGTGCGCCGGAAAGCCCGGCACGGCGTCGCCGTGGTACATGCTCCAGCCGTCCTGGCGGCTGAAGTCGCTGCCGATCTGGCGGCCGTCCAGCGCGGCGGCCGGGCCGAAGGCGCCGTTGCCCGCCGGGTAGGCGTCATCGTGGTGGGCGCAGAACAGGAACGGGTCCAGCGTGGGCCATTGCGGGCCGAGGGGCTGGGTGTTCAGGATGGGCGAGGAAGTGGTCATGGCAATGCTCCTGGGTGTATTGGAGCGGCATTGCCGGCGCAGCACTAGCCCCTGGCAGCGCGACACTGCGTTCCATGGGTGTATTCAGAATGAAAATGGCCTTCAGACCAATATAGATAAGCGCTGGCAGCTATTGAAACAAGAGCAAATCTACAGCGCCTGCGGCACCGCCTCGGCCAGAAAGTCGTACACCGCGCGGATGCGGCCGCTGGTGCGGATCTCGCGGTGCACCGTGAGCCAGATGGGCAGCGGCGGCAGCGCCAGCGATGGCAGCACGGGCAGCACCTCCGGGTCGGTGCGCGCCATGTAGTGCGCCACAAAGCCCACGCCCAGCCCGGCGCGCACCGCCTGCCAATAGGCCATGAGGTCGTCGGTGCGAAGCTGGAACTGCTCCCGCCCCACCGGGTGCCCCAGGGCGGCGAAGCCGCGCAGGATGTCCTCGTTGCGGTCGTTGCCCACCAGCTCGTGCGCCAGCAGCTCGGCGGGCTCGCGCGGCACGCCCCGGCGGCGCAGGTAGTCGCGGTGGGCAAAGGCGCCCAGCGCCACGCTGCCAATGCGCCGCGCCACCAGGCCGGCCTGGGCCGGCTGCACCATGCGCAGCGCGATGTCGGCCTCGCGCCGCAGCAGGTTGCTGACCTCGTTGCTGGCCACCAGCTCCACCTGGATGGCGGGCAGCTCCTGCCGCATGCGCGCCAGCAGGGGTGGCAGCAGCAGGCAGGCGACCGGCTGGCTGGCGCTGATGCGCACCGTGCCGCTGGCGCCTCCCTGCGCGCCCGATACGCCGCGCGCCAGCGCATCCGCGCCATCGGCCATGGCGCGTGCCGCGTCGGCCAGGCGCAGCGCCGTGGCCGTGGGCTGCAGGCCCCTGCCGGTGCGCTCGAACAGCACCACGCTCCACTGGGCCTCCAGCTCGGCGATGTGCCGGCCCATGGTGGGCTGGCTGGACCGCAGCGCACGCGCCGCGCCCAGCAGGCTGCCGTGCTCCAGCACGGCCAGGAAGGATTGCACCCGGCTCCAGTCGAACGATGTATTCATGGATGAAATGCTGCTATGGCAATTCATGCAATTGTGTAAGCGCACGCGGCTTCGCACAATGGCTCCATCGCAGTCGACAGGGAGGCCGGCATGGTCAAGACGGTATGGGTGCTGGGCGCGCGCGGGCGCCTCGGGTGGGCGGTGGCGCAGGCCTTCGCGGCGGCGGGTTGGCGCGTGCGGGCGCCCTGGCGGCATGGCCCCGTGGCCGATGCGCCGGCGTTGCCGGGCGTGCAATGGCTGGCACCGGGCGCGGCCCTGCAGGCGGCGCTGGACGAGGGCGCCGACGCGGTGGTGCACGCCATGAACCCCGCGCGCTACACCGCCAGCGCCTGGCGCGCCGAGGCGCCGGCGCTGCTGCAGAGTGCCATCGACACCGCACTGGCGCTGCGCGCCGTGCTGCTGTTTCCGGGCAATGTGTACAACTTCGGCGCGGGCATGCCGCCGTTGCTGGACGCGCACACGCCCCAGCGCCCCAGCACGCCGCTGGGCGCGGTGCGCGTGGCGCTGGAGCAGCAGCTGGCCCGGGCCGTGGCTACCCAGGGGCTGCGCGCCGCCACCGTGCGCGCGGGCGACTTCTTCGGCGCGGGCCAGGGCACCTGGCTGGACCTGGTGATCGCGCGCAAGCTGCGCCAGGGCCGCATGGTCTGGCCCGGCCCGCTGGATGTGCCGCATGCCTGGGCCTACCTGCCCGACCTGGCCCAGGCCTTCGTGCGCGTGGCCGCCGCGCCGCCCGAGCCGGGCCAACTGCTGTGCCTGCCCTTTGCCGGCCATACGGCCACCGGGCGGGACTGGCAGGCCGTGCTGGCCGAATGGGCAGCGGAGCAGGGCTGGCTGCACGGCGGGCCGCTGCGCGTGCAGGCCATGCCCTGGGGCTGGATGCGCCTGGCCAGCCCGGTGGTGCCGTTGCTGCGCTCGCTGCACGCCATGCGCTATCTGTGGGAGGTGCCGCACGCGCTGGACGGCACCGCGCTGGCGCAGCGCGTGGGCGCCCTGCCGCACACCCCGCTGCGCGAGGCGGTGCGCGCCAGCCTGGGCCTGCGAGCCGCTGCCGCGCCGCCCCCCCTCGCCACCGGAGCCTGAGCATGGAACGCCGCCGTTTTCTGCGCATCCTGGGTGGGGGCAGCGTGCTCGCCGCCGTGCCCGCGCTGCCGGGCTGTTCGTCCGACCTGCCGGTCGAGGCGCTGGCCGCGTGGCAGCCGCCCGCGCCCGTGCCGCCCGGCGGCGACGTGCGGCCCTGGCTGCTGGCGCACGCCATCCTGGCGCCGCATTCGCACAACCTGCAATCGTGGCTGGTGGACCTGCGCGAGCCCGGTGCCATCACGCTGTACTGCGACCGCACGCGCCTGCTGCCCGAGACCGACCCGCACTCGCGCCAGATCCTCATGAGCCAGGGCACTTTTCTGGAACTGCTGCACCTGGCCGCGCTGCAGCAGGGCCTGCGCGCCGAGATGGAGCTGTTTCCGCATGGCGAGTACGACCCGCGCCAGCCGCCCGCGCCGCCGCACACCCACCACGCCACGGCCCGCGTGCGGCTGGTGCCCGACGCCGGCGCGCGGCACGACCCGCTGTTCGCGCAGATCTTCCGGCGCCACACCAACCGCTCGGCCTACGCACTGCGCGCGCCCGAGGCGCAGGCGGTGGCGGCCATCGCGGCGGCCTGCGCGGCGCCCGGTGTGCGCGCGGGCTTCGCACTGCCCGGCGACGCGCGGCTGCCCGAGCACCGCGCCATCGCGCGCGATGCCTGGCGTGTGGAACTCGTCACGCCGCGCACCATGCTCGAATCGCTGCAGGTGCTGCGCGTGGGCCCGCGCGAGATCGCCCAGCACCGCGACGGCCTCAGCGTGAACGAGCCCCTGCCGCGCCTGCTGGCGGCGCTGGGCCTGTTCGACCGCAGCAAGGCGCCCGGCCCCGACGACCTGGCGGTGACCCAGCAGGTGCAGGACTTCAACGCCAAGATCGACGCCACGCCGGCCTTCTTCTCGCTGGTGAGCGAAGGCAACGACCGCGCCATGCAGGTGCGCGCCGGCCGTGCCTACGCCCGCGCGCAACTGGCCGCCACGGCGCACGGCTTGGCCATGCACCCGCTGCAGCAGGCGCTGCAGGAATACCCCGAGCAGGCGCCCCACCACGCGGCTGTTCACGCGCTGCTGGGCGCGGCACCGGGGCGCGAGACCGTGCAGATGTGGGCGCGGCTGGGCTACGCCCCGCCCGTGGGCCCGGCGCCGCGCCGCGGCGTGCCGGCGCACCTGCTGTGAGCCCTTGACGGGGATTTTTTGAAGAAAGTCGGCCTGCGACGCTTATCCATCAGGCGCTGGCAGCTATTGAATCAATAGCGCCATGCGGTGAATCAGCGCCCCACCACCGACCAGCCCGCCTGCTGGTTGCTCTTGTCGTTCTCGTATTCCCAGGCGGTGCCGCAGCGGTCGCACTGGTAGCGCGTGATGATGACGGTGCCGGTCTTGCGGTCTTCGCGGCGGTTGCCGCGCTGCACCAGCTCGGCGTGGCCGGGTGCGCGGCGCCAGTTGCGCTGGATGCCCTTGCAGGGCTCGCACAATTCCATCGGGTTCAGTTCCCGCTGCCGGGCCAGTTCTTTGTTCATGGGGCGTATTGTGCCGCCCGCGCCAGGCGAGCGCCGGCTACAGCGCCTTGATCACCATCCACGGCACGCCGAAGCGGTCGGTCAACATGCCGAACGACGAGGCAAAGAAGGTGGGGCCCAGCGGCATCTGCACCTGGCCGTCCATGGACAGCGCGTCGAACAGGCGCCGCGCCTCCACGTCGTCGGTCGCGGCCAGCGTGAGCGCAAAGCCCTTGAACGAACCTTCGCCCGGCTGCTGGCCGTCGGCGGCCATGATCTGCGTCGCGCCGATCTGCAGGTTCGCGTGCATGACCTTGTCGCCGGGGATGCTGGCGCATTCGGGCGGCTGGGGCTCGGGGCTGTCCTTGTAGCGCATCAGCACGGTGATTTGCGCGCCCAGGGCGCTGCGGTAGAACTCCAGGGCCTCTTCGCAGCGGCCGTCGAAGAACAGGTAGGGCTGAACTTGCATGGCGTTTCTCCGGTAGCGGAACGCACACGGTAGCAAGGCGGCAAGGGGCTGTCCATGGGCGAAACGCATGGATACACGGCCCGCTGCGGGCCCTGCCGCGCGCGCCGTGGCGCGGTCAGCCGCCCGCGTGCTCCAGCGCGAACAGCGGCACCTCGGCCCGGTGGCTCAGCCACAGGCCGCCGCCCAGCGCGTCGAAGCCCTCGCCCAGCGTGCGGCGGTACACCTGCGCGCGGTGACGGTACTGGCGCGCATCGGTGAGCGACTTGTCCACGATGTCCTGCTCCCAGTCCTCGCGGGTGACGGCCTCCACATAGAGCGCGCCCTGGCACAGCCGGGCCAGGTTGCGCATGGCCGTCTGCACGTCGGCCGCGTTCAGGTAGGGCAGCACGCCCTGGCAGATCACCAGGTCGAACGGTTCGCTCGCCTGGTAGTCGAGCACCGAGCCTTGCTCCCAGCCGAAGCGCTCGCACAGGTAGGCGCTGTATTCCACGCCATGGAAGGAGGCCTGCGGAAAATGCCGCGCCACCACGTCGCGCCACAGCCCGATGCCGCAGCCCACGTCCAGCACGCGCCGCACCGGCACGCGCAGGTACTGCAGGTAGCTGCACACGAAGGCGCCCAGCCGCTCGATGTGCTGCGGGTCGGCCACGCTGGTCTTGGGGTCGAAATAGAAGCGCTGGTAGTAGGCCTCGTCGAACGCGATGGCCGGCTCGGAGCGGGGAATGTGGGGAGGTTGCACGGTGGGTTCCGGTGGAGCGGGCTCCGAGTATCGCCGCGTGGCGGCCGAGGTGCAGGGCGGGGCCTTTGGCGGTGGCCGCGCGCCCGGTAGCATCGGCGCATGCTGCCCGCCCATTGCACACCCGTTCCGCTCGACAAGGCCTACCGCCTGCTCAACCACGGCCCCACCGTGCTCGTCTCGGCCCGCCATGCGGATGAAGACAACGCCATGGCCGCCGCCTGGGCCTGCGCACTGGATTTCGCACCGCCCAAGGTCACCGTGGTCCTCGACAAGGCCACGCGCACACGCGCCCTGGTCGAGGCCAGCGGCTGCTTCGCCCTGCAACTGCCCACCGTGGCCCAGGCCGCCCTCACGCTGGCCCTGGGCAGCGACAGCGCCAAGGACCACCCCGGCAAGCTGCAGCGCCACGGCGTGGGCGTGTTCCAGGCGCCCGGCCACGAGGTGCCGCTGCTGCACGGCTGCGCCGGCTGGCTGGTCTGCCGCGTCATCCCGGAGCCACACAACCAGCAGGCCTACGACCTGTTCATTGCCGAGGTCATCGCCGCCTGGGCCGACGAGCGCGTGTTCCGCGCAGGCCACTGGGAGTTCGACAGCGCTCCCGATGCGCTGCGCACGCTGCACTACGTGGCGGGTGGGCAGTTTTATGCGACGGGGGCTTCGGTGACGGCGTGAGCGGCGTGCGCAGATGCGAGGCCGAAATCAAAGCCAAAATGGCCTTCAGCGCTTATCCAGCAAGCGCTAGCAGCTATGAAAAAATGAGTCAATGCACTCGTGCATCGCAGTATCTGCCGCCCCAAACCCTGTACAGCAAGGGCCGCGGCACGCTGGGCCACTCCGGCGGCCATGCCATCCAAAGCGCCCGCCCCTGCGTCACTCCGCATCGGCAATCCCCCTCTGCTTGAGTTCCGCAAACTGGGCCGCCATCGTCGGGTTGCCGCGGGTCAGCTTCTTGATCGTCAGGTCTTCGGCCTTGTCGTTGGCCAGGCGCAAGTTGTTGGCCGACTTGTGCAGCGCCTCCTTGGTCTTCTCCAGGTCCTTGATGGCTTCGTCAATGCGCTTGACGGCCTCCTCGAACCCGTCCGACGCCAGGCGCCAGTTGCGCCCGAACGCACCCTTGAACTCCTCCAGCTGCGATTCGAACTTGGTGATGTCCAGGTTCTGCGCCTTCACCAGCGCCAGCTCTGACTTGTATTGCAGCGACTTCATGGCCGCGTTGCGCAGCAGCGTGATGATGGGGATGAAGAACTGCGGCCGCACCACGTACATCTTGGGGTAGCGGTAGAACATGTCCACGATGCCGGTGTTGTACAGCTCGCTCTCGGGCTCCAGCAGCGACACCAGCACCGCGTATTCGCAGCCCTTTTCGGCGCGGTCCTTGTCCAGTTCTTTCAGGAAGTCTTCGTTGCGCTTCTTGGTGGCGGTCTCGTCGCTCTCGTTCTTCATCTCGAACATGATCGAGACGATCTCGTGGCCCGCCTCATCCAGGTCGCGAAAGATGTAGTCGCCCTTGCTGCCGCTGCGCGCGTCGTTGTCCTTCTCAAAGTACGCGCGCGGAAACGCCGTGGCGCGGATGCGGTTGAACTCCGTCTCGCAGTGCTGCTCCAGCGTCTCGCCCACCATCTTGGTCGACAGGCGCGCCTTCATGTCCCGCAGCCGCGCAATCTCGCCGTCGCGGTCGCGCAACTGCAAGGCGTACTGCTCCTTGATGGCGTTCTCCTCCAGCTGCTTTTTCACCACCACCAGGTTCAAATCGTTCTTGAGTTCATCGCGCTCCCGCGCCACCACCGTCACCGCTTCGGTCACGGCCAGCCTGCGCGTGACCTCGCCCGCCTCCAGCTTCGACTGCAACTGCTGGATCTCCGCATTCTTTTTGGCCGCCACGCTTTGCAGCTCCTGCGCCAGCCGTGCTTCTGCCAGCTGGGCTGCGGTCAGCTGCGCCTGCCGCGCGCGCTCCAGATCGTTCGCCAGTGCATCGCGCTCCTGTTGCACTGCGCTGAGCGCCTCCGACACCGCCAGCTTGCGCGCCACCTCAGCGGCATCCACCTGGGCCTTCAGCTCCTGAATCTCCGCGTCTTTGCGGGCCGCTGCACCCTGCAGCTCCTGCGCCAGGCGCGCCTCCGCCAGTTGGTGCGCCGCCTTGTGCTTTTGCTGCTCTTGCTCCAACTCATGGGCCATGGCGTCGCGCTGCTTTTCCACCGCGCTCAAGGCCTGCACCACCGCCAGGTCGCGCTCCACCGCACCCGCATCCAGTTGGGCCTTCAGGGCCTGGATCTCGGTGTCCTTGGCCGCTGCCGACTTTTGCAGCTCATTGGCCACCTGCGCTTGTCCCAACGCCACCGCATTGCGCTTGTCCTGCTCGGCCAGTTCCAGCCGCTCATGCAACTGCGCATTGAAATCCGCGTCGCGCACCTGCTTGAGGATGTCGGCGTACCCGGTTTCGTCCACCTTGAAGGCCTTGTTGCAGTGGGGGCAGATGATGTCGTGCATGGCGGTCACTGTGGGTTGTGTGTTCGGATGGGTGGGGAGCATAGTGGGCAGACGCGCGTGCTTGGGTCTGAGTCGATTCGGCGTCTAGCGCTTGTCGAATCAGCGCTAGACGCCATCAAAAGATAGCTACTCAGTTCGCGACAATGCCCCGGCCCTCATACGCAGCCATGATGAAGGGCTTGGCAGCGTCCAAATCCGCTTGTGTGGTGAGGGTCACTTCCAGATTTCCCGTGCCCCAGTGTCCAATGTTTGTCACGTCTCGCGCGTTGGGTAGCACCGGCAAGGCGGTGGCAGGGTCTACGTGCAGGTACAGCAAGAGGCAAGTCTTGCGGTGCAGTACCACCGTGGCGAAGTTCTTCAAGCGCTTAAAGGCCAGGTACAAGCGAAGTTCTTTGCGCTGCACGTCGTCCCCCAGCGACAGCGTGTAGCCCTCCAGCGAGGCGAGCAGCAACTGCATCGGCTCTGGCAATGTCAGCAGGAGTTCGGCCAACGACTTGTCAGGTCCGGTCCCCTTGGCGCTGATGGGCTCTGACGCAGCAGGAACCGCATGGGCTGCTGCATCCAGCTTGCTGGGCGGGGCTTTGGGTAGCTTGGCAGCGGTGGTCTTGCTGTTTGCATCGCTGCCCGCATTGACCGATTCGAGCAGCAGCAAGTCACCGCCAAACTGCCGATATCGAATCAGTTCGATGTTGCGGCCAATCTGCTGCACCGCGTGGCCGTCGTACTTGGTGAAGTCTGCCGCAATGCACACCACGCGCGGCGCGCTCCAGTCGATGGCATCTGCTGCTGTGGTGCCCAGCTTGTCCAGCACCAGCAGCTTGAACTCGGCCTTGTGGTCCAGCAACCAGTCCAGGTAGAACAGGCCCTGGTTGATGACGTTCTCGCCCACCGAGCGCTTGTATTCGAGAATCACAGGACAGTTGTTTTCATCCAAGCCCAGTGAATCGATGCGCCCGCCATGCGTTTTGCCGGTGGAATGCTCGGTGGTGATAAAGCGGATGTTGAGCAAGGGCTGCAGGTTGGCTTCGATCAGCGTCTGCAGGGGCTTTTCCAGGTCGGATGCGCTGCCTTGCAGCTCGGTGGCGGTGCCGCTGGCCAGGCGGAAGAGTTTGATGTCGCTCATGGGTTCATTTCTCGCTGTGCGAATGCTCGCCGCTACGCCTTCCGTAGCAGGCGATCCAATCAGGGCGGCAAGTGCCTAATGCAGGAATCAACGTCGCCATGTCGCTGGCAGCCCCCATGTGCGTGTTTGTAAACAACTCTAGGAGGGGAACTGGAAACGCGCAACCCACGGCGTCAAGGGCGGTGCGTTTCATGCAGCCAGTGGAGACGCCGGCGTGGTATCAATGGCGCTGCATATCGAGCAAAAACGGCCATTGGTGCGCCAGGGTAAAGCGCTGGAGGCTATCAATAGAGGAGCAATGAACGCGGTGCTCCCGAACGCTGCAGGCCAACGGTGGCCTATTCCCCTTGCAAATGCCGTCCTGCCAGCTCGTCGCGCGCTGCCGCGTCCACCCCCAGCACGTCCTCAAGATAGGGCGTGATGCCGCCGTACTGCGCGTCCACCATGTGCAGCGCGGCGTCCAGGAAGTCTTCCTGCACGCCCCCCAGCACCTGCAGCACCTCGCGTGGCGCGGGGCCGGCCAGGCCGGTGGGCGGGCGGTAGTAGGTGTTGGTGAGCAGGTAGTCCTGCATCACCACGTCGCGTGGCACGCCCAGGGCGAGCAGGATGAGGGCGGCGGCGAAGCCGGTGCGGTCTTTGCCGGCGGTGCAGTGGAAGACGAGCGGCGCATCGCTCTCCAGCAGCAGGCGGAACAGCGCGGCGAAGCGCGGGGCGTTGTCGCCGACGAAGCCGCGGTAGGTGTCCTGCATGAGGGCGATGGCGTCGTGCGCCGTGAGCTGGCGGCCGGCGCGCAGCAGCGCCTGGGCGCGCTGCACCACGGTGGGCTCGATGGCCAGCGCGTGCTGGGCCAGGCCGGGCCACTGGTAGGCCAGCGCGGCGCGCTCGGCCTCGCCCCGGAAGTCGACCGCGCGCTGCACGCCCAGGGCCTGGAGCTGGGCCAGGTCCTGCGGGGTGAGCGCGGCCAGGTGATCGGAGCGGAAGATGCGGCGCCAGTGCAGCGGACGGCCGCCGTGGCCCCGGTAGCCGCCGAGGTCGCGGAAATTGCTGGCGCCGGCAAGGCCAAGCGCGCGGGTGGGTTCCTGCATGGTGGTTCCGGAATTGATGTAAGGCAAGGTTAGCCGACGCGCTGCCTGCCGTCTGTCGCGCCGGGGGCGCCGTACAAGGGTGTCCCCTAGCGGCGAAAACCAGCCCCACCTCCATAATTTCGCGCACCTGTCGCCTTCCCACACCCCATGACCTACCTGAACCCCCTGGCGCGGAGCCTGCGCGCTGCCGCCCACGACGATGCGCAGGTGCGGGACGAGGTGACGGTGGAGAACCTGCGCCGGCTGCGGCTGGGGGCCTTGCTGGCGCTGCCGGTGTTCGGCGGGGCCAGCCTGTGGATGCTCCAGGGCGCCCTGGGCGGCGATGCCATCGGCCCCTGGCAGCGCGCGGTGGGCATGACGCATCTGTCGGCCATGGGCCTGGCGCTGCTGCTGGGCGGATTGGCCCACGTGGCGCTGCACCGCGCACCCACGGGGCGGGCGGGGCGCGCTCTGCCGGTGCTGGCGGCGGTGCTGATGCTGCTGCTGGGCATTGCGCTCACGGCGTTCTACCAATGGGTCACGCCCAAGTTCACGCCGCTGGTGCTCACGGCGGTGGGCGTGGCGATGGTGTTCTACCTGCGCCCACCGGTCAGCGCGGCGCTGTTCGCGGTGGCTGCGGTGGCGGGTTTCGTGGCGCTGCCGTGGACCCAGCCCGACCCCGCACTGCTGGCCAGCGGCCGGGTGAGCGTGCTGGTCATCCCCCTCATGAGCCTGGTGTTCTCGGTGCTGTCGTGGCGCAAGAACACGCTCAACATCCTGCTCAGCCGCTCGCTGGTGCAGGCCAATGCCACGCTGGCGGCCAAGCAGGTGGAGCTGGAGCGCCTGGCCAGCCACGACGGCCTCACCGGCCTGTGCAACCGGGGCGAGTTCATGCGCCGGGCGGACCACGAGCTGCTGCGCGCGCTGCGGCACAAATATTCCACCGCCTTCATCCTGCTCGACCTGGACCACTTCAAGCGCGTGAACGACCACTACGGCCACCCCACGGGCGATGCGGTGCTGCGCCATGTCTCGGCCCTGCTGGCCAGCGGCGTGCGCGCCTCGGACGTGGTGGCGCGCCTGGGCGGCGAGGAGTTCGTGGTGCTGTTGCCGCACACCGACCTGGAGTCCGCCCTGCGCTGTGCCGAGAAGCTGCGCCTGCGCGTGCAGGCCCACCCGCTGGCCACCGACGCGGGGCCGCTGTCCTGCACCGTGAGCCTGGGCGTGGTGGAGGTGCCGCCGCGCTCGCGCGCCGATGTTGCGGCGGCCTATGCCGCCATCGACCGCGCGCTCTACCGCGCCAAGTCGGCTGGCCGCAACCGCGTGAAGGCCGGCACGCTGGACGAAGACTGCGGTCCCACCGAACCGGCCCGGCTGGCGGCTTGAGGGCGGGGCGCCGGGCGCGCCCCGGGGGCCTCAGCCCAGGTGCTTGCCCAGGATGCCCGCCAGCTCGAACATGCCCGCGCTGTCCTTGCCGAACACGGCGCGCAGCTTGGCGTCGGCGTTGATGGTGCGCTTGTCCTTGGCGTCCTGCAGGTTGTGGGCCTTGATGTACTCCCACATCTTCTTCACGGCCTCGGGGCGCGCCACCGGTTCCGCGCCGATCACGGCGGCCAGCTCGGCGCTGGGGGCCTTGCCGGCGGCGGGCTTGCGCGGCGCCTTGGGTGCGGCGGCCTTCTTGGCGGCGGCCTTGGCTGCGGGTTTTGCGGCCTTTTTGGCTGCAGCGCCCGTGGTTTTTGCGCTGGCAGCTCCTGTTTTGCTAGCAAACTTGCCGGCCGTCTTGCGCGGCGGGTATTTGCTGTCGCGCTGCTCGAACTCGAAGTTCACCTTGCCCGCCTCCTTGTCCCAGGCCAGGAAGGCCTTGAACGCGCGGCGCGTGCGCATGGAGACGAACTTGTCGAGCAGGTCGGTCTTGCCGGTGGCGAGCAGCTTTTCCATCTGCGCGCGCTCCACCGGCTGCTGCAGGATGACCTTGCCGCTCTTGAAGGTGCAGGAGGGCGTGGGTTGCGCCGCCGTGGGCACGGCCTTGCTGCACACGTAGTTGCTGCCGTGCTCGTGCACTTCCGAGCCGCACACCGGGCACGCGCCCAGGGGCGCGTCGGCGAACTCGACCAGCTCGCCGCTGTCCTCGGCGTTGCGGTCGTCGCCGAAGTCGAATTCGAGCTTGTAGTTGTTGGCCTCTTCATCGAAGCTGATGGTGATCTCGGCCGTGAACGGCCAGCCGGCCTTGGAGCGGAAGCCTTCCAGCGGGCCGATGCGCTTGTGGGCCAATAGCTGCTCGGCTTCCTGCGTTTCAAACGTGCGGCCCGCCGGCGACTTGCCGAACGAGAAGCCGCAGCCCTGGCCGTTGCCGCCCGCGCCGGTGCAGGCGTAGCGGCGGTAGTTCTCCTTCACCACACCGCCGCAGTTGGGGCAGGGGTGGGACAGCGTGGCGTAGTCGCCGGGGATGGTGTCGCGGTCGTATTCCTTGGCCTTCTTCACCATGCGTTCGGTCATGGCGGCGATCTCCTGCATGAAGGCTTCGCGCGAGAGCTGGCCCTTTTCCATCTGCGCGAGCTTGTATTCCCACTCGCCGGTGAGGTCGGCGCGGCACAGCTCCTCCACCTCCAGGCCGCGCAGCAGCGTCATGAGCTGGAAGGCCTTGGCCGTGGGAATCATCTCGCGGCCTTCGCGCAGCATGTACTTCTCGGTCAGCAGGCCTTCGATGATGGCGGCGCGCGTGGCGGGCGTGCCCAGGCCCTTTTCCTGCATGGCCTCGCGCAGCTCGTCGTCGTCGATCTGCTTGCCGGCGCCTTCCATGGCGCCCAGCAGCGTGGCTTCGGAGTAGCGCGCGGGCGGCTTGGTCTTCAGGCCCTTGGGGTCGGCCTGTTCCGTGCGCACCACCTCGCCGGGCTTCACGGGCACGAGGTTCTGGCCCTTGTCGCCGGCCTGGCCGCCTTCCACCTCGTCAGCGGCTTCCTTGCCGTAGATGGCCAGCCAGCCGGGCTTGACCAGCACCTTGCCCTCGGTCTTGAAGCTGTGGCCGGCCGCCGTGCTGATGCGCGTGGTGACGGTGTATTCGGCGCTGGGGAAGAACACCGCCATGAAGCGGCGCACGACCAGGTCGTACAGCTTCTGTTCGGCTTCGGAGAGGCCCGAGGGCGCCTGCAGCGTGGGGATGATGGCAAAGTGGTCGCTCACCTTGCTGTTGTCGAAGATGCGCTTGCTGGGGCGCACATAGTTGCCGGCCAGCGCCGTGGCGGCGTGCGGCGCGAGGTGGCGCATGCCGCTGTCGGCCAGCATCTCGAAGGTCTGCTTGGCCACCGGCAGGTAGTCCTCGGGCAGCGCGCGCGAGTCGGTACGCGGGTAGGTCAGGGCCTTGTGGCGCTCGTACAGGCTTTGCGCCAGGGCCAGCGTGGTCTTGGCGGAAAAGCCGAACTTGCCGTTGGCTTCGCGCTGCAGGCTGGTCAGGTCGAACAGCAGGGGCGAGGCCTGCGTGGTGGGCTTGCTTTCCTCGGTGACGGTGGCCGCTTGGCCGCGCACGGCGTCGGCGATCTGCTGGGCCTGCTGCGCGTTCCACACGCGGTCGGCGCGCATCTCGGGGTCTTCGCCCTTCTTCCACTTCGGGTCGAACCACTTGCCGGGGTACTGGCCCGCTTCGGCATCGAAGCTGGCGTGGACTTCCCAGTAGTCGCGGCTGATGAACTTGCGGATCTTTTCCTCGCGCTCCACCACCAGCGAGAGCGTGGGCGTCTGCACCCGCCCCACGGTGGTGAGGAAGAACCCGCCGTCGCGCGAGTTGAACGCCGTCATGGCGCGCGTGCCGTTGATGCCCACCAGCCAGTCGGCCTCGGAACGGCTGCGCGCGGCACTGGCCAGGCCGGCCATCTGCTGCTCGCTGCGCAGGCTGTCGAAGCCGTCGCGGATAGCCTGCGGCGTCATGCTCTGCAGCCACAGGCGCTTGACGGGCTTGCCCAGGGGCTTGGCGCCGCCGGCGTACTGCTCGATCAGGCGGAAGATCAGCTCGCCTTCGCGGCCCGCGTCGCAGGCGTTGATGAGTTCGGAGACATCCTTGCGCTTGGCCTGCCGGACCACGGCGTTCAGGCGCGTCTTGGTCTTGTCCACGGGCTTCAGGTCAAAGTACGGCGGGATCACCGGCAGGTGCGCGAAACTCCACTTGCCGCGCTTGACGTCGAACTCCTCGGGTGCCTGGATTTCCACCAGGTGGCCCACGGCGCTGGTAACGACGTAGCGTTCGTTCTCGAAATGCTCTTCGTGCTTCTCGAATTTGCCCGCCACGGGCGTGAGGGCGCGCACGATGTCTTGTGCCACCGAGGGTTTTTCTGCAATTACCAGTGTCTTTGTCATTTTTTGGGTCTCGCCATGCTGGCCGCCCCGGAGAGACGCTCCGGGCGCTTCTACAATCCGTCTTTCACGCGCGTGCACGCGCACGCGCATGTGTGCACTATCAAGTTAACAGAGTTTTGCCATGCCCCGCACCGCCCCCGTTGTCGCCGCCGGACGCCGCATACAGACCCGCCGCTCGGGCGTGCATGGCCGGGGCGTGTTCGCCGTGCAGGACGTCGCCGAGGGCGAGGTGCTGATCGAGTACACCGGCGAGGTCATCACCTGGCAGGAGGCGCAGGACCGCCACCCGCACGATCCGCTGCAGCCCAACCACACCTTCTACTTCCACGTCGATGAAGACCGCGTCATCGACGCCAAGTTCGGTGGCAACTCGGCGCGCTGGATCAACCACAGCTGCGATCCGAACTGCTTCGCCGACGAGCGGGACGGCCGCATCTTTATCACCGCGCTGCGCAACATCGCGGCCGGTGAAGAGCTGAACTACGACTACGGCCTCATCATCGACGAGCGCTACACGCCCAAGCTCAAGGCCGAGTACCCCTGCTGGTGCGGCAGCCAGAACTGCCGGGGCACCCTGCTCGCCCCCAAGCGCGGCTGGTCGTCGCCCCAGCCGAAGCAGACGGGCAAGCCCGCCGGTAAGCGGGGCCGCACGGTATGAACACGCCGCTGCGCTGGCCCGCCGAGGCCCTCTGGGAGGCCGTGGAGCCGCTGCTGCCGGGCTTCACCGTCGAGGTGCTGCCCAGTGTGGATTCCACCAACACCGAACTCATGCGCCGCGCGCGCGCCGGCCGCGCCGACCCGGTCCTGCTCGTTGCCGAGCAGCAGACCGCGGGGCGCGGGCGCATGGGGCGCGCCTGGCAGAGCAGCCCGGGCGACTCGCTGACCTTTTCGCTGGGCCTGCCGCTGGCGCCACAGGACTGGTCGGGCCTGTCGCTCGCCGTGGGTGTGAGCGTGGCCGAAAGCCTGCAGCCAACGTTGCCGCCCGTGGGCAGCGCACCACCCCGCATCGGCCTGAAATGGCCGAATGACCTGTGGCTGGGCGGCGCCGGCGGCGACCGCAAGCTCGGCGGCATCCTCGTGGAGACGGCCAGTTTCGTCGGCCCGCAGGCGCCGGCCCCGGGCGTGCCGTACACCGGGACGACGCGCTACGTGGTGGTCGGTGTGGGCCTGAACGTGTGCTCCCGGCCGGGCGATGGCATGTCGCTGCCGCCGGGCAGCCTGCAAGAGGTGGAGGCCGGGCTGGATGCGCCTGCCGCCCTGCTGCGCGTGGTGCCGCCCCTGGTGGTGATGCTGCAGTCGTTCGCCGCCTATGGCTTCGCGCCCATGCAGCCGCGCTTTGCGCTGCGCGACGTGCTCCAGGGCCGCAGCGTGCAGCTGAGCGACGGCAGCAGCGGCGTGGCGCATGGCGTCAGCGAGGACGGCACCCTGCTCGTGCATACTGCGGCCGGCATGCTGCCCGTCACCAGTTCCGACCTCAGCGTGCGGCCCGTTCCCGCGACCCCGTCCTGAACCATCCCATGCTGCGCTTCCTTGTGCTTGTCCTGCTGCTGGCCAACGCCGGCTACTACGCCTGGGCGCAGGGCCTGCTGCGCGACTGGGGCCTGGCGCCGGCATTGCAGGCCGAACCCCAGCGCCTGGCGCAGCAGATCCAGCCCGAGGCGCTGCGCCTGCCGCGCGCCAAGGCGGCGCCGCCCGCGCCCGCGGCAGCACCCGCTTCCACGCCGGGCCCGGCGCAGGCGCCGGCCTCGGTGGCCGCCTCGGAAGCCGAGCCCGTCGCCGTGGCGGCGGCCACGCCTGCGGCGGGCGAATGCCTGCAGGCCGGCGTGTTCGACGAAGAGCAGGCCGACGCGGTGCGCCGCGCCGCCGCCGCGCTGCCGCAGGGCAGCTGGAGCCTGCAGCGCACCACCATTGCCGGGCGCTGGATGGTCTACATGGGCCGCTTCACCGATGCCGACGCACTGGCACGCAAGCGCGCCGAGCTGCGCGAGCTGGGCATATCCTTCGACAAGCCCAACAACCCCGCGCTGGAACCCGGCCTGGCGCTCGGGCGCTTTTCCACCGAGGAGGCCGCCCAGCGCGGCCTGGGCAACCTGACCGCCAAGGGCGTACGCACCGCCCGCGTGGTGCAGGAACGTGCCGACGCGCCGGGCTACCAGCTGCGCCTGCCCGCCGTGAGCGACGCGCTGCGCGCCCAGGTGGACGCGCTGCGGCCCGCGCTGGGCAGCAAGACGCTGCGCACCTGCGCCTGACCCGGGGCACCAGCCCCGGCGCTCACAGCGCCATGCCGGAGCGCGCGGCGAATTCCCGCAGCATCTTCAAGGCGCCCTGGAAGTCGTAGTCGTCCACGGCGCCCGCGAACGGTTCGAACTGGCCGTCCAGCGCCGCGCGCAGGGCGGGCTCGTGCTCGCGCAGCGTGGTGCTGCTGGCGAAATCGTCGGTTTCGAGCTGGGCCGCCAGCTGGGCGCACAGCGCGCGCAAGGCCTCCGGCGGCGCTGCCGCGGCAGCGGGTGCCGTGGCGGTCCGGGCCGGAACGCTGGCCTCGATGGCCGCGATGAGTTCGGCCAGGCGCGGGGCGGTGTCGGCCAGGGCCAGCTCCAGCACGGACGGCGCGGCGCGCTGCTGCACGGCGGCTTCCAGCCGCGCCGCGAGCGTGCGCAGCTCCGTGGCGCCGATCTGCGCCGCGACGCCCTTGAGCGTGTGCGCCAGGCGCTCGGCGGTCGGCCAGTCGGCCGTGCCCACGGCGGCCTGCATTTGCCGCGCAAAGTCGGCCTGGCCCGCCGCGAACCGGCCCAGCAGCGAGAAGTACAGCGCTTCGCGGCCCATGGCGTTCTGCAGGCCGGCCGCGCGGTCCAGGCCGGGAATGTCGGCCAGGGGCCGGGCCGTGGCCGGCGCCGAGGCGCGCGGCGCGGAAACGGCCACGGGCGGTGTGCCGGCCGGGCGCGGGGGCACCCAGCGGCGCAGCTTGCGCCACAGGTCGTCCGGGTCCAGCGGCTTGGCCACGTGGTCGTTCATGCCGGCTTCCTGGCAGCGCTCACGGTCGCCGGCCATGGTGTTGGCCGTCATGGCCAGAATGGGCAGCGCGGCTCCTTCGGGCAGCTTGCGGATCTCGCGTGTGGCGGTCAGGCCGTCCATCACGGGCATCTGCATGTCCATGAGCACCACGTCGTACCGGTGCTGCGCCGTCTGGTGGCGCACCTTGTCCAGCGCGATGGCGCCGTTTTCCGCCAGCTCGACCACGAAGCCGGCGTCCTGCAGCAGCTCGGTGGCCACCTCCTGGTTGAGGTCGTTGTCTTCCACCAGCAGGATGTGCGCGCCCGCGATGGGCGAGAGATCGACCGCCGGGCCGCTGGGCTTGTGCGCCACCGTGGGCTCGCTGGGATCGCCGCTGAGCACGCGCATCACGGTATCGAACAGCAGCGAGGCCGTGACCGGCTTGATGAGCACCTCCTCGATGCCGACATCCGTGGCCGAATGCATGACCTCGTCGCGGCCGTTGGCGGTGATCATGACCATGTGCGGCGTGCCGTCAGGCAGCGCGCGGCGGATCTCGTGCGCGGTGGTGAGGCCGTCCATGCGGGGCATCTGCCAGTCGATGCAGACGAGCTCGTAGGGCGTGCCCGCCGCGGCGGCGCGCGCCACCTCGGCGAGAGCCTCGTGGCCGCCCGGCGCGGAGGCCACGGTGAAGGTCATGCCATGCAACATTTCGCACAGCACGTCGCGCGCGTAGTGGTTGTCGTCCACCACCAGCACGCGGCGGCCGCGCAGGTCAGGGGCCGGCACGAGCACCCGCGCCTGGCCCGCGCCGCGCCCCAGGCGTGCGGTGAACCAGAAGGTGGAGCCCTCGCCCAGCGTGCTCTCCACGCCGACCTCACCGCCCATCATGTGGGCCAGTTGCCGGGAGATCGCCAGACCCAGGCCGGTGCCCCCGAACTTGCGCGTGGTGGAGCTGTCGGCCTGCTCGAAGCTCTGGAACAGGCGGGCGCGCTGCTCTTCGTCCAGCCCGATGCCGGTGTCGGTGACCGCGAAGTGCAGCAGCACGTCGCCCGCATTGGCCCGGGCCACGCGTGCATGGATGGACACGTGGCCCTGCGCCGTGAACTTGACGGCGTTGTTGGCGTAGTTGATGAGCACCTGGCCCAGGCGCAGCGGGTCGCCGACAAGGCTGCGCGGCACGTCGGGGTGGATGTCGATGATGAGTTCCAGGCCCTTGGCGGCGGCCTTTTCGGCGGTCAGCCCGGCCACGGTTTCGAGCACGCGGTCCAACTCGAACTCGATGTGCTCGACGACCATCTTGCCGGCCTCGATCTTGGACAGGTCGAGGATGTCGTTGATGATGCCCAGCAGGTGCTGGCTGGAGCCCTGGATCTTCTGCAGGTAGTCGCGCTGGCGTGGCGTCAGGTCGGTCTTCATGGCCAGGTGCGACATGCCGATGATGGCGTTCATGGGCGTGCGGATTTCGTGGCTCATGTTCGCCAGGAAGTCGGACTTCATGCGCGCGGCGGCCTCGGCCAGGGTTTTGGCGCGGCTCATCTGGTCGATGGCGGCGCGCTCCACCGAGATGTCCTCGATGACCCACACCGAGCCCTTGGAGCGGTCGTCCACGTCCACTGCCTTGCCCATGAGGCGGGCCCAGAAGCGGCTGCCGTCGCGGCGCATCAGCTCCTGGTCGCGGCAATGCACCTCGCCGCGCCAGATGGTGCCGTAGACCGTGCCGGCCTCCTCGTTGGTGGCCTCGTCGGCGTACCAGATGGCGGTGGGCTTGCCGATCATCTCGCCCGCGGGCCAGCCGAACATCTCGTGCAGTCGGCGGTTGCCGCGCACGATGTGGCGCTCCTTGAACAGCGCGATGCCCGAGTTGGCGGTGTCGAAGATCGCCTGCTGTTCCTCATTGGCCTGGCGCAGCGCGTCGGCGGCGGCGCGTTCGGCCGTGATGTCCTCGAAGATCGCCACCAGGCCCTGCGAGAGGTCGGTGGGGTCGACGGCGCGGCTGGAGGAGCGCACCCACAGGCGGCTGCCGTCCTTGCGCTGGTAGCGCTGCTCCTGCACGGCGATGCCGCCGCCCGCCACCAGCGGGTAGACGTCCTCGCCAGCGGCCGCGAAGGCCTCGTCGCTGCTGAACCAGATGCGCGTCTTCTGGCCGATCTGCTCGCCTTCGCCGTAGCCCAGCATTTCGTCCATGCGCCGGTTGCAGCGCACGATGGTGCGGTCCTTGGCCATCACGATGCCGACGCTGGCGGTGTTGAACAGCGCCTCCTGCTCGCGCAGCGTGAGGTTGAGCTCGGCGGTGCGGCTCTCCACCAACTGCTCGAGGTGCACGCGGTAGCGCTCCAGCTCGTCGCCCATGCGCTTCTTGTCGGTGATGTCTTCCTTGATGGCCAGGTAGTGGGTGATCTGGCCGTCGGGCTGGCGGATGGGCGCGATGTTGACCAGCTCCACGTATTCGCTGCCGTCCTTGCGCCGGTTGATGAGCTCGCCGCGCCAGGGCTCGCCCTGGGCCAGGGTGTCCCACATGGCGCGGTAGGTCTCGATGGGCGTTTTGCCGGACTGCAGGATGCGCGGATTGCAACCCAGGGCCTCGGCCCGGGTGTAGCCGGTGATGCGCTCGAAGGCCTCGTTGACGTATTCGATGCGCGCGTCGAGCCCGGTGATGACCACGCTCTCGGGGCTTTGCGCGATGGCCAGCTGGAGCTTGCGGATCTCGGCCATTGCCGTCTTCTCGACGGTCACATCGCTCCAGATGCCGACCAAGTAGTCCTGCCCATTCTGGCGGATGGCGCGCAGGCTGGTGCGCACGTCGATCTCCCGGCCGTCCTTGCAGCGGTAGCGCGTCTCGAACTGCGCGCCATCGGCGGGCAGGTCGCGCGACAGGGCCAGCAGGTCGGCGCGCGTGAGCGTGGCCTGCACCTGGTCGAGCGTCATGCGCGTCAGCTCCGCGCGGGTGTAGCCGAGCTGGCGGCAGCTGGAGGCATTGGCCTCGACGAAGCGCAGGGTGCTGGCATCGATGAGTTCGATGGCGTCGGGGGCTTCGGCGATCACCGCGTCGAGCAGCGCCTGGCGGTCGTGCTCCATGGCGGTGATACGGCGCCGCTCGATGGCGGCCGAGAGGTGGTTGGCGATGGCGTCGAGCAGCGCCTGCTCCTCGGGCAGGAAGGGGCTGCCTGTGCCCGGCGGCAGCGTGCCGCAGTAGACCACCACGAGGCGCGCCGCCTGGCCCGCCACGCCGGTGAATGGCGCCGACATTTCCGGACCGGCGGCGAAATGGCCGAAATGCCCGTTGCCCCATTCGATGCGCGCCACCGCGATATCGGGGTAGCGCATGGCCGAGGACAGGCGTTCGGCCACGGCCTCGAGCAGGTCTTCCATGGCAAGGTCGTCACGGCCCGCGAGCTTGGCGATGTCGTAGAGGCAGTGCAGCTCCTTCATGCGGTTGCCCAGGTTCTGCTGGGCAGCGCGGTGGGCGAGGCTGGTTTCGCGGAAGGACAGCACGGCGCGCGCGAACTGGCGCAGGGCGCCGGGCTTGTCCCCCGCCAGCGTGCGCACGGCCGGCAGGGCGGCGGGCTCCAGCTCGCCCTGCACCAGGCTGTTGAGCGCATTGGAGATGGTCGAGAGGCGGCGCGCCAGCCGTTGGATCAGCAGCGCCCAGAACAGCATGGCGGCAGCCACCAGCCCGGCGCCGATGGTGGCGTTCTGCCGCGCGTGCTGCTCGAAGGCGTGCTCCTGCGCGTCGCCCTGGCGCGCCGTGCCGTCGACGACGATGCGCGCCATGTCGTGCACATGGTCGGACAGCGACAGGTAGAGGTTGTTGGTCTGGTAGGCCAGGTTGGGGGCGGTGGCCGGGTCGGTGGCGGCGAGATGGGCCACCTGGCTGGCAAGCTGGTGGTAGGCGTGCAGGTCCGCCTGTGCCATGCGCTGGTGGCGGTCGTCGCTGTCGACCTTGAGATCGGGCAGCCGCTGCTCCAGCTCCGTCAGGTGCTCGACGATGCGCGTGTGGACGCGGTAGGACTCCTCGGCGCCGATCGGGCCGGCGCTGGCCTTCTCCAGCGTGTCGGCCACCAGGCGCTGCAACGAGGCCGCCTCCTGGTTGAAGGCCGTGGTGGCGGCGATCTTGCGCATGTCCTGCGTCTGCAGGGCACTGGCGGCGCGCAGGTCGCCGCGCAGCTTGTGGAACGAGGCCAGGCTGAGCCCGGCCGAAAGCAGTGCGGCGAGCGCCACCGGGAGGAAGAATACGAGGGTCCAGGCGGGGATGCGCCGGCGAAAAATTTGCATGGCAACCCTGGCTGCGTCGGTGGGGGCGGGGCGCTGGCGTTGAGGGGCCGGCCGGTGCCCGGAAAGGTGTTTTTGATGATGGCCGATTCGCCTGGGGAGCGCAAGGCCCGTTCTCAAGCAAGGGCCAGATGGAGGGCGCGGCGCGGGGGGCTCAGGCCGGCTCGGTCTCCGCCTCGCGCGCCGGGAAGCGCAGCGTGAAGCAGGCGCCCGGCGGCTGCTGGCCCGGGTGGGCGTCTTCCACCGTGATCTCGGCGCTGTGCTGCCGCGCGATCTCCAGCACGATGGGCAGGCCCAGGCCGGAGCCGTCGGCGTCGGTGCCCAGGGCGCGGTAGAAGGGCTGGAAGATCAGCTCGCGCTCGGCCTCGGGCACGCCGGGGCCGGAATCCTCAACCTGCAGCAACAGGATGCGGCCGAAGGTGTCGGCCAGCACGCGCGCGGTGATGACGCCAGGCTTCTCGGCGCTCGACGGCGTGTAGTTGATGGCGTTGTCGACGAGGTTGCGCACCAGCTCCTTGAGCAGCGTGGGGTTGCCGTCGAGCCACACGCCGGGCGAGCCGGGCTCGGCGCCGTCGTAGCCCAGGTCGATGCACTTGTCGAGCGCGCGCGGCACCGAGTCGCGCACCACCTCCACCGTCAGGCGTGCCAGGTCGCAAGGCACCAGCGCCATTTGCGCGCTGCTGCTCTCCGCGCGCGCCAGGGCCAGCAGCTGGTTGACGGTGTGCGTGGCGCGGATGGAGGAGCGCCCGATCTGCTGCAGCGAGCGTTTGAGTTCCTCGGTGTTGGTACCTTCGCGCTGCGCCAGGTCGGCCTGCATGCGCAGGCCCGCCAGCGGCGTCTTGAGCTGGTGCGCGGCGTCGGCCAGGAAGCGCTTCTGCGTGGCCAGCGAATCGTTCAGGCGCTGCAGCAGGTCGTTCACCGAGTCCACCAGCGGCGCCACCTCCAGCGGCACGGTCTTGTGGTCGAGCGGCGAGAGGTCGTCCGGGTCGCGCGCGCGGATGCGTTCCTCCAGCTGGTTCAGCGGCTGGATGCCGCGCGCCAGCGCCAGCCACACCAGCAGCACGGCCAGCGGCAGGATGACGAACTGCGGCACCATCACGCCCTTGATGATCTCGGTGGCCAGCACGCTGCGTTTCTCGCGCGTCTCGGCCACCTGCACCAGGGCCAGTGGCGCATCGGGCAGCGGCAGGCGCACCCAGATGTAGGCCATGCGAATTTCCAGGCCGCGCAGCTCGGCGTCGCGCAGGCGCACCTCGCCGATGGTGGGCAGCTCGTCCTCGGGCGGCTGCGGCAGCTCGCGCTCGCCCGAGAGCAGGTCGCCACGCGGCCCGGTGACCTGGTAGTACACGGTGTCGGAGTCGTCCGCGCGCAGGATCTCGCTGGCGGGCTGCGGCAGGTTGAAGTGCGGCTTGCCCTTTTGCACCGTCACAAGCTGCGCCAGCGCGTGCGCGTTGTATTCAAGCGCGCGGTCGAAAGGCTTGTTGGCGATGCCCTGGGCCACCAGCCAGGTCAGCGCCAGGCTCACCGGCCACAGCAGCAGCAGCGGGGTGAGCATCCAGTCCAGGATCTCGCCGAACAGGGAGCGCTGCTCGCGCTGGAAGATCTTCAAGATCGCGGCTCTAGTTTTGAATGAAAAGTGGCTTTAACGCAATGTGGGTAAGCGTGAAAAGCTACAAAAATGGAAGCAACAAAAGGCTGTATTGCACGGCGCTTAGCCTCGTCCCCGTGAGTGGATACTGGCGCGACCCTGGCCAGCAGCCACCGCGCAAGGGCCTGTGCCGGCCGCGCCGCCCCGCCGCGCTGGTGGCGTCCCCCTGCCCGCAGCGCGCAGCGCTGCGAGAGCGGGGGGAAGCGGCGCAGCCGCTCAGGGGGGTGTTCCATTTCAGCCGGGAATTTTCTCTAGGCAGTAGCCCAGGCCGCGCACCGTGGCGATGCGGATCGGGCCTTTCTCGATCTTCTTGCGCAGGCGGTGGATGTAGACCTCGATGGCGTTGTTGCTCACCTCCTCGCCCCACTCGCACAGGCGCTCGACAAGCTGGTCCTTGCTCACCAGGCGCCCGGCGCGCTGCAGTAGCACCTCCAGCAGGCCCAGTTCGCGCGCCGACAGCTCGATCATTTTGCCGTCGATGGTGGCCACGCGGCCGGCCTGGTCGTACACCAGCGGGCCGTGCTTGATGGCGCTGCTGGTGCCGCCCATGCCGCGCCGCGTGAGGGCGCGCACGCGCGCCTCCAGCTCTTGCAGGCTGAACGGCTTGGCCATGTAGTCGTCGGCGCCGAAATCCAGGCCCTTGACGCGCTCTTCCACGCTGTCGGCGGCGGTGAGTATCAGCACCGGTAGCGCCGAGCCGCGCGAGCGCAGGCGCTTGAGCACTTCGAGGCCGTGCATGCGCGGCAAGCCCAGGTCGAGGATCAGCAGGTCGAATTCGTTGTTGGTCATCAGCGCGGCGTCGGCTTCGCTGCCGCTTGCCACGTGGTCGACCACGGCGCCCGAGCTGCGCAGGGTGCGCAGCAGGCCATCGGCCAGCACCTGGTCGTCTTCGGCAATGAGGATGCGCATGGTGTCTCCTGTTATGGGTCCGATTTTAGGAGCTTGTGGGGTGTCTTGATCACGCGGGGTTGCTGCCGCCCGCGTAGGCTTCAAGCCCGATGGCGACCACGGCGGCCACCTCGTCGCCGACCTCGGCGCGGAACTCCGCCTCCGCCTGCGCCACGGCGCCCTGGAAGGCCTCCAGCCACGCCAGCCCGGTGGCCGTGAAGCGCACGCGGCGCGCGCGCGCGTCGTGCGCATCGGGGCCGCGCGCCACCAGGCCCCAGGCCTCGCACTGGTCCACCAGCGCGCCCATGGCTTGCTTGGTCATGCCAGCGCGCTCGGCCAGGTCGCCCAGGCGGTCGCCGCGCAGCGAGAGGTGGCGCGTGATATGCACGTGCGCGGCGCTCACCTGGTCGCGCGCCGCGAGGTTGGAGAGCGCTAGCGGCACCTCCACGTTGCGCGCCATGAGCTGTAGCACGCGTGCGTCAAAGCGCCGCAGCGCGTGTCCGATGAGCCGGCCCAGGTGCGTCTGGCGCCAGGCGTCGTGGTGCGCGCCTTCGGTGGGGGGCTGGAGGTCGGAAGCCATGGATGAATGGTAAGGCAAACTGACCAAATAATCGATGCAATCACCAAAATGCCTGGATAAACTACTGTTCAAGCATCCAGCCTGTAATTAATTGCAGAGGAATGCGCCAGGCACTACCACCGATATTTCCAAGGAGTTTTCCATGAACGCACCCCTGAGCCGCACCATGCCCCCCGACAGCGAAAAGGCCAAGGCCCTCCAGGCCGCGCTGGCGCAGATCGAGAAGCAGTTCGGCAAGGGCACCATCATGCGCCTGGGCGAGGGCGAGGTGATCGAGGACATCCAGGTCGTCTCCACCGGCTCGCTGGGCCTGGACATCGCGTTGGGCGTGGGCGGTCTGCCGCGCGGTCGCGTGATCGAGATCTACGGCCCTGAATCCTCGGGCAAGACCACGCTCACGCTGCAGGTGGTGGCCGAGATGCAGAAGCTCGCCGGCCAGTGCGCCTTCGTCGATGCCGAGCATGCGCTGGACATCCAGTACGCGCAAAAGCTCGGCGTGAACCTGCAGGACCTGCTGATCTCCCAGCCCGACACGGGCGAGCAGGCGCTGGAAATCGTCGACAGCCTGGTGCGCTCGGGCGCCGTGGACCTGATCGTGGTGGACTCGGTGGCCGCTCTCACGCCCAAGGCCGAAATCGAGGGCGAGATGGGCGACTCCCTGCCCGGCCTGCAGGCCCGCCTGATGAGCCAGGCGCTGCGCAAGCTCACCGCCACCATCAAGAAGACCAACTGCACGGTCATCTTCATCAACCAGATCCGCATGAAGATCGGCGTGATGTTCGGCAGCCCCGAAACCACCACCGGCGGCAACGCGCTGAAGTTCTACGCCTCGGTGCGCCTCGACATCCGCCGCACGGGCACCATCAAGAAGGGCGAGGAGGCCATCGGCAACGAGACCAAGGTCAAGGTGGTGAAGAACAAGGTCTCGCCCCCGTTCAAGACGGCCGAGTTCGATATCCTGTTCGGCGAGGGCATCTCGCGCGAGGGCGAAATCATCGACATGGGCGTGAACGCGCGCATCGTCGAGAAGAGCGGCGCCTGGTACGCCTACAACGGCGAGAAGATCGGCCAGGGCCGCGACAACGCACGCGAATTCCTGCGCGAGAACCCGCAGCTCGCCCACGAAATCGAAAACAAGGTGCGCGAGAGCCTGGGCATCGCGCTGCTGCCTGCGGCCCTGGCCCAGGAGGGTGCCGCCAGCGACGCCGCCGATGGCGTGGTGGCTGCGCCGACCGGCCGCGGCCGCAAGGCAGCCGCTGAACCCAAGCTGGACTGAGCCCCGCTGAGCAACGCCCCGCGCCATGGCCCCGCCACCGCTGTCTCTCAAAGGCCGGGCGCTGCGCTGCCTGGCAGCGCGCGAGCATTCGCGTGCCGAGCTGCAGCGCAAGCTGGCGCCCCACGAGGAAGAGCCGGGCCAGCTCGAGCGCGTGCTCGATGAATTGCAGGCCAAGGGGTTCATCAGCGAGGAGCGCGTGGCCGCTTCGCTGCTGCACCGCCGCGCGGCGCGCCTGGGCGACCTGCGCATCCGCCAGGAGCTGCAGGCCAAGGGCCTGGGCAACGACACGGTGGCGCAGGCATTGGAGCAGTTGCGCGGCACCGAGCGGGAGCGCGCGCAGGCCGTGTGGCAGCGCCGGTTTGGCGCGCCGGCCCTGGAGGCCAAGGAGCGTGCGCGCCAAATGCGCTTCCTGATGGCGCGTGGCTTTTCCGCCGAGGTGGTGCGCCGCGTGGTGCAGGGCGGCGATGGCGACGATGCGCCAGACGGAATTTAAGGTCTTTCAGCCCCTGGCGCTTACTGGGCAAGCGCTGCTAGCTATTAAGTTGATAGCTATCAAAGCCCCAGCATGAGCTGCAGGTTCTGCACCGCCGCGCCGCTGGCGCCCTTGCCCAGGTTGTCCAGCCGCGCAATCAGTACGGCCTGGCGGTACGACTCGTTGGCAAACACGCGCAGCTCGAGCTGGTTGGTGTCGGCCAGCGTGTCGGCGGCCAGCTTGAGGTCTTCGGTGGGCGGCAAGACCTTCACCCACTGTGCGGGCGTGTTGGTGCGCGCGTAGTGGGCGGCCAGCGCATCGTGCAGATCGGCGGCCTTGGGCTGGCCCGGCAGCAGGTCCAGGTGCAGGGGCAGCTGCACCAGCATGCCCTGCGGGAAGTTGCCCACGGCCGGAATGAACAGCGGGCGCCGTGTCATGCCCGTGTAGTGCAGGATCTCCGGGATGTGCTTGTGCGCCAGGCCCAGCGCATAGGCCTCGTACGGCGGTGCCTTGCCGGCCTCGTAGGCCTCGATCATCGGCCGGCCGCCGCCGGAATAGCCCGAGATGGACGGCAGCGACACGGCGAAGTCCTTGGGAACCAGCCCCGCATCGACCAGCGGGCGCAGCAGCGCGATGGCGCCCGTGGCGTAGCAGCCGGGATTGGCGACACGCGTGGCCGTGCGCACGGCATCCGCCTGCCCCGCGCACAGCTCGGGGAAGCCAAATACCCAGCCTGGCGCGGTGCGGTGCGCGGTGCTGGCGTCGATCACCTTGATGCTTCGGCCAGTGGCTTTTTCGATGTCGTCGACCAAAGCCACGGTTTCGCGCGCCGCATCGTCGTGCAGGCACAGCACCACGAGGTCGGCCTGGGCCACCAGGGCGCGCTTGGCGGCCGGGTCCTTGCGCAGCTCGGGAGCGATGCTCAGCAGTTCGACCCCGGCCATGCCCTGCAGGCGTTCGCGGATCTGAAGGCCCGTGGTGCCGGCTTCGCCGTCGATGAATACTTTGGACATGTCGTGCTCCTGCAAGGCCGCCGCGCCGCGGGCGTAAGCTTGGAAAAAGGTATGGTGCGTCGCAACATGATACAGTCGAAGGCTGCCATGTCCCACGCCCGCCGCCAGACATTCCACCATGGTAGACGGGTGAAATCCCTTTCCTGAGAGAGACCTCATGAAGATTCACGAATACCAAGGCAAGGAAATCTTGCGCAATTTCGGCGTGCCCGTACCCCGCGGCATTCCCGCCTTCACGGTTCAAGAAGCCGTGGAAGCTGCACAAAAGCTTGGCGGCCCGGTCTGGGTGGTCAAGGCCCAGATCCACGCCGGTGGCCGTGGCAAGGGTGGCGGCGTGAAGGTGGCCAAGAGCATCGAGCAGGTCAAGGAACTGGCTGGCCAGATCCTGGGCATGCAGCTCAAGACGCACCAGACCGGCCCCGAAGGCCAGAAGGTTCGCCGCCTTTATATCGAAGACGGCGCCGACATCAAGAACGAACTCTACGTGTCCCTGGTGACCGACCGCGCCACGCAGAAGGTGGCCCTGATCGCTTCGAGCGAAGGCGGCATGGACATCGAGGAAGTGGCGCACTCCACGCCCGAAAAGATCATCACCGAGATGATCGACCCCCTGACCGGCATCACCGCCGAGCAGAGCAAGAAGGTGGCTGCTGCCATCGGCCTGACCGGCGCTTCCGTCGACCAGGCCGTGGACATCTTCGCCAAGATCTACAAGTGCTACATGGACACCGACGCGTCGCTGGTGGAAATCAACCCGCTGAACTGCGACTCCAAGGGCAACCTGATGGCCCTGGACGCCAAGTTCAACTTTGACGCCAACGCCCTGTTCCGCCACCCCGAGATCGTGGCCTTCCGCGACCTGGACGAGGAAGATCCGGCCGAAGTGGAAGCCTCCAAGTTCGACCTGGCCTACATCAGCCTGGACGGCAACATCGGCTGCCTGGTGAACGGCGCCGGCCTGGCCATGGCCACCATGGACACCATCAAGCTGTTCGGCGGCGAGCCGGCCAACTTCCTAGACGTGGGCGGCGGCGCCACCCCCGAGAAGGTCACCGAAGCCTTCAAGATCATGCTCAAGAACGACAAGGTCAAGGGCATTCTGGTCAATATCTTCGGCGGCATCATGAAGTGCGACACCATCGCCACCGGCGTGATCACTGCCTGCAAGGCCGTGAACCTGAACGTGCCGCTGGTCGTGCGCATGAAGGGCACCAACGAAGAACTGGGCAAGAAGATGCTGGCCGAATCGGGCCTGCCCATCATCGCTGCCGACACCATGGCCGAAGCGGCCACCCGGATCGTGGCGGAAGTCAAGTAAGAAGCCCGGAGAAATACCCATGTCGATCTACATCAACAAAGACACCAAGGTCATCACCCAGGGCATCACGGGCAAGACCGGCCAGTTCCACACGGAAAAGTGCCAGGAATACGCGAACGGCAAGAACGCCTTCGTCGCTGGCGTGAACCCCAAGAAGGCCGGTGAGTCGATCTTCAATATCCCGATCTACGCCTCCGTCAAGGAAGCCGCCACGCAGACCGGCGCTACCGTGTCCGTGATCTACGTGCCCCCGGCAGGCGCAGCCGCCGCGATCTGGGAAGCCGTCGAAGCCGATCTGGACCTGGCCATCTGCATCACCGAAGGCATTCCAGTGCGCGACATGCTCGAAGTGCGCAACAAGATGAAGGCCAAGGAAGCCGCCGGCGGCAAGAAGACGCTGCTGCTGGGCCCCAACTGCCCCGGCATCATCACGCCCGACGAAATCAAGATCGGCATCATGCCCGGCCACATCCACCGCAAGGGCCGCATCGGCGTCGTGAGCCGCTCGGGCACGCTGACGTACGAGGCCGTGGCCATGCTGACCGAAGTGGGCCTGGGCCAGTCGACCGCCGTGGGCATTGGTGGCGACCCCATCAACGGCCTCAAGCACATCGACGTGATGAAGGCCTTCAACGAAGACCCCGACACCGATGCCGTGATCATGATCGGCGAAATCGGCGGCCCCGATGAAGCCGAAGCCGCGCAGTGGTGCAAGGCCAATATGAAGAAGCCGATCGTCGGCTTCATTGCTGGCGTGACCGCCCCTCCCGGCAAGCGCATGGGCCACGCCGGCGCTCTGATCTCCGGCGGCGCCGACACGGCCGATGCCAAGCTCGCCATCATGGAAGAGTGTGGCTTCATTGTGACGCGCAACCCCTCGGAACTGGGCAAACTGCTCAAAGCGCAGCTCTGATCCGAACCGCGGGCGATTGCGCCCGCCGCGCCAAAAAAGCGTCCGCGGCCCAGCCGTTGGCGCTTTTTGCCATTGGGGGTGACAAAAATGGCAGTTGGTGGCACCCTGGGAGGCTGGGTGCAGCGCCGCAGCGCAAGCGCACCGCACAACGGGATCCGTGCAAGGGCCGGCGTGGAACTTGCTACCATTTTTAAAGAAACCTAAAGACAAGGCACAGAGCGTGGGAAGCATCGCAGGGGGAGGAGAGTCAGGGCACTGGCGCAGGCATGGGGCATGGAGCCTGCTGCTCGTGCTCGCCATGGCGGCCCTGTACTTCGCCACCGACGTCGTGCAAGGTCTGGAGCGACGCCTCTACGATGCCGTGGTGTCCGGCGCGTCTCGACAGCCGCTGACCGAGGTGGTCGTCGTGGCCATCGACGAGCCCAGCCTCGCCGGCATCGGCCCCTGGCCCTGGCCGCGCGACGTGCATGCGCAGCTCATCGACCGCCTGGCGGCAGCGGGCGCCAAGACCATTGTTCACACCACTCTGTTTGACAGTCCGCAGACCGATCGCGGCTTGGCCTATTTGCGCCAGATCCGTTCGATGCTTGGGGCGGCCACGCCCGAGGCGGCGGCGCTGACGGGGCTGATCGGGCGCACGCTCGATGAGGCGGAAGGCGCACTCGACACCGACGGCAGGCTCGCAGCCAGCCTGCAACGTGCAGGCAATGTGTTTCTTGCCAGCCGGCAGGCGCCCGCGGACGGGGGCGCCCCAGTGGCGGCCGGCACCCGGCTGCCGCCCTTCGTGCACCGCAGCGCGCTGGCCGATCCGGGCGAGTACGCACTGCCTGCAGGCCCGGGCATGCAGCCGCTCGCCCTGCTGGGTCAGGCGGCGGCGGGTGTGGGTCACCTGCAAGGGCTGTCCGACCGCGATGGCGTCCAGCGCCAGGTGCCGCTGTTGCTGCGCGCCGATGGCGCGGGCCTGCCAGCGCTGGCGCTGCTGGCTGCGGCCCACAGCCTGCATCTGAGCATGGCGGATGTCCAGCCGTCGGGCGGGTCGGTGCTGCGCTTGGGCGGTCTGCAGGTGCCTACGGATGCTCGGGCTGTGCTGCGTCCCCACCACTACGCGACTCCCGCCACGGTGTTGTCGTTCCAGGACGTGCTCGGCGGCAAGGTGCCGCCGGCGCGGCTGCAGAACCGGATCGTGCTCGTCGGCGCCACGGCGCCGAGCGTCCAGGCACCGGTGCGCGTATCCGGCGGGGACGAGCTGGCGCCGGTGCTCTGGCTGGCGCAGCAGGTTTCCAGTATCCGCCAGGGTCACGGGTATACCGAGCCGGCCTGGGCGCCGTACGCCACATGGCTGTTGCTGGGCGCCGTGGCGCTGTACCTCACTTTCGCGCTGCCGCGCCTTGCGCCGGCGGTGGGCGGGGGCATTACCGTGGTATTGGCATGCATGTTGGCTGCGCTGCAGTGGCTGTGGCTGCAGGGCATGTCCCAGTGGCTGCACTTGATGCTCCCGGCCTTGGCGTTGGTTGTCGGATTGGTGCTGCACGCCGCGCGCGCGGCACGGCCTGTAGCGCAGACGACGCCGGACGGCGACCGCGGCGCGCACGAGGCCGACCGCATGATGGGACTGGCTCTGCAGGGGCAGGGCCAGCTCGACATGGCCTACGAGCGGCTGCGCCGCATCCCCATGGGGCCAGAGGTGCTGGACAACCTGCTGCACCTGGCGCAGGACTTTGAGCGCAAACACCAGTACGACAAGGCCCGCAGTGTGTACGACCACATCCTCCGCCATGACCGCGAGCACAAGGAAGCGCGTACCCGCCGCAAGCGGGCACGCCAACTGGCCGAAGTGGCCGCCCAGGCTGGCGCCGCCGCGGTTGCGGAGGCGCCAGCCAGTACGCACCCGGCATTGCTGGGCCGCTACGAGATTGAGAAGGAGCTCGGGCGCGGTGCCATGGGCGTGGTCTATCAGGGGCGCGACCCCAAGATCGGCCGTGTGGTGGCCATCAAGGCGCTGGCGTTGGGGCAGGAGTTCGATGGCAGCGCGCTCGTGGATGCGCGCGCCCGCTTCTTCCGCGAGGCCGAGTCGGCCGGACGCTTGCAGCACCAGAACATCGTCACCATCTACGATGCGGGTGACGAGAGCGGCCTGGCCTGGATCGCCATGGAGCTGCTCAAGGGCCAGGACCTCACGGGTGCCGCCAAGCCAGAGCATCTGCTGCCGGTGGAGCAGGTGGTGTCCATCATCGCGCGCGTGGCCGATGCGCTCGACTATGCCCATCAGCAGAACGTGGTGCACCGGGATATCAAGCCGGCCAACATCATGTTCGATGCCACAGCCGACGCCGTGAAGGTGTCCGATTTCGGCATCGCGCGCATCACGGACAGCAGCAAGACGCGCACCGGCCTCGTGCTCGGAACGCCCAGCTTCATGGCACCCGAGCAATTGGCCGGGCACAAGGTGGACGGACGCTGCGACCTGTATGCACTGGGCGTCACGCTGTTTCAGCTGCTGACGGGCACCTTGCCGCTACGGGGCACGTCGATGAGCGAGCTCATGCACAACATCGCACATGCCCCCGCACCCGACGTACGGCAGCTGCGGCCCGAGCTCCCCGCAGAGCTGGCGCGCATCGTCGCCCAGGCATTGCGCAAGAATCCGCAGGAGCGCTACCAGACAGGGCGACAGTTTGCCGCCGACCTGCGCGGCGTGAAATACGCACCGCAGGGGCCTGTGGATGAGACCCATTCTGCATTGGCGCTGCACTATGATGCTCGCAGCGTGACCAACAAGCAGCACAAAATGGCGGATTTCCAAGAAACTGTGATGGACGACACTGCCGAGCGCCCCCCTGTTTCCGTGACTCGCCCGGGTGCGCAATGACGTCGGTGAAGCTGGTTTATGAATTTTGCGCACGTACCGACCCGGGCCGCGTGCGCCTGAACAACGAAGACGCCGTCTGCGTCGATGCACAGGCGCAGTTGGCGCTGCTGGCCGACGGCATGGGCGGCTACAACGCCGGCGAGGTCGCCAGCGGCATGGCCACCACCTTCATCCGCACGGAGTTGGCGCGCTGGCTGGGCGAGGCTGGGCATCACCTCAAGGCCATGGAACTGCGCCGCGGCATCGAGATCTGTGTTGACAACGCCAACCAGGCCATCCTGGGTGCAGCCGATGCCAATCCGCAGTATTCCGGCATGGGAACCACGTTGGTGGTCGGTGTCTTTCAGGGCAGCCGGCTGATGCTGGGGCACATTGGTGATTCGCGCTGCTACCGGCTGCGTGCTGGCGTGCTGGAGCAGATCACGCGCGATCATTCCTGGCTGCAGGAGCAGATCGACGCCGGCCTCATCACCCCGCAGCAGGCCGCGATGTCGTCGAGCCGCAACCTGGTCACGCGGGCGCTGGGTGTAGAAGACAACGTGCTGGTCGAGATCAACGAATTTCGCGTCGAGCCGCAAGACCTGTACCTCATGTGCTCGGACGGCCTGAGCGAGATGGTGTGCCATGAAGACCTCACCACGCTGGCGGCCGCCAGCGTGCCGCTGGAGGAAAAGGCTCGCCGCCTTGTCGACGCCGCCAATGCCAACGGTGGCCGGGACAACATCAGCGTGGTGCTGGTGCAGGCAGGGCCGACGGGGCACCGGCGCGGCTTCATGTCGAGGCTGTTGCGTGCGGCATAGCATCCATCCATTCATTTCAATGCATAACAAGAGCAGGAGTTGGTCATGCCCAAAATGATCGTTTCGATCGACGGAGTCGTCATCAAGGAAGTGCAGCTCACCAAAGAGCGCACCATGCTCGGCCGTCGCCCTTACAACGACATCGTGATCGACAACCTGGCCGTGAGTGGGGAGCATGCTGTTCTGCACATGAACGAGCACGCCAACGAGGTCGAGGTCGAAGATCTGGGCAGTACCAACGGCACCTACGTGAACGGCAAGGCGGTCAAGCGCCAGTTGCTGCGCAACGGCGACACCGTGGAGGTGGGCAAGTACAAGATCCGCTTCCTCAACGATGCCGAGGCGGAGAACTACGAGAAGACAATGATCTTCAAGCCGGGCATGGTCCCGCCGCCCATCGCGCCACGGCCAGCGTCCGCAGCGCCTGCGGCCGCGCCGGCTCCTTCTGCGCAGGCAGCGTCGGCTGCGGCCATCCGTGTGCTGTCCGGAGCGGCAGCGGGCCGCGAGGTGGCGCTCACCAAAGTGGTCACCACCATCGGCAAGCCGGGCGTGGCCGTGGCTTCCATCACCCGCCGCCACCATGGCTACGTTCTCGCCCACGTGGAAGGCCCCGACACGCCGCTCTACAACGGAGCCCATATCGGCATGGAACCCGTGCCGCTGCACAACGGTGACCGGTTGGAGCTCGCCGGCACCATCATGCAGTTTGTGCAGGGCTGACGGCACGGTTCTGCAACGCCAACGCCAGCTCAGCCATGCGCAATCCGGGCCATGCGGGTGTGCTGGGCAGGATGGTGGACATGCTGCGCCGCCGCGGGCGCCGCATGGCTGTGGTGCTGCTGCCGCTGTTGCTGGGGCTGCTGCATGCGGCCGGCACGCTGCCCATTCCCGTCCTAGGACGCCTGGACCAGCTCATTTACGATGCCCGCCTGCGCGCGACGATGCCGCGCACGCTCGACGAGCGTATCGTCATCGTCGACATCGATGAGCACAGCCTGGAAGCGATAGGCCATTGGCCATGGGGGCGCGACAAGATGGCGCGGTTCACCCAGGAATTGCTGCAGCGCCAGCAGGCCGATGTAGTCGGGTTTGATGTGGTTTTCGCCGAGCCGGACGGCAGTTCTGGGCTAGCCCATCTGCAGCGTCTCGCACAAGGGCCATTGCAGGGGCAGGCCGGCTTTGCCGCGCAGCTCGAGCGGCTGGCTCCCGACCTGGATTTCGATGCTCGGCTGGCGCGCACGTTCGAAGGACAGAACGTAGTGCTGGGCTACTACTTCACCAGCGACCGGGATGGCGGCGCCCGCGGTACCCTGCCTGCGCCCGCGCTGAATGTGGATCTACTGCAGGGGCGGCCATTGCGCACGACCTCCTGGAACGGCTACGGCAGCAACATCGCCGTATTGGCGAAGGCGGCACCGGTGGCGGGTTTCTTCAATGCGATGAGCGATGAAGATGGGGTCGTGCGTTCCTTGCCGCTGCTGGCGGAGTACCAAGGGCAATACTATGAGTCGTTGGCGCTGGCCATCTTCCGCATCCTGCTGAACATGCCCGAGGTCCGACCCTGGATGGCGGCAGGCACCGAGGGAACGGCGCGGCCGTCGCTGCAGGGCATCGAGTTGCGCCAGGATGGGCGTTCCCTTCGGCTGCCGACCGACGACCAGCTGGCGACCCTGGTGCCATACCGGGGGCTCGGGGGGCCGCGCGGCGGTTCCTTTCGCTACATTCCTGCAGCCGATGTCCTGCAGGGCAAGCTGCCCGAGGGGAGTCTGCAGGGCCGGATCGTGCTGGTCGGTTCGACCGCGCCAGGCCTGCAGGACCAGCGCGCCACTCCGGTGGGTGGCGCGTACCCAGGTGTGGAGACGCATGCAAACGTGATCGCGGGCTTCCTGGACGACAAAGGGTTGGCGCGCCCCGACTACGCCGAGGCCTTTGACGTGGTCCAGATGGGCATGGCAGGTCTGTTGTTGGCGGTCGCCTTGCCCATGCTCAACGCGGGCGCAGCCGTGGTGCTAAGCCTGTGCCTGCTGGGCGGCCTGACCGCGCTGAACCTGTGGTTCTACATGGCACACGGTCTGGCCATGCCACTGGCGGCCGTGCTGGCGCTGGTGCTGCTGGCCTATGCCCTGAACATGAGCTACGGCTATTTCGTGGAAAGCCGAGCCAAGCGAGGCCTGGCGCATCTATTTGGCACCTACGTACCTCCTGAGCTGGTCGACGAAATGGTGCTGGAGCCCGAGCGCTACAGCATGCAGGCCGCCAGCCAGGAGCTCACCGTCATGTTCTGCGACATGCGCGGCTTCACGGCCATGTCGGAGCGCATGGAACCGGTGCAGTTGCAGTCTTTGCTCAACGACATCTTCACCCGCCTGACCCAGATCATTCGCAGCCAGCGCGGCACGATCGATAAATACATGGGCGACTGCGTCATGGCGTTTTGGGGCGCACCGGTGGCCACGCCGGAGCATGCGACCTTTGCCGTGGAGGCGGCGCTCGGAATGGTGCAGGCCGTGAAGGAACTAAATACCGAGCACCTGAGCCGTGGATTGCCCGCCATTGGCGTGGGGGTGGGCTTGAACACCGGCGCTATGTGCGTCGGCGATATGGGATCGGACATCCGCCGCAGCTATACCGTCATCGGCGATGCCGTCAATCTGGGCTCCCGCCTGGAGGGCTTGTGCAAGGTCTATGGGGTGGAGATCGTGGTCAGCGAGACCACGCAGGCCCAGGCGCACGGATTTGTTTGGCAGGAGCTGGACCGCGTGTGCGTCAAGGGTAAGGAGCAAGCCGTAGCCATCTATCGCCCACTCGGCGCCTCGGGCATGGTGACGCTGGAACAGTTGCAGGCCCTCGACGCATGGCATGCCTGGCTGGCAGCATTCCGCGCGCAGGAATGGGCTCGCTGCGACGCGCTCTGGCCTGCCTTGCAGGCCCAGCCGCCCGGGGGTAATCTGTTGGCACTGTATGCCGAGCGCCTGCAGGCCCAACGGGTGTTACCCTACGATCCTGATTGGGATGGAGCCACCCATTTCGACACCAAATAAAGGCCGCAGCCACCATGAAAGTCCGCGTGCTCGGTTGTTCCGGCGCCATTGCCCGGGATTGCCGCACCACCTCGTTCCTCATCGACGGGCGCATCCTCATTGATGCTGGCACTGGTGCGGGCGACCTTACGCTGGACGAGATGCAGGTCATCGACCATGTTTTCCTGACCCACTCCCATCTGGACCACATTGCAGCGCTGCCGCTGATGCTTGATGCCGTATCTTCCCGCAGAACCCGGCCGGTCGAGATCCATGCGCTGCCAGAAACGATCGCGGCGCTACAGGCCCATGTGTTCAACAATGTGATCTGGCCCGATTTCAGCCGCATTCCAACGGCTGCTGCACCGTTTCTTCGCTACAACCCCCTTTCGGTAGGTCAAACGCTCATGGCTGCCGGCACGACCGTCGAAGTTCTACCAGCCGAACACACCGTACCCGCGGTGGGATATGCGGTTCAGGGCGAGACCGGCTGGTGGGTCTACAGCGGTGACACGGGACGCAACCCGGCGTTCTGGCAGCGCGTAAACAAAATGTCGATGGCCGTGTTGGTCATCGAAACGGCGTTCAGCAACCGTGAAAGCGTCTTGGCGGAGCGTGCCCTGCACCTTTCGCCCCACCTGCTCGCGCAGGAGCTGGCGCAACTCAACCCAGCCCGCCCCTGCCCCATCTACATCACGCACACCAAGCCCCTGGAGACCGAACTCATCATGGAAGAGATCCAGCGCTTTGATGCATGTACGCCCCACGGGTTTGAGGCACCGCATGACATTCGATGGTTGAGGGCAGGGGATGAACTTATTCTGTAAGATCTAATGCCAAGAGTGACATTTATGATCGGACAAAGATGTCAACGGCAATCGTTTCTGGATCCTGTTTTGTTACGTAATTTTGGATGCTTAGAGTAAGTTGTGACAACGGGGATACGTTTTGTTTCGTTCTGTCTGGCATGGGAAATGCTTTATTTGAACGCATTTGCAACTTACTAGGAGTTATTCATGAAGCGCTTCATGCAACAGGGTTTCACCCTGATCGAATTGATGATCGTTGTGGCGATCATCGGTATTTTGGCTGCTGTGGCTCTGCCTGCTTACCAGGACTACACTGTTCGCGCCAAGGTTAGCGAACTTGTGATTGCTGGCTCGTCCGCCAAAGCCCTGATGAGCGAAGCCTTCCAAGTGGATAGCATTGCAGGCCTTACCGCTGCAGCCACGTCGTACCAAACGAAACTCAAGGCCGAAAAATCCTCGAAATTCGTGGATGACATCAACATCACCACAGCCGCTCCGTGGGACATCAAAGTATCGATTCTTGCCACGGGTGGTAACGGTATCCCCACGGGCGAGACGCTCAAGACCATTGTTTTCACGCCTAACGTGAACAATGCAGTACCTGCTGCTACCTCGCAGGGCGCAATTGACTGGGCATGCGCTTCCGCCACCGGCACCACGGCAGGTAACCGTGGTCTTACGAGCGTTGTTCTGGGTACGCTGACCGCTAAGTACGCACCTGCTGAATGCCGTTAATTTTCGTGTGCCGTTAGGCGCTTGAAAATCTGATCCAACGCCCGCGTCAGCGGGCGTTTTCGTTTGTCAAGAGCTATTGGCTATTCTTGTGACCTATGAGTACCAGACATCTCCCTTTGCTGGCCCGCCTAGTGGAAGCATCACCTTGGGCTTTGCGCCATTTAGTGCTGTCCCTGGGGCTGGCTGCCCTAACCGCATTCTTGGTTTTTGGCGTGTGGTTTCCTGTTCCATACCGTGAACTTTCGGGAGGGCTGACGCTTTTTTTGCTGATTCTTTCCGTGGATGTCATATGCGGCCCGTTGCTTACATTGCTATTGCTTCATCCCTCCAAAGCGCGACATTTGCTCATACTGGACGGTGTTTTAATCGCTTGCGTGCAACTGGGCGCATTGGCGTACGGCATGTACTCACTGAGTCTTGCACGGCCAGTGGCCGTGGTTTTTGAGGCGGACCGCTTTCGGGTTGTAGCCTATGCTGACATCCAGGAGGCCGATTTGCCAAAGGCACCTGAGTGGGTTCGCCCGTTGGGTTTTTCGCCTCCCCAGGTATTGGGCACCCGCCGTGCCCGAACCGGGGCCGAAAAATTAGACAGTGTCAATGCTTCGGTTCAAGGCGTCGAGCCGGGGCAGCGGCCAGATTGGTGGCAGGATTACGGGTTGAGCGTACCCAGGGTTTTAGAGAGGGCGCATTCCCTGGAACTGTTGCAGCAGATCAACCCAGGGAAAATTGAAGGTATTCAGATGGCCGCAGCCCGGGCAGCGCTTTGGCCAGAAGCGGATGAGACCAGTAGCCCGAACGCGCTACGCTGGCTGCCGTTGGTTAGTCGGCAAACGATGGACTGGGTGGTGTTGCTGGACCCAGTAACGGCGCGCATTCGGGGCTATGTGCAAGCAAATGGCTTCAGACCCTGAGTTGCACTCGCGAGCGTTGTTTCAGGAACTCATGTGCTACCTGTCAGAGAGCTTGTGGTTCTGAGCGATTGCGACGAGCAACCCAACACCGGTTTTTTGGTTCTCATCCATCGGAGTAACAGAGCCGTAAATATCGGCAGCTTGCAGCACATCGCTCCACCGCTTCTGGTGGGCCAAACTGTGCAGCAGCCCAGAAAGCGCCAGCGAGCTAAAGTCTTTGTGCAAGGCAGTGATCTTATTTGGCCGTTCAAGCCATTCGCGGCCGAGCTTTTCCATACCGCTGTAGTCACGTTTCGCATGCGCTTCCAGAAGGTTGAGGATCGGGCGAAACTCCAACGGCATGCCCGTGCACTGTGTCCATGTGGGGCGGATAAACACACCCAGAAGTTCATCGGACGTGAGATGGCCGAGGGTCAAGTCGGCTAATTCGCGTAAGTGCAGCGAAAAATACGATGAGTGCTGCGGAGACCATGGTTTGCCGCATTTTGACAATAAAGCCTTGATTTGCAAGGCGGACAAAGTAGCCTTGTCATTTAATCGCATCTCGATGGAGGGTTTCAATGGTGCATCGCGCATGGTGGATGCCAAGCCCCGTGCACGCTGAGTATAGACATCGGCGATGAAGTGGTCGAACGGAGAAGGCTCAACGTCTGCAGGCATGGGTTGGCGTACCTCCAGAGTCTCCAACAATTGCGGGAGATGAAACGGAAGCGTCAGCGTGCCAATGGCCGACGACTTCATGAAGCGCGCCTTCGGTGCTTTGAGGCCGAGTACCGGGTAAAAGTCAGAGTTAGCGGGTAGGCCCGAGAAATGTCGCGCAATGCCACGTAATAGGTCTGCATTGGCTATCTTGCGGAACGCTAGTCGTTGCGTGCTATCTAGCTGCAACCGCGCCAATTCGGACTTCAGCTGAGGCGATGCGAGAACACGCTGAGCATCCAGCGTTGGCAGAGGGCCGTTCTTGGTGGCAATTATCAACATGTCCGTACTGTTGGAAATCCATGCTCCGTAGTCGCTGAACGAGCCGGTGAGGCCAGCGAGAATGGATGCGATCAAGCGGTCGTCAATTTCATACAGTTGCACCCATTGAACGAATAGGCCATTGTCATTCAGGTGGCGAGGCACAAATTGATAGAACTCTTTGGAAAACAGGGTGCCCACCCCACTGATCCAAGGATTTGATGGCTCTGAAATGATGATGTCGTATTTGGTTTGTTGGCCCGAAAAATACGATTTGGCATCGTCGATGACGATATGAGAGCGTGGGTCGTTATAGGCGCGTTCTACCCGCGGACCAAAGGCTCTGGCTCCTGCAATCATGGCAGGTTCGATTTCTATAGTGTCGACGCGTTCGAGACGAGGGTCGCCAAGCAGTGTGTGGGTTGTAAGCCCTGAACCGAATCCGATGACGCCTACTTGCCTTGGTGCATCTAGCATCGCGAGCGGTAGGGTCGCTGCCATGGCCATCGTAGGTTCATCGTCAGCCGGGGGGCTTGCCTCATTGAGTTGAATGGCCGCATCTGGCTTGCCGTTGGTGGCGATATGGGTGCTGCCGCTCGCAGCGCGCACGGTAGAAACGCTGGCCGTCTTTCCATCCTTGTAATAAAGAATTTTGTCGTCCGGCGATAACCTAACGTTGCCATAGCGGAATACGCCCGAAGCAGTAATCATGGGGTCGAATGGGATCCGCACGGCGACTATGAGCGCGATTGCCGACAGGCCAGCGGCCACACCCAAGCGCAGCATGGCATGCTTGTCCTGCGCTTGTCCGCGAAGTAGTACGAGGCCGATGCCAATGTCCACCAATGCGGCGGTGCAGAGAGACAGTTTGAGACCCAGGGAGGGAATCAGCAAATGAATGGCAACAAACACGCCAACAATAGAGCCAAGGGTATTCCAGGCATAAACTCTGCCAATTGCACGCTCGCCTTGGCCGGCCCTCAGTAACGCCACTGTGAATAGCGGCAGCGTGGTGCCGGCGAAAAATGCGGCTGGAAGCATGATGGCGATGGAAACGGACGCGGTTCCTAGATTGAACAGTGCATATCCGCCATCCGTTCTAGCCAAGGCCTGCATCAACCACCCAACCCATGTGAAGGCGTTCGCATAGACCGCGAGCGATGCCAGCGCAGCAACCCCCATCAGTATCTGCATCCAACCGACCAGGCGAATCGGAGAGTTGGTGTTGTCGGCGTGTTTGCGGACCCAGAGCCCGCCCAGGGCAATTCCCGCAATAAACGATGCCAGCATCAGCTCGAACGCATGCATCGTGCTGCCCACCGCCATACTGATCATGCGAATCCATATGATTTCGTAGGCAAAGGACGCAGCCCCGGAAAGGGCCGTCCCAATAAGCACAACACGAAGTAGCGGGTTGTGGCGAATCCGTTGCTCTGGAGCGTCGTTGGCCTGGCTGGCAAGAGGTTGGGTTGGTTCGGGTTCGCGTGCCAGCCACCAGGCTAACGCCGCTACGACAAAATTCAGAATGCCGGCAGTGGTCATGGCGCCGGGTAGGCCGATCCAAGGGAGTAGAACGAAAACGGCGACCAATGCTCCTATCGCGGCGCCGATACTATTGGTGAAATAAAGCCCACCCAAAAGACTGCCCTCACTGCCTGGATAGCGTCGAATCAGTCCGCCGCTCATGAGGGGGAAGGTCATCCCCAGCAACACTGTCTGCGGCAATATCAGCAGGGCAGCAAGCAGCCATCGAGCTAGCCCAATTGCCCACGAAGTCCCCAAGGTGGGAATCAGCCAGTCATAACTGAATGCGGCGACTTCAGTAAAGGCTGAATGGAAAAAAAGACCTAAAACGCCGATCACAGCCTCGACCAAGGCGTAGCCACGGATCAGGTTGCGCCAGCCTTGCCCAGCATGTGCGATCCAAGCCGCGCCGGCGGCCATCCCCCCCATGAAGATGGCCAAAACGAGAGCTTGGGCATAGGCAGCATGGCCAAGAAAGAGCCCTAGATAGTGCGACCAAATTGATTGATAGATCAATCCCGCGAAGCCCGAAAGAACAAAAATGGCTAACAGCCCATGTCGGGGGCTGCGGTTGGATGTGGTCATCTATCAAATGCTCCAGTACGACACTCAAGGGGGCAAGAGTTTGTGAAACGAGAATGGCATCGGCCTAGTACCGAATTCATGTAAAAAGTCGTGCCTTAACTGATTCTAGTAGCGGCATCTGCCGAAGCGGCACTTGGAATTCATCCTGGAACGATCTTTGCTGGAAAATGTAACAGCAATGTTTATCTAGGAAAAATATGACACACCACAATCGGCAAACGGGCTTTACACTCATTGAGCTAATGATTGTGGTCGCGATCATTGGGGTTTTGGCGGCCATAGCACTGCCTGCCTATCAAGACTACACGGTTCGTGCCAAGGTGTCTGAGGCGCTGACAGCGCTGGCGCCCAGTAAAGAGTTGCTGAGCGAGTCATTTCAAGCCAACGGGGTTGCAGGCATGAATTCGGCGGCGGCGGTGTACAACGCCACCCCCATGAGCCAGCGATCCAGTAAGTACATCGTCGGGGTTCAAATTCTCGGTGCAGGGAGTCCTTGGCCGATTGAAGTGACGATTGCCGCCACAGGAACCAACGGTATTCCGACTTCTCTGCACGGCAAAACCATTATTCTTTCGCCCAATGTGCTGGGTGCCACGCCTGTGGCTACATCGGTTGGCGCCATGGACTGGGCGTGCACCAGTACGACCGCCGGGACAGCTACGGCGCGCGGATTGGCCAACCGTACACTGGGCACACTGCCGGCGCAGTTCGCCCCTGCAGAATGTCGCTGAGCTGGACCGTTCCAGATTCGCGAGACAAACCCTGCGCCCGGTGCGCAGGGGCGGATTCAGGACGTCGAGACCGGCCGCTCCATATGCAAGGTCTGGCAATCTCGTTGCATCATGCGTCATGCATTTCGCTTTCATTCCCGGCATGTTGACTTTGCTGGCGGTAGCCCTCCCATTCCTGTTTTCTTTTACCCAGCCCCCTTCCACGAATTTTTGGCCGCTGATAGTGGCGTGGTCATGTGCATGGATGGTGACCGCCGCACTAGCGTTGCACACATTTCAGCGAGTGCCAGGTACACAGCGTCAGCGTTTCAGCATCGCAGACCGAACCGAGATGGATATTTGGGTCGGTGCAGGCCTTTTAATGGCAGCCCTCCTCGCCAGCGCCATCGGCCTCCTGCAGTACTTCGACGCCACCGCCGGCCTCGACCCCTGGGTGCATGCCTCCCGCCCCGGCCAGGCCATGGGCAATCTGCGTCAGCGCAACCAGCAGGCCACCTTGCTCAGCATGGGCGTCTGGGCTTTGCTATGGGTGGTGGCGCAGACGCAGGCCTACCTTTCCGCGGGTGAGCATCGCGAGGCGGCGGGCGCTGGGGCGCCGCTGTCAAGGGGCGGTCCTCGGTGGTCCCTGGCGCTGATTGGGGTGCTGACGGCCTGGGCGCTGGCTTTGCTGGCGGTGGGCAGTGCCGCCACCGCATCGCGGACCGGCCTGGCGCAGTGGCTGGTGCTGCTGGTCCTGCTGGTCCTGTGGCGTGCCACGCTGGGGCGGCTGGTCTTGGTACTGGCGTTGGCGGGCCTGGTGATCTATGGCGTGGCGGGCTGGTTGCTGCCGGATCTGCTGCGGCAGTGGACCGGCTTCCAGGCCGAAGGGCTGCTGGCCCGCTTTGGAGATGCGCCCGGTTGTACCAGCCGGGGCGTGCTGTGGTCCAACGTGCTCTATCTGATTGCGCAGAAGCCGTGGTTCGGCTGGGGTTGGGGTGAACTGGATTACGCCCACTACGTTACGCTGTTTCCGGGGCAGCGCTTTTGTGTGCTGCTGGACAACGCCCACAACCTGCCTCTGCACCTGGCTGTGGAACTCGGTGTGCCGGTGGCCGCGCTGGCGTGCGCCGCCGTTCTCGTCTGGGTGTGGCTCGCGCGCCCCTGGCAGGAACGGGACCCGACGCGCCAGCTGGCCTGGGGCATTTTGGCGTTGGTGGGACTGCACAGCATGCTCGAATTCCCGCTGTGGTACGGGCCGTTCCAGCTCATCACGGCGCTCGCGGTGTTCATCCTCTGGCGCCGGCCGGGCGCTGCGGACCCGCAGTCCGTGGAAGGCGCGGTGCGCCGGCGGTGGCTGCGGCGGGGGCAGGTCGTTCTGTTGCTGGCCGTGCCGGCCGCGCTGGCGTACGCGGGCTGGGATTACTACCGGGTTAGCCAGGTCTTCCGACCCGCGCAGGAGCGCTCCCCGGCGCTGCGCGAGAACACGTTGCAGAAAGTGGCCGATACGCGATTGTTCGCCGATGCGGTGGATTTCGCGGTGCTCACCACCACGCCGGTGAACACGGAGACGGCGGCGCGCGTCCATGTGCTGGCCAACGCCATGCTGCACTACTCGCCCGAGCCGCGCGTGATCGAGCCGCTGATCGAAAGCGCCATGCTGCTGGGTTTGGACGACGAGGCGGCCTTCCATCTGCGCCGCTACCGGGCCGCCTATCCGGCGGACTATGCGCGCTGGGCCGCGCGCCACCGCGCCGCCAGTGCGCCCGAATGAACGTCAGGCCTGCGGGGTTGGCGCCACATAGCTCCCCGACTTGCCGCCGTGCTTTTCCTGCACGCGCACATCGTGGATGGACATGCCGCGGTCCACGGCCTTGCACATGTCGTAAATGGTGAGCAGGGCCACCTGCACGGCGGTGAGGGCTTCCATCTCCACGCCCGTCGGGCCCACGGTTTCCACCGTGGCAGCACAGAATATGCCGGTAGCGCCCGGTTGATGGTCGCTGGCAGCTTCGAATTCGATAGCAACACGGGTCAGTGCCAGCGGGTGGCACAGGGGAATGAGGTCACTGGTCTTCTTGGCGGCCTGGATGCCGGCGATGCGCGCAATGCCCAGCACATCGCCCTTCTTGGCGGTGCCGGCCTCGATGAGGGCCAGTGTGGCGGGCAGCATCTCGATGCGGCCGCAGGCCACGGCAATGCGGTGCGTCGCGGCCTTGGCGGCCACGTCCACCATGTGGGCCTGGCCGTGGGCGTCGAAGTGGGTGAGTGCGGACATGGGGGTAACCGGTTGAAGCAGGTGGGAAACTTTGGTGCAACGGGGCATCATACGTGGATGTGGAATCGCCAATGCACCTTCCCGGGCCCGTCGGCCGGCGGGACCATCCCTCTGAGAAATGCAAAGCCAAAATGGCCCCCAGGGCAGATGTTGCAAGCGCTGGCAGCTTCCATTTTGATAGCGCTGCCGCTCGCCCTGCCGGCACCCGCCGGCGCGCAGGCCAGCCTGCCCACGCTGGGAGATGGTGGCGAGCTCACCACCAGCGCCGAGCGGCGCCTGGGCGACGGCATCATCCGCCAGCTGTACCGCGACCCGGACTACCTCGACGACCCGGTGCTCATGGAGTATGTGCAGGCATTGTGGCAATCGCTGCTGGCAGCGGCGCGCGAGCGCGGCGAACTCTCGCCCGAGCTGGACGAACGCTTCGCCTGGGAGGTGCTGCTGGGGCGTGACCGCACGGTCAACGCCTTCGCACTGCCCGGCGGCTACCTGGGCGTGCACCTGGGCCTGATCGGCGTGGTGGGCAACCGCGACGAGCTGGCCTCCGTGCTGGCGCACGAACTGAGCCACGTCACGCAACGCCACATCTCGCGCCTCGTCGCCCGGCAGAGCCGGCAGACGCCGCTGATGATCGGCGCGATGATCCTGGGCGCGCTGGCGGCCAGCAAAAGCCCGGATGCGGCGCAGGCGCTGGCCATTGGCGGGCAGGCCCTGGTGGTGCAGAACCAGCTCAACTTCTCGCGCGACATGGAGCGGGAGGCGGACCGCATCGGCTACGGGTTGATGGCGCCCGCGGGCTTTGCGCCCCAGGGCTTCGTGGGCATGTTCGACAAGCTGCAGCAGGCCAACCGCATCAACGACAACGGCTCCTGGCCCTACCTGCGCAGCCACCCGCTGACCACGCAGCGCCTGGCGGACATGCAGTCGCGCCAGCCGCCGGGCGGCGCCCGGGCGCCTGCGCCCACCCTGGAGCACTCCATGCTGGCGGCGCGCGCCCGCGTGCTGTCGCGCCCCGGTGTGGACCTGCTGCGCCAGTGGGTGGATGAGCCGCAGGGCACGGGTTTCGGTGCGCTGGCCTCCGAGCGCCGGGTGGGCGCGCTGTATGCGGCCGTGCTCGCTGCCAGCCAACTGCACGACGAAGCGGCCGTGGGCCGCCTGCTGCCGCGTTTGCGCGAAGCGGCCGGGCGCGAAAGCGCGGCGCAACGCCAGGTGCAGCTGCTGGCCGCCGAGGTGGCGCTGGCGGCCGGGGATGCCGCTTCCGCCGTGCGCCAGGTGCCGGCGGGCGATGGGCGGCCCGAACTCCTGTTGCGCACCCAGGCCCGCTTGCGCACGGGGACGTCGGCCGAGATGGACGGACCGCTGCAGACCTGGGTGGCGCTGCATCCGCGCGACGTCAGCGCGTGGCTGCTGCTGGCCAGCGTCTGGCAGGCCCAGGGGCAGGTGCTGCGCGCGGTGCGCGCCGAGGCCGAGGCGCATGCCGCGCGTTACGACTATGCGGCGGCGGTGGACCGTTTCAAGGCCGGGCAGGACCTGGCGCGCCAGAGCCGTTCAGCGGCCGACCATGTGGAGGCTTCGATCATCGACACGCGGCTGCGCGCCGTCGAGTCACTGCTTCGAGAACAGGCCGCCGAGCGCTGATTCGATCACCAGGCCCAGCGCCGAATAGATCAGCGAGCCCAGCAGGGCTGCGCCGAAACCGTTCACGTGGAAGCCGTCGAGCACCCCCGAGGCCGCCCAGAACATCAGCGCGTTGATGACGAACAGGAACAGGCCCACCGTGACGATGGTGATCGGCAGCGTCAGCACCACCAGCACCGGCCGCAGCACCGCATTGAACAGGCCGATGACCAGGGCGGCGATGAGTGCCGAGGTGAAGCTCGCCACCTGCACGCCGCTGTAGAGGTAGGCCACGAGCAGCAGGGCGGCGGCGCTGAGCAGCCATTTGGCAAGGAGTTTCATGGCGGCAGCATAGCGCAAGCCTGCCGGCGGCGTGTCGCGGGGATTTGCGTGTCCGGCGGCAATGCCGGGCATGCGCCGTCGCTCAGTCCGCGGTGGCCACGCGCGGGCGCTGGCGCGAAACCAGCCATTTGCCCACCACCAGCACCATCAATGCTCCGGCGATGCCGGCGCCGTACTTGATCCAGCTGTTGGCCTGGTCCAGCTTGGGCATCCACGCCAGGGTGTCGGGGTTGGCCACGGCCGGGTCGGAGACGAACATCGTGCCGGCGATCCAGCCCAGCAGCATGCCGCCGAAGGTAATGATGGCGGGGAACCGGTCCATCAGCTTGATGACGAGCTGGCTGCCCCAGACGATGATCGGAATGCTCACGAGCAGGCCGAAGATCACCAGCGGCATCTCGTGGTGGGCGGCAGCGCCCTGGGCCGCGCCGGCGATGGCGATCACGTTGTCGATGCTCATCACCAGGTCGGCCACGATGATGGTCTTGATGGCGGCCAGCAGCTTGTCGCTGGCGTTGATGTTGCTGTGGTCGTCGTCCGCGTCGGGTGCCAGCAGTTTCACGCCGATCCACACCAGCAAGGCGGCGCCCACCAGCTTGAGGAACGGAATGGCCAGCAGCGTGAGCGCGAAATAGATCAGCACCACGCGCAGCAGGATGGCACCGGCCGTGCCCCACAGGATGCCTTTGGTGCGCTGCTGAGCGGGCAGCTTGCGGCAGGCCAGCGCGATTACGACGGCGTTGTCGCCGCCCAGCAGGATGTCGATCATGATGATCTGACCGACAGCGACCCAGAATTCGGGGGTCATGAATTGTTCCATGGTGTCCTCTTGGTTTCCGTAGCAAAGCTTCACGCCCGCTGGGCCGCCAGCACGCACGGAAATGCCGTCACAGCATTGGCGTGTGCCTTCGACCCCACGTAGCGCAGGTGGGAACGAAGGTCTTGCTCGGCGGCGCCATGGAACGCCGCCCGACAGGCCGGGAATGCGCTAAGCACTCCGTATTGACGACCTGGCGATACCCGGATTGCAGAAAACGGGTGGGAACTACTCCCCTTCAGGAGTGGATTACAGCACTACTGCTTAGGGCTTTGCAACCGGGGGGGTATTTTCCGGCGCGTGCGGCGGCCGCGGCCGGCCGGCGCATATCATGGCCGGCCCATGGCCGCCATCCACATCGCCGACATCGAAGCCGCCATCAACCACTGGCGCGCGCGTGCTCCGCGCCCGGACGGCGCCGCGCTGGCGCCCCCCTTGCGGGCCCTGGCGCAGGTGTACGGCGAGATGGCGTACCACCGGCAGGATGAGATCGCCGAAGACGCGCTGGGGGGCGAGGCCCTGGCCGCCTGGCTGGACTGGTATGCCACCATGCCCGATACGCCCTGCATCGCCATCTGCTCGACCAGCCAGGGCGACGACTGGTGCAAGGGCTGCGGGCGCAGCTTTGACGAAGTGCAGCACTGGCCCGCCATGGGGCCGGCCCAAAAGCGCGCCACCTGGCGGCGCATCACGCGCGAGGGCACGGCCTGGCGCTTCAACCGCTACGCCGAGCGCACGGGCGGCAGCGCTGAAAAATCAGAACAAAACGGGCGGTAGAGCCCGTCTGTAAAGCGCCTGAAGCTATCAAAGTGATAGCCGCGCGCGCCTTATTTCCAGCGCACCGGCTCTACATGCACGCTGCCCAGGTTGCTGCTGAGCGTGAGGGCGCCTTCCTGCACCGTGGCCTGCAGCTGCATGCTGCGCTCGGCCAGGCGGGCGAGTTCTTGCGAGGCTTCGGTGGGAATGCGCCAGACCTGCAGCTTGTCCAGCCGGGAGAGCTTGGTCTCGATGCCCTTCCACCAGATCTCCGCGGCATGGTTGAAGCAGTAGACGATCACGGCATCGGCCTTGCTGCAGGCCTTGGTGAGCGGCTTGTCTTCGGGCTGGCCGACTTCGATCCACACACGCTTGCGGCCCGTGAAATCGGTCAGCGAGGCGTCTGGATCGTCCGGGTCCGACAGGCCCGCGCCAAAGGACAGCGTGCCGTCGCCATTGCACAGGTCGTTGAGCTGGTGCGCCTGGATGGCCAGCGCCGTCAGCCGCACCATCATGCGCTCGTCGGTTTCGCTGGGGTGGCGGGCCAGCGTGAGCGCATGGTCGGCGTAGTAGCCGTGGTCGATGTCGGCGATCTGCAGGGTCGCCTTGAAGATGGTGGACTTGATGGCCATGGGCTGTCAGTATGAAATTGATAGCTGCCAGCGCTTATTGAATAAGCGCTGGAGGCCAAAAAGGCTTGAAAGAACGTCAGACCCGGCGCGCGAGTTCGGCGGCCTTGCCCACGTAGCTGGCGGGTGTCATGGCGAGCAGGCGGGCTTTCTCGGGCTCGGGGATGTCGAGCGAGCGGATCAGGCCGTGCAGCGCCTCGGCCGTCACCGTCTTGCCGCGCGTGACTTCCTTGAGCTTCTCGTAGGCGCCTTGCACGCCGTAGCGGCGCATCACCGTCTGGATGGGCTCGGCCAGCACTTCCCAGGAGGCGTCGAGGTCCTGTGCCAGGGCCTCTTCGTTGAGTTCGAGCTTGTTCAGCCCGGTCAGCAGCGAGGTGTAGGCCAGCGTGGCGTAGCCCAGTGCCACGCCGATGTTGCGCAGCACCGTGCTGTCGGTCAGGTCGCGCTGCCAGCGGCTCACGGGCAGCTTTTCCGAGAGGTGGCGCAACAGCGCGTTGGACAGGCCCAGGTTGCCCTCGGCGTTCTCGAAGTCGATCGGGTTGACCTTGTGCGGCATGGTCGACGAGCCGATCTCGCCGGCCTTCAGGCGCTGCTTGAAGTAGCCCAGGCTGACGTAGCCCCAGATGTCGCGCGAGAGGTCGACCAGGATGGTGTTGGCGCGCGCCACGGCGTCGAACAGCTCGGCCATGTAGTCGTGCGGCTCGATCTGGATGCTGTAGGGCTGGAAGGTCAGGCCCAGGCCCTCGGGTTCGTGGGCTTCCACCACCTTGCGGCTGAAGGCCTCCCAGTCGAAGTCGGGCCAGGCCGACAGGTGGGCGTTGTAGTTGCCCACGGCGCCATTCATCTTGCCCATGATCTTCACGGCGGCGATGCGGTCGCAGGCGGCCTGCAGGCGCATGAGCACGTTGGCCATTTCCTTGCCCACGGTGGTGGGGCTGGCCGTCTGGCCGTGCGTGCGGCTGAGCATGGGCACGTCGGCGTACAGGTGGGCCATCTCGCGCAGCTTGAGCACGATGCGGTCCAGGCTGGGCAGCACCACCTGGTCGCGGCCGGCGCGCAACTGCAGCGCGTGGCTGGTGTTGTTGATGTCCTCGCTGGTGCAGGCGAAGTGCACGAACTCGGAGGCCTTCTCCAGCTCGGGGCGCGCCTCGAACTTGCTCTTGATCCAGTATTCCACGGCCTTCACGTCGTGGTTGGTGGTCTTCTCGATCTCCTTGATGGCGGCCGAATCGGCCTCCGAGAAATTCTTCACCAGGCCCAGCAGGTAGGCGCGGGCGCCGGTGGTGAGGGGCTTGAATTCGCCAAAACCCGCATCCGACAGCGCGATGAACCAAGTCACCTCTACCTGCACGCGGCGGTGCATGTAGCCGTGTTCGCTCATGATGGGGCGCAGCGGGGCCAGCTTGGAGGCGTAACGGCCGTCGAGCGGCGAAAGGGCGGTAATGGTGGACAGGCTCATGGCGCGATATTGTAGGTGCCGCACCCGTCAGGCGTGCGGCGGCGGGGCCCGATAGAATCGGCAGCCCGGCGTACCCCTGGCGCCGGAGCCACGGAAGCAGAACCATGAAACTGATCGGATCCACCACCAGCCCCTATGTGCGCAAAGTGCGCATCGTGATGGCGGAAAAGAAGCTTGACTACCAGTTCCTGCTGGACAACGTCTGGTCTGCCGACACCAAGATCGCCGCCTCCAACCCGCTGGGCAAAGTGCCCTGCCTGGTCATGGAAGGCGCCGAGGCCGTGTTCGATTCGCGCGTGATCGTGGAATACCTCGACACCCTTTCGCCCGTGGGCAAGCTGATCCCCTCCACCGGCCGCGAGCGCGCCGAGGTCAAGACCTGGGAGGCGCTGGCCGACGGCCTGCTCGACGCCGCCATCCTGGTGCGCCTGGAAAACACCTTCGAAGGCCGTACGCCGGGGCAGCGCAGCCAGGCCTGGATCGACCGCCAGATGCAGAAGGTCGACGCCAGCCTCAAGGCCATGGCCCAGGGCCTGGGCGACAAGGCGTTCTGCAGCGGCATCCACCTGAGCCTGTCCGACATCGCCGTGGGCTGCGCGCTGGGCTGGCTGGAGTTCCGCTTCCCCGAGATCGGCTGGCGCGCCGAACACCCCAACCTGGCCAAGCTCATGGACAAGCTGGCGCTGCGCCCCAGCTTTGCCGACACCGCGCCGAGCTGAGCGCCCCGCAGCCACCATAAAAAAACCGGCCTCAGAGCCGGTTTTTTTTGTGGCTGGCGCAGGGGCCGGGCCGGAAGAAAATGGTTGCGAAGCGTCCCGAAACGAAGAAGAGAGGGAGGGAGGAGAAGCGCCTCAGGCTTTCAGTCGGACCGGGGCCCGAAAGGCTTCGCAACATCAAACGGGGCGGACGCGTCTCGCGCCCTTGTGCTTCATAGAGTAGGGGCACGTCGCAAAAGTTCCAGCCCCCTCGGCGCAAAAAATGCAAAAAAGAGTACGCCGTCAGTGCGCTGGCGCGGGTCCCGGCGCCCGCAAGGCCAGCTGCTCCTCGATGGCGCGGACCAGCGAGCGGCTGTCGGGTGCGGTCAGGCTGGTGTAGCTGTCCACCACCTTGCCGTCGCGTCCCAGCAGGTATTTGTGAAAGTTCCAGCGCGGCGGGCCACCGGCCTGCTGCGCCAGTTGCTGGTAGAACGCGTTGGCCTGCGCGCCCTTCACGCTGCTCTTGGCGAACATCGGAAAGCGCACGCCGTAGGTGTTCTCGCAGAAGGTGGCGATGTCCTTGTTGCTGCCGGTTTCCTGGGCGAAATCGTTCGACGGAAAGCCCAGCACTACCAGCCCCTTGCCCTGGTACTTGGCGTGCAGCGCCTCCAGCCCTTCGTACTGGCCGGTGAAGCCGCAGTAGCTTGCGGTGTTCACCACCAGCAGCACCTTGCCGCTGTACTGGCAGAGCGATTGCGGCTTCTCGTCCTGCAGCCGCAAAAAGGTGTGCTGCAGCGTGGCAGGGCAGGCCGCCGGGGCCGATGGCTGCGGCGCCTGGGCGAACGCAGGCGCGGGCAGCAAAGCGCACGCCAGCACGGCGGACCAGAGGGACAGGAGGGGCGCATTCATGGGGGGCATGGCGCAAACCGAAACAGGAAGCTGCTAGTGAAGCACAGTCCCCGGCCGGGCGTGCCGGTCTGGCGGGTTTTCCGGGTCGCCCGCAGGGGCTCCCGGGCGCCGGGTCATACCATCTTCTCGGACATGGCCACGAGGCGGGATACCTGAAACTGTACACGCACGTCCTTGTGCGCCACCGGGGCGGTGATCTTGCACGAGGGCTGCGCGGTGTTGCGCGGGATCAGCTCACCGGTAGGCATGCCCGAGCGGTTCATCACCACGGCCACGCGCGGTGTGCTGGCCGAGGGCCCCCGGCGCAGCACGATGGCGATTTCCTGCGTCGCCAGGCGGACAAAGGCGCCGGGTGGATAGATGCCCAGGGCCTTGACCAGTGCGGCGCCGGCCTCGTCCATCTTCTGTTCCTCGTCGTAATAGCAGGCTTGCATGGCCGCCGTCACGGGCATGGGCCAGCGGGCGGCGCGGGGGGCCAGGCGGGCGCCGAAGATGTCGGCGCGCTGGATCAGCCGCGCCATCTGCTGGGCATCGGTCTTCTGGCCGAGCGGGCCGGGCATGCGGTGGTGGTGGCAGCGCACCGCTTCGAGCCACACCGGGTCGGCCACACCCAGGTGGCGCAGCAGCGCCTCGGAGCGGCTGGAGTGGTTTTCCACGGCGGTGATCTGGGATGCGGTGAGCGGCGTTGCCTGCTGCACCAGCTGGTCCTGCAGCTCCGTCATGGCCACGTTCATGCTCATGGCGGCGCGGCCCAGGGTCAGCACCTTGGCCTCGGGCCAGCGCAGCACTTCGCTGGCCGTGATCATGCAGACGCAGGACACCAGCATGGCGTGGGTGGCGCTGTACATGCGCGTTTCCTGGGCCGACAGGTAGATCAGCGCCAGCACGGCGGCATCGGGCGACTGGGTGCAGTGGCGGGCCAGTTCCTCGTTCAGCGCGTGGAAGCGCGCCCCGAAGTCGCCGGCCTGGGGCGTGCGCAGCAGTTGCGTGGCCCGTGCCTGCAAGGCAGGCCAGTCCGCCGGGCCGTTGTCCGTGCGGTCGCGCTCGGCGGGCTCCGCCGCGCTGATCTTCATGCTGGCGATTTCGCCGAGGTTGGTGTCGGCGATCAGCATCCGCTGCAGCCCGGCCAGGTAGGCGCGGTGGCTCTCCCCCGACTCATCGGTGTCCACACACAGCTGAACGCCCCGCGACAGCAGCAGGTTCAGGTCTGCGCGGTTGCGGATGACAAAGCCTTTTTGGGCCAGCAGCGCACCGTCGGCCCCGCGCAGCACAAAGGGCAGCGGATGGCCGAAGTGGATGGAATCAACGCTCAGCGGGACAAGGTTCATGGTCGGTGGCCATTATCCCCCTGCCCCCGTGGGGCCAAAAGCGCGCAAACCCGGGGTGAAAAGCCGCCATTTCAGGGGACGGCGGACCCCGGCTGGGCCTGCGTGGGCGCTTGCGCACCGGCCGCTGGCGCGGGGTGCCGCAGCAGGCGCCGCAGCTGGCGGCCGAACCACTGGCCCAGGTCGTCGACCGCGGTGAACACGGCCGGGATGACCAGCAGGCTGAGGAAGGTCGAGGTGATGAGCCCGCCGATCACGGCCACCGACATGGGCGAGCGGAAGCTCGGGTCGGCCGTGCCGATGCCGATGGCGATGGGCAGCATGCCCGCGCCCATGGCCAGCGTGGTCATGATGATGGGTCGCGCGCGCTTGTGGCAGGCATCGATCAGCGCGTCGAAGCGCGACAGGCCGTGCTCGCGCCGCGCCAGGATGGCGTATTCCACCAGCAGGATGGAGTTCTTGGTGGCAATGCCCATGAGCATGATGAGCCCGATGAGCGAGGGCATGGAGAAGCTCTTCTGCGCGATCAGCAGGCCCACGAAGGCACCGCCCAGCGACAGCGGCAGCGCCGCCAGGATGGTGACCGGGTGCAGGAAATCCTTGAAAAGCAGCACCAGCACGATGTAGATGCACAGCACGCCGGTGAGCATGGCCAGGCCGAAGCTGGCAAACAGCTCGCCCATCACCTCGGCGTCGCCCACCGTGACCTGGCGCACGCCCGGCGGCAGGTCGCGGATAGCGGGCAGCGCCTGCACGGCCTGCGTCACGTCGCCCAGCGGGCGGCCCGACAGCTCGATCTCGAAGTTGACATTGCGCGCGCGGTCGTAGCGGTCCACCACGGCCGGGCCGCCGCTGAATTCGAGCTGCGCCACCTGCCCCAGCAACACCGGGCCCTTGCTGCCCGGCACGGCCAGGCGCTCGAGCAGGGCCAGGTCCTGGCGCGCGCCGTCGCGCAGCTTGACGACGATGGGCACCTGGCGCGAGGCCAGGTTGAGCTTGGCCAGCGCCACGTCGTAGTCGCCCACGGTGGCGATGCGCAGGGTTTCGGCGATGGCTTGCGACGTGACGCCCAGGTCGGCGGCGCGCGCGAAGTCGGGGCGCACGGCGATTTCCGAACGCACCAGGCTGGCCGTGGACGAGATGCTGCCCAGGCCGGGGATGGTGCGCAGGTCCTTCTCGACCGCCAGCGCGGCGCTGGTGAGGGCCTGCGGATCGTCGCCCGTGAGCACCAGGATGTACTTCTCGCCCGAACCGCCCAGGCCGACCTTGTAGCGCACGCCGGGCAGGCTTTCCAGCGCGGCGCGGATGGCCTGCTCGATGCCCTGCTTGCGCGGGCGTTCGCTGCGCGCCGCCAGCTGGATGGTCAGCGTGGCCTTGCGGGTTTCGGTGTTGCCACCGCCCATGAACGGGTCGGCGCCGGCCGACCCGCCGCCGATGGTGGTGTAGACGCTCTTCACGTGGGCCACGCCCATGACGCGCTGGCGCGCGTCCTCGGAGGCGGCGCGCGTCTGCGCCAGCGTGGCGCCGGGCGGCAGCTCTAGGTACACCTGGGTCTGCGAGTTGTCGTCCGGCGGGATGAAGCCCGTGGGCAGCAGCGGGATGAGGGCCAGCGAGCCGATGAAGAAGGCCAGCGTCGCCACGAAGGTCACCCAGCGGTGGCGCACGCACCAGGCGGCCCAGCGCAGGTAGATGCCCATCCAGCGCGGCTCGCGGTGCGTGCCCACGATGGGCTTCAGGATGTAGGCCGCCATCATGGGCGTGAGCAGGCGCGCCACCACCAGGCTGGCAAACACCGCCAGCGAGGCCGTCCAGCCGAACTGCTTGAAGAACTTGCCGGCGATGCCGCTCATGAAGGCCGTGGGCAGGAACACCGCGATCAGCGTGAAGGTGGTGGCGATCACGGCCAGGCCGATTTCGTCGGCCGCCTCCATGGCCGCCTGGTAGGGCGTCTTGCCCATGCGCAGGTGGCGCACGATGTTCTCCACCTCGACGATGGCATCGTCCACCAGAATCCCCACCACCAGCGACAGAGCCAGCAGCGTGATGACGTTGATGGAAAAGCCCAGCAGGTACATGCCGATGAACGCCGGGATGACCGACAGCGGCAGCGCCACGGCCGAGACGAAGGTGGCGCGCCAGTCGCGCAGGAACAGCCACACCACCAGCACGGCCAGCAGCGCGCCTTCGTACAGCAGGTGCATGGAGCCGTCGTATTCCTCCTGCACCGGGGCGACGAAGTTGAAGGCCTCGGTGATTTCCAGGCCCGGGTGCTGGGCGCGCAGCTCGGCCAGCGCTGCCTGCACCGCGGCGCCCACCTCGACCTCGCTGGCGCCCTTGCTGCGTGCCACCTCGAAGCCCACCACGGGCTTGCCGTCCAGCAGCGCCATGGCGCGCGGCTCGGCGAAGGTGTCGGTCACGGTGGCCACCTGGTCCAGGCGCACGCGCCGGCCGTCGGGCAGCGCCAGCGTGAGGCCGGCCAGCTCCTGCGCCGACTGCACCGTGGCCAGCGTGCGCACGGGCTGCTCGCTGCCGCCCAGGTCGGTGCGGCCGCCGGCACTTTCCTGCTGCACCTGGCGCAGCTGGCGCGAGATGTCGGCCGCCGTGGCCGAAAGCGCCTGCAGCCTGATCGGGTCCAGCGCGACCTGCACCTGCCGGTCCACGCCGCCCACGCGGTTGACCGCGCCCACGCCGCGCACAGCCAGCAGCTTCTTGGCCACGTCGTTGTCCACGAACCAGGACAGCGCCTCGTCGTCCATGCGGCTGGACGCAATGGTGAAGGCCAGCACGGGCTGCGAGGCCAGGTCCATCTTGGTGACGATGGGGTCGCGCACGTCGCCGGGCAGGTCGCCGCGCACGCGCGCCACGGCCGAGCGCACGTCGTCCAGCGCCTCCTGCGTGGGCTTCTCCAGGCGGAACTCGGCCGTGATCGTGGCGCCGCCGTCCTGCACCTTGGTGTACATGTGCTTGAGGCCCTGCAGCGTGGCGATGCTGTTCTCGATCTTGCGCGCCACGTCGTTCTCCAGCTGCGCCGGCGAGGCGCCGGGCAGCGCCACGGTGACGGAGATGGTGGGCAGGTCGATGTCGGGGAAGTTCTGCACCTTCATAGCGTTGAACGACAGCACGCCGCCGAAGCACAGCAGCACGAACAGCATCAGCGCCGGGATCGGGTTCTTGATCGACCAGGTGGATACATTCATCATTGAATGCTCCTTAATTAATAGCTTGTGGCGCTTGATGGGTAAGCGCTAGAGCCGTTTTTTGCTTGAAATCCGCCTGCGACGAGGTGCTGGCCGCCGCCGCGGGCGCCACGCGCACCAGGTCGCCGTCGTTCAGGAAGCCCGCGCCGCGCACGGCCACGGCCGTGGCGGCGTCGATGCCCGAGAGAACCTCCACGCGGTCGGCCTGGCGCCGCCCGGTCTGCACCTTGCGCTGCTGCACGCGCTGGTCGGCGCCCACTGCGAAGACGTAGGCGAAGCCGTCGCGCACCACCAGCGCCTCCTGCGGCACGGTCAGCGCGTCGCTGCTGCCAAGCTGGAACTCGCCGCGCGCGAACATGCCGGCGCGCAGCTCGGGGTGCGCGGGCAGGTCCACGTAGACCAGGGCGTTGCGCGTCTGCGGGTCCACCGTGGGCGCCACCATGCGCACCGTGCCTTCCACGGTGGCGCCGCTGGCGGCAGTGACGCGGGCCTTGGCGCCGGGGCGCAGCGGGCGCAGCTCGGTAGCGAGTACCTCGGCGCGCCATTCGAGGCGGCCCTTGCGCACCATGCGGAACAGCTCGGTGCCTGCGCCCACCACCGCGCCCACGGTGGCCGTGCGCGCCGAGATCACGCCACTGTCGGGCGCCAGCACCTGGGTGTGCTTCAGGCGCAGTTGCTGGGCGTGCAACTGGGCCTGGGCGGCCTCGACGCGCGCCTGGGCGGTCTTTTCGGCCGTGGTGAACTGCTGGATCTGCTGCTGGCTCAGGGCGCCCGTGGCCTGCAGCGTGCGCGCACGCTCGGCGTTGGCGGCCGCCTCGGCGGCGTTGGCCTGCGCTTCGAGCAGGCCGGCACGGGCCTGGGCCACGTCGGCCTGCACGGTTTCGGCGGCAAAGGTGGCCAGCACCTGCCCGGCGCGCACCACGTCGCCCACGTTGGCGCGGACGTCAGTCAGGCGCAGGCCGTTGCTTTCGGCGCCGATGCTGGCCTCCTGCCAGGCCATCACGTTGCCGTTGGCGGCCAGGTGCAGCGGCATGGCCGTGCGCTGGGGCTGTGCCGTGGTCACGGTCAGGGCCGGGCGGGGCTGGCCGGCGGCAGGGGTGTCGGCCGCGCGCGTGGTGCCGGAGAACAGCAGGGTGCCCGTGCCGGCCACGAGGCAGGCGGCAAGGAGTGCGAGGGCGATGGGGGTCGTCTTGAAGGCTTGCATGGAAGAAATCCGTTCGTTTCGGTCCAGGAAAGGGTCAGCGGGAGGCGTCGGGTGCGGGTGCTTCCCAGCCGCCGCCGGCGGCGCGGTACAGCGCCACCCAGGCGGCGGTGCGCTCGTGCTGCAGCGCGGTCAGTGCGTTCTGTGCGGCCAGCGCGGTGCGGCGGGCGTCTTCCAGCTCCACCAGGCTGGCCATGCCGGCGCGCCAGCGCGCATCGGTGGCGGCGAACGAGGCGCGGTAGCCCTCGGCGGCCGTGCGCGCGCTGTCATTGCGCTCGGTGCTGCTCTGCAGCCGCACCAGGGCCTGTTCGACCTCGCTCACGGCCAGGCGCACGCGGGCACGGTAGAGTGCCGCCGCCTCGTCGTAGCGGGCGCGCGCCGCATCTTCCTGGGCCGCGCGGCGGCCGCCGTCGAAGATCGGCACGCTGAGCGCCAGCGGGCCGATGGACCAGGTGGTGAGGTTGGTGCCCGCGCCGCCGGTGTGCACGCGCGCCACGCCCACGGCGCCGCTCAGCCCCAGGCGCGGGTAGCGCTGGGCCTGGGCATGGCCCACGTCGGCGCTGGCGGCGGCCACCTCGCGTTCGGCGTTGTACACATCCGGCCGCTGGGCCAGCACCTGCGCGGGCAGGCTGGCGATGGTGAACAGCGCCTCGGGGGCCGGGTGCGCGGGGCTGGCGGCGAGCTGCGGGCGCAGTGCCGCTTCGTCGCGCCCGGTGAGTGCCACCAGGGTCTTGAGCTCCACCTCGCACTGCATGCGCTGCTGCGAGGCGCGTGCCACGGCCTCGGCGGCGCTGGCGCGCGCCAGGGCGTGCGTGGCCGGGGCGGTGAAGCCCGAGCGTTCGCTCAGTTCCGACAGCCGGGCCGTTTCCGCGCGCGACCGCGCATCGCGCTCGGCGATGTCCTGCTGCTGCAGGCAGGTGCGCAGGCTGCTGTACTGCAGCGCCACCTCGGCGGCCACGGTCACGCGGGCCTCATGCCACAGCGCCTGGGCGCCAGCCAGGCGCTCGCGGGCAGCCGTGTCGGCGGCGGCGTTGCCGCCCCACAGGTCGATCTCCCACTGGGTCTGCAGGCCGGCCTGGGCGGTGCTGGCCACGGCGCCGACCTGCTCGTTGAAACCCCGGCTGGCGCTGGCCTGGCCGTCCAGGGTGGGCAGCAGCGCGGCGCGGCTGGTCACCTGCGCGGCCCGCGCCTGCGCCAAGCGCGTGCGGGCCTGGGCCACGCCGGGGCTCAGCTCCTGCGCATCGCGCACCAGGTCGACCAGCAGCGGGTCGCCCCACTGCGTCCACCACTGGGCCAGGCTGTTGAGCGAGCCCTGGTGCGGCAGCGCTGCCTGCCAGGCGATGGGCGGGGGCGCCTCCACGCGGGGCGGGGGCGCCGTGGTGGCGCAGGCGGCCAGTGCCAGGGGCAGGCAGGCTGTGAGCAGGCGCAAACGTGTATCAGGCTTCATGCGGTGCTTTCTTTTTCTTGCGGGCCGCCGTCGGGCCGGCCTGGCGGCGGAGGGTCTCGGACTGGACCATGGCCAGGGCGTAGCCCGTCAGCCGGCGGGTCCAGGCGTCCACGGCGGCGGGGCGGGCCAGCTGGGGCGCGATGGCTTCCAGCGCGTCGCGCTGGGTCCACATCTGCATGACCAGGCTGGCAATGGAAAAAGCCAGGCCGTGCACCTCGGTATCCACGCGCCGCACGCCCAGGTGCCGGCGCAGCAGCCCCGCCAGCGCCAGGTGCGGCGCGCGGCATTCGCGCTCGATCACCTCGGGCCAGACATGGGTGGGCTCCAGCAGTTCACGCACGTGCAGGCGCAGCGACTGGCGCACCAGGTCGTCGTGCTTGAGGGGTTCGAGGAAGCCCGCGAAATAGCGCTGCAACGCCTCTTCCAGGCTAAGGCCAGGCGCGGTGAAGTGCGGGATCAGCGCGTTGCCGCTGCCGAGCAGCTCGTGGAACGTCGCGGTGTAGAGCCCGGCCTTGTCGCCGAAGTGGTAGGCGATGGCGGCCACGTTGCTGCCGGCCGCCTCGGAGATGGCGCGCACCGGCGTGCGCGCGTAGCCATGCTCGGCAAACAGCCGCAGCGCCGCGAGCAGCAGGCGCGCGCGGGTGTCGGCGCCATCGCTGCGCGGGCTGCGCTGGGGGGCGGTGGGAAGTGAGGGGGCCATCGGCCCGGATTACACCACCTTAATTCAAACGAGTGTTTGAATTAATAAAAATTTCATGAAACAAACTGCACTGCCCCGCAGCGGGGTAATGCCCCTTATCCGAACACGGCTTGCCACAGCGCCTGCACTGCCGCGCGCTCGGCCTGCAGTTCGGACAGCGGGACCTGCGTGGGCGCCTCGTCCAGCCGGGCGCGGTGCTGCACGCGGCGCAGTTCGCGGTAGGCCGAGGCGGCGGCCTGGCCCACGCCCGCAGGCAACAGGCCGACAGCTTCGGCGCGCTGCAGCAGGGCGATGTTGCCCACGTTGTCGACCAGGCCGGGGTGGGCCGCCGACTGCGACAGCACGAGGTACTGCACCGCGAACTCGGCATCGACCATGCCACCCGGACTGTGTTTGACGTCGAACTGCCCCGTGGGCGCCGGGTGCGCCGAGCGCACTCGGTCACGCATGGCGTGGATTTCCTGGCGCAGTGCCGCCGGGTCGCGCTCGGCCGTGATCACGGCCTGGCGCACCGCGTCGAAGCGCGCGCGCAGGGTCTGGGCGGTGCTGGGTGCCGTGGTGCCGTCCGGGGCCGGCAGGTCTTCGCTGCCGAGCACGAAGCGTGCACGCGTCATGGCCTGGTGCTCCCAGGTCCAGGCGGTGTTGCTGCCGCGCTGCTGCTGGTAGTTGGCGTAGGCCTCGAAGCTGGTGACCAGCAGGCCGGAGTTGCCGTTGGGGCGCAGCGCGGTGTCGATTTCGAACAGGTCGCCCTCGCCCGTCTTGACGGTGAGCCAGTTGATGAGCTTGCGCACGAAGGCGGCGTAGATTTCGGGGGCGCGCTCGTCGTCGTCGTCGAAGACGAACACGATGTCCAGGTCGCTGCCGTAGCCCAGCTCCTTGCCGCCCAGCTTGCCGTAGCCAATGATGCCGAACTGCGGCGTCTCGCGGTGGCGGTTCTTCAGTCGGCCCCAGCACCACTGCGCCGTCATGCGCAGCACGCTGTCCGCCAGCAGCGACAGGTCGTCGGCCACCTGCTCCACGGTGATGCGCCCTTCCACGTCGCGCGCCAGCGTGCGGAAGATTTCGGCATGGTGGGCGCGGCGCAGCAGGTTCAGCAAGGCCTCGTCGTCGTCTTCCTGGGTCGAGCGCAGCGAGGCCAGGCGCAGGCGCAGGTCGCGCTCGAAATCGGCCACGACAAAGCGCTCGGACAGCAGCGAGCTGCCCGCCAGTTCGTCGATCACGCCCGGGTGCTGCAGCAGGTAGCGCGCCGGCCAGCGTGCCGCGCCCAACAGGTGCAACAGCTGCTCGTGCACCGCCGGGCGTTCCAGCAGCAGGGCGAGGTAGCTCTCGCGGCGCAGCAGGGGCTCAAGCCAGTTGATGAGGCGCACCGTGGCCTCCTCGCCCACCCGGCCCTCGCGCAGCCACAGGGCGGTACGCTGCACCAGGCGGAACAGGCGTGTGCGCGCCTCGTCACGCAGCGCCGCCACGCGCGGATGGTTGCGCCACTCGGCCACGCGTTCGCGCAGCAGCGGCGGCAGCTGTTCCAGCAGGGCCTCCAGCTCGGGCGGAACGGCGGCGTTGGCCTGTGCGCCATTGCAGCCATTGCATTTCTTGGTTTCGTCGCCGCCGAGCAGGGTGTCGAACTCCTGGGCCACCAGTTCACGGTGCGCGTCCAGCTCGTGCAGGAAGGCGCTGCAGTCGGCGTAGCCCAGGGTGCGGGCGATCCAGGCCAGGTCATCGTCGCGCGTGGGCAGGATGTGGGTCTGCTGGTCGTCCAGGTACTGGATGCGGTGTTCCACGCGGCGCAGGAAGGTATAGGCGCGCGCCAGCGCCTCGGCCGTCTCGCGCGGCATGAGGCCGGCGCTGGCCAGGCGCGGCAGTGCGTCCAGCGTGGGGCGGCGGCGCAGCTCGGGGAACTGCCCGCCGCGCACCACCTGCAGTAGCTGCACGGTGAATTCGATCTCGCGGATGCCGCCGCGCGAGAGCTTGACGTCGTTGGCGCGCTCGGGGTGGCCGGCGCTGCGCTTGGCGGCGTGGTCGCGGATCTGGCGGTGCAGCGCGCGCAGCGCGTCGAACACGCTGTAGTCGAGGTAGCGGCGGAACACGAAAGGCAGCACCACGCCGCGCAGGGCCTGCACCGCCGGGCTGCCGATGCAGGACTGCGGCGCGACCACGCGGCTCTTGAGCCAGGCAAAGCGCTCCCACTCACGGCCCTGCACCTGCAGGTAGTCTTCCAGCGCGGCAAGCGAGACCGCCGCCGGGCCTGAATTGCCGTTGGGGCGCAGCGCCAGGTCCATGCGGAACACGCAGCCGTGCTCGGTGGTGTCGCCGACCGCGCTGTAGATGATCTTGACGGCGCGCGCGAAGTATTCGTGGTTGGAGATGCGCCCGCGCCCGTCGGCCGTGCCGCGTGTTTCGCCTTCGTGTTCGTAGACGTAGATGAGGTCGATGTCGCTCGACACATTGAGCTCGCGTGCGCCGAGCTTGCCCATGCCGATGATCCACAGCTCCACGCTCTGGCCGTCGGGGCCGGTGGGCGCGCCATGGCGTGCGTCGAGTTCTTCGCGGGCGAGCTGGCAGGCGCGGTCCAGGGCCAGTTCGGCCAGTTCGGTCACGGCACGGGTGATGGTGGCCAGCGGCGCCTGGGCCTCGCAGTCCAGCCGCATGAGGCGCTCCATCACCATCTGGCGCAGGATGCGCAGACTAGTGGGGGTGTCGTGGCCGCGCGCGCGCAGGGTGTCCAGCGTGGCCTCCATGCTGGCGCGCACGGGCTCGCCCGGGGGCAGCAGGGCCAGGTCGTCGCCATAGCGGCGGTGCAGGCGCTGGAAGAAGCGCGAATGGGCTGCCAAGCCGGTGCTGTGGGAAGGACGGTCGGTCAATTCAGTTTGCATGGCCTGCGCGGCGCGGCAAAAGCCGCAGATAAAAGGACACCTTTGGCACTGAACCCGCGCCATGGCAGCGGGTCATAATTCCTGTCTCATCTCCCACCCGCCATGACAGATCCTGTGCCCCATCCACCGCGCCTGCTGAAAATCGTGGCAGTGTTCGCGCGGTGGTCGCTGGGCTTGCTGCTGGCCCTCGGTTTGTTGCTGACGGCGGCCTGGGGAGCGCTACACGGCTGGATTGTGCCGCGAATCGGCGATTACCGTGCGCAGCTGGAAATGCAGGCCGGAAGGGCGCTGGGGGTACCCGTGCGGCTGGGCACGATCTCGGCACGCACCGAGGGGCTCATCCCCACCATCGAGCTGGGCGATGTGGCCTTGCTGGACGCCGCCGGGCGCGAGGCGTTGCGCCTGCCGCGCGTGGTGGTGGCGGTGTCGCCGCGTTCGCTCTGGAACTTCGGCTTCGAGCAGCTCTATATCGAGCGACCGGAGCTCGACATCCGCCGAACACCGGAAGGCCGCATTCTTGTCGCCGGCCTGGAGTTTTCGGGCGCCCAGCCCGATGACGGCAGCGCCGCCGACTGGATCTTCGCGCAGCCGGAACTGTTGATCCGCGGCGGCCGATTGCTCTGGACCGACGAACTGCGCGGCGCCCCCCCGCTGGCGCTGGACGAAGTGGATGTGTTGCTGCGCAACGGCAACTGGCGCCACAGCCTGCGCATCGACGCCACGCCGCCGGCCGAGTGGGGCGACCGCTTCGTGCTGGCCGGCAAGTTCCGCCAGCCGCTGCTGACCACGCACACCGGGCGCTGGCAGGACTGGAGCGGCCAACTGTTCGCGCACTTTGCACGCGTCGATGTCTCGCGCCTGCGCCACCACGCCGATGTGGGCATTGACGTGGCACAGGGCCGTGGCGCGGTGCGCGCCTGGATCGACGTGGAGCGCGGCCAGTTGGTCGGCGGCACGGCAGATGTGGCGCTGGCCGACGTCAGCGCCACGCTGGGCGACTCTCTGCAACCCCTCGCCCTGCCCATGGTGCAAGGGCGCGTGGGCGGCCGCCGGGCGCTGGGGCAGCTGGAGTTCTCGACGCAGAACCTGCAGTTCGTGACGGACGACGGCCTGCGCTGGCCCGGCGGCAACCTGCGGCTCAAGCACACGGATGCCCGCAAGGCCGCGCCGGCCCAGGGCGAGTTCCAGGCCGACCGGCTGGACCTGGCCGCCTTGGCCCGCATCGCCGACCGCGTGCCGCTGGGTGCGGCCGTGCACCGGGCGCTGCGCACCTACGTGCCCCAGGGGCTGGTGGAGTCGGTGCAGGCGAGCTGGCAGGGGCCGCTGACCGAGCCCAAGTCCTACCAGGCGCGCGGCCGGGTGACGGGCCTGTCGCTGGCGGGCGCCATGCGGCCGGGCGAGGCGGGCGGCGTGGTCGAGGCCGCCATCGGGCTGCGCGGCGCCACGGTGGACTTCGACCTCACGCACAAGGGCGGCAGCGCCACCATTGGCATGGACCAGGGTGCACTGGTGCTGCCGGGCGTGTTCGAGGAGCCGGTGCTGCCGCTCGACCAGTTCAGCAGCAAGGTCCAGTGGCAGCTCGATGGCGAGCGCATCGCCGTCCAGGTAAGCGACACCCGTTTCGCCAACGCCGACGCCCAGGGCGAAGCGCGCGCCACCTGGCACACCAGCGATCCCGAGCGTTCAAGCGGCCGTTCGCGCTTCCCTGGGGTGCTGGACCTCAGCGGCACCCTGACGCGCGCCGACGGAACCCGCGTGCACCGCTACCTGCCGCTGTCCATTCCGGCCAACGCGCGCTACTACGTGCGCGACTCCGTGGTGGCGGGCAAGGCCAGTTCGGTGGGCTTCCGCGTCAAGGGCGATCTGCACGACATGCCGTTCAACAACCCCAAGCTGGGGGAGTTCCGCATCGCTGCGAAAGTGCACGACGTGACTTACGCCTTCGTCCCGCGCCGGCTGCAGCCTGCCAACGAGCTCCCCTGGCCCGCGCTCACCAAGCTGTCGGGCGAGCTGATCTTCGAGCGCTTGTCCATGCAGGTCAAGGGCGCGAGCGGCCGCTTCTCCGGCAGCCAGGGGCTGCAGGCGACCAAGGTGGAGGCGGAAATTCCCGACCTCGGGCACACCGTGGTGGCGGTCAGCGCCGACGCGCGTGGGCCGCTGCCCGAACTGCTGGCGCTGATGGCCTCGTCACCGCTGGCCGCGATGACGGGCAACGCGCTCGACAAGGCCGCCGGCACGGGCAACGCCGATCTGCGCCTGCGCCTGAGCCTGCCCATCAGCGAGATCGCCAAGTCGCGCGTGCAGGGCAGCCTGGCGTTGGCCGGCAACGAGGTGCGCATCCGGCCCGATACGCCGGCGCTGTCACGCGCACGCGGCACGGTGCAGTTCAGCGAAACCGGTTTCTCGCTCTCGGGCGTGCAGGCGCGCGCGCTGGGCGGCGACGTGCGGCTCGAAGGCGGCATGCGCGCGCTGCCGGCGGGTGCGCCACCCTCGGAGGCGGCGCTGCAATTGCGCGCCCAGGGCACGGCCACGGCCGAGGGTCTGCGCCAGGCGAGCGAACTGGGGCTGCTGGCCAACCTCGCGCGCAAGGCCAGCGGCAGCGCCCCGTACACCTTCACGCTGGCGCTGCGCCGAGGCGTTCCCGAACTGCAGGTCAGCACCAGCCTGCAGGGCCTGGCGCTGGCGCTGCCGGCACCGCTGGGCAAGAGCGCCGAAGCCAGCCTGCCCGTGCGCTTCGAGAACCAGCTCACTCGCGAGGCGCTGGTGCCCGAGAGCGCCTCGCGCATGGCGCCGCCGCTGCAGGACCGGCTGGCGCTGGAGGTGGGCGGTGTCGGCGCCGTCAGCTATGTGCGCGAGCTGGGCGGGGCCCTGCCCCGCGTGCTGCGCGGCAGCATCGCGCTGGGCCTGGCGCCCGGCGAATCGGCGCCCCAGCCCGAGCGTGGCGTGGCCGCCAACATCCAGGTGGGCGAGGTCGATATCGACGAATGGGAGTCCCTGCTTTTGGGCCCGGCCGCGCGGTCGTCCGCCGCCGATGCCGGGGTGATCCAGGACTACTTTCCGACCGTGCTCGCGGTGCGCGCACGGGCGCTGACGGCCCAGGGGCGCACGCTGCACAACGTGCTGGCCGGCGGCATGCGCGAGGGCCTGGTCTGGCGCACCAACCTCGATGCGCGCGAGCTCAATGGCTTCGTCGAATACCGCCAGGCCGGCGCGCAGGACGCGGGCGCCGGGCGCCTGCATGCGCGGCTGTCGCGCCTCACGGTGCCGCAAAGCGCGGCCACGCAGGTCGAGGCGCTGCTGGACGAGCAGCCCGGCAACCTGCCGGCGCTGGACATCGTGGTGGACGACTTTGAGTTGCGCGGGCGCAAGCTTGGACGCCTGGAGATCGAGGCGCAGAACCGTGGCGGCGACGGAGCCCAGCGGGAGTGGCGGCTGGGCAAGTTCAATATGGTGATGCCCGAGGCCGTGCTCACGGCCAATGGCAACTGGGCCACCCTTCAGGCCAATGGCCTGGCCGCGGGGGCGGTGCGCACCCCGCAGCGGCGCACCGTGCTCAATTTCCGGCTCGACATCCAGGACTCCGGCAAGCTGCTGGGCCGCTTCGGCATGGCCGACGTGGTGCGCCGGGGCAAGGGCCGCATGGAGGGCCAGGTGGCCTGGCGCGGCGCGCCCATCAGCCCGGACTACCCTTCCATGACGGGCCAGATCAACCTCAACGTCGAGGCCGGCCAGTTCCTCAAGGCCGAACCGGGCCTGGCCAAGCTGCTCGGAGTGCTGAGCCTGCAGTCGCTGCCACGGCGCCTGACGCTGGACTTCCGCGACGTGTTCAGCGAGGGCTTCGCCTTCGATTTCGTGCGCGGCGATGTGCGCATCGACCAGGGTGTGGCCACCACCAACAACCTGCAGATGAAGGGCGTGAACGCCGCCGTGCTGATGGAAGGCAGTGCCGACATCGAGCGCGAAACCCAGGACCTGCACGTGGTGGTGGTGCCTGAAATCAACGCCATGACGGCCTCGCTGGTTGCCACGGCCATCAACCCGGTGATCGGCCTGGGCAGCTTCCTGGCGCAGGTGTTTCTGCGCGGTCCGCTGATCGAGGCCGCCACGCAGGAATTCCGCATCGACGGCACCTGGTCCGACCCGCGCGTGACCCGCATGCCGCGCCGCGCGCGCGGCGCCGAGGCCACGCCGGAGGCCGCCGGCACACCCGCCTCCGCACCGGCGCGCGCGGCGCCCCACCCAGGAGAACCCTCATGAAAGTCGCAGCCCTGCAGATGGTGTCCACGCCCCGGCGCGAAGAGAACCTGGCCCAGGCCCGCGCACTGTTGGAGCAGGCGGCGGCGCAGGGCGTGGAGCTGGCCGTGCTGCCCGAGTACTTCAGTGCCATGGGCGCACGCGATACCGACAAGCTGGCGCTGTGCGAGCAGCCCGGCGACGGTGCCGTGCAGTCCTTCCTGGCGCAGGCCGCGCGCGACCTGGGCCTGTGGATCGTCGGTGGCACCCTGCCCATGGCCTGTGAGGCCCCCGGGCGCGTGCGCAACACCACCCTGGCCTACGCGCCCGACGGCGCCTGCGTGGCGCGCTACGACAAGATCCACCTGTTCCGCTTCGACAACGGCAACGAGCATTTCGACGAGGGCGCCACCATCGAGCCTGGCAGCGCGCCCGTGCAGTTCCGGCTGCACAGCCGCGCCGGCACCACCTGGTGCGTGGGCCTGAGCGTGTGCTACGACCTGCGTTTTCCCGAGCTGTACCGGGCCCATGCGCGGGCCGGCGCCGATCTGTTGCTGGTGCCCAGCGCTTTCACCCACACCACGGGACAGGCCCATTGGGAACTGCTGCTGCGCGCGCGCGCGGTGGAAAACCAGGCCTACGTGCTCGCGCCCGCCCAGGGGGGGCGCCACGAGACCGGCCGCCGTACCTGGGGCCACAGCATGCTGGTGGACCCCTGGGGCGACGTGCTGGCCGAGCGGCCCGAGGGTGCCGGGCTGGCGGTCGGCACGCTGGACCCTGCGCGTTTGCGCCAGGTGCGCCTGCAACTGCCCGCGCTGGAGCACCGCGTCCTGTGAGCGCGGCGCCGTCGCACTGGCTGGTGCAGCGCCTGCGTGGCGCCTGGCGGCGCTGGTCGCTATGGTCGCTGCTGGTGGCGCTGGTGGCCGCCATGCTGGTGACGCTGGTGTGGCTGGCAGGGCGCTACGAGGCCAGCGTGGTGCAGGACCAGATCGAACGCGATGCGTCCGACGCCGTGGCCGACATCCGTGCTGCGCTGGCGCGCAACCTGTTGAACCTGCAGGCGCTCCAGACGCTGCAGGCAGGCTCGTCGGACACGCAGCGCTGGGAAGCCCAGGCCCTGGCCCTGCTGCGCGAGCACCGAGAACTGGTGCGCATCGAATGGCGCTCGCCAGCACTGCGCCTGCACGCCCATGCGGACAGCCCGTTCCACACGATCGACTGGACGAACGACGTGCGCGTGGAGCCGCATTCGGACACCGCGCTGGCATGCGCCAACGCCCGCCGCCTCAGCGGCGCGGCGTATTCGAGCAGCTACTTCCAGCCGCATGGCGACGGCCTGGGCTCGGAGCTCGTCGAGTTCTGCCTGCCGCCCTCCACGGCCGACCGGAACGCGGGCTACCTCGTTGCCACCTATTCGCTGCAGAGCCTGCTGGTGGAGATGGTGGGCCACGGCCTGACGCGGCGCCAGGAGGTGTCGTTCACCGAGGCCGACGGCACGCGCCTGGCGCTGGTGGGTACGGCGCGGCGCAGTGCCCACATGTTCAGCGCGCGCCAGCTGCTGGACCTGCCCGGCAACACCCTGATCCTGCGCATGGACGGCTGGCACACCGCGCCCAGCCTGTTCCCCAACGTGCTCACGGCGCTGGTGACCGCCATGTCCATCGCGCTGGTCACGGTGCTGGTGGTGCTGGTGCGCGACAACCGGCGCCGCCTCAAGGCCGAGCGCGAGCTGGGCGATGCGTTTGCCTTCCGCAAGGCCATGGAGGATTCGCTGGTCACCGGGCTGCGCGCGCGCGACCTGCAGGGCCGCATCACCTACGTGAACCCCGCGTTCTGCGAGATGGTGGGCTTTTCCGCCGAGGAGCTGCTGGGCCAGAGCACCCATGCGCCCTACTGGCCGCCCGAGCTGGCCGAAGAGTACTGGCGGCGCCAGGCAGTGCGCCTGGCAGGCAACGCGCCGCCGCGCGAGGGCTTCGAGTCGGTGTTCATGCGCAAGGACGGCACGCGCTTTCCGGTGCTCATCATCGAGGCACCGCTCATCAACGCGGTGGGCCAGCACACGGGCTGGATGAGTGCCTTCATCAACATCAGCGAGCAGCGGCGTGTGGAGGAGCTCTCGCGCGCCTCGCAGGAGCGCCTGCAGGCCACGGCGCGCCTGGCCACCGTGGGCGAAATGGCTTCGCTGCTGAGCCACGAGCTGAACCAGCCGCTGGCGGCCATCTCCAGCTACGCCACCGGCTCGCTGAACCTGCTGGAGTCGGCGCCAGGCGCCGATGCCGCCACGCTGCAGGCCGACCTGGGCGACGTGCGCGTGGCCATGCAGCGCATCGCCCAGCAGGCCGAGCGCGCCGGCCGGGTCATCAAGAGCGTGCACGACTTCGTGCGCCGGCGCGACCGGGCGCGCGAGGCCGTGCCGGCGCAAGAATTGCTAGGCGACGTGCTGCCGCTGGTGAACCTGCAGGCGCGCAAGCTGGGCGTGCGCGTGCGGCTGGACGTGGAGTCCGGCCTGCCCGCCGTGCTGTGCGACCGCGTGATGGTCGAGCAGGTGCTGCTCAACCTTGCGCGCAATGCCATGCAGGCCATGGACGACCCGGCCATCACCGAGCGCACGCTGGACATCCGTGTGCGCCGCGCGGCGGCGAACGCGCACAGCGCCTGGCTGGAGTTCAGCCTGACCGACGGCGGCATCGGCATCAGCGAGGACACGGCCAACCGCCTGTTCACGCCCTTCTTCACCACCCGCTCGGAGGGCATGGGCCTGGGGCTGAGCCTGTGCCGCACGGTGGTGGAGCAGCATGGCGGCTTCCTCGGGCACAAGCCGCATGCCCCGCGTGGTACGGTATTCACATTCACCTTGCCCGCGGCCGCGCAGGAAGGGCACAACTGATGGAACCGATACCCAACGCCACCGTATACATCGTGGACGACGACGCCGGCGTGCGCGAGGCGCTGGCCTGGCTGCTGCGCTCGCGCCGCCTGCCCAGCGAGTCGTTCGACAGCGCCGAGGCGTTCGACGCCACGCTGCAGTCGCGCGCACCGCCGCGCGAGCCCTGCTGCCTGCTGCTGGACGTGCGCATGCCGGGCATGAGCGGCATCGCGCTGTTCGACGCACTGGTGGCGCGCGGCGTGGTCGATGCCATGCCGGTGATCTTCCTCACCGGCCATGCCGACGTGCCCACGGCCGTGGCCACGGTCAAGCGCGGCGCCTTCGACTTCTGCGAGAAGCCGTTTTCCGACAACGCCCTGGTGGACCGTATCGAGCAGGCGCTGGCGCTCTCGGCTCGCCACCTGGCGCAGCAACGCCAGCGCAAGGACCTGAGCAGCCGGCTGGCCGACCTGACCGAGCGCGAGCGCGACGTGATGCGCTGCGTGGTCGAGGGCCTGCCGAACAAGCTGATTGCCGACCGGCTCGACATCAGCGTGCGCACGGTGGAGGTGCACCGCGCGCGCGTATTCGACAAGATGCAGGTCAAGTCGGCCGTGGAGCTGGCCAACCTGCTGCGCGAGGCGTCTTAGCGCTGTGGCCGGTCGTCGTCCTCGGATTCCAGCTCGCCGTCCTTGCGTCCCGAGAACATGGTCCACCAGACGATCAGCACCAGGATCACCAGCGCGCCCAGCGCTTCAAGCAAAATCAGAACCATGAATTGGACACTCCCGCGCCTTGTGGTGACGGCGCTGATTGTAGGAACGCTGGCCGCCTGCTCCACGCCCCCCGCGCCTTATCCCTCCCGCCCTGCGCCTTTGCCGGCCCCCACCCCGGCCGCGCCCAGCGCGCCCGGCGCTGCCTGGCAACCCGACGACAGCGGCCCGCTGCCGCCGCCGCTGGCCCAGCCCAAGAGCCGCTGGGTGCCGGTGCGCTGGTCCGAACTGCCCGGCGTGACGGAGGACGCGCTGCACGAGGCCTGGAACGCCTGGATCAAGAGCTGCGAACGCCCCGCGCCGCCGTTCACCGCCCTGTGCGGCGAGGTGCGCCAGCTCAGCATCGCCAGCAGCGAGGAGCAGCGCGCCTGGCTGGTGGCGCGCCTGCGCCCCTACCGCATCGAATCGCTCGAAGGCAACCCCGAGGGCCTGCTCACGGCCTACTACGAGCCCCTGGTCGACGCCGCGCGCCAGCCCGGCAACGGCTTCACCGTGCCGCTGCACCGCCTGCCGGCCAACCATGGCGCGCGCAAGCCCTGGTACACGCGCCAGCAGATCGACACCCTGCCCGAGGCGCAGGCCCAACTGGCGGGCCGCGCCATTGCCTGGCTGAACGACCCGGTCGACGCCCTGGTGCTGCAGATCCAGGGTTCGGGCCGGCTGCGCATCCAGGAGGCCGACGGCTCCGTGCGCCTGGTGCGGGTGGCCTACGCCGGCACCAACGACCAGCCCTACCAGAGCGTGGGCCGCTGGCTGCTCGACCAGGGCCTCACGCGCGACGCCACCTGGCCCGGCATCCGCGCCTGGATCGCCGTGAACCCGCAGCGCGTGAACGAGCTGCTCTGGAGCAACCCGCGCTACGTGTTCTTCCGCGAGGAGCCGCTGGACGCGCTGGACGCCGGCTTCGGCCCGCGCGGTGCTCAGGGCGTGCCGCTGACGCCGGGGCGCTCGATCGCGGTGGACCGCCTGAGCATTCCCTACGGCACGCCCGTGTGGCTGGCCTCCAGCGGCCCGCAGGCGCAACTGAGCCGCCTGGTGCTGGCGCAGGACACGGGCAGCGCCATCCTGGGCGCCGTGCGCGCGGACTACTTCACCGGCTGGGGCCCCGAGGCCGGCGAGGTGGCCGGGCGCCTCAAGCAGGGCCTGCGCCTGTGGGCGCTGTGGCCGCGCTGAGCCCGACGGCGGCCTTCACGCCATGCGGAACGCCGCCAGCGGCTCGGCCGCCATCATGGGCTGGAACTCGATGATTTCGTAGTCGGCCACCTGTTCGCGGTGGAAGGGGTCGCGGCGCACGATGGCCTCGATGTCCTCGCGGCTGCCTGCTGCCGCCAGGATCACGCCGCCAGTGCGCGGCTGGCGCCGGCCCGAGATGAGAAAGTGGCCGGAGGCGTAGTGCGCCTCCAGAAAGGCACGGTGCTCGGCCGACCAGCGGTCGACCTCTTCGAGCGGCTTCTTGTAGTGCAGCAGAACCAGGAACATCGCGGACTCCGGTGATTCAAGGAAAATCGGCCTGCAGCGCTTGCGGATAAAGCGCCAGCAGCTATCAAATAAATAGCATCAAGCGGCGCCGCGCGGCAGGTGGCTGAGCGGTAGCGCGCCGCTGGCCTTGACCTCGCCGAGCGAGAAGCTGGTGTGCATGTCCTTCACGTTGGGCAGGTGCAGCAGCACGTCGCGCGCGAACTGCGAAAAGCTGTCGAGGTCGCGCGCCACCACCTGTAGCTCGAAGGTGCCGGTGCCGCTGATGTAGTGGCACGACACCACCTCGGGGATCTGGCGGATCGCCTCCTCCATGGCCAGCGTCAGGCCGCCGGTGTTGCGGTCGGCGTCCAGGCGCACGAAGGCCAGAACGCCCAGGCCGATCTTGCGCCGGTCGATCTCGGCCCGGTAGCCCTTGATGAACCCCTCCTCCTCCAGCGCGCGCACGCGGCGCCAGCAGGGGGCGGCCGAGAGACCCACGCGCTGGGCCAGCTCGGCGTTCGTCAGGCGCGCATCGGATTGCAGCTCGTTGAGGATGGCGATGTCGAATTTGTCCAGAGTGTTCAAAATGTGCCTGCAAAACGAAAGATCCTTTCTCAGTATGGCCTAAACACGGCATCAAAAGCAAAGACATATCCGCGTTGTGGACATACACTTGTTGGCACCCCCGAAGCCGCCGACCGCACCCGGTCCAGGCCACCCCTAGCCGCCCCACAAGGCGCGGCCCCCACCACAAGAAGCCACTGGAGACAAAGCCATGAACGCTCCCTTGCCCGAGCACATCCGCAAGGCCCTCGAAACCGTCACTCTGGAAGACAAGTACACCCTGGACCAGGGCCGTGCCTTCATGAGCGGCGTGCAGGCCCTGGTGCGCCTGCCCATGCTGCAGCGCCAGCGCGACGCCGTGGCGGGCCTCAACACCGCCGGCTTCATCAGCGGCTACCGCGGCAGCCCGCTGGGCACCTACGACCAGGCGCTGTGGGCCGCCAAGAAGCACCTGGCCGAGAACCACATCGTCTTCCAGCCCGGCGTGAACGAAGAACTTGGCGCCACGGCCGTGTGGGGCACGCAGCAGCTCGACCTGTACCCCGAGAAGAAGAAATACGACGGCGTGTTCGGCATCTGGTACGGCAAGGGCCCGGGCGTGGACCGCTGCTCGGACGTGTTCAAGCACGCCAACATGGCCGGCACCGCCAAGCACGGCGGCGTGATCGCCATTGCCGGCGACGACCACATCAGCAAGAGCAGCACGGCGCCGCACCAGAGCGACCACATCTTCAAGGCCTGCGGCACGCCGGTGTTCTTCCCGAGCAATGTGCAGGACATCCTTGACATGGGTCTGCACGCCTTCGCCATGAGCCGCTTTTCGGGCGTGTGGTCGGGCATGAAGACCATCCAGGAGGTGGTGGAGTCGTCCGCCAGCGTGTCGGTGGACCCGGACCGCGTGAAGATCATCCTGCCCGAGGACTTCGCCATGCCGCCCGGCGGCCTGCACATCCGCTGGCCCGACGTGCCGCTGGAGCAGGAGGCGCGCCTCATGGACTACAAGTGGTACGCCGCCCTGGCATACGTGCGCGCCAACAAGCTCAACTACAACGTGATTGAAGGCCCGAAGGACCGCTTCGGCATCATCGCCAGCGGCAAGGCCTACAACGACACGCGCCAGGCGTTGATGGACCTGGGCCTGGACGACGACACCTGCCGCAGCCTGGGCATCCGCGTGCACAAGGTCAACGTGGTGTGGCCGCTGGAAGCCACCATCACGCGCAATTTTGCCGAGGGGCTGCAGGAGATCCTGGTGGTGGAGGAAAAGCGCCAGGTCATCGAATACCAGCTCAAGGAAGCGCTGTACAACTGGCGCCCCGACGTGCGCCCCCATGTGCTGGGCAAGTTCGACGAGCCCGGCGGCGACGCCTCGGGCGGCGAATGGAGCATGCCCAACCCGAGCCAGAACTGGCTGCTGCGCGCCAAGGCCGACCTCACGCCAGCCATCATCGCCAAGGCCATCGCCAAGCGCCTGAAGAAGCTGGGCGTGTCCGACGACATCATCGCGCGCATGGATGCGCGCATCGCCACCATCGAGGCGCGCGAGCGAGCTATGCTGGAGCTCAAGACCGACACCGGCGAGCGCACGCCCTGGTTCTGCAGCGGCTGCCCGCACAACACCAGCACCCGCGTGCCCGAGGGCTCGCGCGCCGTGGCCGGCATTGGCTGCCACTACATGACGGTGTGGATGGACCGCAGCACCTCCACCTTCACGCAGATGGGTGGCGAGGGCGTGTCGTGGGTCGGCCAGGCGCCGTTCACACAGGAGCCGCATGTGTTCGCCAACCTGGGCGACGGCACCTACTTCCACAGCGGCCTGCTGGCCATCCGCCAGAGTATTGCCGCGGGTGTGAACATCACCTACAAGATTCTCTACAACGACGCCGTGGCCATGACCGGCGGCCAGCAGGTGGGCGAGCGCCCTGAGGGCCACTCGGTGCTGCAGATCATGCAAAGCCTCAAGGCCGAGGGCGTGACCAAGCTGGTCATCGTGACCGACGAGCCGCAGAAGTACGACGGCGTGCCGCTGGCCGAAGGGGTGACGGTGCACCACCGCGACGAGCTCGACCGCATCCAGCGCGAGCTGCGCGCCCTCCAGGGCTGCACCGCGCTGATCTACGACCAGACCTGCGCCACCGAGAAGCGCCGCCGCCGCAAGCGCGGCAAGCTCGCCACGCCCGACAAGACCGTCATCATCAACGACCTGGTGTGCGAGGGCTGCGGCGACTGCTCGGTCAAGTCCAACTGCCTGAGCGTCGAGCCGGTCGAGACGCCGTTCGGCCGTAAGCGCCGCATCAACCAGAGCACCTGCAACAAGGACTACTCCTGCGTCAATGGCTTCTGCCCGAGCTTCGTCACCATCGAGGGCGGCCAGCTGAAGAAGCCCAAGAAGGAGAAGAAGGGCGACCTCTCCAGCCTGCCGCCCCTGCCCGAGCCGGTGCTGCCGGTGGCTGAGGAAGCCTGGGGCATTGTGGTCGGCGGCGTGGGCGGCACGGGCGTGATCACCATCGGCTCGCTGCTGGGCATGGCCGCGCACCTGGACGGCAAGGGCGTGGTCACGCAGGATGCCGGCGGCCTGGCGCAGAAGGGCGGCGCGACCTGGAGCCATATCCAGATCGCCAACCGGCCCGAGGCCATCTACACCACCAAGGTCGATACCGCCAAGGCCGACCTGGTGATCGGTTGCGACTCCATCGTCGCCGCGAACAAGTACACCCTGGCCGTGATGCAGCCGGGCCGCACCTTCGTCGCGCTGAACACCCACGGCACGCCGACGGCCTCGTTCGTCACCAACCCTAACTGGCAGTTCCCAGGCGGCAACTGTGAGAGCGCTGTCATCGCGGCCGTGGGCGCGGAGCTGGTCGGCCATTTCGACGCCGAACAGGTGGCGGTGCAGCTGCTGGGCGACAGCATCTACACCAACCCGCTGCTGCTGGGCTATGCGTGGCAAAAGGGCCGCGTGCCGCTGACCTACGCGGCGCTGATGCGTGCCATGGAGCTCAACGGCGTGCAGATCGACAACAACAAGGCGGCCTTTGAGTGGGGCCGGCGCTGCGCGCACGACCTGGCGGCCGTGCAGGCGCTGTTCCAGGCCGCGCAGGTGATCGCGTTCGTGAAGAAGCCGGCGCTGGCCGAGGTGGTGGCGCAGCGCGTGGAATTCCTTACCGGCTACCAGGACGCCGCCTACGCGGCCCAGTACAGCGCCTTCGTCGAAAAGGTGCAGGCCGCCGAGGCGCCGCTGGGCGGCCGGACGCTGCTTACCGAGGCCGTGGCGCGCTACCTGTTCAAGCTGATGGCGTACAAGGACGAGTACGAAGTGGCCCGTCTGCACACCGACAAGGCCTTCACCGACAAGATTGCCGCGATGTTCGAGGGCGACTACAAGATCGTCCACCACATGGCGCCGCCCCTGCTGGCCAAGCGCAACGACAAGGGCGAACTGGTCAAGCAGTCGTTCGGCCCCTGGATGCGCCGCGCACTGGGCGTGCTCGGTGGGCTCAAGGGCCTGCGTGGCGGCGCGCTGGACCTCTTTGGCAAGACGCAAGAGCGGCGCGTCGAGCGTGCCTTGATCGTGGAATACCGCGCGTGCATCGAGGAACTTCTCGCGGGCCTGACGCCGGAGCGCCTGGCGCTGGCGGCCGAGATCGCGCGCATTCCCGAGGACATCCGCGGCTACGGCCACGTGAAGGAGCGCCACCTGAAGGCCGCGCGCGCCAAGTGGGACGGCCTGATGGCCCAGTGGCGCAGCACGGCCCAGCGCGCCGCCGCCTGAAGCTGGCGGCACCTGCCACGGGCCTTGCCGCGTGCCGGCAAGGCCCGTGAGGGCGTCCGGCCGCCCTCTTTCCTTTTCTGTCGCCTTGCACACCGGCCCGCATCTCCTGTCGGCCGCGCAGTGCGGCGCCCGTCGGAGCGCTGCAAGCCCGCCCGCAACGGCCGCGGCCGGCGATATTGCGTGCTTGTTTGCACTGGATCAAACAGAGTTATTGTCAATCATTCTCATTAACAATATATTCTCCGTTGATCCATCTGCATACAAGGAGCGTTCGTGAAAACCCGTCTGACCCAAGCCGTGGGCGCCATGGCGCTCGTCGGCGCATTGTTTGCCGCATCGCCGGCCTCCGCGCTCGAGTTCCCCATCGGCACGCCCTACCAGCGCAACGGCATGGAAGTGGCCGCCGTCTATTTGCAGGCCATCGACATGGAGCCCGAGGGCCACATGCGCAAGGCGGCCGAATCGGACATCCACCTGGAGGCGGACATCCATGCGCTGTCGGGCAACGTTAACGGCTACTCGGAAGGCGCCTGGATGCCCTTCCTGCACATCGCCTATGAATTGGTGAAGGTGGGCGGTGGCGAGCCAATCCGTGGAAACATGATGCCCATGGTGGCCAGCGACGGACCGCACTACGGCGACAACGTCAAGCTCCAGGGCCCGGGCAAGTACAAGGTGAAGTTCACCATTCATCCGCCGTCGTCCAAGGACAACCCGGTGGGCCAGCACTTCGGCCGTCATACCGACCGCGCTACGGGCGTGCGTCCCTGGTTCAAGACCTTCGAGGTGGAGTGGGAGTTCACCTTTGCCGGCATCGGCAAGAAGGGCGGGTACTGAGCATGGGGCAACGCATGCTGGCGGCGGTGGCCGTCTGCGCCGCGGCCGCCGCGGCGCTGCCTGCCCGGGCCAACGACCTGGCGCAGATGCAGGCGCTCATGGCGCAACTCGCCGCGCGCGTCGAGGCGCTGGAAAAGCGCAACGGCGAACTGGAGAATGCACTGGCCACCGAGCGCCTGAGCGAGCGCGAGCCGGAGATCGCCACGCGGCTCAAGGCACTCGAAGCCCGGACCCAGGCCATGGATGCGCCTGTCAAGCGCATGGAAGCGCTCGACGGCATCAAGGTGGAAGGCAGCGTGACCGGCGTGGTGCAGTCCGCAGGTGCGGGCGCCACGGCATCGGGCCAGCGCGAGACCCGCGCGAACTACCGCGGCGATGTCGAGGTGACGCTGCCCGCGGGCGAATGGGGCGACACCAAGGGCAAGGCCTTTGCCCATGTGCGTTTCGGCCAGGGCAGCGGCGTGGGTCTGCGGCCCACCTATACCAGCACGCCCAACTCGGTGGGTTTCGAGGTCAGCGGCGTCGGCAACCCCGACTCGTCGTTCGCCGTGCTGGCGCAGGGCTGGTACCAGCTGGATATTCCGCTGCCGCGCAGCCGCAGCACGCAGGCCGCGAACCAGCACGCGCGCATCACGGTCGGAAAGATCGACCTGTTCGGCTTCTTTGACGGCAATGCCATCGCCGACGACGAAACCACGCGCTTCCAGAACAACGCGTTCGTGCACAACCCGCTGCTCGACTCGGGCGGCGGCATCGGTGCCGATGCCTATGGTTTCGCGCCGGGCGCGATCCTGCAGTATGTCAACGAGCGCGACAAGTCGGCCACCTGGACCTACTCGCTGGGCGTTTTCGGCGCCGGCCAGGGTGCCAATTTCTCGGGTTCGCTGAGCAAGCCGCTGGCCATCGCCCAGATTGAGACCACGCGACGCATCGCCTTCCTGCCCGGCACCTACCGTGTCTATGCCTGGACCAACGGCCAGGCTGCCGGCTACCTCGGCCAGGCCCAGCGCCAGCACGGCGTAGGCCTGTCGATCGACCAACAGGTCAGCGAAGACGTCACCCTGTTCGCCCGCTGGGGCCGCTTGACCAAGGGTCAGCCGCGTTTTGACACCGCTCTCACAGGCGGCGCCGAGCTGAGCGGCAATGTCTGGGGCCGGGGCGGCGACGCCATCGGCGTGGCCTGGGGACGCCTGCGCACCGCCAAGGCCTTTGGCGCCGATTCGGCCACGGTGGACGCCGATGGCGACGGCCAGCCGGACTGGGGCTACCGTGCCTCGGGCGCCTAAACGCTGGCCGAGCTGTACTACCGCTGGAACCTGGGCCAGAAGCTGCAGCTCACGCCCAGCTTCCAGTGGATCCGCCGTCCGGGCGGTGATGGATCGGCCACGGCCATCCGTGTCCTGGGTGTGCGTGCGCAATGGGCGTTCTGATGCGCAAGCGCGTGCCGCTGCTTCCATCGGCCGGGGTTGGCTTGGCGCTCGCGCTGTGCGTGGCGGGGCCGTTGTCGGCCCAGGAGGGCGCGTCAGCGCCGGACGAGGCTGCCTCAGCGCCGTCGTCCGCCCGCGCACGCCGCGCCGAGCCGCTGCCGAGCTTCACCGTTGAAGTCACGGACGGCGTGTTCACGCCCAAGGCCCTGCACGTGCCGGCGGGCAAGCGCGTCAAGATCGAACTCGTGAACCATGGCCCCGGGCCACTGGAATTCGAGAACGATGAAATGAACATCGAGAAGGTGCTGGGCGCTGGCGCGCGTTCGTTCGTGGTGCTGCCGCCCCTGGCGCCTGGCGCACACGAGTTCGTCGACGAGTTCAATCCGGTCTCGGGGGTGCTGGTCATCCATGCACGCTGAAGGGATCCGTCCCCCGAACACCGCCGTCATTCGCATCGTGCCGCGCGCGCAGCGCGGTGCGCTCGCGCGCCTGGGCGATGCCATGGCGCGCCATCGGCGTGTCATCCTGGCCGTCCAGTGGGCGGTGGTGCTGGTCTATGCCGTGCTGGTTGCCGTGCCGGCCTTCCTGCCCCTGCCCGAGGCCGGCGCGAACATGCTCAACAACCTCACCCTGGCGGCGCAGTTCGCCTTTTGGGGGCTGTGGTGGCCGGGTGTGATCGTGGCCACCATGCTGTTCGGGCGCATCTGGTGCGGCGTGCTGTGCCCGGAAGGGGCATTGGCGGAGTTTGCCAGCCGGCATGGCCGCGGCGGGCCGATACCGCGCTGGCTGCGCTGGCGCGGTTGGCCGCTGCTGGCGTTCGTGGCGACGACGGTCTACGGACAGCTCGTGAGCGTCTATGAATACCCGCAGGCGGCACTCCTGGTGCTGGGCGGCTCGACCGTGGCCGCCGTGGCCGTCGGCCTGGCCTACGGCCGCGGCAAGCGCGTCTGGTGCCGTTACCTGTGCCCGGTGAGCGGGGTGTTCGCCCTGTTGGCGCGCGTCGCGCCGGTGCACTTTCGCGTGGACCGCGAGGCCTGGGCGGACTTTCCGCAGCGCACGCCCGCAGTGGATTGCGCCCCCCTGCTCTCGGTACAGCAAATGACCGGCGCCGCGCAGTGCCATGCCTGCGGTCGCTGCGCCGGGCACCGCGAAGCCGTGACACTGAGTGTGCGCTCACCTGCGGCCGAGATCCTGTCGAGCGGCACGCGCGACGTGGGCCGTGCCGAGGCCTGGCTGCTCATCTGGGGGCTATTCGGGGTGGCCATCGGGGCGTTCCGCTGGTCCTCCGACCCCCGTTTTGTCGCCTGGCGCCAGCAGTCCGCGGCCTGGCTGGCCGAGCGTGAGTGGTGGAAGTTGCTGGACACCGACGCTCCCTGGTGGCTCCTGACGCACTACCCGGCGGTGGGGGACACCTTCACCTGGCTCGACGGTCTGCTGATTCCCGCCTACATCGCATCCGTGACGCTGGTGCTGGGAGGGGCTCTGCAGCTAGGTGCGTGGGCGGCAGGCCGTCTGGCCCGCATGCCCTGGACAGTGCTGGCCCTGGCATGGGTGCCGGCGGCCGGCGCCGGGGTGTTTGTGGGGCTGACGCTGCTGACGCAGACGCAGTTGCGTGCCGAGGGCGTCTACCTGTCCTGGCTCGATACGGCGCGCGCGGTCGTGCTGGCTGGGGCGTTTGCCGCGTCGCTGGCGTTGGGCGCGGCGCGCCTGGTGCGCGAGCGCGTACCGCCTCTGCGGGCCTTGCTGGCGTGGCTGGCGCTTGCCGCCCCGCTGGCGCTGGTGGGGGCCGCCTGGTGGCAGCAGCTGTTCCGGGTGTAGCGTCGGCCGGCCTGCGGCTTGCCCCCGCGCCAGCGCAACGCGGCGCAAACCCCCGCAGTGGCGCCGGGGTATCGCCAGGCTGCCGCGCCGGCGGGGCCGCATACAATGTTCTGTTTACCGCCAGGCGCTGACCTGGGCCGGTTTGTCCCTCCGACCATCCATTTGTGGAGTCTTGTCCGTGTTCATTTCTTCTGCTTTCGCCCAGACTGCTCCCGCCGCTGCTCCCGGTGGCGCCGACTTCATGTCCTCCCTGACGGGCATGCTGCCGCTGGTGCTGATGTTCGTGGTGCTGTATTTCGTCATGATCCGCCCGCAGATGAAGCGCCAGAAGGAGCACCGCGCCATGATCGACGCCATCGCCAAGGGCGATGAGGTGGTTGTCGGTGGCGGCATCCTGGGCAAGGTCTCGCGCCTGACCGAACAGTATCTGCACATCGAGATCGCCTCCGGCGTGGAAGTGCAGGTCCAGCGCTCTGCCGTGGTGCAGGTGCTGCCCAAGGGCACGATCAAGTAAGCACACGCTCCATGCCAACGCGGGTGGCGCCTGGCGCGGCTGCCCGCCCCGTCCCTGTCCCGTGAGGTATTAGCGCGATCATGAACCGTTATCCGGTCTGGAAGTACGCGATCCTGGTGATCGCGCTGCTGGTCGGGGTGCTCTACACCCTGCCCAATTTCTTCGGCGAGGCGCCTGCCGTGCAGGTCTCGTCGGCCAAGGCCACCGTCAAGGTGGACGCCGCGGTGCTGCAGCGTGTGCAGGAGGCGCTCAAGGCCGCCGAGGTGACGGCGGATTTCGTGACCCTTGAAGGCACGTCGGTGCGCGCCCGATTCGACACACCGGACAACCAGCTCAAGGCCAAGGATGCCATCCAGAAGGCGCTGGTGCCCGACGCAGCCGATCCGGCCTACATCGTCGCGCTGAACCTGGTGTCGCGTTCGCCCACTTGGCTCACGGCGCTGCACGCCCAGCCCATGTACCTGGGCCTGGATCTGCGCGGCGGGGTGCATTTCATGCTCCAGGTGGACATGCAGGCCGCCCTGACCAAGAAGGCAGAGTCGTATGCCGGCGATATCCGCACCGCGCTGCGCGACAAGAACATCCGCCACGGCGGCATTGGCCGCGATGGCCAAGCCGTGGACATCAAGGTGCGCGACGAAGCCACCCGCACCGCCACCCAGAAGCTGATTGCCGACCAGTTCCCCGATCTGCTGGTGACGGCGACGCCCGAAGGCACCGAATTCAAGCTGCGCGCCACCATCAAGCCCGAGGCCACGCGCCGCGTGCAGGAGCAGGCCCTCAAGCAGAACATCACCACGCTGCACAACCGGATCAACGAACTCGGCGTGGCCGAGCCCGTGATCCAGCAGCAGGGCCTGGACCGCATCGTCGTGCAACTGCCCGGCGTGCAGGACACGGCCAAGGCCAAGGACATCCTGGGCCGCACCGCCACGCTGGAGGTGCGCCTGGTGGATGAGTCCACCGAGGCACGCGCGGCCGAGCGAGGCCAGGGCACGGTGCCTTTCGGATCGGAGCGCTATCTGGAGCGCAACGGCCAGCCGGTGATCGTGAAGAAGCAGGTCATCCTGACCGGTGAGAACCTCACCGATGCCCAGCCTGGCTTCGACGGCCAGACGCAGGAGCCCACCGTCAACCTGACGCTCGACGCCAAGGGCGCGCGCATCTTCAAGGACGTGACACGCGAGAACATCAACAAGCGCATGGCCATCATCCTGTTCGAGAAGGGCAAGGGCGAGGTCGTGACGGCACCGGTCATCCGCTCCGAAATCGGCGGCGGCCGGGTGCAGATCTCTGGGCGCATGACCACGATGGAAGCCAACGACACCGCGCTGCTGCTGCGCGCCGGTTCGCTGGCAGCGCCCATGGAGATCATCGAGGAATTCACCATTGGCCCGAGCCTGGGTGCGGACAACATCGCGCGCGGTATCAACAGCGTGGTCTGGGGCATGTTGGCCATCGCGGCCTTCATGTGTGTCTACTACGTGCTGTTCGGCGTGTTCTCCAGTGTCGCGCTGGGCGTCAATGTGCTGATGCTCATCGCCGTGCTGTCGATGCTGCAGGCCACGCTGACGCTGCCTGGCATTGCCGCCATGGCGCTGGCGCTGGGCGTGGCCATCGACTCGAATGTGCTCATCAATGAGCGCATCCGCGAAGAGCTGCGCGAGGGCGCCTCGCCCCAGATGGCCATCCACGCGGGCTACGAGCGCGCCTGGGCCACGATTCTGGACTCGAACGTCACCACGCTGATCGCGGGTCTGGCGCTGCTGGCCTTCGGTTCGGGCCCGGTGCGCGGCTTCGCTGTCGTGCACTGCATCGGCATCCTGACCAGCATGTTCTCGGCCGTGTTCTTCTCGCGCGGCCTGGTGAATTTCTGGTACGGCGGCAAGAAGAAGCTCAAGAGCCTGTCGATCGGCCAGATCTGGAAACCCGATACCACCGGCGCGGCCGTGGCCAAGCCGGAATAAAGGAGGAAGACGATGGAATTCTTCCGCATCAAAAAAGATATCCCCTTCATGAAGCACGCGTTGGTCTTCAACGCGATCTCCTTCATTACCTTCGCCCTGGCGGTTTTCTTCCTGCTCTCGCGCGGTCTGCACCTTTCGGTCGAGTTCACGGGCGGAACCGTGATGGAGGTGGCCTACAGCCAGCCAGCCGACCTGGCCAAGGTGCGCGGCGCCGTGGCAGCGCTGGGCTATGCCGACGACGTGCAGGTGCAGAACTTTGGCACTGCGCGCGACGTGATGATCCGTCTGCCCGTGCAGAAGGGGGTCTCATCGGCGCAGCAGAGCGAGCAGGTGATCGGCGCGCTCAAGGCGGCCGACCCGGGTGTCACGCTGCGCCGCACCGAGTTTGTGGGCCCGCAGGTGGGCGAGGAACTGGTGCACGGCGGGCTCATGGCGCTGGCCATGGTGATCGTGGGCATCGTGATCTACCTGGCGTTCCGCTTCGAGTGGAAGTTCGGCGTCGCGGCCATCATCGCCAACCTGCACGACGTGGTCATCATTCTGGGCTTCTTCGCCTTCTTCCAGTGGGAGTTCTCGCTCTCGGTGCTGGCTGCCGTGCTGGCGGTGCTGGGCTACTCGGTCAACGAGTCGGTCGTGATCTTCGACCGGATCCGCGAGGCCTTCCGCCGCTACCGCAAGATGACCACGCACGAGGTCATCGACCACGCGATCACCAGCACCATGAGCCGCACCATCATCACCCACGCCTCGACCGAGGCGATGGTGCTGTCCATGTTCTTCTTCGGCGGTCCCAGCCTGCACTATTTCGCGCTGGCGCTGACGATCGGCATCCTGTTCGGCATCTACTCCTCGGTGTTCGTGGCTGCCGCGATCGCGATGTGGCTGGGCGTCAAGCGCGAAGACCTCGTCAAGACCGTGCGCAAGGACGGCGATCCGAACGATCCCAACGCGGGCGCCACGGTTTGAGCCGTTTGGGGAATTCCCGGACTAATATCGAGGGATGCATACCTCTCCACCGCCCATCCATCCGCAGCGCAGGCTGGCCCGCCAGGTGCGCGAGCGGCTGGTGGACGGACTTTGCAGCGGCCTCGTCGGTGTCGACAAGGCGATCCTGGAGTTCTTCAATGCGCTGATGGCCCAGACCGGGACGCAGCGTGAAATGCAGGACCGGCGCGACGCCTGGCTCTCCTACCAGTCGCACGGCGGTGAATGGGTGCGGGGCGTTTCCGCCGCCTGGCGCGCGGCGCAGGCGCCGTCCACCGCCGGCCCCCCGCCTGGCAGCCGCCCCGGGGAACTGACCTTCGAACTGGTGGACGACAACGTCGTCGAGAACAAGATCCTGGCATCGCGCATGGCGCTGGTGGTGCTGGAGCAGGTCAATACCAGCTTTGACGCGCTGCGCTTGCGCGTGCAGATGCTGGAGGGGCTCGATCTTCCGTCCACCGATATCCTGCGCGCCGAAACGGTGGCGCTGCACATGGTCGATGCCTGGGTCAAGGCCGGTCTCAAGCGCACCGATCTTCTGACGGTGCTCGACCCGCTGCAGCGGGAGCTGACGACGTTGCTGCAGAACGTCTACCAGGCCTGCAACGACTACCTGCAATCGCAGGGCGTGGCGGCCCAGCAGGATCTGCGGGTGCGCGTGAACCGTGCCACCCCTTCGGGTGCGGGCGGACTTCAGGCCCAGGGACCGGCATCGCGTGCCTTGGAGCAGTCGCAGGAGGCCGTAGCCGCAGCGCGTGCCCGGGCGCAGGCCTCCATGCAGGGCCATTCCGCGCGCATGGGCCCGACGGGTACCGCGTTCGCGGGGCCGCCGGGGGCCTCTATGTCCGGCATGACGCCCCTGGCGCGCGCGCGCCAGCGCGCGCATGGCGTTATGGGGCAACTGCGGCGGTTGCTCACCCAGCCGGCCACGGGGTATGACATGGTCAGCGCGCCGCCGGCCTCGGCGGCGCTGGCCCAGGCCCTGGCCAGCCACCGGGTGCAGGCCGAAACCTACTACAGCACCGTGGGCGCGCTGGTCGAGGATTACAGCCCGGCCGCCGTGGTGCATCTCGCGGGTGTCGTGCGCAACCGCTCCGCCGAACTCAAGAAGCAGGCCGAAACCCAGGGCGAAAAGGCCATCATCGAGGTGGTGGCGTTGATGTTCCAAAGCATTCTTGCGGAGGACCGTATCCCGCCGGCCGTGCGCATCTGGTTCGCACGGCTGCAGGTGCCGGTGCTGCGCGTGGCATTGGCGGAGCCGGAGTTTTTCAGCAACCTGAACCATCCGGCGCGCCAGCTCATTGACCGTATGGGCTCCTGCGCGCTGGGGTTCGACGCCACATCGATTTCGGGCAGTGCGCTGGAGGCCGAGATCAAGCGCATCGTGCAGGTGATCGAACAATACCCCGAGACGGGCCGCCGCGTATTCCAGCTGGTGTACGACGAGTTCGAGAAATTCCTGGCCAAGTTCCTCACCGAAAAGCAGGCCACTTCGCGCCTGGTGAGCGTGGCGCAGCAGGTCGAGCAGAAGGAGACACTGGCCATCCAGTACACGATCGAGCTGCGCACTATGCTCAAGGACATGCCGGTGCGCGACGAGATCCGCGACTTCCTGTTCAAGACCTGGGCCGAGGTGCTGGCCCTGTCCGCCGTGCGCGAAGGTCCGCAGCACGCCGACACGGTTTCATACAAGCGTGCCGCTGCCGATCTGGTGTGGGCCGCCAGCGCCAAGCCCAACCGCGCCGAACGCGCGCAGGTGATCCAGAGCCTGCCCGGCCTGCTGCAGCGCTTGCGTCAGGGCCTGGCCCTGATGGGCGTGGCCGGTGCGGCACAGGATGCACAGATCAAGGCGCTCACCGATACGCTGGCCGAGGCATTCCTGTCCAAGACGGCCGCCATTCCGGTGGAACACATCGAGGCCATGGCCAAGCGCCTGGCAAACCTCGAGGATTTCATCGGCGATGCCGTCATGGGCGACCTGCCTCTCGACGCCGAGAGCATCGAGATGATGACCGGCATCGACGCCTCGGCCATCCATGTGGTGGCCGACAACGGGGCTCCGGTGGACGACGCCATGGTGGCCTGGGCGCAGGAGCTGCAGGCGGGCAACTGGTTCACGCTCGACCACAATGGGTCGAGCAACCAGGTGCAATACGTCTGGCACAGCCAGCGCAAACAACTGCACCTTTTTGCCTCGACCGATGGCAGCAGCTTCCTCATCCAGCTGCGTCGCCTGGCGGCCTATCTGCAGTCCGGACTCTTGGTTGCGCGTGAAGAAGAGGGGCTCACCGTCCGGGCCACACGCGACGCGCTGGCCAAGCTCAACGCCAACCCCGAGCGGTTGCTGGGCTGACCTCCCGCCGCCTCACCCCTGCGCCATACGCTGGAACAGACCGCCGGGCATGCGCACCAGCGCGCCCGTCAATTCCAGCTCCAGCAACCGCACCTGCAGGCCCGGCGTGTCCAGGCCCGTGCGGGCCTGCAGCGCATCCAGACCGATAGGGTCGAACCCCATGGCGTCGAGCAGGCCGTGCGGCGCTGACCCCTCGCTGGGAGCGGGCGCCGTAATGGCGGCAGTCGGCCATTGCAGCTCTTCGAGCACATCCTGGGCCGACTCCACCAGCTTGGCGCCCTGGCGGATCAGCGCATGGCAGCCGCGCGACTGGATGGCGTGGATGGAGCCAGGAATGGCGAACACCTCTCGGCCCTGCTCGCTGGCCATGCGGGCCGTGATCAGCGAACCGGACGCGGGCGCTGCCTCCACCACCAGCGTGCCCTGCGCCAGGCCCGAAATGATGCGGTTGCGCTTGGGGAAGTTGCCTGGCAGCGGCGGTGTCCCCAGCGGGTATTCGCTCACCAGCAGACCTTGGGCGGCGATGCGGTGCGCGAGCTCGCGGTGGCGTTGCGGGTAGACACGGTCCAGGCCGGTGCCCACTACCGCGATGGTGGACGGCGATCCATCCGCAGCGGGGGCATCGGCCAGTGCGCCCTCATGCGCGGCACCGTCGATGCCCAGCGCCAGGCCGGAAACGATGGTCAGACCTGCCGCGCGCAAGGCGCGTGCGAACTGCCGAGCGTTGTCCTGCCCTTGCGGCGTTGGGTTGCGGCTGCCGACCATGGCCAGGCATGGTGCCGATGGAAAGGACGCAGCTTCCAGAAGCTGCGCCGGCCCCATCAGGTAAAGCACGAGCGGCGGATCGCTGGTTTCGAGCAGGGTCGGCGGATACAAGCGGTGCCCCAGCGGCACGACGGCCCGTGCCGGGGCGTCGCTGCCACCGGCCTGCAGCCACTGCCAAGTGGTGTCGACGAGTGTCGCGAGCCCTTCGGGTTCGTTTTGCAACGCCGTGGCGTGGGCCGCGCCAACGCAGGTCTGGAGTGCCTGAAGTGATTGCCCGAAGATGGCCTGGGGCAGGCCGAATGCCACCAGCAGGCGCCGGGCTGCCTGGTTGCCGATGCCAGGGGTGAGGGTCAGCCGCAGCCACGCGGCGAGTTCATCGCGGTCCATGCAGCGCTGCGGTGCCGGGCCGGCGCCGCAAGGCAGCCGGCTGCGGCGGTGCAGTTATTCGGGATTGACCAGTCGGTCGCCCACGCGCACCGGGGTGCGCACATCAAGGATGAGCGCGTACGACACGCGGTCGAAGGTGCGGAACACCATGGCCATGCCGTTGCTTTCGCTGGGCAGCTTCACCATGGCCTTGTCGGTGCGGTCCTTGACGCGGTCGCCCTTGGTCATGAGCTTGAGCACCAGGCCGGTCTCGATGCCATCCTGTGTGCCCAGGTTGATGGCGACCACGTTGTTCTGTGCGGCATTGGCCACGGCCGAGCTGCCGTAGATGGACACCACGCGGGCTTCCAGATCACGCTGCGGCGCATGCGGCGCATAGCTCATGAAGCTGCGCGGGGGAGCCGGCAGCAGGCGGTCGCCAGCGCGGATTTCTTCCTTGCTCGAACTCACGTCCAGTGATGCAGGCACGTATTCCGAAGTGACGCCGCCCTTGCCGTTGGCGCTTTCCTCAAAGGTCTCGCCGCGCACCAGGACCGCTGTGCCCAGGTGCTGGGCTTCGTAGCCGAGGATTTCGCTGGTCAGCGGGTCTTTCAGGGCCACGGCATCGCGGAATACGCGGTACTGGCGGGGTTCGCCAGGCTCGGCGCGCAAGGGGTTGGAGGCGTCGCCCCGGGCATAGATACGGTCCCCCGGGCTCATCAGCACGCGGTCTTCCAGCGTGGCGACGATGCGCGGAGCCAGCTGCAGGGCCTGTCCGTCCACCACCACCGGCTCGACGAGGAAGGGTTCGATCAGGTGCGGTTTGAGCGTGGGCAGGGCCGAGTCCGCCAGGCTGTCGCTGCGGGTGCGCGGGGAAACGCGCACCGTCTGCGGATCGCCGGAAGCCGCGCCGTCACCGGGCGCGCGGGTGCTCAGGCGTGCGTACGCGCCGTCCTTGTGGAGGTACAGCGTCTGGCCGGGAAAGATCAGATGCGGATTGCGGATGGCCTCGAGGTTCATGCCCCAGAGTTCGGGCCAGCGCCAGGGGCGCTTGAGGTACATGCCGGAGATGCCCCACAGCGTGTCGCCGCGCTTGACGACATAGGTGTCTGGCGCTTCGGGCGCGAGTTCGGCCAAGGGCACGCCCTGCTGGGCCACCTGCGCCGCTGTGGCGCGCTGGGTGGCAGAGACGGGAAGGTCGTGGGCCTGGGCCACCGGGGTGGCCAGGGCAGCGCAGAGCATGGTGACCGTGCCCAGCACGGCCCGCTGCACACCGGTGAATACCAAGTGGTTCCTGTTTTGATGCATTGTCAAACGCCCCCTCACTGGCGCCGATATATGCCCGGGTATCGGGGTATACGGCAAAATACATTACAAATCATCTGAGATTCTCTGCTCAAGCCCTTGATTCGGCAATGATTATTGAATCGGCAGACAACCCGCGCCTGAAAAAGTGGCGAAAATAGCGACATCTTTTTGGCGTAGCCATGGCAATTCTTCCCATTCTTTGTTATCCCGACCCCCGGCTGCACACGGTGGCAAAACCTGTGCAGGCGGTGGATGACCGCATCCGCCGTGTCGTGTCCGACATGCTCGAGACCATGTACGACGCGCATGGCATCGGCCTCGCCGCAACGCAGGTCGATGTGCACGAGCGCATTGTTGTCATCGACGTTTCGGAGGAGCGCAACGAGCCGATCGTGCTGGTCAACCCCGAGATCGTCTGGGCGAGTGCCGAGAAACACGTGGGGGACGAAGGTTGCCTGTCGGTGCCCGGCATCTATGACGGTGTTGAGCGCTCTGCCGCCGTCCATGTGCGGGCCCTTGATGCCCAGGGCCAGGCGCGCACCATCGAGGCCACCGAGCTGCTGGCCGTCTGCATCCAACACGAGCTTGATCATCTGCTGGGCAAGGTGTTCGTCGAATACCTGTCGCCCCTCAAGCGCAATCGCATCAAGTCCAAGATGCTCAAGCGCCAGCGCGAGGCCCGCGAATGAGTCGCGCCGTCGCTCTCGTGGCGCGCGTCGGCGCGCTGGTTCTGGGTGTCGCCATGCTGGCGGGCTGCGCGGCCACGGCCACAGTGCGCTCCGGTGCGGCGCGTGACGACGTCACCGCCCTGTGGGGTGAGCCCCTGGCGGCCTACCAGCTGCCTACGGGCCAGCGCTTGTTCTACCGAACCAAACCGGGCGAGGTGCAGAGCCTTGATTTCAATGCCGCAGGCACGCTGGTGGGTATGGAGCAGGCGCTCACCACCCCGCGCCTGGCCCGCGTCGTTGCCGGCCAGTGGCGCGCTCCCGACGTGCAGTTGGCTTTCGGCCCCCCGGCCAAGATGGCGGGCAATGGCGACAAGGGCAGCATCTGGACCTATTACTTCCTGGAATACGGGACGCACCGGCTCGCGCGCATCTATCTCGACCCGGCAGGCGCCGTGGTCCGTACCGAGCTGATCGACGATCCCGCGGCAGATCAGTACTACCGCTAACCCCATGAGAGTCATTTTTGCCGGTACGCCGGAATTCGCCCGAGCGGCGCTTGAGGCGCTGCTGCAGGCCGGGTTCTCCGTGCCGTTGGTGCTGACCCAGCCCGACCGCCCCGCCGGGCGCGGCATGAAGCTGCAAGCCTCTCCGGTCAAACAACTGGCCGTGGACCATGGCATTGCCGTGGCACAGCCGCGCAGCCTCAGGCTGGACGGCAAATTCCCTGAGGATGCTGCCCAGGCACAGGCGGCCATTGCGGCCGCCCAGGCCGATGTGATGGTGGTGGCCGCCTATGGCTTGATCCTGCCGCAATGGGTGCTCGATGCGCCGCCGCGCGGATGTCTGAACATCCATGCCAGTCTGCTGCCGCGCTGGCGCGGCGCGGCGCCCATCCACCGCGCCATCGAGGCGGGCGACGCCGAGACCGGCATCACCATCATGCAGATGGATGCTGGCCTGGACACCGGCGAAATGCTGATAGAAGAGAAGGTCGCCCTCCTGCCCGGCGACACCACGGCCGCGCTGCACGACCGGCTGGCAGTGCTGGGCGGGCGCCTGATCGTGCAGGCGCTGCGGCAGCTTGAAGGCGCAGGCCTGCGCCGCGTGCCGCAGCCTGAACAGGGTGTGACCTATGCGCACAAGATCGACAAGGCCGAGAGCAGCGTGGACTGGACCTTGCCAGCGGAGGTGATCGCCCGCCGTGTGCGCGCCTTCGACCCCTTCCCTGGCGCGAGCACGGTGCTGGGTACGGAGGGCATCAAGATCTGGAGCTCTGAAATTGATAGCTGCTCGCGCTTGCCAGATGCGCGCAGCGGGCAGATTTTGTCTGTAACGGATGCGGGTATCGTGGTGGCCTGTGGCGAGGGTACGCTGCGCCTGACCGTGCTGCAGCGCGCGGGCGGCAAGCGCCTGGCGGCCGCCGATTTTGTGCGCGGCTTCGGGCTGCAGCCCGGCATGGTGCTGGGCGCTGCCGCCGGCGGAGCCTAGCCGTGGGCGCATCCGCGGCCGGTGCGGTGCTGCGCCATCCGTCCTACCGCCAGGGGGTGTCCGACATGGTGGGCGCCGCCGTGGGTGTCGGGGCCTGGGGCCTCGTCACGGGCGTGGCCATGGTCAAGAGTGGCATGTCGGTGCCGATGGCGCTCGCCATGACGCTGCTGGTGTACGCCGGCAGCGCGCAGCTGGCGGTGATTCCACTGCTGGCCGTGGGCGCGCCGCTGTGGGTGATCTGGCTCACCGCGACCTGCGTGAACCTGCGTTTCGTGATCTTCAGCAGCATGTGGCGCAGCTATTTCCTGCCCTTGCCTTTGCGCCAGCGCCTGGCCATCGGCTACTTCAGCGGCGATGTGATCTTCGTCGCCTTCATGAAGCGATTTCCCGAACCGGTGCCCGGGCCGGGACAGGTGCCGTATTTCTGGGGCGCCGCGTCGATCAACTGGGTCGCTTGGCAGGTGCCCTCGATCGCCGGCATCCTGCTGGCCAACGCCATTCCCCTGTCGTGGGGCCTGGGCTTCGCCGGCGTGCTGGCCCTGCTGGGTGTGCTGCTGTCGCTGCTGTTCGACCGCGCCACCTGGCTGGCCACCGTGGTCGCGGCCACGGCGGCCATCGCCGCCTTCGCGCTGCCGCTCAAGCTCAACATCCTCGTGGCCATCGCGGCCGCCGTGGCGGCTGGCCTGGCGATGGAGGCCGTGGACCGACGCCGCTCCCGGGCCACTGGAGGCGGCGCATGAGCTGGGACGATGTCCTGACCCTGGTGGCCATCGTGGGCCTGGCCGCCATCACGCTGGTCGCTCGCGCCTTCTTCATGGTCCCGGAGCGCGAAATCCCCATGCCCGACTGGCTGCGGCGCGGCCTGAAGTACGCGCCGCTGGCCGCCCTGGCGGCCGTGATCGCGCCCGAGATCTTCATGGCCCAGGGCGTGCTCATCGGCTCGCTGCAGGACGCCCGGCTGCCCGCTGCGCTCTGCGCCACGGCGTACTACTTCTGGAAGCGCGGCATCCTGGGCACCATCGTCGTGGGCATGCTGGTCTACCTGCCGCTGCACATCGGGCTGGGCTGGTAGCGGCCGTCAGGCGGGTGCCTACAATGCGGCCTGCCGCATGTGCGATTTGCCCTGACTGAGCCCTTCCATGAACATCCTCCGCTTCTCCGATCTGTGTGCCCAGGGCCGTGCCCAGGGCCAGCGCGTCTTTATCCGTGCCGACCTGAACGTGCCGTTTGACGGCCATGGCGCCATCACCGAGGACACACGCATCCGCGCCTCGGTGCCCTGCATCCAGATGGCGCTCGACGCTGGCGCCGCCGTCATGGTCACCAGCCATCTGGGCCGGCCGACCGAAGGCGAATTCAAGCCCGAGGATTCGCTCGCGCCCGTGGCGGCGCGCCTGTCCAGCCTGCTTGGCCGCGACGTGCCGCTGGTGGCGAACTGGGTCGACGGCGTGCAAGTGCAGCCTGGCCAGGTGGTCCTGCTGGAGAACTGCCGCGTCAACGTCGGTGAGAAAAAGAACAAGGAAGAACTGGCGCGCAAGCTTGCGGCCCTGTGCGACATCTTCGTGAACGATGCCTTCGGCACCGCGCACCGCGCCGAGGGCACGACCTATGGCATCGCCCAGTTCGCGCCCATCGCCTGCGCCGGGCCGCTGCTGGCCGCCGAGATCGACGCCATCACCCAGGCGCTGGCCAATCCCAAGCGCCCCCTCGCGGCCATCGTGGCCGGCTCCAAGGTCTCGACCAAGCTCACCATCCTGCAGAGCCTGGCCAAGAACGTGGACCAGCTCATCGTGGGCGGTGGTATTGCCAACACCTTCATGCTGGCCGCCGGCCTGCCCATCGGCAAGAGCCTGGCCGAGCCGGGCCTTCTGGAGGAAGCGCGTGCCGTGATGGAAGCCATGAAGGCGCGCGGCGCCGAGGTGCCCATCCCCACCGACGTGGTGACGGCCAAATCGTTCGCCGCCGATGCGCCCGCCACCACCAAGGCCGCCGCAGACGTGGCCGATGACGATCTCATCCTGGACATCGGACCGGAAACGGCACGCCGCCTGGCGCAGCAACTCAAATCGGCAGGCACCATCGTCTGGAATGGCCCCGTGGGGGTATTTGAATTCGCAGCCTTTGAAAATGGCACGCGCGCCATTGCGCAGGCCATTGCAGAGTCCCCCGCATTCAGTATTGCCGGTGGTGGTGATACCCTGGCGGCCATTGCCAAATATGGCATCGAGAAAGACGTGGGGTATATCTCCACCGGCGGTGGGGCGTTTCTCGAAGTGCTCGAAGGAAAAACCCTGCCGGCCTTCGAGATTCTCGAAAAGCGCGCCGCGGGTTGAGTGGGCGCGGGCAGCGCCGGCAATACCGGCGCTGTGACAAAAACAACAAAGCATCTGTGCCCCGGCGCAGTTAGCGCATTTTTTTCTTGTTTTTGTTGAGCAGTGCGCCCAAAATCATTCTCAGTTGTGGGGGATAACGCTTTCCGTGCCCCGCCGTTCAAGTCCGTAGGAGGGAATCATGGCGTTTTCTAAGGCAATCAGCCTGGCCGTTCTGGCCGGCGCTGTGGCGACTATGGTGGGCTGCGCAAACAGGGCGCCCATTCCTCTGGCTGAGAATTTCGAGCTGACCGTCCAGCCCAAAGTGCGCTCTGCAGGCCACTGGGAACTGGTGTCGCGCGATGTCGTCGCGCAGACCCTGGCGACGCTCGACAAGGCCGGCATGCCCCAGGGCACGCAGCTGTATGTGGCTCTGCCGCCCAACCCCAGCACGTTCGACCTGGCGTTCCGCGACTTCCTGATCACCAAGCTCGTGCAGAGCGGCGCGCCCGTGCAGCAAATGCCTGGCCAAACGCTTGACGTGACCTACCACGCCCAGCTCGTGCGCCACAACAGCGAGCGTCCGCACTTCATTCCGGGCCAGTTCACCATGATCGCGGCCGGCCTCATGGCGGCATACGGCCTGCGCCACGAACACCTCGACGCGCAGCTGCTGGCCACCCTGGGCCTCACTGCCGCCGCCGACTACGGCGCCAGCATCAACTCCGGCGGCCCGACCAACACCGAGATGATCCTCACCACCACGGTGGCGCGCGGCGGCCAGTACATCGCCCGCAAGACGGACGTGTACTACCTGGAGAACGCCGACACGCCGCTGTTCCTGCGCCCTTCGTACAAGAGCGTCAACATGAAGGTGGTGTCGCAATGAAATCGTATGCACTCCTGACCGCGCTGGCTGGCGCAATGCTGGTGGGCTGCGCCTCGAACGGCGTGCCCGTGCGCACCGAACCCACGTACCAGGAAGCGGCGAGCAGCCAGTTCCTGCAGAGCAACGGCGACGCCGTCACCAAGCTGGTGGCCGGCTTCGACCTGAACTCGCTGGGTGCCGGCCCCGTGCTCGTCGCCACGGTGGTGAACGTCAACGACCTCACCCGCTCCGCTCCGCTGGGCCGCACGTTGTCCGAGCAGTACGCTTCGACCATGGCCGCGAAGGGCTTCAACGTCAAGGAAGTCAAGTTGCGCGGCGAAGTCTTCGTGAAGGAAGGCGCCGGCGAGCTTCTCCTGTCGCGCGAGATCAAGGACATCGCTCGCAGCCAGAACGCCTCCCTGGTACTGGTCGGCACCTATTCGGCTGCTGCCAACTTCACCTATGTGAGCCTCAAGCTTGTGCGCACCGAAGACAGCCGCATCGTGCGCGGGCACGACTATGCACTGCCCAACGACCGCGACGTGCAGCGCCTGCTGCAGGTGCCGCGCTGAGGCGCTTGGCGCAGGCTTCCTTGTGGAGCCATCCCCCGAAAGGCCGTCGCAAGACGGCTTTTTTTCTGTCCGGCCGCAGGCCGGCGCGGAGCAGAGTGCGGTGATTCGTTGTAGTCGTGTAACTGCTTTCGTGGGAAAATTGAAATCGAATTACATACCGAGAAGGGTTTGTCCATGAATCTGCGCCGTGCCACCAAGATCGTCGCCACCCTGGGGCCCGCCTCCAGCGACGTGGTTCTGCTGGAAAAGATGATCTCGGCCGGGGTCAACGTTGTGCGCCTCAACTTCAGCCATGGCGCCGCTCAGGACCACATCGACCGCGCCCAGATGGTGCGCGAGGCCGCGCAGCGGGCCGGCCGCGAGGTCGCCATCATGGCCGACCTGCAGGGACCGAAAATCCGCGTGGGCAAGTTCGCTCAGGGCAAGGTCATGCTGGAAGCTGGCGCGCCCTTCGTGCTTGACGCCTCGCGCACCGAGCCGGGCGACCAGGACGGCGTGGGGCTCGACTACAAGGAGTTGCCCCGCGACACCCGTGCCGGCGACGTGCTGCTGCTCAATGACGGCCTGATCGTCCTCACTGTGGATGCGGTGCGCGGCGAGGCCGTGCACACCACCGTGAAGATCGGCGGCGAACTCTCCAATAACAAGGGCATCAACAAGCAGGGCGGCGGCCTCACGGCACCTGCGCTGACAGCCAAGGACATGGAAGACATCCGCACGGCCATGAGCCTGCAGGCGGACTATGTGGCGGTGAGTTTTCCCAAGAACGCCACGGACATGGAAATGGCCCGCCAGCTGTGCAACGTGGCAGCCGCCCCGTACCGCCACCGGCCGGGCCTGATCGCGAAAATCGAGCGCGCCGAGGCGATTCCGCGGCTGGAGGAGATCCTGCGCGTGAGCGACGGCATCATGGTGGCGCGTGGCGACCTTGCCGTGGAAGTGGGCAATGCCGTGGTGCCGGCGCTGCAGAAGAAGATGATCCGCATGGCGCGGGACATGGACAAGGTCGTGATCACGGCCACGCAGATGATGGAGAGCATGATCACCAACCCGGTGCCCACGCGTGCCGAGGTCAGCGACGTGGCCAACGCCGTGCTCGACGGCACCGATGCAGTCATGCTCAGCGCCGAAACCGCCGCTGGCAAGTACCCTCTGGAAACTGTCCAGGAAATGGCCAAGATCTGCGCCGCCGCAGAGGCCGCCGAGGATGTGCAGCTCGACGCCGATTTCTCGGGCCGCACTTTCTCCAGCATTGACCAGTCCATTGCCATGGGTGCCCTGTTCACTGCCCACCACCTCGGCGCCAAGGCCATCGTGGCGATGACGGACAGCGGCTCCACGGCGCTGTGGATGAGCCGGCACCGCATCCACATCCCGATCTACGCGCTCACCCCCAAGATCGCAACGCAGCGGCGCATGGCGCTGTTCCGCAACGTGCGTCCGCTGCTCATGGACACCAGCGCGGACCGCGACACGGCGCTCGACCAGGCGGAGCGCCATCTCAAGGATCGCAGCATCGTCAGCAGCGGCGATGTCTACGCCATCACCTGCGGCGAACCCATGGGAGCGCCGGGCGGAACCAATATGCTGAAGATCTGCCGGGCTCTCTGAGTTCGCGGGACAGCAGCCGCGCTGCGATGGCGGTGCTGGTGAGGCCTGTAAGGATGCCGGCGCCCACGTCCGAGGGGAAGTGCAGCCCCAGGCAGATCCGGCTCCAGCCAATCAGGGCGGCAAACAAAAAGGCCGGCAAGGCCAGCGTCCACCGGCAGGTCAGCGAGAGCGCGCCGGCAAGGGCAAAGGCCGTCGCGGTGTGCATGCTCGGAAAGCCAGGGCGCGACCCCTGCAGCACCCATTGAACGCCCAGGCCCAACTGGGCCGGGCGGGGAAAGGGAATCCACAGGCGCAGGCCGCGCACCGTGCACCAGGCCAGCACCAGGGCCGTCACGCAGGCCAGCAGCGTGTTGCGCCGCTGCTGCGGCGCGGTGACCATGGCCACCCCGATCAGGACCAGCATTCCGGGCGCTTCACCCTGGGAGGCCGCACGCGCCAGCATCAGCACCTGCGGCGCGGTATCGGCCGTGGCGTTCAACCCCAGAAAGAGGGCCTGGTCAAGCGACAGCATCGGATGGCGCGCCGGCCGACGCGGTGCTGCTTGCCAAGGGCGAGTGCCAGCGCAGCGCGCGGAAGAGCAGATCGCACAGCCAGCCGGTGGTCCAGCAGAGCCAGCCGGTCCACAGCGTGTGACTCAGGTAGTGCGCTCCGCGCACCTGTTGGGCCCAGCCCAGCGCCAGGCCGGCCACCAGCGCGCCGGCCAGCCAGAAGCGCGCCGCGCGCGCGTGCCGACGGCGCAGGGCGAAATATCCGCCGATGAACGCAAACCCCGCGGAGGCGTGACCCGCCGGGAAGCACTTGCCTACGCCGCCGTCCAGTGCGCCCAGGGCCCAGTGCGAAGCGTACTGCGCCACGCCGCCGAACTCGGTGAGGTCCCACGGGCAGCTCGTCGTGCTGGTGTATTTCAGCAGATTCACCACCAGCAGGGACAGCAGCGTGGTCGCCGCGAGTTGCCAGCGCTCGCTACGGTGCAGGCGGCGCAGCGGGCCGATCGGCAGCCAGATCGCGGTCACCAGCACCAGCACCAGCAGCCAAGCCAAGCGGCGCGGTGCCTCGTGCATCACCTGCACCAGGAACCAGTGGTCACGCAGGGGAAAGCCTGCGGCCGAGCCAAACGCGTGGGCGAGCAGCCGGTCCTGGCCCGCCGCATCCCAGGCCAGCAGGCACAGCAGGGCGGCGACGGTCCAGGCCAAGGTCCGCGAGGGAGAGGCGTGCGGCGTTGAAAGCGAGTGGTCAAGACCGGAATGGAGGGGCATGGCGCAATGGTGGCCGCCACCGCTTAACGCCGGCTTAATCGCGCCGTCCCAGGGCTACCGCCGGAGGGTGCCTGCGCTGCAGAACCAAGGCGGCAGCGCCAGTCCCCCGTGGCCATTGGTGCGCGCAGGGCCATTGGGGGCCGGCCCGGGCTGGCCGGCTAAAATCCCAGGTTACGAAGCGGTTACCGCGCCCGGCGCGCCGTGCCTCCCCTCAACCCAATTGGACCCACACCATGCCTCTCGTCTCGATGCGCGAACTGCTCGACCATGCCGCCGGCAACGGCTACGGCATCCCTGCCTTCAACGTCAACAACCTGGAACAGGTCCAGGCCGTGATGGCGGCTGCCGATGAAGTGGGTGCGCCGGTCATCCTCCAGGCCAGCGCTGGCGCGCGCAAGTACGCGGGCGAGAGCTTCATCAAGCACCTGATCCAGGCAGCTTGTGAGGCCTATCCGCACATTCCCCTGGTGATGCACCAGGACCACGGCACCTCGCCCAAGATCTGCCAGGGCGCCATCGATCTGGGCTTCGGCTCGGTGATGATGGACGGCTCGCTGATGGAAGACGGCAAGACCCCGTCCTCGTTTGACTACAACGTCGACGTGACGCGCAAGGTCGTCGAGATGGCGCACAAGGTCGGCGTGACCGTGGAAGGCGAGCTCGGCTGCCTGGGCTCGCTGGAAACCGGCGAGGCCGGCGAGGAAGACGGCATTGGCGCCGTCGGCAAGCTGGACCACAGCCAGATGTTGACCGACCCGGAAGAGGCCGCGCAGTTCGTCAAGGCCACGCAGCTCGACGCGCTGGCCATCGCCATCGGCACCAGCCACGGCGCGTACAAGTTCACGCGACCGCCCACCGGTGACGTGCTTGCCATTTCGCGCGTCAAGGAAATCAACGCCCGCATTCCCAATACCCACCTCGTGATGCACGGCTCGTCGTCGGTGCCGCAAGACCTGCTGGCCATCATCAACCAGTACGGCGGCAAGATGAAGGAAACCTACGGCGTGCCGGTCTCCGAAATCCAGGAAGCCATCAAGTACGGCGTGCGCAAGATCAATATCGACACCGACATCCGCCTGGCCATGACCGGCGCGGTGCGCAAGTTCCTGGCCGAGAACCCCGACAAGTTCGACGCCCGTGAATGGCTCAAGCCCGCGCGCGAAGCCGCCAAGGCCATCTGCAAGCAGCGCTACCTTGAATTCGGCTGCGAAGGCCAGGGCGGCAAGATCAAGGGCGCCAACCTGCAGGTGATGGCGGCGCAGTACGCTGCGGGTGCCTTGGCCCAGGTCGTGAACTGAGCCCGGAGCCCTTCACCCCCGCAAAAACGGCAGCCTTCGGGCTGCCGTTTTTGGTTTTGGGGGTTTCCTCTAGATAGATGTGTCTTATAGAAGATAGGTAGCGGTATTTTCTTCATGTAAGCTCATGGTCAGTAAAGCCGTGCGGGTACGGAGCGGAGCAGTCCGGCCTTGTCTCACAGCGCATGCAGGCCCACACGGGGCGTGTACCACGATTACGACACTTGGAGGAGACCATTCATGCAAGCAAGCCCCACCCCTTTGGTGCAGCGCATCGGCGTGCCGAAGGAAACCTTCCACGGCGAAAAGCGCGTGGCCACCGTGCCGGACGTGGTCGAGAAGCTCATCAAGCTCGGCTTCACGGTCGCCGTCGAAGCCGGGGCGGGCGATGGCGCCCAGTTTGGCGATGACACCTACCGCGCGGCCGGGGCCGAGGTGCTGCCCGATGCGGCTGCGCTGTGGGCGGCGTCGGACATCGTGCTCAAGGTGCGCCCGCCGAGCAGTGCCGAAGTGGCGCTGATGCGCGAGGGCGGAACGCTCGTCGGCTTTGTCTGGCCGGCCCAGAACCCCGAGCTCATGCAGCAGCTCACCGCGCGCAACGCCACGGTCCTGGCCATCGACTGCCTGCCGCGTACCCTGAGCCGCGCGCAGAAGATGGACGCGCTGACCTCCACCGCCGGGGTGAGTGGCTACCGCGCGGTCATCGAGGCAGCCAATGCCTTCGGCCGCTATTTCAACGGCCAGATCACGGCGGCGGGCAAGGTGCCTCCGGCCAAGGTGTTCATCGCCGGTGCCGGCGTGGCGGGCCTGGCGGCCATCGGCACGGCGGCCAATCTGGGCGCCGTCGTGCGTGCCAACGACACGCGCGCCGAGGTGGCCGACCAGGTCAAATCGCTGGGTGGCGAGTTCGTCAAGGTGGACTACGAGGAAGACGGCTCGGGCGGTGGCGGCTACGCCAAGGTCATGAGCGACGGCTTCCAGGCCGCGCAGCGCGCCATGTACGCAGCCCAGGCCAAGGACGCGGACATCATCATCACCACCGCGCTCATCCCCGGCAAGCCCGCGCCCAAGCTCATCACGGCTGAAATGGTGCAGTCCATGAAGCCCGGCAGCGTGATCGTGGACATGGCCGGTGAACAGGGCGGCAACTGCGAGCTGACCGTGCCCGGCGAGGCCGTGGTGCGCCACGGCGTCACCATCATCGGCTACACCGACCTGCCCTCGCGCCTGGCCAAGCAGTCGTCCACGCTGTATGCGACCAACCTGCTGCGCCTGGTTGAGGAGCTGTGCAAGGCCAAGGACGGCGTGGCCGTGGTCAACATGGAAGACGATGCCATCCGCGGCCTGACGGTCACCAAGGATGGCGCCATCACCTGGCCCGCCCCGCCCCTCAAGGCCGCGCCGGTGCCCGCGCCCAAGCCTGCCGCTGCGCCTGTGGAGGCGAAGAAGGGCGGCCACGGCCATGGCAGCAGCGGCCCGATGCCGGCCAAGACGCTGGCCATCCTCTTCGCCGTGGCCGCGCTGGCGTTCTGGTTCATTGGCGCCTATGCGCCGGCGGCCTTCCTGGGGCACTTCACGGTGTTCGTGCTGGCCTGCTTCATCGGCTACATGGTGGTGTGGAATGTCACGCCGGCGCTGCACACGCCACTGATGAGCGTGACCAACGCCATCTCCAGCATCATCGCCATCGGCGCGCTCGTGCAGATTGCCCCGCCGGAGGCAGGCGTCAACGGGCGCCCCGATGGACTGATCCTTTGGCTGGCCTTTGCCGCCACCGTGCTCACGGCCGTCAACATGTTCGGCGGCTTTGCCGTGACGCGCCGCATGCTCGCCATGTTCCGCAAATAAGAAGAACAACAGGAAGGAACACGACATGTCCCAAAGTCTCGCCACGGTCGCCTATCTCGGCGCTGCCATTCTGTTCATCCTCAGCCTGGGTGGCCTGTCCAACCCGGAAACCTCGCGCCGCGGCAACCTGTTCGGCATGGTCGGCATGGCGCTGGCCGTGCTGGCCACGGTGTTCGGCCCGCGCGTCAGCCCCTCGGGCATCGTCTGGATCGTCGGTGCGCTGGTGGTCGGCGGCAGTATCGGCCTGTACGCGGCCAGGGTCGTGAAGATGACCCAGATGCCCGAGCTGGTGGCGCTCATGCACAGCCTCGTCGGCCTGGCGGCCTGCCTCGTCGGCTTTGCCAGCTACGTCGATACCTCGATTCAGCTGCAGGGCGCGGAGAAGGCCATCCACGAGGTGGAAATCTACGTTGGCATCCTGATCGGCGCCGTGACGTTCTCGGGCTCGCTGATCGCGTTCGGAAAGCTCAACGGCAAAATCGGCGGCAAGCCGCTGCTGCTGCCCGGACGCCATTGGCTCAACCTGACCGCGCTCCTGGTGGTGGTGTGGTTTGGCCGCGAATTCCTGCACGCCCACGATGTGCCGTCGGGCATGCTGCCGCTGGTCGTGATGACCGTGATCGCACTGCTGTTCGGCATCCACATGGTGATGGCCATTGGTGGCGCGGACATGCCCGTGGTGGTCTCCATGCTCAACAGCTACTCGGGCTGGGCGGCTGCGGCCACCGGCTTCATGCTGAGCAACGACCTGCTGATCGTGACCGGCGCGCTGGTGGGGTCGTCGGGCGCCATCCTGTCCTACATCATGTGCACCGCGATGAACCGCAACTTCATCAGCGTGATTGCGGGCGGCTTCGGCTCGGGCGGGGGCACGCCGGCCGCCAAGAGCGGTGACGCCGCCGAGCCGCAGGGCGAGGCGGTGCCGGTGAGCGCGGCCGAGACGGCCGAGCTGCTGCGCGAGGCCAAGAGCGTCATCATCGTTCCCGGTTACGGCATGGCCGTGGCCCAGGCGCAGCACACCGTGAACGAGATCACCCAGACCCTGCGCGCCAAGGGCGTCAATGTGCGTTTCGGCATCCACCCGGTGGCAGGCCGCATGCCGGGCCACATGAATGTGCTGCTGGCGGAGGCCAAGGTGCCCTACGACATCGTGATGGAGATGGACGAGATCAACGATGACTTCCCCGATACCGACGTGGCCATGGTCATCGGCGCCAATGACATCGTGAACCCCAGTGCGCTCGACGACCCGTCCAGTCCCATTGCCGGCATGCCGGTGCTGGAGGTGTGGAAGGCCAAGACCTCCATCGTCATGAAACGCTCCATGGCCTCGGGCTATGCGGGCGTGGACAACCCGCTTTTCTACAAGGAAAACAACCGCATGCTGTTTGGCGACGCCAAGAAGATGCTGGACGAGGTGCTGGGGGCGCTCAAAGGCTGACAAGGCATAATTCCCGCAGCAAAAAAGCACGACCGTGCGAAATGATCTGGACACGGTCATTCATACGTAAGAACACATCAGGAGACCTGGAGATGACCGACCGCATTTGGCTCAAGAGCTACCCGTCTGGCGTGCCCGCCGACATCGACCCGGGCCAATACCCGTCCCTCGTGGCGCTGATGGAGGAGTCCTTCCACAAGTACGCCGACCGCGTGGCCTACAGCTTTATGGGCAAGGACATCACCTACGCCCAGACCGAATCGCTGAGCAATGCCTTCGCCACCTACCTGCAGGGCCTGGGCCTGGTCAAGGGCGACCGCGTCGCCATCATGATGCCCAACGTGCCGCAGTACCCGGTCACGGTGGCGGCCATCCTGCGCGCCGGCTTCGTGGTGGTCAACGTGAACCCGCTGTACACGCCGCGGGAACTGGAGCACCAGCTCAAGGATTCGGGCGCCAAGGCCATCGTCATCATCGAGAACTTCGCCACCACGCTCGAGCAGTGCATCTCCCACACGCCCGTCAAGCACGTGGTGCTGTGCGCCATGGGCGACCAGCTCGGCCTGCTCAAGGGCGCGCTGGTCAACTACGTGGTGCGCAACGTCAAGAAGATGGTGCCGGCCTACAACCTGCCCAACGCGGTGCGCTTCAACGAGGCGGTGGCGCAGGGCACGCGCGGCACCTTCAAGAAGCCCGACATCAAGCCCGACGACATTGCGCTGCTGCAGTACACCGGTGGCACCACCGGCGTCAGCAAGGGCGCCGTGCTGCTGCACCGCAACGTGATCGCCAACGTGCTGCAGTCCGAGGTCTGGAACGAGCCGGTCATGAAGAAGGTGCCGGCCAACGAGCAGCCCACCAGCATTTGCGCGCTGCCGCTGTACCACATCTTCGCGTTCACGGTGAACATGATGCTGTCCATGCGCATGGGCGGCAAGACCATCCTGATCCCCAACCCGCGCGACCTGCCCGCCGTGCTCAAGGAGCTGTCCAAGCACACCTTCCACAGCTTCCCGGCGGTCAACACGCTGTTCAACGGGCTGGCCAACCACCCCGACTTCAACACTGTCAACTGGAAGAACCTCAAAGTGTCCGTGGGCGGCGGCATGGCCGTGCAGGGCGCCGTGGCCAAACTGTGGCTGGAGAAGACCGGCTGCCCGATCTGCGAGGGCTACGGCCTGTCGGAAACCAGCCCCTCGGCCAGCTGCAACCCGACCACCAGCACCGAGTTCACCGGCACCATCGGCGTCCCATTGCCCAGCACCTCCATGAAGCTGCTGGACGACGAAGGCAACACCGTCACCGAACTCGGCCAGGCCGGCGAGATCGCCATCAAGGGCCCGCAGGTGATGGCCGGCTACTGGCAGCGCCCCGATGAAACCGCCAAGGTCATGACCGAGGACGGCTACTTCAAGACCGGCGACGTCGGCGTGATGGACGAGCGTGGCTACTTCAAGATCGTCGACCGCAAGAAGGACATGGTGCTGGTGAGCGGCTTCAACGTCTACCCCAACGAGGTCGAGGAAGTCGTGGCCGCCATGCCCGGCGTGATGGAATGCGCCGTGGTCGGCGTGGCCGACGAGAAGTCGGGCGAAGCCGTCAAGCTGGTCATCGTGCGCAAGGACCCCGAGCTCACCGAAGACGCGGTGCGCGAATTCTGCCGCCACGAGCTGACGGGCTACAAGCAGCCCAAGGTGGTCGAATTCCGCGAAGAGCTGCCCAAAACCCCCGTGGGCAAGATCCTGCGCCGCGAGCTGCGCGACAAGAAGTGAGCGAACGGGCCGCACGGCCCGTGCGCCACAATACGGAGCGGCCTCGGCCGCTCTTTCTTTTTCCAAAGCCGTTTCCCATGACCACCGCCATCCTCAGCGCCCTTCCCGAAGAACAGTCCGGCCTTGTCGGCAGCCTGCTGCAGCCCCGCCGCGTGGTGCATGCGGGCCGCGCCTTCTGGCAGGGAGAGCTGCACGGCAAGCCGGTGGTGCTGGCGCTGTCGGGCATCGGCAAGGTGGCGGCGGCCACCACGGCCACGGTGCTGGTCGAGCGCTTCGGCGCTGCGCGCATCGTCTTCACCGGCGTGGCCGGCGGCGTGGGCGAGGGCGTGCGCGTGGGCGACGTGGTGGTGGCGCGCGACTACGTGCAGCACGACATGGACGCATCGCCGCTGGTGGAGCGTTGGCGCGTGCCCGGCTACCCGGGTGTCCGCCTGGCCTGCGATGCGGCTTTGTCTGCTCATCTTTCAGGAGCTGTCAGCGCCTGTCTGGCGGGCGCTAGAGGCGATTTTCATGTGCATTCTGACGGTCATCCGCCGCGCCTGCACGAGGGGCTGGTGGCCAGCGGCGACCGCTTTGTCACCTGCGCCCAGGTCTCGCGCGCGCTGCGCGAGCCGCTGGTGGCCGCCGGCCACGACGTGCTGGCCGTGGAAATGGAGGGCGCCGCCGTGGCCCAGGTGTGCCTGGACTACGGCGTACCGTTCGCCGCCGTGCGCACCATCTCCGACCGCGCCGACGACGACGCGCATGTGGATTTCCCGCTGTTCATCCAGACCGTGGCCAGCCGCTACGCCGACCACATCGTGCGGCATTTGCTCCAATCGCTATAGAAAATATAGCTGCTGGCGCTTGATGGACGGACGTTAGGTCCGAATTTAATCAAATATTGCGTGATCGTGGATTCGGGCGCTGCCCAGACCAGGACCGCCGCGCAAGGGCCTGGGCCGGCCGCGCCGCCCCGCCCCGCCGCGCCGCGCCGCGCTGGCGGTGTCCCCCTTCCCGGCGAAGCCGAGAGAAAGGGGGAAGGAGCGCAGCGCCACAGGGGGTTGTCTTACTTCAACCAGCCGCGCTTGCGGAAGTACCACATGGGCCCGAGCGCACTGGCCACCATCAGCAGCAGCGCATACGGGTAGCCCCAGGTCTGCGCCAGCTCGGGCATGTGCTGGAAATTCATGCCGTACACGCTGGCGATCAGTGTGGGCGGCAGCAGCGCCACGCTGGCCACCGAGAAGATCTTGATGATCTTGTTCTGGTTGATGTTGATGAAACCGACCGTGGCATCCATCAGGAAGTTGATCTTGTCGAACAGGAAGGCCGTGTGGCTGTCGAGCGACTCGATGTCGCGCAGGATCTGGCGCGCTTCCTCGAACTGCTCGGCGTTGAGCATCTTGCTGCGCATCATGAAGCTGACCGCGCGGCGCGTGTCCATCACATTGCGGCGAATGCGGCCGTTCATGTCCTCCTGGCGTGCGATGGCGGCCAGCACCTCACCGGCGCGCGCGTCGGTCACGTCGCCCGCCAGCACCTGGGTGCTGACCTTCTCCAGGTCGTCGTAGATGCCTTCGAGCGTGTCGGCCGAATATTCCGCGTCGGCGTCGAACAGCTTGAGCAGCACCTCGCGCGCATCCTCGATGAGCCCGGGCGCGCGGCGCGCGCGCAGGCGCAGCAGGCGGAACACCGGGATGTCCTCGTCGTGGATGGAGAACAGCACGCCCTTGCTGCGCAGCGAAGGGTTGATGAGGTTCAGGATGAAGGCCACGCGAACCGAGCGCGGCTGGTCGTGGTCGTCGATGAGGAAGTCGCTGCGGATGTGCAGTTCGCCGTTGTCTTCCTCGTAGAAGCGGGCGGATTCCTCGATGTCCTCGTCCATCGCATCCTCGGGGATGGACAGGCCGTAGTACTGCGTGACCCAGCGTTTTTCGTCGAGCGTGGGCGACTCAAGGTCCACCCAGATGGGCTGGAACCGGGACAGCTCCTCCAGCGATTCGATCTCTTCCTGGACGAGGCGCCCGTTGGCAAGCGTGAAGATGTTGAGCATGGGCTCACTCCCTGTGTGTTGGGGCCGGTGGCGGGGTGGGGGCGCTTTCAGCCCCGGCACGGGCCTGGGAGCTGAAAGCTATCGACTGGGATAGGCTTCCACGGAACGTTCTCCAAAATTGCGGACGGTGGATTATGGCACCGGCATGTGACAGTTGCAGGGCGCCACGGCACCTGCGGCCGGTTCAGCGGGCAGGCGCGGCCAGGCTGCGGGCCAGGCACAGGTCGGACCAGGCGCCGGGCTTGGCGTCGGGCGCGCGCAGCAGGTACGGCGTGTCGTAGGTGACGACGGCCGGCACGCCCTCCACGGCGTGCGGCGCGCCGCGCAAACGGCCCAGCGGCTCGGTGCGCCCGAGCACGGCGCGGGCGGCGGCGCGGCCCATGAGCAGCAGCACCGCGGGCTTCAGTTCGGCAAGCGCCGTCGCCAGCACGGCGGCGGGCTCGGCACCGCTGTCCGCGCCGGGCGGTGCCGACAGGGTGCACAGGTAGGCGCGCGGGTGGCGGTCCAGGCGCAGTGCGCGCAGCATGTTGCCCAGCAGCCGCCCGGCATCGCCGGCGAACGGGTCGGCGCCGGGCGCGCCCTCGGCCACGATGAGCCAGCCGGCACCCAGCGCGGCCGGCGTTTGCTGCGGATCGGCACCTGGGTAGAGTGCGCGCGGCGGCTGGAGCACCAGCGGCGCGGCGCCCGGGACGGCAGCGCCTGCCACCGGGGCGGGGGCCTGCGGCGCGCGTGCGGCCGGGGCGGGCGGGGGCGCCGGCGCCCGGGGCGCGGGGGCTGGCGCGGCCGTGCGCTCGCTGGCCGGCGCTGCGGCGGGCGTGGCGACCGCGCCAGCCTGCGCAGGCGCAGGCCACCACAGGCGCACGCCCATCTCCTGCAGCATCGCGCGCTGGCGCGGGTCGAGGTGGAGGCTATTCATAGCGCGCGGCTCATGACCACGGCGTCCTCGCGGTCGCCAGCGGCGGCCGGGTAGTAGCGCTTGCGCTCGCCCACGCGCTGGAAGCCGTTGGCCTCGTAGACCTGGCGTGCGCGCTGGTTGCTCACGCGCACCTCCAGCCACAGCCACTGCGCGCCCTGGCCGCGGGACCACAGGGCGAGCGCGTCGAGCAGCACCAGCGCCCAGCCCTGGCGCTGGAACGCCGGGGCCACGGTCAGGTTCAGCAGGTGGGCCTCGTCCACGCCCAGCATGGCAACGAAATAGCCCAGGATCTGGTCGCCCCCCAGGAGCAGTTGCACCTGGTAGCCGCTCGCCAGCGCATCGGTGAAGTTGCCACGCGTCCAGGGGTGCGGGTAGGCCTGCTGCTCGATGTCGAGCACGGCGTCCAGCCGCGCCAGCGACAGCGGCTCGAAGCGCGCCTCGGCGGTGTCGGCCGGGGAAAGGGTGGGCGTGCTCATGGCTGTGCAGCAGCGCTGGCGGCGGCCTGGGCCGCGGCGCGTTCGGCCGTGGTTTGCGCCACCTTGTCGCGGATGTAGAGCGGCAGCGCCTGGTCGGCGGGCACGGCGCCGCCGGCCGCCAGCAGGCCGGGCGCCAGGCGCAGCAGGGCGCTGGCCGTGGGCAGCGCCTGCACATGGTGGGCGCCGGGTGCCAGGCGCTCGCCATAGGCGGCCTGGGCATTGCCCGCCACGGTCCAGCCGGCAGGGACCTGCACCTGTTGCGGTGCGCACAGGCCCAGCGCGCCGGCAGCGTGCCAGGCGCCGTCGCGCCACTGGTAGGGTGCGGTGTAGACCTCGTCCATGCGCGCGTCGAGCACCGCCACCACCTCGGTGCAGCCGTGCTGGTGGCGCGCTTGCTCGGCCACGGCGGCCAGGGTGTCGACGGGCAGCACCGGGATGCCGCGCCCCGCGCCAGCGCCAAAAGCCAGGCCCTGGGCGATGGCGCAGGCCGTGCGCAGGCCGGTGAACGAGCCCGGGCCGCAGCCAAAGACGATGGCGTCCAGCTGCCCGAAATCCAGGCCGGCCTGCGCCAGCAGCGTGCGCACCGCCGGGATCAGCGTGGCGGAGGCCTGGGCGCCGCCGGGGCCGTCGTGCCGCCACTGCGCCTCGCCGCGCTGCACGGCGATGGACAGGGTGTCGGTGCTGGTGTCGAAGGCAAGCAGATTCATGCCGGACGGCCGGAGCGAACAAGGGCGGAATGGGAAGGCATGGCGCGATTATCCGCGCCCGGCCGGACGTGCGGCGGCTGCGGGGAGATCGGGCGATAGACTCGCTCCCATGCTGCCCTTCCCGTCCCTGCTGCGCCGCTGGGCGCTGCCCTGCCTGCTGGCCGTCGTGCAGGCCACCCATGCCGCCGCCCCCGCACTTCCGCCCGAGGTGGATGCCGCGCTGGCCCGGGCCAAGCTGCCCCCGGAGGCCCTGGCGGTGCTGGTGGTCGACGCGCAGGACGGCCGCGCCGCGCCGCGCCTGGCCCACCGCACCCAGGTGCCGGTCAACCCGGCCTCGGTGATGAAGCTCGTCACCACCTACGCCGCGCTGGAGCAGCTCGGCCCGGCCTACACCTGGAGCACGCCGGTCTATGTGGAAGGCGCGGTACAGACCGGCACGCTGCGCGGCAACGTCTACATCCAGGGGCAGGGCGACCCCAAGCTGGTGCTGGAGCGCCTGTGGCTGCTGCTGCGGCGCCTGCAGGGGCAGGGCATCCAGTCCATCGCGGGCGACATCGTGCTCGACCGCAGCGCCTTCGACGTGCCCGAGCAGGACCCCGGCCGCTTCGACGGTGAGCCCCTGCGCCCCTACAACGCCGCGCCCGACGCGCTGCTGCTGAACTTCAAGTCGGTCGCCATGACCTTCGTGCCCGATCCGGCTGCCGGCCTGGCCCGCGTGCAGTACGACCCGCCGCTGGCCGGCGTGCAGCGCCCAGCCACAGTGGCGCTGGCGTCCGGCGGTGAGTGCGGCGACTGGCGCGGCGCCCTGCGCGCCGAGCTGGCCGACCCATCGCGCGTGGCCTTCCAGGGCGCCTACCCCGCGTCCTGCGGCGAGCGCGTGTGGCCTGTGGCCCATGCCGACCCGCGGGGCTTTGCGGCGCGCGCCGTGGAGGGCCTGTGGCGCGAGCTGGGCGGCCAGCTCACCGGCAGGGTGCGCGAGGGCCGGGTGCCGGCCGGGCTGCGGCCGGCCTTCAGCCTGACCTCGCCGGCGCTGGCCGAGGTGGTGCGCGACGTGAACAAGTACAGCAACAACGTCATGGCGCAGCAGGTGTTCCTCACGCTGGCACTGCAGAAGCACGGCGTGGCCACGTTCGACGGGGCACGCCAGGCGCTGCTGCAGTGGTGGCAGGCGCGGCTGGGCGATGCACCGGTGCCGGTGGTCGACAACGGCGCGGGCCTGAGCCGCGAGGCGCGCATCACGGCCCAGGCGCTGGGCCGCATGCTGCAGCTGGCCTGGGCCTCGCCCGTCATGCCCGAGCTGGTGGCCTCGCTGCCCGTCGCCGGGGTGGACGGCACACTGCGGCGCAGCCAGAGCCGCGCCGGCGCGGCCCACCTCAAGACCGGCAGCCTGCGCGACGTGATGGCCGTGGCCGGCTATGTGCATGCCGCGAGCGGGCGCCGCTATGTGCTGGTGGCGGTCGTCAACCACCCGGGCGCCCTGGCCGCCCGCCCGGTGTTCGACGCCCTGATCGACTGGACCGCGCGCGAGCGCTGAGCCATGCCGATGCACGACCTCATCGGCTATCTGGCCGCCGCCCTCACCACCTGCAGCTTCGTGCCGCAGGCGCTGCACACCTTCCGTACGCGCGACGTCAGCGGCATCTCGCTGGGCATGTACAGCGTGTTCACCGTGGGCATTGCGCTGTGGCTGGTCTATGGACTGCTGCTCGGCGCCTGGCCCATCGTCGCGGCCAATGCCGTCACGCTGGCGCTGGCGGGCGCCATCCTGGGCATGAAGCTGCGCTACGGCCGGTAACACAACAGCCTGTGTGCGGGCCGCGCGGGCTCGCGTAATCCCCTATGGCCGCTGCACTGCAGGTGCGTGCACGATGCGCTTTCCGAACGACCAAGGGATTGATCCATGACGTATTTCCGCCTTTCCTGCGTTGCCGCTGCCGCGGTGCTGCTTGTCGCCTGCGGCGGCTCGGACGACCCGGCCCGCGGATCGCTCAAGGAAACCCCCGTGACAGTGACCACGCTCACGGCCGCGCAGATCGACGCCGGCACGGCGGCCGTCGGCATGCAGCCGCTCACCGGCAAGGCCAAGTGCGACGTCAAGGTTGTGGCGCTCAACTACTACACCGTCGGTGTGCAGGGCACCGAGAGCACCAACGCCTCCGGCGTGATGCTGGTGCCGGGCGGCGCCGCCTGCACCACGGCCGCGCCGCTGGTGGCCTTCGCCAGAGGCACCGATGTGCTCAAGTCGCGCACGCTGGCCAATCCACAGGACTCCGAAACCTTCCTGCTCGCCGCCATGTACGCGGCCCAGGGCTATGCCGTGGTGGCCACCGACTACCTGGGCTATGCTAAATCCGAGTACGCCTACCATCCCTACCTGCATGCCGACTCGGAGGCCAGCACGGTGCTCGACTCCGTGCGCGCAGCGCGCGCCGCGGCCCCCGCGGTGGGTGCCAGCCTGTCGGGCAAGGTCATGTTCACCGGGTATTCGCAGGGCGGCCACGCCTCCATGGCGGCGCACCGCGCTGCCGAGCGCGACTTCCCCACCGAATTCAACGTGGTGGCCGGTGCCCATTTGGCCGGGCCCTACAACCTGTCAGGAGCGCTCAAGCTGCCTGACGCCATCGCTGGCGTGCAGTTCTTCGTGCCCTTCTTCGTCACGGCCTGGCAGAAGGTCTACGGCAACGTCTACACCGACGTGAAGACGGCCTTCAAGGCGCCGTACTCGGGCTATATCGAGACCCTGCTGCCCCATCCCACGATGAATTCCACCGCACTGATCACCAATGGTCTGCTGCCGGGTGGCCCGGGCGTCACGCCCAACCAGGCGCGCGACGCGGTGTTCCAGAGCGACTTCCTGCTCGGCGCGCAGACCAACCCCGCGCACCCGCTGTTCCTGGCGGCCAAGAAGAACGACCTGCTGGGCTGGAGCCCGAAATCGCGCGTGCTGCTGTGCGGCGGCGCGGGCGACCCCACGGTGCCGCCGGCCGTTCATCAGGCGGTGATGAAGGCCGACTTCGACAGCCGGGGCCTGATGAACGTGGGTTCGGTGGACGTGGACGCCATGGTCCAGGCCACCTACGGTCCGGGCGGCAAGGCGCCCACCGACCCCACCTCGGCTGCTTTCGCCACCTACTACGGCAGCTACCACGGCCTCTATGAGCCACCGTTCTGCCATGCCCAGGCGCGCGGCCTGTTCGACCTGGTGAAGTGACCGCAGGCCCCAGGCGGGGCCTGCGCTTCGCCCAAAGAAAAAGCCGACCATGGTCGGCTTTTTCTTTGGGCGGGCGGAGTGCTTACCAGCGCGCGCGCAGCTTGTCGTACAGGAAGGTGCCGAGCTGGCGGTGCGCCGAGGGCGTCAGATAGACATTGTCGGCAAACACGTACTGGTCGGCGTTCGCGCCAGGCAGCAGCGTGGAAGCCGTGCACAGGGCCGAGTTGACCTGGCCCGTGCCGGTGCCGATGCCATTGCCCGCGTCCACCGAGGTGCACACGGCGGCCTTGGCGTTGGTGAACGAATAGGCCGAGCCGGCCGAGGTGAAGAGGTTCACGTAGTAGGCCGAGTCGACGAACAGCACATGCTGGCCCAGGTCGTTGATGGCGACCAGCACGGCCTCGTTGAAGCGGGTGCTGGCCTGGCTCAGTAGCTCCGTCTGGCCGATGGCCGTGGCCCAGGGCGTCTTGCCCAGGTCGTAGCTGCCCGTCATCACGATGTGCGGGGCGCCGGCGGCCACCAGGCGGCGCACCTGGGCGGCCAGGGCCACGCCGTTGTCGTGGGCCTGCGCCAGGTAGTCGGCGGAACTCAGCGTGCCGGCGCGCACGGCGGCCATGCCCACGATCAGGTCGCTGATGCCGCCGTTGAGCAGCACCACGTCGTTCGGGCCGAAGGTCTTGGTGGCCAGGAAGCTGTCGATCTGCGCCGTGATGGTGGGTGTGCTGGCGTCGCCTGCGGCATCGGGCTGGGCGGCGATGCGGGCATTGCCCTGCGCATAGCTCAGGCCGCCACTGGAGACCGGCGTCAGCGTCTTTTGGTAGTGCGAGGCGAGCTGCAGCGTCCAGTTGTTCACGCTGCCGTTGTTCACCGTGTAGCGCGAGCCTTTCTGGCCGACGTCGCTGTAGGCGTCGCCGAAGGCGATGAAACGATCGGGCGTGATGGCCGATTCGGTGGTGCTCGAGCCGCAGGCCGCCAGAAGCATTGCCGACGCGCATGCGGCGACCAGGGCGGTGCGGCGCATCCAATTTGCTGCCATGTTGTGTTCTCCGGTAAGGGTTCGGTAGTTTAACGAGTGGTGTTCAGGCCGCTGCGGCGCGTTGTAACCGGTCGCGCACGCCTTCCCAGTCGGGGGTGTCGGGCGGCAGCTCAATCCAGATGAGCCGCACGCCCGCGTCATCGAAGCCGCGCAGCGCCGCAAACAGTTGCTGGGCGGTGGCCTCGGCGTCGTCGGGCATGCGCCGCAGCAGCACCCGGGCTGAGGCGCAGCGCAGCGGCGCGCGGGCATACACCGCGAGGTGCGCGGCCTCGGCGCCGAGCAGGTCCAGGCCGGTCTGCAGCGCCTTGGCGTCCATGAGGCGCACCTTGGCGTTGGGCGCGTAATGGGCTTCCAAGGTGCCTGAGGCTCGTGGAGTCTGCGCTGGCAGCTCTTCTTTTGATAGCGGTTGCAGACCGCAGGCAGCGGCGATCTGCTCGCGCGTGATGGCGCCAGGGCGCAGCAGCACCGGCACGCCGCGTGTGCAGTCGACGATGGTCGATTCGATGCCCACGCCGCAGGGCCCGCCGTCCAGCACCAGCAGGGCCTCGCCGAGTTCGTCCTGCACGTGCTGGGCCGTGGTGGGGCTCACGCGGCCGAAGCGGTTGGCGCTGGGCGCGGCCAGGCCCCAGACGGGAGGGCCGCCGAGGTCGGGGCCGCCCGGGTCAGGGCCGTCGCCGGGTGCGGCGCAGGCCTGCAGCACGGCATGGGCCACGGGATGGGCGGGGCAGCGCAGGCCCACGCTGTCCTGGCCGCCGGTGGCGGCCGTGGCCACGCCGGGCAGGCGCGGCAGGATCAGCGTGAGCGGGCCGGGCCAGAAGGCGTCGACCAGCGCCTGGGCGAAGGGCGGCACATCGCGCGCGAAATGCGCAATGCCCGTGGCGTCGGCCACGTGCACGATCAGCGGATGGTCGCTGGGCCGGCCCTTGGCGGCGAAGATCTGCGCCACGGCGGCATCGCTGCCGGCGTCGGCGGCCAGGCCGTATACGGTTTCGGTGGGCAGCCCCAGCAACACGCCGCTGCGCAGTGCGCGCGCTGCGGCGGCGATGGCCGAGGGGTCGTTGCCGTCGAGGATCATGGGGCGGCTCAGAAGGGCGCGATGCCCAGGATGGCCGCCGCCTGCAGCGCCGTGGCGCGCGCCTGCTGCGCCGTGGGGGCGGTGATGTTCAGGTGACCCATCTTGCGGCCGTGCTTGGCCAGCGTCTTGCCGTACAGGTGCAGGTGTGTGCCGGGCAGCTGCAGCACCGCGTCCCAGGCGGGCGTCTGCGCCGTCTCGCCGTGGGCGAACCACAGGTCGCCCAGCAGGTTGAGCATCAGGGCGGCGCTGTGCTGGCGCGGTTGCACCAGCGGCAGGCCGGCCATGGTGCGCACCTGCAGTTCGAACTGCGACATGTCGCAGGCGTTCTGGCTGTAGTGGCCGCTGTTGTGCGGCCGCGGCGCGATCTCGTTGACCACCAGGCTGCCGTCCTGCAGCACGAAGAACTCCACGCACAGCACGCCCACATAGTCGAGGCCGGATGCTATCGAAATAGCAGCTGCCACCGCTTGACTGGCAAGCGCTGGAGGCAGATTTCCTTCATAAACCTCGGTCACGGCCAGGATGCCATCGCGGTGCAGGTTGCGCTGCACCGGCAGGTGCACGGCGGCGCCGTCGGCGCCGCGCGCCACGATCACCGAGCATTCGAGCTGCAGCGGCAGCATCTTCTCGAGCACGCAGGGCACCTGGCCCACCGAGGTCCAGGCGGCGGCCAGTTCAGCGGCGCTTTGCACGCGCACCTGGCCCTTGCCGTCGTAGCCCATGCGGGCGGTCTTCAGAATGCCGGGCAGCAGGTTGGCGGGCACGGCCGCCAGTTGCTCGGCAGTTTCGATCACCGCATACGGCGCGCAGGGCACGCCGCAGCCGACGAAATGGGCCTTCTCCTGGGCGCGGTCCTGCGCCACGGCCACGGCGCGCGCGGCGGGCGATACCGGGCACTGCCCGGCCAGCGCGGCCAGGGAGACGGCGGGGACGTTCTCGAACTCGGTGGTGACGGCGTCGCAGAGCGCTGCCAGCCGCGCCAGGCCGTCCGGGTCTTCGTAGCCCGTCTGGATGTGCTGGTGGCTCACCAGGCCGGCGGGGCTCTCCGCATCGGGGTCGAGCACGGCCGTGAAGTAGCCCATGGCCTGCGCGGCATGCACGAACATGCGGCCGAGCTGGCCGCCGCCGAGCACGCCGAGCGTGCTGCCCGGCAGGAGGGGCGTGGCAGGTGTCGTCATGCGGGAGGCAGGGCCATGTTGCGCGCCACCTCGGTCTGTGCGGCGCGGAAGGCTTCGAGCTGCTGGCGCAGCGCGGGGTTCTCGTTGGCCAGCAGCGCCACGGCAAACAGCGCCGCATTGGCCGCGCCGGCCGTGCCGATGGCGAAAGTGGCCACCGGAATGCCCTTGGGCATCTGCACGATGCTGTGCAGCGAATCCACGCCCTGCAGGTGGCGGCTGGCCACCGGCACGCCCAGCACGGGCACCGTGGTCTTGGCGGCGATCATGCCCGGCAGGTGGGCCGCGCCGCCCGCGCCCGCGATGATGGCCTTGAGCCCGCGGCCGGCGGCCGCCTCAGCGTAGGCGAACATGTCGTCGGGCATACGGTGCGCAGAGACCACGCGGGCCTCATGCGGGATACCGAATTGCTGGAGAATCTCGACTGCGTGCTGCATGGTGTCCCAGTCGCTGCTGGAGCCCATGACCACACCGATCTGGATGGGTGTCATAGTGTGAAGAGCGGAGCGCTGGCTGCCTGCCGCAGAGTGTGAACCCACAATTTTACTTTTTGCCGCCCGGTGCCGGGGAAGGGCCATTTGAATGATCGACATCACCGTAGATAACTTTGAAGCCGAGGTCATCGCCGCCTCCATGGACGTGCCCGTGCTGGTGGACTTCTGGGCGCCCTGGTGCGGCCCCTGCAAATCACTCGGGCCCGTGCTGGAGAAGCTGGAAACCGAATACGCCGGCCGCTTCAAGCTGGCCAAGGTCGACTCCGACCAGGAGCAGCAGATCGCCGCCATGTTCGGCATCCGCAGCATTCCCACCTGCGTGCTGCTGATGAACGGTCAGCCGGTAGACGGTTTCACCGGTGCGCTGCCCGAGGGCCAGGTGCGCCAGTTCCTCGACAAGCACGTGCCCAGCGCCGAAGAGGCGCAGGCCGAGGCCGAGGAAGAACTGGCCCAGGATGCCCTGGCCGAGGGCGACACAGACACCGCGCTGGAAAAGCTCCAGCACGCCGTGGCCACCGACCCGGCCAACGACGATGCGCGCTTCGACTACGTCAAGCTGCTGCTTCAGTTGGGCCGCGAGGACGACGCCAAGGTGGCCTTCGCGCCGGTGATCGCCAAGGCCGCGGGTTCGCGCAAGCTGGGCGCGCTCAAGGCGTGGATGGATGCTCTTGATTTTGTAGCTGGTAGCGCTGATGCAGAGGGCGCTGGAGCCGGATTTGATGCAAAAATCGCAGCCAACAAGCGCGATTTCGAGGCCCGCCACGGCCGCGCCCGCTGGCTCATGGCCCGCCAGCGCTGGCAGGAGGCCATGGACGAGCTGCTGGAGATCCTCATGCGCGACAAGGCCTGGAACGACGAGGCCGCGCGCAAGACCTTTGTGGCCATCCTGGAAGTCATCGAGCCGCCCAAGCCCAAGGTGGCCGACGGCCAGATCCCGCCCGAGGACCCGCTGGTGGCCACCTACCGCCGACGCCTGAGCTCGGTGGTGCTGAGCTGACGGCGGTGCGTCGTCCATGAAAAAAGGCCCCATCGCGGGGCCTTTTTGCTGGGTGCGGAGGGCGTTCAGCCCGTCAGGCGCTCCAGCGCCTCGCGGTACTTGGCGGCGGTCTTCTCGATCACATCCTGCGGCAGGCGCGGCGCGGGCGCGGTCTTGTCCCAGGGTTTGCCGTTCACCTTGGCCTGCTCCAGCCAGTCGCGCACGAACTGCTTGTCGTAGCTGGGCGGATTCTGGCCCTGGGCCAGTGCGTCGGCATAGCCTTCCACGGGCCAGTAGCGCGAGCTGTCGGGCGTGAGCACTTCGTCCATCAGCACCAGCGTGCCGTCGGGTGCCAGGCCGAACTCGAACTTGGTGTCGGCAATGATCATTCCCTTGGTGAGCGCGATCTCGGAGGCCGCCTGGTAGATGGCGATGCTCAGGTCGCGGATGCGCGTGGCCAGGTCCAGACCGATCATCTCCACCGTGCGCTCGAAGGTGATGTTCTCGTCGTGCTCGCCCACGGCGGCCTTGGCGGCGGGCGTGTAGATGGGCGCGGGCAGCTTGGCGGCGTTGGTCAGGCCTTCGGGCAGGGGCACGCCGCAGACCGAGCGCGATTCCTGGTACTCCTTCCAGCCGCTGCCGGCCAGGTAGCCGCGCACCACGGCCTCGACCGGAATCGGCTGCAGGCGCTGGACCAGCATGGAGCGGCCGCGCACCTGCGGCACCTCGGCGGGGCTCACCACGCTCTCGGGGGCGTCGCCGGTGAGGTGGTTGGGGCAGAGGTGGCCCAGCTTGCCAAACCAGAACAGCGCCATCTGCGTCAGCAGCTCGCCCTTGCCGGGAATGGGTTCACCCATGATCACGTCGAAGGCCGAGAGGCGGTCGCTGGCCACCATGAGGATGCGGTCGTCGCCCACGGCGTAGTTGTCGCGCACCTTGCCGCGCGCCAGCAGCGACAGCGAAGCAAGGGCAGAGGTGTGCAGGGCGGGGGAGCTGGGCTGGGTCATGGTGGATCGGTCGATGGGCGGGCGGCGCGCAAGGCCGCGACGGAGCAGGCTTTGGGGTGCCGGGAGGAAAAGCCATCCACGCGGCAGGCGGATTTTACGCGCCATGGCGGGAGGGTGGGCCGGGGCCAGAAGGGGGCATGGCAGGGCATGCAACCCGCTCATTGTGCGCCCTTTTTCCGGCCTTGGCACCCATGCCGGCATAACCCGCCGCGGGGGGTGGGATGCGATTGCTTTTGCCGTGGGGCGGGCGCATAGTGAAACCACGGCAGCGGACACAAGCCCGGTTGCCGGGCTGCTCTCCAGAGGGGCGGCGTTTCTTCCATCGAGTTACAGGAGACTTTTTATGAACCTGACGATCAGCGGTCACCACCTCGAAGTTACCCCCGCCCTGCGCGATTACGTCACGTCCAAGCTGGACCGGATCACCCGGCATTTCGATCAGGTGGTCGACGTCAAGGTGCTGCTGACGGTAGAAAAGCAGAAGGAAAAGGAGAAGAGACAACGCGCTGAATGCAATATCCACGTCAAGGGCAGCGATCTGTTCGCCGAAAGCGCCCATGCGGACCTGTATGCCGCCGTCGATGAACTGGTCGACAAGATGGACCGCCAGGTGGTGCGCCACAAGGACCGGGTCCAGAACCACCACTCCGATGCGCGCCGTCGCATGGTGGCGTGACCGCTTTTTCGACACTGCCGGGCACCCTGCCCGGTGTCCAAGCCGCCCCGTGGGGGCGGCTTTTTGTTTGCCGTGTACATTTTGTTAGGGTTTATGCCAAGCCGTGCATAATGGCCCATTGAACCGCCATGAACCGTCTCTCTTCCATTCTGCCCGCCGCCCAAGTGTTGGTGAGCGTTGACGCCACCAGCAAGAAACGTGCTTTCGAAGAGGCGGGCCTGCTGTTCGAAAGCCTGCATGGCCTGTCGCGTGCACTCATCACCGACAGCTTGTTCGCCCGCGAGCGCCTGGGTTCTACCGGGCTGGGCCATGGCGTGGCCATTCCGCACGGGCGCATCAAGGGGCTCAAGGCGCCCATGGCGGCCGTGTTCCAGCTGGCGCACCCCATTGGCTTCGACGCCCCCGACGAACAGCCCGTGGGGCTGCTGATCTTCCTGCTGGTGCCCGAGGCGGCCACGCAGAAGCACCTGGAGATCCTGTCGGAGATCGCCGAACTGCTCAGTGACGGCGTCCTGCGCGAAAAGATCAAAGCCAGCGCCAGCGCCGAAGAGCTGCACGCCATGATTGCCGGCTGGCAGTCCACCCAGGCCGCCTGACGCCGCCTGCCGCCGCCGCGCCGTGAAGCCCAACGTCGTCAGCGCCGATGTCCTGTTCGAGGAATTCCGCTCGCACCTGAAATGGGAGTGGGTGGCCGGCCTGGGCGCCTCCGAGCGCCGCTTCGACGAGGTGGCCGTGCGTTCGGCCCGCTCCGGCGCCGACCTGGTGGGCTACCTCAACTACATCCACCCCTACCGGGCGCAGATCCTGGGCGAACGTGAGATCGCCTACCTGACCAACGCCACGCCCGAGGACTGCAACCGCCGCATCTCGCGCATCGTGACGCTGGAGCCGCCGGTGCTCATCCTGGCCGACAACCAGACCGCGCCCGACGCGCTGCTGTCCATGTGCGAGCGCGCGCAGATCCCGATGTTCTCCACGCACGAGTCGTCGGCCTTCGTGATCGATGTGCTGCGCGCCTACCTATCCAAGCACTTCGCCGACCGCACGACGATGCACGGCGTCTTCATGGACATCCTGGGCCTGGGCGTGCTGATCACCGGCGAGTCGGGCCTGGGCAAGAGCGAACTGGGCCTGGAGCTGATTTCGCGCGGCCAGGGCCTGGTGGCCGACGACGCGGTGGACCTGTACCGCATCAACCAGACCACCATCGAGGGCAAGTGCCCCGACCTGCTGCAGAACCTGCTGGAAGTGCGCGGCATCGGCCTGCTCGACATCCGCGCCATCTTTGGCGAGACGGCGGTGCGCCGCAAGATGCGCCTGCGCCTCATCGTGCACCTGGTGCGCAAGGAAACCCTGGAGCGCGAATACGAGCGCCTGCCCTACGAGCCGCTCACGCAGGACGTGCTCGGCGTGCCCGTGCTCAAGGTGGTGATCCAGGTGGTGGCCGGCCGCAATATCGCCGTGCTGGTGGAGGCGGCCGTTCGCAACACCATTCTGCAGCTGCGCGGCATCGACACCTATCAGGAGTTCGTCGACCGCCACCGCCGCGCCATGGAGCAAGGCTCCTAGGCCTTCGCACTGGTAAAAACAGTGTGAACAGGCCCTAGCGCTGTTCCTTGCGGGCTTGCGCGCACTGGGCGCAGTGGCCGTAGAGCGCCATCGAGTGGTCCTGCACCACCCATCCCTTGGTCTTGGCCACGAGCTGCTGGCGTTTCTCGATCTCGGGATCGTAGAACTCTTCCACCTTGCCGCAGAGGGTGCACACGAAATGGTCGTGGTGCTTGCCTTCGTCGAGTTCGTAGATGGCCTTGCCGCTCTCGAAGTTGCTGCGGCTCAGGATGCCCGCCTGCTCGAACTGGGTCAGCACGCGGTAGACGGTGGCCAGGCCGATGTCGGAGTGCTCCTCCAGCAGGACACGAAACACGTCCTCGGCCGTCATGTGGCGCTGTGTGCCCTTCTGGAAGATCTCGAGGATCTTCAGCCGGGGCAGCGTGGCCTTGAGCCCGGTGCTCTTGAGTTCATCGATGTTCGTCATGGCTAGCTCTCTGGTGGGCCGTTCGCCCGGGCGGCAGGCGCTGTCTCGGCGGCAGGGCCCGGGAAGGCCTGCCGCTACAATGGGTCGAATCATATCCTCAAGCTTTTTCCCATGCCCGCTTTCGCCTTTCGCAGCGCCCGTCTGGGCCTCGTCCTGTTGATCGGTGCCGGCCTGGCTGCCTGCAGCAGTTTCGACGGCGCCAGCAGTCGCCTGGCCAGCGTCGTCACGCCCTACAAGGTGGACGTGGTGCAAGGCAACTTTGTCTCGCGCGAGCAGGTCGAGGCGCTGCAGGCCGGCATGGGCCGCCAGCAGGTGCGCGACATTCTGGGCACGCCCCTGGTGACCAGCCTGTTCCACGCCGACCGCTGGGAATACGTCTTCACGCTCAAGCGCCCGGGCGTCGAGGTGCAGACGCGCAAGCTCACGGTGTTCTTCAAGGGCGATGCGCTCGAGCGCTTCGAGGGCGACGAGATGCCCTCCGAAAGCGAATTCGTCGCCTCGCTCGATTCCCGCAAGGGCAAGCGCGCGGTGCCGGTGCTGGAAGCCACGCCCGAGCAGCTGGCCAAATACCCGCCACGCGCGCCGGCCAAGGCGGAAGAGGCCCCTGTGGCACCTGCGTCCGCCAACCGCTACCCGCCGCTCGAATCTTCCAGCCGCTGAACCCGCGCGGCCCCGGCCGCACCGGCGGGCCGCCTGCCTACAAGGAACGACATGACTGGGACCACCGCACCCGCCTCCTCCACTTCCCGCTGCCGCGTGGCCGTGGCGGGCGCATCCGGCCGCATGGGCCGCATGCTCATCGAGGCCATCCGTGCCAGCGATGACCTCGTGCTCGCCGGCGCGCTCGACATTCCCGCCAGCCCCGGCATTGGCTCCGACGCCACGGCCTTCCTGGGCCATGCCAGCGGAGTGGCCATCACGGCCGACATCGCCGCCGGCCTGAAGAACGCCGAGGTGCTGATCGACTTCACGCGCCCCGAAGGCACGCTGGCCCACCTGGCCGTGTGCGCCGAGCTGGGCGTCAAGGCGGTCATCGGCACCACCGGCTTTTCCGAGCCGCAGAAGGCCGAGATCGCTGCCTTTGCCCAGCGCACGGCCATCGTCATGGCGCCCAACATGAGCGTGGGCGTGAACGTCACGCTCAAGCTGCTGGAGATGGCAGCCAAGGCGCTGTCCACCGGTTACGACATCGAGATCGTCGAGGCCCACCACCGCCACAAGGTGGACGCCCCCTCGGGCACCGCACTCAAGATGGGCGAGGTGATCGCCGGCGCGCTCGGCCGCGACCTCAAGGACTGCGCCGTCTACGCCCGCGAGGGCGTGACGGGCGAGCGCGATCCGTCCTCCATCGGCTTCGCCACCATCCGCGGCGGCGACATCGTGGGCGACCACACGGTGCTGTTCGCCGGCACGGGCGAGCGCATCGAGATCGCGCACAAGTCCTCCAACCGCGCCGGCTATGCCCAGGGCAGCCTGCGCGCGGTGCGCTTCCTGCGCAGCCACACCACCGGCATGTTCGACATGTTCGACGTGCTGGGCCTGGCATGAACACCCCCCTGAGCGGCTGCGCCGCTTCCCCCCGCTCGCGCCACGCTGTGCGTGGCGGGCAGGGGGACGCCGCCAGCGCGGCGGGGCGGTGCGGCCGGCACAGGCCCTTGCGCGGCGTCTGCTGGCCTGGGCCGCGCCGGTTGCAGGCGTGGCGTGCGTATTGCTGCGCCATCGGGGGCTGACATGGACCCGCTGCACTGGTGGCACCAGGGCGATGCTGTCACGCAGTCCACGGCGCTGCTGCTGCTGGCCATGTCGGTGGCGAGCTGGGTGGTGATTGTCTGGAAGGGCTGGGTGCTGCACCGCGCCGGCGGCGACGTGGCGCGCTGCATGGCGGCCTTCTGGCAGGCGCAGGGCTTCGCGGCCGCGCGCCAGGCACTGGCCGCATTTGACCGCGAGGCGCTGGTGCTGCCCCTGGTGGCGGCGGCAGATGCCGTGGCCCACGCGCCCGCCACGGGCACGCTGGCGCAGTCCGGCAGCATGGGTCAGCAGCTCACGCGCGTGCTGCGCGACGCCCTGCACGCCGTGCTGGGCAAGCTGCAGTTCGGCCAGGTGCTGCTGGCCACCGTGGGCTCCACCGCGCCCTTCGTCGGCCTGTTGGGCACGGTATGGGGCATCTACCATGCGCTGTCGCAGATCGCCGGCGCGGGCCAGATCAGCATCGACCGCGTGGCCGGCCCCGTGGGCGAAGCGCTCATCATGACCGCCGCCGGCCTGGCCGTCGCCATTCCAGCCGTGCTGGCCTACAACTGGTTCGGCCGCATCGTCGGGCGCATCGAGGCCGACCTCGAAGGCTTCGCGCTCGATCTGCGCGAACTCTTGCTCGACCAGGGAGCGGTCGTCTAAGACCGCCCGATGTTCCAGGGAGCACCCCGTGGCCTTCGGACGCCTTGAACGCACCACCGGGCCCCAGCCCATCAGCGACATCAACATGACGCCGCTGGTGGACGTGATGCTGGTGCTGGTGGTCATCTTCATCCTCACCGCGCCGCTGCTGGCCAGCTCCATCCGGCTCGACCTGCCGCGTGCCGACGGCGCGGTGCCGGGCGCGCCGCCGCAGTCGATCACGCTGGTGGTCGACAAGGCCGGCCAAGTGTTCTTCGACGACCAGCCAGTGGGCCAGGCCGCGCTGGCCCGGCAGCTGCAGGAGGTGGCCGCGGGCCGCCCCGACACCGAGGTGCAGTTGCGCGCCGACGCCGCCGTGCCCTATGGTCGCGTGGTCGAGATCATGGGCGCGGCGCATGCCGCCGGGCTCCAGCGCATTGGCTTCGTGGCTGATCCCGCCACTGCCAGCGGCGCACCCGCGCCGGCGGCGCGCTGACACGGCGGGCCGGGCGCGCCAGCGCCTAAAATCCGGGCAGCGCAGCGGTTTGCGGCTGCTTTCACCTTTTTTCGGGCTTCCATGCAAGACAAATACCAACACACCGAAGTCGAGCGCGCCGCGCAGGCCCACTGGACGGCCACCGACGCCTACCGCGTGACCGAAGACGCCGGCAAGAAGAAGTTCTACGCCTGCTCCATGCTGCCCTACCCCAGCGGCAAGCTGCACATGGGCCATGTGCGCAACTACACCATCAACGACATGCTCACGCGCCAGCTGCGCATGAACGGCTACAACGTGCTCATGCCCATGGGCTGGGACGCCTTCGGCCTGCCGGCCGAGAACGCCGCGCTGAAGAACGGCGTGCCGCCCGCCAAGTGGACCTACGAAAACATCGCCTACATGAAGAAGCAGATGCAGGCGATGGGGCTGGCCATCGACTGGAGCCGCGAGGTCGCCACCTGCGACCCCGACTACTACCACTGGAACCAGTGGCTGTTCCTCAAGATGCTGGAAAAGGGCACGGCCTATCGCAAGACCCAGGTGGTGAACTGGGACCCCGTGGACCAGACCGTGCTGGCCAACGAGCAAGTGATCGACGGCAAGGGCTGGCGCACCGGCGCCGTGGTCGAGAAGCGCGAAATCCCGGGCTACTACCTCAAGATCACCGACTACGCCGAGGAACTGCTCGACTTCGTTGCCGGCGACAAGCTGCCCGGCTGGCCTGAGCGCGTCAAGCTCATGCAGGAGAACTGGATCGGCAAGAGCGAAGGCGTGCGCTTCGCCTTCACGCACGACATCCGGGGCGACGACGGCGCACTGATCGGCGACGGCAAGATGTACGTGTTCACCACGCGTGCCGACACCATCATGGGCGTCACCTTCTGCGCCGTGGCGCCCGAGCACCCGCTGGCCACGCACGCCGCGCGCGGCAACGCGCAGCTCGCTGCCTTCATTGAGGAATGCAAGACCGGCGGCACCACCGAAGCCGAACTCGCCACGCAGGAGAAGAAGGGCCTGCGCACCGGCCTCACGGTGACGCACCCGCTGACCGGCCTACCGATCGAGGTGTGGGTGGGCAACTACGTGCTCATGTCTTATGGCGACGGCGCCGTGATGGGCGTGCCCGCGCACGACGAGCGCGACTTCGCCTTTGCGCTCAAGTACGGCATCGAGATCAAGCAGGTGGTGCTGGTGGACGGCGAGACCTTCAACTACCACCAGTGGAACGACTGGTACGGCGACAAGCAGCGCGGCGTGACCGTCAATTCCGACAGCTTCAGCGGCCTGTCGTACCAGGAAGCGGTCAACGCCGTGGCCCATGCGCTGGGCGAAAAGGGCCTGGGCGAGAAGAAGACCACCTGGCGCCTGCGCGATTGGGGCATCTCGCGCCAGCGCTACTGGGGCACGCCGATCCCCATCATCCACTGCGCCGACTGCGGCCCGCAGCCCGTGCCCGAAAAGGACCTGCCCGTGGTCCTGCCGCAGGACCTGGTGCCCGACGGCTCGGGCAACCCGCTGGTCAAGAGCGAAGTCTTCCACGCTGGCGTGGTCTGCCCCTGCTGCGGCAAGGCCGCGCGCCGCGAGACCGACACCATGGACACCTTCGTGGACAGCTCGTGGTACTTCATGCGCTACTGCGACCCGAAGAACAGCGAGGCCATGGTGGCCGGCGGCGCCGACTACTGGATGCCGATGGACCAGTACATCGGCGGCATCGAACACGCCATCCTGCACCTGCTGTACGCGCGCTTCTGGACCAAGGTCATGCGCGACCTGGGGCTGGTGAAGGTCGATGAGCCCTTCACCAAGCTGCTCACGCAGGGCATGGTGCTCAACCACATCTACTCGCGCAAGGGTGCCAAGGGCGGCAAGGAGTACTTCTGGCCGCACGACGTGGAACATGTGCTCGACGACAGCGGCAAGGTCATCGGCGCCAAGCTCAAGAACGCCGTTGGCGACCTGCCCGTGGGCACGCCCATCGACTACGAGGGAGTGGGCACCATGTCCAAGTCCAAGAACAACGGCGTCGATCCGCAGGACCTGATCGAGAAGTACGGCGCCGACACCGCGCGCCTGTACACCATGTTCACCGCTCCGCCCGAGGCCACGCTGGAATGGAACGACGCGGCGGTGGAGGGCAGCTACCGCTTCCTGCGCCGCGTGTGGAATTTCGGTGCCAAGCTTTCTGCTATGGATAGCGTAGCTGCCAGCGCAAGCGTGGCGGGCGCTACAAGCCTGAATGATGTGGAATTCGGCAAGGAGGCCAAAGCCCTGCGCCTGGAAATCCACACCGTGCTCAAGCAGGTGGACTACGACTACCAGCGCATGCAGTACAACACCGTGGTCTCGGGCGCGATGAAGATGATCAACGCGCTCGAAGACTACAAGGCGCTGGACGCGCCCGGCGCCCAGGTGGCGCTGATCGAAGGCTTCGGCATCCTGCTGCGCTGCCTCTACCCGGCCACGCCGCACATCACCCACGGCCTGTGGAGCCAGCTCGGCTACGCCGCCCACCTGGGCGACCTGCTCGACGCGCCCTGGCCGCAGGTCGACCCGGATGCGCTGGTGCAGGACGAGATCGAGCTCATGCTGCAGGTCAACGGCAAGCTGCGCGGCTCCATCCAGGTGCCGGCCACGGCCGAGAAGGCCGATATCGAGCGCATCGCCCTGGCCAGCGAGGCTTTCACGGCGCATGCGGGCGGCGCGGCGCCCAAGCGCGTGGTCGTGGTGCCCGGCCGCCTTGTGAACGTGGTGGTCTGACATGGACCGGCGCTCCCTTCTGACACTGGCGCCCGCAGCCCTGCTGGCGGGCTGCGGCTTCCGTCTGCGGGGGGCGCCGGAGTTCGCGTTCAGCTCGCTCTACATCGCCGCGCCCCCGGGCTCGCCGCTGGCGCGCGAACTGCAGCGCACCCTAGAGGGCGCGGGCGGCCAGCTGCGCGTGCTGCGCGATCCGGCAGCGCTGCCCACGGCGGCGGCCATCCTCGATCTCGTGTCCGAGCTGCAGGAGCGTGCGGTGGTCGGCCTGAACGCCTCGGGTCAGGTGCGCGAGCTGCAACTGCGCCTGCGCGTGCGCTTTCGGCTGCGCACGCCGCAGGGCGACGAACTCATCCCCGAAACCGAGCTGCTGCAGACGCGCGACATCAGCTACAGCGAAACCATCGCCCTGGCCAAGGAAGCCGAGGAAAACCTGCTGATGCGCAACATGCAGACCGACATCGTGCAGCAGCTCATGCGCCGTCTCGCCGCCGTCAAGGCCCGCTGAACTCCGCGCTCTCCACGCGGTTGCGCCCCGCCTGCTTGGCGCGGTAGAGCGCATCGTCGGCCTGGCGCAGCGTGCCCTCGAACGTGCCGACATGGCCCTGTGCGAGGCCCGCGCTCAGCGTGGCGCCGGGCAGCGGGCCGCCCTGGCGGAACTGCTCGCGCAGCCGCTCCAGCGCCTGGTGCAGGGCACCGGCCTGGTCCGCGCCCAGCGCCACCACCACGAACTCCTCACCGCCCAGCCGCGCCGTGCGGCACGCGGCCGACTCGGCACCGTGCAGCAGCCTGGCCACGTGCCGTATCACCTCGTCACCGAGGGCATGGCCGTGGTGGTCGTTGATCTGCTTGAGGTGGTCCAGGTCCACCATGCCCAGCGCCAGCGCCTGGCCCGCGGGCTGGCGGTCGATCCATTGGCGCAGGCCGAGGCGGTTGAGCAGGCCGCTCAGCGGGTCGTGTTCGCGCTGGTGGTCCACGATCGCCATGAGGTCGCCCGAGAGCACCAGCACCAGCCCGACCACGCCGCCGATGAGCGCCATGCCTCCGGCCAATACCGCGGCCACGTTGACCGGCGTCAGGCTCACCGAGCTTTCCACCTTGCCCAGGGCGCCGAGCACGGCGCGCGCCAGCATCAGGCCGGCGAACACCAGGCCGAACAGCGCCAGCAGGCGCATGCCCGCCTGGTAGGCCGTGCGCGTTTCGCCCCAGGCCGTGTGCGCCACCCGCAGCGCCAGGCAGCCCATGATCAGCGACAGCAGTCCGATGCGCCAGCGCGGGTGAGGCGCCACCACGCCGAACCACAGTGCCACGCCCACCCCCGCCGCGCAGCAGGCCGCCAGGGTCCACCAGGGCGGATGGCCGCCGCGCAGGTGCACCACGCCGCCCAGCAGCAGCGCGAGGCCGCCCAGGATCATCAGCACGGCCGTGGCCATGCCCGCCGTGGGCGGCAGCCAGGCCTGCAGCATATTCAGCCCGAGGCCGCATGCGGCCAGCAGCACACCGCTGGCCGCGTGGCCCATGCCGGGCAGCCGCCCGCCCAGCGCGTGGTGGGTGATGGACAGCACCAGCCCCAGCAGCGCGGCCGCCAGCGCCAGCGTGAGGCCCAGGCCCCAGGGGTCGAAGTAGGTCCACAGCGCTTCGCTCATGGCAGGCCCCGCAGTGGTGCCGACGGTTCCACGCGGTTGCGGCCGTTCTGCTTGGCCTGGTAGAGCGCGGCGTCGGCCTGGGACCAGAGCATGGCGAAATCGGGTTCGCCCACGGCCAGCGTCACCCCCAGGCTCAGCGTGACGGGCATGCCGCAGTGCTGCGGCGCGCCCTGATCGATCTCGGCGCGCAGGCGTTCGGCCACGGCCTGCGCCGCAGCGGGCTCCATGCCGTGCAGCAGCACCGAGCCCAGCGCCCAGCCGCGCAGCGCACCGGCATGGCGCGAACGCGGCGCGAGCCAGCACGCAAGGGCGGCCAGGGTGAGCGCGGCCATGAAGGCCGCCATGGTGATGGCGCGTGGTTCCGGCAAGCCCCAACCCCCCAAGGTGCGGTGATCGGGCCAGTATAGGAGGGCGTTGGCGCCTGCAACAGCCCGTCCGGCGCCGTCCGGGGGCTATCGGCGCATCAGCGTGCTTTTGCCGAACAGCGACTCGACCAGGTCCACGGCCAGCAGTCCCGTCTTGTTGCGCACGTCGAGCGCGGGGTTCAGCTCCACGATGTCCAGCGAGGCCAGGTAACCGCTGTCGGCGATCATTTCCATGCACAGCTGCGCCTCGCGGTAGGTGGGGCCGCCGGGCACGGTGGTGCCCACGCCGGGGGCGATCTCGGGGTCGAGGAAGTCCACGTCGAAGCTCACGTGCAGGTGGGTGTTGTCGTCCAGGCCGGCCAGCGCCTGCAGCATGGTCTGGCGCATGCCCACTTCGTCGATGAAGCGCATGTCGAAGACTTCCAGGCCCTGCTCGTGCACGAAGCGGCGCTCGCCCTCGTCCACGCTGCGGATGCCGATCTGGCGGATCTGCTTGGGCGACAGGGCCGGGCCGCCGCCGGGCATGCCGGCCAGGCGCGTGAGCGCCTCGGGCCCGAAGCCGCACAGGCAGGCCACGGGCATGCCGTGCACATTGCCGCTGGGCGTGAGCGCGCTGGTGTTGAAGTCGGCGTGCGCATCCAGCCACAGCACGCGCAGCTGGCGGCCGGTGTCGGCGCAGTGGCGCGCCACTGCGCTGATGCTGCCCAGGCCCAGGCTGTGGTCGCCGCCCAGCAGCACGGGCAGCCGCCCCTGGCGCAGTTCGGCCAGCACGGCATTGAACACGGTCTGGTTCCACTCCACCACCTGGGCCAGATGGCGGTAGCCCTCCTGCGGCGCCTGCCAGGGGTTGGCGGGCCCGGCGAGGTTGCCCCGGTCCACCACCTGCAGGCCGCGCGCCTCCAGCGCCGGCTGCAGGCCGGCCACGCGCAAGGCCTCGGGCCCCATGGAGGCGCCGCGCGCCCCCGCGCCGATGTCGGTGGGGGCGCCGATGAGGCTGATGGCGGGAGCGGAGCGGGCGGGCGTGGTCATGCGTGCAGGGCCTCCGGGGGCTGGGGAACGCGGGCCTGGGGCGCGGGGCTGTGCAGCAGGCCGAACAGGTCCTTGGGGTTGTCCATCTGCGGCACCAGGTCGATGGGGGTGCCCAGGTGGGGGTATTGTTGCAGCAAGGCATGCAGCGTGCGCAGCGCGGAGAAGTCCTCCAGCGCGAAGCCCACGGAGTCGAACACCGTCACCTCCTGCGCCGAGCGGCGGCCCGGTGCCTGCCCGCTGAGGATGCGGTGGAACTCGGTCACGGCGAAGTCGGCCGGCATCTGCTGGATTTCTCCCTCGATGCGCGACTGCGGCTCGAACTCCACCACCACGCGGGCGTCGGGGCGGCGCAGGATGGCTTCGTGCAGCTCGGTCTTGCCCGGGCAGTCGCCGCCCACGGCGTTGAGGTGCATGCCCGGCTCGATCATCTCGGGCCGCAGGATGGTGGCGTTGCGCTTGTCCGCCGTGGCCGTGGTCACGATGTCGCAGCCGCGCACGGCCTCCGCGGTGCTGGCGCAGCGCACCACCTGCAGGCCCGGCAAGGCTAGGCGCGCCAGGTTGTGCTCCAGCTTGAGGCTGGCGCCGGGGTCGGTGTCGAACAGGCGCAGCTCGCGGATGCCCAGCAGGTGGTAGAAGGCCAGCGCCTGGAATTCACTCTGTGCGCCGTTGCCGATCAGCGCCATGCGGCGGCTGTCCGGCCGGGCAAGGTGGCGCGCGGCCAACACCGACATGGCGGCGGTGCGCAGCGCCGTGGTGAGCGTGAGCTCGGACACCAGCAGGGGGTAGCCCGTGTCCACGTCCGCCAGCACGCCGAAGGCCGTGACGGTGAGCAGGCCCTCGGCCGTGTTCTTGGGGTGGCCGTTGACGTACTTGAAGCAGTACAGCCGTCCGTCGCTGGTGGGCATGAGCTCGATCACGCCCACCGGGGAGTGGATGGCGTGGCGTGGCGATTTGTCGAACTGCTCCCAGCGCCGGTAGTCGGCGGCGATGGCGTCCACCAGCTGCGCCAGGAAGCGGTCCAGCCCCACCTGCCGCACCAGCTCGCGCACGCTGTTCACGCCCATGTAATTCACCATGTTCATCTCCTGTATGTGTTTCTCAGAAGAATTCTCCGCAGGGCGGGAGCCAAAGAAAAGTGAGAAGCCTGCGCAATTTATGCAGCATGCAGATCGATATGTCAGGAAAAAGTGGCGATGTGACCAATTGGTGGCCGGCATGGGTGGCGGCGATACACTGCCGGGCATGCAAGTCGCCCTGGCCCAACTCCCCGCCCAGCTGCAACGCGGCCTGTCCGCGCTTTATGTGCTGCACGGCGACGAGGCCCTGCTGCTGCAGGAGGCGGCCGACGCCATCCGCGCGCAAGCACGCGCCCAGGGCTACACCGAGCGCAGCAGCTTTACGGTGGCCGGCGCGCACTTCGATTGGAGTGCGGTGCTGGCGGCGGGCGGATCCTTGAGCCTGTTTGCCGACCGGCAGATCATCGAGATCCGCATCCCCTCGGGCAAGCCCGGCAAGGACGGGAGCGTGGCGCTGCAGCAGGTCGCCGAGGCCGCGCGCGGCAACGACAGCACGCTCACCCTGGTGCAGCTGCCGCGCCTGGACAAGGCCACCAAGACCAGCGGCTGGTTCGCCGCCCTCGAAGGCGCGGGCGTGGCCGTGCAGATCGACCCCATCGAACGCGCCCAGCTGCCGCAGTGGATCGCCCAGCGCCTGGCCGCCCAGGGCCAGCGGGTGTTGGCGGGCGAGGAGGGCCAGCGCACGCTGCAGTTCTTCGCCGACCGCGTGGAAGGCAATCTGCTGGCGGCGCACCAGGAAATCCAGAAGCTCGGCCTGCTGCACCCGCCGGGCGAACTGTCGTGGGCGCAGGTGGAGGCGGCCGTGCTGAACGTGGCGCGCTACGACGTGTTCAAGCTTTCCGAGGCGGTGCTTGGCGGCCACGTGCTGCGCGTGCAGCGCATGCTCGACGGCCTGGAGGCCGAGGGCGAGGCGGCCGTGCTGGTGCACTGGGCGCTGGCCGAGGACATCCGGGCGCTCAAGCGCGTGAAGGACGCCATGAACGCCGGCAAGCCCCTGCCCATGGCGCTGCGCGAGAACCGGGTGTGGGGCGTGAAGGAGCGCTTGTACGAGCGCATCCTGCCGCGCCTGAACGACGCCACCGTGGACCGCCTGCTGCAGTCCGCCCATGTGGTGGACGGTATCGTCAAGGGCCTCAAGGTGCCCGATTGGCCTGCTGGCCCGTGGCCGGCGCTGCAGCGGCTGGCGCTGCAGCTGGGCCGGGCCACCGCGGACGGTCCCCGGCGCGGCTGAGGGCGCTGCGAGGCCGCTTTCGGGCGATCAGTTGTCGAGCACGAAGGTGACCTGCATGTTCACCCGGTACTCGACGATGCGGCCGCCCTCGATGGCGACCTTCTGCTCCTTGATCCAGGCACCGCGCACATTGGCGATGGTGTCGCAGGCCCGGGCGATGCCCTGGTTGATGGCATCCTCGAAGCTGGTTTTGCTGGTGGCGCTGACTTCAATGACTTTGGCGACGCTCATGGCGGACTCCGGTAAGTGGGGAGGGCCTTCATGCTAGGAGCGATGGCGGCGCGCCCGTGTCGGACAAGCGCTCATGTGCGGCGGTGCATGAATATCCGGTCAAATCCGGATCAAACGCTTTGTGGGTAAGCGCTACAAGCTACAAAATTCATAGCTTGCTGGGGGTCTGGAGTCTGGTTTGCGCCTGGCCCACCCAGCCCTGCAGGTGGTCCAGCAGGTCCTTGCGGCTGAAGGAGCAGCTTTCCTCGGTGAACAGCGCGCTGGACTCCAGCCGGTCCAGCAGGTTCAGCAGCACTTCGCCGTAGCGCGGCGGCAGGGCGGCCAGCAGGGCCTGCTGGGCGCGGGCCGTGTCGCCCAGGGCCGCGGCGCCCAGATCGCCCCGGGCGTGGGCCGCCAGGGCGGTTTGCAAGGTGGCGAGCTGGGCGATGGCGGGGTGTTCGGTCATGGCGGACTTTCGGGCGGCTGGTGATTACAGCCCAGGCCGTCGCCTTGCGTGCAACTGCGGCAAAATCCCCCCATGAACGCGCTCAACGTGGCTGAATACACGCACACCCTCGGTTTACAGGCAAAAACGGCCTCGGCCCTGATGGCGCGTGCGCCAGCAGCTATCAAAAACAAAGCGTTGCGGGCGCTGGCCCGGCTGCTGCGCGAGCACACCGGCGCGCTGCAGGTGGACAACGCGCGCGACCTGGAGCGCGCCCGCGCCGCCGGTCTGGCCGAGCCGATGGTGGACCGCCTCAAGCTCAGCCCCCAGGTGCTGGAGACCTGCGCCCAGGGCTGCGAGCAGCTTGCCGCCATGGCCGACGTGATCGGCGAAATCATCGGCATGAAGCAACAGCCCAGCGGCATCCGCGTGGGCCAGATGCGCGTGCCCATCGGCGTGTTCGGCATGATTTTCGAGAGCCGCCCCAACGTCACCATCGAGGCCGCCAGCCTGTCCATCAAGAGCGGCAACGCCTGCATCCTGCGCGGCGGCTCCGAGGCCATCGAATCCAACAAGGCGCTGGCGCGGCTGGTTGCGCAGGCGCTGCAGGAGGCCGGCCTGCCGCAGGAGGCCGTGCAGCTGGTGCAGACCACCGACCGCGAGGCCGTGGGCCAGCTCATCGCCATGCCCGAGTACGTGGACGTGATCATCCCGCGCGGCGGCAAGGGCCTGATCGAGCGCATCAGCCGCGATGCCAAGGTGCCCGTCATCAAGCACCTGGACGGCAACTGCCACACTTATGTGGACGACCCCTGCGACCTGGAGCTGGCGCTCAAGGTCACCGACAACGCCAAGACGCAGAAGTACAGCCCCTGCAACGCCACCGAAAGCCTGCTGGTGGCGCGCGGCGTGGCGGGCGCTTTCCTGCCGCGCATCGGCGCGGTGTTCGCCGCCAAGGGCGTGGAAATGCGGGTGTGCGCCGAAAGCCGCGCACTGCTGGCCCCGGTGGCCGGCGCCACGCTGCAGGACGCCACGGAGCAGGACTGGAGCGAGGAATACCTCGCGCCCATCATCTCCATCCGCGTGGTGGCGGGCGTGGACGAAGCCATCGCCCACATCAACCGCTATTCCAGCCGCCACACCGAGGCCATTCTCACCACCGACCACGTGCATGCCCAGCGCTTCCTGCGCGAGGTGGACTCGGCCAGCGTGATGGTGAACGCCAGCACGCGCTTTGCCGACGGCTTCGAGTACGGCCTGGGCGCCGAAATCGGCATCAGCACCGACAAGTTCCATGCGCGCGGCCCGGTGGGCATCGAGGGCCTCACCTCGCTCAAGTACGTGGTGCTGGGCGAAGGCGAGATTCGGGGTTGATGCACTCCTGATTCAATAGCTGCCAGCGCGCTCCAGTGCTGGGGTGGAGGTCGATTTGGCATGAAGATCATCATCCTCGGAGCGGGCCGCGTCGGCCAGAGCGTCGCCGACAGCCTGGTGTCGGAACACAACGACATCACCGTCATCGACACCGACGCGCAGCGCCTGCGCGAACTGGAGTCGCGCTTCGACCTGCGCGGCGTGGTCGGCAACGGCATCGAGCCGGCCGTGCTGGCCGAGGCCGGCGCGCAGGACACCGACCTGCTCATTGCCTGCGCCGCGCAGGACGAAACCAACCTCGTGTGCTGCAAGGTCGCGCAGCGCCTGTTCAACATCCCCACGCGCATCGCGCGCGTGCGCTCCGCCGGCTTCGAGGGCGAGGCGGCGCTGCTCGGGCCCGACGGCTTCGGGGTGGACCGCATCATCTGCCCCGAGGAGTCGCTCACGCACTACATCGGCAAGCTCATCGAATACCCGCAGGCGCTGCAGGTGCGCCACTTCGCGGGCGGCCGCGCTTGCCTGGTGGCGGCGCGGGCGCGCGCCGGCGCGGCGCTGGTGAACCACACCGTCGGCGAGCTGCGCGAACTGCTGCCCGGCGTGGCCATGCGCGTGGTGGCCATCTACCGGCGATTCCAGGAGGAGCCCGACCGCTTCGTGGCCTGCGACGGCCGCACCCGCGTGGCGCCGGGCGACGAAGTGTTCGTGCTGGCCGCCAGCGAGCACATTTCCGAGGTGCTGGCGGCGCTGCACCAGAGCGGCGGCCAGCCGGCGCGCCCGGTGCGCCGCGTGATGATCGCCGGGGGCGGCGGCGTGGGCCTGCGGCTGGGGCAGCAACTGGCGCGCGGGCCGGCGCGCTACCACGTCAAGCTGATCGAAGAGGACGCGCAGCGCTGCGTGGAGCTGGCCTCGGTGCTGCCGCCCGAGGTGCTGGTGCTGCACGGCGACACCACCGACGAGGACCTGCTCGCCGGCGAGAGCATCGAGGAGGTGGACCTGTTCCTTGCGCTCACCGACGACGACGAGGACAACATCATGTCCAGCCTGCTGGCCAAGCGCATGGGCGCGCGCCGCGTGCTGGCGCTGATCAACCGGCGCAGCTACGCCGACCTGATGCACGGCACGCAGATCGACATCGCGCTCTCGCCCGCGCAGGCCATGCTGGGCGAGCTGCTGGCCTATGTGCGCCGGGGCGACGTGCAGGCCGTGCACAGCCTGCGCCGCGGCGTGGCCGAGGCGCTGGAAATCGTCGCCCGGGGCGACCGCAAGAGCTCGCGCGTGGTGGGCCGCCAGGTGGGCGAGCTGCCGTTGCCGCCCGAGGTGCACATCGGGCTCATCGTGCGCGGCATTCCCTGCGAGGGCGACGGCGTGGAGGCCGGTGCCGTGCGCAGCGAACCCGAGGTCATCATCCCGCGCAGCACCACGGTGATCGAGAGCAACGACCACGTGGTGTTCTTCCTGCCGCACAAGCGGCTGGTGCGCGACGTGGAAAAGCTGTTCCGCGTGAGCGCCACCTTCTTCTGAGCGCGGCGGGACCATGACGGACATCTTCCCCGTTCTGCGCGTGCTGGGCCTGATGGCGGTGGTGTTCGCGCTGTCCATGGGCCTGCCGCTGGCGGTGTCGTGGTGGCAGCACGACGGCGTCTGGCAGGTGTACCCGCAGGCCATGGCGGCCACGGTGGCGGTCGGCGGCCTGTTGTGGTGGAGCCTGCGCCGCCACAACCGCGAGCTGCAGCCGCGCCACGGCGTCATGCTGGTCACGCTGGTGTGGCTGCTGCTGCCGTTGTCCGCTGCCCTGCCGCTGGCGCTGGCGCTGCAGCAGGTGGGGCGGCCGATTTCCTACACGCATGCCTACTTCGAGGCGGTGTCGGGTCTCACCACCACGGGCGCCACGGTGCTCACCGGGCTGGACACGCTGCCCGTGTCGGTCAACGTCTGGCGCACCTTCCTGCAGTGGGTGGGCGGCATGGGCATCCTGATCCTGGCCGTGGCCGTGCTGCCCATGCTGGGCGTGGGCGGCAGTCAGCTCTTCAAGGCCGAGGCGGCGGGGCCGGTGAAGGACGCCAAGCTCACGCCGCGCATGACCGAAACCGCCAAGGGCCTGTGGGGCGTGTACGCGCTGGTCTCGGCCGCCTGCGCGCTGGCGTACTGGCTCGGCGGCATGGGGCCGCTCGATGCCGTCATGCACATGTTCGCCACCGTGAGCCTGGGCGGGCTGTCGTCCTACGACGCCAGCTTCGGGCAGTTCCAGTCGCCGCTGCTCGAAGCCATCGCCCTGGTGTTCATGCTGATGGCGAGCTGCAACTTCGCGCTGTATTTCGTGGCCCTGCGCAAGGGCCATTGGGGCGGCTTCTGGCGCGACCCGGAGCTGCGCGCCACGCTGGGCGTGCTGGTGGGCAGCGGCCTGCTGGTGTCGCTGCTGCTGTGGCACAAGGGCGTGTACACGCCGCTGGACGCGCTGCGCCATGGCATGTTCAACACCATTTCGGTCGCCACCACCACGGGTTTTGCCACCGTGGACTACCTGGGCTGGCCGGTGTTCGCGCCGGTGCTCATGCTGCTGCTGTCGAGCGTGGCGACGAGCGCGGGCTCCACCGGCTGCGGCATCAAGATGGTGCGCATGCTGATCCTGGTGAAGCAGGCGCGCCGCGAGATGACGCGCCTGGTGCACCCGCATGCGGTGCAGCCGGTGCGGCTGGGCAACACGGTGGTGGACCACCGGGTGATCTTCTCGGTGCTGGCGTTCATGCTGGTCTACGGCGGCACGGTCATCGTGCTGAGCATGGTGCTGCTGCTGACCGACCTGGACCCGCTGACCGCGTTCTCGGCCGTGCTGGCCAGCGTCAACTGCACCGGGCCGGGGCTGGGCCACGTGGGGCCGGTGTCCAACTACGCGGTGCTGACCGACTTCCAGCTCTGGGTCTGTACCCTGGCCATGCTGCTGGGGCGGCTGGAAATGCTGAGTTTCATGGCGCTGCTGACGCCGGCGTTCTGGCGCCGCTGAGGTGGGGCGGCGCGCCTTGCGCGGATGGGAAAAAGTCGCAAAAACCGGTTGGCAACTCCCTACAATGGGCCGCAACCGACCACAAGGCAGCTATGGTTCCGCACCTCATCACGGCCCTCACGGGCCCTATCAACGAGCTTGAACAGCGCATCATCGACTCCATGCCGGCCACCGAGCGCTGGTTCCGGCTGGAGTGGATGGAGCATACGCCGCCGTTCTATACCTCGGTGGACATCCGCAACGCCGGCTTCAAGCTGGCGCCCGTCGACACCAACCTCTTCCCCGGCGGCTGGAACAACCTCACGCCACAAATGCTGCCACTGGCGGTGCAGGCCGCCATGGCGGCGATCGAGAAGATCTGCCCCGAGGCGCGCAACCTGCTCATCATTCCCGAGAACCACACGCGCAACAGCTACTACCTGAGCAACCTGGTGCAGCTGCAGCGCATCTTCAACATGGCCGGGCTGAACGTGCGCGTGGGCTCCATCAGCTCCGACGTGAAGAAGAACACCGTGGTCGAGCTGCCGGGCGGCGAGTCCATCACGCTCGAACCCGTGGTGCGCACGCGCGGGCGCATCGGCCTGAAGGATTTCGATCCCTGCACCATTCTGCTCAACAACGACCTGTCGGCCGGCGCGCCCGGCATTCTGGAAGACCTGCACGAGCAGTACCTGCTGCCGCCGCTGCACGCGGGCTGGACGGTGCGCCGCAAGAGCAACCACTTCCGCAGCTACGAGGAGGTGTCCAAGCGCTTCGGCAAGCTGCTGGGCATCGACCACTGGCTCATCAACCCCATGTTCAGCAAGTGCGGCGCCGTCGATTTCTCGCAGGACGAGGGCCTGGAGTGCGTGCAGACCAACGTGGACGCGCTGCTGGGCAAGATCCGCCGCAAGTACAAGGAATACGGCATCCACGAGAAGCCGTTTGTGGTCGTCAAGGCCGACAACGGCACCTACGGCATGGGCATCATGACGGTGCACGATGCCAAGGACCTGCAGGAGCTCAACCGCAAGACGCGCAACAAGATGGCCGTCGCCAAGGACGGCCAGCCGGTGCACGACGTCATCATCCAGGAGGGCGTGCTGACGCAGGAGCGCATGCACGACGCCGTGGCCGAGCCCGTGGTCTACATGATGGACCGCTATGTGGTGGGCGGCTTCTACCGCATCCACGCCGACCGCGGCGTGGACGAAAACCTCAACGCCCCCGGTTCCGGCTTCGTGCCCCTGGCCTTTGACCACAGCACGCACCTGCCCCAGCTGGGCGCCCGCCCCGGGGCCAGCGCACCCAACCGCTTCTATATGTATGGCGTGATCGCGCGCCTGGCCATGCTGGCCGCCAGCTATGAGCTGGAGGCCACCAACCCCGACGCCGAAACCTACGACTGAGCGCCGCCCGGGAGGCGGGTGCGGCGTGCAGTTGCTGCGATGCAACAAAATGTACGTCGACCTGTAGGGGCGGGAAACGGCGGGCTTTGCCGGCCCCGCCCGAAAGCGCAGAATACGCACTCCCAGGACCATGGACCCCTGCAGGCCGGCAAGCCCGCGCGGCAGGGGACGACAGTGCAAACCTCCAAATCTTCGCTCGCAGCGCTCACGCTGGGCGCCCTCGGTGTTGTTTACGGTGATATCGGCACGAGCGTGCTGTATGCGGTCAAGGAGGTGTTCGGCTCGGGCCATGTGCCGTTCACCCAGGCCAACATCTACGGCATCCTTTCGATCCTCTTCTGGACCCTGACCTTCATCGTCTCGCTCAAGTACGTGGTGCTGGTGCTGCGGGCGGACAACAATGGCGAGGGCGGGCTGGTGGCCATGCTGGCGCTGGCCTCGCAGTCGGTGAAGGACCAGCCGCAGCTGCGCCGCGTGCTGCTCGTCGTGGGGGTGTTCGGCACCTGCCTGTTCTATGGTGACGGCGTCATCACCCCGGCCATCACCGTGCTGGGCGCCGTCGAAGGCCTGGAGGTCGTCTCGCCGCAGTTCAAAGGCGCGGTGATCCCGCTGGCGCTGGTGATCCTGCTCGGTCTGTTCATGGTGCAGAAGCACGGCACGGCGAGCATCGGCCGCTTCTTTGGGCCCATCATGGTGGTGTGGTTCCTCTCCATCGCCGCGCTCGGCGTGGCGCAGATCACCAGCCACCCCGAGATTCTCTGGGCGCTGAGCCCGCACTACGCGCTGGGCTTCATGTTCGAGCACCCGGGCATCACCTTCATCATCCTCGGCGCCGTGGTGCTGTGCGTGACCGGCGGCGAGGCGCTGTACGCCGACATGGGCCATTTCGGCAAGAAGCCGATCCGCCTGGCGTGGTTCTCGGTGGCCATGCCCTCGCTGACGCTCAACTACTTCGGCCAGGGCGCGCTGCTGCTGGAAAACCCCGCCGCCGTGAAGAACCCGTTCTACATGCTGGCGCCCGACTGGGCGCTGATTCCGCTGGTCATCCTGGCCACGGCGGCGGCCGTGATCGCCTCGCAGGCGCTGATCACCGGCGCGTTCAGCGTCACCAAGCAGGTGATCCAGCTGGGCTACCTGCCGCGGCTGCAGGTGGAGCACACCAATGTCAAGGAATCCGGCCAGATCTACATGCCGCTGGTGAACTGGGGCCTGTTCGTGGCCATCGTGCTGGCCGTGGTGCTGTTCCGCTCGTCGAGCAATCTGGCGGCAGCCTACGGCATCGCGGTGACGCTGGACATGCTCATCACCACGACGCTGACCTTCTTCGTCCTGCGCTACGGATGGCGCTACCCGCTGCCGTTGTGCATTGCCGCCACCGGCAGCTTCTTCGTGGTGGACCTGGCGTTCTTCAGCTCCAACCTGCTGAAATTGTTTCAGGGCGGCTGGTTCCCGCTGCTCATCGGCGGCGCGGTGTTCACGCTGATGATCACCTGGAAGCGCGGCCGCGAACTGCTCAACGCTGTGCTGCGGGCCGACGCCATCGACCTGAAGGACTTCCTCGAATCCGTCTTCCTCAGCCCGCCCACGCGGGTCGCGGGTACGGCGGTGTTCCTCACGGCGGAGCCGGGCGCCGTGCCCAACGCGCTGCTGCACAACCTCAAGCACAACAAGGTGCTGCACCAGCAGAACCTGTTCGTGACCGTGCGCAACCACGAGGTGCCGTGGATCGGCCTGGAGCGGCGCCTGCAGGTCGAGCCGCTGGGCCACGACTGCTGGCAGGTGGTCATCCACTACGGTTTCAAGAACGACCCCGACCTGCCGCGCGCGCTGGACCTGCTGCGCGGCCGGGGCTGCGACATGGAGCCCATGACGACGAGCTACTTCCTGTCGCGCGACACCGTCATCCCCACCCTCGGCAGTGGCATGGCGCCCTGGCGCGAGAAGCTGTTCGCCCAGATGCACCACAACGCCAGCGCGGCGGCGGATTTCCTGCACCTGCCCAACAACGCGGTGGTGGAGCTGGGCTCGAAGATCGAGATCTGAGCGGCAGGTGGCGGTCCAATTTCGGCTGTTTTCGGCCCCTAAGCTAATGGATACAAGCGCTGGCAGCTCTCTTTAATATAGCAATTTGACTGGGGTGTCGCGGGTGCGCCGCCGTAGGGCAGGCGCAATGCCAGAATCAGTCCATGCAGTTTTTCAAAGACCTGAGCCTTTCTGCCTTCACCGCCGGCTTCGTGGCCGTGCTGGTGGGCTTCACCAGTTCGGTGGCCATCGTGTTCCAGGCGGCCCAGGCCTTCCAGGCCACGCCGGCGCAAATCACCTCCTGGATGTGGGCCCTGGGCCTGGGCATGGGGCTGTGTTCGCTGCTGCCCTCGCTGTGGCTGCGCAAGCCGGTCATGGTGGCCTGGTCCACGCCGGGCGCGGCGGTGCTGGCCACGGCGGGCTTGGCAGGCGGCTTCAGCATGGCCGAGGCCGTGGGCGCCTTCATGGTTTGCGCGGCGCTCATCACCGTGGCCGGCGTGACGGGCTGGTTCGAGCGCATCATGGGCCGCATTCCCATGGAAATCGCCTCGGCGCTGCTGGCGGGCGTGCTCGCGCGCTTCGGCCTGCAGGCGTTCGCGGCGGCCCAGACGGCGCTGCCGCTGGTGCTGCTCATGCTCGGCTGCTATCTGGTGGCGCGCCGCTTCCTGCCGCGCTACGCCGTGGTGTGCACGCTGGGGGCCGCCATCCTGTATGTGGCGCTGCGCGGCCAGATGGCCTGGTCGGCCGTGGCCTTCGAGCTGGCAATGCCACAGTTCACCATGCCAAGCTTTACCTGGAGCGCCCTGGTGAGCCTGGCGCTGCCGCTGTTCGTGGTCACCATGGCCTCGCAGAACCTGCCCGGCGTGGCCGTCATGCGCGCCACCGGTTACCAGATGCCGGTGTCCGGGCTCATCACGCTCACGGGGCTGGCCACGCTGGTGCTGGCGCCGTTCGGGGCCTTCGCGCTGAACTTCAGCGCCATCACGGCGGCCATCTGCATGGGGCCCGAGGCCCATGAGAACCCCGAGCGCCGCTACACGGCGGCAGTGTCCTGCGGTGCGATCTATATCGTCATCGGCATCTTCGGCGCCGTGGTCACGGGGCTGCTCACGGCGTTTCCCAAGGAGCTGGTCGTGGCCATCGCCGGGCTGGCGCTGCTGGGCACCATCGGCAACGGCCTGTCGGTGGCGCTGCGTGACGAAGGCCACCGCGAGGCGGCCCTGATCACCTTCCTCGTCACGCTCAGCGGCGTGGTGATCGCCGGCGTGGGCTCGGCCTTCTGGGGCGTGGTCGCCGGCAGCCTGGCGCTGTTTGTGCAACAGTACGCCAAACGCCCGGCCGCGCAGCGTCCCTGACGCTGCCGGGCCCGGGCATTCATCTATATATAGAGCACACCCATGCAACTGCTGTTCATCGCCGATCCGCTGGCATCCTTCAAGACCTATAAGGACACCACCTTTGCCATGATGCGCGAGGCCCAGCGGCGCGGCCATGCCATCGCTGCCTGCGAACCCCAGGATGTGATGTGGGAGCGCGGCGGCCCGGTGCGGGCCCATGTGCGCGACATCGTGCTCACCGGCCATGCCGACAACTGGTTCAGCCTGCGCCAGGAACGCGCCGTGGCGCTGGCGGAGTTCGATGCCGTGCTCATGCGCAAGGATCCGCCGTTCGACAGCGAGTATTTCTACGCCACGCACCTGCTGGAGCAGGCCGAGCGCGACGGCGCCCGCGTATTCAACAAGCCTCGGGCGCTGCGCGACCACCCGGAAAAGCTCGCGATCATGGAGTTCCCCCAGTTCATCGGCCCCACGCTGGTCACGCGCGATGCGCGCGACATCCAGCGCTTCCATGCCGAACACCGCGACATCATCCTCAAGCCCCTCGATGGCATGGGCGGCATGGGCATCTTCCGCGTCGGTCCCGACGGCATGAACCTGGGCAGCATTACCGAAACCTTGAACCGGGGCGGCGCCCAGAGCCTGATGGTGCAGAAGTTCCTGCCCGAGATCGCCGAGGGCGACAAGCGCGTCCTCATCATTGGCGGCAAGCCCGTGCCCTACTGCCTGGCGCGCATCCCGCAGGGCAGCGAGGTGCGCGGCAACCTGGCGGCAGGCGGCAAGGGCGTGGCCCGCGCGCTGACGGCACGGGACCTGGAAATCGCCAACGCGCTCGGTCCCATCCTGCAGAGCCGCGGCCTGCTGCTCGCCGGGGTGGATGTGATTGGTGACTGCGTGACCGAGATCAACGTCACCAGCCCCACCTGCTTCCAGGAAATCCAGCAGCAGACGGGCTGCGACGTTCCCGCGCTGTTCGTCGACGCACTGGAGGCCGCTGTGGCCGTATCACCAATTTGAGTGTTTTCTTGCCTCCCCTTCAAAACCTGTGCTATAGTCGAGGGCTTCGCTGCACAGAAGTTCTTTTGAAGTTTGTGCCAAGCAGGTCTGGGGATTGAAGAGCCCGGGTCTGCAGGTTGAAAGAGGCGAAGCAAAAAATCTTCGGTAGTTTTGCAAAACGGGTTGAAAAATCGGTATACAATGCAAGGCTTCGC